>ERZ761607.11-NODE-11-length-482358-cov-14.640382_pt1 | contig 482358 bp, 457 predicted proteins | sample MGYA00511164_ERZ761607 | MGnify/ENA primary metagenome ERZ761607 (study PRJEB28899, sample SAMN02445080) | bioreactor sludge metagenome | biome: EBPR sludge | place: Australia: Brisbane, Thorneside Wastewater Treatment Plant | collected 2011-06-22 ... | reverse complement strand
ACAGGATTCTCAAAAGGATATCCGTTCAGGTTGAAGTTACGTGGCAAATAGAACAAACGGGCATAGATAGAACCCGCACCCGCGAAGTCTCCGTTAACACCACCAAAGTAATCACTAAATGCACTCGCCCCAGATGGAGGAGAAAACTGTGTAGTGTTTACGTAGTTCACGTTACCAGCAATAAATACCCCATTGTCCAGCTGACCATTACCACCAAAGCTAAGAGAAGTACGGGTAGCTCCTGAATTCGGAATCATACCTGTCTGATCCATACGGGAAACACTGGCGTTCAAATTCACTTTCTCTGAACCATTGGAGATGGTAAAAGAGTTCTCTTGAGTTTTTCCTTTTTCAAAGAAACCTCCGATGATATCATGAGGTACAATGGGTACAGCAATAGGCTGACCATCTGCATCTCTGAACTGTGTCAATGAAGGGTAACGGGCAGCCATAGGATGAGGCGCTGTTCCTTCAGGGTAAGGCAGGCCTTTGTTAGGTCCACCTGCATAAGTACCATAAGTTTTGGTATAGTTAGTCCCAAATTGAGCATTAATCCTGTCTACTTCTGTAGCAAAAGGTGCTCCCCAGTTTCCAATGAAACCACCGTTGTACACCTGGTTCGATCCCTGAGTGTAAACGTCCTGGTAATCAGGAATACCGGAAATCTCCTCTACGTTGAAAGAAGAAGTAACGTTGATCTCCATACCTTTCTTGGTTCCTTTGCTGGCTGCCTTGGTAGTGATAATCACCACACCATTGGTAGCACGTGATCCGTACAACGCTGCCGCTGCAGCACCCTTTAGGATGGATACACTGGCAATGTTATTTGGATCAAGGTCAAATGCACGGTTTGAAATCATGGTATTTTGAGCACTGTTCTCACCTCCAGAGCCTTGACCAGTTTCAGAAGAGTTAACAGAGTTGTCGAAAGGAATACCATCTACAACAAACAAAGGCTGTGTATTTCCTGTCAATGAAGAAATACCGCGGATGTTAATCTTGGTAGACTGTCCAGGACCTCCACCACCACCGGTGATGTTTACTCCTGGCATCTTTCCTTGAAGTGCACGCAAAGGGTCAACTTCAGAACGCTGTTGCAGGTTGGCTGCATCTACTGATGCAACCGAGTAACCCAAAGCCTTCTTTTCACGTTCAATACCCACAGCGGTCACGACAACCTCAGTAAGTTGCTGAACATCCAGTCCCATTTGAACGTCTATGATAGAGCGTTCGCCAATGGCGATTTCCTGGGTTTGCAGACCAATAAATGAGAATACCAACGTACCGCCTGCTGACGGCACATTCAACCGGTAGTTACCGTCAACATCGGTAACTGTACCGTTTGTAGTTCCTTTCAGAACCACGTTCACTCCAGGTAATGTCGAGCCATCTTCCGAGGCCGTGATCTTACCTGAAACCACTCGATCTTGCGCCCATGCACTGAGCACAAAAACGAATGAGAAGCATAATAGTAAAAACTTCTTCATAGGTTTTAGTTTAGTTAATTGATTAAATTATTCAAGTGGTATGTTTGCATACCAGTTGACTTTCTCAAATTTCCCTGAAACATCACCTTAACTTACTAAACCAATTGAGAGTATTTTTTAAGAAAAAGCTTCTTACCGAAGTAAGTTTGCGTTAATCCTATAACCCATTTCAAAATAATTACCCCGTTGTTAGGTACTTATTATTCAAAAAATAAATTATTAGACGTGCAACCACAATTTAGATTAGCACGTTAAAAAGAAGATTGTGTTAGGATAAACTGGGGGAGGCTTTTAGATAAATCTCTCCTTCTGTGCGATGGCAATCGCTTCTGATTTTGAATTTACTTGTAACTTTTTATAGATATTTCTGATGTGGACCTTGGAGGTTTCCTTGGAAATGCTCAGCTCCTCTGCAATTTGAGAATAAGTCATTCCGCGGGAAATCATTTGTAATACCTGAATTTCTCTATGACTCAGTGGAGAATTGACATTGACATGAAACTGATCCACTACCAATCTAGCAACACTGCTACTCATCGGAGACCCACCAGACAAGACATCATCAATGGCTTGTATCAATTCCACGTAATTGAAGTCTTTTATCAAATAACCGGAAGCACCAGCTTTAAATGCTTCTAAAATTAAATTGTTATCGTTGTGAACAGAGATGACAACAATCTCGACCTGCGAGAACTTCTCCTTTATAAGCGCTGTAGCTTCTACCCCATTCTTACCGGGCAGCTCGATATCCATCAGTATAACGTCCGGAAGGTTTTTGGAAATTTTAGTGATGGCTTCTTCGTAGCTGTCATATAGCCCGGTGACATTGTATTTATTTGAGCTTTTAATAATAAAATCAAAACCATCACGAAGTTCTCTATTGTCTTCTATGATAACGACTTTCCTTTTCCCAAGAGAAGAAAGGTTGACTTTACTATTATTCATGTGCGAATTTTAAATTAATCGTTATTAATACTTAATACCCCAATCTGACTACTTATTAATCCTATAAAATCAATTCCTAAGGCCATTTTTGTAAAATCAACTAAGATGGGGAACTATATAATAACTCAATTTGGTGTACTTACTAATGATTAATATTTACCATTCATCCGTTGCCTTACTATCTAAAAGTATCATACGAAACTTCTTGTATTAGGTTCTGCTCGAAGCCCTCCAAAAGCAAAAATCCTAGGTTTAAATAGTTACTTCAAGCGAATGCAAGGCGAAGTAAATAAAGATCACCAAGATCCACAACTAAAGATCGATGAACGGTAATTTTTCATCAACGAATGCATCAAATTAACATATTCCCTACGTGGAAACTCCCTATTAATAATTATAGTATTACTATTAAAATGAATAGTTAACTCATCACTATTGTTGACTAATAATATTTTAACTTAGACCCGAGTAATTATTACCCACAGCGCGGATCTAATTCCATATCGCCTTTTAGTTTAAGCCCCTTATACCTAAATTTGTAGTATCACTGACGGTCAGCCACTTAAATAGCTTTCCTTCCTTGTATTTCACATTTTTTAACAAATTTTATTAAAATGACTATTACAAAAGACGCTGTAGTATCCATCCATTACACCCTTCGGGACGACAACGGGAACGTGCTTGATTCAAGCTCTGGCAGAGATCCATTGCAATATTTACACGGCCGGGGAAATCTAATTATCGGAATGGAAGAAGGATTGGAGGGGAAATCACATGGCGATCAACTGGAATTAAAGATTGCCCCTGAAAAAGGATATGGCGAAAAAAACGATAAACTGGTTCAAAAAGTACCTCGTTCAGCTTTTGGAGATCAAAAGGTAGATGCAGGGATGCAATTTAATACCCAAAACGGCCAGGTGGTTACTGTGACTGAAGTTGGATTGGAACATGTAACTGTTGACGGTAATCATCCTCTCGCTGGCGTTCCATTAAACTTTGAAGTGGAAATAGTGGCTGTTAGAGAAGCCACAAAGGATGAAATTGAGCATGGTCATGTCCACGGTCCGGGTGGACACGCGCATTAATCAACGTCCTTATCTTATTCTGATAATTTTTCCATTCTTAACGTAAGGCGTTCCTCTAATTTGAACGGTGAGTTTGTATATAAAAAACCCACCATTCAAATTGGAGTTACCCAAATCCTCCCAGTATAGTTGATTATATCCTACATGCATGTTTTGCCCTTCATTGGAATAGGACTTAATGAGCTCCCCATTCAATCCTATAATTTTTAGGCTAAAGGCCTCAGGTGCCTGATCACCAGAAACTGTAAACCCAAAAAAGACATCACTGACAAAAGGATTGGGATAAGGTTCGTTGAATGTGATCAAGGTATTGGGATTTACATTAAATAAAACTTCATAGGGTTCAACCGCTTCATTTCCGCTTGCGTCTGATACCTCTATTCTAAGTGTATATTCTCCTTCCAATGTTAACGTGGGGTTGAATTCTATTTTAAAATCAGTATTAACCGTAGCCGGAAACCAATCCATTTCTTCACTACTGAAATAAATAGGAGCAAATTCGCAGTTGCCTTCGCAAGGTGATTTTAATAACATGCGAATTCCTATTGTATCCTGTTTCAACACGAATTGATTTTCATCCCATATTCTGGCAATAATTTGTGGCTTATTGCCTACAAAATCTCCATTTTGAATATATCTGCCATCAATAGTGACATCCAGCACAGGGACAATTTCGTCCCTCTTTACGCTTAAATAGTTAAGCAATTCCAACACGTTATTCTCATAGTATTGTTCAGGTTGAATTCGATCATTAACAAAAACCTTAACATCATTCAATCCCGCTTTTGCTCTGGTATCTATGTTAAAACTGAAATGAGTGGTGTCCCCAGGAGAAGGAGCTTTAATTACCAAATTCTTTTTTTCAGCTAGCCTTTTCAGTTTATTGAATGTTTCAAATTTTACTTGAAGTGAATCTGAGAAAAACTTATTTGAAATATTTAAGAATGAATAATCAACCGTTTCTATTTCTCCTTCATGCACTTCGATGAATTGCTCCGAATTCTTGAAAAGTAAAATACCCTCTACAACTGGCTCATAATTGACTACCCAATGACTAAGCTGCACCGGAGTTTGGTCTATTTCATCCTTGCTATGCAGTACCAAACGCAACCACTGGTAATCACTGGCACTTATCGTTGATAAATCCAATGGACCTGCAATTCCAGAAAATAATAACGTTTCTTCACCAAGGATATCAATTCCAATTAAATCGAAGCTATACTCATCAGAAGGAGTGGCTTTTAGAACTTTTGACGTAAAACTTGTCCAGCTATAGGCTGGTCCTACTAGGGTTGACTTCATCGACCCACTGGTATATTTACCGGTTAACGCTTCATTGATTTGTAATTCTTGTTCACTAGCTGGTGTAGTTGAAGATATTATTACACTGGCTGTGCCCGGTGTAGCTCCTTTTTTGCCAAAAATAACAACGGGTTCACCCGCTTGAAGTGACGATATCTGTGAGGCACCTATTCCTAATTCCTCTAATTTGGTAATAACGTTGGCTGACCAGGAAGCATAGTTGGCATTGCCCATAGAAAAAATAACAACCGAATCACTTAGGTTGATGTTTTCTATCATTTGCAGTATGTCGTCACCGTTGCCAGTCTCCATTTCAGTCAAAGTAAAACTATTGATCACCTGAGGCTCTCGACCACAAGTTCTTGGGTCTTGGAAAATAAAGGGAATCCCTGCATAGGGTACTAGTGTAGTTTTATCAAATGCCACAAAATTAATGGTATTGTTTCTGCAAGGCTGACCTTGTGTAGCCAAATTATATTCTACACTGTTTATTTTGAATGAAGTGGTAGCAGGCGAAGGATGATTGGCTCCAAAATTATTCACGTAAATTGTAGCAGAAGTTTCCTCAAATTTTAATTTTCTTATTTCAGGATCTCTTACCAGACCAACGGTTCCATTTTCTGAGTATTGGGGAAAATGAAGCTGGCCCCATCCTTCAGCGCCATTCATTATGTAGTTAAATGAACTTGTAGCCCATTCCTCGTTTTCGCCAGTCTGGGGATCAGTTAATCTGGTTCGCCAATAATAGGCAAGCGAATCCTTGTTTAACAATTCCACTGACCACTCCAAAAGTACTTTTCCACCAATTGTTGCTTGCTTCAGGAAGGGACTATCAAATGAATTGATAGTATCCAATTGCACATTATAATTTCTAAAAGCAGTAAGCAGGTTTGTGTTTTGCCACTTGAGCGTAACACTATTCTGATTTACAATTTCAAAAGGACGAGGAATTAAATTCTTCGTTCCGCTAAGTGGAATGAAAAGCGCTAACTGTGCTTTGTTATTGTCTTCGTTGAGCTCCTCAATTTTATTTTCAAAATCGAGTTCAACCATAAATTGATTACTTCCAAACCCACTTATCCCCTGTTCTCTTTTGATTAAGAAAGAAAGTGTATCAAGCGATTTTGGAGAATTGAAAACTGAATCGTAAGTGATGAAGGATTGATCGTTGAATGTACGGGTTACCCTGACCTGCAGTGCCGCTTTGCTCACAGATCCAAAATTTCTACTGATAATCTTTATAGCAAATGAATCGGTGAGTGCAGTAACCGGATTGCCATCAAAAGACTCAAGGAATAATGAATTGTCATTGATTTCGTAATCTGGTTTTAAGGCACCAAATAACTTTATGGCAGGATCGCCCAGCATGACCATCTGCTGAACCTGCGTTGTTGTTGATATCCCAGGTGAGTTGATTTCAAGATACCTTCGCGCTACTTCCTTCTGTATGTCACCAATTCCGGTTCGTATAAATGTCGAGTCACCAAATCCCACTTCATAAAACAGTTGGGTATAGGATCTAAGCGTATTTACAAAACCAAAAGAACTGTGCGCAATGAAACTTCGCGCACCTTTGTTGGCCGCCAGTACCCAGTCCTCACCAAACACGGTACCATTAGAAAAAAAAGCACCTGCATTGCAGCCATTGATCAGAAAAGCTGGGTACTTCGCAGGATTGTTATAGCCGAGTACTGGGTCAGTGGCAAACCCTATATCAATATCAATAGTACTTGGGGAGGAGTGTCCAAAAAAAGTAATCAGGTTTACTCCTTTATTCACCTCTTCCGACACATTAATAAGTTCAACAGGATTAGGTTCTTGCTTATTAATGGTAGTCACCTTTGCACCATAATACGGTCCTTTGGCCACATCTCCGAAGTTGTTCATGTATTGTTTAAAGGTAGTCAGCTCATTGGGCTGAATTCCTCCACTTAAATGCAAAACATCCTTTCTCCACAATTCATCAAAAGCCAGGGCGTCTGTTTCCTTTACTTTATTGAGGTATGCTGCAACTTGAGCGGGAGTACTGGCTGTAATTCTACCGGTAGGCACTGCTGGCTCAAAGGTCGTTCCATTCAAACCAGCGGTAAAGGCCATGTCTGATCCAGGCATTCCTGCAGATGGAACCAGGTCTTTGAGGTCATTAGGACCTACTGTTTTTCTAAAAAATCCTTGCGAAACATCAAGTCCTTTACCTATTAAAAACAGATATGCTGGTGATCCATTGTTGACCATAAATTTCATGAACTCATAAATAGCTGCGGCAGAGCTTTCCCCATAATTAAATTGATTGTACAGCTGATCCATTGTTACAACCAGAGTATCATAGCTCCCTCCTGCTTCTGAGGCCCGGTAAGCTCCGTAGGCTTTTACTGGATCTGCATATCCCAATGCTGGCTTCATCAACGCCTTGTTGGAAATAATAATATAGTTGTGAGCAACTGGTAATATTTGCCTAAAGCCTACCCGCTTAATAACAGGTGTTGAAAAGTTATTTTTTACAAAAAGCTTTCTGCTTGCGGCTGTATTGGGAACGACTGCACTTGTATTCGGGCCCGCAGGAGTAGTGCCGATGATTTGTATTGTTGATGGATCAGAAATATCCCATATCGACAATCCCGTTGCAGGATTAGTTATTTCAATGTAAGACTTATTGGAGGGATTTTCCTTAAGCTGAAACCACTTTGCGTTTTGAGAAGCCATATTAAAATCTTGTGGATGGATCACCTTTACATAGGACACACTCAGCCAATCTCTGATACCCGCTATTCCTAATGCTTTCACGCGAATTACCAATTGTCCTCCTGCACTGATATCACTCCATTCAAGCGGTAAATTTATTTTTCTGGTTTGGAAATTAAGAAAGTTCTCAGTTGTCAGAAGTCTTAATGATCCTGAAGAAGGACCAACATAAACTTCTGCCAAGTGGGTGAGCGCATCTCTACCCACCAACAACATCTCAAGCTGAGGGTTTACTGTAGGCATCACCCCTCCAGTTAAATTATTAACTACAAGATCCAGTTGACCCGTACACTGTGCATTCCCAACACATATAGTTGTTCCTGTCCACCCTTCTCCCTCATCAAACTTTGTGTTTTGAAGGACGTTGCTGACTGTGTAGCCAGGGCAATACTCATTGGTATAAACAATTAATCGCTCATTGAAATGGTAAGTATCCTTGGGTATAGGTGGAACGTTGACTTCAGAAAAAGTAGACATCCTTTTGCCTTGAACCAAAGCCTGACTCCATGTTAGAAAATAAGCTGAAGTATCACTGTAAAGATTATAATAGGGATGAGGCTGAAGGTTGGAGGCAGTATATAGCTTATTGTCATTTGTTCCATCATTTCGTCTGCCATAGAATTCGATGTAATCATTGGTGTTAAATTGAGCATCAGCCTGCCCCTGAACAATGATTGCCTGCTCTACACCCCTGTGATAAAGTTGGATTCGCCTCGGATCGATGGTACCAACTGGAAAGCCAGCATTTTGAAGATCACTAAAGGTAAGTCTGTAAGCACCATCAGCAGCAACTGTAACTTTATAGTATTCCTTTCCAAAATCAACCCAATCATTGGCCAATTGTGCGCGCGCACCTGTGTACATGCCCACTATCAATAGAATAGAAAGAAAAAAAGAGAATCTATACATCAGCAGGATACCAACTCATTTCAATGATTAAAGGCAAATTCTGTAAAAATAGTTACTAACACCCAGTTAAATACCATTTAAAAACCCAAAGTAACAGCTCGAAAAGTAACGGGACCTTCCATGATCCTCACACATGAATACTGAAAAGTGAAAAACGTTTCAAACCGAGTTTTAGCCTTGTAGCATCTAAGAGAATTAAAAATATTTTCTTCAAAAAGGCTCCTTTTTGAGCCAAAAAAGCCCATTTTAAAAATAATTGCTAAGGTACTTGGCCATACATAGTACTTTTCCGTATATAGTAATAGATTCACTTAAAATAGGATGTATGAACCTGGAAAACACACAAGTTCAGATGAGGAAGGGGATATTGGAATTTTGCATCCTTCATATCATATCTAGAGGAGAAGTATACGCTTCCGACATGTTGGAAGAGTTGACTGCCGCCAAAATGATAGTAGTTGAAGGAACGCTGTATCCATTACTTACCCGTTTGAAGAATGCTGGATTATTGGAATATAAATGGGTCGAGTCAAAATCCGGCCCTCCAAGAAAATATTACACATTAACATCACAAGGAAAAAAATTCCTTGATGGGCTTTCCGACACTTGGAAAGACCTTGTACTTTCAACTCAGAAGATCACTAATAATTCAATAGCCTAACATGAAAAAGAATATTAGCATCAATATAAGTGGAATCATCTTTCACATAGAAGAAGACGGATATGACATCCTTCGCAAATACCTTGATTCCATCAACGCCTATTTCTCTTCATTCGAAGACAATAGTGAGATTCTCGCTGACATCGAAAGTCGTATCGCTGAGCTATTTCTTTCCAAATTAAGTGAAGGTAAGCAGGTGATCACCAAAGACGATGTTAATTCCTTAATTAACACGATGGGTAGCGTCAGTGATTTTAAAGCTGCTGAAGAGCAAGGAAGTGATGGCCCTGAAGTGACAACTTCTTATCGCAACAGGTCAGAATCAAATAACAAGGCATCAGGATCCAAAAAGTTATACCGTGATCAAAAAAGAAAAATTCTGGGTGGTGTTTGTGCAGGTCTTGCCCACTACTTTAACATAGATCCTGTATGGCCTCGACTATTGTTTGCACTACTTGTACTGGGTAGCTACGGAGGGCTCTTGCTGGCCTATATCTTACTGTGGATCTTACTCCCGGTTTCCAACGAGCTGGAAGAGGATGCGAATTTTAAAAAAATGTTCCGTGATTCTGAAAAAAAGGTAATTGGTGGTGTGGCTTCCGGTGTTGCTGTTTTCTTTGGAATAGACATTACAATAGTTCGCGTTCTGTTTGTAGTCTTCACCTTTTTTGGAGGATTGGGATTACTTGTTTACATCATTCTGTGGATAGCGTTGCCAGAAGCAAAATCTATTACTGAAAGGATGCAAATGCAGGGAGAGCCTGTAACATTATCCAACATTGAAAGCACTGTAAAAAAAAATTTAAACGAAAAGGAGTCTGAAGAAGAAAGTCTGCTTGCCCGTATTATACTATTCCCATTTCGACTTATCGCACTAATCATTAACGGGCTTGTTAAAATTTTAGGGCCTGTCTTTTCAATGGGGGTTGAGATCATAAGAGTAGGCGCAGGTCTACTGATTACGATGCTGGGAATTATTCTACTCTTCAGTTTATTCGTTTCGGGAGGCGCCCTGTTTGGTATCTTCTCAATGAGCGATGCGCCTACCCTCTGGTGGAACGCGAATATCTCAGGATTGGGATTACCAATGGAGGCGATTCGTAATACCTTCCCTACGTGGGTTATGTTCACTGCCTTCCTGGCTTCTATTATTCCAGCACTTTTCATAGCACTATTAGGCATCTCAGTTATTGTTAAACGCATTGTTTTCAAACCAATAGTTGGTTGGAGTTTGTTTGTCATCTTTTTCATTTGTCTGGCTATTTTGAGTTTTAAAATTCCGCAAACGATATATGCATTCAGAGAGGAAGGAACCCATCTTGAAGAACAAGTTTATCCTATTGACGGAAAAATGTTAATGTTCAAGATAAAGGATGTGGGGCTGGAAGATTATGACGTTGCCTCGCTGCGTTTCATTGGCCACGAAAACGATAATTTGAAGATTGTAAAAAAATTTGAAGCGCAGGGACAAAATCGTAAAACAGCTATTGAAAATGCGCAAATGGTAACCTATCAAATCAGTAAGAACGATAGCATTTATACTTTCGATTCCAACGTCACATTTAAAAAGGATGTACCATTTCGCGCACAGAGAATTGATATAGACGTTTACGTCCCGTTCAACCAGCCATTTGTTGTTGATCAATACTTGTGGGATATCGTGGACAACTATGGCAAACACTACAACAAAGACAAGCAATCAAATAATACTTTTAAAATGACTGCCTCGGGATTGGAATGTATAAGTTGTCCTCAAGATCAGTCAAGTAATAATAAGTACATTCAAAATAACCTGAGTGATTTCGAATCAGTGGAAATAAGCGGAATCTTTGATGTTCGCATTGAGCAATCAGATGATTATTCCGTTGAAATTGAAGGCTCTGATCAACAAAAGGAAAATTATGATGTATTCACTCAAAACAGAACATTGGTTATCGACTATGAAAATAAAAGCATTAGATACTTTTGGAAGGATGACCTTTACGAAAGAGACAAAATTATAATTACCATCAGGATGCCCCATTTGCGGGAATTGGACGCTAAAGGAGCAGGTAAATTGAGATTCAGGAATTTTGATGAAAGTGATGTTGAAATTAAGCTAAGTGGCGCCATTGAAGCAGATGGTAGGCTGGAAGCGAACAACTTAGATTTAGATATTTCAGGAGCCTCTTCACTTGACCTTGATGGAGCTGGTGCTTTTATGGAGGCCAGCATCACCGGGGCATCCACCCTACGCGCATACGCTTACAAAGTTGACCGAGCGATCATTGAAGCACATGGTGCCTCTTCTGCTAAAGTTACGGTGAATGAAACTTTAGAAATTAATAAGAGCTTTGCGAGTAACGTTTCACATCGAGGAAATGCTGTAGTAACTAACAATAAATAATCTTCATACAAATAAAAGGGGAGTAATTCCCCTTTTATTTTACTAAAAGAATGCGCTCCTTTACTTAGATAAAAGAAAGTAATGGATGTTCGTATAAAATTCCTTGGTGCCGCCAAAAGTGTAACTGGTTCTAAATACCTGTTAGAAATTAACAGGAAAAGAATCCTGGTAGACTGCGGTATGTTTCAGGGGGCAAAAGAACTACGTTTAAGAAACTGGAGTTCTCTTCCAATTGATCCCACTAAGATTGACCTGGTTATAATCACTCATGCCCATATTGATCACACTGGATATCTTCCAAGGTTGGTAAAAGATGGTTATGGAGGAAAAATCATTTGTACGCATGCCACTGAAGACCTTATGCAAATTCTTTTGCTGGATGCAGGTAAACTGCAGGAGGAGGAAGCACAATTTGCACTCAAGCATGGATATTCAAGACATAGTAAGCCAGAACCCCTATTTGGAACGGAAGATGCAAAAAAAGTGCTTGACATGGTTGACTCTTACCCTTTAGGAAAATCAATACAATTAACAGATGGAGTGAGCGCTGTGTTCCATAATGCGGGACATATCTTAGGTGCAGCCATGATTGAAATAACTCTAAATGGTGCGGAGCAACAAAAGAAAATAGTTTTCTCTGGCGATTTGGGTAGAAATGAAGATCCCCTCATGTACCCCCCTACTCACCTCAAGAAAGCGGATATCTTATTAGTGGAATCTACTTACGGAGACAGACTGAATCCAATGGAGAAAGTTGAAAATGACCTGGCAGATGCCATTAATTATACTTACGACAGAAGAGGGTGTGTAATCATGCCTGCATTCGCTGTGGGCAGAACACAAAACCTTTTATTTTATCTTCATCAATTAATGTCTGCGGGGAAAATTCCACAGATCCCAATTTTTATTGATAGCCCAATGGCTATCAGTGTGACCAACTTATATGAGAAGCATGGAAGCACACATAAGCTTGTCGTTGAGAACAAGAATAATAAACTGATAAGTGTTTTTGATTCGCCCAACATTCATTTCTGCAACACTCCGGATAGTTCCAGAGAACTTAATGACAGAAAAGATCCTGCCATAATTGTATCAGCAAGTGGTATGTGTACAGGCGGCCGAATCCTTCATCACCTTTATCATCGCCTTCCCAATAAGCAGGATACTATTTTGTTTGCAGGTTATCAGGCCGAAGGAACAAGAGGAAGGGATATTTTAGATGGTAGTCCTTCAGTTCGTATTTTTGGTATAGAAGTGCCAGTGAAATGTGCAGTTAAAGAAATTCATGGACTATCGGCCCATGCGGATCAACTCGAGTTGATGCAATGGTTAGCCAGCTTCGAGTCCTCTCCTAAAATGACTTTTATTACTCATGGAGAAGAGAAGGCTGCCATGGCTCTCAAACACAAAATTGAAAATGAATTGAGTTGGAATTGCTTTATTCCTGAATACCTGGAATCTGTGGAATTATTTTCATCAATTTGAAAAAGACTGTTTTAGCATTTCTTTGCTGGAGTTGTTGTGTCAGTGCTTTTGCTCAAAAGATTAATTTGAAAGGTCAGCTGTATTGGGTTGCCCCTGAGAGCAATCCAACACAACAGACTATAGAATATAATGGACTGCCTCTTGAAATTTTTGTGCATCCAATTACTTCTCTTGCAGAAGTAGATGTGAGTGAGAGTGTAATTACTAAAATCTATACACCCGTCATTAGTCGGTTTTTTAGTAAGTGGAATGGGTCATTTAAGACCAAATTGCCTCCGGGTGAATATTCAGTTTTTGTCAGGTATCAAAATGGATTTTATGGCAACCTTCAGGATATAACAGGAAACCTTAGTCCAGTGATCATCAAGAATAAAAATGCCTGGATAACAATAACAATCAATTATCCCTATCCATAATACCAGTACAGTTGGCTTTGTGATTCATAAAGGAATATGGTAAATTAGATCATGAGGGGATTTGCAATCCTTCTTTTAGTCCTTAATTTTTCCTGCGTTGCCACGCAACCGCAGCAAGGTATTAAAGGGCAGGTTTTCTGGATTTCTGGCAATCAATTGCCAGGACCAGACGCTGTTAAATCGGCACACTATGGTGTTCAGAGAGAAGTTCATATCTATGAACTTACCACATTGCAGGACGTCACAATGAGTTCCGATGGGTTTTTTACTGACATCAAGACGCGACATATCACCACAATTACTACAAAGGCAGATGGTTCTTTTATGATAAAACTTCCTTCTGGAGATTACTCAGTTTTTGTAAAGGAGGCCGCTGGGCTTTATGCCAATCTCTTCAACAAAAACAACGCCATCAACCCAGTGGCTGTAAAAGACGGCCAATACACCTGGTTGCCAATTTCAATAGATTATGAGGCAGCCTATTAATTAATTTTGGTATGGTGCAACCCCTGAGTCCAATTCCGCATCTAGCTACTGAAACAATTTAAATGGGATTTCAAATTTACCGGGCTAAGGAAACCGAATGGATTGAAGGGTGCAAAAGGCAGGATTCAAATGCCCAAAAGCACCTGTATGAGCAATACTCCAGTAAAATGTATGCGCTTTGTTGTCGCTACATCCCATCTAAAATGGAAGCAGAAGACGTATTGGTTACTTCATTTACAAAGCTCTTCGAACGAATTGACCAGTTTAAAGGTGAAGGTAGTTTTGAAGGCTGGATGCGGAGAATAGTGGTAAACGAATCACTATCCTACTTAAGGAGAAATAAGAACATGTATCTGGATACAGAAATAGAGGCGGTAGACCGAAGTCCAGATTATGCTCAATTAGAAAATCACCTGGAGGCTGAGGATTTATTGAAAATGGTAAATGATTTGCCCACCGGTTATAGAATGGTTTTCAACCTTTATGCAATTGATGGCTATTCGCATAAAGAAATTGCTGAACAACTAGAGATCAGTGAGAATACCTCAAAATCTCAGTTAAGTAGAGCACGGGCACTGTTACAGAAAAAATTGATAGAGTTGGAGAAAGAAGCGTTGACAAAAAAAACAAATGGTTATGAATAACCCGATAGACAAATTACTAAAAAATAAACTCGAAGGACTTGCTATTGATCCCAGCCCAGAAGCATGGTCAAAAGTAGCCGCGAGTTTACCAAAAAAAAATAAAATCTGGCTCAGGGTAGCAGCTTCCTTATTAATGGCGGGTCTTGGTTTTGTTTTTTGGCTTTACGTGAATAATAACACAGGCACCCAACAAATCGCTCCAATTGCTGGCATGCAAACTACAGAAGAGGTGACAGGTAACACCAGGACAGATATTGAGAAGACCCCTATAGCTGAAACAGAACAACAAAGTCAAAATACAAAGGCAACAGCGCCAACTCCTTTGATAGCAAAAACTCAACCTGTGGCCAGGATTAAAGAAAAGGAAGAGTGCACTGATAATGCATCAGCAGCACAAAATGAACCTGATGTACTGAAAGCAGAATTAACACATTCAATCGCTTTGGTTGATCTTGATATAAATAAAGAGACACCTGAGATCACCACTGCTCAAGTTGAAAGCAAGCCAATTGTTATCGTATACGAATTAGCAGAAGTGAATATTAAAACAGAGGATGATGAAGCATTGATTCCGCTATTACCAAAGAAAACAGGACTTAAAAAAGTACTTGACGTAGCGAATGAAATGAGAACTGGTGAAAGTCCTCTCAATGGTTTGCGTCAGGTGAAAGATGAGATCCTTGCATTTAATTTTAGAAAAGAAGATAAAAACAGTAATAAATAATTTTGAAAATGAGAAAGAGAATGATCGTGTTGCTAATGTTTGTAGTGGGAATGGGTCAACTTGCCTTCGCGCAATCCACCCCGGCAGATACTGTAGTAATCAAAATCGGAGAATCCAGTAAAGTGATTTTTGCTATACATAAGAACGATTTACAAACCATAAAGTATTATGACTTTCAGGCGCTTATGAATGATATGATTACTAAGCTTGAAAATAATGACGGAACCAACGTCAGTACTCCTCCAAGCAACTACTTGAAAGATCAGGACAGAGTAGTCAGTACCGATAAACAAGATGAAGTCACTTATGAGTGGCCTAAGGATACGGAGAGCGATGAGAGGGATGATGATGACGATGAGTGGATAACCTATGAAGGCAATAACTCTTCTCGCAATGGAGAGCGTCAGGTAATCAGAACCTACCGTGGAAAGAGAACAACACACTCACTTAATTTCGATATAGGCACTAACAATTTACTGAAGGACGGTAAGTTCCCTGATAGTGGAAACGATTTATATACAGTAAAACCTTTTGGTTCATGGTATGTGGGTATTAACTCAATTCAAAGAACACGACTTGCCAATAAATTTTTTCTTGAATGGGGAGTGGGTGTAAGCTGGTACAACTTCAAGTTTGAAAATCAGCAAACGATCATGTCAAAAGACAATGTTGGAGTTAACTTTGCCATCGACACTCGAGATCTGGATTTTAAAAAGAGCAAGCTCACAGCTTCTTATATTAACGCTTCCTTTGTACCAGTAATTGATTTTGGTGGCAACAGAAGAAAGCCGATGGTGTTTGATAGTCGCAACGCCAATTCGTTTCGTATCGGAGTAGGACCTTATGTTGGATATCGAATTGATAGTTATACCAAACAGGTTTTCGAAGAGAGTGGCGATAAAAAAAGAAACAGGAATCACGACAGTTTTTACCTGGATAACATACGCTATGGTGGCCGACTGCAAATAGGGTTTCAGGATGTAGATCTTTTTTTCAACTATGACATGAACGAATTGTTCACTTCAGGAAAAGGCCCAGCGCTAAATGCATTCAGCTTTGGTGTGACCTTCTAAAAAAACTTAACTATAAAGGGAGTCGCTTTAAAAGATTAGAGCGACTCTCTTTTGTATAAAATCATTTCCTTCTCATCTCCTTTCAACTTCAATTCAACACACATTTTTTTAGGTGTAGGCCATTGAAATGCCATCCACAAAAGAATGCCCAGGAAAAACACACTGAATATTTCACTACCAGTATATAGAAGTCCCAAACCTATTGCTGATGAAACAAAAGCACCAGAACCTATACGTATGAGTGACAAATAATAGTATTGATCCATCTTGTTTCCAAGCCCCATCTTACTTGAAAGTACCTTCATCTTCTTTTTGATTACCAAGTGAACGATCGTTAGGAAAAACGTTGCAAAGGCAAAAACAACAATCTGCAGCATCAATATTGTATTACGCTCTTGAACAAGGATGTTAATTTTTCCTGCTTGCATATTCATATAGAGATAAATAAATACGCCAAGTGGAATGAGCGTAAGCAAATAACAAATGTTATACAGTTTGTAAAAATATTCCTTGATTGAGCTGAATTTCATAAAGACACAACTTTTATCAAATTTAATTAATTATCTTAGGGTGTAGATTGATATGGAAGCTGTAATGAATTTATCGCGTAAAGAACAAGTCATTCGTAAGGCGGCTGAATTGTTTAGAGAAAAAGGTTATGCAGCCTCTTCCATGCGAGATTTAGCACAAAAACTCGGTATTGAAGCTGCCAGTTTATATTCACATATAAAATCAAAGGAAGAGATACTGAGAAGCCTCTGCTTTGATATGGCCGCTGAATTCAGAAAATCACTGGAAGAAGTTGAAAGACAAAATGTTTCAGCAAGTGAAAAGCTGCGTCTTGGCATTATTGGCCACATTGGTGTCATGGCCAAAGATCTCACTGCTTCAGCTGTATTTATGAATGAGCACAGACATTTGAGTGGACCCTATCTCAGGGATTTTCTCCTTTTACGTATCAATTACATCAACAGATTCAAGGCCATTATTGAAGAGGGCACAAAATCAGGCGAATTCAAAGAAAATATTGATACCAAACTTTCAGTAATGACACTGTTCTCATCACTGAACTGGATGCCTCAATGGTACAATCCAGATGGAAAAATTGACTCCATCAACATTGGCCAGCAGCTCTCGGATATGCTCGTAAACGGCCTAAAGAAACAAAACGCACAATAATCCTGTTGTAGTCTTAGGTAATGGCTAACGGATGTTAGTGTAAAGCTATTCTGTTGGATTATTTTCCATTATTTTTACTAAAAATTAACAAAATCCTATGTACGGAGGCGGAAATACTTTTGAAGGAATAAAGTCTGATGAGCTTACCGGGGAAGACCCGGTAAAACTAGCTGAATTTGAAGCCCGAATTGAACGAGGAGAGAAAATTGAACCATCCGATTGGATGCCCAAGCTGTACCGCAAGCAGCTCATCCGGATGATCGAACAACATGCTCACAGTGAAATCATCGGGGCGCTACCCGAGGGTACATGGATCACTCGTGCTCCAGGTTTTAAACGCAAAATGGCCTTGATGGCCAAAGTGCAGGATGAAGTAGGCCATGGGCAACTGCTTTATAGTGCTGCAGAAACTTTAGGTAAGTCACGTGAAGCAATGATTGATGACCTGATCAATGGTAAATCAAAATACTCCAATATTTTTAATTACCCCACCTTCACCTGGGCCGATTGCTGCTTTATCTCTTGGCTGGTAGACGCGGGAGCGATTGTTAATCAGCTCGCCAACGCAAAGGGAAGTTATGGACCTTATTGTAGGGCCCTGGACAGAATTTGTGCCGAAGAGTCCTTTCACCTGAAGTATGGCCATCACTGTGTGATCTATCTGGCCTCTGGCACTCAAAAGCAAAGAGATATGTTTCAGGAAGCCCTCAACAGATGGTGGCCACCTATGATGCATTTTTTTGGGCCTTCGGATAAAATTTCAGTGCATACTGAAATACTTATGAAGTGGAAAGTTAAGATGGGAACCAATGACGACATGAGAAATCAGTTCCTTGATATGTATGTTCCGAAAATCTGGGAATTGGGATTTACCATACCTGATCCAAATCTTAAAAAAAATACCGAAACCGGAAGGTGGGACTATACAGAACCCGATTGGGAAGAGTTTAAGCGGGTGATTAATGGAGACGGTCCCTGTAACTCCGAAAGGTTAGAAGTACGCAGAATTGCCGAAGAACGAGGGCGATGGGTAAGAGAGGCCTTGCGTACGGCCAAGACTGAGTATGTTACTCCTCTGGCCTAGTACTGACTTTTGCCTGATTTAAATCATATTGATTAACATGTGATCATGCTAATTTCATTTGAATGATGTTGGCTTTATCACAACAACCAAAATATAAATATACTCGCAGTTGAAATCTCTAGATCCACGTGTAAGTCGTTTGCCTGAAACTGGCAATAGTTCTCCAAAGGTGCCCTTGGATCAATTTGGCACTTTTGAAGTATTCGTTCAGCCCAAAGAAGGAAAACCCTTCCAGCATGAAGGCATCGTTCACGCTCCAAATTTGGAAATGGCATACGTACTTGCCAAAGAAGCGTTTACCCGAAGGTTTACCTGTATTTCAATTTTTGTGACGGAAACAAGGAATGTTTATGTCTCAGCGCTTACTGATGGTGATGAGGATGCCTACGATCACGTTACAAAGGTAGCTTCTACTTCCGGCAAGGAGACCTTCGAAATTTTTCATTTGCTGAAACGTGGTAAACAACATCAGCATGTAGGTAAAGTAGAAGCCGGTAGCCACAACGAAGCCTTGTGGGTGGCAAGTCAACAACTGAGAGGCAATAAGCAGGTATTTAATATTTGGGCTATCAAAACCAGTGGTATCCGTTTCACAAAACAGGAAGATTTAGATTTGTGGAATACACTTGGAGAGAAAAAATTCAGAGATGCTGCTGCCTACAAAGGTGGAGACAAACTAAAATCATTCCTGGAAAAGACAGCCCAACAATAACTAACTTATTCAAAAGATGAACAACGAAGCCCTTAAAGAACTCCTGTACAAAATGGCGGATGACCAGCTCATCCTTGGCCATCGCAATTCAGAGTGGACTGGTTTTGGACCCTTACTGGAAGAAGATATTGCGTTTTCGTCCATGGCACAGGATAAGGTTGGTCATAGTTTGGCCCTTTATACCATTCTTCAGGAACTGGGTGAGCAAGATCCCGATACAGTGGCATTCACCAGAAATGCGGAACAGTTTCATAATTCATTGCTAACAGAATTACCTAACGGGGAGTATGATTTTAGTTTGATTCGCCATTTCCTCTACGATACAGCAGAAGCCTTGCGCTTTGAAATGCTTACACAATCTTCTTTTGAACCTTTGGCGCAATTATCAGCTAAAATAAGAGGAGAGTTAAGGTATCATACCATGCATGCCAATACCTGGATAAAACAATTAGGGAGTGCTACTACTGAAAGTATTACTCGTTTACAGAAGTCGCTTGAATACGCCCTTCCCTATGCTTTGGGTATGTTTGAAAAATCACCCTTTGAAAATGCACTCATCAGCGAAGGAATATTTGCTGGTGAACAAGTGCTGGAAGATAAATGGAAAAGAAAAGTGGAAGAAGTGCTTGCTCAAACACAACTTCAACTTCCTGCGTGGGATACGATAACGCCTCACCTTGGAGGCCGAGTGGGCAAGCATACTGAGCATCTTCAGCCTTTATTGGATGAGATGAGCGAGGTACTCCGGATAGATCCAACTGCAGAATGGTAAAAAGCATGTCAAAACCGTCTTTAGAAAAAGTTTATCAATGGCTTGAAGAAGTCAAAGACCCTGAAATTCCTGTGCTTTCCCTGGTTGACCTTGGAGTGATTACCAATGTGACAATAAGTGATAAAGTGAGGATTGAAATGACACCTACTTTTGTGGGCTGCCCGGCAATCGATTACATGAAAAACGATATAATTGAGACCCTAAACAAGCACGGACAAGAAGCAGAAGTTGACATCAATTTTAAGAAATCCTGGAGTTCGGATCTGATTTCTGAAAAGGGTAAAATCGCACTTAAAAAATTTGGACTCGCACCTCCGCCAGACAGTAAGCTGTTCACCGATCTGGAAATTCTGGAAAACGCGGAATGCCCACGTTGCAGCAAAACCAATACAGAATTAAGAAATCCGTTTGGCCCCACCTTATGTAGGGCAATTTTTTACTGTAATGATTGCAAAGAAGCCTTCGAGCAATTTAAACCAGTATAAAGATTGGCTAAAACAATTTTCCGTGAGTTTCGTAAGTAGGGTCACAAGTAAAAGAAATGATTAATAAGGTTTTATTTATCCTTCTGTTAACATCCGTTATCGGTCTCGCATCCTGCACTACTCAGGAATCGAGGCAAAATAATACATCATTTACCAAGGTAGACTCGCTGACAGAAACCTATCTAATACTGCAAGACAGCCTTCTTCATGCCTGGAATGTAATGATGTGGGACGAACAAGAAAAGACCAAAGCTATGCACGGTCTTATCCATCTAATGCATCAGCAGGAAGGGTTTGATGACGAGCAACTGATTACTCTGGAGCAACGCCTTGATCAGCTGGATCGCATCCGGTTTACACAAAAGTCCCTTACCAACACCTACGTAATAGAGGAATATGATTTCGCGTCAAATTCTCTGGTTTCAGAAATACTTAGCCTGGCGGAGGCAGATCCTGAATTTATTAAATCCGGAAATGCTCAACGTCTCCTTGATAAAGTAAAAATGGCCGATCAGCGGGTAGAGGAATACAGAAACCAATACGACCAGGCAGCTGCCAGTTTCAACAGATTTATAAAGAAAAACGACAGGTATCTCCACGAGATAGATAAAGAATATACGGGAGAGCCAAAGGCCTTATTCAGAATCGAATATTAATCTCTCCTTCTCGGCCTGCTCTTATTTTTTGATCCGTAAAATCGCTCTTTTTTCTTATCTGAGTACTTTGCTTTGTGTGGACTTGTCAGTTCTAAACGAACTGCCCGCCCTCTGACTTCAACCCCCTCAAATCCTTTGAAAACCTGTTCAGTTGCACTTTTCTCCAGTTCAAAAAACGAGTAGGCACCTTTTATGTCAATTTTTCCAATTTGGGCTTTATTGATCTCTCCAAAGTCACAAATCAAACCAAGCAAACTTCCCTTGTCCAAACCATCCATTTTTCCAACATTGATAAAGACGCGATCTCCAGAGGATGAAACTGCTGCACGATCATCTGTGAATCGTTCCTGAGAGCCCTGGTTCAGATCGGGTGCATCTCTGTAATAAGTAAGAAATCGGTTGAACTCAATGGCAGCAAAGCGTTTAATGATGTCCTCCTTGCTTAAACTTTGAAGCTCATGAAATACCTCAGGTAAAAAATAGTCCATTTCTTTTTCATTCACTTCTACTTCTCTAACTCTATGGGTCAAATCCAACAGCTTCTTTTGACAAACCTCGTTGCCTGTAGGAACAGCTACCCGTGTAAACCGTCTTTTTATACTTCGCTCTACCTGCTGGATCCTTCCAATTTCACGCTTGGAAACAATGGCCAGTGAAATCCCTTTTTTTCCTGCACGAGCCGTTCTTCCACTTCGGTGGGTATAAAACTCCATTTCGTCCGGCATGTTCATATGAATCACATGCGATATATTGCTCACATCAATCCCTCGGGCAGCAACGTCAGTGGCTACCAATAATTGAAGTGCCTTATTTTTAAAACTTCTCATCACCCGGTCACGCTGCATCTGTGACAAATCACCATGAAGCGAATCGGCACTGTAGCCATCTTTGATCAGGTGTTCAGCAATCTTTTGTGTATCAATTTTAGTACGGCAGAAAATCACGCCAAATATGCCTGGGTTGTAATCAAGGTGACGCTTCAAAGCCAGATATTTATCTCTTTCAGAAACCACCGTGTATTGATGATCGATGTTTTCATTTCCCGTTTTCTGAACATCCATAGTCAGTTCTACAGGATCGTTCATGTAATTTTTGGCAATCGCCCTGACTTCTCTGGGCATAGTTGCTGAAAACAACCACACCTTTTTTTCCTTAGGAGTGGTTATCAAAATTTCATCAATATCTTCCTTAAAGCCCATGTTCAACATCTCATCGGCTTCATCCAATACTACATATTTGATGGCTGATAAGTCTACCACTTTGCGGGATAGCAAATCAATCAAGCGACCAGGAGTAGCTACAATAATATGCGCACCACGTCTCACCTTTCTGATTTGATCGGAGATACTGGCACCGCCATAAATTGTTACAATATTCAAAGCTTTTACCGACTTACTGAAATTCTCCAGATCGCTGGTAATTTGAACGCTAAGTTCTCGGGTAGGCGCTACAACCAATGCTTGCGTGATCTTGTTGCTGGAATCCACCAACTCAATCAACGGAAGGCCAAAAGCAGCTGTTTTGCCTGTTCCGGTTTGGGCGAGGCCTACCAGGTCGGTGTCTCCTTTTAATAAAATGGGTATAGCTTGTTCCTGAATAGGAGTCGGTGTTTCGAAGCCCATCTCAGTGATAGTCTTCACTACTTCCCCGGATAAACCCAGGGCGTCAAATGATTTCATGTATATATTGTTTAATAAAACTAGTAAGGCCAGACGAAGCACCTTACATATTTGCGCTGCGGTCATGCAGCTTAGGGAGGCAATCCATCCAATCTCAATAACTACTGCAAAGGTAACCTAATTTCCATTAAATCATTTTTTTTACTTTTATCGACCATTACGCCAAACTACTTAAAGGTAAACAAGCGTATGACAATAGAATCTACTGGTAATCTTATTTTAAATCCCTTAAATTAGTAGTTGGCATAAAGTACATCTTGGTGAAAAAATTAAAATTTTTCTATGCTTTTGAAGTGCCAGCACTTGTGATGCTTGGTTACTATTTGGGTGGTTGGTGGAACTTCCTGGCCATTGGATTTGCTTTCCTTGTTCTCCCAGTTGTGGATCAATGGATAGGTATTGACACATCCAACGTGGAAGACAGCAAGGCGAAAATCATCGGAGAACAATTTTATTATCGTTTTGTAACGTACATCTGGACGTTTGTTCAGTTGGCTTTTCTTTTTTGGGGAGTTTTTGTAGTGTCAACAGGAACCTTAATTACCTGGTACGAATGGACAGGCTTTGTAATCAGCTTTTCATTGGTAACAGGTGGAATTGGTATCACTGTAGCGCACGAATTGGGTCATAAGAAATCATCATTAGAAAGATTTTATAGTAAGCTGCTCTTAATGACGGTTAGCTATATGCATTTTTATATTGAACATAACAGAGGCCATCATGTTCAGGTTGCTACCCTGAACGACCCTGCAACATCAAGAAAGAACGAATCATTTTATAAGTTTTGGCTTCGCTCTGTTTTCATGGGTTATGCTCATGCATGGCAACTGGAAATTGAAAGTCTGAAGCGTAAAGGGCTTTCAGCATTCCACCCAAAGAATCAAATGATATGGTTTGCATTGCTCCCCCTGGCCTTTTGCTTTGTACTCACGTTATTATTTAGTCCGCCAGGATCAATCAACTGGCAAATACCAATATTCTTCTTTGCACAAAGTTTTTTTGCTTTCACTTTATTGGAGCTTGTTAATTATGTGGAGCATTATGGTATTCTTCGGAAAGAAAAAGACGGAAGACATGAAAGAGTCAATCCCCTCCATTCCTGGAACTCCAGCCACGTAATCAGTAACTTTTTTCTATTTCAGCTCCAGCGTCATTCTGATCATCATGCCAATGCCATCAAACGGTATCAGATTTTAAATCATTATGATGATAGTCCTCAACTGCCTTTCGGTTATCCAACTATGATCATCATCGCCCTCATTCCTCCCCTATGGTTTCGCATGATGAATCCCCGCCTTGAATCGTGGGAAGGAAAAGTATATCATCAGCAGGCAGCCGCCTGATCTATTCTTTCTTAAACCAGCTGATTTTTCCTTCATCAATTTGATTGCGAAAAGTCTCCCAGTCATTGGAGAAAAATGACGCTGCATCTTCGACAAACTCATTGATTAATTTTTCTGCTACTTCAATGCGTTCTAAATCTTGTGCTGATGGTTTATACAGTCGGGCACGTAATGCCTGTTGCGCATCCGATAATTTAGACTGAGGTGTCACTTCAAAAGAGCTCCAAGCTCCCACCTGTTTGGTTGGACGGGTGCCTCTCGCCTTGTCCATCAATACTTTTAACTTTTCTTTGATCGCTAAAGATGCCTTAGTTAAAGATTCGGTCTTGTCGGAATGATTTGATTTCAACTGATTGATAATCTGATCTACCGTTTCTGTACTGTTATTAATCCTTGTAAGTACAGCACCAAGTTTTTGTGATAAATCGTCCAACTTCTTAAGGGCAGTATAGTGCGCAACTTCAATTTCGTTCGAATAATCAAAACGCGGATCAGGAATTACTTTTACTATGGTTGAATCTTTTTTGCCCAGATAGGTCAATACAACCTTATATTCTCCTGGAAGAACAGGAATGCCTTTTGACTCTTCATTGATATATGCTCCGGGTAACCTCGCTTTATTTTCATCTAATTTCCAAGTAATGTAGTTAAGGCCTGAATCAATATTATCCATTGAGATATTCTGTATCGCTTCGCCCGCGCTATTATAAACTTTCCCACTTATTTGTTGACTCTCTTTTTCTGTCTTTACATATTTTACAAAAAAGGGAATCATAACTTGTCCAAAGGGTCGATTCTCACCTTCAAAAGTAGTGTGAAAACCAGTCCAAATATTTCCTGGGGGATTGATAAAAATCCCTTTCACCTGCACTGCTTCATTTACAGGAAAAACAGAAAAATCATTAGCTGCTCCGTTACGCGCTATTTTTCTAAGCGAAATAAGATCATCCAAAATCCAGATTGATCGTCCAAATGTCCCAATGATCAAAGCAGATTCGCGTTCCTGAATGGTCAAATCGGTTGTTGACACAGAAGAGAATCCATTTTTAAGTTGCGCCCAATTTTTTCCTTCATCCATACTGATCCACAGTCCATTTTCAGTTCCAGCAAATACAAGATTTGGTTCAACAGGATCCTGTAGTACAGTGTGTGCATAACCCTTTACCTTGGTATTATCGACTATACGGGTCCATGATTTGCCAAAATCTTTGGTGCGATAGATATAGGGACTGAAATCACCTTTACGATAATTGTTAACTACAATCCAGGCCTCTTCTTTATTGTAGCGCGAAGCGCGGATCTGAGCGATCCAACTTTCTCTGGGCAAACCCTTTATATTTGCTGTAAGATTCAACCAACTCTTTCCACCATCCGAGGTCAATTGCACATTACCATCATCTGTACCCACCCAAATTACCTGTTTATCCAGCTTGCTGGGGGAAATGCTTAAAATGGAATTATAAATTTCCGCCCCTGAAGCATCAATGGTCAATCCGCCATAATCTTGTTTCTGATGCGCTGGGTTGTTTGTTGTAAGATCAGGTGAAATGATTTGCCAGGATGCACCCTTATCTGTTGTCTTGTGTAAGAACTGACTTCCGTAGTAAGCCGTTGCTTCGTCATTCAAATCCTGAGCAAATCCTGCGTTCCAATTAAAACGGAGTCTTGTTTTAAGATCAGGAGCTGGAGGACTTATGCTCTGATAATAACCCGTTAATTTATCGTATCTGTACAAATCCCCGTTTTGTGAGGTACCATATCCAAATCGAGAGTTTGATGCATCGGGTGAAATATAAAATCCGTCACCACCCACAAGGTATTGCCAATACAACGTACGAATGCCACCACGCTTCCAAACATAACCAGGTCCAGACCAATTTCCATTATCCTGTAGTCCCCCATAAACATTATAGGGCATGTCGTTGTCCACATTGATATGATAAAACTGACCTACAGGAATGGACTCCGGGAAATACCAACTTTTTCCTTTATCGTGGGTAATACCTATTCCACCATCACCACCAATGATAAAAAAAGTCGGGTCATTCGGGTCAATCCAAAAAGCATGAAAATCGGCATGGATCCCTTTCGTTTCATCTGCTGGAATCATCGGTTCCGGATCAAAGCTCTTACCTCCATCTTCACTTACTGAAAGTGGCTGATAAATATTATACAGGCGATTTTGATCAACAGGGTCTACTGCGATGTCTTGAAAATAAAAAGGTCTGTTGTTGGTAAATCTTGGATTGTCATTGATCATCTCCCAGTGCAAGCCTCCGTCATCACTTCTGTAAAGGGAATTTTTTGTGGCCTCCACTTTTGCATAAACTCTGTTGGTATTGCTGCGGGCAATCGCAATTCCGATTCGTCCCAACTCTCCTTTAGGCAACCCATTTTCAACACCTAACTTCTTCCAGTTTTTACCTCCGTCATAGGTAAGGTACAACCCAGATCCAGGACCACCCGAAGTAAAACTGTAGGGAGTACGATGATGCTCGTACATGGCTGCAAAAATTTTGTTTGGATTAAATGGATCCATGACCATATCTCCAACACCCGAGTGATTGTTGGTAAACAGTATTTTAGTCCAGGTTGAACCTCCATCAATGGTTTTGAAAACCCCTCTGTGTTCATCAGGTGTAAAAGGATCTCCCATTACACCTACATAAACTGTGTTGGGGTTGAGTGGATCAATAAGGATTCTGTGAATTGCTTTTGACTGTTCCAGTCCCACACGAAACCAGGTATTTCCTGCATCCAAACTTTTGAACAAGCCCAAACCCAGGTTCATGGAGTTGCGCGGATTACCTTCACCAGTTCCTACCCACACTACACTGGGATTATTTTGCTGCACCGCAACAGCCCCTATATTGATGGTTGGATTATCATCAAAAATACTTTTCCACGCACTTCCTCCATTTTCAGACTTCCACACGCCACCAGATGCAGCACCAAGGTAAATTACCTTTGGATTAGATTGCACCACATCGATGGCTGTGATACGTCCACTCATATTTGCCGGACCTACGTTTCTTATTTTCAGGTTTTTGAATTGGTTGGCTTCAAATTGCTGAGCCACCAATGGATGAAGAATAGCAAAGAAGAAGAGTGTTAAAATGTTTTTGAGAAAGGTGTGGACAGTCATAATCAATCGGGAAATTTTAGCAATTGGTCTAGGTACTGCAAGTAATAAAAAAGCAGCATGTTTCAATCATGAATTAGCTATGATTGGCTTCATCTTTCCATGAAAGTATATGGAATGACAACTCTTTAGACACGTACTTCGCGTTCCGCCACCTGCCCAATTTTTCTTTGTTCTGTTTTTCGTGCTTTTCTAACATCTACGGCCACCACTTTGTATTCGGGGCACATGGCCTCAGAGTCTGCTACACCCGAAGTGAGAATATTCACCAGCACTTCAGGAAAGTGAAAGGTAGTGCTAAGCACACCCGGTTTCACTTCTTCAGTGACTCTGGCCTTTAAATCCACCTTTCCCCTGGCCGAACTCACACAAACGATGTCACCATCCTTAATCCCTTTTCCTTCAGCATCCTGTCGGTTGATAAGCAGGACGTCTTCAGTTAGTATTTCCACATTGGGTGTTCTTCGGGTCATGGCGCCACAGTTGTAATGCTCCAACTCCCTATTGGTGGTAAGTATAAATGGAAACGATTCACTGTTTTCCAATATCTCTGAAGACTCTTTAAAATCGTGGTATTGGATCTGTCCTTTACCAATCTTAAAGGCATCCACGTGCATGATTTCTGTACCCTTTCCGTCCTCCAGCACTGGCCATTGTTTACCATTGTCCCCTAATTCATCCCATTTTACCCCTTTGAAGAAAGGGACAATTTTAGAAATTTCTTCCAGCGCTGTTCTTGGATGATAATCAGGTTGCTTATAGCCCATCCTGTTCATTATATCAACAATGATTTGTCCATCCACGCGGGTTCCAGGCAATGGATCTACTACAGCATTCACACGTTGAATTCTTCTTTCTCCGTTTGTAAACGTGCCGCTCTTTTCAAGGAAGGAAGCAGCTGGAAGCACCACGGTTGCCATCTTGGCCGTTTCTGTCATGAAAAGCTCACTCACAATAAAGATGTCGAGATTGGAAAGTGCCTTCTTTACATGATTGGTGTTCGGATCAGTCTGTACTACATCCTCACCAATAATCCAAAGTCCTTTCAATTTACCATCGATGGCGGCATCAAACATTTCTGGAATTTTATATCCGGCATGCAGCGGAAGATTAACTCCATAAAAATCCTGATAGAGGTGGTGGTACTTTGGATCATCTACAGCAAGGTAACCAGCACCTTGATGCGGTTGAGCACCCATGTCAGCCATGCCCTGCACATTGTTTTGACCGCGAAGAGGGTTTACCCCAACACCAAGGCGACCAATGTTGCCGGTAATCATTGCAAGGTCTGCAATTAAAGTGACAGTAAATGTACCTTGGAAATGTTCTGTTACACCAAGTCCATGGAAAGACATTGCACTTTTTGCCTTTGCATACGCCAAAGCAGCATCTCTAACTAATCCTTTATCTACACCGGTTATGGATTGCAACTCATCCATATCCAACTTTAAAATACTTTCTTTGAATGTTTCAAAACCTTCGGTTCTCTTTTCGATAAAGTCTTTGTCCACCATGCCCTCTTTTACAATGTAGTGCATCATCATGTTGAGCAAAGCGACATTAGTACCCGGCCTCAATTGTAAGTGATAGGTCGCATAACGTGTCAATTCAATTTTGCGAGGGTCAATCACGATCATGGTCGTTCCCTTCATCGCCTTTTGCTTAATCTTGGCACCCGTTACAGGATGTGCATCTGTAGGATTGGCTCCAATAACCAATATACAATCTGTGTACTTCAAATCCTTAATTGAATTGGTTGCTGCCCCTGTACCAAAAGTACGTTGCATACCCAATGCCGTTGGAGAGTGGCAAACACGTGCACAACCATCAATGTTGTTCGTTCCCACTACCGCGCGGATGAACTTTTGCATGAGGTAATTCTCTTCGTTCGTTGCTCTTGCACAAGAAATACCTGCTATGGCATCAGCTCCATTGTTATTTTTTATGGAAGTAAATTTCTCTACAATAAAGTCATAGGCTTCGTCCCAGCTCACTTCTTCAAATTCACCATTGCGTTTTATCAATGGACTTCTCAATCGATCGGGGTGATCATAGAACTTAAATGCATACCTGCCTTTCAAGCAAGTATGGCCTTGATTGACTTCTGCATCGTAAGGAGCAAGAATGGATTTTATTTCTCCATCCACAGTTGCAACATCCAGATTGCAGCCTACTCCACAGTAAGTACACACCGTACGGGTAACTTTATCCGGAACCGTTTGCTTTGAACTAAATACATCTGTAATAGCAGAAGTTGGACAAGCTTGTGCACAGGCTCCACAACTCACGCAATCGGATTCTTTGAATCCCTCATTCATGCCCATTGTAATGGTGCTATCAAATCCACGGCCTGACATGGTGAGCACCATCTCTCCTTGCACTTCATCGCATGCCCGCACACATCTGTAGCAATTGATGCAGGTGGACAAATCAGCACGCATGTAAGGATGGGTGATGTCTGGCTTACGGTTCAAATGATTTTTTCCCAACGGATAGCGGATGTCATCTGGTGTAATCCGTAGCTGGTTGGCCACATTTTGCAGTTCATTTTTACCTGCCTTGTTTTCATACAATCTATCCAAAGGATAATCAGTAAGCACCAACTCCAAAATATTCTTTCTTAATCGTGTAATCCGTTCATTGTCGGTATAGATGTAGGAATTGGGCATCACAGGAGTGTGACAAGATGCAACTGTTTTAGCTTTTCCTTGTTTCTCCAAAGCCACATCAACACTACAAACTCGACATGAACCGAAGGGTTTTAGGTTAGGGGCATCACAAAGAGTAGGTACATTTATGCTTTTTTCTACCCTCTTCACGAAACTTAAAATCATTTCACCTTTTTTAAATTCAAAAGGTTGATCGTTGATGTAAGCAATGTTTTTTTGTTCACTCATAACCCTCTCATTTTATTGTCGTTCAAACAAAATAGGATTTCAATTCTTTGTCAAAATACTTCAGTGCATTTTTTATACCCAATGGCAAACCACCACCCAATGCACAGAGTGATCCGATTTCCAAAGTCTCCAATAAGTCGTCCATTAACTGGCGATCGATTTTATAATCATCTTGCTGTGCTTTCTGAAGCAATTCTTTTCCTCTCACCGATCCGATGCTGCATGGAAAGCACTTCCCACATGACTCTGCTGCTGTAAATTCAAAGAGATGCTCCAAATAGGCAATCATGGGAAAATCTTCAGGTATACTCACGACACCCGCATGTCCCAATAAAAAGCCGTTGCTGGCAAACGATTCGAAATCTAAAGTTAAGGAGTCTATTTTCTCAACAGGCACAATGCCTCCCAAAGGACCTCCAACATGAATGGCTTTTACTTTCTTCTTAAATCCTTTTCCAAAATCATTAACTACTACAGAAAGTGGTGTGCCCATCTCAATTTCATACATTCCCGGATTATTGAACAAGCTGTCCAGACAAACCAGTTTAGATCCAGTAGATTTTCCTGTACCCAGTGATGCATACTTTTCGCCACCGTGCTTCAAAATGTAATACAAAGTTGCACTGGTCTCTACATTGTTAACTACCGTTGGCATACTGAACAACCCCTCCTGAGTGGGATAAGGGGGTCGCACTCTCACTTCAGGCCGTTGGCCTTCAATAGATGACAACAAGGCTGTTTCTTCTCCACATATATAGGCTCCAGCTCCTTCAATAATCTTAAACCTGAAATCAAATCCGCTGCTGTTAATGTTTTCCCCCAATACTCCCTGCTTTTCCCACTTATCGATTTCCTTCTTTATGGCTACTATGGATTCTGGATATTCTCCGCGGATATAAATCACTCCTCTGTTCGATCCGATGATATATCCCGCTATCAGCATACCGAACAAAAGCAAGTGAGGTTGTTTCTCCAGCAGGTATCGGTCTGAGTAAGCGCCAGGATCTCCTTCATCGGCATTGCATACCACAAACTTCTGTTCTCCAGGCACATTTTTACAAGACTCCAATTTAAGGCCCATTGGGAACCCCGCTCCTCCCCTTCCACGCACATTTGATTTTTTGATCTCAGACAACAACTGATCCTTGTCCTTCTTCAAGCACTCACGCACAAAATCAAAAAATAGTTTTTCCTCAGGATATGGATTAGTCAGAATTGGGTCCTTCAGATTTGAACGGACATGGTAAGCATCAATATTGATACCCTTGTTGTTCAAAACCGCTTCAATTTCCAGTCCATGTTTACCGGAATAATTTTTTCCTTCATAATGAAATGCGTTGTTCTCGTGACATCTACCCAAACAACACATGTGCCCAATCTCCTCCTCTTTGAAATGTTTGCTCAACGTGTTTTTTAATTCACCTTGCGTGCCCGCAACAAGACATGCGCTACCATTGCACACATATATTTTTTTCGACTGATGTTCAGCCTTTAAAAAATCATAGAAACTGACAGTGCCGTATACATTGGCATTGCCCACTAAAAACTCCTTGGCCAATGATCTCATTTCATTGGGATCGGGGGTTCTTTTTTCTTTTGAGATAGAAACCAGTTTTTCAAAAAGCGGGTCTTCTAATCCCTTTCTGGCAGCTAACTTTGATAAATTCTCAGACATAAGTTCTATTCCGGTTGATGTCAATCCCAAGATTAGGATTAACATACCTCTAATTTAATTAAAGAATATCAAAGAACCCGTGATTGTTACGCCTAACCTAATTTTATGAGGCAAAGGGAAACCGTTTTGACGTATAACGGCTAAAAAATTCTATAGATGTTGCTGTTCCTTTACAGGAACGGTTTAGTATGATTCGTGATATAACTTGATTAAGAGATTCTCTCTTTTCCAGTATAAACATTGAAACTATTCTCTCGAACAAAGCCCATCAAAGTCATTCCCAAATCGCCTGCCAATGTAACTGCGAGGCTCGAGGGGGCTCCTACTGCGGCCATTATTGGTACGCCAGCACGCAAAGCTTTTTGAACAAGCTCAAAACTTGCCCGACCACTCACTACCATGATGGTATTGGCCAATGGAATTTCTCCTTTAAAAAGAGAAGCTCCGATAATTTTATCCATGGCATTGTGCCGGCCAACATCCTCTCGGGTTAATAGTAGCTTCCCGCTTAAATCAAACAACCCAACGGCATGCAATCCTCCAGTGTGTTCAAAAATCTGTTGCGCTTCTCTCAGCTTGTCAGGCAGCGTGTGAACTACAGCTTTGTCTATTTTTATTCTATCCTGTATTCGGGCACATGTCACTTCCACGGCTTCAATAGAAGACTTACCACACACACCACAACTTGATGTGGTGTAGAAGTTGCGTTGAAGTTTTTTCATATCCAGCTTTACATCTGGCTTCAGTTCTACCCTCACTACATTATCCCTTTCTTCTTGCTTTCCCACATCTTCACAATACTTGATGCTTTCAACTTGGTTATAGGAGTCTATTATACCTTCAGTGAAAAGAAACCCTGTGGCAAGTTCGTAATCATGGCCTGGGGTGCGCATGGTTACCGACAAGCTTTTTTGTGTGCGGTCTCCAATTGGACCGAAACCAATTCTGATTTCCAAAGGCTCTTCAACAGCCATCAAATCCGGTTTCACCTGACTGCTTCCTGCAGTCACTTTTGTAATCTCAACCGGCTTTACTGAAGGACTCATATATCATCAGGATAGGCCTGATATTTTTCCATTATTATCAATATCCATACCCATAGCAGCTGGCACATTCGGTAGGCCTGGCATTCGCAGCATATCTCCCGTTATCGGAATAACAAATCCCGCTCCCGCTGCTACCTCAATTTCGCGAACCGTTATGATAAAGTCTTTAGGTCTACCTCTTTTTTTTGCATCATCAGAAAAAGAATTTTGCGTTTTGGCTATACACACAGGCTTGTTGCTTAATCCCAGTCGCTCGATCTTATTTAAATTCTGTTTTGCCTTTGGCAAAAACTCTACTCCTTTCGCCCCATAAATTTTAACTGCCACTGCTTCTATTTTTTCTTGTATGGAGTCCTGCCAACGATATACAGGCCAGCATTTTCCATCAAATGATTCCGCAGCCTTTACCACCTGTGCGGCCAGATCCTTCATTCCTTCTCCGCCTTTTTCCCATCCTTCTGCCAATGCAATTTGTACCCCTATTGACTTACACTTTTCCATCACCCATTTAATTTCCTCATCGGTATCGGACACAAACTTGTTTAAAGAAATTACCGCAGGCAGACCGAATATTTTGGTGTTTTCAATGTGCTTTTCCAGATTGTCAAATCCTGCCTGCACAGCTTTCAGGTTTGGTTTTGTCAGGTCCTCGCGCTCTACCCCTCCATGGTATTTCAATGCCCTGATAGTAGCCACCAATACAATGGCATCTGGAGAAAATCCTCCATATCCCGAAACAATGTCTACAAATTTTTCGGCACCTAAATCCGACCCAAACCCTGCTTCAGTCACCACAAAATCGGATAGGCTCATCCCCATTCTTGTTGCTATGATGGAATTAGCACCCTGAGCAATATTGGCAAAAGGTCCACCATGAATGATCGCAGGATTGCCCTCCAATGTTTGAACCAAATTGGGTTTGATGGCCTCTTTTAACAACACTGCCACGGCCCCTTGCGCATTCAGGTCGCGTGCAAAGATGGCCTTCTTTCCATATGTATCCCCCACATAAATATTTCCTATCTTCTCCTTCAGGTCATCAAGGTCCTTAGCAAGACATAATATGGCCATGATTTCTGATGCTGCGGTGATATTGAATCCTGTTTCACGAATCATACCTCCGTTTTTCCCTCCAAGACCGGTAATGATATTGCGAAGCGCCCTGTCGTTCATGTCCATCACCCTTTTCCACTCTACTGTTCTAGGGTCAATACCCAAACCTCCATCTGGTTTTTGAATATCATTATCAATCAGCGTGGCCAGTAAATTATTGGCTTTCTCGATGGCAGAAAAATCGCCAGTAAAATGAAGGTTAATGTCTTCCATGGGTACCACTTGCGAAAAGCCACCGCCAGCCGCACCCCCTTTCATTCCAAATACCGGGCCCAGAGATGGCTCCCTTAATACTACCGTTGTCTTCTTTCCAATTTTATTAAGCCCTTCGCAAAGTCCAATGGAGGTGGTGGTTTTACCTTCTCCTGCTGGTGTGGGTGTCATGGCTGTTACCAAAATCAGCTTTGCTTTTCCAATTTTCTTTTCATCACTCAGCTCCAAGGGCAATTTTGCTTTATACCTTCCGTACTGTTCGAGGTCCTCTTCTTTTATCCCCAGTGTTTTAGCAATTTCAGTGATGGGCTTCATTACGGAAGCCTGTGCTATCTCAAGGTCTGTCTTAAAGCTCATTTTCCTAATTTTGTTGTTTTAGAAAGATGCACAGAAAAATCGGCCCAGACAACGCGTTCCATTTTAAACAGTTCCATATTAGCCATGACCGGTGTGCTATGAAGGTGGGCACCGATGGTGTATTGTTAGGCGCCTGGAGTAATGTGCATAATGCCAAACAAATATTGGATATTGGTACAGGCACGGGTTTAATTTCTCTCATGCTGGCACAAAGGTCGGATGAGTTTGCTTCGATCGATGGTGTTGAAATTGATGAAGCCGCATTCCAGCAGGCCGCAGCCAATGCTAAAGCATCTCCGTGGCCTCACAAAGTACATATTCATCACACCTCAATCCAGCAATTTCGTACAGACAAGAATTACGACCTCATCGTTTCAAATCCACCGTTTTTTGCGAATAGTCTGAGGCCTCCTAACGAACAAAGAAATCGAACACGCCACAACGATGAATTACCCTTTTCAGAATTGACCGAAGCCGCTAAGCGACACTTAAAGCCTTCTGGTCGGTTTTGTGTGATTTTGCCACGCGAAGAAGGAAATAGCTTCATCCAGTTGGCCGCCAAATCCTATCTGTTTTGCAACCAAAAAGTTGCGATAAAGTATAAACAATCGAAACCTATCGAACGTTATCTTTTAGAGTTCTCTTTCACGAGCAACAATCGTATTGAATATGAATTGCTGCTTAGTAATGAGGACGGGAATTGGACTGAAACTTACAGGAAAATTGTTGCCCCATTTTACCTGTGGGCATGACTTAAAGTATTCTATATAAGCGGTTTGCATCGATCCTGTCCATACTCCATTCATCACAAATCAACCGAGTTATGGTTGTAGAGGGTGTTAATATTGCGCCTTTAAATTCAACACAGAAGCGTGCGTAGAATTTTTTTCTTAATCTCATCAATTCTATTAAGTCAGGTCGGCTTTTCCCAGCTGCCTGGCATACACATTTACAAAACAGATGAAAAGATAGTAATTGATGGCATTTTGGATGAAGAAGTCTGGGAAAATGCAGAGATAGCAGATCATTTTAAGCAATACTTTCCCTCTGACACCAGCTTTGCTACAGTAAATACAGAAATACGGCTCACCTACGACAAAAACAACATCTACATAGCCGCCAAAATGTACAATAAGACCCCAGGAATGGGTAAATACGTAACTCCCTCGTTACGAAGAGACTACCGCGGAGAGGCCAATGATGGAGTATCCGTAGTATTCGATACTTTCAAAGACAAAACCAATGCGTTCATTTTCGGGGTGAATCCTTTTGGGGTTCAGCGCGAGGGACTTATTTCCAACGGTGGCGGAGGTCGCGATTCATTTACACTCAACTGGGACAACAAATGGCTGGCGGCAGCCGGACAATTTGATGGCTATTGGACGGCTGAATTCGCCATACCTTTTAAAACCCTCCGTTTCAAGGAAGGGCTCAGCACCTGGAACGTCAACTTTTATCGCATCGATAGCCAAACCGGAGAGCGATCTACGTGGTCTCCTATTCCCCGCAATTTTAGTATTTCAGCATTGGCCTTCAACCGGGAGTTGATTTGGGATGTACCCCTAAAAAAACCCGGAGCCAATGTGTCCGTTATTCCTTATCTGGCCACCTCACAGGCCAAAGATTTTGAAGAAGGCACACCGAAAACAGGAAATATGGCTGTGGGGGGCGATGCAAAAGTAGCACTCGGTCCAGCGCTGAATCTTGACGTTACCATTAACCCTGATTTTTCCCAGGTTGAGGTTGACCAACAGGTTACCAACCTTGATCGATTTGAGATCTTCTTTCCAGAACGCAGGCAGTTTTTTCTCGAGAATGCAGATTTGTTTTCCGACTTTGGCGTGGATCGGATGCGGCCCTTCTTTTCGCGAAGGATTGGTATAGCTAAGGATACGGTGAGCGGAGCCAACGTGCAAAATAAAATACAGTACGGAGTTAGACTAAGTGGAAAAGTGAACAACAACCTTCGCGTAGGCCTTCTCAATATGCAAGGAGAAAGGGATGAGTCCCTTGGATTACTTGGAACCAACTATACGGTCGCAACCTTCCAGCGAAAGCTTTTCTCACGTTCCAACATTGGGATGATCTTCATCAATAAACAAGCTTTCAAAGATTCTTTAGATGGTGAATTTACCGTCAATCCTGAAGCTTACAATAGGATCATTGGGCTGGATTACAATCTTGCCAGCGCCAACAACAGGTGGAATGGTAAGTTTTTTTACCATCAATCCATGGATGCCGCAAAGCTGGATTCCACTTTTGCTATGGGGGCTAATATTGAATTCAATACTTTGAAATGGGAAGTTAATGCTTCGCTGCAAAATATTGGCGCCAATTACAATCCTGAGGTAGGATTTGCCAGAAGGGTGGATTATCAGCGAGTATCCTCCTCCACATGGTATAATTTTTATCCTGGCTCGGGAGGCATTCAAAGTCATGGACCTGGATTTGATTTTGACATTTACAGAAACGAAAAATACGGAGTGACCGACTATGATGTGAACCTGATGTACAAAATGAAATTCAACAATACAGGTTCGTTCAACGTGCGTCTCCGAAAAGAATATGTCTATCTATTTGATTCGTTTGATCCCACCAGAACAGAATCGTTGGAATTAGCGGCAGGTACTTCATATACCAATAATGTACTGATGGGGTGGTACAATTCTGACCAGCGTAAAAGGATTGCGTACAGTATGTCTACTCGTCTTGGAGGATATTTTAATGGTACCCGAGTGAATTTTCAAGGTGATATTGGTTATCGCTATCAACCTTACGGGGTATTATCAATGGATTTTTCTTACAATCGTATTCGACTACCACAGCCGTATGCCAGCGCTGACATCCTACTTGTTGGGCCTCGATTTGATTTTACCTTTACCAAAAATGTATTCTGGACCACATTTGTGCAGTACAACAGTCAAATTCAAAATCTAAATATCAATTCAAGGCTACAATGGAGATTCAAACCTGTTTCTGATCTATTTATCGTCTATACAGATAATTATTTGGCATCTTCTTTCGAACAGGGAGACGTTTTCAGGATCGGACAACCTAAATATCGATCTCTCGTATTAAAACTTACATATTGGCTTAATCTTTGAGTTGTAAATCGTATCTTGATTTACAAGATTGAAAAGTGCATTCAACAGCCTTTTTAGTTAAATTTATATATTCTAAAATCTACAGCTATGAAAAGGGGAATATCAATATTGGCATTAATTACGATTACCATTTGCAGTTACGCACAAAGCAAATGGAGTCTTAACCAAGCACACAGTAAAATTGGTTTCATTGTGACACATATGGTTGTTTCTGAAGTCGAGGGTAACTTCAAACAATTTGAAGGAAAAGTCAGCACAACATCAGATGATTTTAATGGGGCAGAAGTAGAATTTACAGCTCAGGTGGCCTCAGTTGATACAGACAATGACAGAAGAGATAATCATTTGCGTTCCGATGATTTTTTTAATGCAGAGAAATATCCCACAATCAAATTTGCAGGAAAGTTGATGAAACAAGGAGAAAAATATCAGCTTATTGGAAAGCTTACCATGCGAGAAGTATCTAAGGATGTTACGTTGGATGTCACTTACGGAGGTACAGTAAATACAGGGAAAGTGAAAAAAGCAGGATTTAAGATTTCCGGAAAAATAAACCGTCAGGAGTTTGGACTCAGATGGGCCAATAAACTGGAGTCTGGCGAATTCGTAGTAGCGGATGAAGTCCAAATTGAATGCAGACTGCAACTGGACAAAAGCGCATAATAATTAGCGATTCTTATCCATTAAGGGCATGTTCTTTAAAGAATATGTCCTTATTTTTATTTTAGACCATGAACATTAAAGAAGAAATAAAGCAATCCCGCTTCCGTAATCACTGCCAGGAAGTTTCCATTAATATCATTTACACCTCAGGCTGGCTGGCCAACAAACACAAGGATTTCTTTTCAGAATTTGGCATCACCTCTCAGCAATTCAACATCCTCTCCATCCTTCGGGGTCAGTATCCGAATAAAATTTCCGGGGCTGAAATCAAATCAAGGATGATGGACAAAAACTCTGACGTCTCAAGACTCCTGGATAGGCTTATTTTAAAAGGACTTATTGTGAAACGTCCTTCCTCCGATGACAGGCGTGCTGCTGATATTGAAATCAGTAATAATGGACTTGAATTACTCAAAGCCATTGACGCACAAGTACATCAATTGGACAAGATCGTTAGTAATCTTACAGAAGAAGAGGCCCATCAGCTCAGTACACTCCTTGATAAAGTAAGAGGCTAAATCTTTTTGATTTCCTCTTTGACGAAGTCCATCAACTCTTTGATATACCCCTTACTAAAATCAAAACGGATATCGGCAGCTGCATATATTTCCGGAATGGTTTTCATATAGCCTAACTTTAAGGCATTCATGTATCCCTGCAATCCTTTTTGAGGGTTATTTCGGTAATTCCTCCAAACCGCTATTGCCCCTAACTGTGCCATGCCATATTCTATATAGTAAAATGGCACTTCATAAAGGTGCAACTGCTTTTGCCAGAGGTAGTCTTTACCCTCCTGAAGACCACTCCAGTCCGTGGTTTTATCCGCAAACTCATTCAGAATTCTGTTCCAGTTGCTCTTTCTTTCCTCAAGTGTGTGCCTGGGGTTTTCATAAATCCAGTGCTGAAATTTATCGATAGTAGCCACCCAGGGAAGGGTCTCTATTAAATCTTCCAAATGCTCTAATTTGGCACGCTTCAAGTCTGCCTCATTGGTAAAGAAAATATCCCAGTGATCCATTGAGATGAGCTCCATCGCCATAGAAGCCAACTCAGCCACCTCCATTGGAGGTGATTTAAAGTCGTTGAGGGGCAATTCCATAGTAAGGAAATTATGTACTGCGTGCCCACCCTCATGCATTATGGTAGTCATGTCGCGCAAAGTAGACGTGGCATTCATGAAAATAAAAGGAACTCCAATTTCAGCCAATGGATAATTGTAGCCACCTGGCGCTTTGCCCTTTCTTGATTCTAAATCCAAATGCCCCATTTCTCGCATGATGGTAAGACACTGTCCAAGGTAAGGATCTAGCTTACTGAAAACTTCTATTGCTTTTTCCGTCAATTCCTTACCGTTTTCAAAAGCTTTCAATGGCTCGCGTCCCTCCGGGTCTACAGCTTTATCCCATGGCCTGAGTGAGGCAACTTTCAGTTTTTCCTTCCGTTGTTTGGCCATTTGATCAAGAATGGGGACTACTTCTGATTGAATGGCTTCATGAAACTGAAAACAATCCTCCGGGGTATAGTCAAATCTTCCATAGGATTTAAACATGTAGTCTCGAAAATTGGAAAAATCTGCATTGGAGGCCACTTTGTCTCTAAGTATTAACAATTTGGAAAACAACTCGTCCAGTGTTTCTTTGTCCTTCAGCCTGCGCTGCACAATAGAAAGATAAACTTCCTCTCTTTTATTTCTATCGGTCGACATCAATAATACTCCTGCCTGCTGCAAAGTCATTTCTTTGCCATCCAGTTCCACCGTCATGGCTCCGGTGATCTGACCATACTTTTGAGTCTGCGTGCTGATTTGTGTAAACAAAGGAATGTTAGCTTCTCGGAAGAGTTCAATTTCTTTTCTGATATTTCTTACCATCATATCAAAACCTTCTTTCTTTTCCAAGGTCTTCAGGAATGGGCTTGACACCAACTTTTTATTCAATGCATCAGACAATGGTGATATGTGCGGTTGGATGTTTTCTACAAAATCCTGATAACTGTTTCTATATTCTTCATTTTCAGTAAAGCAAGTCATTCGAATGTATCGCCAGCCCGCATCTTCTGAGAGTACGGATTCCAGCTCACTGCGATGTTTCAACCACTTTTCCAATTGCTCGGAAGAGTTAATCTCCGTCTGAAGCAGTTTATCAAAGTAAGGTTTTAACTCTTCCCAGTTTGTTACCATATAATTTTCCGGAAGAAATTGTCGCGTTGGCCTTTTTGGAACAGATAGTGAAGTGCTCATGAATTTATTACTTATTAACGAATAGGTCGACAAAATTAGTCAAATTGGCTCCTCAAGCCAGCCGATTTGTTATTTCTCTCCCTCATAATAAAAAATTAATAGGGACAGAAGCGCAAGCCGACTTGTCAATTAATTAAATTTGGCAGTAATTCACTTCCTGTATGGACACTCCGTTGTATCTGATCACACAAATCGGGTTTGCTGCCACAACTATTTTCTTTTTCGGGCTTGTTTTAAAACACTTGAAAAGGGCTCTTATTCAATCCAGCATTACATTAAAAAAACAGCGTTCCATTTTCAATTACACCATTGCGGGACTTATACTATGGATGATTGTGCTTTCCGCATTGTCACTCAAGGGATTTTTTTTAAATTTTTCATCTTTCCCTCCACGCTTTGTAATCATTATTCTCGTACCGCTAATTACCCTCATTTGGGCATTGCTGATTTCTGATACCACCAAAGAATTGCTATCCATCATTCCACCCGAAGTAATTATTAGGTTACAGGTATTCAGAGTAGTTGTTGAGTTGTTACTTTGGTTGTTGTTCATTCAATCTTTGCTGCCTATTCAAATGACTTTTGAAGGAAGAAATTTTGATATCCTGGCTGGAATAAGTGCGCCTTTCATTGCTTACCTCGCTTTTACAAAAAAAGTGATTTCAAAAAAGGGAGTACTTATCTGGAACATTCTCTGTCTCGGACTCTTGCTCAATATTGTGATCACGGCCATTCTCTCCATGCCAACTTCGTTCAGGTATTTTATGAATGAACCTGCTAACACCATTGTTACTCAATTTCCTATAGTTTGGCTGCCTGGTTTTCTGGTGCCTCTGGCTTATGGTCTTCATTTTCTTTCCATTCGGCAACTCCTTCTTCAAAAGGATTGATCTGCCAAAGAAAATTGTATAGTATGCATTATGAAATTATTTATAGATGTAATCGGTTGGATCGGATCCATTGAAGTAATTCTCGCATACGGACTCAACAGCTATCAGAAAATTAATTCCAATTCCCTTTTGTTTCAGATATTGAATCTTACAGGAGCAGGATTTTTAATTGCCAATACAGTTTATTACGGAGCTTTCCCATCTGCTTTCATCAATGTGATATGGGTATTGATCGCAATCCCGGCTATTTACCAGATCTTAAAGAATAGAAAAACAAGCCTGTAATTGTCTAAGTTCTAATTCAGGCATTTTTAGATTCATTAAATTATTATCTTTCTAAAAACTGTAATCCATGAAACGAGTCCTTCCCATTTTGTTTTGCTTTTGCCTGAGCTTTGCCTTTGCTCAATCTCCGCCTAAAGCCGTTGCCAAACAAGTCAAAGAATTTGATGCCTATGTAGAGAACGCCAGAAAACAATGGGGTGCCGTGGGTATGGCCATCGCGGTTGTAAAAGACGGTGAAGTTATTTTAAAAAAAGGATATGGTGTAAGAGAACTGAATACGAATAACCCTATTGATAACAACACGCTCTTCGCGTGCGCCTCAACCACCAAAGCCATGACAGCTACCTGCATGGGTATGCTGGTAGATGAAGGCAAAGTGAGTTGGGATGATCGTGTTATCCAATACCTTCCGGAGTTTCAACTGTATGATCCTTATGTCACCCGAGAACTGACTATCCGTGATCTCTTCCTGCACAACAGTGGTGTGGGGAACACCGATTTTCTCTGGGGCTTCATGCACATCAGCAGTGAAGAAGTGCTGGACAAAATGCGCATGGTGCCGCCCAGTTATTCATTTCGTTCCAGTTTTATCTATCAGAATATTTTTTACCTGGCAGCTGGACAGGTCATAGAAAAGATCAGTGGCCAACCTTGGGAAACTTTTATTCAACAACGCATTTTTACTCCGCTGGAGATGACAAATACCTTCCCCACATTGAAGTCTATCACCAACACCAACAAAACAAAACCGCACCTGAAAACAGACGGAGAGATGATGGTGATTGAAGACATGAGCGCTGATGAGATTGGACCTGCAGGTTCGGTATGGTCTTCAATTGATGATATCAGCAAATGGACTTTGTGCATGCTGGACAGTGGCAAATACAAAGGAGGTCGGCTGGTAAAGCCGGGAACATGGAAAGAGATGATAGCCGTTCACACCCTGGTGCCTGCAAGCGAGTTTTACCCTACAGCACGACTTACGAAACCCAACTTTACCACTTACGGTCTTGGATGGTTTCAACATGATTACAAAGGAAGGAAAGTCAATTTTCATACAGGTAGTTTACCTGGCTCTATTGCCATCCATGGACAAATACCAGAAGAAAGGATTGCGGTGTATGTATTCGGGAATACCGACCACGTAGAAGTACGTCATGCCTTGATGTACAAAGCATTTGATCTTTTTGCACTAGGCGGAACCCGTGACTGGAGTACAGACTTTTTAAAACTGTATACCGATATGACTGCAGCCAATGAAAAAGCACAAAAAGAATTAGATGCTAAGCGGGTGACTGGCACCACGCCCTCCCTTCCACTGCCGGCTTATGCTGGCATATACCGCGATGAGTTGCTGGGAGAAATCGAAATAACCGCTATGGGTAATCAACTGGAAATCGTAATCAACAAGATACTAAAGGCCAACTTAAAGCACTGGCATTATGATACTTTCAAAGGCCCCTTCGAGAATAAATGGGATGGGGACCTTACTGTCTTATTCCAGCTGGATGAAAGTGGAAAAGTGGCTACTATCAATTTGGCAGGGTTTAGCTTACAAAAAACAAGTAATTAAATATAAAATCCCCCCTTTTGCAGAAGGGATTGCTGTACAATAATATTTAGTTTTGCTAGTTATTAAACACTCAAAATGAAAAGAACGATCGTTATTGTGCTGGTGGCTTTATTATCTCAGATCAGTTGCTCAACGCAGCAGCCTTTTTTCCGTCAAGCTACTGTTGAAGAGTATTTGAATCAACTAGTGGATTTCATGCAAGAAAACCACATTAATAGAAAATCCATTGATTGGGTCTCCTTCAGAGCAGCAGTACAGCAAAAGGGTGCTTCAGCAGAAACCATTGCCGATGCCAACGAGAGTATAAAACTTGCACTAGAGTTGCTTAACGACCAAACCTCATTTTTAATAACACAAACAGGCGAAGCCATTACTTTTAGCACCACTTGCACGGATACCAAGCCTCCTGCAGTAACAATACCTACTGACATAGGTTATGTGAAGATTCCCACTTTTGGAAGTCTGGGAGTGAGCGCAGCCATTTTTGCAGAAAAGATGCATGGAGAAATCAGCAGCCAGGATAAAGCAGACCTGAAAGGATGGATCGTAGACTTGCGTGAAAATACTGGAGGCAACATGTGGGCTATGATTGCTGGCATTGGACCAATCCTTGGGGAAGGCAATGCAGGTTTTTTTGTAGATAGCGATGGAGTTAAAAATTCTTTTGGTTATAAAAATGGTGCTGCTATGTATGATGACGGTGCCGTTGTTCAGGTAAGTTTTCCGCACACCCTCTTAAGTACCAATGCCAAGGTGGCCGTATTGATGGACCACTCCACTACCAATGCAGCTGAAGGAATAGCCATTGCCTTTACCGGTAAAGCCGATACCCGTACCTTTGGCGCTTCTACATGCGGTCGTGCCAGTGGCAATAACACATTTTCTCTATCTGATGGTTCTGTACTTTATCTAACCGTTGCCTTTATTGCCGATCGCAATGAAGTAGAGAAACGAGGTACTTTAATTCCTGACGAAGCCGTGAGTGCGGATATGGCTTTTCAGAAAGCTGTAGATTGGATCAATAATTAATTACCCGATTTCAATTACTACATCATCGGTGAGTGGGTGGCCTACGCAAGTGAGTACGTACCCTTCTTCTCTTTCTGACTGAGATAATCCTTCTTCTTCGTCCAGCTTTACTTTACCTGATAGGGCCTTACCCCGGCATGCTGTGCAAAGTCCGCTTTGGCAAGAATAGGGAAGATCGATACCCTGATCCAATGCTGTCTCAAGAATGGTATTACCAGGCTCAACTTTTATTTTGTATTCTTCTCCATCGTAACGGATAGTCACTTCTCTCGTTTTTTCTTCACCATCGGCTGCAGGCGCTTCTTTTTTGCTATCCTTATCAATTGTGCCTTGTACAAAGCTCTCCTTAAATATTTTTTCCTTAGGGATATTTCTTTGTGATAAAAGTGTGTCCACATTTTTCATCATCCCTTCCGGTCCACACATCAGGTAAGTGGTCTTGTCTATGCCCCAGTCAGGAATACGCTCTACCAATTTGGCCAGCATGTCGCTGTTGAGCAGCCCTGAATATCCCTGCCAATTCATCGGTGCGTTATCAAGCACATGAATGACATGAAGCCTACCTTCAAAGGTAGTTTGCAACTGTTCCAGTTTCTCTTTAAAAATAATGCTATCAATATCCCTGTTGCAATAAATCAGGGACACGATACTTTCAGGTTCCTGGTTGATGATACTTTTGATGATCGACATCATGGGTGTAATCCCAGAACCACCCGCAAACATGATGAGATGTCTTTTCTTGGTTTTGTCATATTCAGTAACGAACTGACCCATCGGCTCCATGATCTTCACCTTGTCGCCAACTTTAAGCTGATCCGGGAGGTGATTAGACATCAATCCATTGTCTACACGCTTTACCGTCACCGCAAGGTCTTCGTCTACAAACGGAGAAGAACATAGTGAGTACGCTCTTCTAACCTCTTTACCTTCCACAGGTACAATCAAGGTAAGGAACTGACCTGATCTATAATTTATTTTTTTTTCTTTCGGATGTTCGAATACGATGGTGATCGCATCTTTGGTCTCCTTGATGATATCCTTCACAATCAGGTCGTGGTAATGAGGACCATGACCGGTCTCCTCTTTCTTTTTTTCGCTTTTTTTAAATAATCCAAATGCCATTGCTTCTCAGTCAGGTCAAACAAGTTACCAGTTACAAAAATAGTTTAAAGATGGCATTCCTGCACCTCTAATCATATATTAAACCAGTATGTCCATTTTAGCACCAATGCCCGATTTTTGTTTTTGAAACTATCCGACATGTAGTTCTCTGTGTATACAACAAAAAAATCAGAAGCTGGTTTAAATCTCCACTGAAATCTTGAGTTAATATTCACATTCTGAGAAAGGTCGTTGTATTGCGCAAAAGCTGTCAAAAACAGTTTGTCGGTAAAGGTAACATCCAGCTTTGGGCTAATCAGGAATAATTGTTTTTTGCCATAATTCCCGGGTAAACTAATATCATTGTAATCAAATTGGACAGAAAAGCTTCCATAAGGTTGAAAACGGTAACTTAACTGACCATTGAGGTTGTTATTGGTTCCATTATAAAATGATCCTATACTACCTCCAATTTTATAAGTTATTTGAGGCCGCTGATCGGAGGAATAACTAACGGTGGCACGGTTCCATTCATAAGACTGCCCTTCCAAAAAACTATCATATACATCGACATTCACCGGATTAAAATTTCTGACAAGCCGCTGAAAAGTATTCTCACCACTTACTTCAAAAGCCGATGTGTTTAGAAAGCTGATTTTGTATCCTGCTTTAAAGGTTTTATCTCTGTTTCTCCAACCAGAAATATTGGTAAAATTAATTTCCACAAAAGGTCCCATGTTAGAAATTTTATTGCTCTTAGGGAATAACCTTCCTTCTACGCGACTGAAACCTGAATGGTATCCTGAGAAGACTCCAAGCTTTGGAACAAAACCTACCTCAGCATTAAAATTTTCTCCTGCTCCATTCTGACCAAGTAAAACACTAATGTTCCTTCCATAATATCCCAGGAAGGTTCCAAAGGAATAATTCTTATCATCCACTCCGGCATCAACGGAGCGATGGTAATACATATCGCCTCTCAGTTTGCTTTTCAATCCTCGCAAGTTGAAGTCAACGCCAAACACACGATTGTATCTGTTCAATGTTTTTATTGTATCGCTTCCTACAATATTTTCCTTCACCAGGGTTTCGTGATAAAATTCTGTGGGATCATAATCAGAAATACCCAATGACTCTTTGTTTACCATCACAAAGCCAATATTGGATAGGCCAATGTTGCGCTGAATTACCCCTACGGTATAATTTTGCTTGGGCAGACCAAGAGATCGTTTGTCATCTGTTTGCAGATTCATTAATCCAACCCTCCACTTAGCACCCAGCTTGCCGCTTAGTCTGGCACCATATAGGATGGGTACCTTTTGCAATAGGTTGGAAGTATCACGCGCTAGCCCGATACGTCTGGAGAAAAAAGGTCTGGTGTCGGGAAAACCGGGTTGTTCAAATAAGTCATTGTTCTCCAAAAAAAATTGCCTGCGCTCCGGGAAACCAAACTCAAATTGCGTGAGGTTGATTACCTGTTGATCTACTTCAACCTGCGAAAAATCCGGATTGACCGTCAGGTCAAGGTTGAGACTTGGCGTCACTGCCACCTTTGCATCAAAGCCCACACCAGGGTCATATGCTGATGCTGATCCTTTTTCATTGTCTTTGAATACAGAGCCTGTCAGGTAGGGAATCACAGACACATTCATTCCAGGCTTGGGAGGAGGATCATCCCATATCATCTTTCCTGAAAACGCAAACGAACTGGGAAAGTATTGCAATGGGGTGGCAATCCAGTTTGATCTTTCGTTGCGTTTGGCATCATTGCGAAGGACATTAAAATTCCATGTGCCCTCATTGTACCGTATGGACTTAAAAGGGATAGCCACCTCCACCACCCATCGATCATCATATTGTGCTGCAGCCGTATACCATTTATTATCCCAAAAAGAAGAGTAGTCTCCCGGGTCATTTCCTCCTCCCGACATGAGGCCTTCCCGCTGCACCCCAAATGGGTTGACATTAAAAAAGAAACCATTGGTTTTATCATTATAGGTATCCAGGTAAATACCCATGTTATCATTATTTCCAAACTCAAAATCTCTTCTCAGCGACTGAATGAGCACCTCCCTGTTATTTTCAAATGCTGTGAGCCCGATGTATAAGTTGTGATCATCAAAAGTCATTCTCACTTCCGTCTCATTTTGAGGAGGAATAGAATCAAATGGTGTATTCATAAAAAACCCGGTTGCAACCGCTCCCGCCTGCCAGTCCTCTTCATTCAATAGCCCATCCATTACAATGGTGCCCCTCGCTTTTTTTATGTGAAACTCTGTTCCTGGGCGGTTTTGAGCAGATAAACTCAAAGCGCCAAGAATAACCCAAAAAATCAGAATCAGATGTAGTTTTGCCATTTCAGGCGCAAATAAACAAAACCTTATCCTATTCCTTTACCGCTGGAATAAAGCTTCATTAGAGCTAAAATTTGTAATTTTGCCGCTTACTAAAAATATGCATGTCCACACATTCTCTTAAAGCGATATCCCCTATTGACGGCCGATATGCCAACATAACAGCTCCGTTAAGTGAGTATTTCTCTGAACAGGGCCTGATGAAGTATCGTGTGCTTGTAGAAATCGAATATTTTATTGCCTTGGTGGAAAACGGACTGCCCGAGCTGCAAACTTTCCCAAAAAATAAGGTAGATGCCATTCGCCAGATCTACAAAAACTTTTCGGACGAAAATGCACAAGAGATTAAACGCATAGAAAAAACCACCAACCACGATGTAAAAGCCGTGGAATATTTCATCAAGCAGGAATTTGACCAACAAGGGTTGCAAGCCTACAAAGAATTTATCCACTTTGGACTCACCTCACAGGATGTTAACAACACAGCCACCCCGTTGCTGCTGAAAGAATTCCTACACAAAGAATTTTTACCTAAGCTCAATAGTACCATTCAGCTACTTGAAGCACAATCCAACTCATGGAAAGGTGTGCCAATGCTTGCCAGAACCCACGGGCAACCGGCTTCTCCTACCCGGTTGGGAAAAGAAATAGAGGTATTTGTGGTGAGGCTGAAAGCACAGTTGGTGCAACTTAGCCGAGTCCCCCACAGTGCCAAATTTGGTGGAGCTACCGGCAACTTCAACGCACATCATGTGGCTTATCCGGATATTAACTGGATTGACTTTGGAAATCGTTTTGTTGCTGAGTACCTCGGGTTGGAAAGAAGTCATCCTACCACCCAGATAGAACACTACGACAACATGGCTGCATTGTTTGACAACCTCAAGCGCATCAATACTATTTTTATTGACTACAGTCGTGATGTATGGCAATATGTGGCCATGAACTATTTCAAGCAAAAGATCAAAGCCGGTGAGGTCGGTTCTTCTGCAATGCCCCATAAAGTAAATCCCATCGATTTTGAAAACGCTGAAGGAAACCTGGGACTTGCCAACGCACTCTTTGAACATTTGTCTGCCAAACTGCCTATTTCACGCTTGCAAAGAGACCTCACCGACAGCACAGTTTTGAGAAATATTGGTGTGCCGCTGGCACACAGTTTCCTGGCGCTGCATTCTTTAGAAAGAGGCATTAACAAACTCGAGCTAAACCAGGAAGCCATCGACTACGACCTCAATGAAAACTGGGCAGTGGTAGCAGAGGCTTTACAGACGATACTAAGGAAAGAGGGATATCCCAATCCTTACGAAGCACTAAAGGACCTGACCAGAAAGAACAGTAAGATAACAAGGGAGAGCATCCACAGTTTCATCAATACGCTTGATGTGAGCGCAGACATCAAGGCACGCTTGATGGAGATCACACCTTTCAACTACACTGGTCTGTAGGCGTGAAAAAGTTGATCTCATTTTTGATTCGCTATATCCCGCGCAAATACCTGCAACGAATAAGTGGCATCGGGCTTAAGGTACTTGGCGTCTTCTATGCGGGCAACGCAGTTACTTGTCCAATATGCGATCATCATTATAAAAAGTTTTTGCCTTACGGAAGGATCAATCCACGGTCCAACGCTTTGTGTCCTCATTGCCAATCGTTGGAAAGACATAGGTTGATCTGGTTGTACCTGAAAGAGCAAACCAATTTTTTCAATGTACCGCTGCAGGTATTGCACATTGCACCGGAAGCCTGTTTTATGCAACGGTTCGAAGCGCAGCATGGCAAAGGATACATCACAGCTGATTTGGAGTCGCCTTTGGCCAAGGTAAAAATGGATATTCATCAAATGCCTTTCAATGCCAATCAATTTGATGTGGTATTGTGCAACCACGTATTGGAGCACGTGGCTGACGATATTCAGTCTATGAGGGAAATCTACAGGGTACTAAAGCCGGGGGGCTGGGCCCTTATGCAAGTTCCTTTTTTTTCACCCGTGCCGGACAAAACGTTCGAAGACAATTCCATTACAGATCCTAAAGAAAGAGAGCGGTTGTTTGGACAAGATGACCATGTGCGGAAATTTGGTAAAGATTACACCGAACGTATCAACCATTCAGGATTAAAAGCCGAAGCGAATACATTTGCTTCAACACTTTCTGCTGATGAAATCCAGCGTTATGGTCTTGAGGGTAAAGAGGTTTTGTACTTAGGTAGAAAGTAAAAGACAGCGGTATTTCTTGCTTACTTGAAGATGTTGTAATTGGCGGCCATCTTTTTATACTCAGGGAATATTTTTTCATAGGACGCCTCGTCTACTTTTTTCAAAGTGTTCATCAATCCACCGATACCTGAGTCTTTCAAAGTGACCCGTTGTTTTTTGATTTCTTCCATTTTGGCGCGGATAGTGCCTTCCAGTTTTCTTACTTCTCGATCAGTCATCCAATTATTTTTTTTGTGTAAAAATAAGGCAGCTTTTTGAATTGACCTTAAAATAAAAGAAATCCTTATTGGAGCGGGAGTTTGGGCTTTCATAAAATCCATTCTCTGTTTAATCGGTAACTCCACACCTGTTCCATTTCCTTCAACCAATACGTTCTGAATTCAAGCTGTGACGTTGTTTCGTAAACTAGATAACTGGTGTTACGCTCTGAGAACCATACTTTATAAACATTATTTTCCAAAGTCCATTCCGTTTGACCCTCCTCTCCCAGTGGTGAAGTTCTTATTTGATGACGGGGGATATCCAAACCTGGGTATCCGTTCTTGCTACAATACATATGAAAGTCCTCCATAGTTATACCTGTTATCTTAGCATAACATATGGAATCCCCCTTTTTGATGATATTGTTTTTCATGAGAAAGGAGAACAAATCTCCCTTCACAAATTTTTCAACCCATTGCATCTTAGTGAGGTTGGTACTCATGTTTGCTTTTTTAACCTGATGCAACACCAATAGATTTATCTAGGTGCTTTCAGGGGTTGTCTGTAAAGTTACTGTAGGTTTTTGGGTGTGTCGACAATATTTCTAAAAAAAATAAATCAGTTATTTTCAACTTTATTCATCTGTCGTCTAATCTTCTTACTGTGCATGGCACCCCAATTGTCAAGTGCTATTAATACGGGGGTAAGGGATTGGCTGTATTCTGTAAGTTCATACGCTACGGCCACTGGCCACTGGTCGTACACATGGCGAATTACTAGTCCATTTGCTTCCATTTCTTTTAACTCATTGGACAACACTTTAGCCGATATGCCATTAATGGTGCGCTGCAAATCATTGAACCTGCTGTTTCCTTCTGAAAGGGCAACAATAATTTTCAGCTTCCATTTTCCTCCGATCACATAAAGCGCGTCTCCAATGTTTCTTAAACTTGCACGACAGTCTTCATGGCTAATGTCTTTTTTTTTCATAATTCCTTCAATTTGGCATTCGCTTTACAGAACTAACTTAAAGGTAACCGCTTACCTTTTGTATACCACTTACTATTTGTAACCTAAAATACTAGGTTTGCATTGTAAAAACAAAAACACTTATGAAGAACAAAAAAAATATTATTAAGGTATTAACCGTGTTTGTAGCCCTGTTGGTTATTTTCAGTGGCATTATGAAACTTGTAGGAGATGAAGAAGTAGTACAGGTGATGGCCAATGTTGGCGTAGATCAATATGTACCCTACCTCGGGTTAATGGAAATCACCTTTGGCGTTTTATTCCTATTCCCCAAGACTTTTAAATTAGGATTTATCCTGTTGTCTTGCTATTTCGCAGGGGCCATTGCCACCGAACTTTCTCATCAGGGGTCCATTTACAACCCATTGTTCTTACTTGTACTTATTTGGATAGCCACTTATCTGAATAATCCAGCTGTATTTTTAACAATAACTGATCTGAATAAGCAAGAGGCGTAATTTAAAATCGAAAAAAGACAGCACCTAAGGAAGGGATCGATAGAGCATCAAACGTTGTTCAATTACTTTATCCATACTACTCAATGCATCTAAAAGAACTCATAATTTACCTTTAAGAATGGAATTATTCCATCGGCCGTGTAGAACAACTTACCAGCAAAATCGACATCTGCCACAGTTACTTTTTTATTTATCTTATTGATGATGTAAATGGATTTCAGCTTATAGCGAAGTCTTTCTCCATAGTAATTTTCAGTGGTGAGGTATTCGATGCGCAATCCTGAAGGCTTATGGAACAATGTGACCTCTGACATACGATGCACCTCATCCCTTCCCTTTCTTTCTGATTGCTGATACTCAAGTGAGGTGTAAATGTGAAAATGCTGCTTCTTGAAAGCATCTTCACTGTTGTTTTCTTCCATTTCTTCTCTCAGTCCAATGGAATCAAGGATTTGATTTATTCTTAGTTTTTCCAAAAGGCTTTACCTTATTGCCATCAGCTATCGCGATGTTGATAACATTTGCCGCTGTTGTGGGTAGTCATCCGTTGGCAGCGTTTTCCTTCAGCAGTAGTACCGGAGCAACGCAACTGTTTCTCTCCAGTTTTAGAATTGGGCTTGCAGATGCCACAGGCTGTTTTACCATCTGCTTTGGCCTGGTTGATCGAAACCGGATTGGCTGTTTTGGCATACCGGCAGTCGGCTGTGTGGTATTTATCCCCTTCGTGCGTCACATACACATCTGATCCACTTTCTTGCACGGGCAACTCTTCTTCTTTCGATGGTATGTTTACTTCTTCCTTCACCGGTTCACCTTCAGTTGGCAGCTTTTCAGGAGCAATCACCTCACTTGGTTGGTGCTCTTGTGCATCACCATTTTTATTTGTTGATGGCGCACAGGCGATACACCATAGTAGCATCAAGGATAGGTAGCGGTTCATTTCCATTAAATTTAGAGAAGGTAAAGTTAAGGGATTACCAATAATTGCCACACAAGCCGAGTGTATTTCAATCTCTAATCGTTCAAGGCTCAGTATAATGGGTGGATTCAATAAAGCCAATAGTATTCAGTTAAATCTGAGTGGATGATCCTGGTGTTTAGGATAGTTGCAATTGCAAACACGGACCATAAGAACTAAATTTAAATCATGTTCATTATCAATCTCCATTATATTGTTCCGCTGGAGGAACTGGATGTACACATGTCGGCCCATGTACGGTACCTTAGTAAATACTACAAACAAAACGTATTTGTGGCATCAGGCAGGAAGGTGCCTCGCACAGGCGGCATCATACTTGCAATGGGAAAAACCAAAACCGAGATCAATCAGATCATTGAAGAAGATCCTTTTCACATCCATCAACTGGCTGAATTTACAGTTACTGAATTTTTGACCTCCCAGCAGCACCCGGAGTTGAAAGAATTTATAAAAAAGTATGGCTGAAGTATGAATAATTATTCTTGTTTTCAGCTGAGGCACCGATTTGTATCAAATTCCTAACAAGGGCAGATGTTTTATTTTCTTATAGGATAGCGCCAGTGTAAGGCAACGCTTCAAGGCTAAAGCAGGTATCTGCTCTTTTAAATCTAGTCTGATAGCTCTGTTTGATTCAAACTGCAGCTCATCTCCAAGCATAATTCGGAAGGTATTCACAAGTTCCGTGTTGCAAATAAAATACAGATAATAACTGTCGGGTGTATTCTGCTTCCAGTCCATTCTAATCGTGCTACCCGTTTTGGTTAAATAGCTGGGCTCTCCCCACTTGGTTGTTTCTACCAATTTATCAACACCCTCTGTTTCTTTGGCTGTATCAATGATTAGTTTTCGCAACGCTTTCAGCTTTTGTCTCACACGAGGTGGATAGCGATCCAGCAATTGGGCTACCGTGTCGCTTTTTATAAATTCCATTTTGTTTCTTTTATTCACAATTTAATATCTGCCGGTGATAACCCTATGTCAGCAACCATTTTCTTGACCATCAGGTACAAAAAAATAGTCCTGAGGATATCAGGACTATTCAAATTATTCCAAAAAGGATTGCTAACGTTTTAATGTGTAATTCAATCCCAGCATAATCATGGAGGTAGTCATTTTATAGGAAACAGATGATCCTGGAATGGCACCGTAAGGATTGCCGGAAGCAACCATCATTGGATTTAATAACTGACCCTCTGTACTGCCACTGCTGGTACCATAGTGATACACTCCATTGATGTTTACGCGATCGGAAAATTCATAGCCCATTCCCACCTGAAAAGCATTTTTGATGACCGCTGTGGCAGGAGAAGAGAAGAAGGTAAGCTCACTGTCGATTGGATTGGTGTTGTATGTGTAACCTACTCTCAAAGGAAGTCTTTCTACTCCCTTGTACTGCACACCAAAAGAAACGATGGACATGTCTTTCCAACCAAATCCATTCACTGATCCGGAAGGTGTCCAGCCTTTGGCCTCAAAACCTTCTGTGCCGGAGTAGGTTACGTAACGATAATCCAAAGCCAGATCTACAACCCCTTTAGAGTATCCGGTGCCCACAGAAATAATGGAAGGGTAATCCATTCTGAATGTATTGGATAAAGCAGTTGAGTTATCCAGATAAGTATTATTGAATTCAAAATCACTGAAGAACTGTGGAGACTTGTATGCAGCTCCCAGTTTAAGCCCTGTACCTGAATTATAAAGCACACCTACTTGTGCTCCATATCCAATGGCCGATGCCTGATCGCTTTTAGGATACCCGGCCAAGCCCGGAGAAGAGGTAGGATTAGGTATCAGCTCCAGGCCTGCATAGTTGAATGTAGGTTGAATGCCTATAGAAAAATTATCAGAAAGTTGATAAGCATAAGTGACACCCACTTGCATCAACATGTAATCCGATTGAAGCCGTCCAAAACCACCTGCCTGTTGCGGATAGTTGATGGGGTTGGAGGATAATGTTGGATTGAAGCTTGGACTCAGGGGGTTATTTTGTTCTTCAGGAAAGGTCACACCAAATCCACTGATACCAAAGGCTGAAACACCAAAGGTATGTTTGCTTCCCTCTTTCCCAAATACCATCGAAACGGATGGCATTAGAGAAGTGCCGCGTGCATCTTTTGTGGTTCCACTCACAGCGGGGGCACCTGGTCCCAACATTCCAGCAGGAAGCGATGAACTGATTTCCGGGGAAGAATAGAATGCTCCGGCATTGATACTGATAATACGGGAATCAAAAGTTGAAATTGCGGCTGGATTCCATTGTAAGGCGCCATTAATATCTGTGGGTTGTGCAGTAGCGGCTCCTCCCATCGACATATTGACCGCGCCAACCCCCTGCATGATATGCCCCGATTGTGCATAGGACATAGTAGTTGCCAGCAGGAAAAGAAAAATTTTTATAATGATTTTCATAGTCAAATTTTTAGGTTATTCGTCTTTTTTAATCCATGAAATTTGAGCATTTATTCATGCGAATACCATGAATAAGGTCACGCTGTCAAATGATTACAATCATCTGCTTGTGTGACAAAAGTTACAGACGCTTCAGTTCTAAGATGGCGAAGAAATTCGAAATGACGAGAATATTGTTAAGTCTATGCGGAAGGTACTTTTGGAATGATTTTGAACCTCAACCACCACAAAGTAGTAACTTCAGATAACCAGATTGGTACACTTAACGATGAAGTCATGTAAAATAATCATTTGCTTTTCACCCAACTTTTGCCCGGAATATGCCACCAGATAAAGACTAAGGAAAATCAAAATAAGAATTGGCTCCAACCAGAGAATAGAAGTTGACTTGCCCAACATCCAATAAGAAAGCCCCAACACACCAATAAATAAAATGGCCAGACCAATAATTGAATAAAAGAACACAAACATGGTCCACACGACAGGCCGGGGACCATACAATCCTCGAATTAGGCTACCTTTCTCGGTTTCTTCGAACGTCAGGTTTAATTGGGGCGACCAATAGTGCTGATCTTTTTGTGGAATGTATAATGTAATGTAACCAGGATTCACACTTCCTGTGCAGGGGGCTTGTTCTTGTCCCAACCCTTCTTCGATTTTTTTCTTCAATGTCTCTACAGAAAATTCAGATTCAATTTTGAACCGTGGGCGTACACGATATCCCGACTGCTCTTCATTACTCATCCCCTACTATTTAAAAACTAAAATGATTATGTATTAATCAAATATAATAATTACTGAGAATTGTACATGTTGTCATAGCAGAGGTCAATACGCTTTATGTACCCATTATCTACGTACTATCTTTACTTGTATTTATAACATATATGGGTAAAACTGGAAAAAGTAGACCCTATGTGATTTCTAATTTATTTGGCAGGAGCGGGCTTTACGCCTGAAACATGAGAAGAGAAGGCTTTCCAAATGCCATCCCTTTTTTCAAGGTAATTACTTGATTGGTAAATCGTTTCAGTGGTGTCATTGAAAATATGACCAGTTCCAGCAATAATTGCAGTTCCGTTTTCCAAGATCTGAAGTCGTTTGATTTCATAGTGAAACGAATCCGGCCGATCTGTGTGTTGCTTGATCCAGTTCATCTCAAATTTTTTATCTGTCCAATTGCCCTCCGCATCAATCATCTGAAAGTCTTCTCCAAGTAGCCGATCCAGTAATAAAGTATCCTGCTCGTGGTAGGCCTTGGGCCACTCCACTTCCTTCAGGTAACGCAGACTTTTTTCGTCACCCTCATTGATCATTTTGCCTTGGTTATTATTTGAGCAACAGACGTTAGTTATCAATAAAATGATAAATGCATATTTCATATTTGCCAAATTTAGGTCGCATTGGTGCAACCAATTTAATAAGATCAACACTCCTATCCGTAACCCGATTTAGGTGAGGTTGATTTAAATTGAGTTGTAGCTTCCTGTACCTTTTATCGAACTGGTGGCAATTGATGAGGGTAATTCTAAAGGGAGAAAATAAGGTAAAGGAACGAGACGATCACCAACGGACCCACCAAAGCCATAACCACACCCCCATAGCGATAGTCCTTTTGCTCGAGATATCCCATAGCGTAAGCGATGGCATTGGGTGGAGTAGAGATCGGGAGCAAAAGAGCCGTAGATGCAGACAGTCCGATGGTTAAGGTCATCAATACCATGTCTTCAGGAAGTATGGTAATCCCTATTGGTATCAGTACGCTGCTGGCGGCCGTGTTGCTCATTATGTTTGACAGGAAGCTGGACATGTACCCAAATAGCAACAAGATGGCAAATACAAGGCCAAAATCAGGTATCCACTTCGAAACGCTAAAAGCCAAACCACTGTCGTGGATGACTACACCCAACGTGAGCCCACCCGCAACCAAAATCAGAATGTCCCAAGGAAGTAATCGAATGTCGGCAGATTTAACAATACCTGTTACTGAAAATATTACGATGGGCACAAAAGAAGTGGCAGCGATGGGAATACCATGAAGCGGTTGTGTAAGCCACAGCAAAATAGTAAGCGCAAAAGTAGCTACAACGATGACTCTATCTTTTTCATCCGCCACACGGGGAAGTTCCTCTTGAGATTGCGCTCCAAAACTGAGGGCTTGTAAGGTTGTTGGAAATTTCCGAATGAGCAGCCACCACAATAAAAAGGTAAATCCAAATGCCAGCGGAACTCCAATCAACATCCAATCAGCAAAACCATAGTCGATACCTGCCACCTGCATGGTACCCACTGCAATGGCATTGGGAGCGCTACCAATGATGGTTCCCATACCTCCTACCGTTGCCGCTGAAGGAATGCCCAACACAAAAGCTTTGGTCATCGGTTCTGCTCTGGGCATTGCACGCAAGATGGGCGCTACAATGATGAACATCATAGCAGTAGTAGAAGTATTGGAAATAAACATAGAAAAAACGCAGGTAAGTACCATCACCACCAACAGTTGCGTAGCGGGTTTGTTGCCAAACTTCTGCAACACCTTTTGAGAAAAGATCTGATCCAATTGTGTGAGTTGTGCACCAATGGCCAGAAAGAAGCCTCCCAGCAAAATCCAAATGATGGGGTTAGACCATGTGTTGGTGTATTTCTCCCAATCGGCTGAAAGAACAGTGAATGAGAGATCATCTAAAAAATAGATGGAGAAGCCGATAATAAACAAACTCACCGCAAATGGCGGCATGGCCTCGGTGACCCACCACCCTGCTGCCACCAATAAGAGGAACAGAGCGTTTTGTGCGGTATCGGATGTTAAAAAGTCCTGACTCAGATATGCGCCACCCCAGGCCAGCAAAGGGATTAGGAAAAACAAGGTGATGTTTCGGGTAAGGGGCCATCGAGCTCTGATAAAATGTTTAGTGGCTTCGTACCGGGAGTCGATCATAGGCTATAAGATAATAAAATTTGGAGAAAGATAGTTGGAGGACACAAAGCTGGACGCATTGTAACCACTAGTGTTGTAGTCTGACCTTAACTGAGCCGTGACACCATCCACAACACGGCTGTGCGAACAAAGCGATACAGAAGAAAACAAATCAATAGGACAACCGATCCGATAATTGTGGGTATCACGGAACCAAAGGAGACAAACAATCCTAACACGTATCCTAAAAAGTATTCAGCCCGATAAACTGGAAAAAACAAAGCCAGTACAAAAATTCCTATGGTCATATAACCCGAGAAATCAGGGTAACCGAATTCATAAAAAGCAGATAAAATAATTCCATATACCAATGCAATAACAAACCCATAGATCGCAGACCTGAAGGATGCAGATTCAGCACGGTCATTTTGTGGTAAAAAAATTCTCTTTTGTACCCGAAACAAGAGCAGCCATGTTAGCAAAGGGAGTACCAAGACTCCCCAAGCATTAGAAAACCTGGGTAAGTCCTTATCAGCTAGCAGGTGGTGGCCCTGTATCCCCCCATGGTAATGGTTCCATGCCAACAGAGCGCAAATGAGTACGGTCACAGCACCTGTCATGTACAACCGTAATTTGAAGAAGGTGGCTCTATCCATACCCTGCGATATTAGCTATTTTATATTTAAGCTTTGCCGTAAGAGGATTTAAATGCCGGCAAGCGTATTGTAAGCGCCCACTAACTTGATTATATTTATTATCCCCACCAACTCAATACCCCTATGAAAAACCTTTGTTTTTTGATTGTTTTATCGCTTTTGGCTGGCTGTCAACCAGCAGTTAAAGACAAAACCTTTAATAAGAATGCCGCCACCGTGGCAGCGTATTTGAAAAGCTTTGAAAATAAGCGTTTAGACTACTCTGCCTTTGCTGAGAATTTTTGGTCACTTAATACCATGTTTGGTGCCTCAAGTGATACCATTACCTTGGCGCAAATGAAGGAAGGTGATGCCATGATGGTAGCTGCTTACAATTTTAAACTTCTAGGAGATTCCATTGCATTTCTACCTGGTGTAGACGTAGCCACTAAAATGCCTGATGGCTCTGTACGTTATTATGCTGAGTGGCAAGTAACCAAACCGGCTACCGACAGCACCGCTGAAAAAGTAGTTGTATTAAAAACCTATGAGTCGTACGATTTTAATGAAGACGGAAAGATTATTTTTTTACAGGGTTATGGCGACTTCACTGCGTTCTTGAATTACCTCAATAGCAACTGATCAGTTTTGGAATACAATTAAGCGACAAATACATACTGAAATTAAGTGAAATCAGGGGCTGGTACGAAAATCTTTTTTCGACATTAATGATTACCTGCCAGTGTCGTATTTCTTTTTCAGTGCTTCTATGCACACCATCACTTTGCTCAACTCACGAGGGGCCTTGGTATCGTCAAATGTAGCTGAGGAAAAGGGTTGATCATCTACACGTAGTGTTATTGTGCTATGCCTGGCCGCATCATAGGCGCGTGCCTGTGTTGGAGCAGGATAGTCTGGCATTTTATTGTACTCCACCTTCTCCAGTGCTTTCAATATCTTGTTCCAATCGGATGGAGCCAATTTATAAGATTGTAAATTCCCATTAAGGTCAATACGAATAGAGTCCTTTTCAATGGATACTGTTTCTCTGTACCCGCGCGTTTGTGATGTAAATAAAATTTGCTGGGGCACAACGGTTTGATAAAAAAGAGAGAAAAATAATAGAATCATATAAAATAAGAACTCAGGGAGTTGACCCTGAGTTCTTGAAGTTACTAAATAAATCTTATTGTGCCATGGTATATCGCGCACCACCTGGTGCAAATATCGCCAACATTCTGCTCTTCTGACCTTCCGAGAACATGTACATACAGGCATCATCCGTGTAGTCCATGTAGTTCATGGTCATCTCTGTAGGATTTCCTGAACAGGTACTCATGTGCGGATAAGAAGGGCAACCATAATTAGCGGTGTTATGTACAGGTGTATCCGACACAAAATCGTTTCCACAAGTAGCATCACCCCAAATGTGGCGCAGGTTCAGGTAGTGGCCCACTTCGTGTGTAGCCGTTCTTCCCTTATCAAATGGAGCCGATACTACTCCGGTACGTCCAAAGTAGCGATGAGCCACAACGATACCATCCGTTGCAGGGTTGCCCCCGGGAAACTGTGCATAACCAAGGATACCACCCATACTGTTTACCACCCAAATATTCATGTACTGACTGGGGTCGGTAGGATTGATTCCCCCTTTTGAAGATTTCTTCATATCATCATTAGTATTCCAGCTGCGTTTGTTGGAATACTTGCGATTTACAGCATGCAGGACAAACTGAATATCCACATCAGCGGCCACTCCTGAAAAAAGGGATGGAATCTGTGAGGCATCTGCATTGGTTTTGTTGAAGTCTTCGTTGAGCACATCAATTTGGGATTGGATTTGTGTCTGCGAAATGTTTTCGGATGAGCTTCTGTATAACACGTTGACTACGACAGGAATTTCAATTTTTCCTTGTGCATTGATACGTGCAACCGCACCACTACGGATAGCTGAAAAAGTATGATCCTCGATGGCATTCATGCGTTTCTGCAAACCTGGGTCGGCAGACAAGTTGGCTTGAAGTACGTCCATGGAAGAACATTTTCTGCTGGTGGCGATGGGGTCTTGCTCGGCCTCATTTTCGCTTAGTTCGACATCCGAACATGCTGCCACTATCATGGCAGACATGAGATAGTAAAAGATTTTTCTCATTAATAGGTTGGTTTAGGTAGTCGAATATAAATGAAAAGTCAAGTGAGCATTCAATTGGCGTTATAATTATTTTTAGCTACCTATTTTTTGCAAAACTTTAGTTTGAAAAGGGGCACCATAACAATATAAAATGTTGTTTTGGTATTTTGTGGTAGGTAAAGGATAGAGCCACCCGACCGTTTTTCCATTTTAAAAGTTATCACTTACTTGTAATGGTTATCTGTGTATGCTGGCATCAGCAATACCAAGCAGACGAGGTGTGGCATCTTTTAAAGGATGGTTTTACGCAAATTCAGTACTTTCGCACAAAATTAACCCCATGCCTGATTCCAATAAATGCCCAAGCTGCCAATCGATATATGGATACCCTACCGGCACCTCCATGATGTGCCCGGAATGTGGTCACGAATGGAACCCCAAAGAGCAAGCTGACCCTATTGTAGCGGAAGAGAATGAACCGGTAGTAAAGGATGCCAACGGCAACGTGCTGACAGACGGTGATACCGTAGTACTTATTAAAGACTTGCCAGTGAAGGGCTATACCAAAGCCATTAAGGCTGGAACCAAAGTGAAGAACATCAAATTAACCAGTGGTGATCACAATATTGACTGCAAGGTGGAAGGCTTCGGAGCCATGGCCCTCAAATCTATTTTCGTGAAGAAGGGCTGAAAATTGTAATAAAAACAAATATTAGATCCTGAACCATGCTTGGGGCTTGATGCATTGCTACAACCTTACGTACCCCAGGGCCTTGACACCTCCAGTTTCAAGGTCGATTTTATAAACCATTCGAACGGTTTCTCCAGACTGGGCTATTGCAACACCTATGATACCTGCCCAGAACAAACCCTTGGTAAAGTGGCCGGGATTTACTGTGGCTTCACCAAAAAATATCAAACTATTGCCACGCTTTTCTACCGGATATAGTTTTGAATTAAAATTAAAGAACAGATTTTTATTATGAGCAATAGCAAAGACATAGTTGGACCGCTGTACCCGATTTCCCTTTTCATCCAACCAATGTATTACTGGATTTTGCCCTTCCTCAATCTCATATCCATTCAATATCAAAGGCCTGTTTTCTCTAAACTCATTCACATCAGAGTATATTCCATCAGAAAAATCTAATTCCTCGATAATTGGATACATATTATTAGCAAGCGGAATTTGATACTGGCCCACTTGATCCATCATTATGGGTGGCTCGCTTATTATATGTTGCTCCAGATCATAAGCATTGAAAGCTTTCAAGACATCCTCCACTGCAAGTGCAATGTTGGTTCGGTGTTGATAGGTAGCCTCCATACTTTTTGAGCGTTTGTTGGCATGCTTACTTGTAATATAATAGAGTTGATTCTCAAGCACAAAAAAGAAATCCACACTCAATTCGGTGACAGCTTGTTCCTCCCATGCTGCAGAAGATTCACTTATATGAAGTTTACTAATTCGCATGACGATATCAGGGGGGTGAGAAGAACAAGCTCTTGATCTGGCAATTAAGTCCATAATCTCTAACTCTGTACCACGATCCAATTCAGCCCACATCACCTTATTTGTAGGTCCTTTCAGCACCGTGCCAATAGCTTTTACCTCTCTTCCATCAACTACTTTAATGATTTTAAAATTCAATGGCCCTGGATTGATTTCCACCTTCTTTAGGCTTATGGTTTTCTGCGCAAAGACCTGTGTTCCCGAAAAGAGAATCAATACTAGAGAACAAAAAAGATTATTAGTGGATAAAACCATTGTAGTCAGCTGATATTCCAAAATAGAAAAAGCTTACACTAGAAGCAAGTGGATCTAGGAGTATCTCACTTGCTGAGCTCTGGGTTCCAACTCAGGTAATTATTAAATTACTACCTAAGTCATAGTGCACTATCAGTTGGCCTGCTCATTTCAAATCCATAATATTCAGGTTATTTTATATGGAATTCCTAAATAATTTAATATTATCGCTGACAAATAGAAAGTATGATTCGACTTTTGCTACTATTTTCAGTCCTTACTATATGGGGAATTAGTAATGCCCAATCAGAACGAAACGATTGCTATGATCTTGCCACCAAGGCACTAAAGTCGTTACCCAACCTTTACGAAACCGGTCAATTAGATTCCTTGCATGCAGTTCTTAACAATTGGGAACGTAGTTGTGGAAAAAGGGAAATAACACGAAGGCTAAGAACGCTATTGCTCCTGGAGGCAGACGACTTTATCGAAATAGACTTTGATTTCACTCACTATAATTCCTTGCTTGGTTACCTGGAAGATGAAAAGTTCAAATTACTGATGGATTCTGTTCACGAGGACCCAAGGGAGCTATACCTTAATTTTTTCCAAGAGCCCGATTTACTTTTCGCTTACACCAACTTCACTACTCGTCTGGCTGCATCCATTGCTCAGAACAAGGGTATTGATTTAATGATTCCTTCCTGCAAAACAAGCATTATGCTTCTTCAAGTTTATGCTGGGTATTTTGATCCTTTTTTCCAGTCAATTAAAAATGCACAATGCAACTCTCAGCTCTCAAGATATTATAGTTCACAAGTCCAAAGCATTGAGAAGAAGGCAAAGGTAGACGCTGCAATTATTACAGGGTTGTGGCTACCTTATGGTAATGTGGCGGTTTTGGGTAATCATCCTTCGCTTGGTTTTCTGTTTGGGTGGGGGAAACGCAAAATGGTGTATGACTTTGTGATCGAGTTTAGATTTGGTAAGCCTCGTGAGACCTATGAAGTATTTCATAATGGCTCGGTAGTGAGCACGAATCATTATCTAGGTGGATACGCGGGTTTTGATTTAGGCTACGAACTAAAAAATAGAAAAAACTCAAAGTGGTATCTGTTGGCAGGAGTAGCCACTGACGGGTTTGACAGTATTAAAGCAGACCCCGATCAAGACGTCAAGACTAAATCCACCTTCGTGCTGAATTTAAACGGAGGAATTGGCTGGAGAACTTATAGTAGAGATGGCTCCTACTTTGGAATTGAAGCAAGACATAACTTCATAAACTACAAAAATACAGGAGGAACCAATCTTGATGGAAATGCCGTATCACTAAGATTACTTTTTGGTTTATTAAAAAACGACAAACGGGAAAGAGAGTTATCGCATCTAAAAAATATAATTCCGTAGTATGAGACCTATTCTAATCCTTTGCGTTTTACTTTTATTTCAGTCTTGTTCGTGGCTTGGCAGCAAAGGTGTTATTTTACAGAGGCCCCTGCAAAAGCCTTATAAGGTTGCTGTTATAATTGTTCAGGATGAGGTTTTTGAGTCTAGTGAATCAATAAGTGAATCTGATTTTTTTACCAAAATACTTGCCGAGGAGTTAAGTAAGAAAAACATATTTCGTTACACTATACTTAACCGTAAGTATTCGCTACAATCCTTCGATCATTTTCAGGCTTCTTTGTTGGGAATAGAATTAATGGATCAATATGATGCTTATCTTGTGTGCATTCCTAAGCGAAAGGGGTTGAACTACAGAATTGAACTACGATTATATCAATCGAATCCTACAGCACAGTTAATCTCAGTGAGGCACAATAGTTCATTAGGCAATTCATACTGGTTCTATCAACCACCAGAAGGAACCTTAATGGATGCTACCCGCGGTGCAGTAGATTTACTTGATAGTAAGATAAAGAAGGCACTTCGTTAATAATCCTTATAGAGCCTGCCAGATACGTTTTATCTACCCACTACCTAATCCATTACTTTCCTGCTACCTCTCGCGTTGAACTTCCCTCACTTATTGGAAAATGCTTGGCAAATACCTTATTCAATGAATAAAAACGACTTGATTAATTATAAATGCAAGTCCCTGTGATGTCCTGGTTTTCCGTCCTCCACCTCCTCTCCCCGAGTGCATTTTACAATTACCGCAAAAAGTAACATAGTGATGATCAATCCAAGAAACAACATGCCTCGAATACGGCCGAAGGAATAAATTTTCATATTGGGAATATCATAGCCAATCTAGCCGTTTGAAACAAGTAATACAACCGAACAGCAGGCTCAAGTTCATCTCATTTAAAAATGATTGGTATTTGATATCTGAAAATAACAAGTCCTGGTCTGAAACCAAAAAGCCCCGCGATGTGCGAGGCTCTTTACTATTTTATCAAACCGATCTACCAAATACAGTATAACGGTCACCCAATTTATCCCAACTTCTCAAGAACAGCCATCACTTCTTTCACGTGCTGGCGGCTGGTTTCAAGCATGGCCTTTTCTTCTTTGTTCAAATCCAACTCAATTACCTTCTCAATGCCATTTTTACCCAACACTACAGGCACGCCCAGGTAGCAGTCGTCAATCCCATATTCACCTTCCAGCTTAATACAAACTGGGAAAACCCTCTTCTGATCTTTCACAATGGCCTCGGCCATCTGTGCTGCTGCCGCTCCTGGTGCATACCATGCACTGGTGCCCATCAGCTTTACCAACTCTCCTCCACCTGTCTTGGTTCTCTCGATGATGGCGTTGAGTTTGTCAGCGGCTATCAGCTCCGTTACCGGAATACCGGCTACGGTAGTATACCTTGGCAGTGGCACCATGGTGTCGCCATGACCACCCATGAGTACTGCCTGAATTTCTTTGGGAGATACGTTAATGGCCTCGGCCAAAAACGCTCTATAACGGGCGGTATCCAAAATGCCTGCCATACCCATCACTCTGGTTCTGGGCAACTTGGAGGTAAGGTGTGCCTGGTACGTCATTACATCCAAAGGATTGGACACCACAATGATGATGGCCTCGGGCGAATGTTTGATTACGTTCTCCGTCACCGTTTTTACAATGCCCGCGTTGGTTCCGATCAAGTCATCACGGCTCATGCCCGGTTTGCGCGGTAAACCTGAAGTGATCACCACTACGTCTGAGCCCGCAGACTTGGAGTAGTCGTTGGTAGAGCCGATGGTACGGGTGTCATATTGATTGATGGGGGCTTTTTGCCAGATGTCCAGCGCCTTTCCTTCGGCCAGTCCCTCTTTAATATCTACTAAAACAATTTCATTGGCTATTTCTCTATAGGCCAATACATCGGCACAGGTGGCACCAACGTTTCCAGCTCCAACAACAGTAATTTTCATATGTGATTTTAGATTAAACGATTCGTCAACGGCTGGCAAATTTATCAATAGAGGGTACAAACAAAAAGGATATTGGTCATAAATGTGACCTCAGGGTGAATTGCAAAATTTGAGTGGTATTATCCGTGATTTTGTAGCGGTTGTTGATGCGGTAGCCCACCACCCAGAGTATCTCGCCCCCTGCCTCCAGCACTGTGGCCCTGGCTTTGTCAGTACGCGGCACTTTCTTGTCGATGAAAAAGTCGCTGAGCTTTTTCTGCTGTGTCATACCCAGCGGCACAAAAGCATCGCCCTCCTGCCACCTGCGCCAGGTAATGGGAAAGGTGATTTTGCCGGCATCCAGTTGTGCTGTATTGGGGTTATTAGAAATGGTAGTATCAGAAGTGTGTGTACATGTAAGTTCCAGGTGATTGAAGGCAACCTGCGCCACGTCTTTGTCGATGACAACCGCGTGCTGCTGTTGGGGTGCCGGGGCTACTATCCACTCGTGGCGGTCGATGAGCAGCAGGTGCGTAGGCGATAAAAATTGTTTGCCTGTGTCTTGTGCCTCTACCGCGTCACGACACTGGCTGTAGTTGAAACCATAGGTTTTCAGCAACTCCCAAACTACTACTTCGGGATAGGGTGTTTGTTGCAGTAAGGCCTTGTCGATGTACAGGTTTCCGCCTGCTTCGCGCACGTAAGTTCTTTTCAGGTGCTGGAGGCCAAGCAGAAAAATGGCCTCTGCACCCAATAGCCGCTGGTTGCTTCTTTTGAAGGTCTCTTCCAGCGCGGGGTTGAGTAGTTGCAAATGCGGGATCACCTGGTGGCGCAGGAAGTTGCGGTCATAGTCTTCGCTGGCGTTGGAAGCATCTTCGCGCCAGGCGATGCGTTGTGCAGTGGCGTAGGCCACTAGCTCCGCTTTGCTGAACGCCAGCAGTGGCCGGATGATGTTGCTGTTTACAGGAGGGATACCGCGCACCCCGCTAATGCCCGTGCCGCGCACGAAGTTCAGCAACGTGGTTTCCAAATTGTCGTTGAGGTGGTGTGCCGTAGCCAGCCACTGGTAGTGGTGCTGCTGCATCAATTGGCGAAACCAAGTATAGCGCAGTTCGCGTGCCGCCATTTGTACCGACAGGCTGTTGGCAGCGGCATAATTGTTGGTGTGAAAGCGGGTGGTATGAAACGGTATATTCAATGCTTCGCAGGTTTTTTTCACCAGCTTTTCGTCTTCTTCGGACGCGCTGCCGCGCAGCTGGAAGTTGCAATGCGCTACCGCAAAATTGTACCCACCCTTGCTGAACAGGTGAAGCATGGCCATGGAGTCTACACCCGCGCTCACCGCCAGCAAGAATGTGGGCTGGGCGCTGGTAAGGCGACTTATCTCGGCTACGAATCGGTTCAGCATCAGACAAAGATAACTTTTATCTATTTTTACGAGTTGTTATGATGATGCGGTCTTCCTTATTTCTTTGTCTTCTTTTTTGCCTAGCCCTTTCCCAGACGGCCTATAGCCAGCGAAGAGTACGCTTGAAGGGGGCCGACAACCTTTATGGCAGCGTAAAAGACGGACAGCGCTACGACCGCCTCATCGGCAACGTGGTATTTGTACAGAATAAAACCACTATCTATTGCGATTCAGCCCACTTTTTCAAGGGAGAAAACCGTATCGAAGCTTTTGGCAAGATCCACATCACCGAAGGAGACTCCATTGATGTGACATCACGAGGTCTCTCATATGATGGCAACGAAAAGATCGCCCACCTCCGCAAGCAGGTGGTGTTTACCAAAAAGGGCTTGGCCACGCTATACACCGACTACCTGGATTACTACCGCAACCAAAACGAAGCACGCTACTTCAACGGGGGTAAGCTGGTGGACAGTACCAACGTGCTCACCAGCAAAAAAGGTTACTACGACATCAACACCAACATGGCTTCTTTCAAAAGCGATGTGGTGGGTGTGAATGAGTCGTACACGATGAAGTCGGACACATTGCAATACAGCAGCAAAACAAAAATCATCTACTTCCGGGAATACACCACCATCACCGACAAGGAAGGTGGAGTGGCCGTGTATGAGAATGGTTTTTACGACACCAATAAAAAGTTGTCATCATTGTATTATGGGGAAATAGAAACTCCCTCCTACAAGATCAAGGGTGAGAAGTATTTTCTCAACGACTTGCAAAAGACCTACAAGGCCAGGGGTAATGTAGTGATGACCAGCAAGGAGGAGAACATGATCATCTACGGTGACGTGGGCGACTATGACAGGCTGAAGGGCATCACCAAAGTATATGGCCATGCTTATTTGGCCAAGGTCACCGACAAGGACGACACATTGTTTCTATCTGCAGACACGCTTGTGTCGATAGAAAGCCCGGACCCCCTGAAGAAGAAATTGCTGGCGTACAACCATGTGAAGATTTTCAAAACAGACCTGCGCGGTAAGGCCGACTCACTGGTGTACATGGCCCACGACAGCACGTTATACTTTTTCAACGACCCCGTACTGTGGACGGACGAAAATCAGATGACGGCAGACAGCATCCGTATGCTTATCTCCAACAAAACCATCGACAGGATCTTTCTCATCGACAACTCTTTTGTGGTGTCGCAGGATTCGCTGGCCCATTACAACCAGATCAAAGGGCGGAAGATGATCGCCTACTTTGAAGACAAAGCCATCCACCACGTGGACGTGGAGGGCAATGGTGAGAGTGTGTATTTCGCCTTGCAGGAGATGAAAAAAGAAGGTGATCAGACCCCAAAAGTGGTGATGATGGGCATGAACAAGATCATCTGCAGCAACATGAAGATCAATTTCAAGGCGGGCAAGGTGAACAACATCAGTTTTTACATCCAGCCGGACGCCAGTTTTATCCCCCCTACCGAGCTGAAGGCAGAGGACCAGAAGCTGCGCGGCTTCGTGTGGCGACAGAAGGAAAAACCCGAGCGCAGCGATGTGGTGCCCAAAAAGTGAGCGCAACGCCCTTATTGGGTGATAAATTGTGTCCGCTTGTCATTTTTTTTGCCAATTTTTTAGGACAAAAACTACTTTTGCTTTAAATTATACGGTGAATAGTGTGCCTATATGATATTGAGGTTGACCATAGTGTGTCTGATTTTCTGCAGTGTGAGTGCTATGGCGCAGCGACCGGAATTGCTCAACAAGGCCGAAACCACTTACCAGAGCCAGCTGAGTGAGGTAGTGAAGATACCATTGCGCATCAAAAACACTTCGGAGAAAGCCCAGTTTTTTATCATCCGCAAAGTGCAGGGCGATTTGGGAGGCACCCAGAAAGGTTATTTCTGTTTGAATGATAACTGCCTCGAACCCGGCATGGACGAGTTTTCCAAAAAAATTGAACCCGGCCAAACCCTGAACGGCTTGTTTTACACCCTGGAAACCGGACTGGTAACAGGCCAAACCAGCTTCAAATTTGAGATCTTTGAGCGCGGCCGCGCGGCTGATGCGTTGGAATACAGTGTAAATGTATCGGTGGAGGAGCGCAAAGAGCGGAATCTGGTATTCCAATCCAAGGATATCACTATCCACGATGTGTATCCCAACCCTGTTTCTGACTATGCTTTTATAGAATACCAGATCATAAACGATGCGGTAAAAGCAGATGTTGTCATCCATAACATCCTTGGTATGCCCATGGGCGAATACGAGCTGCCGGCTTTTGAGACCAGGGCCAAAATCAGTACCGAGAACCTCGCTCCGGGGGTTTATTTCTATACCCTTTACATCGATAATGACGGGGTGCTGACGCGCAAATTAATTGTGCGCAAGTAGGGCAATTTTCACTCACAATTAAGGTTTTGAATTACAATGGCGGATTTCCTGTCAGAGTAGTATATTTGCAGGCTTATGCGGGTTAGAAAACTGATTTTCTTCTTCTTTTTGGCTGGTATCCTCGGTTTTGGGGCGTCTTGCAGCAAATTTCGTAAAATCGAAAAGAGCGAAGACTGGAGGGTAAAGTACGAGGCGGCCATCAATTACTACGAGGACAAAGACTATTATCATTCGGCATTGCTTTTTGAGCAGATTCGTCCAGTGGTACGGGGATTGCCTGAGGGAGAGAAAGTGGAGTTTTTGCTGGCCTACTGCCAGTACTACGAGCGCACGTACTTACTGGCTTCGGCACAGTTCAAAACCTTCTACGAAACCTACGGACGAAGTACCCAGGCGGAAGAAGCCTATTTTATGTACGCCTATTCGCTCTATGTGGCCTCCCCCAGCTACAACCTGGATCAAACCAGCAGCGTGGAAGCCATGGCCGCCATGCAAACGTTTATCAATCAGTTTCCCAACAGCGAATTCATCGAGAAGGCTTCCAACGTTATAACTGAAAGTCAGCAGAAGTTGGAGCTGAAAAGTTTTGAGAATGCCAAACTTTACCTGAAAATCAGTCGTTACAAGGCTGCGATCATTGCCTTCGACACCTTCAGGGAGAGTTTTCCGGACTCACAATACCTGGAAGAGACGGCCTTTTTGAAAGTAGAGGCACAATTCAAACTGGCGGAGCAAAGTTTGCCCAGCTTGCAGAAGGAGCGTTATACAACTGTGGTCGAATTTTATATTGCACTGGTGGACGGTTATCCCAACAGCAGGTTTTTGAAGCTAGCTGAAAAATATTATACAGAAAGTGTTATCAAGTTAAATCAATACAAAACATCATAAATACAATGGCCATACAACCTTCTATTATCACACGCGACATCGAAAAAATCATTGATCCTACAGGCAACATTTACGACTCTGTGGTTGTGATTTCTCATCGCGCACGTCAGATTGCCGTGAACATCAAAGAAGAGCTTAACGCGAAACTCGCTGAGTTTGCTACTACCGTAGACAACCTGGAGGAAGTTTTCGAAAACCGCGAGCAGATTGAGATCTCCAAGTTTTACGAGCGCATGCCCAAGCCTACCACAACTGCTACTGAGGAGTTTTTGGAAGGCAAGTTGAACTACAGGATGCGTAGCACTACTGAAGCCCTTCCTGAATAAACCTTGAAAGGGAAGAAAATTATCCTGGGGATAACAGGCAGTATTGCCGCCTATAAGTCGGCTGTCCTCACCCGTCTGCTGGTAAAAGCCGGTGCCGAGGTGAAGGTAATCATGACCGAATCTGCCAAGGATTTTATCACTCCCTTGACGCTTTCAACCTTATCCAAAAATCCGGTCCTTTCTCAGTTTATTAAAAACGAGGCAGGAGAATGGAACAACCACGTAGACCTGGGCTTGTGGGCCGATGCCATGGTAATCGCACCAGCTAGCGCCAACACTTTGGCCAAGATGGCCCACGGTGAATGCAACAACTTGCTATTAGCCGTCTACCTTTCTGCGCGCTGCCCTGTGTTCTTTGCTCCGGCAATGGACCTAGATATGTGGCAGCACCCTGCTTCTCAAAGCAACCTGAAGCTGCTGGCGACTTATGGCAACCATGAGATTGCTCCCGAACACGGTGAGCTGGCCAGCGGGCTGGTGGGCACCGGCAGAATGGCCGAGCCCGAAGTGATCATGAAACAGCTGGAGCAATTCTTCAGCGAAAAAAAAAAGCTTAGCGGCAAACGCGCGCTCGTAACTGCGGGTCCTACCCATGAGGCCCTGGACCCAGTGCGTTTTATTGGCAACAACTCCAGCGGTAAGATGGGCTTCGCCATTGCAGAAACACTGGCCCAACAGGGTGCGCAAGTCACGTTGGTGACAGGTCCCACCCATTTGACACTACATCATCCATCCATCGAAGTAAAGGCGGTGACTTCCGCTGCCGAAATGTTTGAAGCCTGTAAGGTGGTATTTCCAAAAGCTGACATCACTGTGCTCTCTGCAGCCGTAGCAGATTATCGTCCTGCTACTGTGGCCGACCAAAAAATAAAGAAAGCAGACAACGACCTTTCACTTCAGTTGGTAAAAACCACAGACATTGCTGCCACACTGGGCATGCAAAAAAAGGACGGGCAGTTTGTTGTGGGCTTTGCCTTGGAAACGGAGCATGAGGAGAGCAATGCCATGAAGAAAATAAAAGCCAAGAACTTCGACCTGATTGTACTCAACAGCCTCAACGACCAAGGTGCAGGCTTTGGTTATGACACCAATAAGGTGAAGCTGATCGACAAAAAGGGAAAAGTGGTGGAATATTCTTTGAAGAATAAGAAAGAAGTAGCCGTTGACATCGTTAATGCTATAGTCAATCACTATGCATAGAATAACTATTTTATTGATTTTATTGAGTGCCACGCTAACCTTCGGTCAGGAGCTCAACTTCAAGGTGATCGTAAATGCGGACCAGATTCAGACCACCGACCGCGCCATATTCAAGGACATGGAGCGGGCTTTCGCCAACTTCCTCAACACACGCAAGTGGACTAATGACGACTACAAGAACTACGAGAAAATAAACGGCACCCTTTTTCTCAACATCACCAAGATGCCTTCTATCGGAAACTTTACTGCCAACGCACAGATCACTGCCGCGCGGCCCGTATACAACACCAACTATGAAACGGTGTTACTCAACTTTGCAGACCGGGAGTGGGAGTTTGAATACATTGAGTCGCTACCCCTGGAATATAACGACAACACTTACATCAGCAACCTCACTTCCATGCTGGCGTTTTATGCCTACATCGTATTGGGCATGGACTATGATTCCTTCAGCGAGATGGGAGGCACACCCTATTTTCAGAAAGCTCTGATGGTGGTGAACAATGCGCAACCTTCCAACCGTCCGGGGTGGCAGGCACTGGGCAGCAACAGGAACCGCTATGCGCTGATTGAGAATTTCAACAACCCTCAAATGACGGAGTTGAGAAAGGGTACATATCAATACCACCGCCTGGCGCTGGACACGTTTGATAAAACGCCCGACCAGAGCAGGGTGCAGGTGTTGAACGTCTTGAAAGAGGTAAAGAAGGTTTGGACAATCTATCCAAATTCCATTTTTGTCATCTCGTTTTTTGACACCAAGGCCAATGAATTGGTGAACATCTTTTCGGATGGTAACCTGCAGGTACGTAGGGAGGCGTATGATTTGTTGAATAGTCTGGATCCGAAGAGGAATATTTATCAGAAGATTATTTCCAATTAGGTTTACTACTACATAGATAAGAGGTGCTGCAAGTCACCCAGGAGCTCCCGGGTATAACACACGCACCAGTTATGGGATAAACCAGCCCGCATTTGGAGATGGATGAAACTTTCAGAAACACCTCCCTCGCTGTCGATTGTGCCCTAAATCAATTAATATTGTAGTAGGCCTATTTTAAACCCAGGCACCCTTAAACCCCGATGCTGAGGCACCTTACCATAAAGAACTATGCGCTAATTGAACACCTGGAGATGGAACTCACAGGGCACCTCAATGTGATTACAGGAGAGACCGGTGCGGGTAAGTCCATTATGCTGGGAGCCATGGGACTGCTTCTGGGCAACCGTGCCGACACCAAGGTGCTGTGGAACGAAAAGGAGAAGTGCATCACGGAAGGCACCTTTGACATTGGTTCCTACCAACTGCAATCGCTTTTTGAAAATGAAAACCTCGACTACGATGATCAGACGGTGATCAGAAGGGAGATCAGTCCGGGAGGAAAAAGCCGCGCATTCATCAACGACACGCCTGTCACCCTCGATATCATGAAAAAGATCGGATCGCGGCTGATGGATATTCATTCGCAACACGACACCCTTGACCTGGGCAACCGTTCTTTTCAGCTTCAGGTAATTGATGCGTTTGCCGTCAATGAAAAGCAACGCGATGAATACAAAAGTGCATGGCAACACTATGTGATTACCCGCGAAGCCTATCAGGCACTGGAAGATGAAGCCAACGTATTGCGGCAAGAGTCTGATTTTGTAAAATTCCAATTGGATGAACTAAACAAAGCCAACCTGATAGCAGGCGAGCAGCGGGAGTTAGAGGAAGCACTGAAGATCATGGAGCATGCTGAAGACATCAAACTCAAATTCAATCAACTGCTGGCACAACTGGACAGGGAAGAAATTTCTGCTTCCGGGATTTTGAATGAAGCACGCATAGTCTTCAATGCATTGGGCAACTATTCTGAACACTATAAAAAGTTGGCAGCCCGATTTGAAAGCGTAAGAATTGAATTGAATGATATTGTAAGTGAGGTGGAGAGTGAAGAAGAGAAGATCGAATTTGATCCTTTGAAAATTGAAGAGGCTAAAGACCGGTTGAGTACGATTTACCAATTGCAGCAAAAACACAGGCTCGGATCGGTAGAGGAGTTGTTGCAGCTTCAGAACGAATTGCAATCGAAAGCCAACAAGACCAGCAACATGGATGATGAGTTGGAGGCCATGAAAAAGAAACTGGACGAAGCGACACAACGTGTGAATGAAAAAGGAGAAACTTTAAGTCAGTCGCGGGTAAAAAGTTTCAACGGTTTTTGCAAACAGATGACAGAGTTACTGGCCGAACTTGGGATTCCAGAAGCCAAGTTACAGGTAGAACACCAGATAATCGCCCCGGGGGCATCTGGTATTGACAACATAGAGTTGCTTTTTAGTGCCAACAAAGGCATACCTGTCCGACCCATGGCACAGGTAGCTTCCGGGGGAGAGTTTTCGAGGCTCATGTTCTGTATCAAGTATCTTTTGGCGGAAAAAACGGCCTTGCCCACCCTAATTTTAGATGAAATAGACACGGGTGTGTCGGGCGAGATTGCCATGCGGTTGGGTAAAATGATGAAAGTAATGGCGGAAGGACACCAATTGGTAGCCATCAGCCACCTCCCACAGATTGCGGCAAAAGGAGATCGCCATTTTTATGCTTACAAAGATACCAAGAGCAAGAAAACCATCAGCCAAATCAGGCAGCTAAGTGAAGAAGAGCGCATTGAAGAAATCGCCAAGATGATTGGAGGCGAAAAACCTTCCTCTTTGGCTAAAGAAAACGCCAGGGAATTGATCATGGGCTAGTCCCTTCCTTGAATATTTATCAATTAATTTTTAATTTGTATCCTATTGGATTGTGGTCTTACTTAAAAAAATCACAATTCCATTAATAACAATTTAAAAACTAATTCTTTGTCATGAACATTTTCGTTGCTCGACTCAATTTTAAGACCGGACATGATTTGCTGGAAAAAACATTTGCCCAGTACGGTGAGGTCACTTCTGCTAAAATAATTACCGACCGGGAAACTGGGAGATCCAAAGGGTTTGGGTTTGTAGAGATGCCCAATGATGAAGAAGGAAACAAAGCCATTGCTGCCTTAAATGAAACTGAATTGGACGGCCGTACCATTATTGTGAAGCCAGCCAACCCAAAAAGCTAATATCCTTGCTACATATTCAACCTTGAAGGCCTGATTGCTCAGGCCTTTTTTTACTTCTGTAAAATACGTTTGCTTTCCTTTTGAAGTCCATTATCTTGTGCTACTTAAACTCGTATCCCATTGACTGCATCCGCCTCTAAAAGTAAAATCGTTGGGCTCATTCTTGGGCCCGTTTTGTTTGCTCTGTTTTATTTTCTGTTGTCGCAAACAGCGCTTTCCTATAAAGGCGTGGTGGTTTTATCGTTGGGAGCTTGGATGGTAACGTGGTGGGTGTCGGAAGCAACACCTATACCTGTTACGGCCTTATTGCCAATGATTTTATTGCCGCTGTTTATGGTATCCACTGCCCGGGAGGCAGCTGCACCCTATGGCGACTCGATCATTTTCCTTTTCATGGGGGGGTTTATGATTGCTTTAGCATTGGAAAAGCACAACCTCCATCAACGCATTGCGCTTAACTTAATACGACTTACCGGCACCAGCGGCAACGGTATTATACTGGGCTTCATGATTTCTACCGCACTCATCAGCATGTGGATCAGCAATACCGCCACGGCCGTAATGATGTTACCTATTGCCACATCAGTAACCAAGCTTTTGAGTGGTGAGATCACCGAAGCCGACAAACCCAAGTTTGAAAAATTTGCTACAGGGCTGATGCTGAGCATCGCCTATGCAGCCAGCATTGGGGGCATAGCCACCATCATCGGTACACCTCCCAACGTGGTGACAGTAGGATTTATCAAACGCTTTTATGATCAAGACGTGAGCTTTGCCACCTGGATGGTGATAGGCATTCCCCTGATGTTGAGCATCCTTGCAGCATGCTATATCATCCTAACGCAAGTGCTCTATCGAAACGGATTGCGCTCCATAGAAGGCTCTGCCGAATTGATACAAAACAAACTGAAGCAACTTGGCGCTATCTCCAAAGAAGAGAAGCGGGTGCTGATGATTTTTACCCTTACCTGCTTCTTCTGGATATTCAGACAAAACCTTAACCAACTTATTGGTAGCAATCTATTGGACGACACCACTATCGCCATGACTGGCGGTCTTTTTATGTTTATCACTCCTACTGATCTGAAAAGATCAGAGTTTATTTTGGACTGGGTAGACATGAAAAATCTTCCCTGGGGCATCCTGTTGCTTTTTGGAGGTGGCCTTGCTTTGGCACAGGGCATGGAAGATGCAGGCCTCGTTCAACTCATTGGCGATCAGATTGCACAACAAGGCAATTTATCTACCGGCACGATGATCATTACCCTGACCGGTATGAGTATGTTTCTGACTGAGCTGATGAGCAACGTAGCATTAACGACCATTTTTATCCCTGTGGTTTTAGGGATTGCGGATGGTCTGCAAATGAACCCTATTATACTTGCAATGCCGGTGGCTTTCGCTGCCAGCTGTGCGTTTATGATGCCCATCTCCACGCCACCCAACGCCATACTTTTTGCCAGTGGTTACATTTCCGTAAAGCAAATGATGCGTGCAGGGGTGTTGGTTAACCTGAGCGCCTTGATTCTGATATTCATTGCCATGATGACGCTGGGGCAGTGGCTGTATGCATAGAAAAGCCACCCCTGGAGGTGGCATGAGAGTATTCATAAGAAAACTGAGACCTATTTATTCTCCTTGTTTTTGCTTTCTTCGATAAGGTAGGACAAACCCAATCCTAATCCTCCGAAAATGAATATCATAGAGAAGTAAGCTACTTCTTGCATGTCGAAGGAGGAATCCAACCAATAGCCCATCAGAAGACCGAGCCCTGCTCCCATTAATAACAGCGCGGCCCTGAGCGCCCCTGAAGTGGAGCGTTCCATCTTGAACAAAGTTGGATCCAGGCCTTTATCAATGATAGCCATCCTTTCCATGTTCTGAAATTTTCTTAAATAAACCACCATGATGAATGCCCCAACTAGTCCGATGATCGGGATCATTACGCCTAAAACTTCTACGTCCATAATTTTATTGTTTTTGCCCCTTTGACGCAGGGTATCACTGACGGGTTACAGGTCACTCAAAAAAATTGATAAAACAGAATACACCGGATATTGTGTAACTTCATGTTCAAACCCTGCGTCAAAGAGCCGTGATCACCATACAGGAAGAAAACGCACTTATCGACCGCATTTTGGCTGGCGAAAAGCAGCTATATACCACATTAGTAGATAACTACAAGCGGTATGCGCTCACCATTGCTTTTAAGGTAACAGACAATAAAGCTGATGCTGAAGAGGTTGCGCAGGAGGCTTTCATCAAAGCTTTTCACTATCTCAGCGGATTTAAGCGTGATGCCAAGTTTTCCACCTGGTTGTATCGGATTGTATTCAATACTGCCATAAGTTTCAAGAGAAAACACAGGCAGGTATTTCAATCCATCGATACTACATTTCATCCTGAAGGTGAAGTTGATCACGAATTGGAAAAGGAAGACAAGCGCGTTTTTATTCATCACGCGCTACAACGACTGAATGAACTGGATCGAATGTCCCTTCAGCTTTTTTACCTAAAAGAGCTTTCTCTGGAGGAGGTAGCGGACATAATGGGTCAGAAGGTGAATACCACCAAGGTGAGAATACACAGGGCACGACAACGCCTGGCGGATGAATTGAAAAGTATTTTACAAAATGAGGCATTAACTTTATAGCCATGAAAAGGGAAGCATTGGAAAATTTACTACAGGACTATCTGGATGGCAACCTAAACGAGGAACAAACCCAGCGCATAGAAAATGCACTTGCAGGTTCTGAAACTCTACGCAACCGGTTGGAAATATTGAAAATAATAGAGAATTCGTTGCGCCAAGATGAGTTGTTACAACCTTCCTCTCAATTCACACAAAAAGTGATGAGCAACTTACACCAAGTGCCTGTTGCCCCCATGATGACACCAAGGAACGGACTTATACTTTTAGTTGGTGTGCTTGTGGTTATTGTTGCCAGTGCGTCTCTGATTGACACCGGTATTTTCAATGCATTAAACGGCCTGCTTACTTTTGATCAACTGACGTTGCCTTCGGGAATTGCCACTCCATCGTTGCCCGCCATTCCTTTCAGTGGCAAGTGGGTGGTCAATACTATAATTGCACTCAACCTGGGGCTAGCCTTCTTGATTCTGGACAAAACCATCTTAAAACCTTTTTTCAAGGGAAGAAGAATGCAGTATTAGCAGCTAGCGATCTTTGATGCGGTACATGAATTTCAGGCCCGACCAGGTTTCATCTACCGCACACACTTTTACATCCACTAATCCATGTGCAAGGCCAAACTGTCGAATGATGGTTTCATCCAAATCGGAAGGAACTTTGGAGGCTTTCTTTGGCCACGAAACCCACAACATACCGTCTTTTTTAAGTTCTTGTTTCAGTTTTAGAAATTCCTTCTCAAAAACTTTTCTTTCTTTTGCAAAGAGGTGGATAAAGTCGGCTGCTTCTTTTTTTGATCTGCTCATTACCTTAATATCTTCCGGCAACGGGCTAATCCAATCCCAATAATCGGATGGCGCTGCAATGATGCGCAGCGTCAAGCCAGACTTGATGCCCAGCTTCTTAATCAACGGTGTGCCTGAATATCCTGACATTAAAGTTGAGGTTCATAAAAAGAGCCCCCCGATGATCATCGAGGGGCTCGTCTTATTGATTGAGGGGAATTAATTTCCCATTTTAGCCATTTCCTTATCGAAAGTTTCTTTGAATTTCTCGTAATCGTAGTCGATTTTCAAACGCTCATCTTTAGAAAGACGCTCATTGTATTTAGAAACCAACTCATCAGCAGAAAGTTCAATGGCTACATACGTTTTGTAAGTACCTTGATCTGTCTTTACCAGTTTTTCGCACAAAGTACGAACACCTGATAAAGTCTGATCTACCACCTCGCGGTTCAAGCTCTCAAAACGCTCTTCTACTTCTTCTCTGTTGTTCATCTCGCGAGAGTTTACGTAGTTGTCAGTAACCGTTTTTACGGTTGTAGCTATGCTTTGCGCCAATTCATTTCTTGCGTTGGTCAACGCCTTTTTCTTAGACGTTACCTGATCCTGGCTTTCGCCAATAGAATTTGCTCTGAAATATTTATTGGTGGTAAAAAAATCAGGACCAGAACATGGCACGATGATCTCCTGCTCACCCTGAGGAAGTTTCTCTTTTCCTTTACAGCCAGCAATTAGAATTGCTGCTACTGCAACCAGGATGAATGATAGTTTAGTTAAATTTTTCATATTCGATTTCTTATTTGGTTATGCAATTTAGTTAATGCAATTATAAGGCCAACTCAATTTTGAGCGTTTTTTGCCCTATTTCTACTGTAATATGGCATTTAGCAATTCAGGTAATTTTTCCTTTTCCAACACCTCCAGCGACTTATTATATGCCTCCTGGCTGGATCTTTCATAATCGAGGCTATAACCTTTAATGCGATCCAGCGTAGTGGCATATATTTCCTTATTACTCTCCAGGGTTACCACTTTAATGACGGCAGTCACATAAGTAATATAAATACTACCCGATACTGCCCCTTTCTCAGAGTTGGCATTGATGTCCATCCAAAGTTCAGCCTTATTTTTGTTGTCAGTGAATTCAAATCCCGAACTGGTCAGGTAGTTTTTAACGCGATTGGTAATTTGGTCACTGGACTTGTTGACACCCAATGTTTTTTCATCGGAGGTGATGTAAACAATTGGTCGCTGCACTTTTAGCAAGATGTTCACCTTAGGCACCACCATCCTTTCTGCCACCAGCGCATAGATAGGTGATGCGTTTTCATCTGCAAAATTCAGCATGTTTACTTTTACCCCAACCGTCTGCTCAATGTCTTTGGAGCTGATTTTAGTTAAGAGGATTTTACTCTGTCCTGTCTGATCTGTTTTGTATTCTGGAAATACGTCACCGGCCCCTTTTTCAAAATAGGCTTTCAGGGGTAAACCAGAAATAGGTTTCTTAGAGTCTTTGTAAATGGCGCTTACCATTACGGTCTCTGTTCCGGATGTTACCCTTCTGTTGAGCATAATCTCGGTGGGACTGGCCACCAGTTGTATCTTGTCCAACAGTTGTTGAATGGAAGCATATATTTCGTTGGTAAGCAAAATTTCCTTACCCTCATATTCGATGCGGATGGGTTCTGCCAGGTATTTTTCGATAGCCCCAAAACCCTTGTAGTAAAAACCAAGTGCCAGCACATCATCACCTGCGCGTTCAGATTGTTTTGCTTTGGTAAAAAAGTCAAGTGCCAGCGCTACAGCGTTTCTCTTTTGTTCGTCTTTAATTTCCTTGTACCGCTGTTTAGAAAGGCGATAATACACCCAATAATTTTGGTCATCCTGCCAGGCATCCACCTGTTCAAATTCCTGTAGTTCGTCTGTGGCGGTAGTCTTGATTATTTGTTCGTATTTCTCCTGAAATTCTTTATTGGCATCTATCTGACTGAGCACGGACGTAGAGGAAACAGTCACCCTGATTTCAGAAATTATATCCTCCAATGCGCTGCTTTTTGCGGAATTGATGTAGTTGTTTGTCCCGTCTTTTACGCTATGACCAATTCCAATGTAATAGCGATCCTGCATGGGTTTGGCGCTTAACCACTCCGGACGAGGGTTTTGCAAGTCCGTTTTCAGACTTTTATTGGTCAGCGATGGACTGCATCCAAAGCACAAAAACAGAAGAAAATAGATTCGTTTCACCAACTAAAAAGTTATAATCCTTGTTAATATATAACCACATCCGTGCCAAAGCAGGAAAGTGAAAACAAATCTAGGCTGTAAATACGGTAGGGCAAGTCAAGATCGTTTAAAAAATTGTAATTTTAATATAGAAAACGGCTAAATATGAAAGGTTGGATAGGAGTTATTGCATTGAGCATGGCACTTTTGTCATGTCAGGAAAGTGAAACTGTGTCGGAATTCACTGGAAATGAGGTAACGTACGCATTGCAGCAAACCTCTGATTTCAAGGTAAGCGGCACAGTGACCATCAAAGAAAAAAAGGATGGTACAAGTCTGGTGTTGTTACAATTGGAGGGGACTGATGGAGACATGAAACTGCCAGTGCATTTGCATTTGGGAGACATTTCTGCCCCAGATGCAGAGATAGCAGCCTTGTTAAATCCCGTTGTAGCAAGCACAGGAATCAGTGAAACTTCACTGACACAATTGGCTAACGAAACGAAGCTGAGCTATAATGAATTGATCGATTTAGAGGCAAGTATTAAAATACACTTGTCGGACGTTGGGCCTGAAAGGGATATCATTTTAGCTGGAGGGAACATCGGAGCCATCGCTTCCAAGGGGATAGCCAATGGCCGGGTGGGCATCGGTGTGTGCAAGAGTGAATAAATCTGAATAGACCTCATAAAAAAGGCCATCCTGATTGGATGGCCTTTTCTTTTATTAACCTGAACTTATCAGACGTTGTTTGAACTCAACTTGGCACTGAAATATTCTCTGTTAAGTCTGGCGATGTTGGTGATTTTTATGTCTTTGGGGCACTCCGCTTCACAGGCTTTGGTATTGGTGCAGGCACCGAATCCCTCTTCGTCCATTTGAGCCACCATTTTTTCTACGCGGGTTTTTCTTTCTACCTGTCCTTGTGGCAAGAGTGCAAATTGAGAAACCTTGGCGCTTACAAAGAGCATGGCTGACGCATTTTTACAAGCAGCCACGCATGCGCCACATCCGATACAAGTTGCTGCATCAAAAGCTTCATCAGCAATTCTTTTAGGAATAGGAATTTCATTGGCATCGGGCACTCCACCGGTGTTCACGGATATATAACCTCCTGCCTGTTGTATTCTGTCAAATGCTGAGCGATCGACCACAAGGTCTTTGATTACGGGAAAGGGTTGTGCACGCCAGGGCTCCACGGTAATGGTTTGACCATCTTTGAAAGACCTCATGTGCAACTGACAAGTAGTAGTTTGAAGGGGTCCGTGGGGGCGTCCGTTAATGTAAAGACTGCACATACCACAAATACCTTCACGGCAGTCGTGATCAAAAGCGATGGGCTCCTCTCCCTTTTTCACCAAACTCTCGTTGAGGACGTCAATCATTTCCAGAAAAGACATGTCTTCTGAAACATGGTCAACGGGATAGGTCTTAAATCCTCCCTTTGATTCATTGTTCTTTTGTCTCCAGACTTTTAACGTGATCTTCATAATTATTTATAGCTACGCTGTGTGAGTTTAACATTTTCAAATTTCAGTTCTTCTTTATGAAGCACCTCGGGCTGATCGTCACCTTTGTATTCCCATGCTGCCACATAGGAGAATTCATCGTCCTTTCTTTTTGCCTCTCCTTCCGGAGTCTGCGACTCTTCCCTGAAATGACCACCACATGATTCGGATCTGTTCAAAGCATCATCCACCATCAATTCTCCCAGTTCTATAAAATCAGCCACGCGGTTGGCTTTTTCCAGTTCCTGATTGAGTTCGCCTGCGCCACCCACTACATTCACATTTTCCCAGAACTCTTTTTTCAGTTCCTGGATTTTCTTCTTGGCTGTTTTTAAGCCTTGTTCGGTGCGAGACATACCACAGTATTCCCACATGGTAAGGCCTAATTCTCTATGGAATTGATCTACGGTCTTTTTACCCTTTATATTGAGTAACTTATTGATTCTGTTGTTCACATTTTCCATCGCTTCTTTGAACTCGGGACGGTCAGTGCTTATTTTTTCATAAGGCAAACCTGCCAGGTAATCGCCAATGGTATAAGGAATTACAAAGTAGCCGTCAGCCAATCCTTGCATGAGTGCGCTTGCACCAAGGCGATTGGCACCATGGTCGGAGAAGTTGGCTTCGCCCAGTGCGTACAATCCCGGCACAGTGGTCATCAGGTTATAGTCGACCCACAAACCGCCCATGGTATAATGCACGGCAGGATAGATCATCATGGGGCCTTCATAGGGATTATCTCCTGTGATTTGTTGATACATATCAAACAGGTTACCATATTTAGCTTCTATGTTTGCTTTGCCCACACGTTTGATGGCATCTGTAAAATCGAGGAACACAGCCAGGCCTGAACCCACGCCTCGACCTTCATCGCAAACTTCTTTCGCATTTCTGGAGGCCACATCACGCGGCACCAGGTTGCCAAAAGATGGATATTTTCTTTCCAGGTAATAGTCGCGGTCTGCCTCAGGAATTTTGACAGCGTCTTTGGCTTTCAATCCCGGCATTGCTTTTTTAGGCACCCATACTCTACCGTCATTTCTCAACGACTCTGACATGAGAGTTAATTTAGACTGGTGATCGCCAGAAACGGGAATGCAAGTAGGGTGAATTTGCGTAAAGCAAGGATTGCCAAACAATGCACCTTTTTTGTGGGCGCGCCATGCAGCAGTTGCATTAGAGCCCTTTGCGTTGGTTGATAAAAAGAATACGTTGCCATATCCGCCTGTGCAAAGTAACACTGCGTGTGCACTGTGCGATTCAATTTTGCCAGTTATTAAGTTTCTAGTGATAATGCCTCGCGCTTTTCCATCTACCATCACAAGGTCCAGCATTTCAGTACGATTGTGCATTTCAACCTTTCCATTGGCTATTTGTCTGTTGAGTGCGCTGTAAGCACCTAACAACAACTGCTGGCCAGTTTGTCCGCGGGCATAAAATGTTCTGGATACTTGAGCACCACCAAAAGAGCGGTTGTCAAGCAATCCACCATATTCTCTGGCAAAAGGTACACCTTGTGCTACGCATTGGTCGATGATGTTGACACTCACTTCAGCCAATCGGTGCACATTACCCTCGCGCGAGCGATAGTCTCCACCTTTTACAGTATCATAAAAGAGACGGTAAATGCTGTCACCGTCATTTTGATAATTCTTAGCAGCGTTGATACCGCCCTGAGCGGCAATGCTGTGTGCCCTTCTGGGGCTATCCTGAAAGCAGAATGTTTTTACGTTATAGCCGAGTTCAGCCAATGAAGCTGACGCAGAGGCACCGGCCAATCCTGTACCGACAACAATAATGTCATACTTGCGCTTGTTGGCCGGGTTGACCAGCTTCAGGTTAAATTTATGTTTGGTCCACTTCTCGCCAATTGGGCCTTCTGGAATTTTCGAATCGAGCATCATAGTTCTAGCTGGCTAAAATTATTTTAAAAAAATCATTATAGGGATAAGCGCAAACAGCGCTGGGACAATTATCGCAAATGCCCTTCCTACGAAATTAATAACAGGATTATACTTCACATGGTTTAGCCCAAGGGTCTGAAAAGCACTAGAAAATCCATGCCACAGGTGAAATGCAAGCCCGATCATACACACTACATACAACCCGGCATACCATGCTTTGGCAAACCAAAAGGATACCAAGGTATAAGCATCGCTCATTTCCTTTCCGTCAATTACCACTTTAGGGGTTGTACCCCAGTGCAACTCTGCAAAGAAATGACGGAGGTGCACCACAAGGAAGATAAGGATAATGGTTCCCAAAATTCCCATGTTGCGGGAGGTCCAATGAGAGGACTTATTGCTGATGGCATAACCTTCTTGTCCCCGAGATTGTCGGTTTTGTCGACTTAGCATGATGGCCCAAACAATGTGGATCAGAATAAGGGCAAAATTGACTTTTGATATGGTTTGTATCAGCGGGTTGTGACTCATGAATTCAGTGTAGACATTGAATGCCAGTCCACCATCATCTTTGAGGAGTTGCAGATTTCCAATAAGATGAACTAACAGAAATAAGATCAAGAAAAGACCCGTCAGGGCCATGAGCAATTTTCTTCCAAGAGTGCTTGAGAAGAGGTTAGTAAACCATTTCATCAGTTATTGTTTTGGTCTTTAGTACGATGAAATGCCCGGGACAGAAATCTTTGTTCATAAAATGATAACATCCAAAAGCATTTCTAAAAGCGTTGTTGTGCGCTGTTTTTGAAACGAACCAAAAATACTCTCCAAAGCTTTACTAAACAATTTGACGATGAAAATTTCAAGTATTTATAAAGATTATAAATGCAACGATTGGAAGTGCCCTAGTTAGAGAGCAGTTCTAACAACATGATTACCAATGACAGCAGACCCATCATAATGAATAAGAACCAATGTTTCTTGATAAAGCCCTTAATGCTGTTTACCCCTTTCATGACATCTATATTTTAATTTGTATGTCAGTAAGGACAAAGGCTGTTCCAACTGCCATTAAGCGCATTTGAGGCCTATCAGAGTACTTTTATAGTTTCTATAATGGAAATAATTCTCAATTTGGGAAATTTGATTTATCATTTTGTCGGTTGCCAGCCCTGTTCATTAAACGTATTTTTACACTTTGTCAACCACTAATCGCTTTCGATGTATTTAATCTTTGATACGGAAACCACGGGGATTCCGCACAATAAGACTGCGCCAATCACAGACCTGGAGAACTGGCCAAGGCTGGTACAACTCGCCTGGCAATTGCACGACCAGAGTGGCAAATTACTCTCTCAGCACAGTTACATCATACAACCGGATGGATTTGACATCCCCTTTAAAGCTGAACAAGTTCACGGCATTAGCACTAGCAGAGCACAGAAGGAAGGTATACCGCTAGAAAAGGTACTGAGTACTTTTATTTTAGACCTGGAAAAAACCAAGTTGCTTGTAGGACACAATATTGAGTTCGACATCAACATCATTGGGGCAGAATACATCAGACAAAAACTTCAACCTGACTATTTCCTTGGACTGGAAAGACTTGACACCGGAATTGCCTCCACAGAATATTGCCAATTAAAAGGAGGCATTGGAGGCCGGTTAAAAATGCCTCGCCTCAACGAGTTGCATCAGAAACTCTTTGGCAAAGACATCGAAGACGCTCATGATGCTGCGTATGATGTAGACGCTACTGCACGATCCTTCTTCGGCCTTATCAAAGAAGGTGTGGTAAAACCATATGATGAAACACCACCTGAGGAGATTGAATATGAGGAGCCCAGTCTCGAAGTGGGGAATTCTGCCAAGCGAGAAAAAATCGAAGAAGCAGACTATTCAAACCACGTTTCCGCTGAAGAACTTATCGATCTTCCCTTCAGTCACCTTCATACCCACTCACAGTTTTCTGTTTTGCAGGCCACTCCGTCTGTAAATGCCATTATAACCAAAGCGAAAGAACTTCAACTGCCCGCAGTTGCCCTCACCGATCTGGGCAACATGTATGGAGCCTTTAAATTTGTAACCGAGGCATTGAAGCACGAGATCAAGCCCATTGTAGGTTGTGAGTTTTTTGTAGCCGAAGAAAGAACCAAGTTGAAGTTTACAAAGGACAACCCTGACAAACGTTACAATCAGGTATTGTTTGCGAAAAATAAAAAAGGCTATCTCAACCTGGCCAAATTGAGTTCCATTGGATTTACCGAAGGACTATATGGGATTTATCCGCGCATTGACAAAGCACTGATTGAACAATATCGGGAAGGTTTGATTGCATCTACAGGCGGGTTGCTTAGTGAAATTCCACATCTCATACTACATGTGGGTGAGCGACAGGCAGAAGAAGCATTTGAATATTGGCTACAATTGTTTGGAGAAGATTTTTATGTAGAACTCAACAGGCATGGCATTCCCGAAGAAGATCGGGTGAACGAGACGTTGCTGCGGTTTTGTAAAAAGTACAATGTAAAGTATTATGCTGCCAACGAATGCTATTACCTTCAGCAAGAAGAGTCAAATGCCCACGATGTCTTGTTGTGCATTAAGGAAGGTGAGTTTAAGTCCACACCTATAGGATCAGGTCGTGGCTATCGCTATGGGTTGCCCAACGATCAATTTTATTTCAAATCACAGCAGGAAATGAAATCCCTATTTCACGACCTTCCTGAAGCGATTGAAACAGTCAACGAGATTGTCAATAAAATAGAAGCTTACGATTTGCGTCAAAATGTATTGCTGCCTGTTTTTGATATCCCTCCTGATTTCGAAACTGAAGATGACTACCTGCGCCATATTACCTATGAGGGTGCCAAGAAAAGGTATCCCGAGATCACTCAAGAGATCAGAGATAGGTTGGATTTCGAATTGGAGACCATTAAAAAGACGGGGTACCCGGGCTACTTTCTGATCGTTCAGGATTTTACCAACAAAGCCCGCGAAATGGGCGTCTCGGTGGGGCCTGGCCGTGGATCAGCCGCAGGTTCAGCAGTGGCCTATTGCACTGGCATCACCAATGTGGATCCGATCGCTTACGATTTGCTATTTGAGCGTTTCCTCAATCCCGATCGCGTGTCTCTTCCTGATATTGATATCGACTTCGATGATGAAGGGAGAGATAAGGTATTGAAATACGTGATAGAGAAATACGGAAAGGATCAGGTGGCGCAGATCATTACCTACGGTACAATGGCAGCCAAGTCATCCATTAGAGATTGTGCCCGCGTGATGGAGCTGCCCTTATCCGAAGCCAATAACATGGCCAAGTTAATACCGGAGCGACCCGGTACTTCACTTGAAAAGGCTTTTGAAGAGGTAAAGGAGCTGGATGACATCAGAAAGGGAAATGACTTGAGGGCCCAGGTACTTAAACAAGCCATCATTCTGGAAGGGTCATTGAGAAATACAGGTACGCATGCCTGTGGGGTGATCATTACCCCTGATGCCCTTACCTCACTTGTGCCGGTGTCTACCGCACGCGATTCAGACATGCTGGTAACACAATTTGACAACAGCGTAGTTGAAAGTGCGGGTATGTTGAAGATGGATTTTCTGGGTTTGACTACCCTTACCATCATTAAGACGGCACAAAAAAACATTAAGAAACGACATGGTATAGATATAGACATCGATACCATTCCACTTGATGACAAGAAAACTTTTCAACTCTACCAGAGAGGGGAAACCACCGGCACCTTCCAGTTCGAGTCGGAGGGAATGCAAACTTACCTGAAGGGTTTAAAACCGGATAAGCTGGCAGACCTGATTGCCATGAACGCATTGTATCGCCCGGGGCCGATGGAGTACATTCCCAACTTTATCGCGCGAAAGAGTGGTAAGGAGCCTATCCGCTATGACCTTCCGATTATGGAAGAATTTTTGGCGGACACTTATGGTATTACCGTGTACCAAGAGCAAGTGATGCTACTCTCCCAGCGGCTCGCCAATTTTTCCAAAGGCGATGCGGATGTTCTCCGTAAAGCCATGGGAAAGAAGCAGAAAGATGTATTGGATAAGATGAAGGACAAATTCATTGCTGGTTGCAAAAGCAATGGACACGATGAAAGGGTAGCAGAGAAAATCTGGAAAGACTGGGAAGCTTTTGCGCAATATGCCTTCAATAAGTCACACTCCACCTGTTATTCGCTGGTGGCCTATCAAACGGCTTATCTCAAAGCCAATTATCCGGCCGAATACATGGCGGCAGTACTCACTCATTCTCAAAACAACCTTGACAAGGTGACCTTCTTTATCGAAGAGTGCCGAAAGCAAAATATTGAAGTACTGGGTCCTCATATCAATGAGTCGGGGTTATTCTTTGAGGTAAATGAAAAGGGTCAAATTCGCTTTGGAATGGGAGCGATCAAAGGTGCAGGAGAGGCAGCAGTAGAATCCATCATTCAGGAGCGAGAGAGCAAGGGCGCCTTTAGAGATATATTTGAATTTGCCACCAGGGTAAATCAAAGGGCTGTCAACAAAAAGACATTGGAGTGCCTGGCGTTGTCAGGTGCATTTGATTGCTTTACAGATTTCCACCGCAGGCAATTTGTATTTGCCAAGGATGGAGACATTACCCTAACGGAAAAGCTGACTCGGTATGCTTCCAAGATGCAGCAGGAATTGCAAAGCGCACAGGTTAATTTATTTGGAGGTTCTTCTGGCACAGAAATGCCCCTGCCTAAAGTAGACGCCATTGAGCCCTTTAGTGAAATAGAAAAGTTACACTTCGAAAAAGAGGTAGTGGGTGTTTATATATCCGGTCACCCACTGGATAATTTCAAATTTGAAATAGATGCTTTTTGCAATACCCCCCTCAGCCAGCTGGCAGAGTTGAATGGCAATGAAGGCAGAGAAACAAAAGTGGGCGGTATTGTTGCCTCAGTGGAGCACCGGCTTACTAAAACAGGCAAACCTTTTGGCAAGCTGGTGTTGGAAGACTACAGCGGCAGGTTTGAGTTTATGATGTGGAGCGAAGACTACCTCAAGTACAAGTCCTTTCTCATGCCAGGTCTTTTCCTTTTTGTGGAAGGAAACATTGTTCGCAAAACCTGGGGAGATCAAAGTCTTGAATTTAAAATCAGGAACATTGACTTGCTCAATGAACTGGGTTTAAAGCGAACCAAAGGTCTTCAACTCAAAATGGATACCAGTGCAATCAGTCATGATTTGATCGGGCAAATTGAGGCAGTGTGTACCGAGTTTTCCGGTGATTGTCCCCTTTTCCTGAAAATAAAGGATGATCGGGAAAACATCAATCTGGAGCTATTATCTCGAAAATATCGCGTAAAGCCGGTTAATGATATGGTGACCAAAATCAAGAAAATTCCAGACCTGGAGGTAGAAGTAGTCTTTTAAGTTGGTCGGGATGCTGACGAAATTCACAGTCGGTATCGGGTCAGGAACAAAAAGAACTATATTTGTGTTGGCTATTTGAACATATTCACAACAACTTATAAACATACCGAAATGGGTAAAACATTAGAACTGAACGATTCAAACTTTGATGAAGCAATTAAAGGGGATAAACCAGTATTAGTAGATTTTTGGGCTGAATGGTGTGGGCCATGTAAGATGATTGGTCCTGTAGTGGAAGAGCTTGCCGGAGAGTACGAAGGAAAAGCTGTAGTGGCCAAAGTTAACGTTGACGAAAATCCTGAAGTAGCTGGTCGATTTGGAATTCGTTCTATACCAACCTTGTTGGTTTTTAAAGGTGGTCAAATTGTAGATAAGCAGATTGGGGCAGTGCCTAAATCTGTGTTGGCACAGAAGCTGGCTGCCCAGGTAGCTTAATTTATAAAAGGTTAAAGCACACGGTCGTTCCTCTTTGGGGAACGACTTTTTTAATTTATACCAGATTTGTTTTCTTGAGTCGCTCCACCATCTCCAACACAGCAGGACAAACCATCGTATTTTTATAGGTGAGATCCATGACCTGCACCATCTTCTTTCTATTGGTATGTGGGTACTCACGGCAAGCCTTGGGACGACTTTCGTAGATGCCACAATAATTGTCAGCATCTAAGAAAGGACACGGTGATGATTGCAACACATAATCTTTGTCTTCATCAATTCTCAGGTACTTATTTACAAAATCGCCAGGTCTCATGCGCAATGCTTTGGCGGCCCTGTCAATATCTGTTTCATAAAAGATAGGGCTGGTTGTTTTGCAGCAGTTGGCGCAAGTTAGGCAGTCGATCTCTTCAAAGACCTCCTCATGCATGGCATGAAACGCATTATCCACTTTCCGTGGATCTGCTTTTTTAATTTTGGACAGAAACGTTTTGTTGGCTTTGGCTTGTTTCTCAGCGCTTGCTTTAAATTTTGCCAAATCCATTTCAGATTTGCTCATGGATTGGCAAGTTATCAATAATCTTCCACTTCATTGATCAGGGAAGACAGGCCACGTATGACCTTATCCAGTGCTTGCGTCTCCTGACTGATTAGTTTGATTACACGTTCTTGCTCTTCAGCTGAGAGGTGACCTCCGTTGAACAGATTGACTAGTCCTAATAAGGTAGCCACATGTGCCCTTACCTCATGGGAGTTGATAAACGCATACTTCATCAATACCTGAAATTGTTCATTCAGTTTATCCCGATCGTTTTTTCGAACAGTAATATCTGTGACTGTACCCTCAAGGTAAGAAATGGTTTTGTTGTCTTCATACACAAGATGAGCACTTAAGCTGATCCAAATTTTTTCCTTCTCTCTGGTAATGCTTTGGATTTCCATTTTATTAACAAAGCCTTTCACCAGTAATTCTCCAAGTAGTTTTTCCCTGTCTTCCGGGCGGTAATACAATTGATCCGCAATGTTTTCAATGGAGAGCAACATTTCTTCTGGCGAATTGAATCCAAATATTTTTGCCAGGGAAGGATTGGCCAACAGGAGTTTACCTTCAACTGTACTTCTAAATATTCCCTCTGAGGTATTTTCAAATATTTTTCGGTAATTCTTCTCACTTTCATCGAGCTGTTGACCCAACCATAAAGGCGCTTTGCCCATGGCCCTTACAAAGGCTGCTCCAGTAAATGATAGTAAGAGTCCAAAAATAAAAATAGGAATGGTTTCTTTTACAGCGCGGCTTTTGTCTAATCGTGTTACAGACAACTTCAATGCTCCGGAAGGAATATCTACCTGGGACGTGAACGTGGGATTATCCTTTTTATTGGCTTTCAAAAAGAATTCTTCCTTACCTGTGTTGGGGTTTACTTTCGATAATTGAAATTGAAATCCATCATGAGCCACCGTATCGATTCCAGCAGCATCCAGTAGAGTTTGAAGTTTTATCAACACCGCTGAAAAGCCCCAAAATTTATTTTCTTTGAATATGGGCAATCTCCCCACAACTGCCACTCCTCCTTGCTTTAGTTGAAATGGACCAGCAAAGAATAGCTGTTTTCTTTCAATGGCTTCGAAGGCTTCTCTGTTGCGCGTTACATCATTTAGGATATCGTATCCCACTACCGGCTCATTACCTTTTAAAGGATATACGCAACATATAACTCCATTAGGAACCAATTCAATGGCGTCTATGTACTTTTGTGCTTTCAAAATTTTGGCAGCTATCGAGTCAAAATTATTGATCGTCTCATCATCATATTCTTTGACCAGAAAAGCCATGAGTTCTGTAGCTGATATACTATAAGCAAATACCTCCTGCATTCTGTTTTTAGCCTCATTCACCAAGGTATAGGCTACAAAAGATTCTTGCGCGGTAGTGGCTTTATATCGCTCTATTGAGAAGTAGCAGGTAATAAATAGTAATACAACAAAAGTGCCAGCGCCCAAAACATTGGGATTAAGACGTGACTGAAATAATTGGGGCAATTTTACTCGAGGCATCACTTTTCTTAACTCCACTTCATAATTGGGCTAGAAATTAGTACGATTAACCTATAAAGCCAATACCCCCCGTTTAATTGGTTGATTATTTTGATACGATGTAAGAAAATGATGTTAATTAAATGAAATGAGATCGTTAAGTAGCGATAATGCCAAATCGATTGACAGATAGAGAAATGATCAACCTCAATGGATATAACAGATCGTCCGGATGTACTTACTTAAGTAAATAACAGGTACTAACCACCAATTACATCTAAAACTATTTTCCAATTGGCTCCTCCTTCCCTCTTCCAAACACGAAGGTAATTTGCTTTTTCCATACTGCCGTCCTTGCTCTCTATTTTGACTTTACCATAGGTGAACCCCAAATCACCGGATTCAGCAACGTCTGCATCTACTGGTTCAAAATAGAATTGTCTTTCTTCCCTTATATTCTCAATTACTTTCCATGAGGTATACGGCCAATTACCCGAACGATGAATTCGGCATTCGCGAGAAAAATACTCCGGCAAAAATGAATTGCCAGTTTCATTCAACCATTGCGTATAGGATTGTTCAATAAAACTTAATCCCTCTTTTGTAGAATCCAGGGGCTTTTTACTTTTACCAGTGGCACGTCTAACTGTCCTTAGCTGGTGATTCTCTTTCTCTGACTCCTTAAAGTTGATACCGAGGTCTATGGCTACTTTCCACTCACCCTCTTCATTTTTTTTCCATACCGTAGAATAATAACCAAAACCAAATGGGTCGCTGTTTTTATCCTTACTCATTTGGTAGGGTCCTGTGGTATAACCAAAATCCTCAGCAAAGGATATGTCGGCAAAGACGGGCCACCAAAATAGTAATCCATTGGAGTTCGGCTTCTTTTTCCATAATTCGTGGCCATTGATAGGTTCTCCATTGGCAAATACTACAGCATCCTTGGCGAGGAATTCCATGAAGGCATCTTTGGTGCCTTTCTCTTTTGACATTTTTGCAAATGACATCTCGGCATCAACCACCTCCTGGACGGGGCCAGACAATCGCTGAGCCATACTTATATGGATGGACTGAGCAAATACAAGAAGAAATACAACAAGAAAACCCTTGATCATTATTATCCCAAATTAAGCTGAAAATGTAAAATAATAACGTTCAATTAAAAATCCCTTATCTGGATGGATTTTTGTTAACGGCAAAATGGAACACTATTGGCCGTGTTTATTATCCATGGGTGGAAAAAGTACAGGCCTGATCGGTATTATTAGGAACTGCCAAAGTTATTTACTCCAATTTGATCTGAAGGTTGGGAGCCAATGCCATCACTTCATCTTTGGTTAGCTCGATTATGTTTACATCCAATGTAATGGGTACATGAGGTCTATCCGTTGAATCTCTACTCACAGCTACTATTTGGTCAACCACTTCCATACCCTTTATAACTTTGCCAAATATGGTGTAATTACCATCGAGCCGATGCACCCCTTCTTTATTTTGCACAATGTAAAACTGGCATCTGGCAGATAGCTTTCCAGGATTATTATCCCTGCCTGCCCCAAGCGCTCCATAGTCGTGCAAAAGGCTATCATTAAACTCTGGTTCAAGCAGATAGGCAGGATCGTTAAACCCGTCAGGGGTATCCGGACATCCACCCTGCGCCACAAAATCAGGGATCACTCGATTAAAAGTCAATGAATCCCAGTAACCCGCGTTGGCCAATTGAATAAAACTTTCTTTGTGATTGGGTGTCTCATTGTAAAGCCAAAGTAAGATTTCACCGTTGGGTGTTTTAATCTGTCCAATCTCGTACACTTCTTTTTTAGGCAAAGCACATCCCAGTAAAAGTACAATTATTAAAAAGATAAGGTTTTTAAACATGGCAGGTATTCTTTAGGGTAATATTCTCAGAAAGATATGCAAAAAGGAAAATTACCGCTTAACAAATGCTACCTCTATTTCGCCACAAAGCCCTTATTTTTGGGGTTCGAACAACAATCAATTTAAAATAGTGATATGAAAATCCACATTACATTTTTACTGGCATTCGGACTTGTTATCTCCGCATTCGCTCAGAATCGCAAACTGCCTGCCGATACCTCGGTAATTACAGCCCACGAGGTAACGGTGAAAGGAAAACGTTTTCCATATACCGCCACTACTGGTACTCAGCCAGTGTGGGACAAGGATGGAAAAGTGATAGCTTCTCTCTATTATACTTATTATGAAAGAAGTGATATCAAAGATCGTGCATCACGTCCTTTACTAATTTCATTCAATGGTGGCCCCGGATCAGCGTCCGTGTGGATGCACGTAGCCTATACTGGCCCTCGTGTATTACTCATTGATGCTGAAGGGTATCCTGTTCAACCTTACGGTGTTAAGGAAAATCCGAATTCTGTTTTGGATGTTGCCGATATCGTCTATGTCAACCCTGTCAACACAGGCTATTCTCGTGTACTGGATGAAAAGGCACCACGCGAGACATTCTTCGGTGTGAATGCCGATATCAAGTACCTTGCTGAATGGCTCAATACCTTTGTAACACGTAAAAACCGCTGGCAATCTCCCAAATACTTAATTGGAGAAAGCTATGGTACCACACGTGTGTCCGGGCTTGCACTTGAGTTACAGAACGCACAGTGGATGTATTTGAATGGTGTAATACTTGTATCCCCAACAGGATTAGGTATTAAAAGAGATGGCCCTGTGGAGGCGGCTAACCGTTTGCCTTACTTTGCCGCTGCAGCCTGGTATCACAAAGTGCTTCCTGCAGACCTGCAACAAAAAGACCTGACAGTGGTGCTTGAGGAAGCAGAGCAATACACCATCAATGAACTCATTCCAGTTATTGCCATGGGAGGATTTGCGGATCCTCAAAAGAAAAAAGATGCTGCCGCAAAGATGGCGCGTTACTCTGGCCTCAGTGAGAGCTTCATTTTACAAAACAATTTGGATGTAAGCACCCGTGCATATTGGAAAGAGCTTCTTAGAAGCAAAGGCTATACCATCGGAAGATTAGACTCGCGTTACCTTGGAATTGATAAAATGGATGCTGGAGAAAACCCCGACTACAGTGCAGAATTAACTTCATGGCTGCATTCCTTTACACCAGCAATTAATTATTATTTGCGTGAACACTTGAAGTTCAAGACCGACATCAAATACAACATGTTCGGACCAGTTCATCCTTGGGACAATTCAAATGATAACACTGGTGATAACTTAAGGCAGGCGATGGCACAGAACCCCTATTTGAACGTAATGTTCCAATCGGGATACTATGATGGCGCTACCACTTATTTCAATTCCAAGTATTCCATGTGGAACCTTGACCCAAGCGGTAAATTGAAGGATCGCCTGAGCTGGAAAGGCTACCGCAGCGGGCATATGATGTACTTGCGCAATGAAGATTTGATCAAATCGAATGACGATGTAAGAGAATTCATCGAGAAATCTTCATCCAAAGGCAAGGCTGCGAAATATTAAAAAATTACGCATCAAAATTAAAGCCAAATGAAATCCTCGAACGACTTTCAAATTTTAATCGTCTTGTTCGTGGGTTTCATTTGGCTCTTTTCTTCCTGTTCCTCCAAGACACCATTGGCACAACTGAAGGAAGACATCAATAATGAGTTATCGAAAGTTGAGGGCGAATTTGGAATCGCCTTCAAAGATTTGACAACAGGAGAAACGCTTTTCATCAACGAGAAAGAAGTATTTCATGCCGCCAGCACAATGAAAACCCCGGTTATGATTGAGGTTTTTAAGCAAGCACAAGCTGGTCATTTATCTCTGGCGGATTCTATCCTTATTAAGAATGATTTCAAAAGTATTGTAGACAGCACACACTATAGTTTAAATGCTGAAGAGGATAGTGAGTCAATGCTTTACCATCAGGTAGGCACAATGAAACCACTCAGTGCTATTGTCTACGACATGATCAATATGAGTAGCAATCTTGCTACTAACATTGTAATCGAACTGGTTGATGCCAAAAATGTAACGCTAACGATGCACGATTTAGGTGCTAATGACTTACTTGTGTTAAGGGGTGTTGAAGATTCAAAGGCATTCACGGCTGGATTGAACAATACTACCACAGCCTATGACCTTATGATGATTTTTGAAAAGCTGGCAAAAGGTAAAGCAGTGAGCCCGGAAGCAGATCAGCAAATGATCGATATTCTATTAGATCAAAAATTTAACGAAATCATACCCGCCCAACTTCCGGCCAATGTAAAAGTGGCGCACAAGACAGGAACTATCACTGGCGTTCAGCACGATTCGGGGATTGTGATGTTGCCCGATGGGAAAGAATATGTGTTGGTTACGCTTTCTAAAAACCTCACTGATTCGGAAAAAGGTGTAGCTGCCATGGCCAACGTCTCTGAACTGATCTACAAGCACGTAGTTGGCCACTAGCATTTACTTGTTTGCAGGGATAAAATAATAATACATCATTCTTAAGGTAGTAAAATTCAAAGCTGTATCTTTCTCTGCTTCTAAAGATTCGGTTATGGAAACCTCTACAAAGAAAATAGGATTATGGACCAGCACCTCGTTGGTGATTGGTAACATGATTGGGGCTGGAGTATTTTTAATGCCGTCTGCACTTGCTACCTACGGAGGTATAAGTTTATTGGGATGGATTTTTTCCGCTGCAGGGGCATTATTTCTTGCCATGCTTTTTGGTCGACTCAGTAAAATGATGCCAACAGGTGATGGAGGTCCTTATGCCTACACTCGCAAAGGATTTGGAGATTTCCCTGGCTTTCTTGTCGCGTGGGGATATTGGATTTCGTGCTGGACCACCAACGCTACCATCGCAGTATCGCTGGTAGGTGCATTAAGTTTATTCATTCCAATATTAGGATTAAATCCTGTTGCTGCGGTATTGACGGCACTTGGTGCAGTATGGGGTCTCACATGGGTGAATGCGCTTGGAGTAAAGGAAGGTGGAAAAGTTCAGTTAGTGACCACAATGCTGAAGTTAATACCGTTAACACTCGTTGCTTTTGGAGGTTTGTTTTTTATCGACTTCAATAATTTTTTGCCTTTCAATATTAGTGGCCTTTCAGATTTTGCGGCCATCAGCGCAACAGCCGCCATGACCATATTTGCATTTCAAGGCGTGGAATGTGCCACAATTCCCGCGGGCGAGGTTAAGAATCCTGAAACTACAATTGCTCGTGCTACCATGATTGGAACTTTAATTACGATCGTTGTTTACATCCTTAGCACAGTTTCTGTGATGGGCATTATTCCAGCAGCGGAACTGCAAAAGTCTGTAACGCCTTTTGCAGACGCAGCCGAAAAAGTTTGGGGTGAAGGTGCCAGGTATTGGGTAGGTGCGGGTGTGGTTATATCTGCATTTGGAGCCCTTAATGGGTGGATCCTTATTCAAGGACAAGTTCCTTTTGCCATTGCGAAAGACAAACTGTTTCCTCACATCTTCGAAAAAAAGAACGAACGAGGCGCACCTGCTTTTGGTATTGTGATTTCTAGCGTACTGATATCCATATTAGTTTTCATGAATTACACCAAAGGATTGGTAGAGCAATTTCAATTCCTTGTATTATTGACTACAGTTATGGTTTTGGTACCTTATTTATTTTCATCAGCATCTTATCTTATGCTATTGATTGAAAAAAAACATTTGAACACAGGAGGATGGATAAGAGCCATTATTCTTACCGCTGGCGGATTTACCTTCTCTATCTGGGCGATTGCCGGCTCAGGGGAAGAATCAGTATACTGGGGATTCCTGATGCTTTTAGCTGGTGTCCCTTTCTATATGTGGAATATTTGGAAAAGAAAAAGTGTTGAACATGAGTAACTACAGTTGCCACTCAGAATTCGGAAAATTAAAATCAGTTTTTATTAAAGGAGCCAGAGAAGCTTTCATCAGTGACGCACACCTTGAAAAAAACTGGAAGCCACTTAACTATCTGTCGAAACCAGATTTCAGCAAAGCCATTGAGGAGTATCAATCATTTGAAGCACTGCTGGCATTGTCAGGAGCCGACTTGCATTATTTTCCAAAAAATGAAAAAGTCAACATGGACTCCATTTATTGCAGAGATGCTTCCATTGCCACAGATCACGGAGTTATCATTTGTAATATGGGCAAAGCCGGAAGAGTGGCAGAACCCCGTGCGGAAAAGGAGGCATTTGAAATGTACCAGATGAAAATACTTGGTGAGATAACATCACCCGGTACTGTAGAAGGTGGAGATGTTGCCTGGCTGGATGAAAAAACTTTAGCGGTTGGACTTACCTATAGAACCAATGAAGAAGGAATTGGTCAACTAAAAAAACTTTTATCCCCATATGGCATTCAGGTTTTGGTTGTGCCACTCCCCCACTATAAAGGTCCTTCTGATGTATTTCACTTGATGTCTATCCTTAGTCCGGTAGATCATAACCTTGCTGTAGTTTACTCCCCACTTATGCCTATCGTATTCAGAAATGAATTGATCCGTAGAGGCTTTCAGTTTGTAGAGGTTCCTGATGAAGAATTTGATTCGATGGGATGCAACGTGTTCGCCACTGCGCCCCGAAAATGCCTGATGGTAAATGGCAACCCCAAAACCAAAAAAGCATTGGAAGACAAAGGATGTGAGGTGATGGAATACGAGGGAACCGAGATAAGTGTAAAGGGAGGCGGAGGGCCTACCTGTTTAACTCGTCCCATTCTTCGTTATCGATAGGCTTAAGGCCAATCGTTTAAACTCCAATCATAATCAAGATATGAAATGCTCGCATTGGAATTAATCGTTACTGGTGCATATTTATTCAAGAAATCAATGAGTGATCCTTTTTCTGTGAAGTCGCCTTTATACCACTTGAAAATACTTGAAATCTCTGCTTTTTGAGAAGTTATTTTATTGCGGAATGAATTACTTAAAAAATCTCTTCCGGCCTGATCGAGCTGTTGCTCCAACCGGGCGGCATTGAAAGCTTCATTGAAGAGTTTTGGGCAAGACTTGGATGCACATACCACTGCGAAATGTATCCGTGGATCATTATAAGCCCTCCTGAGTTTTCCATGTTCAATATTGTTCAGGTCGTAAGTCTCATTACCAATTTTAATAAATTGAATATCCCATGGGGTATTTACTTTATAGATGCTACCCCCCAGATCTTTGATACTTTTCACCGGGTAATTATCAATAATCAATTTGATGGTAAACGCATTGTACGCATTGATCCAAAAAGCTTTTATTTCGTTGGTACTCCATGTCTTCTCGTTGGGAGGGTTTTTTGATAATGTCTTCAGGTACTTGTTAAATTCTACAGAATCCTTGATGAACCCTTTATAATTCACTCTGCCATCTTCAAGCACATGAATTTTTAACAACTTATCAAATGCACCATGTGAGGGAGCTGTATTTTGCGCCACAGCTGATGCTCCAAAAAATAAGATTAAAATAGAAACTGTTATTTTCTTCAAGCTCATATGATTATGCGATTTCTTGCAGTTTACCAACTTTAATAACAGGTTAATGTCACCTCTATTACAGATATACGTATTTTTAGTGTAATTAGATTGTTAAAAATCCAGTTTAGTTGCTTGTTGCGTATATTTAAACATACGGATATTTTAACCTGTTATACCAGTCTATGAAAACCTACTACAATCCTGAAGACCTTAAGAAATTTGGCAACATCGGTGAATTTCAAAAAAAATTAGCTGATAAATTTTTTGATTATTATGGTGAGACGTTTAAAGAGGGAGCTTTGACCGCCAGAGAAAAGTCATTGATTGCGCTTGCTGTCGCCCACACTATTCAATGCCCATATTGTATTGATGCCTATACGGTAGATACCATGGAGAAAGGTTGTGACGAACAACAAATGATGGAGGCCGTACATGTAGCAGCTGCCATCCGAAGCGGTGCTTCTTTAGTCCATGGCGTACAAATGATGAATAAGTACAAAGAACTTTCGATGTAATGATTAAATCTTTAAAAGCGAGACACAGTCAACTTGCGGACGTAGGCTATGAACTTAAAATATTAAGTCAAAAAACACCAACAGGGTTTGAACCCGATGCCTTTTCTTCCAAGTTGAGGGAGTCCAATCTATTTCCCCTTCAACCTACAAAGATTGACACACTTCAAATTAATGTAGGTAAGATGTGCAACCAGACCTGCAAACACTGTCATGTAGATGCTGGCCCAGACCGGAAAGAAATCATGACACGTGAAACAATGCAGCAGTGTCTCGATGTGATCCAAAATAATTCGTTTACAACTGTAGATATGACCGGGGGTGCACCCGAAATGAATCCGAATTTTAGATGGTTTGTTGAGGAGATTCGAGCCATCTCCAAAGAAATAAAAATAATAGTACGGTGCAACCTTACCATCATTGTTGCCAATCCCTCCTATCACGATTTGCCTGATTTTTTTAAAAAACACAATGTAGAAGTGGTGTCGTCACTTCCCTATTTCAGCGCGATGAGAACAGATGCGCAGCGAGGAGAAGGTGTGTTTGAAAAATCAATTCGCGCTTTGAAAATGCTCAATGACGTGGGTTATGGAAAAGAAGGCACTGGATTGATACTTGATCTGGTATATAATCCTTCAGGCGCCTTTCTTCCGGGCAATCAGGAATCGTTGGAATTTGAATTCAAGAAAAAATTGAAAGAGCCCTTTGGTATTTCATTTAATAAGTTATTTGCCATTACCAATTTGCCGATTAGCCGGTTTTTAGACTATCTGATTAGCAGCGGAAATTACGATGGTTACATGGAAAAGTTGATTGCCTCCTACAATCCGGTAGCTGCCGAAGGAGTGATGTGTCGGAATATGATTTCGGTGGGTTGGGATGGTCACTTATACGATTGTGACTTTAACCAGATGCTGGAGATGAAAGTTGAAACACCAGGTCAACATATTGCTCAATGGAACAACAACGATTTGCATCGTAGAGAAATTCAAGTCAATCAACATTGCTTTGGTTGTACCGCAGGTGCAGGGTCCAGTTGTGGAGGAGCCACCACTTCATGATTTTCATTTTCGTATCATATAAATAACACCGACTTGTTCATTAGTGTGATCATACCCACTTACAATGAAGAAAGGTACATTTATCGATTAGTTGAATTTATTCTTCATCACGGAAAGGCTATTGTTACAGAGGTGATAGTAGTAGATGGCCAAAGCACGGACATGACGGTGCTTGAGGCACAAAAGGCGGGAGCAATAACCCTGATTGCACCTCACCGATCGCGTGCGGCTCAGATGAATTTAGGCGCAAAACATTCCACTGGTGATGTTTTGTTTTTTGTACACGCAGATATAAAACTAGTGAACAGTTTTGTTCAAGATATTCAGGAATCTATTCAATCAGGGTATGTGGCAGGATGCTACCGTTACCAATTTGATTCCACCAGAACAATTCTTAAAGTCAATGCCTATTTCACCCGCTTCAATGGCATCATGTGCCGCGGTGGAGATCAAACATTATTTATAAAGAAAGACATATTTAATAAATTAGGTGGCTTCGATGAAACTTTTGTGATCATGGAGGATTATCAATTGATACAAAAGGTGCAGAAGGGTTATCCGTTCAAAATTGTTCCTAAAAGCATTCTGGTTTCTGCCCGCAAGTACAGCAACAATTCATGGTTGCGCGTGCAACTGGCTAACCTCACCATATTCTTTTTGTATTTTTTAAACCATCCACCTGAAAAAATGGCTGCCCTATACAAAAGAATGCTAAATTAAGGCGGTTAAAAATTAGGTGTAGTAATGGAGTTGCCCATAATAGCAGGAATTCAACAAATAGGAATAGGTGTTGCCAACGCTGAGGAAGCCTGGACGTGGTATCGCAAGCACTTTGACATGAACATTCCCATATTCAAAGACAAAGCCACCGCATCATTAATGACACGGTACACCAACAATGTTGCTGAGGATCGATTTGCCATTCTGGCCATCAACGGGCAAGGTGGCGGTGGATTTGAAATCTGGCAATACACTTCAAAAACGCCCGAACCCAACAAAGAAGAAATTGCCTTAGGAGATACTGGAGTATATGCGATCAAAATGAAATCCAGGAATGTAGAAAAATCTTATTCTCATTTTAGAGATCATGGAATTGATACCCCTGGTGGATTACAAACCAGCCCTGACGGACGAAAACACTTCTTCGTAAAAGATCCCTACGGTAATTTGTTCCAGGTGATTAATGGCAACAGCTGGTTAAAGAAAAATAAATCGCACTCTGGCGGTGTTTCTGGTTGTGTCATTGGCGTTTCCGATATAGCTAAAGCACTGCCTTTGTACCAATCTGTACTGGGATATAAAGAAATCATTTACGATGAAACTGGCATTTTCAGTGACTTTAATGGTCTTTCTGGCGACCAGCAAAAATACCGAAGAGTCCTTCTGAGCAGTAATTCTAAAAGATGGGGAGCCTTCAGCCGATTGCTAGGTCATACCGAGTTAGAATTGGTGGAAATAATCGGTGAGCAACCAAAAAAAATATTTGAAGGAAGAAACTGGGGTGACTTGGGCTTTATTCACGTGTGTTTTGATGTTCATGGTATGGCCCAGCTAGGCACTAAATGCGCCAGCCATAATTTCCCTTTTACTGTTGACAGCAGCAATTCATTCGATATGGGGAAGGCAGCTGGGCATTTTTCATATTGTGAAGATCCAGATGGTACTTTAATTGAATTTGTGGAAACCCATAAAATACCCATTATGGAAAAATGGGGTTGGTATCTCAATCTTAAAAATAGAAATCCTTTGAAACCTTTACCTGACTGGATGTTTTCGATGCTGGGTTTGGCCAAAGTAAAAAACTAATGAGCCGGTAAAAATTTCCCCTTAAAGGGTGATAAAAATTAAAAATAATTTTGGCAAATTAGCTACTGAAGAAGGGTCCATGCATCAATACCTAAACCTAATGATTGAAGAACGCTTCTTTAGGAGGCATTTCAATTTAAGAAATGCCTCTTTTCTTTGTAAACCCTTGTGAAGCAAGCTTAACACATTACACGATTCTCCAAAACGTTGATATCTTTACATAAACTATCACATTATGAGGCTCTTACTATTATGTCTATTGGCTTTCCATTTCTCTACCAGTTTCGGGCAGGCTGTGGAGTATGAGGACTTCAAACTTGTTGATCAGGAAATAATATACCAGGCGGTATTTCAAGACGAGCAAGTGACTTACGCTAAATTGGAAGAACAATACAAAAAGAATAAAAGCTTCTCCAATATAAAAATTGCGGCCAACGGAATCACTTTTGACGTTAATGACCTTACTGTTGACTACCTAAAGTTTCAGTTCAGCCAGGTACAAACTCCCCTGATTTTACAAACAGGAAAATTTAGCGGCAAGTGTTCAGTCTCTATCAGAGAGGGAAGATATCGTGTTACCTTTAATAAGATAATGGTGACTGGAGAAATTGGATATAAATCCATTAAAGAGAAAGAACCACTAACAGGTTTGTGCAGTAAGAACAATGGCACTCAACTTTCCCAAGACTGGATGAAACCCAATACACTTGGATTGCTGGGAAAGGCGCTGGCGGATAATTTTGAATTCAAGATGAAGGATGACGACTGGTAGCCATTAGATATCCGGCTTTTGTCTCCATTGTTTCTTTTCACCTTTTAATTTCTTTTCTTTTACTCGCTTTTGCACCGAAGACTTGGTGGGCTTTGTTGGCATTCTTTTCTTTTTTTGAACAAATGCTTTTCGGACTAGCTCATCTAATTTCTTAATTGCCGCCTCTTTATTAACAAATTGCGAACGAGATTCCTGTTCTTGAAGTACCAGCACCCCCTCCTTGGTGAGCCTACTTTTTAGTTTACTCAGCAAATGTGTTTTCTGTTCTTCACTAAGACAGGTTGAATTCAAAACATCCCATTTAAGAATCACTTTGCTATTGACCTTATTTACATTCTGACCACCTGGCCCGCTACTGCGAACAGCGATTAAATCGAGCTCGCGTACAATAATATTAATATCCGGAGCTGAAAGTTTCATCAGGGCATAAAATAAGACCGTACTGTTTCATAGGGTAAATTCACTTCCAGACAAACGGGCGCATCATTGATGCTATGATAACTTAACTCTACCATACACTTTCTGCTATTCTGCGGATCAGGAAAAATTCTACCCACATTGTCCATGTTTACCAAAATCAATCTTATCTCCTCCTCATCCGCAATTGGAAGCTCTATGAACTTGTTCATTGTATTTCTAATTTAAATTGTAGTTAGTAATTATTTGCGAGATTTCCATTAATGCACCGATACGTATTCCCTTATCCATCTTCAACTGACAAAAATATCCTTTAACTTTGCATTTCTATGTCTTTATTTGTCGCTTCACTCAACTCTGGCAGTAACGGTAACTGCTACTACATTGCCAATCAGGATGAAGCCATTCTGATAGATGCTGGTATCTCATGCAGGGAGACAGAACGAAGGATGAAGCGACTTGGTCTTTCAATGGCCAATGTGAGAGCTATTTTTATTACACACGAGCATTCCGACCATATTAATGGCATTCCATCGATTCAGAAGAAATATAACCTGCCTATATATATTACTACTCGTACCCTGCTTAAAACGCAATTGAGGAAAACTGAAGCGTACCACTTTGAACCCTATGAGCCCATTTCAATTGGCAAATTAACAGTTCGGGCATTTCCCATTCCTCATGATGCCGTAGATCCACACAATTTTATAATATCCAACGAATCTGTCAACGTAGGTGTGTTTACAGATATTGGCAGTATTACAGATCATGTAATCCATAATTTCAAACAATGTCATGCTGCATTTCTGGAGTCGAATTACGATGAGGAATTGCTGGAAACAGGACGCTACCCGCTGTCATTAAAAAATAGAATCAGACAAGGCTATGGTCATCTCTCTAATGTACAAGCTGCTCAACTATTTACAACCCATCGTCCTGATTTTATGAGTCACTTGTTTCTTGGGCATCTTTCCAGAAATAACAATTCGCCAAGAATAGTTCAAAATCTGTTTGAAGGCATCGCCCATAAAACGGATGTTGCCATCGCCTCCAGGTATAAAGAATCATTGCTTTACGCTATACATCCACCTACTGGTACGATTAACCCAACTCCCTATAAAGGAATTATTTCTCCAGTGCAGCTTAAATTGTTTTAGTTCGCACAAAACCTTGATTCATTAAGGCTTCAAAAGTTTGAGTATATTACGCTAGTAACTGTGTGACTATCGATGGCTCCTCGCTTTCCAATTCTGCTAAAAAATTTAAAAACTTTATACACAAAGTTAGATCTTCAAAGCCAGCAAAAATTAGAGGAATGTTTGTCACAGTTGAGACAATGTAAGCTTCCCAACAACCAATCGTTGGCCGAATATCACGAGTATCTTTTGTTTCTTTGCGCCTACCCTTCTGGCAACAATCATCTACTACTTGCGGAAAAGGAGCTGTCCAGAATAACGCGAGAACTAAAAAAAAGAAGGAATAAATCATCAAAATCATTATTAAACTCAGGACTTCCCTTCACTCCTTTTATCTCTAATTTTTCTCATGATTGTCTTTGCTGGCTTAGCGAGCTATCAGAATGTCGATTAGAAATATCGAATGAAGCACACTCCAATCTCAATGAACTTTTTCAACACACCCTTCCTTCAATGGAGCGCAGTTATACAACCGCAGGGTATAGTAATAAGGAACTGCTAGATACTCTGGGTGTTAAAACCACTCAACTACTTAATTTTTATGTGAGTCAATTTAAAAATCTCAACCACAGTCCTTCCATCAAGGATTATCTTTTTGATCAGCTAGGCCTGGAGGTTAAAATTATCCCAACTGATAAAACTTTTTCCAGAACTTATAATCGATTAACAATTGAAAAAATATATTTTCAAGAAAATTGGAGCAAGCATTTTGACGTTGTTGAATTGTTGAATCGTAACCTTCCAGAACCCAAATCTCTTAACTCACTTCAGCGAAAAGAGTTAATTACTTGCATAAAAAAAGCAATGGCCCTGAACGATCGTGAAACCGATCCTACCACTTATCTTGACGCTGCCTCATTAAGGCTTTATGAATTAGAACGTGGTATTTCTGTTGCTATATATGGAATGATAGCTTCCCGGCAATTGCCAATGGAGTCTTATGTTGGATATACTTTGTTTAAAAATGGCTTTCCCGTATCGTATGGAGGCTCTTGGGTATTTGGTGAGCGCGCCAATTTTGGGATTAACATTTTTGAATCCTTCAGGGGTGCTGAATCGGGTTATACCTTTTGTCAGTTACTGCGTGTTTTCAAAAATACATTTGGCGTATTGTTTTTTGAAGTGGAACCTTATCAATTTGGCCTGGGTAACCCAGAAGGAATTACCTCGGGGGCCTTTTGGTTTTATTACCATTACGGGTTTCGTCCTATGGATAAAGCGCTGAAGAAGTTAGCCGCTTTTGAAAAAGCTAAGATTAATAAAAATAAGTCTTATCGAACTCGAAAATCCATTCTTCAACAATTTACAGAAAGCAGTATGGTGTTGAAGCCAAGCAAAAAAATACCACTATCACTCCCTTCGGTTACCAACAAAATCACTAGCATGATTGAAACCCAATTTGGTGGAGATAGGGATGTGGCCATTAATGAATGTACAAGACTTTTTGAAGGTCAAACAAAAATAAGGCACCCGCTCAACCAGGACCAGCAAAATATATTGTACGAAGTTGCCCTTGTTTCTAAAGCCCTGCGAATAACTAATAGCGAATCACTTACACTATTGGCAAAAATGATCGACACAAAACCCATCGATCTGTATGGCTATCAGCAACTCCTGTTAACGTTTCTCAAGAAAGTTAATAATTAGTGGTCAATAACTTGGGCGCCTGACGATGTTTCGTTCCTTGTTCATAGGAATAAGCCATCTCCAAAAGCAATGGTTCGCTCCATGCCCTACCAAAAAAAGAAATACCTACTGGCAACCCTTCGATGAAGCCCATTGGAACAGTAATATTCGGATAACCTGAACGGGCCGCTGGCGATGAGCTGGAAACATGACCAGCGTCCCCATTGGTCCAGTCTGTCTTCCAGGCTGGTCCTCCAGTTGGAGCAATGATGGCATCCAATTGATGCTCGTTCATCACTTTATCAATACCCTCTTCCCTGCTTCCCCTGAGCATTTTTTCCAGGGTTTGTTTGTACTCATCGGATTCCAAATCAGCTTTCCCCAAAGCCATTTCGAGATATTGTTGATTATAATATTTTAATTCTATGCTATCCGATTCATTAAATGCAATAAGGTCTTCCAGACTTTTAATTTTAGCATCAGGGCCCAGTGACTTAAAATATTTATTCAACCCATCTTTATATTCGAACAACATTACCTCAAAGGACAACCTGCCTACTTCACCTGCAGCTATTTCCTCGATGTCAATGATTTCCGCACCTTGACTTTTAATAAATTCAATTGCCTTGTTCATCACTTCATCCACTTTAAAATTCCTTCCCATGGGTGCCTTGTACCATCCTATCCGTTTACCCTTCAATCCATCCGCTTTAAGAAACTGAGTATAATCCTGATGTGCTGTCCTGTCAGCAGCGAGTGTTTTACTGTCAGCGGTATCTACGCTTACCAGTACACCTAAACATATGGCTGCATCTCTAACCGACCGTGCCATTGGGCCTGCGGTATCCTGGGTAAAAGAGATAGGTATAATTCCAGACCTGCTCACTAAACCCACTGTAGGTTTAATCCCTACTATTCCATTTGTTGTAGACGGGCACACAATGGATCCGTTGGTTTCAGTACCAATGGCTATCATGGTAAGATTGGCAGACACAGACACACCAGACCCAGCACTGGAACCACAAGGGTTGCGGGTGATGTCGTAAGGATTTTTTGCCTGACCTCCAACACCACTCCATCCGCTGGAGGACAAATTACCACGAAAGTTGGCCCATTCACTCAGGTTGGCCTTGCCAATAATTACAGCTCCGGCATTGCGCAGTTGCTGAGCCACAAAGCTATCTTGTAAAGGATGCGACCCCAACAAGGCCCGAGAACCTGCGGTAGTCTCCATTTTATCGTGAGTGTCAATATTATCTTTTAAAAGGACAGGAACGCCATGCATTGGGCCGCGCGATTTGCCTTCCTTCATTTCAACATCCAGTGCTTTTGCTATGGCTATTGCATCCGGATTGACCTGAATAACCGAATTCAGTTGAGGGCCATTTTTATCAATCGCTTCAATACGATCGAGATAGGCTTGCACCACTTCTTCAATGGTAAAGGCTCCTGCCGCGTATCCCTTTTGTAATTGATCAATGTCAAATTCTTCGTATTTAAAAGCGGAATTATCGACAGATGGTTGAGTCTGGCAAGACAAAACAGCAATGCAGATCAGCAGATATACTAATTTTTTCATAGAACAATTATTTGAGTGTTTGAATATATCATTTTTTCTCTCCCAATGGTAATTCGCTGCTGACATAGGGCTGTCACCAGACCTGTTTTACTTTGTTTGAAATTAAATTCAAAACAATATGATGAGTACAAAAGACATTGCTAAGCGATTTTATGAATTAGCACAACAAAATAACTGGGAAGCCATTTATAAAGAATTGTATAGCCCAAAAGCAAAAAGTATTGAGCCACCCCACTCCCAGGGACTAAAGTATGCTGAAGGAATGGAAGCCATTAAAGAAAAGGGTAAGCAGTGGAACGATACCATTGAAACGTTCCACTCAGGATTTTGCAATGAACCCCAGGTAGCATCCAATTATTTTACCTGCACGATGGGATTTGAAGCAACTATGAAGGGTCGTGGACGCATAAATATGGAGGAAGTTGCTCTTTACGAAGTAAAGGATGGAAAGATAGTATCCGAGCAATTTTTCTACTGAGTACTTTGCCAGACAATTGCGACTTCGCGAAGATTACTCTTCGCGGGTCGTAAGCGTTTTTTGACATTTACTTATCCGGCATGATAATCGCCAACACGATGTAGGCCAGGACACCCGTTCCCGCCATTAGCAGTGCAATTATAAACAGTGCTCTTACTAATGTAGGATCTACATCAAAGTAATTGGCCAGTCCACTGCAAACCCCAAATAGTTTCTTGTCACCTTTTACCAATCTTTTTGCCATAGTACTAATTGATTATCCTTTAAAGATAAAAATTAGTTGCTAACAAGGACATTCGATCAGCGCTTAATGGCTAAATTTTCTGAAGAAATTCAGTACGAAGTACAATGCTGGCACCATTAAACCTCCAATTCACATCACCCTTTATCATCTTCAAGATAATTTTCTTAATTAGAGTACCATGCTTAAGTTTTAAAAATGAATTTTTTCTATCAAGTCTTTGGCAAGCTAATCGGAATCACTAAGACTTTGACTCGCTCCAAGGATTCCTAAATAAGATGTAATCGTTTTTACTGTTTTTTGCTAAATACTTTACCCCGCAGTAATTGCTTTTGAGATGTAAATCTGTAAAAATACAGCTGCTCCTTACCCTCAGGCCTTAGCCACTCTACATGGTACTTTTCGCCTGCATTAATTGAACCTGCATAAACTTCTTTCAGCAGTCTGCCATGTTGATCATAAATTTCTAACCTCACATAGTCATCAACATCAGCTGTCCATTCAAAACGTAGCGAATATTCAAAAGGATTTGGGTAAGCCACGAATTCAAAATTAGCACTGTCCTTTTCCTCAACTTCTTCCTCCTCCACTTCTTCCTCTTCAGTTACTTTTTCATCGGCCGTAAGCTCAGATACTGTCTTTTGATTTTCATTTACTACCACTTCGCTACAAGGATCTCCATTATTTGGGTCTCCGCCCCCAGTATTGTCTCGAACATCACAACTACCCTCCATGTTATAACTGCAAGATTGCGTGCATCCATCTTTCATCATGGTAAGCGTAAAGGTTGCGGTACTTCCCATATTCCCAGCTGAGTATATAACCGTACCCGCATTGGCACCAGATGTAATTTTCCAGCTGTTGTCTGAACTGGTCACATTCCAGCTATAATAAGAGGCATTCTGTATAGAAGCACTAAGATTATTTCCAACTGATTGACATACTGGTGCATTGATTGGCGCTTCTATTATACAAGTCCACGAGAATGATTCGGGTTTAATCTCAACTTCTTTAACCGCCTTGCATCCATTCGCATCTGTGACCTGAACCTGATAGGTGCCAGCCGAAAGGTTTGAAAGCATCGATGTTGTTTGACCATTTGACCACAGGTACTGATAGGGTGGCTTCCCACCTGAAACAACAGCATTTACTTTGTAACTCCCATCAGCGCCACAGGCACCATTGCTAATATTTGCAGCAATTGTAATCGAGTTTGGCGAAGTGAGCGTATAGGTAAGTGTAACACTACATCCTGAAGCATCTCTAACAGTAACAGTGTAGGTACCTTCAGGTACATCCGTAATTCTGCTGTCTGTAGTTCCGTTGGACCATTCATAGGTATAGGGTGATGCACCATTGGTGGGGGTTAGACTTACAGAACCATTGGAATCATTGGCGCACATTGGCTGAGCCACCTGAGCTGAAACTTGTAAAGAATTTTTTTGCACCAAAATAGTTGCAAGTGCTGCACATCCCAAATTATCAGTAACCGTTACTCTGTAAATGCCTGATGAGATCCCCTCTATATCTTCAGTAGTAGGGCCATGCTGCCATGAATAGGCGTAGGGGCCAACACCTCCGGTTACAGTGATATCTATTGACCCTGTTGGCTCATTAGCACAATTAGGTTTTTGTACAGCAAAGGCAATTCTTAAATCACTGTTTTCCTGCACAAAATAGTTTCCTATACTTTGACATCCATTTGCATCAGTGACTACAACCCTATAAGAACCCGTTTTGAGACTTTGAATGTCCTCTGTTGTGGCACCATTGCTCCAGAAAAAAGTATAAGGGAGTGCCCCACCACTTACTGATAAATCAATGGCACCAGAAGATTGACCGCATGCTGTTCGGATGGTAGTTGCACTCAAATTGATTTGAATTGTGTTGGTTAGCACAATGGATTTTTGAATTGAGCAACCAGCCGCGTCAGTTACTGCAACTGTGTAAACCCCGGCATTCACACCTTCCAAATTGGAGCTAACTGATCCTGTTCCCCATAAAAACGAGTAAGGCTCGGTACCACCAGTGACAGACAGCATAATAGCTCCATCACCTGCAAGATTGCAGGAAGGATGTTGGACGGTTTCACTTATTATCAACTGCTCAGGCTGTGATATTTCTGAGTTTAACGTCAGTGTATTGCCGTCAGCATCAACAACTGTAACCGCATAAGTGCCTGGGATAATATTTTGAAGAAGCGCTCCTGTTGCTCCATTGCTCCAGCTATAAGTAAAAGGAGCATTTCCAGATTCAATAACAACCTCCAATGAGGCACCGGAAAGCCCATAGCACAAAATGGGAGTCTCCTTTAAAGAAGCTAGTAAAGTTGAACAGTTTCCATTATCGCCACCACCATCTCCTCCACCATCGTCTCCTCCACCGTCATCTCCTCCACCATCGTCATCTTTATAGATCAGGTTTTCGTATTTTACACATTGACCGAATTTATAAGCTACAACCCCAGGTCTTTCATCACAATTATCGTTACTGCAAATCGTATACTCTACAGTAAAGCTGTCTCCTAGAGATTTACCAAAAGAAGAAATGTCATCAATTTTAAATCCTTTAAGACCTGTCGTTGGGTCCTTTCCTGTTTCCACTTTCCAATTTCTTGAATTGCTTACATTCATTACGGAGCCGCATGGGAGCTCAATAGTGAAGTGAGACAAATCATAACGACTGCCGCCATCTGTGGTCACATTGATTGTATAAATTTTGCATCCCTTTTCGGAAGTTCCAATTTCTGCGACCTCGGCATGAAAAGCATTATAACTGCAATCAGGTTCTTGTTTAGGTTTCTTCTTGGCGTCCGGCTGTGCCACCAGACAAGTTGCAGCACCAAGAAATAGAAGCAGCCAACAAAAAGACCAAGAGAATTTGACGGATTTTTTCATATTATAACTCTAAACTCCAACATAAATTGAAGAAATAAGTGTCAAACTGGTTAATGTGAGCTACCTCCCGACAGGGTGTATTCAGGAGGTGTTGAACGGCTGTAATGGTGCTGATAGTCAGTCCGAAGTATTACCCATTAGTATAAATAGGGAAGCGTCTAGTTATAAAGCCATAAAAGGTAAGTCTGCCAGACTCTTAAAAGTAGGGCGGATGCGATTGGGATATCTTTATCATCCTTTTTAGGGGGAAGTGCTACGGGCAAATACCCCTAAAATCACCAAAAAATCCTTATCTTTATCCTTTAATACGAAATCCAACAGCAAGGTATTACCGTTAAAGGATCAGCACCTCTGTCAGATTTGCTTAATGATTGATTAAGGTTTGAGACGGGTGTCTCAGTTATTTTCTCATCACTTGGATTTTACTACTTAAGTATAGGAATGCTATGAGGCAATTAAAAATAAGCAAACAGATTACCAACCGTGAAAGCCAGTCGCTTGATAAATACCTTCAAGAGATTGGAAAGGTAGACCTGATTACGGCCGAGATGGAGGTAGAGCTGGCCAAACGAATTAAGCAGGGCGATGCCGTGGCGCTTGAAAAGCTAACTAAAGCCAACCTTAGGTTTGTTGTTTCCGTTGCCAAACAGTATCAAAACAATGGATTGAGTCTGGGTGACCTTATCAATGAGGGAAACGTTGGATTGATAAAAGCGGCAGAAAGATTTGATGAAACGCGTGGTTTCAAATTTATCTCTTATGCGGTTTGGTGGATTCGGCAGTCCATATTACAGGCTTTGGCTGAACAAGCCCGTGTTGTCAGACTTCCCCTTAACAGGGTTGGATCACTGAATAAAATATCCAGGGCGTTTTCTGAATTGGAACAGAAATTTCAAAGGGAACCCTCCAGTGAAGAATTGGCGGATGTTCTGGATGTGAGCGTTGATGAAATTGAAAAAACCATTCGCTCTGGAGGGAGGCAAGTTTCGGTAGACGCACCGTTTGTACAAGGTGAAGAAAACAGCTTGTTGGATGTGCTCACCAGCGACCAGGTAGATACCCCTGACACCGCATTGATGAGAGATTCTTTGCAAAGGGAGGTAAGTCGAGCATTATCCACACTTACTGAAAGAGAATCTGAAGTAATATGCGACTATTTCGGATTGAACGGTCATACTGCAATGACCCTTGAAGAGATTGGTGAAAAATTCAATCTGACCCGTGAACGGGTTAGACAAATCAAGGAAAAAGCAACAAGAAGGTTGCGACACACATCCCGTAGTAAGGGATTGTTAACCTATCTGGGTTAATAACATCTTAAATTTTTAAATAATTAAACACGAATACCATGAGCGCGCAATATTATAATTCGATGAACAATCAGGGATATGCAACACTTTGGAACAAGTATCGCCCTGCCATTCTTCAATTGATGGTTGCTGCTCAAGAAGGTCCTCAGGAATACAAGTTTTTTAAGCATGAATTCAAGCAAATGAACCCTAAGGAAAAGGGATACACATTTACTTTAGAAGCACACCAGGGCAAAGCAATCAATAACATAAAAGGGTTCCCAGTTGCTAAGGACTTGTTGTATGTATTGGCTGAATCACCTAAGGCCAGTCAATTGATGGATGAAAATATCTTTGAATTCAGCATGGACAAACAATTTACTTTGCATGTCAGCCAACACGAACCAGAGGCTGACCTCTCTGAGGTTGAAGGGGAAGATTAATCTGCTTTTCTAAGCCTGTTCATCCAATCACAAAAAAGCTCAACTACTATAATTTTCCTTTCCAAAGTTTGGGAAAAAGGGCTGGTGTACTTTTTCTGTAAGCTTCATAGTTAGGATTTCCATCGTACTTTTTCTCCAGCATAGGTACGCCAGATACAAATGCAATCAGGAAAGTGATCGTAAGAGGACTTACAATAACCCAGTAGCTTCCATGTAGCGGCAATACAATTACAAAAATGCCCCACCACATCACGATCTCGCCAAAGTAATTGGGATGGCGAGTAAATTTCCATAAACCTGATTGCATGATATCCCCTTTGTTCTTTTTGTTTTTAACAAAAACGGATAATTGATAGTCACCCACTGCCTGGAAAAAGAAGCCTGTCGACCACATCAAGAAACCTACCCATGTAAAAATCGACCATCCCAATGGAGGTGATGCTGCTACCAGCAATAAGGGAGAGATAATAATCAACAAAAAAAACGCCTGTAGTAAATATACCTGAAGGTAGGACCTCCAATAGAATGACTTTCCCCATGCTTCCCTCCATTGGAGATATCTAAAATCCTCTTTCTTTCCCCTATTGCGAAGATAAATATGAATAGATAATCGCAACCCCCAGATGACAACAAGTGAGTATAGCAAAATAGCTACTGAAGATATTGGCTGAGCTATAAAGAGATACAAACAAACTAAACTGTATCCAAGCCCCCATGCTACGTCCGCTAAATCATTTCTTTTTTTGATAATTGAAATGATAAACCAAGCTGAGGCATACACAAAGAGAAGGAGTGCAACTGTGGAGAAAAGTTGAATTAGCTGATCCATTTTATTATAGTGAAACCAGCAGCACCAACAAGTGCTGTAAGTATACTTCCCCAGGCAATATCAATTAATACAATCGTGATGGGCCAATTTTTTAATGTAGCCAAATTGGTAAGGTCATAAGTAGCATAAGTAAAGAAGCCAAATAGTGCACCAAGTACAATAGCCTTTACTATCGAATCTTTTTCAACAGCAGGAAGAATGACGAAAATGAAAATACCAACGATGAAAAGTAAATAAAATACGATGGCTGCTGTCCAGTTTACTTGATCGCTCAAGAAACCTCCCAGATACTTTTTGTATAAATCCTTTGCCAGCAGACCTAACCACAAAAGATCAATCGCAAAAAACACCAACGTGGTGAGTACATAACCGATAACCAATTTATAAAATGGCATGAGTGGAATTTACACAATAAAACAGTACAAGATTCATATTGTTTAAGGTATTTATCTATTTAATCCTGCCCTTTGATAGAATTCAAATCATTGCTTAGGTATGGGCACCCCTAAAAAATACCTTTACCATTCAAACGGTCTCAATTAGCCTGTGTAATCCACATTGGTTATCTTATATTTACAATTCATCCAACCCTAAACCTAATTGGACGCTGGCACAACATGTTCCATTCATTAGCAGGCGATATTGAATCCAGATTTTGTAGGTTTCCCATGGGATTACTCCTGACATTACTGTGTTTGATTTTTACGCCTGCTACAGGACAAACACCACAACTCGATTCAATTAGAAGTTCGATTAGTTCGATTGGTGATTCCTACGAGAAAGCAAAAAGTTTACATCAACTCTTTCTCAAAGCTCTGGATAAGAAGCCTAACATATCCATAAAGGATGCCTATGCTGGTTTGCAATTAGCAAAGAAGTTAGACGACAAAGAGTTGATAGCGATGTTCCTTACCGATTTGGGGAATGCCAATTACATCATAGGTGAAATCTCTAATTCCAAATCCTTTTTTTTTCAAGCTTTAAAAGAAATTGAGATCAAGACACCTGACTATCCTATTGGTACGCTCATCTCTCTATCCAATTTTTATCGCTCAACAGGTAAATTTGATTCTGCCCAATACTATCTTAATGAGGCCTCTTCTCTGCTTGATGAGTCCTCCCCATCAGCAATCGCTAGTTATTATCAAAGTTTGGGTTGGCTCTCTTACAATGATGCACGACTTAAAGAAGCAATTCAATATGCTAAAAGAAAAATTAGTCTTAATCCTGATCCCTCTGCGTACTCTCTACTTTTTAGAAGTTATATTAAATTAGAACTATATGATTCAGCCAAACTTGCATTAACCAATGCTTTCCAATTTTATGCCAATGACAAAGACACATTGTCAAGTCGCAATTATATTTCATTAATCATCAACCGAGGCGAGTACTTTATTGAAATCAGCGATTACGCAAAAGCATTATATAACTATGAATTGGCCTATCAGGCAGCTACACAAAATAATTTTAATATTCTGCGCGCCTATGTTGGGCAACGGCTGGGTTATTTTTTTGAAATTAACGGAAACTATCCAAAAGCAATTGAGCTCTACGATGAAGCCATAGAAACATATACCGTGTACGATGCCAGACATCAGATTGCCAAAATATATGGACGCATTGCCTGGTCTCTGATCTATTCAAACAACAAGGTATTGGCCGAGCAATTTGCACATCGAGCCCGCCTTCAAATGAAGGCCATACCGGATAAAGTTGGAGTAGCATTTGCCTGGAACATTTTAGGATATATAAATTTTCTGAATGGTGATTATACAACTGCGCTTGTATACTATGACTCAGCCATGACGGTAAGAAAGAACATCGACAGGCAACTTGAGTATTACAAAACACTTTCCAACATCGCGGAAGTATTTGAACAAAAGGGAGACCTATCTAAAGCCCTTGAACAATTAAAGCAAGTACTCCATCAAGAAGAAAGCAATAGCCGGGAAATCAATAATATGATTTTCACCTATCATACCATTGGTAGAATATATTTTAAACTTGGTGACAAAATCAATGCGGAAAAATATTATCTACTTGCCTACGATTCAGCTAAAGGAAATAAGTTATACCCTCAACTCAAGAAAAGCCTCAACAACCTTCTTGACTATTATTCTTTTGTTAAAAATGGCAATAAGGTATTGAAATATTACGGTGAACTTAAAGCAGTCAATGACACCCTGGCCTCGCTGGAGCAAAATAATCGAATACTCCAGGTCTCTGCTTTACGTGAACTGGAAGTTAGTCGCAGAGAAATGGCTGACCTACGTTCAAAAGCAAATATGGAGGCACTGATCAAAGCAAAACAAGATCAGGCCCTTTCTCTTTATTCCTATCTGGTAACCTTATTGGTCTTTATCCTGATCTTATTGGCCTACATCATCTATTCCAGGAAAAAGAATCAAATAAAACTTATAGAGGTAAATAAGCAACTGGAGACCAATGTACAAGAACGTACCGAGCAATTAAAAATGGCGTACGAAGAGTTGGAGACCTATTTTTACAAAGCCTCTCACGACTTAAGGGGTCCGATCACTTCTCTCATCGGCTTGGTCGGATTACTAAAATCAACAAAAAGTGAAGACGAGAGAATCCAGATTAATCAACTTCTTGAAGAAACTGCTAATAAACAACTCAATCTTGTCAACAAGATCCAAAGTCTGAATGAAGTTCTGAAATACAATATTAGAAATCAGGAGATAAACCTTCAAGATGAAATTCAATTCATACTCGAGAGACACAAAAGGAAAATAAGTGAAAAGGAAATTAATATTAGCCTAAACTTAAAAACAAAAATTGTAAACTCAACCCCATTTCTGCTTTCAACCATCTTAGACAATTTGATATATAATGCAATTGATTTCTCTAATAACCCCCATCCTAAAATTGAAATTGGTAGTGAAACGAATGATAAAGGAATAATTATTTATGTTATTGATAATGGAGAAGGAATTCAAAAAAACATTAGCAACAACCTTTACAAAATGTTTTTTAGAGGAAGCTTAAAATCATCAGGATTTGGTCTTGGGCTGTATACAGCCAAAAAGGCCGCTGAGAAATTAGGAGCCACTATTTCGTTTGACTCAGAGCCTCACGTTAGAACAGAATTCAAAGTGTTGTTAAACCAAACTTAAGGAGGGCTTACTTTATTTTTTCCTGAGTGAGTTCATTGTCCACAGTGCCCCAGCTCCATCTACCAAGCCAAACAAAATCAATTGAACTGGCGCCCAACCAATTGCAACAAAAACAACAAACCACAGCAGGATCAACCCTCTAGTGTATATAGATAACGTTAAAAAAAGAGTGTGATTGGAAGGTGCCATCAGCATATAATAAAGCCCAAGGTTAAAAACCACCGCACCTAACACACGTATCCAAATCTCGCTGGTTTCAGCTATGCGAAAAGTGGTTAATAAGAAATTGGGTGACACAGTAAGTGCGACCCCAAGTACGATTAAGTATATCCCAAAGTAGTAGATAGATTTGGCTGCTGCAGTCATGCGAAGTTGGTTTAAAGCTGATTAGTCAATTTAGCTAAAACCTTCGATTTCAAGGCAGCTTATCGATTTTATAAATTCTATAGGGTATAAACAAATACGGCTATCACATGGCAGGCCGTACCCGACAAAACAAAGAGGTGCCATACAAAGTGACTGTATTTTATACGATGGTCCAAAGCAAAGAAAATAACTCCAATAGAATACATCACTCCTCCACCCAAAAGCCAGATCAAACCACCTGCTGGCAAGTTATCCATTAGTGGTTTTGCGGCCAGCACACCCATCCATCCCATGGCGAGATAAAGAATAATGGATAGCCTGCCCGTTCCTATATTATGTACGGACTTGGAAACCACTCCAACAGCAGCAAGCGCCCAAATAATGCCAAAAAGTGTCCATCCCCAAACGCCTGGTAGTACGCCCAAAGTAAACGGAGTGTAAGTACCTGCAATAAGCAAGAAGATAGCACTATGATCAAAAATGCGAAATACGCGCTTCGTTTTGCTGTGTGGAAACGCGTGGTACAACGTGGAGGACAGGTACAACAGAATCATTGTGGCACCAAAAATACTAACGCCTACAACTGAGGCCGCACCCAAAGGAATGGCCTTAACAATCAAAAATGGAGTAATTGCTATAGCAGCCAACACACCCAAACCATGGCTAATACTATTGGCTATTTCTTCTCCAAGGGATTGCTTTCTGTTCCACTGAACTGTTTCGCTCATCTTTTTCAATTATTACAAAGGCTGTTTAAACTTAAAAACTGGCAAAGGTAATTAACAATAACTTTGCTAGCCCATCATGCCAACGCATTTTCTTACTTAAAGGTTCTTATCTGCACACGATGTAATTACCGAATACCCCATTGCTTTTTTGTCGCACTCCCCATATGTTCGCGCTCCAAACTCAAAACTTTATCGATTTTAAATCATACCATGAAACAATTATCCATATTTGGACTGCTCGTACTTATTCTTTCAGGATGTAATATTCAAAAGACTGAAAAATCAAACTGCGAATTCTTAACTAACATCCCAGATGGTCAAATTCAATGTGGTACTCTAGAAGTGCCTGAGAATTATAAAAATCCACAAGGAAAATCAATAACGATTGCTTATGCCATCCTTAAAGCCGAGCATGCCACTTCAAAATATCCTGTCATACATCTGGCAGGGGGGCCTGGTGGAGAGGCACTTTATGATTTAAACCGATGGATCGATAATCCTATCCGGGAGGAAAGAGATTTTATAGTTTTTGATCAACGTGGCGTTGGCTACTCAAGTCCGCTACCCGATATTCGTCAAGGCATATTTGGGATTTTGGCTGCCAACCTTTCCATTGAAGAGGAATATTCCCAGGTATATGACACCATGCAACGTTATCAACAAATCGCAATTGAAAAGGGAATTGCTTTTGACAATTATACTACTATCAACAATGCTGCAGACGTAAATAGTCTGATGCAGCATTTAGGTTATGAAAAATATGTATTGTATGGAGAATCTTATGGTACAAGACTTGCACGCTTTGTAATGGACCAGTTTCCTGAAAGGATAAACAGCGTTATTCTTGACAGCCCCGCAACATTGGAAAAAGATTTCCTTTCTATGAGGCTGGTTAATTTCAGCGAAGCCCTGGAAAAACTTTTTGTTTTTTGTGAAAATGATGAGTCATGTAATATCCAATACCCCAACATCAGAGAAGATTATATTGAAAGCATTGAAGCTTTGGCCAAAAATCCAATTGAAGCCACAATAGCCGGCCAATCATTCTTTATTAATCCTCAAGATGCGATCTACCTTCTGCGCTACCAACTTTATGGAAGTGATGCTAAAACAAGCACCTTCTCTTTTATAAATGCGCTTAAAGTAAGAGACACCGCTGTCATTAACGCCTCCAACGAATTTCTGGTTAACGTTATAGAAAAAGGAAATCTGAGCATGTTTATTACTACTGAGCGGTATGAAGAATATGACGAAACCTTGACGGAATTACAATTTGATAGTTTATACAAAAACCTACCGCACTTACCTTCGAAGCTTGCGCTTTTTTCATCAACGCACAAAGGCGCGAAAGAATGGTTATCAAAAACAATTACTCCGGAAGAAAAGACGTATGGCGTCTTAAGTATCCCAACCTTGATTTTTGTGAATCAATTTGATCCTGTAACACCTCCACAGAATATTTACGTCTTTGAAAAGTCCTTAAAAAATGCACATTTATTTGTTCTGGACTTGACAGGACATGGTGTGAGCAGTGGATGCGAAACAAGGGTAATGATTAATTTTATGAATACTCCTGATGGGCCTTTTGATTCTGAGTGTTTAACCCTTCTCAAGTGATGATCAGACCTATTTAAGAAACTTTTTCAAGCTATTCCAACCTTGGCATTAAGACTTGTGTCTACCTAATAACAAATCAAGGTAATCACACAATCAGGTATTCAAATGACACTTAGAACAGTAAATAATCTTTTTTTTGGCGGAATACTAGCCGGAATGCTAATTGCTTGCGAGGATATAAATGACGTAGTAAATCCAGTTCCAACACCCCCTAAAACTCAGGATGAGCAGCCTAATCCGAATAACCCACCACCGGGACAAACCCCCGGACAGGAAAATGGTATCAGTACCCTTGCAAAAGGATACCAGAGCCAGTCTGGTAATTGGAGTGTGTCTCGTCAGTATGAATACAATGCCAATGGAAAAATGAGTAAGGTAATTTGGGAATCCAGAACGCCATTTACTCAAACGGGCAGTTACGTATATGCCTATGATGAGAATGGCAATATAGCATCAGTAACCGACCACTTTGGTGATGTAAAACAATACGTTTGGGAAAACAACAGAGTGATAAGAGAGAACAAAATTGATAACAATTTTATTGCCGAGTATAAATCATTCACTTACGATAATGGAGGGCGCATTAGCAGCGTTGCAGAATATTATCTGAAACATGAAGGGCATTATAGTTTACGCGGGGTTACTGAGTATTTGTACTTTACTGATGGCAACCTGTATAAAAGCATGTTCTTCACCTACGACCCCTATAATAACAGGTACGAATTAACTAATACCAAAGTGTATGAATTTTACATTGATGCACCCAATCCTTTCCCAATGGTAGAGGTAGTGCCAGGAATTGTCATGCAAATCAAATTACCCGGCAAGCACAGTGTGATAACAGGGAACCAAACTATCGATTACACATTAACTTATACATTCCGATCAGATGGCTATCCGCTGTCCAGAACTGCCTCCAGTATTTATGGTAACGAGCACACCACCTATAGTTACTATTAAAAAATTAAAAAAAGTCCCTGACTCACTCTAATCAGGGACTTTCTTATTTTAATTTAAACTGTCTTTCTCCTTTTTTTATACCGCAGATAAAGCACTGCGCTTGCTGCTATTAATAATGCAAAAGGCCAAAGATTCATAACACCGATAACAAATGACAATAGATTTTCCCAACCGTTGCCAATTGAATCTGTGAACTTAGACCAAAAACCAAAGTCAGATCGGATAACCTGGTAGTAACTAACAGTAAGTGTGCTGAACGAAACCCTGTCCTTTAAATAATTGAGCCGTCCTTCCATGGACTCGATGTCAGCACGGACGTTGTTTATTTCTCTTTCTACTGCAATGATCTCCTCTACATTGCGCGCTTGCTTCAAAATTTCACGATACCGAACCTCAAGCTCCTTCTTTGTATTAAGGCGCGTATCCAAATCGATGTACTCTTCAGTAACATCGATGGTATTGATGTCTTTACTTTCTACTTTGGTAGCTAATTTTTCCAATTGAGTAACCAGCGTATCAAATTTTCCAGCTGGTACCCTTATGGTATGTCGATAGTTCAAGTTATCACCATAGCTATCCTGTCCTTCGTTGGATGAGTAGGCACCCAAAGATGTATAGATTTTCTCTACCAGCAATTTGGTGGCATTTACATCCTTACACTGAAAGTGTATGCTGCCCTCCTTGATGAGCTTGCGTTGTACACTTTGAGCCAGCGATGGATTTTGCTCTGTTGCCGGAGCTGACATCGTTTCTTCATACTCACTATTGGCAACCTCTTTTGAGAGGGCAACAGGAGCTTCTCTTGAATTTAAACCGCTTTCACATGCAAAAACTGAAAGCACCAATAACACTGATAAAATCACTCTCATAATTATAGTTTCACTTCGGGTTTTAACGCCAAACAAATATCAGAAGTATATATTTAGAAAAAAAAGAGGTAAATCCGATATTGTTAGTCATTCTTTATACCACTTTTAAGAATCATTGCGACCATGCATTCCTTAAGCCTATGAGAAAAGAACTCGGAAAATCCATTGAAAATAGAAAGAAGTTCAAGGCCATTTTTTCGCGATTTGGAAAGAAAATTAACTTTAAGGGGCATTCCGAAGAAACAGTATTATTAAAGCACATAATTGATCTGGAGAATAATCAGGAGGTAGCTGATCACCTTTGGTTTAACTACTCAAAAAGTTTTGAAAAGGCTCAACTTAACCCGGGCGATATGCTCGAGTTTGCTGCCCGTGTAAAATCCTACAAAAAAGGATATGTGAATAAGCCTCTTAAAATTAATTTAAGAACAACTGATTTTAAACTCAGTCATCCTACACAAATCAAGAAATTAAAAAAAGCATCTATTTAACCCCAAGCGCAACCAACCGATTATCAATTATTGTTTGGTTCTCTCCTTTCACGTGGTAACTTCACTATCCAAATTAGTCCATTTAAAACCGATCTTTATGAAGTATCTATTTCTCTGCCTGTCACTACTTTTTATAACCGCAGGTCATGCACAGAAGAAACCAACCTCTGTACCACCTAAAAAAGCCTTGGATCATAGCGTGTATGATAGTTGGAAAGAAATCACCTACAAAGAACTGACCCCTGACGGAACGAGTGCAGTTTTTACCATCAACCCACAAGATGGCGATGGAAAGGTTGTATTCTATAACCTTAAATCAAATACTCAGGATTCAATACACCGCGCATCGGACATTGCCCTCACCTTTGACAGCAAGTTTGCAGTATTTAAAATAAAGCCGCAGCAGAAAGTGGTCAAGGAATTGAGAAGGCAGAAAAAGAAGAAAGAAGATCTCCCTAAAGACTCACTTGGGATTTACTCTTTCCAAACGCGCAAAACAGAAAAACTAGCCAACATAAAATCATATCAAATTCCAGAAAAGGCAAGTGGGTGGTTGGCGTACCAGAAAGACGTTAAAAAAGAAGATCCCAAAACCAATTCCGACACTGGATCAAAAGCTAAAAAGGCTAAAAAGAACAATGAGGAAAATGGATATACCCTTGTCTTGAGAAAATTGGCAGATGGAAAAGAGCAAACATTTGAATTTGTAAAAGAGTATCAATTTGCAAAATATGGTCAGGGTCTTTTGTTTAGTACAACTGGTAATGATTCTACGTTAACGGCTGGCGTTTATTGGTATGATTTAAAAAATGAATCACTCAATGCCATACATCAGGGGCATCCCAAATATAAATACAAGACTTTGGCAATCAGTGAAGCTGGTGATCAGGCTGCCTTTCTGCTTGACAGCGATACCACCAAAGCACTTATCCGATCTTTTAAACTTTTCCAATGGAAAACAGGAAGTCCATCAGCTCAGCTTTTGGATGTTGCCAACAACCCGGCCTTCCCACAAGACTGGTTGGTAAGTGAATACTACACACCCAGATTTTCAAAAAATGGAACCAAGTTATTTTTTGGATCTGCTCCAAAGCCCTTTGTACAAGATACTACCCTTTTACCTGAGGAGATTGTAAATGTGGAGGTGTGGCACAGCGAGGATGACTACATTTATCCGCAACAAAACGCGCAGTTAAATGCAGAAAAGAAAAGGACCTATTTAAATGCTATCAGTTTAGAAACCAATACAATGGTTTCATTAGGGAGCAAAGACATTCCAACTGTTAGTCTTGGTGATGAAGGTGATGCCAACGTATTGCTGGGAGAAACCAATGTGCCTTACCGAAAAGCAATCACATGGGAAGGGGGTACAGCACAAGATATCTATCTTTTTAACCTTACCGATAAATCCAATAAGAAGATTGCGACCGCAGTAAGAGGTAACGCTAGCTTTTCCCCAAAAGCAAATTACGTTTATTGGTTCAATGAAATCGATACGGCATGGTTCTCCTATAATGTAAAATCAGGAAAAACTGTAAAACTCAACCAAAATTTAAAAGTACTGTTTGCTGATGAGCAAGACGATCATCCAGATTACCCTAACCGGTACGGGGCTGCTGGATGGACCGCCAATGACGACAGATTTATTGCCTACGATCGCTACGATTTATGGAGTTTCGACCCCAACAATAATAGCGACCCTGTTAATCTTACGAAGATTGGAAGATCACAAAAGATAGTATTCAGGTATGTGAAGCTTGATGAAGAGGAACGATTTATTGATCCCAATAAAGAGCTTTTACTTTCCGCGTTTGATGAAACTACTAAAGCATCAGGGTACTACACGCTGACATTAAAAAATGGTAAGCTAACCAAACGACTGATGGACAATTATAGCTTTGATGATGTTAAAAAAGCAAAACAATCCAATCAATTGCTCTTTACCAGAGAAAATTTTAGGGAATTCCCTGATGTGTGGACCACAGCTGATGTCAACTTTGGCTCTATTAAAAAAATCAGTGACGCCAACCCGCAAATGAAAAATTATCTATGGGGAAATATTGAGCTGGTAAACTGGACTTCTCTTGACAACATACCATTGAGTGGACTGCTGATTAAACCTGAAAACTTTGATCCTAGTAAAAAGTATCCTATGATGGTTTACTTTTACGAAAGAATGAGTGATGGACTTCATCGTCATATCGCACCAGCGCCCATACGGTCGTCCATTAATTTTTCACTGTATGCCAGTAATGGATACCTGGTATTTGTTCCGGACATTGTTTATAAAATTGGTTATCCCGGAGAGAGTGCGCTTAACTGTATTTTACCCGGCATAACTGATCTCATGAAGAAGGGTTTTGTGGATGAAAAGAATATTGGTGTGCAAGGTCACAGTTGGGGTGGATATCAAATTGCCTATCTGGTAACTAGAACCAATATTTTTAAAGCTGCCGAGGCAGGTGCTCCGGTGGTGAATATGACAAGTGCTTATGGCGGTATCAGATGGGGAAGTGGCTTGAGCCGAATGTTTCAGTACGAGCGCACACAAACCAGGCTAGGTGGCTCACTGTGGGACAAACCATTGCGCTTTATTGAAAATTCACCTCTGTTTTTTGCCGATAAAATTGAAACCCCTGTACTGATGATGCACAATGATGCAGATGGCGCAGTGCCATGGTATCAGGGCATTGAATTTTATATGGCGTTGCGCAGATTGAACAAACCGGTATGGATGCTCAACTATAACAATGAAGACCATGGGCTTAAACTCCGCCAGAACAAAACTGACTTTGCCATTCGCATGATGCAATATTTTGATCATTACCTTAAGGGAACTGAAAAGCCAAGATGGATGGAAGAGGGTATCCCAGCCATTGAAAAAGGAATTAATAACGGATATTGAATATCATAACAAGCTAGCGTAAATGGCCAGTTATTTTTACAACTGGCCTTTTTTTATGATACTTTAAAGTTTACTGCCCATCTGTCAAAAAACTGCTAGCAAATAAATTCAGATAGGACTATCTTACTCCTGATTCAAAGTTTACAACCATGAGAAATTTATTATTCCTTCTCCTTTTAGTTTCCTTTCAACTTAGTGCCCAACTCAATATCGGCTATCAACGCCCTGTGGAAGAAATAGCCAGTTTGTTGGAAGCGCCATTGACACCTTATGTTACATTTTCTCCAGATAATAATTGGATGGTACTTTTGGATCGGTCCGATTATCCAAGTATTGAGGAGTTGTCGCGTCCTGAACTTCGTATTGCCGGATTGCGAATTAATCCAGAAAATTTCGGCAGGAGCCGCGGTGCTTATCTGGTAGGCATCAAACTAAAGTCGTTGATTGATAAAAAAGATTTTGAAATAAGTGGTTTGCCCCAACCTTTACTGATTAGTGATTATCATTTTTCTCCCGATAGCAAGAAACTTGCTTTTTTACAAAATTTTGGAGACCGAATCGAATTATGGGTTGTTGACATGGCAAGTAAAAGTGCTTCTAAAATTACTGACAGAAAGATCAACAATGTGTTTACCGACTCTTTTAATTGGCTGTCTGACTCTGAACAAATAATTTTTACAGCGGTACCTGCTGATCTAAAACCTGTTCCTGCCAAATCGCGTGTTCCCAAAGGCCCCGTGATTGAAGAAAACTTAGGCAAACAAGCCCCTTCCAGAACTTATCAGGACTTGCTGGAAAATCCATACGATGAAGAATTGTTCGACTATTATGGAAGCTCGGAAGTGATCATCAAAAAAATAGGCGGCACTGAGGCCACCATTGGACCTAAGGCTTTGTATGTTTCTGCCGATCCATCCCCCGATGGAAAAATGTTGATGATGGAAGTTATTCATAAGCCTTACTCTTATTTGGTACCCTACTACAGATTTCCTCAAAAAATCAGCATAACTGATCTCAGCGGAAAACTGATTAAAGACATCATTGATATTCCTCTCACAGATAATATTCCCAATGGGTTCAATGCAGTGCAAACCGGACCACGTAATCATGGCTGGCGAAATGATCAACCGGCCACTATTTATTGGGTTGAAGCACAAGATGGAGGAAATCCCAAAACAGAGGCTGCTATTCGTGATAAAGTATATCAGCTACCTTTTCCTTTTACCAATAAACCAACAGAGATAATCAGCCTTCCTTTGCGATATGCAGGAATACAATGGGCTAAGGAAGACGTTGCCTTTGTATATGAAACGTGGAGAAGTGATAGAAAGCTAAGGGTATACCAATTAAACCCAGGGACACAAACCAAAAAAGTAATTATTGACCGTTCTACTGAAGATGCCTATAATGACCCAGGAAGTTTCGTCACAACTACTAATAAGTATGGTCGAGATGTGGTGCAAGTAAATCAGGACAATGTGGTATTGCTAAATGGCCGGGGCTCTTCTCCTGAAGGTGATATGCCATTTCTTGATAAGATGAATTTGCGAACCGGAGCTAAAGAGCGAGTATGGCAATGTGTTGCCCCTTACTACGAACGAGTAGTGAATGTAATTTCTGATAAAAAGATTGCCTTTGTTACCTCCAGAGAATCTCAAACCGAAACACCAAACTATTTCATTCGCACAGTTGGAGGAAAAGAAGTTACTCAACTCACCAATTTTGCGCATCCTTATCCGCAATTAAAAGATGTAAAGAAGGAAGTATTACATTATAAAAGAGGAGATGGTGTTGATTTAACAGTGAACATGTATTTGCCACCAGGTTATAAAAAGGAAGATGGTCCTTTGCCTGCCATTGTATGGGCCTACCCACGAGAGTTTAAATCGGTAGAGGCTGCCAGCCAGGTGACAGGATCGCCCTATGCCTTTACACGAATCAGTTCTGGAGGTGTTTTATTTTGGGTTACCCGAGGATATGCTGTGCTGGATGATGCCGCAATGCCCATCGTAGGTGAAGGAGATACCGAACCCAATGACACTTATATTCCGCAGTTGGTATCCAGCGCAAAAGCGGTAATTGATTACACTGCAGGATTAAACATCGTTGATCCTAACCGCGTTGGTATTGGCGGACATTCCTATGGCGCATTTATGACAGCTAATTTATTAGCGCACTCCGATTTGTTCAAGGCAGGAATTGCCCGAAGCGGAGCCTATAATCGTACGCTCACACCATTTGGATTTCAAGCAGAAGAACGCACCTATTGGGAAGCACCTGAGATCTATTATGAGATGTCCCCTTTTTCCTATGCCAATAAAGTAAATGAACCTATTCTTATGATTCATGGTGAAGCGGACAACAACAGTGGCACTTTTCCCATTCAAAGTGAGCGATTTTACAATGCCATCAAAGGTCATGGAGGCACAGCGCGTTTTGTTAAGTTACCCTATGAAAGTCATGGGTATAGAGCTAAAGAATCATTGCTGCACATGTTATGGGAAATGGACAATTGGCTGGAGAAATATGTGAAAAAAGCCGAAGGTTCCGTTGGAGGCGCAAAAAAAATAACTATTGAGCGATAAGCTTTTTCAGGTAAATAGCACTAAACTATGCCAGCCATATGCCTACCATAATGACTACACCAAGTGCAAACAACATTTTGATAAGGGTCATTCTCATTTTTAATGTCATGGTAATTGATTTGTTCAATGATTAATAATTCGAGATAAGCTGTATTAAAGCCCAAATTCTATAAGTGATAACGCTACAGCATTGAGTTTATTATTATTGGGTAAATATCATAGCTGGTCACCAAGTTTGAATGTAATTGGCAAAATCATTTTCTGACGAACTGGTCTACCGCGCTGTTTGCCGGGCTTCCAGCGAGGAGCAGATTGCAATACTCTGATTGCTTCCTCATCACAACCAGCACCAATTCCCTTCACCAATTGAAATTCGGTAAGAGAACCATCTTTGTTGACCACAAACTCCACAAATACTTTGCCTTCTACTCCCATTCTTCTTGCCTGCGCGGGGTACTTAATTCTTTCTCCTATATATCTATAAAATGCTTCAAATCCATCCATCGGTTCTGATGGTGTTTCAACAATCGTAAACACTGCATTTTCATCCTCTTTTTCAATGGTAGGCAGAATAGGTCTAATCATGATTTCTTCCGTACGTGTCTCCTGATTCATTTCTACGTCAATATTTATCTTGACCTCATCCATTATTACTTCCTCATCAGGTACTTCCACAAATACTGTTTGAGAAACTGCAGGAGGTGGTGGCGGTGGAATGTCTGTGGGTGGTATATCAGCAAGTATTTCAAAAGAGTTGACGGCTTTACTTTGAATCTCAGCTATGCCCCGTTCATAGCTCTTCCATTCAAATGCAGTGATTACTAATGACATCGTAAGCACCATGCTCAACCCAAAAATTACCCCACGATAGTTCTTTAAATCAGCCTTTGGGTATTTCTTAATTTCTATTTTAATCAGGCTCATGACTTCAAACTAGCTAGACTAGTCCGTTTGCTATGTTTGAATCTAAATTTTGAAATCAATATTTGAAATGACTTTTGTCACACAAACGAAAAATTGTAGTCAGCAAGGGATACTAACACCTTAAAAAAGGTTATAATGGATACAATTGCGAGCCCACTACCACTCAATTTTATTGGAGCATGGCCGGCTGTATTGCATTAATACTTGCTTTGGCATTATCTTCCACTTTATTATCGACCTCAACTCACCTTAACCAACCCCTACTATGGAAGAATTAACAATTAATTTTACAGCAGTAATTGTAGCTGTTGTCGCCAATTTTATTCTTGGTTTTCTGTGGTACACTCCTCTTTTTGGCAAAGCCTGGGCCAAAGAAATGGGTTTTGATCCAAATGTAAAACCTACTGGTGGAGAGATGGCCAGAGGAATGATTATAATGGTAATCGGCAATTTTTTTCTGGCTTATGTTTTTGCAAACAATATGGCTGCATGGTCTTTTGTACCAGGGATGGATCAAATGCCTAAAATCGGAACAATAATGAATGCTGCGATCTTTACCTGGTTAGGATTTTATCTGCCTGTTGATATCGGGGTGGTTACTTGGGAGAAAAAATCATGGAAGCTATTTGGCATAAATACCGGATATCACTTAGCCATGCTGATTGTTGCTGCCTCCATTTTGACGTATATGGCATAAAGTCAAAACCGACTATATACCCAAAATTTTAGCATCGACTCTAAAAACAGAATAAATTTCTATTTGGTGATCTTGTGAGATAAGCTCATCGGTTACTGTATTGAGCCTTACCTTGTATTTGTCTTTTTTGATATATTCTTTCAAATCAATGTCAATAATATCCAAATCAAGTGTATTGCCAACATTATCCGAGATATTCTCCTTGCCGGCAATTTTTATTTCTTGCAGACCATCAGCACTAAGGTAAAGTCCGATGGACTTTAAGAATTTAAAATTTCCGGAAGAGGGAGACGTAATGGTAAGGGTAAGTTGCTTGAGCCGTACGTCTTGTATAAGGTCTTTTCGTGTGTTATTATTTGCAAAGCTTGATTCGGAGTTGGTGGTAATATCTGGTGTAAATACGTTGAAAGGCAGATTGAGACCCGTATTAGACTGAATGGCAACCGACTCACGGAAGTCCATATTGAATACAGTTAATTTGTTCAAGTCATCTTTACACTGAAATAGTACAAAAGAGAGTACTAATAGAAGAATAGTCTTTTTCATAAATATTTTCAAAAGTGCTTATTAGTACTTCAACCTAGCTTCTAGTAACCGGCAATACTAGTTCGATTAAATAAAAAACCCAGGCGATTTGCCTGGGTATATTATTTTAGGGAGGCTGCTATTATCCCATGAAAGTTTTTAGTCTTCTCAGATTTCGCATGCCGCGCAATTTTTTTGTGGCCTTGTCCTTAATTTGTCTTACCCTCTCGGTACTTAAGTCAAATTCATCACTAATATCGTGCAAAGAAAGTGCGTGCCCTCCAGATAGTCCATAATACATGGAAAGGACCTGGGATTCCCGTTCACTTAATACAGATAATGCCGTTTCTATTTCTACTTTGAGTGATGTATCTATAAGTGTAGCATCAGGCGAAGTCGCATCAGGATCAGCCATTACATCCATTAGTGTCCCTGCGTCTCCATCATTTCCAAGAGGTGCATCCATGGATACTTTTCGGCTCTTATGACTTAAGATCGTATTAATATCTTTGCTGGTTGTTTCCATTATTTCAGCCAATTCTTCGTTTGTGGGTTCACGCTGATATTTTTGTTCCAGTTCCGAAAAACTCCTGTTCACTTTATTCAAAGATCCTATTCGATTAAGGGGTAGCCTCACGATTCGAGACTGCTCCGCCAAAGCCTGCAATATGGATTGACGAATCCACCACACCGCATACGAGATAAATTTGAAACCACGCGTTTCATCAAATCGGGAAGCTGCCTTTATCAATCCAAGGTTACCTTCATTGATAAGGTCACCTAATGTCATGCCAATTTGATGATATTGTTTAGCAACAGAAACGACAAATCTCAAATTGGCATTAACCAGTCTTTGAAGTGCAACTTCATCTCCCTGCTTGATGCGAACAGCTAAATTAACTTCTTCTTCAGCTGTAATCATAGGTATTTTGGATACCTCATTTAAATATTTGTCTAATGATTGTGTCTCACGATTGGTAATTCTATTGGTAATTTTTAATTGTCTCATGTTTCGATTTTGGATGAATAAAATATTTTGGATACTCAACAAAAAATAAGCTGTTGCCAAAGCGGCTTGATTTTTCGTTATACAGAGGGTGCGGAAATGTTGTCTCTTATTTCAAAAGAGACATTGCGATAAACTTAAAAGAGTGAAATAATTGACATTTCTATATAATAAGAAAAAAAATCGACATTTCAAAGTAAAAGCGCTAAAAAGGTTAACAATCACCTTATTCTTCCAAATAAGGACCCCTTGCTAGATTATTTACACCACTATCATGCCATTGATACACTTTTGAACTCAGTTATTTATTTAATTTGGTGAAATACCATTTTTATGACTCCGGAGCAAAAAGAACATGCCATCGAACTGTTACTTCGAGGCGACCAACTTGAAGCGGTAAGGTATCTGCAACAAACATTGAGCATCAATCCTGATCAAGCCTTACTACTGGCAGAAAAGCTAGAACAAGAAGTGGACGATTTTCAAGAATCCGAACTTTTGAATGAATACCGCGAAGCCAATGATCAACAGCAGCAACCTTCTGGTGGAGGATTAGGTAAAATTATTGGGTTGTCATTTATGATAGGAGGATTGGTCATGCTATCCGTTGTTATCTACCTTATCATCTATAATTACAATTTTATAAAAGGCTCAACTTCTACAATGGGTAAACTAATTAGCTACGATAGTTACTTTAGTGATAGTGAAAATGGGGGCTCTACCATGTACACTCCTATTTTCGAATACCATTATCAGGGAGTCAAACGCACCTACAAGAGCAGTACCAGTTCCTCCAGTCGTTCATTTGAAATTGGCGAGCAAGTAGAAGTTCTTGTAGATCCTGAAAATCCTAACTCAGTAATGGTTAACACTTTCTGGGAGCAGTGGTTTCTGCCGTTGGTTTTAGGTTTTATGGGATGCATGTTTTCTGGTTTGGGATATATGGCGTATAGAACATTTGGTTAAATGAATTCCACTTACTTCAATATTGATATGTTGCAATACTACTTGACCAACATCTACTTTTGATTTGAGTAGCCAATGAATTTTTATTATCTTAAAAAAATCTTACTAATCCAATTCTTATGATCATCGATGTGCACACTCATCTCAACAACTATCACGAAGAAAAAAAAGCTGACGTTAAGGAATGTCTTGACAAACTTCAAGAAGCCATGACTGAAAATAAGGTGGATTACGCACTTATACTAACCTCATATAAAGTAAATGAGCATCGACCCAGTATACGTCAGGTGGTGGAAGCAACACGTGATGTAAAAAATGTAGGTGTAGTTGCCGGGATTAGTTATATTAACTACAAAGAAAAAGACCTTAGAGAAATCAGTGACTACCTAAAAGATGGGACTGTAAAGGGACTGAAACTTTATCCTGGATATGAACCCTTTTATCCTCATGATAGCCGGATGCAAGTCGTCTATGATTTGGCTACAGAATATGACGTACCCGTAATGTTTCACTCAGGTGATACCTACTCTCCAAAAGGAAAAGTCAGGTTTGCGCACCCACTTCATATTGATGATGTGGCAGTAGACAACCCCACTATGAAAATAGTTATCTGCCATGTAGGTAATCCCTGGATAAAGGACTGCATGGAGGTAATCTATAAAAACAAAAATTGTTATGCTGATTTCTCTGGACTGGTATTAGGAGATTTCTCTGATCATTTTGAAAGGTATATGAAAGAACAGCTGCAGGAGATGATTCTTTATGCTGGGGAACCAAAATACTTATTGTATGGAACTGATTGGCCCATCTCCAGCATGAAGTCTTATCTTAATTTCATGAAACAACTGGAATTACCAGAAGAAAAAAACGAGTTGATCTTATGGCAGAATGCCGCTAAACTTTTTAAAATCAACGTAGATGACTTGAAGTAAAAACGCTTAAGCTTTAAATGCGTTTAAGTAGGCGAAAAGGAAACATAATAATAGCTCCAATGGCTTCAAATATTGCAGCCAGCGTAAATCCTAAAATTCTAAATGGAAGCAGCAATAACCATATCAGCGGAAAAATAAATATGGCCAAAAGGGCCAAGGGCCAACTCACTACCAGTAAAAGAAACCAGAGTAAAAGAGCAATAAGTGTACGCATTTGGATTTAGTTTGCATACATCATCTACAATTTTTCTGCCAATTGAAGAATCAATGAATTGAGGCTGCAAATGAAGACAGTCCCATTTGATTCTATTAAAATTGAACATTGGCTTGTTCAGTAATGAACACCAAACGCCAGCTACTCAGATACGAACCAGTTTAAAATTTTTCCCAATAAGGATTTGGGTGGCTGTTTTTTTTCAACAAAGACTTCATATTCGTCTTCGTGTTTATTTTTTTTCAGTGGCTTAGGGGGTGGTGTATATTTACTTACCTTTTTTAAGTATCGTTGGGTACGTAATTCCTTTTCCCTTTCAGCTTCTTCTTGGCGCTTACGCAAAGCCTCCCGCGCTTCCCTTTCCCTTTGTAAGGCAATTACATTTTTTCTTGGTCTTAAGTCTCGGTTGCGAGGGGTTGTCCTGCCTTTGCGTGGTCTTATTTCTTTTTGTGGATCCGCCTTCACATCGCCATCAGGTTGATCCGGTTGATTATTCTGATCAGTTTTCTCCTCCTTCTTTTTAGGTTCCGGCAATTCAATCTTACCCACAACCTTCAAACCTGGCAGCTCCACCTTAATGGGTTTGATCACTTCATTTTCCATTGGCGTATCCACTAAAACTTCTGTTGGTGTATCAACACCTTCATGGGTTGAAGCTAATTCATCCGAGGGCAATTCCATTTCTTCATCCAAGGTGGGTACCTTAATTGAACTCGATTCAGCTGTCACGTCTTCAGAAGATTTCTCCGTGATCAACAATTCGGGAGCAAAGTGTTTGAGTACCAACTCAACCTGGTCTTCTGCCACTTTTGCATTGGAGGAATCTTCTATGGGAGAATTGTTGGCTGCAAGAAAAGCCGCTATTTCTGCCGGCTTTACAGCTATTTTTCTGGCCAATTGTGCTAAGCGCATGGGAAATTCAGCTCTAAGTCGTTCAATCTCAATTTAAAACGCAAAGATAATAAATCCTGTTAACAAGCCATTGGGCATTTGAGATACGGTAAATGGTTTCTGTATATGAGAATTTCTATTACCTTCAAAGTTCAAAATAATTCAAATTTAATGGCTAAGGTAACTATCAACAGTTTTGAAGACTTTTCTGCCTATACAGGTAAAGAAATGGGAGCATCTGATTATTTGAAAATATCTCAGGAACAGATCAATAAATTTGCAGATGCTACCCTGGATCATCAATGGATTCATACTGATGCAGTGAGGGCCTCAACGGAAAGCCCCTTTCAAAAAACCATTGCCCATGGATACCTCACTTTATCACTCGTCCCGCACCTCTGGGGCCAGATAGTCCAGGTGAACAATATCAAAATGTTGGTCAACTATGGCATCGAAGGGTTAAAGTTCAACCAACCCGTAGTAGTGGATTCAGAAGTGTGCCTTCGCGTAAAGTTGAATTCCATTGCCAATCTAAGAGGCATTGCCAAAGCGGAATTAAATGCTGTAATGGAAATAAAAGACAACCCTAAACCGGCTTTTAGTGCTACCATCATATTGCTGTATCACTTCAAATAGCAGCGATCGGGTATCGTGTTTAGCGACCTCCTTTTTTAATGTCTTCCCGTGTTAACCTGTAAATCAACAGAGCCGCTCTCTTAATCTGTTCGTCCAGCGTATTCAGGTTTACATATTCTTCCGGGGCATGAGCTCCTCCACCCATAGATCCAAGGCCATCCAAAGATGCTATTCGATCGGCAATGAAAGCGATATCCCCTCCTCCCCGCTTACCTGGATCATAAGGTTTTACTTCCCCAAGGCCAATATCTCGACTCACCTGGTCATACACTTTTAATACTTGCATATTACTCTCCTTGGGAGACATGGACGGATAGCTATCAATAAATTCAATTTCTGCTGTGGTGCCCGGGAGATTATCTTTTACGATTTCACGCATTTTTGCCCGTGTACGTTCCTTTTGCTCTTCACTTAAAAAACGTAAGTCGCCATGAACTGTGACGGTATTGGGGACTATGTTCTGCTTTCCGGAAGTGGTCGCCTCAAATCCATTTTCATTCACGGTAACCGTAGTACCCCCTGCAATCATGCCTGGACTATAGGTAAGACTTGGATCACGCAATTCCCCATAAAATCGATGCAATATTCGTGCAGCCTCATAAATAGCACCTGCTCCTACCTCCTCAGTAAAAATTCTCGATGAATGTGCCTGATTACCTGTTATGGTAAGTCGCCAACTACTGGAACCCCTTCTTGCTATAGTAGCATAATCAAATCCGGTAGCACCTTCAAAAGAGAGGGCAATATCACTGCGATCGGCAGCCCTTACCATATCTCCTCTACTGATGCTAAGTGGTTTTCCAACCGCCTCCTCATCGCCGGTAAGCAATACAATGATCTGTGAGTTGTCCAGCAATTTCGCTTCATGAAGCGCCTTTAACGCGTATAACATCACCATATCTCCACCTTTCATGTCGCTGGCACCCGGTCCGTACGCTACTGAGTCTTCACGAACAAAACCAGACCCTTCTCCCTGTGGTTCGAATACTGTATCAATATGCCCGAGAAGCAATAGTTTTTTACCCTTTATTCCTTTTCTTTCCGCCAGCAGGTGACCCGCCCTTTTCATTTCCTCTGGCATGCTTATCCATTGAGAAGAAAACCCTATTGCATCCAATTCCTTTTTAAAAGTCATGCCTACCTCTCTTACTCCGTTCAAGTTGTTGGTACCACTGTTGATGTTCACCACCTTCTCTAGAAAAGCAATGGCTTCCGGCATGCGTTGGTCAACAATTGCTAGCACCTTTTTTTCATCACGATTAAGTTTTTGTGCCTCAACGGCAGAGATTGTTATAATGAGTATTGAAACCAGAATCAGGTTTTTCATATTGATTTTAATTAAAAATTTAAAGTTTTATTAAACTGAAAGTTGATTGACAATATCTATTGCCTTATCAATTTCTTCAGCGCTATTGAAGATATGGGTGCTGTGACGTACTCCAAACACATCCCCTACTGAACGAGGACGCATGCGCCCTTTTTCCCAGAAAGCATCTTGTAATTGTGTTCCGGTAAATCCTTCAAGATTGTAAACAGATAAACCGGCACACATAGAAGGATCTTTTGGGTGAAAAAATTTCACCTTTTTATTTTGTGACAAGCCGTTACGCAACCGATCGCCCAAAAACTTGACGCGGTCTGTCCACCGATCGTGACCCACTTTGAAATAGAAGTCCAAAGCAGCATCTAGGCCAAACAAGATTGAAAAATTGCCCGTACCACGCTGCGTGAAACGGTAACCCTCATCCTCATGGTTATCCCACTGAGCACTGGCTACAGTTGTCCAAACCTCTTTGATTTTTTCGGGGTTTACGTACATAAATCCTGTTCCCGTGGGCGCTCCAACCCATTTATGAAAACAACCTACATAAGCATCACAACCCAGCTCTTCAATATCAACCTTGATATTTCCGACCGTCTGCGCTCCATCAAGGATGGTAAAAATACCCCGTGCTTTGGCAGCAGCACAAATTTCTTTTCCAGGCAGGATAGCACCACTTCCAGAAATGATATGCGATAACATGAGCACTTTAGTTTTAGGAGTAAAACTATTGATTATAATCTCCAGCACCTCCTCTGGTGATTGAATTGGTTTGGGCAGCTCTATCTGCTTTAGCACAACACCATCTCGTTTTTCTCTTACTTCCCAGGAGCACCTACCCCCAGGATGCTCCTGATTGCTGGTGATTACTTCGTCTCCAGCTTTCAGATCAAGCCCATTGGCTATGTAACTCATTGCGTTGGTCACATTATCCGTTAATGCAATTCCTTTTGGATCACAATTAATGATCTTCCCTACTTTGGTGCGGATGTACATCAGATCTTGATAACCACTGATAAATTTTTCTTTGCTATCATCTTTATAGGCCCAGTCAGCAACATCTGTAGCCATGTAATTCAAATGTTTGGATACTGCCTCCACCACCACACGAGGCATTACACCAACTGTGCCTGTATTAAAAAATACTTTGTCACTGGAAAGCATAAATTGCCTCCTTAGTTTATTCCAATAATCCGGATCATCGCTATCGGGCATGGCTTCCACCAGCTCAGATTTCGTCTCTCCGCAAGCGTACAGCGCTAAAGAAGAAACGGCAAGCGTGCTTATTCCTATTGATTTGAGTAGATCTCTACGTGTAGCCATAATGGTAGTATTTACCCTTCTAAAATAGTAAATTAAACCCGCTAACAATCAAATAAACTATGCGAGTGGTTGATCTCTTGGTTTTGTTTTTAGGACTCTCCCTGTTGATTTCGTGCTCTCCTCAAAAACAAGCAGATTCACGTCCTAATATATTATTAATCGTAGCTGACGATTTGGGTTATTCGGACCTGGGTTGTTATGGTGGAAATATAAGGACACCAAATATTGATCAGCTGGCCAAACATGGTATAAGATTCAGCCAATTTCATACAGGACCTACCTGCGCTGTCACACGCGCAATGCTTTTGTCAGGTCAAAATAATCATGTAGCAGGAATGGGTATTCAAGATGGCTTGCTTACCAATTCTCCAATGATTGGAAAACCTGGCTATGAATCAAATCTTTCTGATCGAATCATTCCAGTTTCTCAGCTTCTTCAAGAGTCAGGCTACTTTACTTATACTACTGGCAAGTGGCATTTGGGTAAACGGGAGGAAGATAGCCCTCAGCAAAAAGGGTTTGACAGATCATTTAATTTGTTGCAAGGCGGAAGTAATCATTTCAACAAGATTGGAATCGAACCTGACGATACCCTCTCTTTATTCAGGGAGGATGGTCAAATTGTTGATTATCCGGAAGGCAAATACTCTACTCAATTTTACACCGACAAATTGATTGATTACATACAAGAAGGTAAAGTCAAAGATCCCGGCAAACCATTTTTTGCCTTCGCAGCGTATACTTCACCGCACTGGCCATTACAGGTTCCTGAAGACTATCTGGATCGGTACGAGGGTGACTTTGATATCGGCTATGATTCATTGCGTGTATTGCGTTTTGAATCTCTTAAAGAGTCAGGTTTGATTCCGCCAAATGCATCACTCCCACCACGACTTGCAAGCATTACCCCCTGGAATGAGTTGACTCCAGAGGAAAAGAAAATAGAATCGCGCAAAATGGAACTGTATGCCGCAATGGTTGACAACCTGGATTATCACATTGGAAGAATCATACACTTCCTGAAAGCGGAAGGTTTGTATGACAATACCCTGATTGTTTTTATGTCGGATAATGGTGCTGCAGGAAATGATTTTTACAATGAGACCTGGTCAAGAGATTTCATTCGAAAACACTACAACAATGATTACGAAAATATGGGTAAGGAAAATTCCTTTGTGTCTTACGGTCCACAATGGGCTCAGGCTGGAGCTGCCCCTTTTAATAGATTCAAGGGCTATACCACTGAGGGAGGAATAGTCTCACCTATTGTAATCAAGCCCCATAAACCCACAACAACTGGCCTTATAAACAATGCCTATTTTACAGTGATGGACCTTGCCCCCACCTTTTATGAATTGGCTGGCACAGCTTATCCAGGTAATACAGCCTCAAAAAAGATAAAACCCCTATTGGGAAAAACAATTGTTCCTTTGTTGAATGGTGAGAGCAGTATTCACTCTGAAGAATATGTAACTGGACTTGAACACAGAGGAAGGATGTTTGTGAGGAAAGGAAACTGGAAATTAGTCAATCTTCAGCCACCATTGGATAATAAAAAACTGATGCTTTTTAATGTTGCCGAGGATCTTGGAGAGACAAAAGATTTATCCAAAAACAATCCGGAAAAATTCGAAGAACTACTAATGGATTGGAAGGACTTCGTCAAAAAGAATGAAATCCTACTTCATCAAGTAAATCAATAACATTCTTAATAATTAAAAAACATGAAACCACTGGTTCGATTCATTCTGCTTGCGGTTATACTTGCAGGCTGCGCTCAAAAACAGCAAGTTGATCTTTTATTGTCTAACGGAAAGATTTGGACTGGGGATGAAAAAAATCCATGGGCATCCTGGGTAGCAGTAAAGGATGAGCGCATCTTCGCAGTTGGCAACAATGACCAACCCTTTACCGGTGATGCGATTCAAACCATCGACCTTAACAATCGTCTGATGGTCCCAGGATTTAATGATTCTCACGTCCATTTTGCATCTGCTGGCCATTTGTTGTTAAACATTAATTTATTAGATGTTAATGATGCGGCTCAATTGATTAATACGCTAAAAGAAACTACCGAACGACTCCCGGCAGGGAGTTGGATCACTCGCGGAGATTGGGGTGCTTATGAAGCCTGGTCGATGGGTTCATCCGGTGGAAAAAATAAATCGGAATTTACGCCTCATCGCAACATGATAGATTCAATAACTGCGCAACACCCTGTGCTTGTTACCCGATACGATCGCAAAATTGGGTTGGCCAATGCCTTGGCGCTTGACTTTTTGGGTATTGATTCTGAAACGGGAATACTGAAGGGAGGACTACTGGAGGATGCTTTATCTAAGATTCCGGAGAAATCATTTGATCAATTACTTGCAGAGTCGAAGCGTGCATTGGAAGAATGTCGAAAATGGGGAGTCACTACAGTGCAAGATATGTCACCACCCAACCAATTGGATGTTTATAAAAAATTAAAAGAAGAGGGTGCGCTTACAAGTCGAATCAACTTTAGTCCTTCTCGCCTTATTGAATATTCTGAAATGATAGAAAAGGGTTGGGTAATTGACTGGTCCGATCCTTCGAACCCGCATCCTGCCGGAGATGAATGGATAAGTTTTGGCACATTAAAAACTCACATTGATGGAATTATGGGTGCACGCAGTGCACGATTTTACGAACCCTACAGTGACAATGATGTGGAAAATCGATTTTGGAGAGGAGGATGGAGAGAGTTCTCGAAAGATATGCCATCCTTCAAATCAATGATCTTGAAAGCAGACAAAGCCAACATCCAACTACGAATTCATTCCATTGGAGATGAGGCCAATGCAATCCTCATTGACATCCTTGACACTTTAAATATGGTGAATGGGGAAAAACCCAGGAGATTCAGATTAGTACATGCTCAGGTGATAAGCGAAAGAGATTTTCCAAGATTGAAAAATCACAAGATCGTTGCTGAAGTTCAACCTTATCACGTAACCGATGACATGAGATGGATGGAAGAGCGAATAGGGTATGAACGATGTAAAGGAGCGTACGCTTTCAAGACATTACAAGAAAACGGGGCAACACTTTCTTTTGGGTCCGACTGGCCCGGCACCAACGCGTCTTACTATCCCATCAACCCATTGTATGGATTATATGCTGCCGTGACCAGGCAAACTGTTCATGGAGAGCCTGAACAGGGTTGGTTTCCTGAACAAAAGATAACATTGGAAGAAGCTTTAAAAGCCTATACTTATGGGTCCTCATTTGGTGCCTTTGAAGAAGCAAGCAAAGGGACTATCGAAGAGGGCAAGCTGGCTGATTTTGCGGTATTGAATGCTAACCTTTTTGAATCAGCACCTTCCGACTGGCTTCATACACCAATTGATTACACCATTGTTGGCGGAGTAGTCGTTTACTCGAGAAAGAAAAACGAGGAAAACAGCAATCAGTAACCAGCTTATTATCAGTCAATAACTCTTCGGAAATTGGCTTTTGATGTGCACAACCCTGCCTATCGGGTGTTAGGGATATAGCCTATATCTCTGTATTTTTGGAGTCCAAAATTGAGATGGAATGAAGACGGAAACTGCTACATCAGAGAAGAAAACAGCAACACACAGTAATATGTCAGGGCATAAAGCACCTGATCCTTATAAACCAAAAAATAAAGTGCGCATGGTCACTGCAGCCAGTCTATTTGACGGCCACGATGCAGCCATCAACATCATGCGCAGGATCATACAGGCAACAGGCTGTGAAGTAATTCACCTTGGCCACGACAGGAGTGTTGAGGAAGTTGTTAATACTGCCATTCAAGAGGATGCGCAAGGCATAGCTATGACCAGCTATCAGGGTGGGCACAACGAATATTTCAAATACATGTATGATTTGCTCAAAGAAAAGGGAGCATCCCATATTAAAATATTTGGTGGAGGCGGAGGTGTCATTCTTCCAGAGGAAATAAAAGAGTTGATGGATTATGGCATCACCAGGATCTACTCTCCCGATGATGGTCGTGCCATGGGCTTGCAAGGCATGATCAATGACCTGGTACAGCAGAGTGATTATCCATTAGGTGATACTTTGACGAATGAAGTAGATCAACTGGAAAAGAAAAATCCAGTTGCCATTGCGCGATTAATTTCAGCAGCAGAAAATTATTTCGACAATCACAAAGCTGTTTTTGAAACCATTCACAAAAAAGCAGCTAAAGCTACAACTCCTGTTTTAGGCATTACCGGAACCGGTGGTTCAGGTAAGTCTTCCATGGTAGATGAAATTGTCAGAAGATTTCTTATCGACTTCAAAGACAAAACCATTGGCATTATATCAGTAGATCCTTCAAAAAGGAAAACTGGTGGCGCATTGCTTGGTGATCGCATTCGGATGAATGCCATCAACCATCCTCGCGTATTTATGCGCTCTTTGGCTACCCGTCAGGCCAATCTGGCGCTATCTGCTTATGTAAAAGAAGCAGTTGCCATTCTCAAAGCCGCCCATTACGATCTGATCATTTTGGAAACATCGGGCATTGGCCAAAGCGATACTGAAATACTAGATCATAGCGATGCATCATTGTATGTGATGACTCCCGAATACGGAGCTGCAACCCAGTTGGAAAAAATAGATATGCTGGATTTCGCTGATGTAATTGCACTCAACAAATTTGATAAGCGCGGTGCTCTGGATGCTCTTCGTGATGTAAAGAAACAATATCAACGCAATCATAATTTATGGGATCAGAAACCCGACACCATGCCTGTCTTTGGTACAATTGCATCCCAATTTAATGACCCTGGAACTAATCAGTTGTATAAGCATTTGATTGACACGGTAGCCACAAAAACCGGAACAAACCTTAAATCGACTTTCAAAATTACCCGTGAAATGTCTGAAAAGGTGTTTGTGATTCCTCCCAATAGAACAAGATACCTGAGCGAGATATCTGAAAATAACAGAAATTATAATCAATGGGTTAATGAACAAGCAGAGGTAGCACAAAAGTTATATGCCATCCAAAAATCCATTGATGCGATGAAGGATAGTGCCATTGAGGACAAAGACCGGATCGTCAAAGGACTTCAAGAGCAATATGAAAAAATTCATCTCAGCTTTGACCCTCGCAACAAACAACTATTGGATCAATGGTCCGAAAAAGAGAAAAAATACAAGGAACCTCTTTTCAAATTTAAAGTAAGAGACAAAGAGATTGCCATTCAAACACACACCGAGTCGCTTTCTCACACACAGGTTCCTAAAGTATCACTACCGAGGTACCAAGCCTGGGGTGATTTGTTGAAATGGTCATTGACTGAAAATGTTCCAGGAGAATTTCCCTATACATCAGGTATCTATCCCTTTAAAAGAGAAGGCGAGGACCCTACTCGTATGTTTGCAGGAGAAGGCGGACCTGAACGTACCAACCGGAGATTCCACTATGTGAGCTTGTCTACACCAGCCAAACGATTGTCAACTGCATTTGACTCTGTTACACTATATGGCAACGATCCCGACTACCGACCAGACATTTATGGCAAGATTGGTAACTCAGGCGTAGCCATTTGCTGTCTTGATGATGCAAAAAAATTATACAGTGGATTTAATCTGGCAGACCCGCGTACTTCTGTTTCCATGACCATCAATGGACCCGCTCCCATGCTTTTGGGTTATTTCATGAATGCCGCCATTGATCAACAATGTGAGGTGTACATCAAGCAGAATGGGTTGGAGAAAGAAGTCAACAAAAAAATTGAAGCAATTTATAAAGGAGTTGAACGACCCTCTTACCAAGGACCACTTCCAAAAGGAAATGATGGACTAGGTTTGATGCTGCTTGGGGTCACTGGTGATCAGGTGCTCCCAAAAGATATCTATGAAAAGATAAAAACCGAAACCTTGTCGCAAGTGCGCGGCACTGTTCAAGCTGACATCCTTAAAGAAGATCAGGCGCAGAACACCTGCATTTTTTCAACGGAGTTTGCCCTTCGCCTCATGGGAGACGTACAGCAATATTTTATAGAAAAGAATGTCCGTAATTTTTATAGTGTTTCCATTTCTGGCTACCACATTGCAGAAGCTGGTGCCAATCCAATTACTCAACTGGCATTCACGCTGGCCAATGGATTTACTTATGTAGAATATTATCTCAGCAGAGGAATGGACATCAATGCCTTTGCTCCCAATCTATCTTTCTTTTTCTCCAATGGCGTTGATCCCGAATACGCAGTAATTGGAAGGGTAGCCAGAAGGCTATGGGCCAAAGCGATGAAAAACAAGTACGGAGCTAATGCCCGTAGTCAGATGTTGAAATACCATATTCAAACCTCTGGTCGTTCTTTGCATGCGCAGGAAATTGACTTCAATGACATCCGCACCACGCTGCAAGCTTTGTATGCCATTTACGACAACTGTAATTCGCTTCACACTAATGCTTATGATGAGGCTATCACCACGCCTACCGAAGAATCAGTTCGCAGGGCCATGGCCATTCAGCTTATTATTAATAAGGAACTTGGATTGGCTAAAAATGAAAATCCACTTCAAGGTTCTTTTATCATTGAAGAGCTAACTGATCTCGTTGAAGAAGCGGTGCTAATGGAATTCGATCGTATCACAGAAAGAGGTGGTGTACTAGGTTCAATGGAAACAATGTATCAGCGTGGCAAAATCCAGGAAGAGAGTCTTTATTACGAGACCCTGAAACATACTGGAGAATATCCGATTATTGGCGTAAATACCTTCCTCAGCTCAAAGGGTTCACCTACCATCATTCCTCAGGAAGTGATTCGTGCCACAACAGAAGAAAAAGAGTATCAGATTAGCATGCTGAAAAACCTTCATAAGTTCCAAGGAGAAAAGGCCGCAGAACAGATTGAGATCATACAGCAGGCAGCCATCCACAACAATAATATTTTCGAAGCTTTGATGGATGCAACAAAAGTTTGCTCTCTGGGTCAAATTACCAATGCATTGTTTGAAGTGGGCGGTCAATACAGGCGTAATATGTAATTAGCTTACAGAGGTCATGAAAAACCATGACCTCTGTCATTATTTGCCTGTCCATTCCAAGGTACCTTGCTGGTTACAAACTAGTTATGCTGAAAGGGATCAAGAAGTTTTTTGTAACAACAGGAGAAATTACCGAGTTCTCCATAAGGTACTTTCGTGAAGTCCTTTTCCCACCCTATGAGTTTCAGGAATTACTGAAACAATGTTTTCTCATTGGAAATAAATCCATTGCCCTTGTAGGGTCAACGGGATTTATCATGGGTATTGTACTCACACTTCAAACCAGACCTACCCTTGTTGAATTTGGAGCAGAATCGTGGATGCCTTCCATGGTTGGAATCGCTATAGTAAGAGAGATCGGTCCTGTAATAACTGCACTCATATGCGCTGGAAAAGTAGGCTCAGGCATCAGTGCTGAACTTGCTTCCATGAAAGTGACCGAACAGATAGATGCAATGGAAGTGTCTGGCACCAATCCATTTAAATATTTGGTGATTACGCGTGTAACTGCAGCCACCTTGATGCTTCCCGTTCTTGTAGTTTTGGCTGATGTCATTTCATTAGGGGGATCTGCCTTAGTCGAATATCTAAAAGGTGGTGTAACGCTACAACTCTACTTTAACAAAGTTTTTGAATATCTCAATTATGGGGATTTAATCCCTTCAATAATTAAATCCTTCTTTTTCGGATTTGCCATTGCCATCGTAGGTTGTTACAAGGGATTCACTTCCAGCAAAGGAACCGAAGGAGTAGGAAGAACGGCCAATGAAGCTGTGGTTATAAGTAGTATGCTGGTTTTTATCCTTGATTTCATTGCTGTACTTGTTACTGATATTTTTTATGACCTCTGATGCCTGAGAAAGGAAACATAGCGCAACCAGTTATAGAAATAAAAGATTTGTATAAATCCTTTGGGAACAACCATGTGCTAAGGGGTTTTGATTTTATTCTAAACGAAGGAGAAAATGTTGCGGTACTTGGCAAGTCAGGGTCAGGTAAATCAGTTTTAATCAAGTGCATTATTGGGTTGATAAAGATTGATAGAGGCCAAATGAATGTTCTTGGTCAATCAGTACCAGACTTGTCTCAAAAAGAATTAGATGCCATCAGAAGGGATGTTGGGTTCCTTTTTCAAGGTGCAGCCCTATACGACTCCATGTCTGTAAAAGAGAACCTCGAGTTTCCGCTCCGAAGGCATCACGAAAAAATGAATGGAGGAACCAGCATGAGCAAGCGTGTTGAAGAAGCACTGGATTCAGTCGGTTTGCTGCATACACTCCATCTTATGCCTTCCGAACTATCTGGAGGCATGAAGAAAAGAGTTGCATTGGCACGTACTCTAATTCTTCAACCAAAAATTATCTTATATGACGAACCAACAGGCGGGCTTGATCCTATAACTGGAAGAGAAATAAGTTATTTAATTAACGAAGTTCAGTCAAAATATAAAGCTGCGGCATTGATCATTACCCATGATTTGGTTTGTGCTAAAATCACTACCAATCGCATTGTTATACTTTCTGAAGGGAAAAACTACATTGAAGGCAGCTATGATGAGTTAGATCAATCGAACGATACAATCGTACAAGAATTTTTTAAGAAATAGATACACATGGAAACATCAGGAAAAAGATCATTACAGCTTGGCTTTTTTGTCATCTTTAGTGCAGTCATACTCGTAATAACTGTTTATCTGATTGGACAAAAAAAAGACATATTTAGCAATACGTTCAACCTAAAAGTAAAATTTGGAAATGTAAATGGATTGCAGGCAGGTAATAACGTAAGACTTTCTGGTATTAATGTCGGGTCCGTTCTCTCTGTGGAAATTCAAAATGATTCTACCATTGAAGTTACCATGCGCATACGGGAAGATGTAAGATCACATATCAAAAAAAATGCCATTGCCACTATCGGTACTGACGGCCTAATGGGGAATATGCTGATCAACATAAGTCCTGGCAAAGGAGAATCTTCAATGGTGAGTGACGGTGATCTACTTCAAACCTACAGCAGGATAAAAACAGATGATATATTAAAGACGCTCACTACTACCAATGAAAATGCAGCATTGCTCACGTCCGATCTATTAGAAATTGTTCAGGAGATAAAAGGAGGAAAAGGCACTGTAGCCTATCTGCTTAACGATACCAGCCTAAGACAGCAGGTCTATCTTACTACGCGAAATTTGAGGGTAGCAACTGAAAGAACCAATGAAATCTTATCTGAAATCAAACAAATTTCAAGAGAAGTTAATCAAGGGAGAGGACTTGCAGGATGGATGATCAATGACACGCTTACGCAAATACAAATTCAATCTACCCTTAACAGTTTATCAGAAGCTTCTCAAAAGATTCAAACATCTATCGATAGTCTTAATAGTATAACTGCTGATTTGTCCGGGGGGCAAGGTGTAATACCTACGCTCATGAAAGATACTGCCATGGTCAAAGACCTCCGACAAACCTTACATAATCTCAATTTAGGTACTGGAAAATTCAATGAAGACATGGAGGCACTGCAACAGCATTTTCTTTTCAGAAAATATTTTAAGGATAAAGAAAAGAAAAAGTAAAAGATCGTTTTAAACAGGGACTTGACCAACCTAAATCTAAAGACTGTGGAAGTCAAAAGCACAACCTCCACGAACGCGTGATTTTTCGATTATCTCAAAAAAGACGATTACCTTATTCAAATTTCAATAAAATAGACCAAGAATAATCTTTACCTGTTTAGTTCAGATGGAAAAGATCCTTTGATTTCTCTGCTTCGAGCATTAGACGGGATTGGTAGCGAATTCTTGATAACAGAAAAGCTTCTTGTTTTTCAGTCTCAGATTCTATGAATTTTAATCTATCCTGATTATCCAGACTAAGTTCATTGGCGATATGAAAAACTGAAATAACCTCTGAGGTTCGATTAATCTGGAGTTGTTTCAAATAAGATTCAAACTCTTTGTACATAGCTTTACTTACAGGCTTTTGCAGGTCTGCAGTACATATAGTTACATCTCCCCCTGGATATAGCTTATCTTTATAGGTTCTCTGGAGAGATTCCATGGTAAAAATGTCGACACATTTTACAATTATATCAGCTTCTCCACCTGGGTAGCGTTTAATAATACTTTCCAATTTTACCAGCGAGCCAAACTTTTTGGTATTGCTTGTATGATTGAAAAAGATACCGAAGGCGATATCGCGTTTCTCAGCATCCTCCAACAATTGCCTGTAGCGTGGTTCAAATATGTGTAATGGCACCATTTCACCAGGAAGTGGAAATATTGCCAACGGAAAAATCGGTATTCTTATCAAATCAATCACATCACTTTAACACAAAATTAACCCAAAAGTTACAGTTTCAATACCTAATTAAGTAATGGGTGCCACAATTGTAGGCTTTACTCAAAAGATGAAAACCACCCAAAAAATCAAGATTAATAATAAATGAAAATCCGGTCACCTCTCCTCCCAATTTTTGAATCAGCTGGCCAGCCGCATTGGCTGTTCCCCCTGTGGCCAGCAAATCATCATGTATAACAATTCTCCATCCCTTTTGAACAGCATCTTCATGCATTTCCATAGCAGCGGTACCATACTCCAGCGAATATTCCTGCCTGATTTTCTTGTAGGGAAGCTTTCCTTCCTTACGAACAGGAATGAAGGGTACACCCAGCTCTTTGGCCAATAAAAATCCAAACAGAAACCCCCGCGATTCAATCGCAGCAATAGCATCTATTCTCTCCTTTCTATAAGGGGCAGCGAGCTCCTGGAGCACCCTATCTACCATCTTCGGATTCTCCAACAAAGGTGTAATGTCTTTGAAAATTATGCCTGGCTTTGGGAAGTCATGAACATCACGGATAAAAGATTGGATGCTATCTGGCTGCATGTAGCAATTATAATTAAATTCAGGCGGAATAAACGATACAGCAAATGAAAAGTGTAACACGAATGATTGAAGATGAACTATATGTATCCAGTAACGAAAAAGGTCAGGAGGTGCTAATAGACATGCGGAATCCAGAGCTCAAAAAAAATCAGTCACCCGTTGAGCTACTACTGTCTGCAATAGGTGCGTGTGGTGCCGTGGATATTACACTTATGCTTAAAAAAAGAAGAAAAACCATTATTGAATTCATTACTGAAACTGAAGGCACCCGTAAAGAAGACCATCCCAGGGCGTTTACAAAAATGCACTGTCACTACAAAGTCACATCACCAGATGTTAACGAAGAAGAACTTTATAAAGTGGCTAAGCTTTCCTTAGAAAAGTATTGCTCTGTAGGAGCTACTATTAAGCCTGAAATTACCCTGTCGGTTGAAATTATTCGGCCCTGAGTACAAATTTACCGTTGAGGATTACCTGATCAATCAATTGAGTGCCAAAGCTATAAGGCAGGTAAGCCAATGAGGACATCGGCTTGGTGATGCTAATGTTAGCTACTTTTCCTTTTGTAATGCTCCCATGCGTATTCAATATTTCCATGGCCGCTGCTGTATTGACGGTAGTTGCATTGAAAGCCTCTTCCGGGGTAAGTCGCATTTTTATACAAGCCAATGCAATCATCAACGACATGTTGCCAGACGGTGCGCTACCAGGATTGAAATCTGAAGCAATTGCCAAAGGAAGATTCGCATTAATAATATCCCTTGCCGGAGGAAATGGCAAGTTTAGGAAAAAAGCAGCTCCAGGCAGTGCGGTGGGAATAGTCTGACTGTTCTGAAGAATTTCAATTTCCTCCCTTCCAATATTTTCAAGGTGATCAACACTAATCGCGTTTACTTTCACCCCTACCTGTACACCCCCTGATCGATGCAGTTGATTGGCATGAATTCGAGGTCTCATACCAAATTTTTTACCTTCTTCGGCTATCATCTCAGTTTCATCAGGATTAAAAAATCCCTCTTCACAAAATACATCTATGTAATCAGCCAGCTTCTCCTCTGCTACAGCAGGTATCATTTCCTGCATGATCAACTGAATGTAATCTGACTTTGTATGGGATTTAGGTACAGCATGCGCTCCCAGAAAAGTAGTTTTTACTTTTAGAGGAGTCTGCTCACCCAATCGTCTTGCCACTCTCAACATCTTCAATTCATCATTAACCGTCAATCCGTAGCCACTCTTTATCTCTACTGCTCCGGTGCCAGTTTTAATAATTTCTATGGCTCTTTTCAATGATCGTTCAAAAAGCTCATCTTCAGAGATGCCTTGAAGTTTTTGTGCCGAATTCAAAATCCCACCACCCCTGGCTGCAATTTCAGCATAACTGGCACCTTTAATTTTCATTACAAACTCCTCCTCTCTGCTGGCAGCAAATACCAAATGAGTATGTGAATCGACAAAAGAGGGCAGAACAAATCGGTTACTGGCATCAACCACCTCGTTGGAAGTGGTAGAAGATAATGATTGCATACTCCCGTAGTCAACAATTACTCCATTCTGTATAGCCAGAAAAGCGTTTTCTAAAATCGGTAGTTCTGCCATTGCCCCTCCAGACAGCACATTGGGCGTACTATCCCGCACCTGGACGAGACCTTTAATATTGGTAATGAGAATATCCCAAGCCATCAGTGTTGTTTACTGGCCAAAGGATTCAACTTTGTAGTCGAGATTAGTTCCAAAAACAGGAAAGCTGATTTTAAACATGGCAAAAAAAGAATGTCCCTTAAAACTCGGTCTGTACCCCAGCTCACCTCCATATGACCAACTTAGGGTGCGATTGAATTTCCCATCAATACCCAGGCGAAAGCCAAGGGCACTTGTTTTAATTGCATCAACTGAATACTCTTTACCTAAGTATTGAACTGGATCAACATTCAAAGCTGGGGAATACAGAATATCAAAGAAGACTGTAAGCATTCCATCATCTACTGCCTCCTCGTAATTATTAAAACTAACAGCCACGTTTCGAAACCATGAAATAGAACTTCCTACATATAGTCCGGCTGTGGAGAGGTTGCTGAATATCCTTACATCTTGTGTTCTTCCCAGTGCGTCCACATAGGTGGCTGGAATTCCCACTCCCTCGGTATCTATTATGTCATTGTAGGTAAGGTCTTGCTTTTCCATCACTCTGTTGATGTCTGCGCTGGTATTCCAAATGATACCTCCAAGTCTCGCACCATAAATCTTTCTTACCTTGGCGGGTACCTCTGCAGTGAGGGGTACGCGGCCAGCCCATTTATTTCCTTTGTAGCTACTTTTATAAAGCACCATTTTTGTTTTAGAAGTTTCCTCTTCATCCTTGAAATGATAGGTTCCTCCAAATTCAATATAACTGAAGCTACTGGGTTTCGTTGAGGTGGTCGCATTCTTACTGGCCAGATCTTGATTAAGATCGAAAAAACTGGAACTATACGGCTTTCTGAAATGCACCTTGAAGTCAGCCTTGTCCTCGTAATAGTAAGCAGCTTCAATTCCAAATCCTGCATTTACATTGGTAGCAAAAGCCTCACCATAAAGGGGTTGAAATCCAACAAAAAGCTTGTTGACACTATAAGGCTCATCATAGAGCTCTTCGTAGGTAACTGCGCCCTTGTCTCTTCGTTCACCCTGTGCATAAGAAGCTAAGGTGCTGCCTACCAGAAGTATTCCAATAACTAATTTTAGTCTCATGACTTTCAAGTCAAAGCATAAAGGTAACAAAAACATGCATTTCCATTCACCAACCCAATGACCATCATTCCCGGTTGAGTAAATGAAAATTAATAAAAAGTAGTATTACAGGGTCTTTGGTGTAAGATATTCACCTAATCGGTCTTTTTATTCAAAATTAAAGGTTTTTCCGCAAAAACCACCTCTCCTCCTTTGAAGTGAATAAACGGTACAAACTGATTGGACTGACCTGAACTGAAGTCATACCCTTTAAATAAATGCCCAGGCATCATGGCCTGCTCTCTCAACCCATCCTGAAAATAGACACCATACTTGCTTAAACAATGACCAATGAACCACATAAATTCGTACCCGGTTTTCGAATTCTCTGTTGGCATTACACCATGCCTCTTAATGAACTTACTTCTAAAAGCCTTGTAGTTGGAATTGGAGCTACTTGTAAATGTGGGTGCAGCCATGGTTATGTGTAAACGCTCGTAAGTAGAAAAATTAGCCGCTGCGTTATTCAACCATGTTTCATTACCTACAATAATTACAGAATCACCACGGGTGTCCACACCGCTAATCACTTTGGTGTAAATTAATGGATCATCAGAAGCCACAAATACACTGCCTATACTATCCAGTTTCAACTCAAACTGAACAGGGTTTTTAAATTCATCATACTCCACAGGAGTAGCCAGCCTATTGAAAATTGTTACACTGTTTTCTTTAGCCACTTTTTCCGACCATACAATCTTTAAGTCCAGTTCCTTTGCCCTGTTTAAAAAACTCTTGGCTGTTACAGTATCCTTGGGAGATTCCCCATAAAACACCATGCAATTTTTATTTGGAACATTGGCAGCAATCCATTCGGCCGACCTTGTTCCGATAGTTTCACTGCTGGGTTGCAGCAACATTGCAAAAGGATTTCCACCAATAAATTCTGTATTGTTAGATACAGGGCTTATCATGTTGATTTTATTGTTGATCGAAAAATCACTCACCAACTTATTTTGATTTTGAAATAGTGGCCCTACGATAAGATCAGAATCCTTTAACTCCTGCAACTCCAACAAGGCACTTGTCGCTAAAATGCTTCGTTCGGTATCGTAAGTACGCAGGTCTATATTGATCCCTAGTTTATTTAGGCTATCAGCTGCCATCCTTATACCCAGGTACAGATCTAGTATACTCTGATTTACTTTAGTAGAAGTAGAAGGTTCCAGTGTTTTGGCTAAAAACGGAAAAAGCAAAGAAACCACATACCTATCCTTAAAAACATTAACTGGTTTTAATGATGAAGCGAACTCATCACGGTCAAAATTAAATCTGGTAATCAGGGAGTCCATGAGCTGCGCATCCTGTTCCAAAAAAGGCAGTTTTGAAATCGCCTTGGCCAAAGATTTAGCTACTACCGTATCAGTGGGGTGCTCTTCCCACATCATGCGTAACGTCTCCACGTCTTCAATGCCAGCGAGATAGTACATTTTCATTTGCACGACATCCGGCTGTGAAGAGAGCGATGGGTAATCCCTCAACATTTGCATCGCCTGAAAATACTGCCGCTGATCAAAATAGATTTTTGCCAACCAATAATTGACTTCCTTCATTTGACCCCATGCCGGATAGAGCTCCTTGATTTGCAACAGCATGTCCTTGGCTACCGATGGGAAATTCTGATGGTATGCCGACAAAGCATAAAAGAAGGAAGCGTGCTCAACATAGGGATTGTCCTTATCATAAACAATCAAAGGCTTAAAAGCTTCCATTGCCAGGCTGTAACTTTCTTCACTAAAAAATTCTCTGGCCGCCTTGTATTGTCTTTTGTAATCCTGAGCAAGGATCGTGGGCGCATACAACAGCCCAAGCAGTATAAATATCAGTACAAGTTTTGCGTTTCTGTTCATTCTCTGAATCAGCAATATTTATTCCCACTCGATAGTTGCTGGTGGTTTAGAGCTAATGTCATAAACTACCCTATTTACTCCTTTTACTTTATTTATTATCGAAGATGATATATCACTTAAAAACTCATAAGGCAAGTGCGACCAGTCTGCAGTCATCCCGTCTACACTAACTACCGCCCGCAAAGCCACCACACTTTCGTAGGTTCTTTCGTCTCCCATCACTCCTACAGATTGCACCGGTAACAGCATAGCGCCTGCTTGCCATACCTGATCGTACAAATTCTTATCACGTAGGCCTTTGATAAAGATATGATCTACCTCCTGCAATATCCGTACCTTTTCAGCAGTAATATCACCCAATATACGAATACCAAAGCCAGGACCTGGAAAAGGATGCCTTCCGAGAATGTTTGGATCCAGCCCCATGGTTTTACCCACCAGCCTTACTTCATCTTTAAATAAAGTATTGAGGGGTTCAACCACTTTCAGGTTCATTTTTGCCGGCAACCCTCCTACGTTGTGGTGTGATTTGATCGTGACGGATGGGCCATTTACAGAAACAGATTCAATGACATCGGGGTAGATGGTACCTTGACCCAACCACGCCACATCTTTAATGCGATGAGCCTCTTCGTCAAATACTTCTATGAATGTTTTCCCAATTGCTTTTCGTTTCGCCTCAGGGTCAGTAAGTCCTTTTAGTGCTTTATAAAACTTATCTTTCGCATCTACACCCTTAATGTTCAGCCCCATTCCCTGATAAGAATCAAGGACTTGTTGAAATTCATCCTTGCGCAGAAGTCCATTGTCTACAAATATGCAGTAAAGATTTTTACCTATGGCATGATGAATCAGTGAGGCAGCCACAGTAGAGTCCACGCCACCAGAAAGCGCCATTACTACCTTATCATTGCCCAATTTATTTTTTAGATCTGCTACCGTAGCTTCAACAAATTGATCTGGAGTCCAATCCTGCGAACAACCGCAAATATGTACCACAAAATTGCGAAGCAGATTTTTACCCTCCGTACTATGCGTTACTTCAGGATGGAATTGGATAGCAAAGTGTTTCTTAGTTTTATGCACAAATGCGGCCACCTTGACGGATTCAGTACTGGCAACAATCTGATACTCTTCTGGAAGTGAGGTGATCGTATCTGAGTGAGACATCCAAACCTGAGAATCCTGTGAGACTTCTTTGAGAAGTTCATTATGGTGGTCAACTGTTGTAAGCCTGGATCTACCATACTCCCGCATCTGGGATGGTTTTACTTCTCCGCCACTTTTTTGTGCCATCAGTTGAGCCCCATAGCACACACCCAAAACGGGGATATCTCCAAAAACAGACAAATCAATATCCGGAGACCCTTGATCTCTGACGGAGCACGGGCTACCCGAAAGAATCACTCCTTTAATGTGGTCATCAATGGGCGGAATTCGGTTGAATGGGTGGATTTCACAGTAGACATTTAGTTCTCGCACCCTGCGTGCTATCAATTGGGTATACTGAGAACCAAAATCAAGAATTAGTATCTGTTCTGGCATGGTGCAAAAATAACCCGATCCTGCCAGAGAACAAGCGAAGAAAGTGGATTAACTAAACTTAAAAAGTTTACCAATTCAAGATGATTACCCCTACTTGGACACCCATATTTTGGAATGCCTTTAGGTCCAATTCTTGGCTTTTAGCGGAAGAATAATCGTAATGGACCGCTGCTTGCAGCGCCCACCCTGCATCTTCCTTCAAACGGTATATCACTCCCGCCTGAGGCCTTACCAATACCCCCCAACTGTCATACTTATTACTATATACATTGAAATATTGGCTATAATTAATGTACGAGGCACCAACGCCAAGACCTGCATACGGCATTAGTTTCTGTTCTATCTTGAAGAAGTAATCAAAGCTCAAGGTTAGCCCATAACTGTAAGCATAATTATACAAATCTGTGGTGATAGCGCTGGTTCCGCTGGTGTAGGTCTTCCTGGGTTCATAACTATCGTATGTGGTATTTGTAAAATCAATGCCACCAAATATTCTTTCATTAATCATTTCCCGATAACCAAATTTAAATCCTCTCGCACTTACCTGATTGACAAAATCCGTATTGCTCAAGGGCTTGTTTATGTCAAGGGCGAGGGAATAGGTTTTATCAAAGTATTGGGCCTGAACTTGACCAGCCCAACCTACAATTGCAAAAGTTAAAAAAAGAACAGATTTCATTTCTTCAAATTTGGAGATTGAACAAACGCCTGCTCCACAGCTTCAACTGATTTTTTATATGGGTCTACAGATGAAACTATGTCTCCAATGTAGCTGGTCCATATTACCTGAAATTGGTTTTGACTATTCTTCTTTTTAAGATCTACCAATTGAAGAATCAACGCGCCTGAGTTGTTTAGGTAGGTATTGACGATCGGATAATAATAGCCGTAATATGGAGAGTAATATCCAGTTCCATACCGGGGATAGGAAATGGTTTGAAAAATGCTGAAATCATACACAACAAATGCGTTGACCCCTAAATCAGGATTTTGGTTTTTGGCCACATAGGTATAACCCCTGCTGTCCATATTTGCCTTTATTTTTGCAGTGATATCACGGGCATAACTGCCCAGAATAAGGGTGTCCTTAACACTGTTGGATATTAGTCCAAGGGTGTCCAGTGTAAGGGTGTACGTGGAGTAGCTGCCGAAGTTGGCCGTTTCATCATAATCGGTTTGCACAACCAGATCCCTATTGAGGTCTTCCGCATCGGGTACAGGCTGGCACCCTATCAAAAAACCTACTGTAATGATAAAGAGAATAGACCGTAACATATTGTTACTAACGATTAGTCAATTGTAAAAGTATATCCTGTTATGAAACAAAAAAAAGCCAATAGTAGTTTGGCTTATTTAATCAATGTATAACATTTCTCTTTCAGGTAATCCCCGGCATCGTCTTCACCGGCATAAAACGCTTTGGCCAATAAACGGCACCCTTCTTCTTCGCGATCGAGTTCAAGCAAAGCAATGCCCTTATAAAATTGAGCATTCAGGTTTTCAGGATCCAACCGTAATGCCATATTCAAATATTTCAATGCCAGTTCGTTGTTATTTTCCTGAAGGCTAAAAGACCCGCCATATAAATAAGCAGGGAGATAGGTTGGCTCCAATTCAATGGCCTTGTTTAAAGCCTGAAAAGCGCTGTCCACTTCTTTAAGGTTATAATAGGCAAAGCCAAGATACATTTCAACTTCGGGATCATCCTGAATTGCTTTAACATATTGCAAATCTTCTTTTACCTTCAAATATTCTCCCTTTTCAAGGTAAAGTCCAGATCGCCATTTATTGAGACCAGGGTCACCCGGTTGTAAAGCTAATGCTGCATCAAGAGAAGTCAGTTGGTTTTCTGTGTCGTCTGATTCTCTGTAAATAAACGCTTTTAGAATATGAGCCTGAAACAAGTCAGGGTACTCTACCATAAATGTTGCTACGTCACGAAGAGCGGCATCAAACATACCCACGCTATAATAGCAAACAGCCCTTTTATAAACAGGTGGATAGGCAGACTTGTCCTTCAACTTTGAAGACTTAATCGCCTTGGTATACAATTTAATTGCTCTTTCAAACTCCTGCCGATTCATCAGTGTATCGGCCTCAGTCTCCCACTTTTTCCATTTTGGATCCTGCGCGAAGGTGCTTCCCCCAATAAAGACCAAAGTGAATAGTAAGAGTTGAAATCTAAGCATTGGCACCTACCCTGTTTCTTTCTCGTTTGCGGTCGTTTTCATTAAGGAAAACTTTTCTCAATCGGATCGACTTTGGAGTAACCTCTACATACTCATCTGATTGGATGTACTCCAGGGCCTCTTCAAGGGTGAACTTAATGGCTGGAGCAATTTTCATCTTCTCATCAGAACCTGATGCCCGTACGTTACTCAATTTTTTTGTCTTCGTTACGTTTACCACTAAATCTCCTCCTCGGCTGTGTTCGCCTATTACCTGACCTTCGTATACTGGATCACTTGGATCGATAAAGAATTTTCCTCTATCCTGTAGATTGTGCAAGCTGTAAGGAATCGCTTCGCCTTGTTCCATACTGATCAATGATCCATTGATCCTACCTGGAATTGGCCCTTTGTAGGGCTGGTACTCTTTGAATCGGTGTGTAACTACTGCTTCTCCGGCTGTAACGTTCAGCAAATAACTTCTCAAGCCAATAATACCACGAGAAGGCATGATGAATTTCAAAATCATGCGATCTGCCTTGGGCTCCATATTGATCATTTCGCCTTTGCGTACAGAAACGACTTCAATTGCTTTCCCTGACACCTCTTCAGGTAAGTCAATGGTCAGTTCTTCCATTGGCTCGCATTTCACTCCATCAATTTCTCTGAAAATTACCTGAGGCTGGCCAATCTGCAATTCATAGCCCTCTCTGCGCATGGTCTCAATCAATACCGACAGGTGCAGTACACCTCTACCAAAGACAATAAAGCTATCCGCAGAGTTGGTTTCACCCAAACGCATAGCGAGGTTCTTCTCTAATTCCTTGTGCAATCTATCCTTGATGTGACGGGAAGTCACTAGTTTTCCCTCTTTGCCATAGAAAGGAGAATTGTTGATTGTAAAAAGCATACTCATAGTAGGCTCATCAATAGCGATACTCTTCAATGCCTCTGGTTTTTCTACATCTGCAACGGTATCGCCAATTTCAAAACCTTCCAGTCCAACGATGGCTGCGATTTCACCCGCCCTTACCACATCTACTTTCTTCTTGTCAAAACCTTCGAATATATAAAGCTCCTTTATCCTCGTTTTGGTTATTGCCTCCCTATCTCTTTTCACAAGTACAACTTGTTGTCCTGGCTTCAATTCACCGCGGTGAACTCGTCCGATGGCAACTCGTCCGATGTAAGATGAATATTCCAGAGAGGTAATCAACATTTGTGATTTACCCTCCTCTACGTGAGGAGCTGGAATGTGTTCAATGATACCCTCCAGCAACGCATTGATATCGGTGGTAGGTTGCTTCCAATCGGTGCTCATCCATCCTTGCTTAGCTGATCCGTAAAAAGTTGGAAAGTTCAGCTGCTCCTCTGTAGCATCCAATGAAAACATCAAGTCAAATACAGACTCATGCACTTCATCTGGTGTACAGTTTTTCTTATCGACCTTATTGACTACCACAATAGGCTTTAACCCAAGCTCCAAAGCCTTTTGTAACACAAAACGTGTTTGAGGCATAGGCCCTTCAAAAGCATCTACCAACAATAAGCAGCCATCGGCCATATTGAGCACCCGCTCTACTTCACCTCCAAAGTCGCTGTGGCCAGGGGTGTCAATTACGTTGATTTTATAGTCTTTGTAACGAACCGAAACGTTTTTCGCCAAAATGGTGATCCCACGCTCACGTTCCAGATCATTGCTATCCATGATCAATTCCCCAGGATTTTCATGATCCTTGAAAAGATGACCCGCATGTAGCAATTTGTCCACCAATGTGGTCTTGCCGTGGTCTACGTGGGCAATAATGGCAATATTTCTAATTTTGTTTACGTCCATAACAGGCTAAAATTCTCCTTTTGATAAATAAGGCCGCAAAGATAGAGTTAATTTGATGATTAGTTAAACCCGAACAGGAACTGGCACTACTTTTTTAACCTCTAAATCTCAAAAAGGTTCCCATAGGCAAATGTTGTCGATGGGGGGACTGGAGATAAAACTCGCCAAACTCGGGGTTTTCAACCTCAAAATGGGATTGAACAACATTTAGCCCTACTTGTGCCGAAAGGCCAACCGCATACATACTCAGTATAAAAAATCTATTCTTCGGTCGTAATAATTCACTGCTCAATCCCACCAGTTGATTCAGCTTATCTTGCAGCATCCATTTTTCGCCATCAGGGCCCCTTCCATAGGGTGGTGGATCCATGATGATCCCATTATAAGTATTGCCCCTTTTCACTTCGCGTTTTACAAACTTTAGTGCATCCTCATACACCCAGCGAATGTCTTTCTGATGATTAAGCTGCATGTTTTGGTTGGCCCAATTGAGGCCGGGCCGTGAGGAGTCCACATGAGTTACTTCTGCACCTGCCATACATGCTACTACCGAAGCAGCACCGGTATAGGCAAAAAGATTAAGAACTTTTGCATTGTTGTCCTTCCATCCATTTATTGTATTAAAGATGAAATCCCAGTTGTTGGCCTGTTCAGGAAAAACACCTACATGCCCAAAGCCTGTGAGTGCCAATCTTAGTGTAAGTTTTAAGTCTTTGTGGTGATAATTAATCTGCCAGCTATCAGGCATTTTATTTTTTTTCTTCCAACCACCCTTGGCTTCTTCGCCAAAGCGATAGTTTTCTTTTTGCTCCCTATGAAAGTGCGCATCCGCTTTTTGATGCCATGCTTCCTGGGAAAGAGAGGGTTCCCAAATCGCTTGGGGTTCAGGACGAATTAATACATAATCTCCGAATCGCTCCAGCTTTTCAAAATTGCCAGCGTCAATTAATTCATATTCTTTCCATCCGGAGGGATAATGCATTTGCATAACCCGAAAGGTATTGGTGTTTTTCTAAAGTAGCAAACTTACGAAGCCTTCCTGAGGGTAAACGAAAAAGTAGAACCTTTACCGGGGGCGCTTACTACGGATAGCAGGCCACCGTTTTTGTCAACAAACTCCTTTGTTAATAACAAACCAACTCCCATCCCCTTTTCGTTTGCTGTCCCTTCTCTTGTAAAATGCGCGGATGGGTCAAATAATTTGGGGATTTCTTCAGCGCTCAATCCGATGCCCTCATCATGAACTGAAACAGTGACTATACTGTCTTCAACTGAAGACGTGATTATTACCTTCTCTCCCTCCCCACTAAATTTGATGGCATTGGATAATAGGTTGCGAAGTATGAGTCGGATATGGTTAGGATCAGCCGAAACCAGAATGCCTGGATTAACCTTATTGATAATCTCAATTTTTTTTGATGTGGCGCTGCCTGTAAATAACATGGACACTTCTTCTATAGCATCCTTAAGTTCAAAAGATTCAGGTGTTACGCTCAAGCCTTGCAGTTGAGATTGGGTCCATTGCAAAAGATTGCCCAAATCCTCATAAACAGCGTCAAGTTGATTGCTAATTTTAATCGTTATCGCACTAAATTCTTCCTTTGATACGTTTCCCGAATTAACAATGTTAAGCATCCCTCTCAGACTGGATAATGGGCTTCTGATATCATGGCTAATAATTGAAAGCAGTTTATCTTTTGTTTTATTGATGTTACTTAGTTGCTCTGCTTGCGTTTCAACCTGAGCAGTCTTTCTTTCCAACTCAAAGTACAGGCGCTTTATTCTCCGATTACTGTAATATAGTATTGCAGCAATGGCAAGACCCAGTATAAAACAGCCTACATAAAAATAACTCCATGCCCTTTGTCTATTGATCTCCTCTTCTCTAATTTTTGCATTCTTGGTCAGCAATTCAATTTGTGATTGTTTCAGTTCAGATTCGAATTGAGCAGATAGCAAACCCATCCTTTCACTATTCCGTTGGTTAATCAAGCTGTCATGTATGGCCAGGTGTTTTGTAAGGTATTCCAGTGCCAATGCTATTTCATTTTTCGCATAGTTGATGTCCGAGATGAGTTTATAGGTTCGCTCCAATTCATCAGCATATCCATTCTTTCTTGCTATTTGAACGTTCCTGTTTAGCACCTCCAAAGCTTTAGTATATTTTTTTTGTTTTGAATATACCTTCCCTATACGGTGTAGGGTTGAAGCCTGAATGAAATAATTGCCGGTGGATTCGCTTATCTGCATGCTCTGTTCAAAGTATTTCAGGGCCTCTTCCATATCACCCTTTTCAAATGCAATATCACCCAGAATTCTATAGCTAAAAGCAGGCATATAGCCCTGCCTCGTCTTAATGCTTTGCTGGAGTGCTTCTTTGGCAAAATATTCAGCAGAGTCGGCTTTTTTAAGTCCTAAATAGCTAAACGAAACATTGTTTAGACTTCTAACTGCGGTCTCTTCGTCTCCCAATCGCAATGCAATATTATAAGCGCGGTTAAAAAGCTTTATTGCATCACCATACCTTTCCTTTTCGTAACTGATGGCCGCTACATTGTTTAGACACCTGGCAATGGCAATTGAATCCCCTCTTTCTTCACTAATATTTAAGGCTTGCATTGACAAATCGAAAGCATCAGAATAGATGCCCCTTCGATAATATATCCAACCCAGGTTTTCCAATGCAAGTCCCAGTCCTTTCTGATAATTCAGTTGCTGCGCCAGTTCCTTGGCTTCCGATGCGTATTTTACTGCCTCATAAGTGTTTCTCTCCCGCATTTGCGTTACCACGCGATTGAGCATATCCACCCTTCCTTCATTGGGAGGAAGGGGCTCTAACAGATCAATCAGGGTATCCAGCTCTTGTCCCAATAATGAAGTTGAAAAAAGCAGAAAGAATAGAAAGAGTTTAATCTTCGAAGACATCAAGCCAATTTAACAACGAAATAATCGAAATTTACAAAGCTTTGAGTTATATCTTGATCATGAATATGCCAAAGCACTTCTATGTAATAAAATCAGGCAAAACGTCATTTTTCATATGTTGTCAGTCATTACCAGTAGTAGCAATCCAAAAATAAAGCAGCTTATTGCACTTGATAAATCAAGGGAGAGAAGAAAGCAAAATTTATTTACCATTGAAGGCCTTAAAGAATTATTGCTCGCCAGTGAAAGTGGTTATGTAATCGAGTCAGTTTACTATTCAACTCAGTTAATCTCAGAACAACAACTTATTGAATTAGGATTTGGCAAAAGCCATTTGCTTCCGGTAGGCCAGCAGGTTTTTGAAAAAATTGCTTATCGTGAATCTACAGGTGGCGTTATTGGGATTGCAAAACAGAGAGGAAACTCACTTAATGATCTCCAGCTTGGTAAAAATCCTTTGATCCTAATTCTAGAAGGTGTAGAAAAACCGGGAAATCTTGGCGCTGTATTACGCACTGCTGATGCTGCGGGTGTTGATGCCGTCATCAGTTGTGACCCTCAAACCGATTTTTTTAATCCCAACGTAATTCGCTCCAGTGTAGGCTGTGTTTTTACCAATCAGATTGCAGCCGCGCCCAGCACCGATACCATCGCTTGGCTGAAGAAAAATAAAATTAAAATATTTTGCACCTACTTAGGGGGTTCTATTCCTTATACCTCAGCTTCCTACAAGGAACCGTGTGCTATAGTGATGGGCAGTGAGTCCAGCGGTCTTACGGAAAGTTGGGTTAAAAACTCAGATGCCAATATTATTATTCCTATGAAAGGAAAAATTGATTCCATGAATGTATCCGTATCAGCAGCAATTGTGGTGTTTGAGGCCGTGAGACAGAGGGGTTAGATGGTCCAAGGTAGAAATTTCTCCTGTTGCTTAGTTACTAATTTTGGAGGAGCGGCATTTAACTTTCCTCCATTTAGCACCTGCTCATATTTTCTCAGATATGCTTCTGCCATTTTTTTAGAATTAAACTCATCCAAAGCATAGGCATGACATCTTTCTTTTGAAAAGGCTTCGCTGTCTTCAATTGCTTCAGCCAGTTGAGTAGCCTGATTGCTGAGGAAACCAACATCACTATGTACAAGTTCAGGAAGCGAGCCGTAGGGTGTGCCAAAAACTGGACATCCAAAGTAAAGACTCTCTGTTATTGCCAACCCAAATGGCTCATTCCATCTTACTGGAAAAACCAGTCCTTTCGAATATCTTAATAATGCATTTTTTTCATCACCGCCAACCAGTCCGTAAAATTGGATTCTGGGACTTAGTGTCAATCTAAAACCCATCTTAAAATTTAACCTGGTTCCCCCCAGCACTTTTAGTTTTTCTGCTTTTGTCATTTTAATCACCTCGATGGCACCTTTGATGTTTTTTACCCTCCAGGCTGCATTACCTAAAAAATGAAAATAGATCCTTCTACTACTTAAATCTACTTTTCCGTAATCACTCCAGTCCAAACCATTATGAACAAAAGCTGTCGCTCCAAACCGCTCTGCCTGATTTTTAGATACAAATACGGTATTCGAATCAAGTAAGCGGTCATCATTAATATTAACATGCATGGTTGAGATGGATGGCTTGTCTATTGCATCATCCTCCATGTAATTAAAATGAACAATGTCGGTATCATCAGGGATTTGATCAGAAATTTTTTTACTCCTATCCAGGAAGATCAGATTGGCAAAATCACAAAAGGAACCCTCATTAACCAAATAGGTAACCGTATGTCCAAGTTTAATGAGTTCCTTACCTAAATACCATACTACTCTTTCTGTTCCTCCATATTTTGGAGCAGGTATTACACTTGGCAGAACAATAAGAATATTCAAATATTTGATGTTAGGTTTTCCAAAATTAATAATTATCCAGAAATCCAATCGAAATAAGCGACATGCGATAACTCCAGTCAATGTGATCTAGTACTCCAGGATGAACTAATCAGGGAACTCAATCTATTAATCGCAATTCACGACATTAATTCAGCAGCTCAGTGCAAACATATTGTAATGGGTGTATCTAAATCCTTGATTTGCAGGTATAAAGAAGTAAAGCAAACCAAATAAAGTATGTCTGGTCTAAAAAGTATCCTTTCAGCCCTTTTTATCATCGTATTGACTATAGATCACTTTGGGCAAGAGGCTAAAGTGTGGGTGCAACGTGACGACAATAAAATTGTCATCAGAAACAATAATGGCCTTTCCAGTTTTGATGTGGAGTTGCGCGGAAAGATTGTACTCACTGATGATGATAAGGACATCAAAAGTATGTCGCCAGACGGGTACCTGGAAGTGAAAAAGACCGTTTTTGGTAGCCGAAGAACCTTGATCGTGATGCCCGAGGGCAATGGCTTGCGAAAAGATTATTATGAAGGCAGAACCAAAATTGCCTTTGAGCCTTCCGGAAGGGCCTGGATGGCAGAGATTTTACCTGAACTGGTGCGCACAACCACCATTGGTGCAGAAGGACGGGTGGAAAGGTTTTTCAAAAAAGGTGGACCTACAGCTGTACTGAATGAAATCGATAACCTGGGTAGCAATTACGTAAAAGCCAAATATGCGGATATCCTGATGAAGGAGTCGGTAAATCCGAGGGACTATGCCCGGATTATTGACAAGATTTCAGGTACCATGAACTCCAACTATTATCTCGCAGGATTCCTGAAGAATAATATGGATAAATTCATCAAGTCCAATGAAGCGATGGAAGCAACATTTAGGGCAACCAATAATATGGATTCTGATCACTACAAAACTGAAGTGATAAAAAAGGGATTAGACACCGAGTTTGTTTCCATCAACACAGTTAAAATTATCATGAAGTCAGCCGGATCAATGGATTCCGATCACTATAAGACGGAAGTTCTTAGCTCCTTGTTGAGAAAGGATAACCTGAATGATGAAATTATCGGTGAAATGATCAACACTTCCAAAACCATTGATTCAGACTACTACCGAAGTGTTGTACTCAATAGAGCCCTTAGTAAGAATGGACTTTCCAACACCTCTTTTCAAAAGGCACTGGAGTCAATCGGTGATATAGATTCAGATCATTATAAATCAGAAGTTTTGACCTCGTTGCTTCGTAAACCAATTTCCGATGACCTTCAAAAGACTCTAATAACCATTACAAAAACTATTGACTCCGACCATTATTGCAGCCTTGTGTTGGAGGAAATGCTACAAAAACAAACTATTAACGATCAGGTATTTGAAGAACTCATTACCAGAGCGGGTGCAATTGACAGCGATCATTACGCCACCCTGGTTATGAAGGATGCACTATCGCATCCTCTGAGCGACAAAAGCATGATTAACTTATTGAAGGCTGCAAGTCGGATTGGATCGGATCACTACCTTTCTGACATACTTTCCGCTGCTGCTCCAAAAATCAGAAATGCCAATGACAGTGTAAAAGAAGCTTTCAATTCTGCTGCCCGCCAAATTGATTCTGAAACCTATTATGGCAGGGTAATGCGAGCCCTGAACAATAATTAGTCATTGGCAAATATTTTTACCGTTGATCATTATTCTGTAGTTTAATGTTGTGCAGCCAGGCTTACATCCGACAATTATCATGAAAAGATACGGGCTACTATTTGCAATCGTATCTGCTTTGGGTGTCTCAATTTTTATCTACTTGTTTTATAGCGAAACAGGTAAACTCCCGACATTAAGAAATGAATTTCAGTTTATTATTTTGAGCATACTTTTGGCCAACCTGTGCGGTATTGTAATAAGCATCATTGACAAAGGACTAAATAAGGTGATTAATTGGCGAAACCTATTCTTCACTCGCTTTGTAATCGGTTTTTTTGTCAATACTACTGCCGTAGTCATTTTGATAGGTCTTGTTGGAGTGGTCATTGTAGGGTATATGGGCTTTGATGTTTTTCCATTTTATGACCAGATGCACGAAGAAATCTGGAAACTGTGCATCCTCACGCTTATTATTATTTTTACATATGAAGTATTCTATGGCTGGTTTTACTCTTATAGATACTTTGCCACTACGCAGGTAGATCAGCTCAGATCGGAAAGATGGCAAATGGAACTTCAGTTTGAATCATTAAAAAGTCAGATCAGTCCACATTACTTATTTAATTGTCTTAACACCATTTCCTCTCTTCTATATAAAGACAGCAGGATTGCAGAAGAATTTATAAGAAGAATGGCGGATACTTTTAGGTATGTGATGGATAACCAACATCAGAAATTGGTTAAGTTGTCTGAAGAATTGGCTTTCGTCAAGTCATATCATTATCTCATGCAAGTTCGATATCATGAGCATCTCCAACTTGATATTAATATTCCATCTCGTTTGATGGATTCTTTAGTTCCCCCATTGGCCATACAAATGTTAATTGAAAATGCTGTTAAGCACAATGAGATATCAAAGAGTCATCCTCTATTTGTATACATTTCAGCGCAGGATAATACGCTTATCAATATAAGTAGCACCAAAACTATTGCTACCAACGCACATAGCCTCAATATCGGACTTGCCAATATTCGAAATAGATACAAATTTTTTACCAAGGAAAAAATCGTTGTTAAAGATCTGGATAAATTTATTGTACAACTACCTGTCATCAAATCTACTGACCAGGCAGCTCAAGCAGATACTGTTAATCATAAATTGATGCATGCATAAATTTTTTATCCATAATGCCTTTTTCCGACTAGGCGCTCCTCTGGTATTTGGTATACTTGTGTACCTGTTGATTATTCTTATCAACAATACCGTTGAGCAATTAGGAGAGATATTCAATAATCAGGAACTATATGTTTGCATAGGGTTAAGTTATATTGCCTTTGAGTCTATGCGGTTAGTCATTGTTGCCGCACACAAGAAAATATATCAAGAACGATCCATCCAAACAACCATAGCCTATCACATTATTCTAACACTATTGGTTTCCTTGACTTTGGTGGGCATTTCCATCTCTGCCTATTTCAGATGGGTCATTGGATTCAGCATAGGCTCATCAGAGCTCAATTTGTTTTTAATCATTTACGGAGCTTGTGGCCTACTGTACAACATACTCTTTTTTAGTCAGGTATTCCTATTTAGAGAAAATAAACTAAAGATTGAAGAAGAGAGATCTTTAAGGAAAAATCTGGAATCTGAATTTAGTTCTTTTAAAAATGACGTTAATCCATTGCTCCTTTACGAAAGTCTCGAAAGCCTTATTCTGGCTATTCATAAAAACATTGATCTTGCAGATGAACTAATTGATAACCTGGCTGGCATTTATCGTTACAGCATTATAAATCGCAATAAGGAACTAATTGGTTTATCTGAAGAACTCAATGTGGTGAATTACCTCATTACTATATTAAACTTTAAGTACCATAATCAAATAAAGTTAGAAATGACTTTACAAGATGATAACATCCATCTGATACCTGGTTCGTTGGTCGTTTCTATTGATCATATAGTGAGAAATACGTTGATCTCTCCTGACGCGCCATTAACACTTAGATGTTATTTGGAAGACGATTATCTGGTGATGACGCACATAAGCAATGATCGTTTAGTCATCCCACCAGACACGATACGATCTTTTGAAAGGCTTCAAAGATCCTATTCGTTTTTTAGCGAGAAACCATTTGTACAAGTGAAAGCAAATCGGGAAAACTATATTAAATTTCCACTTGTAAAAGTTGCCTCCGAGCAACCCATAGACTTAACTGTATGAGTGACACGTTGGCCTTAAATGTATTAATTGTTGAAGATGAATCGCCTGCAGCAGAAAAACTTGAACGCTATCTGCTTAAATACAGTCAGTCTATTCGAGTTGTAGCCATCATTGATTCAGTTAAAGAAGCGGTCAGCTGGTTGACCAGGAATCAGAAAGAGATAGACCTGATTTTCATGGATGTTCAATTGAAAGACGGAATCAGCTTTTCAATATTCCAGGATGTAAAAATTGAAAAACCCATTATTTTTATAACAGCCTATAACGAATTTGCACTGGATGCCTTTAAGGTGAACAGCATCGACTATTTATTAAAGCCCATTACCTTCACTGATCTTTCAGCAAGTCTTAAAAAGTTGGAGACCCTTAGCACTCAGTTGCAATGGAACGCCAACAAAAGTCAACAAATTCAAAAATTAGCAGACAATTCATCCAAAAACTACAAAAATCGGTTCATGGTAAAGCTCGGAGAACACATCCGATCAATTACCATTGATGAGATCAGCTTTTTCTTCGCAGACGGCCGAGATGTATACCTGGTGACCAACCAACAACGTAAATTTATTATTGACTATACCCTTGAATCACTTGATGAAATATTAGATCCCAAAGTTTTTTACAGGGTGAACAGGTCCTATATCCTTAATATTGCTTCCATACAGGATGTTGTTGTGTACTCCAATAGTCGACTAAAGATTACCCCACTGATAAAATGGGAAAAGGAGATCATTGTAAGTCGTGATAAAGTCAACGATTTCAAACAATGGTTTGATGGAGGCCACTGAGCATAAAAAAAGCTGTTGCCTCCTAAAAGAAAGTTGACAACAGCTTTCACTTTAAAATTCAATTAGTGGCTACAGTACTCTAAACCAAAATCTCCGATTGGCTGACCAGGGGGCGCTGAGAGAGGTTTTTCGTTTTTAAAGTCATCCGGATTATTTTCAAACCAATCGATTTGTGTAAGTGCATAATTATAATGTGCCTTCCAATCTTCATCATTGGTAGATTTCACTTTGGCACTGAGCCAGGCCTTTAACTTACTAATCTCCAAATTGGCTATTGCCTTTACCTGCGTGGACGATTCATCATCTACAGCCAAAGAGAACATATTGGAAAGCAAAACATTATTTACTGTTATCTGCACAGCACCTTCGTACCCTGTTTTAGCATTTGCTTTAAATGTAGAAGCTATCGCCTTATCCATTACACTTTCCAGACTCGGAAGCCTTGCATCCCGGGAATGATATTCAAAAAGACGGGCAGCACGCGCTGGGTGAAGCAACAATCCAAAACTCATATCAGCAGCACTCTCTACAGCCGAAAGCGGATCGAAAGTTAAACCAGTTCTGATCTTTATTACTTCACGATGTCTTGAAAAACCGAGTGGCCTTGGGGGTATCAGCTTAATTACACTTTCTGGAAGCGCCAGTACGCTTGGGTCAACGGTCTTCAATACAGCCTCAATGGCTTTGAGTTGGTCCTGAGGTGGAATCATTTCGGTTACTGGTTGTCCATCTCCGCGTAGTGCATAACGATAATTCAGCCCCCCGATTATTTTTGCGGCTGCTTCGGTCTGATAGCGGTGGAAGAAGTACATAGGTACCAATACCTCTTCCAACATGGCCATGGGTGTGTTGGCTTTAATATTCCTTTCACCAAAGTTTTTGAGTACTACTGATCGAACTTGTAACATTCTTAAAAGTTCATCCGAGGCGTCCGCACCATTGTCCCACAAATGTGTGTAGGGATGTGCACTTCCCAATGGCCGGGCATCCTGATCAGACAAAAATGTCAAACCTGCTTTCAACCCATTTTGAATGATATCGTTTAGTGCCTTGTCTTCATCTGTGCCCGGAGGAAAATCTTGATATCCATAAGCAATAGATACTTTATCAAATGCACCAATTTTGTCATCATAGGCATTAGCCAGACTTACCTTCCCATCTTTCAGGTCTGCTATTGGATGTGGATAATCCATCACTGAAGCAAGATTTTCTGCACTTGAAGAGTAAGAGTGGGCCAACCCAATGGTATGCCCCACCTCATGTGCCGACAACTGTCTTAACCTTGCCAGTGCCATTTTTTCCATTTCATTTGAAACCGGTTTACCCTCTTCGTATGGCGCCAGCAACCCTTCAGCAATCAAAAAATCCTGACGTACCCGAAGCGAACCCAATGAAACATGTCCTTTGATGATTTCCCCGGTACGTGGGTCGGTTACAGAGGAACCATAAGACCAACCACGTGTAGAACGGTGAACCCATTGAATGAGATTGTATCTTACATCCATAGGGTCTGCATCCTCTGGCATCATCTTTACCTGAAAGGCATTGATGTACCCTGCTGCTTCAAAGGCCTGGTTCCACCATTTTGCTCCATCTAATAATGCAGACCTGACTGGTTCCGGAACGCCAGGATCCAAATAATAAACAATAGGTTCTACCGCCTCACTCCTGGCCGCTGTTGGGTCCTTTTTTTTGAGTCGATGCCTGGTTATGAATTGCCTTTCAATTGACTCAGAAATAGGAGTGGCATAATCATAATAAGACATTTCATAATATCCTGATCTTGGGTCAAATTTTCTTGGTTTGTAATCCCCATCAGGCAATTCAACAAATGAATGGTGTTGCCTTACAGTAATATTATCCGGGTTTGGTGCCACACTTCTGATGTAGCTTCCTGTTGCTTGTCCTGTAAAGGTTAATGTTGCTTCAAATTCTGAGTTTTTAGGAAAGCTTTTTACATTGGGCAGATAGATGGCCGACCTTGATTTATCTAGAGAATAGCTTCCCTGATTATTTCTCTTAAGTGTACCAATTACATCATGAGCATCCCTGAGAAAAAAATCTGTGGCATCAACCAGCACGCGGTTGGATTCTTCAGCGACAACCGTAAAGCCCCATAACACTGATTGAGCAAACGCTTGTTCAACAGCTCTTCGCTCCATAGCGTTGTCACTATTAGCACGATATTTATAGTTGGGTTGCAACAGAAGAACTTTAGGTCCTCTTCTGTCAAATTTCACAACTTGCTCTCCTCCCAACTGCCCTCGATCCAATCCGATGTCATTTGAACCTATACCGGCAGAGAGTGAATTGATGTACAGAATTTCAGCATTGAATTTGTCAATCACGATGTAGATTTTATCCTGTTTTTCATCATAATAAAATTCCAGGTATCCATCGTATTTTTTCATACCCGCTACCTTTGCCTGAATTGGTGATTGCGAAACTGCTGCTGCAGGTTCTGGATTGGACTTTTTTCGTTGGGCAAAGAGACCTATGGCAACCGTGCACAACAACATGCTGAGAAATATTCTACTATTCATGATGATTAAAGTGAGTTACGAATTAAGTAATATTTTAAAGCTAAAGATTATTCGGGCCATTCAAAAGTCAATAAATAGAATGACCGTCTCTTTAGCCAGGGACGGTCATTAAAAAATAAGTCTAATTTAATTAAATGAGCTTATCCTGATTGGCTTTAGCAATTGCCTCAGATTTGCTTCTTACCTGCAACTTGGAGTAAATGTTTTTAATGTGTGTTTTAGAGGTCTCTTTCGAGATAAACAGTTCCTCCGATATTTGTGTATAGGTTTTACCTTCAGATATGAGTTGTAATATTTCTGTCTCCCTTTTAGTGAGGGGGGTATTAGGGTTGAGGTGAAAATTATCAATTACCATGCGTGCAATCTTGCTACTCATGGGCGCACCCCCTTTGGTAATTTCATCCAATGCCGACAGCAGTTCCATGTAATTAGCACTTTTAGTGATATATCCTGATGCCCCCGATTTAAGAGCCTCATACACCATTTCGCTGTCTTCATAGACGGTCACCATAATAATATCCGCATTAGGGGCTTTTTCCTTAATAATTTTAGTGCCTTTTATTCCATTCATTCCACCCGGAAGTTCAACGTCCATCAAAACAATATCAGGTTTGTCTGTATGAAGATGTTTAATGGCTTCTTCGCAACTGCTGTACCCGTTTACAACTGTAAATTTTTGCGAACTGTCTACAATCAATGTAAAGCTGCTCCGAATTTCCGGATCATCTTCAATAATAAGAACACGTTTTTTAGATTCTTGGCTCATATCTTTTCTTTAAATAGGTGTATGGGTAGCAAAAGGCTAATTTCGGTTCCTCCTCCTGCTCGACTTTGAATATACAGAATACCGCCAATTCTTTCGGCCCTTATTCGCATATTTTTTAATCCATTCAATTTGGCTAGCGCTTCTTTTTTGAATCCCTTCCCATCATCTTCCAGTTTGATAATATAAGTATCCTCTTGAAGGCTAAGCGTAAATTTCACATTCTTCGCTCCAGAATGATTAAATGTATTGGTCATAGCTTCTTTAAAAATGAGATTGACCTCTCGGCTAAACCCATAGGGAATGCGTACACTATAATCAATGTTATTAAACGCCCTGTACATCATCTTTTTTTCTTCAAATAACTTTTCGCCAAAGTCTCGAATGTGTAAAAATAACTTTGACAATTCATCGTTGCCAGGATCGATACTCCAGATAAAATCACGTGCACCAGTATATAAATACTTGGCGGACTCCTCTACCTTATCATAAAATTCCACCGCATTTCCATTCTTGCTCAACTTCATCAAACTTACGTAATTGATAATTCTGGTTAATTGATTTCCCATTTCATCGTGGAAATCTCGGGCAATTTCTTTGCGCAAACTCTCTTGTTCTTGCTGACGGATTCGTTCTACCTCCATCATTTTGTTAATTTTTTTTCGAATCCGTAAATAAAAAAACAAAACGACTACGCCCACAAGCAATAAAATAACTGCGATTTGAAATAAGGCTGTTTGATAAAAAGGCGCTTTTACTATGAATTTATAAGTAAGTGGCACTTTGCTCCAGCTTCCCTGATTGTTTGTAGCTACAATATTAAATGTATAACTACCCGGTGGTAGGTTGCTATAGGTTGCGCTTCCAACAGAAGAAGGTTGCGACCAGGTTTTGTCAAAGTTTTCTAGATAGTACTTAAATTTAACAGACCGGGGGTACCGCTTATCCACCTGGTTAAAGTGAAATGTGATATGATTCTTATCTGCAGGTATTTGAGGGTTGATTGGCAGTCTAAAAAAACCAGAAAGACTGTCTGCATATTCTCTACTTGAATACTGGCCATAAAAAATTTCTATATCCAGTAAATGCAAAGGGAATGAACTCCATCCTGCCCTCGGCAGTTCATTGTATTTATACACTCCATCTATCAAACCAAAGTATTTTTCTTCATCAATGAAAAATGCATTCCGATTGGTCTCCACTCCCTCCAGGCCATTCTCATACCCATAATGCAAATTTTGTTCTATCTGTAACTGATCGTTTAACTTAAGTTTGGTAATACCCTGTTCTGTTCCCACCCAAATAAAACCATCATCATCTGAGGCAACGAAATAAATAAAGTCAGAAGGCAGTCCGTCTAAAGTTGTAATGGTTTTTTTTATGAATGTTACAGGGTCAACGATCATAATACCACTGCCTCCTGAACCTAATAAAAGCAAAGAGTCTTTATAAATGTTAATTGAATTAATCGTTGTACTGGTAAATTCTGGCAGTGGGACTCGCCTTATCATGGAATCATTTTTGATCATCGCCAATCCTGACTCACTGCCAATGAAAACGGAATTAAGTTTCGGAAAGGATTTAATGGCAGTCACATGTTTTCCGGAAAGCTCATCTTCTGTTGCAATGTTTTTAAACTCTTGTCCATCATAATACCCAATCCCGCTTGACCTTGTGCTGTACCAAACATGTCCATACTTATCAATATCCAAACTATTGATGTAGGCACTTACAATGCCATCTTCTCTGGTGAACCAATCAAATTGATTTTTCTTTTGGTCATACCTGCCCAGGCCATTATAAGAGCCCACCCAAACCACTCCATCTTCACCCACTTTGATTGCATTTATCTCGTTGGCTGCACCTACTTCATAATGCTCAAAATTTCCGTTTTTTTCCTTCCAAATTCCCTTGTTTAAAGTTCCAATCCAAAAGGCACCCTCTTTGTCTTTTTGTAGCGCCAGCACAGAGCCAAAACGGTCGTGTCCTAATCTGTCAAAATCTCTAGCGTAATATTTATAAAGTCCTGACCCTGATGTACCCAACCATGTGTTTCCTTCCAAATCAGGCAAAATCTGAGTGATGCTTACATCCTTTAATATGGTGTCAATTCTATGCACATTATTTGTCAGCTTTTCCATAAGAAGATTGGCCCCGCTCCGTGTCCAATACACGTCATTGATACTATCGTGTTGGATAATTGGGTTTTTAATTTTCATGACACGTTTGATGAATTTTTTTTTCTCCGTATCTATTGAAAAATATCCCTTTTCAGTATTGACCCACACTTCATTGCCATAATTGAAAATCGAAAGGGCAAAATCAAAATCGTCAGAATGATTAAGAGTATATTCACCCAATGCTGATTTTATCATAAAGCTATTATCATTAAGGTAAAGGCATATTTCCTTACCCGGCATCAAATGTGTATATAGAATTAGTCGTTCATCTTTTATGGGTTTATTCCAATAATAAATTGAGTCATTGTAAATTTTGGCAAGTGCTCTTTGGCTGTTAACAAAAAACAAGGTGTCATTCACTTCAAAGGCCCTGCGAATACTAAGTTTTGCATGAGGCCCCTGAGGTACAAATTTCTTAAACGATATACCATTGTATCTCGTAATTCCAATCGGGTTGATAATCCACAAGTTTTGTTTTGAATCCAGTTTTAGATATTGAACGATGTTGCTGGATAGCCCATCGCGAGTGGTATATACTTTAAAATCATTCCCATCGAATCTGGCAAGCCCACCTCCGTTGGTGGCTATCCAGAGGTAACCATCCTTGTCTTCCACAATCATATTTACCTGAGACTGTGGAAGCCCATCCACCGCAGTATATTGCTTAAGAGAATATTGTTGCGCCCACAACGATGAGATAGTGGCCACAACCAAAAAAATAAATATAACCAACCTCATCATTTGTGCCTCGAAGTTAGATTTAATTAATAACGACCATAATACCGCAATTTACGTCAATCTAATGGACGCTTATAAAAATGCCCCATGTTGTTATTTGAAATAATTGGTGCATTTTCTTTATTAAGAGACAATTTAAGATTGTTTTTCTTGCAACCCATAACCCACAAAGCAAGACCCGACAAAATTAAAATCAATTTATGACCAGGAATTACTTGCTCTACTTGAAAATCAATTAGCTCCCTCATCAACCATTTAACCATGAATTTATTGATGGCAATTTGATACGCTTTATAACACAGCAATGCATGACCAAACTTCACATGACATCGTTTTGGCGGTGTTAAGTTAAGTACCATGCTTTAAAAGCTGCCACCATTAATCCTACTAAAACACTGCCCAATGAATAAATCTCTTTTTAACTTTTTCACTATTTTCTTCATGGTTGGTGTATCATCTGGCCTATCCTATTGCCAGGATCTTCAGCAATATTATGCAGCCGCAAAAAAAGCCTATGGAGATAAGGACTATGAGCAATTTTATGAAAATATCACTGCCGCTAACCAATTGCATCCTTACCATCAGGGAATATTATATCAACTGGGTATGGCCGCTGCGCGAGTGAATAAAACACAAGAGGCTCTTTCAGCCTTGAGGAAGGCGATCCATATTGATGCCGGTTTTGATTTAAATACGGATGACTTTGAAACCATCAGGAATTCTTCTGGTTTTCAATCGCTGTATACTTTGAAAGAGGAGCTTCAAAAAGTACAAGTAAAATCTGATACTGCGTTTCTACTCAATGACAACGGTTCGCATATTGAGTCTATAGCTATTGACGAATTGAACAACGAATTTTATTTTGCCAGCATTCACAAAAAGAAAATACTTAAACGTGACAAGGCAGGCAACCTAACAGATTTCGTTCATTCAGGAGCATTCGGACTTACCGCTGTATTTGATTTGGAAATTGACACGAAAAACAATGTGCTATGGGCATGCGCAAGTCCAATGCCTGAAATGGAAGGATATGATACCGTGCAACATTCCGCGCTATTCAAATTTGATTTAAAATCCGGAGCATTAATCGACAAGTATGAGACTAAAGAAATTACCTCCTCGGTTTTTGGAGACCTAACATTGAATTCAAAAGGTCAGGTCTTTGTAAGCGATGGAAAGACCAATACGATTTTTACTATAGATGAAAAAAGTAAAACACTGAACCCCTATTTCACTTCTGAAGAATTTTGGAATATTCAAGGCATTGCTTTTTCAGATGACGACCATATTCTTTTTATAGCTGATTATATAAAAGGACCTTATCGACTTAATACACTCAGTATGGAGCTAACCCAATTTCAGTCTGAGAATGAACTTTCGCTGAAAGGCATAGATGGGCTGTTGTACTTTAACAACAGCCTGGTGGCCATTCAAAATGGGGTTCGCCCCAATAGGGTAACTCGATACGAGCTCGATCAGCAGCAAATGAGAATAATAAGTGCCACAATTATTGATAAGGCTCACCCTTCATTCAATGAGCCAACCATGGGATGCATCTATAAGAACAAGCTATACTATATAGCTAACAGTGCATGGGGAGCATATGATGAAAATCATGCGTTAAAGCCGGAATTAATAAAAGATGTGGTTGTGCTTACCGCTGAATTGAAATAATCATCCACAAAACTTATTCCTATTCCTTTCTTGTGACTTCCAGATAGTCTTTGCATTATTAGTGAAGAATAAATGCAGGATGTCGGAAGAAGAAATACGGCAAGAAGAGGCAATAATAGCAAAAGCCAAAAGCAATCCTGCGGCTTTCTCTACTCTTTATGAGAAGTACTTCGATAGAATCTTCTACTACCTCTACCGACAAACCGATAATGAAGAATTAGCAGGCGATCTCTGCTCTCAAACATTTGTCAACGTTTTAAATAATATTAAAAAATATGAATTCAGAGGAGTTCCTTTTTCAGCCTGGCTCTATAAAATTGCTTCTAATGAAGTAAGAAAACATTATCGAAAATTTAAAGGAAAAAAAGTCTTTAGTATTGAAGAGGTTCGAATCAAAGAACTGGTAGAGCAATCAGAAGAAACATGGAGTGAAGATGAAATAAATAAATTGATTGACTTCATGAAGGATCTGCCAGAAGAAATGTTGCATGTGCTAGAGCTCAGGTTTTATGAGGAAAGGGATTTTAAAGAAATTGCCTATATCCTGGATATCACCGAAAGTGGCGCAAAAATGAGGACCTACAGGGCTTTGGATAAACTAAGAAAGAAATTTAAGATCAAGATCAAATACGATGGGTAGAAACGAAATCAGGTTGCGCAGACAACGCATGACTGCCCGGGGCATCGAGCGGTATAGAAACTATAATTCTGTTTTAAAACGACACGAAGAGAATAGACGTATCAAAAAGGTAATTCGTGTATTTGGTTTTTTTGTAGTCATACTGGTAGTGATCATGATTATTATCTTCTTATCAAGATGGGAAGAAAGAGCCCAAGAGAAAAAGACAACAACAACCTCAGTCATGGTTGAAAAAAACCACCATCCCATTCTTTGAAATCCAACTATGAAACCGTTGGTGAGGTGAAATGGTATGATGTGATCGAAAACATCGATAGCCAAAACCCCATACGTATAGACCAAATGGAGAAAAGCCAGTCAATCATTTTATATCTGTTATCAAATAATTACAAATCTGTAAACAAAAAATAAGCATATTGTAAGAAGTAATAGATTGAAAATTACTTTTGCTATGCGAGTGCTTACCGAAACAGAACATCCCATCACCCAATGGCTGCGTAAATCCAGCGGATTCACATTCGCCTTATATACATCACTGGCGGCTTTTTGCACCTATGCCTGCATTTTCGCTGTTCGTAAAACATTTGGAGCCGGTATCTACGATGGTATTACCTTCTGGGGAGCAGACTTCAAAGTATGGATGGTGATCTCGCAAGCTGTTGGCTATATGATTTCGAAATTTATCGGTATCAAAGTAGTCTCAGAAGCAGGTAGTGATAATCGCGGTAAAGGAATTTTTGTAGCCCTAAGTATTGCCATGTTGGCCTGGTTGGGTTTTGGCGTAACCCCCGCTCCCTACAATCTGGTATTTATGTTCCTCAATGGTCTCCCCTTGGGAATGGTTTGGGGCCTCATGTTTGGCTACCTGGAGGGAAGAAAGTTTACTGAAGTGTTAGGTGCCAGTCTGTCTGTAAGCTTCATTTTCGCCTCCGGATTTGCCAAAACCGTAGCGAGCTTTGTGATGGTGGACTGGGGTGTTTCTAACATGTGGATGCCTTTTACTGCTTCACTCCTCTTTTACATTCCTATGCTTTTCTTTTTGTGGTTACTCAACAAAATTCCACCACCCACTGCTGAGGATGAAGCACTAAGAACCAAACGTGCTCCCATGATGGGTAAGGACCGCATTAAGTTTGCAATGACATTTGGCCCCGGGTTACTATTACTGGTACTTACTTACACCTTACTAACGGTTTTCCGCGACTTGCGCGATAACTTCGCTGCAGACATCTGGGTAGAGCTAGGGTATGGCGATAAGCCTGCCATCTTTACTGCCACTGAACTTCCTGTAACCATAGTGGTCTTGGTAGTGATAGGCAGTTTGATGATTATCAAAAACAACTACAAAGCGATGATTATCAATCATCTTATCGTTCTCTTCGGAATGATACTAGTGGGGGTAAGCACCTTTGCTTTTGAAAAAGAACTAATTGAAGCACCTGCATGGATGGTGCTGGTAGGGATGGGGCTATACTTCGGATACATTCAATTCAACAGTATATTTTTTGACCGCATTATTGCAGCATTTAAATATGTAAGTACCGTGGGATTCCTGATTTACCTTGCTGACTCGGTCGGCTATGTAGGAAGCATGGGGGTATTGATCTATAGGTCCTTTGGCCAAGCCAACATGAGCTGGCTGAGCTTTTTCATGTCTACTGGATACGTTTTATCCATATTGGGTAGCATATTGATTACCCTTTCCTTATTCTACTTTAGTAAAAAATATAAGACATGGTCATCCAATTGAAGCCCTAGTGCACTAATTCCAATTGAGGATGAAGGTGCTTCCTAATGTTTTCATCTATCTCTAGGAAAAAATAATCATTGGCAAGTTTCACTTCGTCCTTTTTTAGCACTTGTTTGAGAAGTGGCTGGTAATATTCAAGATCCACATCCTTTTTTCTCAATGCAGCCACATTATCCCAAATCTCTGCCAACTCCATTCGCGTGGGCTTCTGATGAAACTTAAAGTCAATATAACCTTGTAGATCAGAAAGAATCCGGGCAACAAGTGCGTCTCTGTGCTGATTGAACACATTCCTCAATTGAAACAGTTGAATGCTGGGTTCTTGTGCTCTAATGCAGCGAGTACCCAAAAGGGTTGATTTGATGATTTTCATTGCATTTTTTGATTATAGAATAAATATAAATACTAATTATTTTAGCACAAAGAAATAAAGCTAATTTTTTTAGTATTAACGAATTCTTTTCCTGAACAGGATACTAATGGGATTTGTAACAATCAGTGAGCATTGACTAGTGGTGAGTTTTTACTAAAATAAACCAAACCTTAACTGTTGTGATTTGAATGAACCGCCTGATATCTAAGGAGAATTCCTTAATAGAAAAAAAATCCCAACCATTGCTGGTTGGGATTGGAGTGAGCCTGCAGGGATTCAAACCCCGAGTCTTCTGATCCGTAGTCAGATGCTTTATTCAGTTAAGCTACAGGCCCAGAATCACCCTGGATTGGATGCCAGGGCGTTTATTGGGATTGCAAATGTAAAGGAATAAAATCTTTCAGCCAAGAAGGGTGTTGGCACCTGTCTGCAAATAACCTATTTTTGATGCTTTTAAAAATCACTGGACTATGATTCGAAGTGCTGTTGCGTTCATTTTATTTATTGGAGTTTCATTTTCTGCATTTTCTCAAGAGGAGTCTAAGAAAGCTACGAAGGTTAACATCCCGGGAACTTTTTTGATAGATGTAGGTGTGAATCGAGGTGTAAACGCCCCCACCAATTTCGAACAAGGCTTCTGGGGATCCAGAACCATAAATATTTATTATCAATATCCAATTAGACTATGGGAGACCAAATTTAGTGTGGTGCCAGGAGCAGGACTTGGTATGGATAGGTATAAACTTACCAACTTTTACACCCTAAACCCCAACCCGGGATCGGATGGTACTTATGCCTTGATTAATGCTGCAACGCTATATCCTGGCACAAAAAAATCAATGATTGTGGCCAATTATTTTGACATACCGGTAGAAGTCAGGTTTGATTCCAACCCGGATGACATATCAAGAAGCTTTAATGTGGCTGCTGGTGTGCGCGGTGGGGTATTGTTGGACGCTTTTACAAAAGTGAAGTACAAGGAAGACGGTGAAACAAAAACCATCAAAGACAAACAAAATCACGGCCTTAATGATATTCGTTATGGCTTCTACACAAGAATTGGTATTGGTGGTTTTAATTTGTTCTTTCAATACAATACATCACAGCTTTTCAAGGTGGATGAAGGCCCAGAAAAAACAAACATGAATACCTTTACCACAGGTATCTCCATCAACGGATTCTAGTTACCTGAAAAATCAGGTTTTCTTTTCTCCAAAAATGCCGTCACGCCCTCTTTGTAGTCTGATGTATTGCCTGCTATTTCCTGACAATAGGCTTCATAATCCAGCATTTCTTCCAGTGAGGATTGAGTTGATTTATTCAACATCTTTTTAATCAGGCCAATTGCTTTGGTAGGTGCTTTCGCAAAGTAGGTAGTGTATTCCGCAACAGTACTGTCCAGTTGGTCCATCGGAACGGCCTTATTTACAAGTCCTAGCGCCTCCGCTTCCTTGCCTTTGATCCTGCTGCCCATGGTACACATCTCAAATGCCTTTGCCCGACCCAAAATTCTAGGCAGAAAAAAAGAGGAACCAGAGTCTGGCACCAACCCAATATTGATAAACACTTCTATCAAGGTAGCTTCTTCAGCGGCTATGATCACGTCACAAGCCAGTGCTAAAGAACAACCAGCTCCTGCAGCTACTCCATTCAATCTGCAGATGATGGGCTTGGGCAATGTCTGCATGGCAGTAATCAATGGATTGTACCTCTTATGAAGAGAATCAAGAAAAGATCGTTTTTCCGTACCTGACACTGCTTTTAAATCCTGCCCTGAGCAAAAAGCTTTTCCTTCCCCAGTAAGCACGACTACACGCGCAGCCTGATCGCGGGCAACCGCCTTCAATGCGTCTTGAAGCTCATAGGTAATGCCATCGTTCAATGCATTGTAAACTTCAGGTCGATGGAGTGTAATGGTAGCTACTCCCTCTTTTACTTCGTATTTAATAAACTTAAAATCCATATTCATTTTAGATTATCAGAAAAGAATTATCATTCCAAAAAAACCAATAGAAAATCCTGCCACACTTCCCATCATTACCTCCCTGGGGGTATGTGCATTCAAAGAAAGCCTTGAAGACATTACCAAACCAGCCAATACAATAACAATCGCAGTTGGCATCAATAAACTATTTACTTCAGAAACTTTATTCATCGGCAACATCATACCTACTGCACCCCACATGGCCAGGCTGTGGATACTAAGTTTATAAAAAAATGTAATAATGGTAGCTGCAACAACCATGGTTGTAACAATTACCATCAAACGCAACAAATTAGGTATCGGAAATTTCCAATAAAACATAAGCGTCACAAAAATATAAATGGCAGAAATAAATATAAACGGAAGTATACGTTGTTGTCTGTCAGGCATGCTAAGATCCTGAATTGATCCGGTTAATTTAAGCAGCAGAAAGTTAACAGTTGGCAGTGCAAAAGTGGTTACAAATATCAGCACGATTATCCATAGGGATGGCCGGGCTGGTTGCAGTATAACAGGAAGAAAATAAGTAAGTAATACAAAAAGATAGGTCGTCATCAATAAAGGATGAAACACCACTGAAATTAATTTAGCAGCAGTTTTCACCCTACAGTTCTTTACGTAAACGCGCCACTGGAATATTCAGTTGCTCTCTGTATTTGGCAACTGTACGTCTGGCGATGTTATATCCTTTTGCTTTTAGCAAATCCTCAAGTTTGTCATCAGAAAATGGTTTGCTCTTATCTTCCTGATCGATCAGATCTTTGATGATTTGTTTTACTTCCCGAGAGCTTACTTCTTCACCAGTGTTGGTGGCGATACCTTCACTAAAGAAATATTTGAGAGGAAACACCCCAAAGTCAGTTTGAACCGTTTTGCTGCTGGCCACACGACTTACAGTGGAAATATCCATATTGATAATTTGAGCAATGTCCTTAAGGATCATTGGCTTCAACTTCGTTTCGTCTCCTTCGAGAAAATATTCATATTGAAAATCTACTATGGCACGCATCGTCCTTAGCAAGGTAAGCTGACGCTGACGAATTGCATCTATAAACCACTTGGCAGCATCGAGCTTTTGCTTTACGAACGAAACAGCATCTTTTAGCTTCTTGTCCTTTTTATCACTCTTATCATAAGCTTTAAACATCTCATTGTAGGACCTGCTTATGCGCAATTCAGGTGCATTTCTTGAGTTTAGGGCCAACTCCAGTTTGCCATTGTTATTGGACAGGATAAAATCAGGAATTACATATTGATTTTTAACCATACCCGAACTGGTTTCCCCACCCGGCTTAGGGTTAAGTCTTACAATCAACTCAATGGCATCCTTGATGAATTCTTCATCATCAAGATCCAATTTTTTGAGAATTTTTTGGTAATGCTTTTTAGTAAACTCCTCGTAGCATTCGTTAAGGATCCGCTTGGCTACGATCACATCTACATCCTGCCCATCGTCCATTCGCTCCAACTGCAGCAGGAGACACTCCTGTAAATTGCGTGCAGCAATACCGGCAGGGTCAAAGGCTTGTATCTTCCTTAATATTTCTTCCGCTTCATCGATATTGGTCTCAATGCCCTGTGAAAAGGCCAAATCGTTGACTATTGCCTCTAAATCTCTTCTAATGTAGCCATCCCCCTCAATGCTCCCAATCAGCTGTTTTCCAATGTTTAATTGATGATCGTTCAAACCCAGAAACCCCAATTGCGTCATTAAAGTCTCCTGAAGGGAAGACGAAGTAGGCATTGGCATTTCCCGGTCATCGTCATCGTCTACATCGTTGTGCGTTTTGTAGCCGCTATAGTCATCGTCTTGCAGGTAATCTTTGATGTCGATGTCCTCTTCCGTGCTGGCTACCTCCTCCTCTTCTCCCTCCTCTTTAAATTCATCCTCAGATTCTTCAGGTTCGCCTTCCTCCAGCACAGGATTTAGCTCCAGTTCTTCTTCTATCCTATTTTCCAGTTCAGCCGTAGGCACTTGCAGCAGTTTAATAAACTGAATCTGTTGAGGAGACAGTTTTTGTTGAAGTGACTGGGTAAGACCTAGTTTCTGCATGAGCTCAATTTATGGACCAAAGTTACCAATTCAGCCCTTCTGTTAAAAATGAATGTTTTCTCACCCTGAGGATGTAATAAAAAGAGTGAAGATTCAATTAATAAGGGTACCCGGGCAGGTTGTTTTGCTTAAGGGCTTTGATAAAAATTACAAATTCACGTTTTTTGCCTCCCCATTAGCCATGTGGGGTCAGTACGATGCTGATAAAACATGTAGTTATTAAGTTCACAGGCATTTCAGTCAATAGATAATGATAAAGCGCACCAAAATTAAAGACCTCTTAGTTACTGCTCCTCAAGGGCAATCCATAGTGTTAATGGGATGGGTTCGCACATTTAGAAATAACCAGTTCATTTCCATTAGTGATGGATCAACCATCCTAACCATTCAAGCGGTAGTTGAATTGGATCAGTTTGAAGAAAGCTTGTTAAAGCGAATTACTACAGGGGCCTGTCTTTCCATCAAAGGAAAGTTGGTTGCTTCACCTGCTAAAGGACAACTGGTGGAGGTTAAAGTAGACGAGCTGGAAGTGCTTGGGGACAGTGATCCGGAAAAATATCCACTTCAACCCAAAAAGCATTCCTTTGAATTTTTGAGAGAGATCGCTCACCTCAGACCTCGTACCAATACTTTTGGTGCGGTAATGCGTGTGCGGCATGCGATGGCGTTTGCAGTTCATAAGTTCTTTAATGAAAAGGGCTTTGTCTACGTAAATACCCCTATCATCACCGGTTCGGATGCAGAAGGTGCCGGTGCGATGTTTCGCGTAACCACATTTGACCCCGAAAACCCTCCGCGAGATGAGGCAGGTCATGTAGATCACAGTCAGGATTTTTTTGGAAGAGAAACTAACCTCACAGTTTCTGGTCAGCTTGAAGGGGAATCCTATGCAATGGGCCTGGGTGAGATTTATACTTTTGGTCCCACATTTCGTGCAGAAAACTCCAATACCACCCGTCACCTTGCAGAGTTCTGGATGATAGAACCAGAAATGGCATTCTACGATATTAATGATAATATGGACCTGGCCCAGGAGATGCTTCAGTACTTAATGAAGTATGCACTTGAGCATTGTGGAGATGATCTGGCATTTTTGGATAAACGTGCCAGCGATGAAGAGATGACCAAGCCGCAGGCGCAACGGAATGAACTGGGGTTGATTGATCGTATCAAGTTTATCATCGAAAATGATTTCCAACGATTGACATATACGGAGGCCATTGAAATTCTTAGAAATTCTACACCCAACAAGAAGAAGAAGTTTCAATATATCATTGAACAATGGGGTGCAGACTTACAGTCCGAGCATGAAAGATTTTTGGTTGAAAAACATTTCAAGAAGCCTGTTATCTTATACAATTATCCCAAAGAGATTAAATCGTTTTACATGCGTCAAAATGATGATGGAAAAACGGTTGGTGCCATGGACGTATTGTTTCCCGGAATAGGAGAAATAATAGGTGGATCAGCAAGAGAAGAAAGATATGACAAACTGTTGACCCGGATCAATGAAATGGGACTACCCGAGGAAGATCTAAAATGGTATATCGAACTAAGGAAATTTGGCTCTGCTCCTCATAGTGGTTTCGGTCTTGGTTTCGAGCGACTTATTCTGTTCGTTACGGGAATGACCAATATCCGTGATGTGATCCCTTTCCCTCGTTTTCCAGGCAATGCCGAATTTTAATTTCTCTGTGCTCAGGATTATGCTAAGAAAGTATTGCTAAGGTTGCGCGATGGTGTTGTCGCTCGACTACTAATCATCTTGCAATCAGAAAAGTAACATTTACTTAGCAAGCTTCACTGACCTTCGTTTGAAGGTTAAAAGTGGGATAATTCCCTGGTAAGCCAATTTGCGCGTCACACTTCTTGCAAAGATTTTTTCAAAAAGATTGAGCTCATGGGTGAATGTGGTCAATACATCGCCTTTTTTCTCTTTAAGGTATTTGTCGATAGCCACGGGTACATTGTCATCAATTACAATTTCCAGACTAATTTTTGCATAGTCTGCTTTTTGTACCAATGCTGCAGCTTCCTCCCTTTTGCTATCTACATTTTTATCTATTGCCTCCACCACATGCACCATATGAATAGTGGAACCAAATATTCTTGCGAAAGGAATAATGGTATCTAACTCCTTTTGTACGTTTTTCAAATCTGATGCATACACCACATTTTTAAAATTGGTGAATTCGGCTTGCCCGGGAATTGCCAATACAGGAGCATCGCAAACATCTATCACCGAAACCGTTGTTCCTCCCAGCACCACTTTTTTCAAACTACTTGCACCACGGCTTCCCATAATAATCAAGTTAATTTTAGTGGCCTCAGCAAATCTTCTTACCGTGTCTGCAACTTTGTGAGACTTGATTGCTTTAAAAGTAATTTTTGCTTTCGACTTCAGCTGTTGATTACATTCTTCTACTAATTTCTGACCTTCTTCTTCGGCTATCGTAACAAGTGACCTTTCGATCTGCTTCATTTTCAGGTGAGATTTTGGAACACCATCCAATCGTACCACATTGAGAATGGTAAACTCCGCATCCAGCTTACCCGCCATCTTCATTCCGTAGTTGATCGCTACTTTGGATAAGTCAGAAAAGTCAGTGAGGATTAGAATTTTGAGTGCTGCCATAGTCGTAGTTTTAGAAGTGGCAAAAATATGCCATTCAGTGAGGAGATAAAAATAAAATTATGGGAGCGGGGGGATTAGTACCTCCGAAACTAAACCTAGCGTTTCAGAAATTTGTAGGAAGCCTTTAAGCCTGAGTTCTCTTCCTTAATGGACAGAAAGTAATAGCCTGAAGGAAGGTCTTTAATTCTTAACCTTACCTCATAGTCGTCAATTTGTTCTTTCTCAATCTCCAGGACATTGCCGATCACACTGTGCATTGCCAGCTGCACAGAGCCCGCATCAGGTGTCTGAAGCTTCACAGTGAGATAATCCGTGGCTGGGTTTGGGTACATTTGAACCAACTTATCAGGTTGGCCAAACTCCCTGGAAAAACTCATAGCACTACTTTGTCCAAATCCAGAAAAGGAAAAGGCCACAAAAAAGCTGAAAATCAATATGGTTTTAATCAATTTCACTAGTGCTGTTTACGTAAAAACGACCCTTAAAGATTTACCTAAAGGATAGTTTTCACCATTATATATGTATAAGACTCAAATAGTGATCCAAAAGTTTAAAATGAGGGCTGAATTTTATCGAAAAAGTTGCTTAAAGGCCTCAGGGAGTGAATTATGGATATCCGATGCAGTTAATGAAATAGGACCTGTCTCCCATGCTGCCAAATCTCCGGCATAGCCATGGACAAAAACACCCAAAATGGCAGCATCCAAAGGATCAATCCCCTGCGCCAGCAAAGCCGTAATAATGCCAGTAAGCACATCTCCACTACCGCCTGTGGCCATACCTGGGTTGCCCGTACTATTAAAAAACACCCTACCATCTGGTGCCACCACTGAGGTATGAGCTCCTTTTATCACTAAAATACATTTAGTTTTCGCTGAAAAGGTTTTAGCCATTTCCAACCTGTGAAAATCATCTGACCAGTCTCCTATAAGACGGTGCAGCTCACCTGGATGTGGGGTAAGAATGCAGTTTTCTTTTAATAAATGAAGTAAGCTATTATTTGCTGCCAAGAGGTTAATCCCATCTGCATCGATGACCATTGGAATCTTTGAGATATTCAATAAATCTTCCAGCGCCTTCAACGTTTTTTTATGCTGACCTATGCCCGGCCCTACACCAACGGCTGTAAACCCATCTACATATGGCAGTGATGTAAAACAAGCATCATGCTCATCTATTGATGCCATCGCTTCAGGCACACTAGTTTGAACGATTTGATAACCACACTTTGGAACGTGAAGGGTGAGCAACCCCACACCTGATTTCAAAGCAGCCTTTGCCGCCAAAACACAGGCTCCCATCTTCCCTAAACCTCCCGCAATTAAAAGGGCTTTGCCAAAATCACCTTTGTGTGAAAATTGTTTTCTTTTAGGAAGTTGTTTGGCTATCCATTTTTTTTCGACCAAGAAATTTTGTGCAGTTACCTCTTTCAAGTAGGATTTGCTGAGGCCTATGTCTACCACTTGCCACTTACCAACGTGTCTTTCATTCTCCGGAAATAAAAATGCAAGTTTGGGTATTTGAAAACTGACGGTGAAATCTGCGTGAACACAAGTATTAGCGGTGTGTTTATCCGCAAACAAACCAGAAGGAATATCTATTGCCACTCTCGTAGCTGTGGTTTCATTCATTTCGTGGATTACCTCTGCATAAATACCTTCAGGTGGTCTGGATAATCCTGAACCGAAGATTCCATCAATCAACACCTCACATGAATCAAATATACCCTTGCCTGGTTTTGAGGTTATTTCTACGGGTTTTTCCTCAAGCCGATTTAAGTTCTGCTTAAAATCCAGGGATTCTGGCACATTACCTTTTACTACCCATACTTTTACATTATATCCCCAATCATTCAAAAGTCTGGCTATGCCTAGCCCGTCTCCACCATTATTTCCGGAACCACACACAATACCAACCTTTTGTAGTTGATCAAAATGGGCAATAAACCATTGTACAAATGCCCTGCATGCCTTTTCCATCAGGTCAATAGATAGGATTGGATCATTTTCTATTGTAAACGCATCCCATTCCTTGATTTGAGTGGTATTTAGTATTTTGACCATGTTTAAGCGAAGATAAGAATCGAAGTTGAGTTTTTTTGATATTTAACAATGACTCAGAACACACCCCGTGACCTTTTTGAAAAAGGTTTAATTTCAGAAGCGCAATACAATAAGATTGAACCAATGGTATCTGGCAAAATCATATCCGTATTTTACGAGCTGCGTACCATGCTCTACCTGGGCGTATTGTTATTCACAGGAGGCATTGGACTTTTAATTTATGAAAATATAGGAGCGCTCGGACACCTTATTAGCATAATGTTGCTCAGCGTGGTTACTCTTGTTTGTTTTTATTATGTATTTACGAAAGGGCTCACTTTTTCAAAAGAAAAAGTAAAACCTCCCACTCCTTATTTTGATTATATCGTATTGCTAGGCAGTCTGTTGTTCATTTCCGTTCAGGGATATTTGCAATTTCAATATCAGTTATTAGATGACAACCTTGGATGGAGTACATTAATCACAGCCTCTTTCTTTTTTTATGTCGCTTATCGTTTTGATAATCTCGGTATCCTTTCACTGGCCATCACTGCCTTGGCTTCGTTTTGGAGCATTAGCGTGTCTCCCCAAAAATGGTACAGTGGCAATTTTTTAGAAACAGCGAATTTGCATATTACCGCCATTATTTTCAGTACAGCACTTGGCTTTATTGCAATGGTTTTGGATCGGAAATTAATCAAGAAGCACTTCACTTTTACCTATATCAATTTTTGTAGTTTAATTTTTTTTGTTGGCTGCACAGCTGGCTTGTTTGATAGTGACTACTTTGTTGTGTATTTGGTTTTGATTTATGCGGGATGCGCTTTCACTGTCTATTATGCCAAACGCGAAAGCTCCTTTCTTTTTTTGCTTTATGCATTTGTCTTTGGTTATATAGCGACCACTTATTTAATGGTGAACCTGATATTTGACAATGCCCCTGAATTGATATTCTATTACGCTGTGCTTTCGTGTGGAGGATTTGTCTATTTTATTATTTCTTATAAAAAATTTTTCAAGCGGAAATCATGAGAAGTGCCTATAACGAAGTATGGCTTTACAATTTGGAAGTCGTCAAGGAGACGAAAGGATGGCTGAAGGCGAAGCTGATTGATGAACCAGAATTCAAAACGATTTTCGAAAACCACCCGACTTCATTCTATCATCCCAACTTTGTAATTCGTCTGTTAATTTTTGTTGCCACTTTAATTGGTTTGTCAGGCGTTACAGGTGTGCTTGCATTAATTATACTTGATACCAATGAAATGGTGATTTCCATCGGATGTTTGTTTTATGGCATTGGGTCTTTCGTAATCCTGGACAAAACAATTATTCAAAATAATAAGCATTATAAATCAGGTCTCACCGAAGCATTGATGTACCATGCTTGTGGATTTACGATTGGAGGATTTGCAGGACTATTTGATTTTGAAATTTTACCACTTTTGGCTATTAGTCTGGTCACACTGTCGTTTGCTGCATATCGCTATTTGGATTTACTTACAACGGTTGCTTCTTTTTTTACATTGGCCTATTTACTTTTTCATTTGTTTTTTGATTGGGGAGGAATATTTCAACAAATCATCCCATTCATGTTTATACTCATATTTATTCCAATCTATTTATTGATTAAAAAATGGAAATCAACTGAACGGCTATCAATCTGGAACAACAACTTTATTATTATAGAGTCGCTAAGTCTTCTGATGATTTATCTGGCTGGTAATTATCTGGTAGTCCGTGAGTTAAGTGTGAACATGATTGGCTTATCACTTGAAATAGGCGAAGACATCCCCTACGCATTTCTTTTCTACACGCTTACTGTTTTAATTCCTGTTGCGTATCTCTATGTCGGTATTGTCAATAAAGATATTGTAATCTTGCGCACAAGTTTGTTGGTACTGGCATTTTCTGTCTTTACTTTTAAATACTATTATGGCTTCGATCACCCTGAGATAATATTAACAATTTCAGGTATTATACTTTTAGCTATAGCCTTGTTGCTCTTCAACTATTTAAAAGTAATTCGCAATGGTTTCACCAGAGAAAATTTAATTTCAGAAAAATGGACCAATATGAATGCTGAAGCCTTTGTTATTTCTCAAACTTTGGGTGGAAATCAGGTTAAAGTAGATGGTTCTTTTCAGGGAAAGGGAGGAAGTTTTGGAGGAGGTGGCTCAAGTGGAAGTTTTTAACATCCAATTGTAATGAACCTATTGCCTCATTAAATGTTTAAAATTAAAGCGTCTCATAGGTACTAAGAAAACGATAAGCTTCAATGAATCACACAACACTTGATCAAATACTGGGGATTGAATATCCTATCATCATGGCACCTATGTTTCTCATCTCTAACGCCAAGATGGTAAAAGCTGCTTTGGACAATGGAATAACTGCTGCCTTTCCTGCTTTGAACTACAGGACCGACAAGGAACTACGAGCAGCCATTCAGGACATCAAGGCTCATACCGATAAACCATTTGGCGTAAATCTTATCGTAAACAAGTCGAATCCAAAATACAAAGGGCAATTAGATACTTTACTTGAGTTGGGTGTGGCCTTCATCATTACTTCGTTGGGCAACCCAAAAGAAGTAATTGAAAAAGCTCACGAGAAAGGAATCAAAGTGTTTTGTGATGTGGTGGATTTGAAGTATGCTCAAAAGGTAGAGGCACTGGGTGCAGATGCTCTTATTGCTGTCAACTCAGAAGCAGGAGGGCACGCTGGCAAGGTTGGCCCAAAAGAATTAATAACATTGCTGAAAGAAAATTGTAACATTCCAATCATCTCAGCTGGAGGAATAGCAAGTGGTTCAGATTTGAAACAGGTAATGGATTGGGGTGCAGCGGGCGTTTCTGTTGGCACCATTTTTATTGCGTGTGATGAGGCTGATATATCTCAGGAATACAAACAAGCGTGTGTAGACTATAAAGCCAAGGATGTAGTGGTAACAACTAAAATGTCGGGTTCAGCACTAACTGTTATCAATACACCTTATGTACAAAGTATTGGAACGGAGGCCACTTTTTGGGAAAAACTGATGAACAATAACAAGTCGCTGAAGAAATATGTCAAGATGTTGATTGCATTTAAAGGAATGAGACAGGTGGAGAAGGCAGCCAAAGAGGCGACTTATAAAACGGTATGGTGTGCAGGGCCTGCCATTGAGCATGTTACAAGCATCAAACCCATAGCTGAGATTATCAAGCAACTCACATCAGAATATGACAGGGTACGCACCAATTCTGTATTAACACATTAGTATTTAAATCAAAAACAATATGAGGTTTTATCTTATTCTAATATTTCTACTTGCATTTGCTCTGTCCTATGCACAACGATCATCTCCTGATCAATTTGAAACTGCAAAAGGGATACTTTCTGTTCAACCAATTCTGCATGGCACCTTTGTTTTCACCTGGGATGGCAAAACTGTTTATGTAGACCCCTATGGTGGTGCAAAGGCATTTGAAGGCATTGCTCCAGCAGATCTGATTCTCATTACCGACATTCATGGTGATCACATGTCACTTGAAACGCTTGAAGCCTTAGAAACTTCGAAGAGCATTATCATCGCTCCAGCCGCAGTCACAGAGAAATTACCCGAAGCATTAAAGAAAAAGGCGGTGTCATTGGCCAACGGAGAAAAAACGGAAAAATTGGATATGACTATTGGTGCAATACCTATGTACAACCTACCTGAAGACCCCGAATCCCGTCATACCAAAGGCAGGGGAAATGGGTATGTTATTGATCTTGGTGGTAAGCATGTTTATATTTCAGGAGATACGGAAGATATTCCTGAGATGCGCACATTAAAAAATATTGACATAGCTTTTGTTTGCATGAACCTGCCCTATACCATGGACATAGACCAGGCAACCAGCGCTGTTTTAGATTTCAAGCCAAAAGTTGTTTACCCCTATCATTACCGTGGGCAAGGCGGATTGGCAGACATTGAAGCTTTTAAAGCTCAACTGAATAAAAAGAATAATAAAATTGAAGTGCGGCTGCGTAACTGGTACCCAACGTACTAATGAGATATGAAGATCGCACCTTTTAAACTTGAAAGGTACTTTGACAAGTATGAGTTCTCTGCCCCTTACTTGTTAAGCAGCTCTGACTGCGAACCGCTAAAACTCAATGAGCTATTAAGGTTGGCAACTGGAAAGCAATTAGAAGAATGGAATTCACTTCGACTTGGTTATACAGAGTCTAAAGGAGATCCTGAACTCCGTAAAGAAATTTCCAAATTACATACTTCGATTACACCAGATGATGCATTGGTGTTGGTGCCTGAGGAAGGTATTTTCATTGCTATGAATGTACTATTGAAAAAGGGGGACCAGATAGTAACCACTTTCCCTGGTTATCAATCACTCTATCAGGTTGCAGCAGGTATTGGATGCCACATTTCCAAATGGGAACCCGACCAGGATTTAGAATTTCAAATTCAGGATTTGCAATCATTGGTAACTAATAAAACAAAACTTATTGTAATCAACTTCCCGCACAATCCTACTGGCAGAACCGTTTCAGCAGAATCGTTGAATCAGATTGTTGACCTCGCACGCCAAAAGGGAATCACGATATTTTCTGATGAAATGTATCGGTTTATGGAATACGATATCACCGATCGATTGCCCAGCGTTTGCGATCTTTATGAAAATGCAATTTCTCTTTTTGGATTAAGTAAAACATTTGGCCTTCCAGGTTTACGAATTGGCTGGCTAACTACGCGCAACAAAAAATTGATGGAGGCGCTCATTACTTTTAAAGATTATACCACCATTTGCAACAATGCACCAGGAGAAAAACTTGCCATCATTGCTTTGGAGAATAAACGGCAATTGATAGAAAGAAGTTTGGAGATCATTAAATCTAATTTATCCTTATTAGAGGCTTTTGCTCAAGTCAATAAAAATTGGTTTGTATGGAAATCTCCAAAAGCAGGTTCCATTGCATTTCCTGAACTAATAATTAATGAGACGATAATGGAATTCTGTCAGGACCTTGTGAAGAAAAAAGGTGTGATGCTATTGCCACATGACGTCTATGATTTTGAAAGACCCCATGTACGCGTAGGCTTTGGCAGGAAGAACCTGCCTGAGGTACTCAACGTTTTCGAAGAGTACGTAAAGGAGAAAGGATTCTGAAGTATTGGTTAGGGCGCCTCGTGTCCAAAGAACTGATAATTTAAAGGAATATATTTTTTCCACTCGTCAGGCACTTGACTTTCCTCAAAAATGGCATCTACAGGACAGGCAGGAACACATGCATCACAATCAATGCATGTCTCAGGATCGATGTAGAGTTGCTTTCCAGCAGGATCAAATCCTTCTTCTTTCACTTCTTGACCACTCCCATCGGTGCTAATCGGCCCGTGGATGCAATCAACGGGGCAAACATCAACACAAGCGGTATCACAGGTTCCTACGCAGGGTTCACAAATAGTATAAGGCATGGCACTAGAATTTAATTAATGACAACAATTGGATGAAAGACTGAGTTATATCATAGGAAAAATATAAAATAAAAGTGAAATCGAAAAAAGAATAGCCGATTTCAAATTGTTATTGTGATGATGGCAAGGTAAATTTAAGTAACCAGAAATTTTATGAGTGAGACCTTAGCAAACGGCAAAAAAACAACCGTTGAAAAAGACAAAGTGGTATTGCGCTTTGCTGGAGACTCCGGAGATGGCATGCAGCTGACCGGATCGCAGTTTAGCTTTACATCAGCCCTGTTTGGCAATGATCTGGCTACATTTCCAGACTTCCCTGCCGAAATAAGGGCCCCGTTGGGTACCGTAGAGGGCGTTTCAGGCTTTCAGGTTCAAATTGGTCAGGTAGATATTTATACTCCTGGTGACTTGGCGGATGTATTGGTCGCCATGAACCCTGCAGCCTTGATGTCCAATCTGCGTTATGCCAGGATGGGCGGCACCATTATACTTGACATGGATGCCTTTGACAAAAGAAATATTGAAAAAGCTGGCTTTAAGAACAATCCGGTAGAAGACGGATCACTAGATGCCTATAATATCGTTGAGGCCCCTATTTCGTCATTGACCAAAACGGCATTGGAAGGGATTCAATTGGACAACAAAAGCATCATGCGTTGCAAGAATATGTTCGCCTTGGGCATGATGTATTGGTTGTTTGACCGCTCTTTGAGTGAAACTGAGAAATACCTGGACAGTAAATTCAAAAAAACACCAGCGCTTGCAGAAGCTAATAAAAAAGCCCTGCACACAGGATTTCATTTTGCAGAAACCATTGAGGCGCTACCTTCCATGTATAAGGTACCCGCAGCCAAAATTGAAAAAGGAAAATATCGCCATATATCAGGCAACGTAGCCACAGCGTGGGGTTTCATGGCAGCAGCAGAAAAAATGGGAAAGAAAATTTTTTATGGCTCTTACCCCATTACACCTGCCAGCGATATTCTTCATGAACTTTCTAAACATAAGCATCTGGGCGTAATCACGCTTCAGGCTGAAGATGAAATTGCAGCGGTCTGTTCTGCTATTGGTGCTAGCTATGCTGGCCAGATTGGACTTACTGCTTCATCAGGTCCAGGTATTGCTTTGAAAGGTGAGGCCATTGGTTTGGCCATCATGGCAGAGATTCCATTAATTGTTGTGGACGTGCAACGTGGCGGACCCTCTACTGGCTTGCCTACCAAAACAGAACAAGCGGATATAAATATTGCACTGTATGGAAGAAACAGTGAAAGTCCATGTATAGTATTGGCCGCAAGCACACCGTCTGATTGCTTTGAATTTGCTTACATGGCCACAAAACTGGCTTATGAACACATGACCCCAGTGATTCTGTTAACAGATGGTTATCTAGCCAATGGATCCGAACCATGGAAGTATCCTAAGATGGAGGAGTTGCCAGCCATCACTATCCCAGTAGCGCAGTCGAATGGAGAAGCCTACCTGCCTTATTTGAGAAATAAGGAAACCCTGGCTCGTTATTGGGCTGTGCCGGGTATGGCCGGAATGGAGCACCGTATTGGTGGACTTGAAAAGCAAGAGAATACCGGAAACGTTTCTTATGATCCCATTAATCATGAAAACATGGTGAAGGTTCGTGCGGAAAAAGTGGAAAGAGTAGCCAATTACATTCCTGAATTGAAAGTAATGGGAGAAGGAAAGGGAAAATTATTGGTTGTAGGATGGGGCGGCACCTACGGTAGCTTGCACACCTCTGTAACGGAATTGAGAAAAGCCGGAAAAGATGTAGATCAGGCACATTTCAATTATATCAATCCCCTGCCTAAAAACACGGAACAACTTTTTTCAAACTATGAGCAGATTGTAGTTTGTGAATTGAATATGGGGCAATTTGCATCGCACCTTAGAAGCAAGTTTCCTAAACTTAATATCAAATCTTATACTAAGATTCAGGGTTTGCCCTTTACAGTTACAGAACTAAAAGAAAATTTCCTCAACTTATTAAAGGACTAAGTGTATGGCTGAAGTTGCAGAAAAGAAAAATGAACCTAAACTGACAAAAAAAGATTTTACCAGCGATCAATTGGTAAGATGGTGCCCCGGTTGTGGAGATTATTCCATATTGTCTGCCATGACCAATGCACTTCCTCAACTGGATATCCCTAGAGAGGATTACGTATTTGTTTCAGGGATAGGGTGCGCGGCACGTTTCCCTTATTACATGAATACCTATGGATTTCATACCATTCATGGACGTGGACCCGCTGTAGCCACTGGCGTTAAGCTTGCAAATCCGAAACTTAGTGTTTGGGAAATACAAGGAGATGGTGACGCCTTGGCAATTGGTGGCAATCACTTTATTCATGCGCTGCGTAGAAACATTGACATTAATATTCTATTGTTCAACAATGAGATTTATGGCCTGACCAAAGGGCAGTATTCACCTACCTCACCAACTGGATTGGTTACTAAATCAACACCCTTTGGCGCGGTGGAGAGGCCTTTTCATGCAGGAGAGCTAGTGATTGGAGCACAGGGAACTTATTATGCAAGAACCATCGATACCAATCCAAAGTTAATGACAGAAATTTTTGTTAAGGCAGCCAAGCATGTTGGTACTTCCATGGTGGAGATTTTACAAAACTGTGTGATCTTCAATGATGATGCACATGGCAAAGTGACTGATCGCGCCAATCGTGATGACTTTCAACTGCACATTGAGCATGGGCAACCTATGCTTTTTGGAAAAGAGAAACAGAAAGGATTAAGACTCAATGGGCTTAAGCTTGAAGTAGTAACTTTGGGTGAAAATGGCATATCTGAAAAAGATATCCTAGTACACGATGCGCATGAACAGGATTCAACACTACATATGATGCTCGTTAGGTTAAGTCCACCCCATTTCCCGATGGTACTTGGCGTTGTTCGTGACGTGGAAGCGCCTGCTTATTCCCATAAACTTGAAGCTGAAATAGAATTAAGCAGGAAGAAATCCAATTACACCTGCATGGACGACTTGTTAAATAGCGGAGAAACCTGGGAGGTAAAATAAATGGATAGCGAAGCACTGATTATATTCTTTTTTGGAGGCGTCCTTATGGTAGGAGTCGGAGTGCTGGTATCTAACTTGGTTGCTCCAAGTTCGAAAAATACTCAAAAAGATGAACCCTATGAATGTGGAATTCCTACACAGGGCCCATCCATGATTCAGTTTAAAGTTGGTTATTATCTGTTCGCCATACTCTTTCTCATTTTTGATGTAGAAACTGTTTTTATCTTTCCTTGGGCTGTAGTGATGAAGAAAGTAGGAATGGCAGCTTTTATTGAGATATTAATCTTCTTCATTGTACTCGGTCTTGGATTATTATACGCCTGGAAAAAGAAAGCATTGAAATGGGAGTAAACCAAAATACAATCGACCCTGCCGAGCAAGCCCGATTGCTGAAAGACTTTCCTGGAGAAATCAAGAAAGGTCCGGGAAGCAATATTGTGATTACATCAGTGGATGGTGTAGTCAATTGGGCACGGTCCAACTCCCTGTGGCCACTTGTATTTGGCACGAGTTGTTGCGCAATTGAAATGATGGCTACCGGTGCCAGTCGACACGACTGGTCGCGATTTGGAACTGAAGTGGCAAGAGCCACACCAAGGCAAGCTGATCTCATTGTAATCGCAGGAACCATCGTAAATAAAATGGCGCCTGTTTTAAAAAGACTTTATGATCAAATGGCTGATCCGAAATATGTAATTGCCATGGGTGCATGCGCTACCTCTGGTGGCCCATTTTATTACAATACCTATTCTGTAGTGAAAGGTGCTGATCACATCATTCCAGTAGATGTGTATGTACCGGGGTGCCCTCCTCGTCCTGAGGCATTGCTTTACGGAATCATGCAATTGCAGAAAAAAATTAAAGGTGAGTCATTGAGCGATCCACGCGATCCGATGGAAGACTTTGTTTGAGTAAGATGAGATGCACTTTTGTGTATCTCACTAAAAATACTTTAACGCAGAAACTTAAAACTGCGCGCATTACTATTAACAGGGAAAAATGCACAACGAAGGTATTCAGAAATTTATTTTAGATCGTGTGCCCGAGGCCGAGTGTGTGGAGGGCACTCAATTCTTGCAAGTGACTATTCCTTCAGAAAAAATTCTTCCATTAGCGTCAGAATTAAAATCAAACGAAGCCACTTCGTTTGATTTTCTTTTTTGTCTCACTGGAGTTGACTGGCCCGCTCATATGGAAGTGGTCTACCATTTAAAATCTACGCAACATCAGCATCAGCTGGTATTAAAAGCAAAAATCAATTCGCGGGAAAATCCGGAGGTAGCAACAGTCTGTCACATTTGGAGAACCGCTGAACTACATGAAAGAGAAGCCTATGAATTGTTTGGAATAAAATTTCTGAATCACCCAGACCTGAGGAGGCTATTGCTACCTGATGACTGGGAGGGTTGGCCCATGCGAAAAGATTATGACGATCCCATAAATATGATAGCATACTGATGGAAGAAGTAACACAAGAATTGGAATCAAAAGAGTACTTCATCAACATGGGGCCGCAGCACCCCAGTACCCATGGTGTATTGCGTCTTGTGCTTTCTTTGGATGGTGAGATCATTAAAAAAGTAGAACCTCACCTGGGGTACATCCATCGCTCAATCGAAAAGATGTGTGAGCATGATAGCTATCAGCAAATCGTCCATCTCACCGACAGGATGGATTACCTCTCATGTCATATCAATAATGAAGCGGTCTGTCTGGCTGTAGAACAAGCCCTTCAACTGGAAGTCCCTGACCGAGTAAAAGTCATTCGCACTATCATTGATGAGCTGACTCGGCTTTCATCTCATCAGCTTTGGTGGGGCGTAATGGGAATGGACCTGGGTGCCATAACCACTTTCTTATACGGTTTTAGAGATCGTGAAATAATTACCGACATCTTTGAGGAGACGTGTGGTGCCCGGCTCACCATGAACTACAATATTCCGGGGGGATTATTCTTCGATATCCATCCCAACTTCCAGAAAAGAACAAAAGATTTCATTACTTATTTTAGAAAGAAGCTTCCGGAATACGATACTTTACTTACCAACAACGTCATCTTCATGCAACGCATGAAAGGCATTGGTAAACTTTCAAAAGAAGACGCCATCAGCTATGGTGTTACCGGACCAACAGGCAGGGCCTCTGGATTCTCATGCGATGTTCGTAAACAACATCCGTACATGGCCTATGACAAAGTGAACTTTAAGGAAGTTTTAGGAACAGAAGGAGACTGTCTTGCCCGATATAAATGTCGTATAGCCGAAATGTGGGAATCCATGTCAATCATCGAGCAGTTGATTGACAACATTCCAGAAGGGCCTGTTAAAGTGCCTACAAAGGCTGTAATAAAATTACCCAAAGGAGAATGGTACCAGAAGGTAGAAACAGCAAGAGGAGAATTCGGTGTTTATATAATCAGTGAAGGGCAGCGAAGCCCCTATCGATTAAAATTTCGTTCACCCGGCTTTAGTAATTTATCAGCACTGGATCACATGGCACGAGGTTGTAAGATCGCTGACCTTGTGGCCATCATGTCCACCTTAGATTTAGTTATACCAGACATCGATCGTTAAAATATGAATTGGCTCTACGATTTTTCATATCTGACTGGTGGCATACACAATAGCCTTTCTGAACACTTTGAGCCAAGTACAGTCACATTAATTGAAATGATCCTTGCCGGGGTGGCTTTTATGATCCTGTTTGCGATTCTGGGTTTGGTGCTGGTATATGCTGAAAGAAAAGTAAGCGCTTTCTTTCAGCAACGATTGGGGCCAATGCGTGTAGGGAAATGGGGAACTGCACAAACGCTGGCCGATGTGATCAAGCTTTTGATGAAGGAACCATTGATGAATAAGAACGCAGACAGTTTTCTGTTTAATCTGGCACCTTACATTATAATGATAGCAGCCTTTATGGCTATGGCTGCGTTACCCTTTGCAAAAGGATTGCACGCACTTGATTTTGATATTGGAATATTATATGTATCCGCAGTTTCTTCCCTTGGGGTAATTGGAATATTATTGGCAGGTTGGTCGTCCGATAACAAGTACTCACTCATCGGAGCAATGCGTTCAGGTGCACAAATTATCAGTTATGAACTCTCTGTGGGTCTGTCACTACTCACCATCGTTGTATTAACTGGAAGCTTACAATTCAGCACCATCATTGAATCGCAAGCCAATGGATGGTGGATTTTTAAAGGACATATCTCGGCAGTAATTGCATTTATTATTTTTCTAATAGCTAGTACTGCAGAGACCAACCGGGGCCCATTCGATTTAGCCGAAGCTGAATCAGAATTAACGGCAGGGTTTCATACAGAATATTCAGGGTTAAAATTCGCATTCTTTTTCCTGGCTGAGTTTGCCAATATGTTCATTGTATCTGCAATTGGTGCTACAGTTTTTCTTGGAGGATGGATGCCCTTTCACATTGGCGGATGGGTTGGTTTTAATAACATCATGGACTATATCCCTCCTATTTTTTGGTTTTTTGGAAAAGTCAGTTTCATCATCTTTCTGATGATGTGGTTTCGTTGGACTTTTCCGCGATTGAGAATAGATCAATTATTGACTTTAGAATGGAAATACCTTCTGCCTGTTAATTTAATGAATATATTGATAATGGCATTTTTAGCATTAATGGGATGGCACTTTTGAGTTGAGAAACATGAAGAGTATAATTAAATATTTTAAGGATATTTTTTCAGGACTAAGGTCGCTGGTCAAGGGCATGGCGGTGACAGGGCACTACTTCACACATCCAAAGGAAATTATCACGCAGCAGTATCCTGAAAACCGAGATACATTAAAAATGTTCGAACGCTTTCGTGGTGAGGTTGTTTTGCTTCACGATGAAAACAATGAACACAAGTGTACAGGATGTTCAGCCTGCGAAGTGGCCTGTCCGAACGGTACAATTGAAATCATTCCTAAAAGAATTGAGGTGGATGGAAGGAAGGTAAAAGCCATAGACCAATTCGTTTATCATCTTCAGATGTGTACTATGTGCGGATTATGTATCCCAGCATGCCCTACAGATGCCATTGTGATGGCCAATACTTTTGAACATGCTGTTTTTGATCGATCCAAACTCACAAAAATTTTAAATAAACCTGGCTCTAAAATAATGGACGGAATCAAATAATGGAGACAAGCGCTATCCTATTCTACACCATTGCTACCATCATGATTGTCTTTTCATTGTTGGCAGTAACTGCCAGCAAAATATTGAGGGCTGCTGTTTTCCTTTTATTTGCCCTCGGAGGCACCGCAGGAATTTACTTTATGGTTGATTATTTCTTTTTAGCTGCTGTGCAACTCATTGTATATGCTGGGGGTATTGTTGTGCTAATTATTTTTTCCATCCTGCTTACTTCTCACATTGAAGAAAAAATGCAAAAACCTGATATCTGGAAAATAATTCTTACTTCGATTATCGGATTTGCAGGAGCAACCATGTCCATCCACGTCATTACCAACCACGTCTTTACACCTCATGCCGACACTGGGGTGGTAGCCAGTATGGATGTGATCGGAGAAAAACTAATGAATTATGGGGACAGTGGATACGTGCTTCCCTTTGAGGTAATCAGTATTCTTTTATTGGCAGCAATGGTTGGCGCCATTGTAGTAGCCAAACGCAATAAACCCGGAAGTAATGATTGAGCAAGTACCTTTGAACCATGCTTTAATTGTTACCACCATGATGTTTTTCATTGGTGTGTATGGTTTCTTAACCAGGAAAAACCTGATCACCATGCTTATTAGCATTGAGCTCATGCTAAATGCTGTTAACCTCAATTTTGTATTCTTTGATAAGTACTTATACCCTGGCACACTTGAAGGTCATTTCTTTTCCTTGTTTATAATTGCCATTGCTGCTGCAGAAGCAGCGGTGGCCATCGCTATATTTATTAATCTCTACCGCAACATCCGTTCAATTGATGTGGAAGAAGTAGACAAAATGAAATATTGATGAGCTTTCAATACACGATATGGATACTGCTACTGCCCTTCATAGCCTTTGTCATTAATGGTTTAGGCAGTGGGAAGATCCCCGGAAAAATTTCTGGTTGGATTGCAACAATAGCCATTGGCATTTCAACTTTCCTTTCTTACCGAACCGCATTTCAATATTTTACTTCTTCATCACGAGAACAGGTCATTGCTGTTAAAACAACCTGGCTCAGATTCAACGATACATTACAAATTGACCTGGGCATTTTGCTGGATCCTATTTCAGTAATGATGCTAGTAGTGATAACAACGGTTTCGTTGGTGGTCTTTTTGTACAGTCAGGGTTACATGAAAAATGAAAGTGGCTACGACCGCTACTTTGCTTTCCTGTCACTTTTCAGCTTCTCCATGCTGGGTTTGGTAGTTGCTACCAATCTTTTTCAAATGTACATGTTTTGGGAGTTGGTGGGTATATCTTCCTATTTACTGATTGGATTCTATTATGATAAACCCACCGCTGTAGCTGCTGCGAAAAAAGCTTTTATCGTTACGCGGTTTGCAGATCTAGGATTTCTTATCGGGATATTAATGGTGTCTTTTTATGCAGGTACTTTCGATTTTGAAGTACTCACCCGTCCAGAATCACTCCAATTCTCAACAGCAGCCACCTTCATGGGACTTTCAACCATTACATGGGCTTTGTTGTTGATTTTTATGGGAGGTGCAGGAAAGTCAGCCATGTTTCCATTGCACATATGGTTACCCGATGCCATGGAGGGACCTACACCCGTCTCTGCATTGATACATGCCGCTACGATGGTTGTAGCTGGTGTTTTTCTGGTTGCCCGTTTATTTCCATTGTACTATGCCTATGCACCCACCGCTCTGGAAGTTGTTGCTTTCATCGGTGCCTTCACTACTTTATTTGCAGCAGTAATTGCTTGCACACAATATGATATTAAAAGAGTGTTGGCATTTTCTACGATGTCTCAAATTGGGTACATGATGTTGGCATTGGGTGTATCTGGTTATGAGGGCGCGGATGGACTTGGTTATACCGCATCACTTTTCCATCTTTTTACCCATGCTTTCTTTAAAGCACTTCTTTTCCTGGGAGCAGGGGCCATAATTCATGCTGTTCATACCAACGACATTCGAGAGATGGGCGGACTGCGTAAGCATCAGCCTATTACACACATCTTATTTTTGATTGCATGTTTGGCTATTGCGGGTATCCCTCCTTTTGCAGGTTTTTTTAGTAAGGACGAGATTTTATCAGCTGTCTTTGCCAATCACCCTATCTACTTTGGGATAGCAGCATTGGTCGCTGGTCTCACTGCCTTTTATATGTTTCGTCTCTACTTCATAGTCTTTTGGGGCAAGGCTACAAAATATGATCAAGTTCCACATGAATCCCCTGCAATCCTGCTAATTCCCATGATACTATTAGCTATTGGCTCAACACTGGCGGGTTTTATTCCTTTTGGTCAATTTATTTCTTCCGATGGCTTACCATTAGCAAGCCAAATTAATTGGCCTATCGCTATTACTTCAGTTATTCTGGCGCTAACTGGAATTGGTATTGCCTGGAAATTTTATAAAGTAGAATCAACTTCACCTGACAAGGTTGCCAAATCGTTTGGCACATTGTATACAAGTGCCACAAAAAAATTCTATATCGATGAATTGTACATTTTAATCACTAAAGGAATAATTTTCCGGCTCGTAGCCAAACCACTCGCCTGGTTCGACAGGAATGTTATTGATGCCTTCATGAATTTACTGGCTGCCACTACCAACTGGATTTCAGTGCAAATTAGGGAATTTCAATCTGGTCAGGTGCAGAAATATGCAATCATCTTTATATCGGGAGTACTTATTATTGTGTTAAGTTATATCTACGTCAATCGATGAATATCCTGATAGCCCATATTGCAGTTCCTGCGATCACCACTTTGGTGATGATGTTTGCGCGCACACAAAAACAAGTTCGTGCCGTAGCTGCCAGTGGTATGACCTTGCAACTGCTACTTTCTCTTATTTTGCTTTATCTCTTCCTGCAAGAAAGGGCTGCAGGTAATGAAGCGGTGGTTCTCTTTACACAAAGTTATTTCTGGTATCCAAGTCTAGGTATATCATTTGACATAGGCGTAGATGGTATTGCCGTGGCGATGATTTTGCTTACTTCTATTGTCATCTTTACCGGCATTTTTGCGAGTTGGGAAGTAGAGAAACTTTATAAAGAATTTTTTATTTCACTGATTGTACTGGCTACTGGAGTATATGGCTTTTTTGTTTCACTGGATTTATTCGTTTTGTTCTTGTTTTTTGAATTGGCCGTAATACCCATGTACCTGCTCATTGGTATTTGGGGGAGTGGGCCAAAGGAGTATGCAGCCATGAAGCTCACGCTTATGCTTATGGGTGGTTCCGCTTTGCTGGTGGTTGGAATACTTGGTGTTTACTTTACCGCAGATGTGGAGGGCTTAAGGACATTCAATATTCTGGCATTGGGGCAACAACATGTACCCATCGAAATGCAGCGAATATTCTTCCCTATGCTCTTTATTGGGTTTGGTGTAATCGGTGCCTTGTTTCCGTTTCATACCTGGTCACCAGATGGACACAGCTCAGCTCCAACTGCAGTTTCTATGCTGCATGCGGGTGTACTCATGAAACTGGGTGGCTATGGTTGCCTTAAAGTGGCTATCTTTCTTTTGCCTGAGGCCGCTAATGAGATGTCATGGATCTTTTTGATCCTCACTTCCATTTCTGTGATTTATGGTGCATTAGCCACTGTTGTGCAAACCGACCTAAAATATATCAATGCCTACTCTTCTGTAAGTCATTGCGGGCTGGTGTTGTTTGCCATTCTGATGCTCAACAAAACCTCCTCCACTGGAGCCGTGTTGCAAATGATCTCTCACGGATTAATGACTGCCCTTTTCTTTGCATTGATCGGCATGCTATATTCTAGAACCAAGACGCGCATTATAACTGAAATGGGTGGTCTGATGAAAGTTCTTCCGTTCTTATCGGTATGCTATGTCATTGGTGGTTTGGCTTCTTTGGGATTGCCAGGATTAAGTGGTTTTGTGGCAGAGATGACAATTTTTGTTGGTGCATTTGAACATGAGGATTTGTTTCACCGAGTTGCCACAATCATTGCCGTCTCTTCTATTGTGGTTACAGCAGTCTATATTTTAAGAGTTGTGGGCATGTTGTTGATGGGACCGATAAAGTCTGAGGCATATAACAATTTCCCAAAGGCAAAGTGGTTTGAAAAGATAGCTACGATTTCGTTAATAACTGGAATATTAGTGATTGGATTGACACCCTTATGGTTATCAAATATGATAAGAGATAGTTTAGGATTGATTGTAGATAAATTGGTTTTAAAATAAATGAGTTTACAAGAGCTGCTTTTAATGCGACATGAATGGACCCTGATAGGGTCGTTGTTGATTCTTCTTGTTCTTGAACTCAATTTTACTGACGAAGGTAAAACCAAAAGTATACCCTCTGCAGCCATCTTGTTTGCCCTCGTTACTTTATCTGGATTTCTACCTTCTCAGTCAGGAACGTTATTCGGGGGAATGTACGTTACTGATCCGCTTCGAATTTTAATGAAAAACATTCTTAATCTTGGTGTGTTGATTGTGTTCTTACAGTCTGGTTCGTGGTTACGCGCTAAAAACAATTACAATCGCATTACAGAATTCTATTTGCTAATGCTTAGCAGTGTAATCGGTGTAAGCTTCATGATATCGGCAGGAAATTTTCTCATGTTCTATCTGGGGTTAGAGTTACTCACCATTCCTATTGCAGCCGCTGCCTCTTATGAACAATACAAGAGTAAGTCTGCCGAAGCAGGTATCAAACTTATCTTATCTGCAGCCTTTGCATCCGCCCTACTGCTTTTTGGATTATCCATGTTGTACGGTGCCACCGGGTCTATGTACTTCAGTAAAATGATTGTTACCGCAGATGTATTACATGTGTTGGGCTTTGTGTTCTTTTTTTCTGGGTTAGCATTTAAAATCAGTGTCGTTCCCTTCCATTTATGGACTGCCGATGTGTATGAGGGCAGCCCAACCAATGTTACTTCCTATTTATCGGTAGTTTCCAAGGGAGCCGCCATCTTTGTTTTTGTTTTACTATCAGTTACTTTATTTGAAACAATTCGTCAAGTGTGGCAACCTGTAATTTATGGTACTGCCATTTTCACTATGACCATAGGAAATCTTTTTGCCATAAGGCAACAAAATCTAAAACGATTTCTTGCATTTTCTTCTATTGCTCAAGCTGGTTTTATTTTACTGGGCGTAATAGGAGGAACCGCGCTGGCGATGGCCAGCGTTATATACTTTGTGTTGGTATATGTATTCTCCAATCTCGCGGCTTTTGGAGTTGTAATCGCCATCGAACAATACTCAGGAAAAATAAATATTAACGATTACAATGGACTGTATCATACCAATCCTCGATTGAGTCTGGCTATGATGCTGGCTTTGTTCTCATTGGCAGGAATACCTCCACTGGCTGGTTTTTTCGGAAAGTTTTTCTTGTTCACAGCAGCGGCTGAAAGTGGCTATTATGTTTTGCTTTTCATTGCTGTAGCTAATGCTGTGGTGTCTTTGTATTACTATCTGCTTGTGGTAAAAGCTATGTTTGTCAATAAAAATGAATCACCCATAAAATATTTCCATAGTGACTATCCTACCCGGATTGCTTTGAGCGCATGTGTAGTGGGTATTTTGGTGATAGGATTTTATAGTCCAATTTTTGAATTTATCAAGCAACTTTGTTTATCCAGCCTTTAAAATGTCGTTATTAAAATTCGAACATAAAATAATAGAAATAGATGAAGTTGCTCATCGCATACTCGAGGCAGGCATTACTAAAGAACGTGCCGAATTCTTGCAAAAACTTCTTGCCCACAATAATCACAAAACAACCATTCAGGAGGTACCCCCCAAGGAAGAAGGACAACCCCCAACATACACTTTAGCTACTCCGGATGTTACTCTAAATCCCATTGTAAAAGTTTACAATAGGGAGCTGAAGACACCAGAAGGCAAGCGTGTGACTCCCGACTACTGGAACCAAAAAACAACGAAAATTGAACCCAATTATTGGGATAAGTCCAAGAAAGATTTCTTAAAGTAGCATTTAAGTTAAAAATCGCATAATTATTTGATGTTGTCTACGGACTAATGATGAAATTTCTCCCAGTCTGTCGGGTAATTCTACCTTACCCCATCCATATATTTTTATAAACATAAAATTAAGCCATATATTCGGGCGAAAATTGAAACACATCATTCTATGAAAAAAAATTTTATTTTAGTTCTAATTGGTTTCTTTAGTCTTTTATCTGGCTCTGCTTTTGCCCAGTATGCCAAGGGTGATAAGCTTTTAAACGTTGGTATTGGAGTCAACTCCTATTACAATGGAGGCATCCCGGTGGGTGCATCATTTGAGGTGGGGGTAACCGATGAAATCAGTGTGGGCGGTTCTATAGATTATCTCTCACACAATTATGGCACCTTTTTCGGCAATGACTGGCGATTCACGGCACTATACATTGGCGCCAGAGGTTCTTACCACTTCAATGAACTGTTGAATCTAAAAAATGATAAAATTGATCTGTATGGAGGTCTTACTTTAGGGTACAGAAGTTTCACCTGGAGCGATTCATCATATGGAAGTGGTCTTGGCAACAGTTATGGAAGTGGCGCATTCCTTGGTATTTACGCTGCAGGCCGCTATTATTTTTCAGAAAAAGTGGGTGCATTCCTTGAAGTAGGTGCAGTGGGATCGACCAACGCAAAACTGGGAGTTGCCTTTAAATTTTAATAAGAAGTCTTCTATAAAGATAAAAAAGTACGCCTCTTCAGGGCGTACTTTTTTTATCAAAACATTTTTTTCGTATCAATCACATTGATCAATGGCTTTCCTTCAAAATAGTTTTTAAGGTTTTCACAAAAGATGTCAGTGATCAACTCATTTTCTCTATCACTGGTACTTCCAGAGTGAGGACTCACAATAACATTAGGCATATCCCATAGCGGACTTTCTTTCGGCAAAGGTTCCATTTCAAACACATCTAGGCCTGCAACTCCCAAATGACCCGATTGCAAAGCACTGATTAATGCAGATTCGTCCAGCAGGGCTCCACGTCCGATATTGATAAGTATTGCTCCTTTTGGAAGAGTAGCCAATTCTTTTTCACCAATCATCTTTTCTGTTTCGGGTGTGTGAGGAGCAATCAGGACAAGATATTCGATTCGTGGCAATACCTTATCTAATTCATTTTGTCCATACAATTCATTGACATGAACATCTCTGGGATTAACATTATGGGTATCCCTTTTCACACCCAGCACATTCATTCCCATACACTGGCACAATTGACCAATTTTTTGCCCTACTTTTCCGACACCAATAATTCCTATAGTTCTATTTCGAAGATCTGTTCCTGCAAAACGCTCCCAATGTTTCTTCCTTTGGTTGTCGATAGTATGTATTAATTTTTTGTTGAATGCCATCATTACCATAAGACAAAACTCAGCAAGTGGCTGATCGTGTACGCCTCGTGCTGATGTAAAAACAGTCTGAGGCATTCGCTGAGCGTATTGAAGTTGATGCAAGGCCTGACCGATTCCTGAACTTGTCGCTTGCATCCACCTCACATTCGGTGCCAGTTCTGGGAGATCATGCATATGCGTTTGATCAAAATCAAAAAGGATATCTGTTCTTTTCAGGAATGATAGCCATTTTTGTTCTTGGTCAGATGTTCTTTTGATTGGGGCTCCTTTATGATCGGCAGGATAACGAGGTGCTGCAATTAAATCAGGTTCATAGATGACTTCACACTGAGGTGCCGCCAGTTTTATACGTTCAACATGTTCGGGTTCTAAATAGCTGGCTATTAATAGGGTGTAACTCATGGTGGTGAAAATAAACAAATTTCAACCACCAGATTTCAAACTATACAAGAACGACTTTTAAAAGCCTTAACCGGTTTTATGCCTACCTAACCAAAAACGAATTACAATAAACTCAACCCAATTTTTTCATCACTACAGTGGCATTGTGACCTCCAAACCCAAAGGTGTTGCTCATCGCAACATTAATGTCCTTTTTCATCTTTGTGCCCATTACCACTTGTAGTCCTTGTGGCATTTCAGGATCAATTTGTTGGGTATTGATGGTAGGTGGTATCCAACCGGTTTCAATTGCCTTAATACAAATGATGGCTTCTGCAGCTCCTGCAGCTCCTAATAAATGACCTATAGCAGATTTGGTGGCACTGATATGCATGTGATCCGGATGTTCGCCAAAAACTTTTACTACTGCTTTCATTTCACTCATGTCACCCAAAGGCGTAGACGTTGCATGCGGATTCAGATAGTCAACATCTGATGGTTTTAAATGGGCATCCTCCAAAGCCCATTGCATTCCCAGCATGGCACCCTTTCCTTCAGGATGTGTTGCAGTCAAATGATAGGCATCTGCAGACATGCCTCCACCAGCCACCTCTGCATAAATTTTAGCGCCTCGTTTCATCGCATGTTCGTACTCTTCCAACACCAGTGCTCCAGCGCCTTCACCCATTACAAAGCCATCCCGCGTAATATCAAATGGACGACTTGCATGTGTCGGATCATCATTTCTTGTCGACAATGCCTTCATAGCACTAAAGCCGCCAATACCTGCTTCATTCATGGCTGCCTCCGATCCTCCTGTAATGATAATGTTGGCTTTTCCCCATCGAATATAGTTCATCGCGTCAATAATAGCAGTTGTGGAAGTAGCACATGCTGATACTGTGGTGAAGTTCAATCCCATAAATCCATACTTCATAGAAATCCATCCTGAAGCGATGTCTACAATAACTTTAGGTATGAAATAAGGATTGATCCGTGGTGTTCCATCGCCTCTTCCAAACTCCATCATCTCCTGTTGAAAAGTACTAAATCCACCATTTCCGGTTCCCCATATTACGCCTACTCTGGTCTTATCAATGGCTTCTAAATTTAATTTGGAATCATTGATAGCCTCATCAGTAGCTGCAAGTGCATACTGTGAAAAAAGATCCATTTTGCGTATCTCTGATTTTTCAAAGTGGTTGAGGGGATCAAACCCCTTAACCTCACATGCAAACCGCACTTTAAACTTAGAAGTGTCAAATTTCTGAATAGGAGCAGCTCCACTCTGACCAACAATAAGGTTATTCCAAAAATCATTAATATTATTTCCCAGTGGCGTGATAGCCCCCAACCCAGTGACCACAACTCTTTTTTGTTCCATTACTTTTTATTTACTGATTTGATTTAAAATATCTGTACAGTGGGCTGTTACAGCTTTCATCGAAATGCTCGAACGCTCCACCCTTGAAAACATAATCGCACCTTCGATGCTACAAAAAAAGATATAGGCTAAGGCCTTTGCGTCAATGTCAGACTTAAACTCACTTGTAGCTATTCCCTTATTTAGTAGTGATTCAATGAAGCTGACTGTACCATTGAGTTCAGCTGTTACCAGCCTTCGCATACCAGTGTCATTATCGTCAACTTCCACAGCAGTATTTAACAAAGGACACCCACCGGAAATGGGCGGTGTCAATACATAGGAGGAAAAGAAATCTAGCACAAGCAAAAGTTTTTCCTTGCATGTAACTCCACCTGAAACATGTTCAAGAAGCAAACGCTTTACCTTTTGGATGGCAAAGCCAAAAGCCTCTTTTCTGATTGTTTCTTTATCCTTGAAGTTACCATAAAGCGCGCCTTTGGTCAGGCCAGTGACCTTAGTCAGGTCAGTAAGTGAAGTGGCCTCAAAACCCTTTTTATTAAATAATGGCGCTGTTTTTTCAACAATAAACTGTCTTGTTTTTTCAGCTTTACCCATATCGGCAAAGATATAATAAAATATACCAATCGGTATATTTTATTATATCTTATTTTACAGCCCTTCCTAAAAAAACAGCCAGGTCCTTACGAACCCGGCTGTACCAATAATCTAATACTCACAATTATCTAAGTTCCGCTCGCTTCTTCTCCATCTCTATCTTGATTGCCTGTAGTCGCTTTAATCCTTCAATAGCTTGCTGTGTGGGCTTGGCATCAGCATTTTGAAACACCAGTTGCATGTACAAAAATTTATCCTGTAACCCTACAATGGTTTCATTGGGTCTTTCAGTAATACTTCCATAAATGATATCTGGATTTTCAGGCTTCCCTTCACCAACCATTTCGTTCAATGCGATGTATTGTGACTTCTTTAGTTTTTTCTTGCCATTCAGTTGTGCTTCAATAGACTCTCGCATAGACTGAAGCTCGTGATACGCGTTGTAACAATCCATAGAATAATCATGCTGTGCTTTCAAATCGGCAGAGGTGATGGTTACGCGCGGATCCATTTTTATTTCCAATGATTTTTCCATTGGCTTTCCATCTACGGTCAACCGTACAGTATACTTGCCTGGCATCACAAAAGGTCCTTGAGGTCCTGTTGGTGTATTCTTATAAACAGCAGAGATGGAATGCTGACGTTGGGAACCCGCAGGAGGTGCATAGCGCAAATCCCAAATAAACCGATGATGTCCTGCATCGGTGGCTATTTTTTGTGCCGGACGGAACCAATAAGTAGGATATTGCATAGCCGTTGTGTCTAATACTTCTGGTTTATCCTTGCTGGAATATTTTCTTACTACCTGACCATCTGCCGCTACAATTTCTAATACCACATCACTTGCATTTTGTTTGAGCAAGTAATCCAATATGGCTCCATCTGGAGGATTTTTACCTGTTGGTTCTTCGGGTAAAATTGGAGTATCTAAAAACATATTGTCACGTACACGAATGGCTACGGGAGGGCCAAAAAGGTAGGCCTGATCAGTTGCGGCTGCTTTGGCTTGTTCTCGCAAAGGATTGATGTTATCCATAATCCAAATCGATCGACCATGAGTACCTATTACCAAATCATCCTCATGTATAACCAAATCTCTAATTGATGTAGCCGGCATATTCATACGCAACGATTGCCAGCTTTCTCCATCATCAATTGAAAAGTAAACCTCTCGCTCTGTGCCAGCAAACAACAATCCTTTTTGTTTAGGATCTTCTCTCACCACATTCACAGGTCCCATCGGATTCATTCCTTTAACAATTTCTTGCCATGTGACTCCGCCATCATGGGTGCGATACACGTGGGGTTTCATATCATCTTTTCTAATGGCATTGATGGCCATGTAGGCTGTGTTCACATCAAAGTGGCCTGCATCCATGATCGATACCTTGTCCCACGATTTCAAAGCAGGAGGTGTAACTTCCTTCCAGCTCTTTCCTCCATCCTTGGTAAGATGAACAAGTCCATCATCGGTACCTGCCCAAATGGTGTTCACTTCGAGTGGAGACGCACTTACAGCATAAATAACTGCACGCTGCTTCATTGTTTCCATTTCCGCTGTTTTGAAATCTCCTACACTGGCAGGCACTTCGGGCTGTTTGCGTGTAAGATCCGGGCTAATGATTTCCCACTCCTGCCCACCATTCATAGTCTTCCATAGCACATTGGTTCCAAACAAAAGCATGTTGGGATCCTTGGGATGAAAAAGTAAAGGCAAAGTGCGCAGCATTCGATATTTTCCGGTGCGGAATGCCTCTGGTGCAACATTTTGTGATTGCCCTGTTTTTTTATTGAAACGCATTACGCGGCCACCATAAATGATGTCAGGATTCTTAGGGTCGGGCGCAATGGTTGCGTACTCATCATTTCCAATTCCAATCCAATCGCGCATAGAAATTTGTCCTCCATCACCACGACTGGCTGTGCCAATTGCACCGCTCTCTTGTTGTCCACCATACACCCAATAGGGAAATTGGTTGTCTGTAATCACATGATACATTTGTGATGTTGGCTGATTTAGCCAGGTACTCCATGTCTTTCCCCCATTTACGCTTATCGTTGCCCCCTGATCTACAGCAAAAAACATGATATCCGGATGCTCAGGGTTGATCCAAAGTCTGTGATAGTCGTCACCACCCGGTGCGCCCTTAAACGACCACCAGGTTTTTCCTCCATCTGTTGATTTATAAGCGGCTACATTACCCGCGAAAACTATGTCAGGATTCTTAGGGTGTACTTTTATCTCAGCAAAGTCTCCTCCCCGCCCCCATATCCTTCTGTCCGTTGTAACCAATGACCAATTCTCACCTGCATCATCGCTTCTGTAAATACCTCCGTTTTGTCTGGCATCTACAGTAGCATATAATCTTTTTGAATTGCTGTTTGCTATTCCAAAACCGATTCTACCCAAGCCTTGCGCAGCTCCAGGCAAACCATTGGTAAGCTGGCGCCAAGTAGTACCACCGTCAGTTGATTTATACAACCCACTATTAGGCCCAGCGAATGCAGCGTTTTCCCAAGGACCTTCCTGATGTTCCCACATATCGGCATACAAAACTTGTGGATTGGTAGGATCAAACTCAATTTGAATGGCTCCCGTATTGTGATTGATATAAAAAACTTTTTCCCAGCTTTTACCTCCATTGGTTGTACGAAAAACTCCCCGCATTTCATTGGCACCATAGGGGTGCCCTAATCCTGCTACAAACACAATATCTGGGTTGGTGGGGTGAACTATTATTCTGCCAACTTGCTGAACATCATTTAAACCAACATGCGACCAGGTCTTGCCACCGTCAACTGATTTAAATATTCCATCACCTACACTTAGATCAGGCCTGTGAAGCCCTTCTCCACTTCCGACATAGATAATATTCGGATTAGTAGGTGAAACCGCTATGTCACCCACAGATCCAGTAGGTTGATCGTCAAATATTGGATTCCAGGTACGACCGTAGTCATCCGATTTCCAAACACCTCCATTATTAACACCCATAAAAAATACGTTGGGTTGTGAAGGTATGCCAACAGCACCTACCGTTCGGCTAGCTCTAAATGGACCGATAGAACGGTATTCCAGTTCTTGAAATGATTGTTTTAAAACAGTTTGACCGAGCACTGATACAGACCCAGCCAAAAGCAAAAGGAGTAAAAATTGTCGCATAATCATTGGATTAGATTTCGATTTTAGGCAATATCCAAGGCAATCACAACACAAAACAAGAGCAAGAGGCAGATCTTTAGTACGAACGCAACTTGATCAAAGCGTTGGCAATTGAGGTTAATGGTTCGATAAAGCCGCAGAATTATCGTATCTTTGTCACTTCATCTGTCTTTCCGAGGGTTCTCTCCTCAAATTCATTTGAATCGACATAAATCTATTATTCACTGACCAAAACTATCTATGGCAAAATCGCAGGAGACCTGGAACAAAAAACAAAAAGAGAAGAAGAAGCAAAAGAAAAGAGACGACAAAGAGCAAAAGAAGCAGGACAGAAAAGCCAACTCATCCGGAAGCAACTTTGAAGACATGCTGGCCTATGTGGATGAGTTCGGAAACATTACCTCCACTCCTCCGGATCCATTAAAGAAAAAGGTGTCTGTAAAATTAGAAGACATCGAGGTGAGCATCCCCAAGCAAGCACCTATTGATCCAGCCGATTTGATCAGAAAAGGAAGTGTAACTTTCTTCAACGATTCTAAAGGATATGGATTCATTAAAGATACTGAATCACAAGACAGCGTTTTTGTTCATATTAATGCATTGTCTGAACCCATCAAGGAAAAAGACAAGGTAACTTTTGAAGTAGAAATGGGACCAAAAGGCCCTTCTGCAGTTAATGTTAAGTTGGTCAAGCCGGAATAATTCCTGCCATAACCCATCCTTAAAATACTATCATCAGCCGGAAATATCCGGCTTTTGTTTTTTGACCTCCCGTGAATTGACTTTTGATCAGTATCACACTATTTGCCCCCCAACAAAGTCTACTTCCAAATAGCGGAGCTAATTCTTACATTAGATTCTTTGTGAATAGTTAAACCAAATGATCAAAACGCATGAAATCCCGTATAGCTACCCTCCTTTTTGTTTTTGTTCAACTTGTTGCAGCAGCCCAAAGTAAGCAGCCATTCAGCCGGATGGATGTGTTTGAATTGGAATGGGTGGCCGACCCTCAAATTTCTCCTGATGGCAATCAGGTGGTGTACGTGCGCAGAGGCATGAACATCATGACAGACAGAAGAGAGGGAAAACTTTGGATCATCAATGCGAATGGGACTGGTCACGAGAAATTGACTACCAATGATGTAGGTGAAGGTAGTCCTTCATGGTCACCCGATGGAACAAGGATTGCTTTTGTGAGCAGCAGTGGCGATGGTGCTGAAATATTTGTCTACTGGATGAAGACTGGACGTTTGGCCAGATTGACGCAGCTGAATCGATCCCCAAGAGGATTAGTTTGGTCTCCAGACGGAAAACATATCGCTTTTTCAATGCACGTACCAGGCAATGAACTATCGCTTGTAAAACCTCCTTCAAAACCAGATGGTGCCAAATGGGCGGAAGCACCAAGGGTGACCACCAGATTGAAACACGAAGCAGATGGCTCTGGATACATGGAGCCAGGTTATTCTCATTTGTTCGTTGTGCCTGCTGAAGGTGGCACCGCACGACAGGTGACCAGCGGAAATTTTCAACACAGAAGTACTCCAGTTTGGTCAAGTGATGGAAAACAATTGATTTTTTCTGGCAATCGCAATGAAGATTGGGAATATGATTTTGACAACTCAGAGCTTTACGCTGTCTCAGTTATTGATGGAAAGATAAACACATTAACAACTCGAAAAGGACCTGACCACAGTCCGGCAGTTTCACCAGACGGAAAGACAATAGCCTATGTGGGGTTTGATGACCGAACACAGACCTATCAGGTCACAAGGTTGTACACCATGAATGGGGATGGATCGGGCAAAAAAGAAATAGATACTAAACTTGATCGTGACATTAACAACCCAGTGTGGGATAGTGAGGGGAAAGGTCTGTACTTTCAATATGACGATAAAGGAAATACTAAAATTGGCTATGTTACATTAGCAGGAAAAACTTCTCTTATTACCAGTAATCTTGGTGGTGATGATCCAGCGAGGCCTTATGGTGGTGGTTCGTTCTCCATGGCCAATACAGGAAGAGTAACTTTTACTCACACAACTCCAGAACACCCAAGTGAACTGGCCATAATGGATAAAGGAAGTAGCAAGGTTAATTTGATTACTTCTTTGAACAGCGATTTGTTGGATTTCCGTCAATTAGGCAAGGTGGAAGAAATTTGGTACAAAGCTTCAGTAGGGAACTACGATATACAAGGTTGGATTGTCAAGCCTCCGTTCTTTGAAGCCGGAAAAAAATATCCACTGATTGTAGAAAACCATGGAGGTCCTACTGCAAACTATGGGGATCGTTTTTCACCTGAAATGCAATTGCTGGCTGCGGGTGGCTATGTGGTGTTTTATCCAAACCCACGCGGAAGCACCAGTTACGGTGAAAAATTTGGAAATGAATTGTATCACAACTATCCCGGTAACGATTACGATGATGTAATGGATGGTGTGGATGCGGTGTTAAAAAAAGGATTTGTCGATGATCAAAATTTATTTGTAACAGGCGGAAGTGCAGGTGGAATAATGAGCGCGTGGATGATTGGAAAAAACAATCGGTTTCGTGCAGCTGCTGTTGTAAAACCAGTAATGAATTGGATCAGCAAGACATTGACAGCTGACAACTATTACGGGTATGCCAATTCGAGGTTTCCAGGGCAGCCTTGGGAAAACATGGAAACTTATATGAAATTCTCTCCCATCTCTTTAGTTGGAAATATCCAGTGTCCCACATTGGTAATGGTAGGTTCAGAAGATATGCGCACACCTCTTTCTGAAGCCAAGCAATTGTACCATGCACTCAAGATCAGAAAAATAGAAACAGCATTGGTGGAAGTCCCTGGTTCTTATCATTATATCGCCAATCGTCCTAGTCAACTGATCACTAAGATTGATCATATTTTAGCTTGGTTTGACAAATACAAAAAATAGCATACATGGCCTTTTCTGTCAGGGAAGCTACTGTCAAAGATTTTGATGTTGTTTATCAATTCGTATGTGAATTGCAGCACAAGGTCTTTGACAGAGACCTGATGAAGCAACTCTATCAAAAAAACATTTCCAATCCAGACAATGTATATCTGGTGGCTTATGATCAACAAAAAGCCATAGGTTATTTAAGTTGTCACCTTCAAACACTACTTCACCATGCAGGTACTGTAGCAGAAATTCAAGAGATGTTTGTGGCGGCCGAATATCGAAGCAAAGGTGTTGGAACAATACTCATGAATACCATCAAGCAATTAGCAAAGGCAAAAGGTGCATTACAGCTGGAAGTGACCACAAGGATGATTCGGGAAAAGGCGATTCAATTCTATGTACGCGAGGCTTTCGAAAATTCACATCGAAAATTGGTCTATTATTTCAAATGATTTAAAAACTCCACTTCATTCGAATAAACCCTGATTGAGAAACAGAGCCATAGTCGCCAGAGATAGGATCTTCATCAAAGAACAGCTGGCCCACTATGTCCAAATCCAAATTTTGTTTTAAAGAAAAGGTAAGCGCTGGATTAATAAAAAAGGCGTTACTTCCAGGGTAAGCGATTGCAGACAGTCCCCCAAAGAAAAGCGGGGTGAATCGATAGGAAGATTGTACAAAAGATGACCATCGATACATTGAAACATTTCGCACAGTAAAGTTACCCGGTCTTGCTCCTGAAAACGAAAAACCAAAAGCCGGATCTACTTCTGCGAATGAATTGTACATCACAGAACCATTGAGATACAGAGAGTTTTGAAATGAATAATCAATGGAGAATGCACCTAGAAATAGATAATCGTAAGATTGATTGACTGCGGTAGTTATAACAGGAATGAAATAGGAAAGCTCTCCCTTGAATCCTGCATTGCCTATGTTTCCAGCCCAGCCTGTTCCCATAGCAAGGTCTCCTTGTGCTATGCCAGCCAAAAATTGCATGTCGTAATTCCATTTGTTGATTCTCCACATTGCAGCACCAACAAACCTATCCATGTCTTCCGCCACCTTTGCCGCCACTTCTATACTTGATGCCACGCCAGTGTATTTTGAAATGCGCAATGCATCTGATCCAGGACGTTCTTCATAGTCAAAATCAAAAAAGGAGTAAGCATTGAACCAATCATTTGGGTTCCAGGCGAGGTTAACTCCCCAATTAATTCGTTGTCTACCTAATTTTATTTCCCAATCATTCTTATTCCATTGTACATAGACTCTGTCTACCATCACGTTCAACAAGGCGCTTTTGTTATTAATCAGGTTTGCAGACAAATCAAAGTAGTCATTATTGGAATCAATGATCTGGTTATATCCTGGAATGTCGCTTACAAAATCCCCAAGGAACAACCGGTTTCTAAACTCCACGTAGGCGGTAAAGTTAGTATTGGGATACCAAGCAAAGTTTAATCGGTTGTGCGTCAGGTCTTCAATCCAAAGGTCATCATTAAAGTAATTAAACGAGCCCATGTTTTTGATGTAGCCCTTGAATGTCACCTTTTCTTTATCAGTTTCCTGTGCCACTGTAAAGAAAGAGAGTAAACCTCCAATACCTATTAAAAAAAGTTTTTTCATTAACGTTTCACATCTGAAACTATGGCCCCATCCTCTAAAGTGATAATTCTCCTTGCCTTGTCCATTACCCGCTGATCATGAGTAGAAAAAATAAAAGTAGCATTTTGCTCCAGATTCATTTTTGCCATAAGATCCAGCAAATTGCTGGTCGAAGCAGAGTCAAGATTCGCAGTAGGCTCATCCGCCAAAATAAATCGAGGTTTGGAAGCCAACGCCCTTGCCACAGCCACACGCTGCTGCTGCCCACCTGAAAGTTGAGATGGTTTGTTGTTGGCTTTATCAGAAATATCCATGCGTTCTAATAGCTCCATGGCCCTCGTATGCCTCTCTTTCTTATTCCGCTTTTGAAGCAGCATGATAAATTCTACATTTTCAATTGCAGTAAGTACTGGGATAAGGTTGTAAGCCTGAAAAACAAACCCTATATTTTTTAATCTAAAATCGATCAGCTCGCTATCCTTCATAGTAGAAATATCTGTACCTGCTATTTCTACTTTTCCTTCAGTAGGCTGATCAAGACCTCCAAGAATATTCAATAAGGTGGTCTTTCCGCAACCGGATGGACCAACAATAGCAGTAAACTCGCCTTCCTCAATATTCACACTCAGCTTATTGAGTGCATGCACTGGTATGGTAGTCTTGTGGTATACTTTTGAAATGTTGGTTGCTTTTATAATTGTAGACATCTATCTCGATGTTTAGTTTTTAAATGGTATGTAATGCGTCAATAGGTCTGAGTTTAATTGCTTTCCAGGCAGGATAAATTGAAGCTAAAAAAGCTGTAAGCACAACTCCCACCACGATTTGTAAATAATCCATTGGTTGCAAAACAGGATATAAAATACTTTCATAGCCAATAGCCTCTAACCCCTCAGAGTAGTCGGTTAAATCAATTCCCGATGTTCCAAAATAGGATACGGTAGCATAACCAATGAGCAGACCCAGTGGCCCACCAACTGTTGACAGATAAATGGTTTCCAACATGATCATAAAAAATACTTTAACCCGTTTCATCCCCAAAGCCATCAACATGCCCAATTCCCTAACCCTTTCTAACACTGCCATCAACATGGTGTTAACTATTCCAAAGGCAAGGGCAGACATGATAATTACTATTAGCATTTTCAAAATACTGGCCATCCACTGCTCCATGAACACCAATACGGGTGACAATTCCTTCCAACTTTCAACCTGATCATCGGGAAATTTGGCTTTAAGGATTTTTGCCAGTTCTTCATCATCTGTTTCTGGCAAAGTGGTATAGGCTATTTCATGTATGTTGTCTCCAATATTCAATAACCTGTTGAGATCTGTTTTTAAAGTAAAAGCCGTTGTCTCACTAATTGTAGGTGAAGTAGCTTTGAGAGTGCCCACTACCCTAAAACGGCCTGCTGTTATGGTCCCATCTGCATCTTGAAAAGTAAGCACCACTTTAGACCCAACATTCACTTTCAACTTCTCAGCCAATTTATTTCCAATCAAAACCGGATTGCTACTGGTGCCTTCAAAGTAAGTACCTTCATGCACCAGGCTGTTTAGTTCAGTCACCTTTGCCTCCTCATCCGGATTGATCCCAACTATTTTTACCCCAGTTGCCTGTCGTGACGATGCGATCATGCCATTGACCAACGAGCGGGAAGTGACGTCTTCAACGCTTGCAGTAGTTTCTAAAAACCTGATTACAGACAGATAATCACGAATGGTGTATTGAATGTCATAGTCTTGTGTAAACTCCGGGTGATGTATCTGTCCATTGGACGTTTCATGCTTAATGGATGATGATACATAACCAACGAGAAAACTTTTCATAAAACCACCACCAAATGCCATTGCCCAAATGCCAACTACCATTGCGCCAATTACAACAAGGCTACGGCCCTTATTTCTCCATACATTTCTCCACGCTATGATTGCTATCATAATATTTAAGGTCTCATGGATTCGACTGGTTTCATTTTATAAATGGACCAAATGGGATAACCTGCCAACACAATGGCCATAATAAATATTGCGTATGCTTGATTGGTGAATATCACCGGATCCAATGAAAAAGCGTATACAGCTTCTACTCCAAAGTTTTCTATGGCCTTCGCTGCTTCATCTCCGAAATAAATCGGATTAATATGAAAATAGGTTAAGGCAGGCAAACTCATCAGTATACCAAGTAGTACTCCTATTGAAGTCATCATGGTAATTTCTAATAACACAATCACTTGCAGCTGAAGTCGCTTCATGCCCACTGCGATCATTACCCCAAATTCGTATTGACGCTCTGCAGTCATCATCAGGTAGGTGCCAAACATCCCGAAGCCAATGACTAGATAAAGAATCCACAGCATCACCTTGCCACTAATGTTGTCCAATTCAATACTCTGTACAAGGTCTGGCACCAATTCTTTCCAGTCCATTATCTCGTAAGCATCTCCTTTGTATATCTCCCTGATCTCTTTTGTAATTTTTTGCGCATCGTCTGGATCATCAATTACAAGGGCTGCACTGGTAATCAAATTATCAGCCGCATAAAACCACTGCGCCTTTTCCAAACTCATGTAGATCAATTGATTGTTTTGTTGTGGCATGGCAAACTTGACAATACCCCTAACGGGAAAGAGGCCAGCGGCATTGGCGCCATGATAACCTTGACCTAAAAGCACAATGGTATCTCCTACAGTAGCTTTCAGATAATTTGCAAGACCTTGTGAAAGTAAGACCCCATCGTCTTTTGCTTTCAAATAAATGCCTTCAAGCAGTTTGTCTTTTACTCTCGTGAGTTCATTTTCTCTTTCGGGATCAACACCCATAATCAAAGCCCCTTTGGTTTGACTCTTGTAAGAGGATAGTGCAAAAGACTCTATACGTGGAACATAAGTTTGAACACCTTTTAAGGAGTTGACCTTTGATAGTTTCACTGAATCAAACTCAAAACTATTGTCGATTACCTTATCGTTCCAGTATCCATCTTTATGGATTTGAATATACCCCGTATAAAACCTAACTGCATTCTCTATCATCCGCTCATACGAACCCAGTTGCATGGATCGCATTACACATGCCAATAATACGGCAAACGTAATAGACAAGATCGTGATCAATGATCTTCTCTTATTCCTCCAAATGTTTCTCCATGCAAGTATTAAATACATAGGTTATCTAACGCGTTTCATATTCTGCATTGAAAAGAAATCCTCCTTTAATCCAATGTTAAACTCTTGATTGATGTATTCAATCACTGTTTTTTGTTTTGGATTATCTGCCGGTATCATCTCCATTCTGGTTGGTAAAGTCCGCCCTCCCATTTCCCTGATATCTGAGAGTATCATAGTACTCACCAGATAATTGTCTTCATCGTAGTACTTAACCAATAATTGATTGTAATCTTCCTTCTCTATAAAACATACTACTTTACCCCATACAACAGGCGCGTCTGGCTTTGGGGTAAGTACAATTTTATATACCTTTTTACCTTCAATTACTGAATCCTGATCTAGACTATGCGTGTAGTCGTTGACAACGGAAGATTCCTTCACCAGATCGTCATTGGTAAAATCTGATCCCATCCAGGATTGCAACATCATGGATGGCGGCAGCTTTACAACCCTGTCAATTGAAGGTTGCCAATTCCACATTTCATTATCACGTTTCAAAAAGGCCTGTCCTTTATCACGTGCTGGTCCGGTTATTAATATTAAACTATATTCCGTTCCAAGTGACCAACCTTTCATCGTTACTTCTCTTTTCCAATCAGGGCGGACAATAGTCATCTTCATCTCTGACCTATTGGACGTGCCTCGCACTTTGTCATCTACACGTTGCATTATTTCCCGGGCCGTTTGTGCATCTACCTTAAAGCCAATCAATATGATTACAAGAACTGTTATTATCCTCATGCGATTAATTTTTTTTGCAATACTTCTTAATTAAAAAATTTTCCATTTCCGCTAGTGGATAATCTTCCTTTATCACCAGGTATTGAATGGCAATACCATCGAATAATGCAGCCATCAACTTAGCTTCACCCGCGGGATTGGGAAAATTGATTTTTTCCAACAACTCCTTCAAAAATGATGTATACCCCTTCATTTTATGAGTTGCCATGTCATGTACAAAAGCGAACTTATCAATCCTAAAAGTGAGTACCGTCATCAGCCTCCAGTATTCTGGTCTTTCCCTCAATTGCTTAAAAAACCATTTTATAATGTTTTGCAAAGTCACCTTTGGATCATCGCTCAGCAATTCTCCAATCACTTTGTCGCCTTCATTCATCGCTCCCTTTACTAATTTCTCCAGCAAATCCTCTTTGCTATCAAAATAGTTGTACATCAGCCCCTTTGATACGCCCGCCTCTCTGGCAATCTGGGCAATACTGGTTGCGTCATAACCCTGACTTGCAATGAGCGAAAATGCGGCATCCATGATCTTTTTCATGCTTTCCTGCCTTATTTCCTCATTTTTAGATGCAACTCTCGGGCTCATTACTTTTTGACTGAACGATTGGTCAATAGTAGTATATCACGGCTTTAAAAGCAAATCAGCAAAGCGGTAAGAGACCCAATTAAAAAGCCATATTTTAGCCATGTATAACTATCTAAGAGTTGATCTTGAATTCTCCATTATCTCAGCGTGGTCAAACTGCATCTCAATCTGTTTTGCGCATTGACTTTGAAGCCTACTTCGAGGCAATCAAAAATCTGTATCATCCGACAGAAAACCCCAATGGTACATTTCCTTTAAATGTAGCCGAAAATAAGCTTAGCTGGCCAATGCTTCGATCACATATAGAACACCTGACTTGCGAGCACGACATTCCAGACTGGGTAGCCAATTATACCAACAGTACTGGCTCTCCCTCTTTTAGGGAAAAAGTCGCCAGCTTTTATTCGGAATTCTTAACGCATTGTGAGGTTAATCCAGAACATCTCGCGCTATCGGCTGGCGCTACATCTGTTATAGATCTTACCTCCTGGATATTAGGAGAACCTGGCGATGTGGCTGTGTTCCCCTCTCCTTGTTATCCTGTTTACAAACAGGACATACAGAATAAATCAGGTATGGAAAGGTATGATCTCATTACACACCACAATATTGAAGATTTAGCAAACGGGCCTCTCCTCAACATCAAACATCTGGAAGCAGCACTGAAAGATATTGAAAGTCAGGGTAAACGCTTCCGCCTGCTTGTCATTACTAATCCTGATAATCCAACTGGTGGAATGTATTCACAATCCAAACTGAATGGATTTTCTGATTGGTGTATCTCACACAATATTCACCTGATCGTTAATGAGATTTATAGTCTATCGCTTATCAATACACAACACCCGGAATTAAAAGACGATTATCCAACACCTACATCTTTCTATTCCTTTGCCAACATCATGCAACAGCGACAAAGTGAATACCTGCACCATTGGTATGCACTATCCAAAGATTTTGGTGCGTCTGGTTTTCGGGTGGGCATGGTTTACTCTCTCAACAAAACCTTCCTTGAAGCTTATAATAATTTGAATGGCCCGTCAATGGTTTCCAATTATACTCAATGGATGTTTGAGCTTGTCTTTAGTGATGAAGACTTCATTGAAAAGTATATCCAAAACAATCAAAAGTTGCTTACCGAAAATTATTTAACTGTGATCAAGGCTTTGAGAGAACTCCAGGTTTCCTATGCTCCAGCCAGAGGCAGCCTTTTTGTTTGGTTGGACTTATCGGAGTTTTTAAAAGAAAATACTCAAGAACTGGAGACTGAACTCTGGAATGATTTGTATAAACAAACCGGCATCTTACTCACGCCCGGAAATGGATTTGGGCACACGCAACACGGGCAGTTTCGTTTGGTGCATTCTTGCTTTCCGCAGAAAGAGTTAGAAGTAGCCATGAAACGATTCGTCCAGTTTGTTGAAAACAAAAGGAAAGCTTAATTCTTATTCATAAGGATAGTGAAATGATCGAAAGTGAAGTGTACACGTCCATCTGTTGAATCAACTCCTTTTACTGTTTCATTCTCTATTTGAACTAATGCTTCATCAAGCTCAACGAGCAATGATGGATCTACCAAAGGAATATTGTGTGCGGGAAGCAAATGTTTCAACGATTTCGACATCTCAGCTAACCGGTTAATTGAATGTTTATAATCTTCTAAGTTAGTTTCCTTAGCAAACAACCAAATTGCACCTTGATAAAAGGTATCGCCTGTCCACAACAAACCATTCTCTTTATCCCATAGCCCTATCGCATCGGGCGTATGTCCGGGGATAGCAATAACTTCTACGAGTCGATTACCCAAATTAATCGTAAAACCTTCAGATACATACTCATCAATTTCGTAAGGTCTTATGTGATGTTCTTCAGCGATGACATTCTCTGGCAGTGATTTGCATAATGCTTCTGGTGAAACTTCTTCAGCCACTCGTTCATGGGGCAACCCTTGTTTTCTCAATTGGGTAAACTCTGTATCCATTCCGTAGACAAAATCGAAATCCGCATTCCCGCCTACATGATCATAATGCGAATGGGAATTAAGAACACGAATGGGTAGAGATGTAATTTCTTTGACAACTTCCTTGATATCTCCAATACCATTCCCAGTATCAAATAATAATGCAAATTCATCTCCAATGATCAGATAAGAAATCACTTCCTGCCATTGATAAGGTTCATATATCGCATAAATATTGTTTTGTACCTGGTATACCTCAAACCAATAATTTGAATAATTCAATTTTTGAAATTGGGTGTTGGCCTCCCGCGGAAGTCGATCACACCATCTCAATTCACGTTCCGCTTGTGGCGTACATGTTCCAAAGAGCATCATAATCGTTAGAAAGACCAGCGTACTTTTTACCATAACTCTAATATCTTCAATTCAACTGTTAACCATCTGATTTTTATTAAATTTAATTATCCATTTTTAAACACTGATCCAGTGAACCAGCTATTGGGTGCATAAATGAATTAATTCAATGAAAACAAAAGAATGTCCATCTTGTGCAATGGAAATTGATCCTAAAAGTAAAGTTTGCCCCATTTGTGGGTATGAGTTTGCCATGTACAGCACAGGCATGAAGTGGGTTGCTATACTATTGGTGATCCTGTTCATCCTCTATTTTATCTTCTAGAATTATGTCAAAAAAATTACTCCTTATCCTCTTCATTTGTTTGCTTGGTTGTGATACTAAAAAAGCGCAAAAACAAACCATAGCAACCCAAATGCAATTCATCAAAGCGGTAAAACAAAAAGGGCCGGTAGCCTATCGCGATCCCTTTGGCGCCATTTCACCTGATGGAAAACTATTTGCTTATAGTGACCGTAAACAAATTCTAGTTCAGCAAGTGGTGGGGGGCGCTACTTTCGAATTGGAGAAACATGGCACTTTCGTCATTACGCTTAACTGGTTGCCCAACAGCCAGCACTTAGTGACCTATGAAATCGGTGGAGAAAGAAAGTTCTGGTACATCTATGATTTAAAAACCAAACAAGGGACTCCTTTATGGCCTGCTAAAAATAATTTTATCGATGAGTCTAAATCCATTAATCTAGAAAGAGCTGATGTAAGAGACTTAACCTGGTCATTGGATGGCAAACGCGTGGCAGGGCTTTCAAAGAAAAATGGCAAAACGCAATTATGGTTATTGGATGAAAATGGCGATAATGAAAAAATAGTGGTTGAAAAGGACTTGATCGAATCCATTCAATGGAATCCATCTTCCAATTCATTTGCTGGAATTGTGGAAGAAAACAAAAACCGGTTTATTCAACTTAATTTGGAAGATACTAATTCAGAGAAAATCAAAGTTGACAGCTATGGGCCTATCGCATTTTCTCCAGATGGTCAATTTCTCTACTTCAGTTTGGCCAATGAAAAGCAGGTTATTGATCTTCAGCAATACAATTTAAAAACCAAATCGAAGGTACAGTTGGCAAGCTTCTCGCGTGACAGTTATGCCCCCTCAGTGGCAAAAGATGGCTCAGTGCTTTTCAGACTTCAAGACTATAAAGTTTTTATTGCTGCAGTAGATGGGGATGGTGGTGAATCAAAACCCATTACCACATTCATGTCTGAAATTTCGCATTGGCATCCCAATGGTAAACTACTCTCCTTTACTTATGGCAACTGGAGAAGAGTAATGGATGACAGGAACTATCCCGACATTACACAGGAAATTGGCTATGTCGCTTTTGACATGAACCAACCGAAAGATAAACCAGATGTTGTTGTGCGCGCTTCCTATTCTGAAGATCAAGGGATGTGCTGGTCACCCAATGACAAATGGATTGCTTTCCATACCCATGCCGATGGTACTGATGACATTTGGATTCAACCCAACAACGATGCATCTAAAGGAAAACCGCTTTCAAAAGGTGGCTATGAAACCGGTTGGCCACGCTGGTCACCAGATGGAAAGTGGATTGTATCCAACACTGCCCCCACTTCTGATCGCATCAATAAACTTTTTCTCATTGGCATGGATCAGGAGACAGGAGAACCTACCACAGAACAAATTGAATTGGTGCCTCCAGGACTTGAGGAAGGTAGCTTTACTGACTCTCAATGGATGAATGATAGTAAGCACCTCGTGATTGAATATGTAGTCAATCCTGAATTAAAGGAGATTCACATTGTACCTATAGATGGCCAACCCGGTAAAAAAATCCATTCATTCAATAGTGACCAATTGTACTCAGGCATTGCCCTTTCCCACGACCAGAAATGGGTAGCCTACATTGCCCCCGATTCGAATGGTAACTTTCAAGTCTTTAAAGTCTCCATTGATGGAAAGGAAGTAAAGCAACTTACCTTTGACGCCACCAACAAAGCACACCCCGCAGGATCACCTACCGATAACCTATTTTCTTTTACTGTTTTTAATTATGAATCGATTTTTTGGCTGGTGAATCCTTCATGATAAATATTTCCTCTGAGTTTCCAATGAATCTAAACATGTTGGTCTATGAGAATTTGGTTCCCATCCGGATCAAACATTGAAATACTTGCTGGCCCTGAAGAACTTTCATCTGTTTCGCTAGCCAGTTTGATTCCTTTTCCTTTAAGTTTTTTCTGAATTTCTCTAACATCTTTAAACGAATCAAGTTGATTTGCATTTTCATCCCAACCCGGATTAAAGGTTAAAATATTTTTATCAAACATGCCTTGAAAGAGACCAATCAATGCGTTTCCATTTTTCATGATTAAGTAACTTCTTTCCACTTTACCAGCAAAGACAGAAAAACCGATCGCCTCATAAAATTGTTTTGAAGCCTTAAGGTCCTTGACGCTAAGGCTTATTGAAAATGCACCTAATTCCATCTTGAGTTATTTAAGTTGTTAATAATTAATCATTGAAAATAAAAAAACCATATCCCCCCGGATCGCGGATAATTACGTTGTCAACAATGCCGCGATCATTGAAGTGGGTAATCTCTTCTGTAATCGGAATATTTAATGATCTGATCTTCTTGATCACTTGGGGATTATTTTCCTTGCCATTGAAATAAGTCAAGGAGGGGTTAAAGAAAAGATGAGGGCACATCAATGGATTCATGATATTCACTGTTAACTCATCTTCATTCTTACAAGCCACCCAACCTTGTCCTGGCGAACCATTGATTTCAAATCCCAATGCTTTCCAGATGGCTACCGATCGTTCCATATCCAGTGTTTCCAAACTTAACCCTGCATAATTGCCCAATACGCTAAAGGATGTCTTAGCAGGTTTGTGCTTTACTTTTGACTCCCCTTCCATCAAGTAGATCCAAACATTACTTGCATCACTCAATAAAAAACCCTCACTTATATTATGAATATTCGTGAGCTTCTTCAACTGAGTTAATTCTTTTGACCAGCTCTTCCTATACAACTTCACCCCGGCTCTGGCAAAACGATCCGGATTAATTTCAATCACAGCTTTCCCGTCTGTTACGAGCGTTCGTGTTTTATCTGGCAATACTTTAAACTCCAGCTTTTGATAAAACTCAAGACTGTTTTGTATTTGATTGGTAGGCGTATGTATAAGTGACTGCATCCTACAAAAATTATAAAATTTAACTCAGTGGTGTATTAAGATTCCTCTCTTTTCAACAGAAACGCACTTGCCAGCGTAATGATCAAACCTACAGGCACAATCTCCATCAAAGTCATTCCAAAACGAATAATCGGATTCTTGTACATTTCAGCCATGCTGTTCATATCTGCTTTCATTTGCTCCATCTCGGCCACCGAGGCCCCTTCCTTTTCCATTTTTGATAGATATTGGGTTGTATATTGCTCCATAAAGTCACCAGAAGACATACTTAAGTACACCTCCCAGCCCGAAGCATAAATTAAAGCAGCTATTGCGGCAATCAGTATGCCTATCTGGAATCCCTTACCAAATGATAACATTCCATTGTTATGGTTATCCCGATATGATTTGACTCCGAAATAGATCATTGAAAGTGCTATGATCATGGTGGAGTAACCAATCCATTCACCATTTTCAAAACTGATGGTTCCATTGCCTAACAAAGGCATAGAAATAAGCATCAGGGAGGTGACAATAAGTCCTGCTATTAACCCGAATGTTAAAACAACTTTTCTCATAAGGTTGGCTTTAGTGGATCAATGAATTTATGATCAAATGTGTGGAATACGAATTAAATCCCAATCATTCTTTCGGGTGATTTGGCAGTACACAGCAAGAATCACCCTAAAGGACTAGGGGATTAAGTTCAATTCTTTTGCTTTCTGAATGGCCTGTGTCCTTCTGCTCACCTCCAGCTTAGAAAAAAGGTTAGATGAATGGGTCTTAACGGTATTAAGGGAAACAAATAATTTATCCGCAATCTCCTGATTGGCCAGTCCTTGTGCCATCAGTTCAAGCACTTCCAGTTCACGTTTGCTGATATTACGTTTTGTTTGCTCCTTATCATTAAAATGAAAATCAGGATTGATCATCACCACTTTCTTGCGTGTGAACTTCAGTCCCACCCAGATTCCTAATGCGGTAAAGAAAATGGCCACAATTCCAATATAAAACTCAAGGGTAAGATCACGTACCAAAAAGCGATACTCAATCATTCTCATTAAGAGAACGAGCAGCGCCAGTGCTAATCCATATAGGAAAATTGTCTTTTTCACAATGACTTAACCAGCTCGTCTTTTTTTTAATTTACCTCCTGCCGCTGTTCTCCCAATCCTTCAATGCCCAACTCCACTACATCCCCTGCCTTGAGATAAACAGGAGGATGCAGTCCATGCCCCACGCCTGAAGGTGTACCAGTAGAAATCACATCACCTGGTAGCAATGTCATAAATTGACTGATGTAATGAATGAGAAAAGGTATTTCAAAAATCATGTCATCCGTATTATTGTCCTGCCTAAGCTGACCATTTACTTTTGTCCACATGTGTAAATTGTTGAAATCGGCAACCTCATCTTTTGTTACCAGGTAGGGGCCCATAGGTGCGAAGGTATCGCAACCTTTACCCTTAGTCCACTGTCCCAATCTTTCTAATTGATATTCACGCTCGCTGTAATCATTGTGCAAACAATAGCCTGCTACATAGTCCATCGCATCTTTCTCCTCTACATAATTAGCTTTCTTACCTACCACTACTGCCAGCTCTACTTCGTAGTCTGTCTTTTTGCTGCCCCTTGGAAGTATCAGTCCATCATTGGGTCCGATAAGTGCAGATGTGGCTTTTAAAAAAAATATTGGTTCGCTGGGCAAGGGCATATTGGTTTCAAATGCGTGCTTTGTGTAGTTAAGCCCTACACCAATAATCTTGGAAGGTCTTTGAAAACAAGGGCCTAACCGAGTTTCTCCGCTTACTATTGGGAGATCGCTTTTATTTTTTGCTAACCATGCTTCCAACCGCGCCAAGCCATCGGATACGAAAAAAGATTCACCGTAGTCTTCTCCAAAAATAGAGACATCGCATCGCACACCATTGATCAATACACCGGGCTTTTCCTTTCCAGCTTCTCCAAATCGAAACAATTTCATCTTTAATTATTTATTTAATTGCACAGCTGCCAACTGCTTACATTAAGCATAAATACAGTTTCGGCTTCATCTTCAACTACCCTGCCCAGCCTTCCCTATCCAGGCTTCTGTATTGAATGGCTTCAGCAAGGTGCTCAATTTTAATTTCATTACTACCAGCAAGGTCTGCAATGGTACGGGACACTTTCAATATCCTGTCGTATGCCCTTGCAGAAAGGCCAAGCCGTTCCATTGCTGTTTTCAAAAGTACTCGCCCTGCGTCATTGATAGCACAAATTTCCTTTACCATACTTGAGGGCATCATGGCATTGCAATACATGTCGGTGCGCCCTTTAAACCGTTCTGCCTGAATAGCTCTGGCAGCCACCACCCTTTCTCTTATTACTTCACTGCCCTCTGATTTACGTTGGGCGGTCATTTCATCAAAACTTACTGGCACAACCTCTACATGCAAATCTATCCGATCCAACAAGGGTCCGCTTACTTTGCTTAAGTAACGTTGCACCACTCCTGGCGCGCATACACATTCTTTTTCCGGGTGATTATAATATCCGCAAGGACACGGATTCATACTGGCGATCAGCATGAAATTGGCAGGATAATCTATAGAAACTTTTGCGCGCGAAATCGTTACACGTCTTTCTTCCATCGGTTGACGCATCACTTCCAACACCGTTCTCTTGAACTCTGGCAACTCGTCCAAAAACAAAACACCATTGTGTGATAATGAAATCTCTCCTGGCTGAGGGTTGCCTCCTCCTCCCACGAGAGCTACATCCGAAATGGTGTGATGAGGAGAACGGAAAGGGCGGTTGGTAATCAGTGCTGCATCCGTACCCAATCTGCCCGCCACAGAATGTATCTTGGTAGTTTCCAATGCTTCATTTAATGTGAGTGGAGGAAGTATGGAGGGCAATCGTTTTGCCAGCATGGTTTTTCCTGCTCCAGGCGGACCTATCATAATGGCATTGTGTCCACCGGCTGCTGCGATCTCCAAAGCACGCTTGATATTTTCCTGACCTTGTACATCTCTGAAATCACTGTCGTAAGTATTCAACTGCTCATTGAACACTTCTCGCGTATCGATCACCAATGGATCTATTTGTATTTTATCAGTAAAAAAATCGATAGCCTCCTGCAAAGTTTCAACCCCAATAACATTAAGTTTATTTACAATAGCTGCTTCACGTGCGTTAGCTCTAGGTAAAATAATCCCTTTGAATGCTTCCTTTCTCGATTGAATAGCAATGGGCAAAGCCCCTTTGATGGGCCGTAACACTCCATCGAGTGACAACTCCCCCATAATTACATATTCCTCAAGTTTTTCAATATCTAACTGGCCAGACGCCTTAAGTATTCCCAATGCAATGGGTAAGTCATATGCTGACCCTTCCTTCCTTACATCTGCCGGTGCAAGATTCACTACCACCTTGTTGCGAGGCATATAATACCCCAATCCTTTTAGTGCTGATTCTACCCGGTGTTGGCTTTCTTTAACCGCATTGTCTGGCAAACCACTCATCCAGAATTTATTTCCCTGAATGATATTCACTTCAACGGTGATGGTTTGCGCATCCACACCATGCACTGCGCTGCCAAAGGTTTTTGCTACCATGAAAAAGATAGGTTGCTAAAACGTGATTATAGGATTTTTCACGATGAATTCATAGTCGCATCCCGACTTTGAATAGGTAAGTTGCTAGCTTACTTGTTTCTCAACCAGCAGTATGAGAATATGAATAATTTTGATGTGCACTTCCTGAATGCGATCGGCAAATCCATCGTGAGGCACGATAATATTGATATCTGCTATTTCAGCCAATTTACCTCCGTTTTTTCCACTTAGAGAAACTACTGTCATTCCCTTTTTATGGGCAGCCTTCACCGCATTCAAAATATTAACAGAATTACCACTGGTACTGATGGCCAACAGCACATCACCATTGTTGCCCAATGCTTCTATATAGCGTGAAAAAATGAATTCAAAACCATAATCATTGCCTACACAGGTGATGTGAGAGGGATCTGAGATTGAAAGTGCTGGTAAGGCCAGGCGATCGCCTCTAAATCTTCCGGATAATTCCTCAGCAAAATGCATAGCATCGCAATGTGATCCTCCGTTGCCACACGAAATTACTTTTTGTCCGGCCTTTATCGCTTGGCTTATTTTAGACGCAGCCTCTTCGATGGATTGTAAGGCTTCTTTAGATTGTAGGAAGTTATTAAGTGTGAGCGCAGCCTGATTTAATTCCTCCTTGATAATTTGTTGCGCATCCATATTATTCGGTATCCGACTTTTGGCTGGGCTCCGGTAGTGGTTTTGAGGCTTCCTGCAAGTCGTACACTTTTGCTTTCAGGTTGTTGATCTCAAACTTCAAAGCATCTTTTTCTTTCTCTTCAGATCTGGCAGAGCGCCATGTCCATATGAAATCTGTAGCAAACAATACCAGCCCAAGCACAGCTCCATATTTGAATAAATGAAGAATACCATACATGCGCGTAAGCACACCTAAGTCTTGTTTTTGGGCATCGATATAACTGGTGAACACCAGAATAATGAGATGATATACCCCAAAAATAGCAAAGAAGATAACCCGTCTTTTGTTCATTCCGCGCACGTTAGGCAACAAACATACCCTTTTTCATATAAATCAAAAATGCAATCTCACCGAAAACCTTGCATGAACATATCCATGCTAACGGCAAAAGACCGTTTTAATTATCATTGCTCTGAAAATCACTGAGCTTACGATACACTCCATTCTGTTTGCTTAATTCATCGTGTGTACCTCGTTCCACAATTTCACCTCCCTGTATCACAATAATTTCATCCGCATGTTGAATGGTACTCAAGCGATGTGCAATCACAATAGAGGTTCTGTTTTTCATCAGGTTGAACAACGCTTCTTGTACCAATTTTTCAGATTCAGTATCAAGTGCGCTGGTAGCCTCATCCAGAATTAAAATAGGAGGGTTTTTCAAAACGGCTCTGGCTATGCTCAGTCGCTGGCGCTGACCACCCGAGAGCTTAGATCCTCTTTCCCCAATACTCGTTTCATATCCCTCCTCTGCCTGCAGAATAAATTCATGGGCATTGGCTACTTTGGCGGCATGTACCACATCCTCCATAGTGGCTCCGGGTGCTCCGAAGGCAATATTGTTGAAGATGGTATCGTTGAATAAAATTGATTCTTGCGTAACAATACCCAATTGTTGTCTTAGCGATTCTACATCATATTTCGTTAGTGCATGATCATCCAATTTCACTTCCCCTTGTGTAGGATCGTAGAATCTTGGAACCAAATCAGCCAAAGTAGACTTGCCACCACCGGAGGGACCTACCAACGCAATCATTTTACCCTTGGGGATAGTAAGATTGATATTCTTGAGCACCAAGTCTGAATTGTAAGCAAACGATACATTTACAAATTCAATTTTCTCCTGAAATCTTTCCAACTTAATTGCATTGGGTGGACTTTGAATCACTGGTTCAGTATCAATGATCGCAAAAATTCGATTGGCCGAAGCGGTTCCTTTTTGCAAGGCAGTAATGCCATTTGAAAATGCTTTGGCTGGTTGAATAATCATAGAAAAGATAGCCAAAAAACCCAGGAATGTTTCTGGAGACAAACTGGAGTCCTCACTCAACACCATGTTCCCGCCAAAAAAAATGATGGCAGCCACTATCATCACGCCCAACACTTCGGACACAGGAGATGCCAGTTCATTTTTATACGACATGGATTTGTTCACCCTTCGGTAATAGTCCGACTCCTCTTCCATCTTCCGAATAATAAAACCTCGTGCATTGAATGCCTTTACCACACGCATGCCACCAAAAGTTTCATCCAGGATATTGACAATGCGCCCCAAAGATTCCTGACTTTGTTTTGCTTGCCTTTTCAATCTCTTGATTATTTCCGCCAAAACGCCTCCTGTAAACGGTAGCACCAATAAAGTAAAAAAAGTAAGCTTGGCTGAAATGGTGAATAAGATTGCGAAGTAGACAATGATGGTAATGGGTTCTTTTAAGACTGCTTTAAGACTATTCATCACTGCAGCCTCTACTTCCTGCACATCATTGGTAAAACGTGATATTAAGTCTCCTTTGCGTTCACTATTAAAAAACCCGATGTGAAGCCTGGATACATTACTAAAAATATCAAGTCGGATGTTCCTTACCAGATCTACGCGAATCTTGGTAGCCACCACGCGTTCAAGAAACCTGAAAAGATTGGCAAACAACACACAGAGTACTATCAGACCACAAACAAATAGTAATGCATTTAACGAACCATTTTCCAGAATGATCATTCGGAAGTAATGATTGAATACTCCTATGATGTATTCTGATGACAAGCTAAATTCAGGAAGTGGGGGTACCGGATCACCTACGTTGCGTTCAAACAAAACCTGAAGCATAGGAATCACTAATACTATATTGAATGCTCCAAAGATGATTCCCAAGATAGAAAATACAAAAAACCAAACCAGACGGCTTTTTATATAAGGGGCATAATTTAGAATACGGAGAAAGGTCTTCATCAATTAAAAGTCGTACAGCCTCTGGCCAATGTTCCAGCGCAAAGCTAATGAAGTTATTGTTGTATTGTTTCTTTGTGATAAGGCTGGTGCATCCTGATCTCGTCTTACCACTTTCAAATCGACAAACAGATTGTGTTTAAGCATGTAGGAGGCTGTAAAATCCAGGTAGGCAATACTTGTAGATACGCCTTGCCCGATGGTATTCCCAAAATCTTGTTCACGAGTGGAATTGCTCTTCAGGAGATCGCTGCCCCAGTTCGAGCTCAAAGTATCTCGTCCAACTTCCGCATAGATCACTTTAGCGATAAGGTTAAGTTTTGGTTTGGGTTGATACCGCACTATCGCCACCACTTCCTTGAAATTTGCTCCTAAAGGATGAGCAAAGGATTGCCTGTAGTTGGTATAGCTTCCGAATTGAGTATTATGAGAATAGGTATAGGGCCTCACCATATTAGCTTCCAATTGCAAATCAAGATTATTGACACCTGCTGCATCAATGTATTTTACTCCTCCTTGTAAGGCAAACTTATTGGCCCACCATCCATTGCCTTCTTTTAATCGATCTAAAAGGAATTCATCAAAAACCACCTGACCATAAGCTGAAAGTTTTTTGGCCACCATCCATTTAAAATCCATTCCTAAAATCACATTGTCACTGCTGCCAAATTGTTGTTCGATCGCCCTGTAAAAAATAACTGGATTGAGGTAGCTAAGGTCGAACGTGTTGTCATTCAAACTGTCTTTGGGGCTAAAAACCACAGATTCAAAAATGCCTAGATTGAATTTTTTACCAATGTTAATGCTGGCATGATGAAACGCCATAAATTTCTCGGGATAGCGCCTCTTTCCGCTACCAGATCCACCAATTGATCCTGGCGCATCTGCTGCCACACGATTCAGTTGAAATAAATAATTAAGCTTCCACACTTTTACATTGGTGCGTAAAAAAAGTGTGGGAGGGGCATAATCTGAGAATATCAATGACCTATAGCCGTTGCCTATAAAGGTTTTATCATGGCCAAACTGCATATAGATATGTTTGCTGATATCGAAATCGATATATGCTCTTGCCTGAAAATAATCTACACCGTTGTCCTTAAATGTTTTCCAGAATCCTTCATGGGGCACCACCGGATTTTGAGCAATGCCACCCCGAACATAAAGCGGAAGCCTCGCCTGATTGTCTGTAAGAAAAGTATAAAAGCCAATTTTTCTATCGATCATACCTCTGATCTCTACTCCTCTCGAATTGAGATATAAAGATTCTCCTGCCTGGCCAACGTTACCTATGCTGGTATAGAGCACTGGGTTGACGTGAATATCGAACTCAGGCAGATCAGAGTATAGCATATCCGATTTCTTCTTGTACAAATGACGAAACACAGGTCTCTCGCTTTGATTGGCTTCAGACCGGCTCCACTCCCAGCTGTCATTCCTTAGATATTGATAATTGAATTGATCGACTGAAGAGTTGAAAAGGTTATCATTCAATTGAAGTGAATCCACAAATTCCACTATAGCATCCCGCTTGTATGGTTTTACAGAGGTGAAGACCTGGGGCATTATCCTTCCTGCCTTGGTTTCATAGCGATCAATCCAGTGGTAGTAATCTTCATTGAGGGAGGCATTGGTGCTCTGCGCCATGGCGGCTCCAACCTGAAAAAGGACTAGAATAATAGAAAGGTGCTTCATTTTAAATATCTGAGAAGGCACTAGAAAGGTATTAGATAAACTTTATTTTTTTGAATAACTGCCCAATTGCTGCTTTATTTCACCTTATCAATGCTGTAACTTATTGATAGCGCTCCATCCAATCCTAAAAATTGGGTCAGAATGGAGGCCAATTTGCAATTTTACATGAAAAAACCCTCATTTCGCTCCATATAGAATTTATGAAGGGGCAAGGCCTTGCAAATAGGCATCAGTTCCTTATTTTTGCAGTCCGATAGAAAAAAAAGCTATGAAGAAGGAGATACATCCAGCATACAATGAGGTTATTTTTTGGGATACCTCATGCGATTTTAAGTTTTTGACCCGCTCTACCCTGACTTCAGATGAAACTGACAAGTGGACAGATGGCAAAGAATACCCTGTAATTAAGGTCGAGGTAAGTTCTGCCTCACATCCATTCTATACTGGCAAGAAAATGTTCATGGACACTGCCGGCCGTGTGGAGAAGTTCCAAAAGAAATACGGAAAGAAATCTTAAGCATTTCTGTCCAAAAGCATTTAAAGGTCTCCAAAAGAGACCTTTCTTTTTTATGGGGCAGTCCATTTTTAATAGCATTAATGTGGTGATCATTCTGGCCGGCACCCTATTTTTACGATATGAACCTTATTCTTTTTGACGATCCATCCATCCGGCAAGACCTCTCTCCCTTTACCCTAACTCGACCCATCTCCGAAATCAGAGTAGGCATTCTTACTATTACGGGAAAATGGGAAATAGCTTTTAACTGCAAAGCATCATTTCACACTGCCGATTATCTCTCATCGAAGTATCCAACAAAAAGTACAGCTGATAATGTTTTGGTAAATGGCGCAGTATGTCCTGATGCCGCTTTGGTGAAGGCCATTCTCTCATTAAAAAATGAAGAGGCGATCGCCAAGAGTGGTATTTTAATTGCCGCTAAAACGCATAGCACTTCTTTCGATAATATTAATGTAAAGGAGTACGAAAACGAGATCACCCTTGTAGACCAGGTGTGGAAAATATTTCAATTCAATGCTGCCCAAATCAAACTTGATTTTGATTTGATTACCAAAGGCAGAAAATCCAATGCCCTCAACGATTCGCACACTATCCTATATGGTGAGTTGGGAAAAGATATATTTCTTGAAGAAGGTGCTATAATAAAGGCTGCTGTACTCAATGCAGAAAACGGACCCATTTACATTGGCAGGAATGCCCAGGTACAAGAAGGCGCCTTAATTCGAGGACCTTTTGCTTTGTGTGAAGGCGCTCATGTGAACATGGGCGCTAAAATAAGAGGTGATTCTACCATAGGTCCCTTTTCCAAAGTGGGTGGCGAAATCAGCAACTCCGTCATCTTTGGATTTAGTAATAAAGGTCATGATGGTTTTCTTGGCAATTCAGTAGTTGGAGAATGGTGTAACCTGGGAGCAGACACCAACACATCCAATCTGAAAAACAATTATGAAAACGTAAAAATCTGGAACTACAAAAAAGGTGGCTTCAAAGATACAGGTCTGCAATTCTGTGGACTGATCATGGGGGACCACAGCAAGTGCGGCATCAACACCATGTTCAATACTGGCACCGTTGTTGGCGTAGGTTGCAATATTTTTGGTGATGGATTTCCACGCACGTTCATTCCTTCCTTTGCATGGGGCGGAGCAGCCGGGTTTACCACCTTTCAATTGAACAAAATGCTGGATACAGCCGAGAAAGTGTACGAAAGAAGAAATAAACGACTGGAGGAAGTAGACAAGGAAATATTACAACGTCTTTTTCAATCTACAGAAGGCAACAGAGTGTGGGAGAAAAAAACTGTTAAAGAATGAGGTTTTCAGAGATTCCAGGGTTAACTGAAATAAAACGCAAGCTGATCCAATCGGTGCAGACCAATAAAATGGCACATGCACAGCTAATTGCAGGAAAAGAAGGCGCATTGAATCTTCCCTTAGCGTTGGCTTACGCCAATTACATTCAGTGCACCGATCGCACACCCGAAGATGCCTGTGGCGTTTGTCCTGCCTGTTCAAAAAATCAAAAATTTATTCATCCCGATCTTCATTTTGTTTTTCCGTTGAGCAATATTAAAAATGACAAAGATGCCGATCGTTTTAAAGCAGAGATCACCAAATCATGGCGCGCATTTTTGACAGAGCAGCCTTTTGGTAAGCTGGACGACTGGACCAATTTCTACGGGGGTGAAAACAAACAAGCACTGATTTCTAGAGAAGAAAGTCGTACCATCATCAAAACACTTTCGCTAAAATCATTTGAAAGTGCTTATAAAGTAATGATCATCTGGCAACCCGAATACATGCACGGGTCGGCAGCCAATGGTATTCTGAAAATATTAGAGGAGCCACCACAAAATACTTTTTTCTTGTTGGTAAGTAATGCAGCCGACAGGCTATTGCCCACCATTGTTTCCAGAACCCAGCTTGTGCAGGTGCCAATGCTTACAGATGACGAACTCAAGCAATACCTTCAAAAGGAAACTGAAATTAAAGATGCCGACAGGAGAAACATCATCCAGCTTGCCGATGGCGATTTGAATCTTGCGTTGAGGCTTTCAGAAAGAGATGAAAACATCAACCAGGAGTTTTTTGCCAATTGGATGAGGGCCTGTTTCAAAAAAAGCTATGGTGATCTGGTGCCAATGGCTGATGAGTTTCATCAGTTGGACAAGCTCAACCAGCGTAACCTTTTGTACTATGGTATCAGCATGATGAGGGAATCCTTGTTATACATTGCCGGATCTACTTCAATCAACAGGACACAAGGTGGTGAACTCAAATTCATTCAGGATTTCAGCAAGGTACTGGACGTCTTAAAAATTGAGAAGGCCAATCGGCTCTTATCTGAGGCTTCTTACTTTCTTGAGAGAAATGGAAGCGCGAAAATGGTTTTTCTGAACCTTTCGCTGATGCTTTCCAAAGTTTTGAATCCTTAAGTTTGTGATTGATCGACCCAATCCTTTCTATTATTTTTGGACCCTAAAATATAAGCTCTAAGTATGAATCGTATCGCCTGCATCACCATTTGTGTTTTGGTTCTTTTTTCAAGTTGTGCACAAAAGAAAGATTATGTGGTGACCATTAAAACAGATATGGGAGACATGGTTGCCATTTTGTATGATGAGACTCCCAAACACAAAGAAAATTTTATCAAACTTGCTGAGGATCATTTTTACGATAGTTTGATTTTTCATCGAGTAATCGATGGATTTATGATTCAAGGTGGAGATCCTGATTCTAAAAAATCTCAACCTGGCCAGCGACTTGGCAATGGCGGTCCTGGTTATACCGTAGAGGCCGAATTCAATCCAAAACTCTTTCATGAGAAGGGGGCCTTATCCGCTGCACGGTTAGGTGATCAAATGAATCCTACCAAAGCTTCGAGTGGAAGTCAATTCTATATTGTTCAAGGAACGGTGATCCCCATGGATGCGATAGATCAAATAACGGTAGATCAAATAAAGCTGAATAAAGGATTGCAACAGTGTTTGCAAAGGGAAGAAAATAAGGCGCTTTATGATTCACTAACTGCGCTTTATTATGCAGGGGATATGCAAGCCTATCAGCAAAAATTATTTAGTCTGATCCCCAAAATAGAAAGAGAGACAGGGATAAAGGTGAGAAAAGAAATTCCACAGGAAAGAATAGATGCCTATACCACTGTAGGTGGCGCCCCACACCTTGACGATGAATACACTGTTTTTGGCAAAGTAATCAAAGGGCTTGATGTCATTGACAAAATCGCCAAAGTAGAAAGAGATGGCGCTGACCGCCCGATAAAGAATGTTTATTTCACAGTAACAGTGGAGGAGATGTCGAAAAAGAAAATTACCAAAGAATACGGCTACGAATATCCCGCAGACCCTAAATGAAAATAGTTGTAACTGGTGCAAACGGATTATTGGGTCAGAAATTATCACTGCTCCTTGATAGAGAAGAGAACATTGATTTAGTAGCCACTGCCAGAAAGCCGCTTGCCATAAAACTAAAAAAGGGAACATTTCATCTTCTGGATATTACCAGTGAAGATGCCGTTGACCAAATTTTCACTGATATTCGGCCGGATATTGTAATCAATACGGCCGCCATGACTCAGGTAGACCAGTGCGAAAGCGAGCGCCAACAATGTTGGCTGGCCAATGTGACTGCCGTTGAGCATCTGGTACATGCTTGTCAAAAAGTAAAAGCCAAACTTATTCATGTCTCTACTGATTTCATTTTTGATGGAACCGAAGGACCACTGAAGGAAGACGCCAAACCCGGACCTGTTAACTATTATGGCCTGAGCAAATTGGCAGGTGAAGAAGTAATCAGGCAAAGTAAAATAGACTGGGCTATTGTCAGGACTGTATTAGTATATGGCATTACTGCTGACCTTAGTCGATCCAACATTGTATTGTGGGTAAAGAAAAGCCTGGAAGAAGGTAAAACCATCAATGTGGTGAACGACCAGTGGCGCACACCTACCTTGGCAGAAGACCTGGCCATGGGCTGTTATCTGGTTGCCAAACTCGGAGCAAAAGGTATTTATCACATTTCGGGTGAAGAAATGATGACACCTTATGACATTGCCATTGAAACTGCCACCTTTTTCAACCTCAACAAGTCCTTAATAAAACCGACTGACTCTACTCAATTTAAACAACCAGCTGCCCGCCCCTTAAAAACAGGTTTCGATATTACCAAGGCCAAACGTGAATTGGGTTACAACCCTCATTCCTTTACCGATGGACTCTCCATTCTTGCCAATCAAATCCAAAAGATAGAATCTGAAAAATAATTCTGATACGCTTAAAAGAAATCAGAAATTAATTTCTAATCTTCGCCCCACTTAATCCCAAACTTACTATGGCCAATCGAGGTCAATTCGGATCCAAATTTGGATTTATCATGGCAGCAGCCGGATCGGCTGTGGGCCTGGGCAATATCTGGCGTTTTCCCTATCTCACCGGTGAGAATGGCGGAGGCGCATTCGTATTCATTTATTTATGTTGCGTGTTGGCAATCGGCATTCCCCTACTCTTCAATGAAGTAGCCTTGGGCCGACTCACAGGTAAAAATCCCATTGGCGCATTTAAAGACACCGGTAGCAATAGATTTTGGATGATTGGTGCCATTCTTTCATTGTGTGTTAGCTTTTTTGTCACCAGCTATTACGGAGTAATTGCAGGATGGACGATTGGTTATATCTATACCACATTGATGGGTGTAGAGCTTTCTTTTGCAGAATTCACTGCAAACCCTGCCATTGTTATACCATTGTTTATTGGATTCATTGGACTTAATCTGTTGATTGTAACCAAAGACATTGCCAAAGGGATTGAAAAAGCATCCAAGATTTTGATGCCCGTTCTTTTTATCCTGGTTTTTATCGTCATCATCAGAAGTGTAACATTAGAAGGCGCTTCAGCAGGTTTGCGGTATTTCCTTGTTCCTGACTTTTCAAAAATAAATGGAGCAACATTTCTCAAAGCATTAAGTCAATGCTTCTTTTCTATGTCAATTGGATGGGGCATCATGATTACTTATGGTTCCTATCTTTCTAAAAGTGAAAGTATAGTGAAGAGCGCTTTATGGATAGGAATGCTGGATACAGGTGTTGCATTGATGGGAGGGCTTATGATTTTCCCAGCTGTATTTGCTTTTGGAATGGAGCCTAATCAGGGACCAACCTTGGTGTTCCAGATACTGCCTCATATTTTCAGTGAAATGCCCGGTGGAAACATTGTAGGTGCATTCTTCTTTTTACTATTGTGTATTGCAGCACTTACATCTACCATCTCAATGATAGAAGTACCCGGTTCATGGCTGATCGATGAAAAGAAATGGAGCAGGAAAAAAGCAGCATGGGCAGTAGCTATTGCTGCTCTGGTGGTTGGTATTCCTTCTGCGCTATCCAAAGGGGCAAATGATACGCTCACCAATATGACTGTTCAATTTTCCGGAATTACCCTAACCAGCTTTATGGACATCATGGACTTCATCTGGGGTTCTTTCTTTATTATCATTGTAGCGTTATTTGTCTGCCTTTACGTGGGTTGGGTAATCAAGCCTGCAAGGATAATTGCCGAGTTGAGTGAAGGCACTCCAACTTTTGCTACCAAAAAATATGCGGGTGTTACTGCTGCTCAGGTTTGGAGCTTTTTTGTCAGGTATGTATGTCCGCTTGTAATTATTATAGTAATTCTAAACCAATTCAATATTTTCTAGGACGCTTAAGATAATTGGTTAGGCTCATAGTGGCATAATGCCTATTTAGTTCAATTCCAGTCCACAAACAGGATAATGGGTATCCCCATCCTATGGGGGGTTTGATTAGTTGATTTTTTTTTCAAAATTGGCTGCTTCACTTTAACTAATTTAACCTAAAAAGTAAGCAATGAGCGTTTCTACCGATAACAGGGGCCAGTGGGGCTCTAAGTTTGGCTTTATCATGGCAGCTGCCGGCTCGGCAGTAGGATTGGGCAACATTTGGCGTTTCCCTTATATCACCGGACAAAATGGAGGTGGAGCCTTCGTCATGGTTTATATACTATGTGTCCTTTTGATTGGAGTGCCGCTCCTATTTACAGAAATGGGTCTTGGCCGCTTTACCAAAAAAAGTACGATAGGTGCATTCAAAGATACTGGGGCCAACAAAGTGTGGATGGGCGCTGGGGCAATACTCGCTTTGGCGGTTAGCTTTTTTGTGCTCTCTTACTACGGTGTGATTGCCGGTTGGACAATCGGATACATTTACAAATCATTGATAGGTGCTACAGCAGGTTTTGAGGCTTATGCTGCCAACGGAGTGGCTTCAGTTAGTTTGCTGGGAACATTTATGCTGGTGACCATCCTAATTGTACTGGGGGGTGTTTCTGGTGGAATTGAGAAGGCTGCAAAAATCCTAATGCCTATACTTTTTGTTTTGATTTTTGTTGTAGCCATCAGAAGTTTAATGCTGGATGGTGCAATGGCCGGTGTTGAATTTTATCTGAAACCCGACTTTTCAAAACTTACTGCCAATAGTATTCTAGCCGCATTGGGCCAGGCATTTTTCTCCATGAGCATCGGATGGGGAATCATGATTACTTATGGTTCCTATTTGCCAAAGGATTCTAATCTCGTAGAGAGTGGCGTATATGTAGGTTTAATGGATACCGGTATTGCTTTGCTTTCTGGTTTTATGATCTTCCCAGCAGTATTTGCATTTGGAAAATCGCCTGAAGCAGGACCAACACTTGTGTTCCAGGTATTACCAGATATTTTCAGCACAATGCCTGGAGGCAACATCATTGGTGCGCTTTTCTTTTTGCTTTTAATGGTGGCCGCACTCACGTCTTCCATCTCTATGCTTGAAGTGCCAGCTTCTTATTTTATTGATGAGAAGAAGTGGAGTCGTAAGAAATCAGCATGGGTGGTGGGTATTGCCGCATTCGTTTTTGGTGTTCCTTCTGCCTTATCCCATGGCGCTAGTGATACCTTTACTAATTTGAGCGTGACTTTACCATGGACAGACGCCATCATTGGCTTCCAAAATATTGTGGATTATTTCTTTGGAACTTTCTTTATTGTGGTGGTGGCACTCACTACCTGCCTTTATGTAGCCTGGAAACTCCCTATTGAAAATATAGTTGGCGAATTGGATCATGGTTCACCTGCATTCAAAGCTGGAAATTTTGCCTCAAAGGCATTCGTATTCTTTATTCGATTTGTATGTCCTATCGTTATTTTACTGGTATTACTAAATATGATGGGGGTATTCGGCATTTTCGCTGGCGCTTAAACCATACCTTATTATAAAAAGAGGAGAGGTGAACTGGGTTTCACCTCTCCTCTTTTTTTTGCTTGCTTTATTACTATTTCAACAGCTCAACAATAGGTTGACCTGTAGTACCACTAGGAAATTTTATTTTTAAAATGGTAGATACTGTTGGTGCAATATCTGTGATGGTGTGATAATTAGCAGTTGATCCCTGCTTTACACCAAATCCATAAAACAAGATCGGAACATGGGTATCATACGTAAAACCTGTTCCATGTGTAGTCACATGGGGTTTTACACTGGATGTCCACCCAGACTCCATTGTATAAATCACATCCCCGGATCGCTTGGGATGAAATCCCCTCTTCACATTGCCCTTTATTCCTCCTTCGCTATAGCTACTAGCTTGCACTAATGACTTTGTAAACACATCACTGACATCGTCCAGACTGAGTAAGTATGAACGAACCAACTCTGAGGCCACTAAATATTCTACGCCAGAAGACTTGGGGTCTGCATTGAAGAAATCATGATTAAAGAAGACCTGACCATTACTGATATTTTCAATTAGATCTTTACCAGGAAAATAGCTTGATAAATAATCATTCAATCCTTTCTTAAAGTCTATCGGGCCATACGTTTCAGGTATCAGCTTCAAGTCTATTGAGTATTGACGTACATCTGCCACACCATGATCAGAAGAGAGAAATACCAGATACTGATCTTCACCAAAATCATTGTCCAACTTATTGAGCAACTCTTCAATATTTTTATCCAACCGAATGTACATATCCTCAATTTCTATAGCATTGGGCCCAACAGCATGACCCAGTTTGTCAGTGGATGAAAACGAAATGGCAAGAAAGTCAGTCCATTCATCTTTGCCCATCTCCTCACCTTCAATAGCAGCCAATGCAAGTTCCTTGAGTATTTCATTTCCGAAAGGAGTAAAGTACAACAACTCAAATTCCGGATTTAGTTTTCTAAGCTCTTTTAAATTGTATGGAAAAACTGGTCTGGTTTTTCCTTTCAATATCCAGTCGTCACTCAGGACAGCCTCATAAGGATTGTCATCCGGGCCACTTTCCTTATACTGAGTGATAGGGTAAAAAGTATTCCATGTTTCATTAAGGTATTTATCGGCCAGATTCCTTGCGTTAAATTTATCCAGCCATACAGGAAGCGCACCTTTGTAATAGGTACTTGAAATGAATTTTCCTGTTAATTCGTCATACCAATAGGCACCATCAGGGGTATGACCTGCTGGCAATACAGCACCCCGATCTTTAATGGATATCCCTATTACTTTTGAACGCCTCTGTGTTGCCAGTTCCAATTCATCTGTAACTGTTGTTGAAAGCAAACGCCATGGCGACACATCTCCATTGCCCTTATCGCTTCCCACAACTTTTTGTTTGTCATCCTCCACACAGTTCACTTTCTTTTTAAGGTCCTTATCATACCAATCATTGGCAATTATTCCGTGAACTGCTGGTGTTGTTCCAGTATAAATGGAAGCGTGGCCGGGTCCCGTTAATGTTGGGACATAATTATAGTGTGCGTTGGTCAACATAAAACCATCCTTCATCAAACGCTTAAAACCACCCTCTCCAAACTTAGGCGCATACCGGTACAAATATTCCTGCCGCATTTGATCGACAACAATGCCTACCACTAATTTTGGGCGATCAGGAAACGAATCAGTTGGCTGTGCATTGGCGAAGTTCAGCACGAGTACAAAAAAGACAAACAGGATAATTCTCATTTTAAAAATAATTTAGTGCTGGAAAGGTATAAAATTCCATAAAACATAAATACAAGCATATGATAAGCGAGTGTTAATTCTAGCGACAGTAGATCCTATCATATTCATCAGCCTCATAAATGTGTCTGCGAATCAACTGTCCATTTTCATCGTAATAAATGACCACAAACAAGTCTGCCTCCTCAACATTCTTTTCGGTAAAATAAATTGGTTTCTCTGCTGTTCCCAGGTTAAGTACATCACTAAACGTGGGAGGAATAATGATACCTTTTGAACTACTGATAACCCCATATTCATTTTCTTTATGGATGATCGCAATTTTCTCCTTTGGATCGTCCTTAATTAATTGATAATCCTTGATCTGACTTTGAGTAACCTTGCGAGTGTATATATCATAAATCAACCATCGGTAATTTTTCCTTACAAAGGCCGATGAGTCACTCCATGGTTTTACTTCATCAAACTCAAACGCTGAAAGTGGTTTGGCCTCCCTGTCCACAAACCCATAGTATCCATCTTTGTAAACAATTAAAATCGACTCACTGAAAAATGCAACGTTGCGCTCATAAGCAGCTTTCAACAATTTTTGATTTTTAAGATCAAAAAGACCAAACTTCTTATCTTTCAATAACGATACCAGATGATCTGAAGATTTGGCAACCGCATCATATTCTAAAGGGAGTATTGTTTTGCCTTCGATATTTACCAATCCTCTTTTTCCCTTATGTTCTATGAGAAACAAATTATAACCCAACTCTTCAATTTTGTCAAATTCTAGTGTGAATTTTTTTAGCCCGGAATCCACTTCGTACAACTGTTTTTTATTCTTGTCTTCCAGATAGAAATAGCGAACAGAATCAGGGCTTTTTACGAAAGTGACTTTCGTTGTGTTGTGAAACATCATTCTCCTTCCAGAACCAAAGATAACATTCACAGAATCTGCTCTGGAAGCCATGGCCAGTCGATTGGTAAACCACAAGCTATCGACATTGGCAGCGATTATTTTAGAAGCTTTGATATCATATAATTTAGCGCCTTTTGTCTGATACAACCCAAGCCAATTCAAGTAGGGCTTGATTTCACTGAATTCCTCTTTATCAATTGTTTCAGACAAACCAACTGTGGTGACCTTATTGAGTACCTTTTTGGTAAACCCAAAAGAAGTCAATGTTAGCACCTGCCTGTCGAGGGGAATCTCAAATTGTAAATCAGAATTTACAACGCCCTCTAGCGCACCATTCTTCACCAGAAATTTATTGGTATTCAGTTTTCTCACTTCATCAAAAACCATTTTCTCCGGTAAAATATTTTTATCGGCTGCCTTTATTATTTCATCAATGGTATTTAAGATCGATTTTCCGTTCTTAATAAAAACGATTAGGTCTCCTTCTGAGCGTATAGCCTCATACTTCTGTTCAACAAGTTTTCGTCCTGAAATGGCATGCAATGACCACTTGCCATTTGTTTGAACCGCAACAAACTGATTGGCAACAAGCTGTGCGTCTTCCACACAATCATCAATCAATTTAAATCCGGATTTATGCACGAGCCGATTACACTTATCTGTTTTCACCATCAAAATCCCTGAGCCAAGGTCTTCAACAAAATCCACGACACCCTCCACTATAATTTTGTTGGATCTGCTGACTACTCCTTTTGATGTTACCAGGTAATCTTCAGTTACATTACCACACAGATATTCATTGCTTATTCCATCAAATTGAGCAGCAAGCGTTTCTTCTCCTCGGCTGTTCATAAAACCAAACTTTTCACCTTTTAAAAAAGGAACCCAGTAATCTGCTTCAAGTGATAATACATTTCTTATTGAATCAGATAGAATCTGGTGGGGAATATTAACGTTAGATTGTTGAGCAAGATGAAAGGCAATGTCTTTGGCTTTCTTTAAGATCCATGAAGAGTCATTATAGTTTGTAATAAAATCCAGATAATCATCGAGTTCTCCGGAGGCCGTACTGATTTCAAATATTTGTTCAGTCACTACTTTGCGAAATGGACTATCTGGATAAGTCTTGTAGAATGAAATAAAACTCTTCAGCTTACCGTCTTTGGTTTTATCCTCAAAAAGCAATTTATTATATCTATTCCTGGCTTCAGCAGCTCTATGTGAGTCAGGGTATTTGGCGATGTAAAGGTCAAAGCTTTGATAGGTATTTACTTTCAGTGCATCTAAAAACGAAACCTCATCGCGCAATTCGATAGCATTGCCACGAAACTTTGAGAATAAGAACTTATCCAGGAAGGTAATGTAGGAGGCTTCAGTATTGATGTCTTTTGCCCGTTCGAATGCAGCGCTATCAATCTCTGCTCTTAAATGCAGCAAGATGGCGCTATCCAGGGGAAAGCGCTGCATCCTTTCACGTTGCCTTTGATCCACGATGGCATAGTCTTTAAAAGCATCTAGCAGGCAGGCATAGGCGGCATCGATATCATAATCAGGATTGGTTGGAGAAAAAAACCACTGTGCATACACCATTCTGGCCTCTGCATTGATCGAATCCTTTCTTAACGCCTTTTTTAAGGACTGCTCTGCCTTCATCCATTTACCCTTGCTCATGCGTACCTGGGCTGTCCGGGTAGGATTAATTTGGGCAAAAGTGCTGATGCTCAGTGCAACTAATATAAACGGTAATAATCGGTTCAATTTCAATGTACTTCAGCTGCAAAGTTCCCCTATTTTAGTGACAACGTAAAACGATTAAAAATTTGATACCTGAGTAGGAAAGTTTTGTTAATATTGCACCTCCAAATCAGGCTCGGGGTGTAGCGCAGCCCGGTTAGCGCACCACGTTAGGGACGTGGGGGCCGGAAGTTCGAATCTTCTCACCCCGACAATCAAAAACCCCAGGCATTGCTTGGGGTTTTTGTATTTATGTTAGAATGAAGTAGCTGGGCCTTCAAACGGCACAACTTTACCATAAACTAAAATTTATATTTTTTCGGCCTTATAACCAGCTTTTGCTACCACAGTTTTTACTTTTACTTCATCCTGCTCTCCAATTACAGTTAGCACTTTGGAAGGGTTCGAAGTATCTACCTCCCAGTTGTCCTCACCGAACGCTTCATTTAAATAAGGCGTAGCTTTAGCCACACATCCTGAACATTTTATGTCTGTCTTAAATTTAATTGTTTCCATATTTATTTTGATTTAATCATTTACTACTACATAACCCGCTTTTTCAATGGCGTTGATTATCTCTTTTTTCATCGATCCATTGATCAGTTCAATTTCAACTTCAGCCGGCCCTATACTTTTGATATTTCCGCCAACCAATTTAACTACATTGGTCACAGTCATCTGACAATGTGAACTTTTCATGTTAGGGATAGTTAACTTAATTGTTTCCATTTTTAATACTTTAAATTTTTATTCCTGAACTACATCAAATCCCGCTTCCTCAATGACTCTTATAATATCTTCCTTTCTCAAGTAATCACTCAACTCCACTTCAGCAAAGGTGGGCACAATATTTTTAACTGTTCCACCCAAGAACATGATCGAATCAACAACTGTCATCTGACAATAAGGTGTGATCATGTCTGGGATTATTAGGTTAATTGTTGTCATTGATTCCCTTTTTACTCATTAAACGCACCTGACGAATAAAAGCTTTGTATAATTCAGGGAAATATTTTCACAATTTTGATCCTGTTTAATTTTTTACTTTTATAAGATTCATTGGGGAAGGAATAACTACCACATTGTTCGAAGTTGGAAATCCCTCACAAAGTAGCACTTGCCCGTCCTTCATTTCATCAGGTGTCAGTATGTGATTTTTTCTCATCTCCACTTCACCAGATATCAATAAAGAGCGGCACATACCGCATTGACCAGCCTTACAAGAATGAGGTAAATTTATCCCTGAACTTAAAGCAGACTGTAAAATTGATTCTCCAGGTGCCACCTCCACCAATCGATCCTGATCTTTCCATCGAATAATTACTTCAGTGGTGGGCAATGAATTAAAGTCAACTACATTTGATGAATGTGGTACATAAAAATACTCTTTGTGTATATATTCAGCTCCCACATTCAAGGAGACAAGTGATTCAGTAATCATTTCCATAAATCCAAATGGACCACACATATAATACTCAATCTGACTTTCAGATTTGGACATCAGATCCTTCACCAGCTTCTTTGTAATCAGTTTGCTCAGACGACCCTTGTAAAAAGTATTAAAATCAGTCGGGATATCATCAGTCTCAGAAATAGCGTGATAAACAAAGAATCGCTCTTCAAAGACTTTTGTCAATATTTCAATTTCTTCTCTGAAAATAATTTTATTAAATCTTCGATTGGCATATACTAACGAGATAATCGAATCAGGTTCATTGTATAGCACCGATCTAATCATTGAAACAATGGGTGTGATTCCGCTTCCTCCTGCGAAAAAAGCATAATGCTTTTTAGCACCATGTGAAGGAACCAGTGTGAAGTCTCCAAATGGACCATCCAATGCAACCATCAAACCTTCTCGAGCATTTTCCGTCAGGTATTTTGAAAATTTTCCGCCAGGAATTACACGAAATGTAACAGCAACATCATCATCCTGAAAAGGCGAAGTGTTAATTGAGTAAGATCTGCTCTCTAAATCATTATCTACAAGAGCAGAGAGTGACAAATATTGCCCAGGCTTATAACTTGACAATTCGTTGGTTGATTCAAACCACAACGTCATCGAATCATTTGTGGGCCTCGTGATTGCTTTGATTGGTATTTGAAACTGCATAAAAATTTAAAAAATAATGGTTAAACAGATCGTAGCTACCACAAGTCCAATCACCAGCAGAAATTTTTGTTGCAACGCTTTCATGATTTTGTGCTTATTATAACCTAAAGGTACCCTATGTCTGGGCCTTACCTGTTGCACTTAAACCGGAAGGATTTATAAGATTTACGAGGCTATAAATCGGTTATTCAGGCCGAAAATCAGCTGAAAATAGATCTAAACAATGCTTACTACAGAAGTGAAATGATTGATCATCTTTTACCAAAATGAAGCTACTTTTAGCGGGATCAACATGCATAAGGCATACTGGGTCAATAGGCAAAAATGGGGTTGCTTCTATAGGGTTGGGCAATTCAAATAACGCTATATCTGCTGCAACGTTCTTAAGCTTAAACGTACCAATTGGCTTTGCCTCAACTGGCAGGAGGCCTTGAATTTCATTTAAGAATACCTCGGAACAAACCACCTGCCCGCGTTTGGCAAGGTTCATTATTCTCGATGCCACATTGATAGTTGTGCCAAATAAATTGCCGTTCTGCTCAAATACTGGCCCGTAGTGAATACCAGAATGAATGGCTAGAAAATCATGTTCTTTAAGAGCAAGGCAATTAAGACGTTGAGCCGTCAATGCTATATCAATTGCCTGATCAGCAATCATGACCACCTGATCACCTATTCGCTGAATCACTTTGCAATTGCCAAAACATGCCTTGTCAACGAGCTGCATATATTTGTCCACTATCTTAGCGGCAGAAGCACCGCCATGAACATCCGTCATGGCGGTGTATCCTGTTAAATCTGCCATCAGTATAGCTACATCTCGTTCCATGCGTTTAGTTGGATAATAGCCCCAGCGCTCTATCCATCTCTAATTTAGCAATCTTCACATTGTAAACAGCGTGCAGCTGATTCATCTTTGCTTCCGTAAATGATAATTCTGCATCTGTCATTTCCAATCTGGAACTCAGTCCATTTTTATATCGGTCATTTACAATTCTGTAATTCATTTCAGCGGCTTCCACTGTTCTTTCCAAAACAGTTAGTCTTTTAAGCACTTCTTCTAATTTACTCTCCAGGCCGGATAGCTCCGTTCTTGCCTTCTCCATTGCATCTAATAATTCCAACTCACTTGTCTGAGTACGCAAGTTGGACTGTCTTATGCGAGAATTAATTTTATTACCTGTGAAAATGGGGACGTTAGCCTGAAGGCCCAGGAAGGAAGTTCTTGGCCAACGATAAGCATCGAATTGACGATTATCTGCTTGCGCTTGCAGCTGGTAAGACCCAACAACCGAAATGGTTGGCAATCGCTGTGCCTGGCTCTGGCTCATCAAACTTTTATGAAGTTCCACTGATAATTTTCTCCATTGCAGATCCGGGCGATTCAATAGAATCTCATCCACTGCGTGATCAGTAATCTCAAAATGTCGAATTGAATTATCATACTGTAGATTGTCAGTCAACACAAGCACATCATCTTTTTGAAGTCCCATAATTTGCTTTAACTGAAGTAAGGTCACTTCATATTGACTTTCCAAATAAGTAACTGTTGCTCCCAGATTTTCAACTGCAATAAAATTTCTTAGCGTATCTATCTTCAGACTCTTTCCCTGGCGCAATAACGAACGAGAATCATCCAGTGATCTTAGATTTCTTTCAAGACTTTGTTGATTCAAATTCAAGCTTTCGCGAATAAGGAGTGCTTTCAAATAAGTTGAAGTAAGCAAAACAGTTAACTGCGCCTTATGATCAAGCGTCATTTGCCCCTGTTGTGCCCTTTCAATTTTGGCACTTTTCACCTGTCTTCTTGCTGCTTCTGACACAATGGGTTGATGAAGCGAAAGGGAAGTGCTGAATGTATTCCTTCCCCCTACTGCCACATCTACTACCGGATCAGTTTCACTTCCTACAAATGAACCCGGCATAAAAATTACCTGACGATCAAAATAGTAAGAATAGTTGCCATTGGCTGACAAAGAAGGCAAGAGGTTTCCCTTGCTCAGTTTGATTGACTCCTCGGCAAATTTCTCTTCGAGGTAATGGACCTTTAAGGACTTGTTATTTTCTTTGGCCAACATTAGAGCTTCGCTCAAGGATACTTTAAGTTCCTGTGCCAGGCCTAACGTCATGGTGTTGACTATTAAAAACCCAATCACCATTTGTTTTATATTATTTTTCATAACGATCTGAATTTTAGACTTAAATGAAAAGTGCTTCATCCACTTGTTCCTTCTTGCGCTTGGATGTTGATAAGTAAGAGTAGACGGCTGGTATTACAAAAAGCGTAAGAATACCAGCGAAGATTAAACCTCCAGCAATAACAATTCCTAAAGATTGACGACTATTAGTAGTCAATGCGATAGGTAGCGCACCGAAGATCATAGCTAATGAAGTCATTAGAATAGGACGGAAACGTTGTTCCGCTGCCAGCTTTGCTGCTTCAAATTTTGAAAGTCCTGTATCTTTTAAATGATTGGCAAATTCAACGATCAGAATTCCATTTTTAGTAATCAATCCTATCAAGGTAATTATACCTATCTGACTGAATACGTTCAGGCTTTGGCTAAACCAATCCAAACTGATCAAGGCTCCTGCAATCGCCATGGGCACGGTAAGCATAATGATGAGCGGATCGCGTAAGCTTTCAAATTGTGCGGCCAAAATCATGTAGATCATTAACAAGGCAAGGATGAGTGTAAAAGTTAAGTTACCCTGACTTTCAATAAAATCTCTGGACTGTCCTGCCAAAGTACTCTTGAATGTTTCACCCAGCACTTCTGCTTTGATCCTTTCCATTTCTTTGATCCCCTCTTCAAGGCTTACACCTGGAGCGAGACCGGCAGAAATTGTAGCAGAAGTAAATTGATCATATCTGTAAATCGCAGCCGGGCTAATACCCTCATTAATGGTTACGAGGTTATCCAATGATATCATTTGATTATTGGATGACTTCACATAAATGGATCGCAAATCACTAATATCGTTTCTGTTATTGCGCTCTACCTGCCCGATCACCTCATATTGACGATCATTTTGCAAAAAGTAACCGTAGCGCTGACCCGAAAACGAAAGTTGAAGTGCACGTGCAACTTCTTGAATGGATACCCCCATTAATGCCGCCTTCTGACGATCTATATTGATCTGTAGCTCTGGTTTGTTAATTTTCAAATCACTATCAACAAACATTAACTTTTGGCTTTGACGAGCAGCGTTCAAAAATTTAGGAAGTATGCTCGAGAGGCTGTCAAGATTAGAAGCTTGCAATACAAATTGCACTGGCTGGCCACCACCATATCGTGTCCCGATTGTTGGAGGCATGTATGGGAATAATAAAATATTTCTGAACTGGCCAGATGCCGCACCATATTGATAATACAATTGCTGGGCAGTTGCTTTTCTCTCTTTAGGATCCTTCAAGTAAATACTTTGAACTGCTACGTTTACAGGAGCTGGTGCAGGTATGAAAGAAATTGCAACCATCGAATAAGTTTGATAAAGCCCTTCAGTGTTATCATTCACATAATGCCCTACTTCCTTCATGTTCTTTTTCATGAAATCATAAGAGACACCTTCTGGTGCAATAGCAATCAACATCATGTTAGAGCGATCTTCTACTGGAGCCAACTCTGATGGCAATTTTTTACCTAAGTGATAGATCAATGCCGCCATCGCTACAACAAAAACCCAAGCCAGATAACGGTGTTTCATAAAACCACCTAAAAGGAATGCGTAGCCTCCGTTCAACTTTAAAAAGAATGGTTCAGTGACGCGGTGTAACCAATTGGGTTTATCATGTTTCTTTAGCAAGTAAGCACTCAACATAGGTGATAGTGTAAGCGCTACGAAAGCAGACACTAATACAGAACCAGATACCACAATAGCAAACTCCTTAAACAACTGGCCACTTATACCTCCCATAAAAATGATGGGTAAGAACACAGCGGCCAATGTGATGGTGGTAGATATTACTGCAAAATAAATTTCTTTTGATCCGGCAAAGGCAGCCTGAACTGGCGCCATTCCTTCTTCTACTTTCTTATAAATATTTTCCAAAACCACAATCGCGTCATCCACCACCAATCCGATGGCCAACACTAACCCTAGAAGCGTAAGCACGTTGATGGAAAACCCTGCGAGGTACATGATGAAGAAAGCAGACAAGATAGAGACCGGAATCGCCAACACAGGGATTATAGTAGAGCGCCAGTCGCGTAGAAAAAGGAAAATAATAAGCACCACTAATCCAAAGGCAATAAACAAGGTCTCCTCTACTTCATGAATGGATTCACGAACAGGCTTTGTATAATCGAAACCCACAATTAATCTATACTCTGAAGATACCTCCTTACGTAACTGCTCAAGGCGTTTATAGAATTCATCTACTACTTCAATTGCATTGGCACCACGTTGTATTTGAATGGCCACACCTACACCTATACGATCTGCTTTATCCGTACTATTAACGATTGCATTTCGCTCGTTCATTTCACCGAGCTCTGCATAACCCACATCTTTTAATCGAATGACAGACGTACCTGTTTGTTTAACTATCATATTGTTAAACTCCTCTGTGGTAGTAAGACGACCTAAGGCTCGTACACTTAATTCGCTGGTTTGCCCTTCAATTCTTCCTGAAGGCAAATCAATGTTCTCACGCATAAGTGCCAACCGAATATCCTCAGGCGTAAGTTGATACGATGCCAGTTTAATAGGATCAAAGCGCAATCGCATGGCATATTTATGCTCTCCTACAATCTGTACACGTTGGATACCAGGTATAGATTGCATGCGTTCCTTAATAACTGTAGAAGCTAAATGACTGACCTCTTTGATATCACGTGTATCACTTTCCACTTCCAAAAAGGCAACCAGGTTATCCGCAGAACTGGCTTTCTCTACGATGGGAGGGTCAACATCAGCAGGCAATTGATTTTTTGACTTGGAAACTTTATCGCGAACATCGTTCAATGCGTCTTCCAGGTTCACGTCACGATTGAACTCAACGGAAATGATACTCACTTGCTCCCGGGATTCTGAAGAGATGGTTCTTAACCCATTGGCTTCAGCAATTGATTCTTCCAATGGTTTTGAAATCTTGGAAGCAATCACATCAGGACTTGCTCCTGGATAAAAAGTAATCACAGCGATTACCGGAGGCTCTGTCAACGGAAATTCACGAATACCCAGATATTTCCACCCAACAATTCCCATAACCACGATGATAGCGGAGAACACTCCGGCCAGCACGGGCTTTCTAATACTTAATGATGGTAAGCTCATAATATTAATTATTTAGTGGATACAACCTGCACGGGAGTTCCCTCACCGGTACGCAGGATATTGGATACCATTACGGTATCTCCATTATTTAAACCAGAAGAAATAATTGCTTCAGCTTCGTTGCGATTCCATATAGAAACTGGAGTCAGTCTAGCCAGACCTTGTTTAATTACAAAAACACTGTAACCATTTGCGCCTGGAATAAGCGACTCCGTTGGAAGTGCCATTCCAAGTTCTCCTGCATTGGATATGCTGTAAAATATTTTTGCAGACATTCCTGGTTTCAATGAACCATTCATATTTCCAGCAACAGCCTGAACGGTAATGTTTCTGCTTAAAGGATCGACACCTGGTTCAATTGCACTTATTTTGGCATATTGTTTTTGATCACTCAACGATGTGATGAAAGTAATTTGCTTGCCTGGTTTTACTGAGGAAGCATACTTTTCAGGAATACTGAATTGAATTTTTACATTCCCAGATTCTTGTAAAGTTACCAATGGAGTTCCTGCACCAGCCAACGCTCCTATTTGAAGTTTGGTAATACCAATATACCCAGAGAAAGGTGCGTGGATGATGGTCTTAGAAAGATCAACTTTTAACAAATCTTCAGTGGCCTGCAATGATTGCAGCTTGCTGAAAGCCACATCATATTCTTCCTGCCTAACCGATTCATTTTTTAAAAGTTCAGCCAAGCGTGATTCGCTTAATTTCGCAAGATTCAACTCAGCTCCTGTCTGCTTGAGACGAGCCAAAATATCAGCATCATCCAACTTATACAAAAGTTGATCTTTTGTCACATGGCTTCCATCGTTAAAGTGAATGGCAACAATTTTTCTCGAAACTTCGCTCACAATAGTTACCTCTCTGTTTGGCAGAACAGATCCCGCCACCACCTCTTCCTGTGTAAGAGGCATTGCCGCAACTACGCGAACATCTACTGGTAGTTTTGAAATTCCACCCGGAGTGCTCTCAGCAGTATTGGCTTTTGTAGAGCAAGCTATAACAGCTGCCCCCGTTGCCATTACCAGAAGATAATTTATTAATGTGTTTGTCTTCATAATTATTGGTTTGTTTATGAGGCAAAGAACGGGATTGACTTTACCCTTGATTTGTATTTAAACAGGTAGTGTTTATATAGTTACCTGAATAACAAAATGGCTGACTTAAAAAGCATCACATTAAATGTGTTTCTTTAAGTCAGCCAAACAGAGTTGAGCATGAACATGCTCCTAAACAAAGTATTTTCCTATTGCTTGAATTGCTTTATTCCCAAGGCAGCAATAACTACGCTCAAACCACTAATGAAAGCAGCTGCTCGGAATGCCGTTTGAAAACCTGTGTTGAGTGCTTCTTGTTGTTCCACGCCACTTGCCAACAAATTACTGGTGGTAGAAATGGCTATCGCTACTGCAATCGCTAATCCGATCGCTGAACCTACCTGGTAAGTTGTATTGACCAGACCTGATGCAACTCCAGCTTCTTCAGGTTTAGCTCCTGACATAGCGGCCATTGTTCCTGGTATATAAGCTAACGACATGCCAATAGCCCCTAATAAAGAAGCTCCTAACACGTGAGTAAGGAAATCACCATTTTCCGGAACGAACGAAAACCATACCAGTGATGCTGTTAAGGAAAGTAGCCCCAATATCAAATTCAATTTGTAACCGAATTTAGCAATTAGCTTTCCCGTTACACCTACCATTAATACCATGATAGCAAACGTCATGGGCAACAATGCCAAACCTGATGCGAATGCTGAGTAGTGAAGAGATTGTTGTAGATAAAGATTCAAATAAAACCACAATGGTATCCAGGCACCCGCCATTAAGGCCATCACAATATTTCCAGACGACAAGTTGGGAACTTTGAAAATTGAAAGCGGAAGTAATGGAGCTGAAGACTTGCGCTGAACAGTAACGAAGGCTATAAATAATGCCAGCGCTATCGCAAACAAAATCAATGTTGCCCCCGATGTCCATCCGTTTTTATCAACCATAACCAAAGTATAAACTGTAACCATCGTTGCAGCTGTTACTAATATTGCTCCTATATAGTCAATGGCTCCCTTTTGCTTTCTTCCTGCCACTAATAATGAAGCACCTGCTATCATCACAATGAGGCCCAATGGGATATTGATAAAAAAAGTCCATCGCCATGACAAGTATTGAGTGAGCAATCCCCCTAAGAAAACTCCTGCTGATCCTCCAGCAGCCGCAGAAGCGCCCCAAAACCCAAAAGCTTTGGCGAGTTCTTTAGGATCACTGAAGATGGTCATCAGTAACGTTAATGCAGAAGGCGCAATTAATGCTGCCCCAAGACCCTGAAGCCCCCGCCCGATATTCATCGACATCTCTGACCAGGCAAATCCTGTTAAGAGACTGGCAACTGTAAGAATCCCAAAGCCCCACATGAAGATATTTTTTGGGCCATACAAGTCAGACAACTTACCTCCAAGAAGTAAAACACCACCAAAGATGATCACATAGGCATTGAATATCCACTGTAACCCTGACGGTGCATAATTCAAATCATTTTGAATTGCTGGTAATGCCACCCCAATAATGGAAGTATCCATTATTACCATAAACTGTGCGGCACATAGTACGGCTAATGCTGACCAACGCATTGGGTAAATGTTGGGCGCATCAATTGTTAATGTTTTTGACATAATTATTATTCATTTTTTCACAAAGGTTTGCTCAAAATGATTCAGACACTCTACACATTAAGGGGTATGGTTTATATAATTATGTGAAGTTGCGCTAAAAGGAAAAGCCCGGTTAGTGCCGGGCTCTTCTTAGAGTTTATAAAATTAGCCTACGTTATATGATTTAAATTTTGTAATTGAACTTGATTAGATTTTAGCAAATTTCAATCTTAAACTATTACCAACCACACTTACGGAACTCATTGCCATGGCCGCCCCGGCAATCATTGGATCGAGTAAAAATCCATTGATTGGATATAGGATACCAGCTGCAATGGGAATTCCAATTACATTATAGATAAAAGCCCAGAATAAATTTTGCTTAATCCCTATTACCGTTTTGGATGAAAGATTCAATGCTTTTGGGATTGACTGAAGATCTGATGTAATCAATGTCATTTTAGCTACGTCCATGGCAATGTCAGACCCTTTTCCCATCGCAATGCTTACATCGGCTTGCGCAAGAGCATGTGAGTCGTTGATGCCGTCTCCTACCATGGCCACCACTTTACCTTCAGCTTGCAGTTGTTTTACAAACTCTGCTTTATCAGATGGTAGCACTTCAGCCTTGAAATGTCTTAATCCCACTTGCTGTGAAACTGCTTTGGCTGTTTGTTCATTGTCACCCGTTAACATGTGAACTTCAATACCCTTTTCCTGCAATGTTTTAATGGCTGCTGCGGAGGTCGCTTTGATCTTATCTGCAATGGCAAGCACAGCCAGCACCTTATTACTATCAAAGAAATACACAACAGTTTTAGCTTCCGATTGCAGCTGTTTTGCTTTTAGCGCTATGTTTTCGCTAACAGTCACATTGTTCTCCTCTATTAGTTTTTTGTTCCCCACGAAGTAGGATATTCCATTTCTTCTTGCCTGAACCCCCCTTCCGGTAATGCTTTCAAAGGATTCCATTGGAGTTCCCCCGGCTCCATTGACTTTAAGATGGTTGACAACCGCGTCTGCCAGCGGATGTTCTGATTGTTTTTCTATTGCATAAAGGATGCCTTCCAACTCTGAATTCATTTCTACTTCCCAGATCAAATCAGTCACCACTGGTTTACCCTCTGTTATTGTTCCTGTTTTATCAAGTATTACGGCATTCACTTTATGTGCCAGTTCAAGGCTTTCGGCATCCTTTATGAGGATGTTATTTTCTGCTCCTTTACCAACACCCACCATAATGGCTGTTGGTGTGGCAAGTCCTAATGCACAGGGACATGCAATCACCAATACAGTTACTGATGTAAGCAATGCATGAGTAAAGGCATTGTCTCCACCAATCAACATCCAGGTTGCAAAGGTTAGAATGGCAATACCTATCACGATGGGTACGAATATTCCCGCAATCTTATCTACCAATTTTTGTACAGGCGCTTTACTGCCCTGAGCATCCTGTACCATTTTTATGATTTGCGCCAGAATGGTATCACCCCCCACTTTCTCAGCTTCAAACTGAAAACTCCCTTTCTGATTGATAGTGCCTGCAAAAACAATTTCTCCTTCATTTTTTTCAACAGGTACAGGCTCTCCGGATATCATGCTTTCATCTACAAATGAAGATCCGGATACTACCTTTCCATCTACAGGAACTTTTTCACCAGGTCGCACCATTATTCTATAACCTACCTTTACAGCAGCTATTGGTATTTCTTGTTCTACTCTATCAACAATTGCGCGTACAGTTTTGGGTTGCAACCCCATTAATTTTTTAATCGCAGAAGAAGTATTTGACTTTGCTTTTTCTTCCAATAATTTACCGAGTGAAATAAAAGCAATCACTACAGCGGCTGCTTCATAGTAGACATGCGGATGAACGCCCCTGGCATGCCAAAATTCAGGGAAGAAGGTATTGAATGCACTAAATGCAAAAGCAATACCCGTTGATAATGCCACTAAAGTATCCATGTTCGACTTACCGAATTTGGCTTGCTTAAAAGCATTGATGAAATAATTCCTACCAAAATAAAATACTACAGGAGCCGCAAATGCCATAGAAATATAATTGCCGTAGGGCATGTCCATATAAAACATACCAATGATGACCACCGGCAGCGCCAACACTAATGACCAGATGGTTCTGTTTTTTACTTCTTCATAATGTCTTTTTTGCGCTTCCTCCTTTACCGCCTGTGGATCCTCCACGTCTACCACCAGATCGTAGCCAATAGAGCGAACTGCGTTTTGAAAGTCAGCTGGCTTAGCGATGGTTTCATCATACTCCACCCAAGCTGATTGATTCGCAAAATTTACCCCAGCATCCTTTACTCCTTCTGTTGATTTAAGCATAGATTCTACACTCACCGCACAGGCGGCACAGGTCATTTCCAAAACCGGAAAAGTGCCTCGGGTAGTCTTTGCTATACTATTCATTACACTAGTTGTTGTCATGAGTTCCTTATTTTAATTTTTTCCTCCTGATTTACAATGCAAGTATACTGTCATTGTATCCTTCGGGTTTTGCATAGTTGCTAATAAGATTTATATGATTCTACACATTCCAAATTTCTACCCTCCTATTTGTTATACTTCTATTCTATTAACAATAATATCCTAAAATAGAATTTACATTTTACCAGAAAAGGTTTACATAATTCCCTGCCTTTAACTGTCAATTCGCTCTGCCAGATTTCTTTTTTCCAATCGAATGGATTTAAAAAGGGATGGTGGCAGTCCGATGAGTTCCTTAAATTGCCTCGACAAGTGATTAACGCTACTGAATCCCAGTTGATGAGCGATCTCTGTCAGGCTAGCATCTGTGTATACAAGTAATTCCTTCACTTTTTCTATTCTTTTGTTGATGATATAATGCTCAAGTGTTATTCCTTCAGACGCGGAGAATGTTTCACTGATTGAGTCATAGTTCATATTTAAAGATTCGGCCAACAAAATGGAAAATTTTACCCTGCGGCTCTGTTCAGCTTCTTGCGACAAAACTTCATCGATAAGGACTTTAACATGACTGATCATTTTTGTTTGCTTGTCACTGATCAGCTCAAAACCATGAATTTCCAAAAATTCAATGATTTTCTTGATACCTTCCTCTCCGGGAGGGTTAGTCATTGTAATTTTACCGAGGCTAACCTTTTCTACAGGAAATCCCAGGTTGGCTATGCCGCTTCTGATCACTGAAACACAGCGATCGCATACCATTCCACGAATAAAAAACTCTTTGGGCTGTTCCATTGTCTTTGTATTAAGTCAAAGGAATGCACTTGTCGGAGAATCTTCGTTACACTAATGCCGGAAAGACTTACACAATTTTAAGAAATGCCGTCCAGCGGTTTGCGTTGTTGATCAATAGACCTTGATTTTTTCAACTCGGAGGGGGTAAGGCCTGTAACCTTTTTGAACTGCCCGGATAAATGCGCCACACTACTGTATCCCATTGAGTTTGCAATTTCACTTAAGTTGAGTTCATCGTAAAAAAGCAGTTCTTTTACGCGTTCAATCTTTTGACGAATAATGTATTGCTCCAGGGTGATCCCGACAACAGACGAAAAAAGGTTACTGAGATAATTGTATTCATAATGCAATTCCTCACTCAAAATAGTAGACCAATTGAATTTTCTATCAGAAGGATTCGAGTGATGTATCAATTGAATCACCTTATTTTTAATAGCTTCAATTAATCTGGCCTTCTGGTCATCGATTCTTTCAAAACCTAAATCGATCAAAACTTTATCCAAATGAAGGTATTGCTCTTTGGAAAGATTGGTTTCTTTTAATTGTACTTCTCCAAGAGAAACTCGTTCGGGGTTCAAATTAAGAGCTTCGAGGGCTTGTTTTACCACCATTACACAGCGATTACAAACCATGTTTTTTATGTAGAGTGTGGTCATGCCAGTAAGAAGATAGTATTAAGTTATAAAAATTCTGCTGCCACAAATCCGAAAAGTAAAATCCAAATACAGCTTCAACAGATTATTTATCACGCTTAAGGTCCCTGAAAAATCTGGCCCAGTTAAAAGGGTTCAAGAATGGGTTGGTTCTGGGTTGAAACCGATCATTGATTGAACCTGTATATTGATCCATGTAGTACCTATAGTTTGCCTGCCCGTCCATTGGAGTGGTTCGCAGCATTAATGCCAACAACTCGGCATTCATGGCTTTGGGGTCCACACCATTGTCCATTGGAATATTAAGAGCAAGTACCGCTTCCTTAAAAACTTCTTCAGTTGGAAAAGGCATAATCTCCACTTCCTGCAGGTAGGTAACATCAGGTACCATTTCCACAATTATGGTCAGGTATTCTGAAATGGATTTGGGCACGATATAGTGTCTGCGATTGTAACCCACGGAGCTGATCACCACGCTATCTCCTTCCAACACTGGCATAGAAAAATATCCCGTACGATTGGAGGTAGTTCCTCTGCCTGCCTTTGGCACATAAATATGTACCCCTGGCAAGCCAGAAACACTGTCCTCTGCTAAAATGATACCTGACAATTGAATCACCCGCTTTTTACTTTGTGCAAGGCTGTCGGTAGCAGAAACACATAAAATGAGCCCCAGCAGAAAGAAAAACCATTTTGTATTAATACCCTTCATAAATTAATCAGTTATTCAAAGATAAGGATTGATCAGAAACCTCCCTAATGTTTAAACGGAGCATTTACATTGATGTTTTTGTATTAACTTGAACAATCAAAAAACAACTCAAAGACCGCAATAATTCCACAAACGGTATGAGGCTAAAACACTTTAACATCGACTTAGGCGCTCAGATTTTTCTTTCCTGTTCGGACACATCCCGACTGCGAATTCTGAATCTGATTATGAATAATGGGGAAATGTGCATTAGCGACCTGGAGAAAATATTGGATTTTACCCAAACAAAAACATCACGACATCTGGTGTACCTGAAGAACTCAGACATTCTATCAATCAGGAAATTTAACCAATGGGTGTTTTATCAAATTAAGGATGAAGTATTTGATATTGTCAAACAAATACTGCAATTCATCAGTCGTGATCCTATTCTTCAAAAAGACCAGGAGGTTTACGATACTTTGTATTCCAATCGCGAACTTGCGCTCAATAAATTAAACATTCGTCCGCTTAGATAATTTTCACATTGAATAACTCAGAATATAAATGCGTGATCTTTGATCTCGATCATACCCTTTGGGACTATGATAGGAACTGCGCAGAGGCACTTTATGAATTGTATGAGAAGAACGATTTAAAAAAGAGAGGAATTCAATCGTTTGAAGAACTCCTTACTGTATTTATGGAATTAAATACACAAATGTGGGATCAATACGATCTGGGTATTATTCAAAGAGATATCATTAGATATCAGCGCTTTCATCGCATATTACTGGCACTTGGAGTTGACGATTACCAACTTTCATTATCCATGTCAAGCGATTATGTATCACTTTCTCCCACTAAAAAGAATTTATTGCCAAATGCAAAGACGGTTTTGGATTATCTGGCAGGGAATTATCGCATGTTGATTATTACCAATGGATTTGAGGACATTCAGCATACCAAGCTTTCCTCTTCCGGAATCTCCAATTATTTTGACAAAGTAATTACGTCTGAAACGGCTGGGCACAAAAAACCAGCTAAGGAAATTTTCGATTATGCCCTGTCCGTTGGAAATTTCAAGACAGAAGAGGTGATCATGATCGGTGACAACCTCAATACCGATATAAAAGGTGCCCTCAATGCATCCATTGACAGCGTCTATTTTAATCCTTCACGGAAAGGCCACAGCGCAGCTATTCAATATGAAATTTCGGATTTAATAGAACTAAAAACCATCCTCTAAACGTTTTGAAATTGATTATCTTTGCCACCTCCGCAAAAGCGGGGTGTTTTACCAAGTTGAACTCAAAAATATTCTATTAATTATGGCCAACGGTTTTTATAAAGTACCCGCTCCCAAAAACGAACCCATTCTTTCTTACGCCCCTGGCACCAAAGAAAGGGCACTATTGAAAAAAGAACTTGAGGAATTCCGCGCAAAAAAAGCAGATATTCCGATGTATATAGGTGGGGAAGAAATACGCACCGGAAAAACAATTTCCATTTCGCCTCCACATGATCACAAGCACACACTAGGACATTTTCACGAAGGTGATAAAAGTCACGTTGAGCAAGCCATCGCTTCTGCAATGGCCGCAAAAGAACTTTGGGCAAATCTAAGCTGGGAAAGTCGTGCTGGAATTTTTCTAAAAGCAGCAGATCTTATTGCAGGTCCTTACAGACATAAGATTAATGCAGTCACAATGTTGGGACAATCTAAAAATGCTTTTCAAGCAGAGATTGATGCCTCGTGCGAATCCATTGACTTCTTACGTTTCAATGCTCACTTCATGACCGAAATCTACAGAGATCAACCAGACTCTTCTGCTGGTGTTTGGAATCGCATGGAGTACAGACCCCTGGAAGGTTTTATTTTTGCACTTACGCCATTTAACTTTACTGCGATTGGTGTAAACTTGCCCACCAGTGCTGCCATGATGGGTAACACCATTGTATGGAAACCCGCTTACACTCAGATCTATTCCGCCAACCTGGTGATGCAAATTTTGAAAGAAGCAGGCCTGCCCGATGGCGTCATCAACATGATATACACGGATGGCCCTACCACAGGGAATGTTATTTTCAACCATAAAGATTTCGGTGGTATTCATTTTACCGGAAGTACCAAAGTGTTTCAAACCATTTGGAAAACAATTGGAGAGAACATTTTCAAGTACAAATCCTATCCACGCATTGTTGGCGAAACTGGAGGAAAGGATTTTATCATGGTGCACAAAAGTGCGGATGCAAAAGCAGTGTCTACCGCCATTAGCCGTGGGGCATTTGAGTACCAGGGACAGAAATGCTCTGCAGCATCAAGATGCTATATCCCATCTAACCTTTGGGACGATGTAAAAAAATATCTTATCGAAGACCTTAAGTCTATGAAGATGGGGCCGACAGAAGATTTTGGAAACTTTATCAATGCCGTTATTGATGAGAAATCTTTTGATAAGATTACAGGATACATTGATCAGGCAAAAGCAAATCCTCAAAACGAAATTATCGCAGGTGGAAAGTATGATAAATCAAAAGGCTATTTCATCGAGCCCACCGTTGTAGTTACCAAAGATCCATCTTCCGTAACCATGTGCGAAGAAATATTTGGCCCGGTAGTTACAATCTATGTGTACCATGCCGAAAACTATGAGCAAACACTCGAGCTGGTCGATCAAACCTCTCCTTATGCGCTCACTGGATCCATAATATCCAAGGACAGGTATGCCATTGAAATGGCTACCAAGAAATTAACCAATGCAGCTGGTAACTTCTACATCAACGACAAGCCAACAGGCGCTGTTGTGGCACAACAACCTTTCGGTGGTGCAAGAGGTTCAGGAACCAATGACAAGGCGGGAGCCAAAATGAACTTGCTAAGATGGACTTCTATGCGCACTATTAAGGAAACTTTCGTTTCCCCAACAGATTATAGATATCCGTTTTTGGATAAGGAATAAGCACCGGATAAAACAGAGCCCTCAAATATTTGAGGGCTCTGTTTTTTTAAACTGCTTCCCTGTACCAGTTGATTTTTCTGGTAAGGTACATCAACGCACTGATCACTATAAATAATCCAATACTTCCCGTTAACAAAGAGAAGTCCTGCTGGATAATGATCACATATATAAAACCGTAAAACGCCACCAGTAAACCTGAAAACAAACCCACCATTTTTTTTGGTTTTAAAAAGGAAGCTGAATATAAAGTAAGCAAAACCACAGTGGCCATGGAAGAAATCAAGTAGGAACCATTATAACCCACCTGTTCCGATATACTAAGTAAGAGCGTATAGTAGACAATTAAAGCAGCACCCATTAGAATGTATTGAAACGGATGTATTTTAATCTTTTGAGAAATCTCAACCAGAAAAAGAGAGACAAAAGTTAACAGTATGATAAGCACTCCATATTTTGAAGTGCGCATACTTTTTTGATATTGCTCTACCGGTATTAATAAATCAACTCCAAAATCCGAGCCTGCCAGGTTTTTGTTTTCATCAATCCACTGCTGAGCAAACGGACGATTAAAGTGCAATACTCTCCACTCTGCAGTAAATTCATTTTCAGCAATTGTACGTGTATCCGGAAGGAACTCACCATTAAAACTGGGATTACCCCAGGGACCTGAAAGATTCACCAATGTAGTTTTCCCAACAGGTATGAAATCGAGTCCACTGCTACCCTTGAATTTCAGTTGCATTGAAAAAGGCTTGTTGAAATCCGGTTCATTGTTCCAATTTAATCTTGCTATTAAACCGGTAGAGGTTGTCCCTTGGTAATTAAACCCCAATTCATTAGATGGTTCAGTAATCAAGTCTTTCTCTCCATACCTGATAGTAGGATTTTCTGAGATACCTCGCAAATCTGAAATACCTAAAACAAGATAGGCATCATTCCATATTACTTTGCCTTCAATATTCAATGCTTTCAAATCCGGAACTATCCAAGACGCCTTTACATTGAGAGCTGCCTCATATACGGCTGCCTCATAAATGCCTCTGTGCAAAACTTTGGGATCAACCTTTCCGGTAACAGTTAATTGTTCTGGTAACAGATAAGCTTTCCTGATGTACTCAACCATCTCAGGTTCTTGCCCAGGCTTTTTAAAGACCTCTACTTCCCTATAGGGCAATACAATCACAGGCCCACACACGGATTGGTTGCCAGACCACTTACTGGTAATTTCGGTAATCACTTCACCTGATCGGGATTGCCTTTCAAAGATGAGGTTATCAATCCACGAAAGCGGGATCATGAGGATTAGCAATAGAAATCCAATAGATAATAATTTGATGGTGACTGACTCCTGAATCCAGCGGTTGAACCTATCCAAAAGATTCATTGGGGTATTCGTATTTTCCATAATTGAAAGTACTTTTTATTTAAAAGTTAAATGTTAAAATTTTTTATTTTTTCTGTTCTTTAATTATTAGCTCCAACGCATCAATATGTTTTTTAAATGCTTGCCTACCTTTTTCTGAAATGCGATAGCGGGTATTGGGTTTTTTATCAACAAAAGATTTATTGATGAGAATATACTTTTCTCTTTCCAGGGTTTTAATGTGTGTAGCTAAACTACCGTCACTCAAGTCCAAAACTTCCTTCAAAGAATTGAAGTCATAAGATTCATTCACTATCAGAATAGATAATATTTGCAGGCGCACACTGTGCTCTAGTACTTTATCAAGTTTACTGAATGGATTGCTCATCTGTCGTATTTCCTAAACATCAACGAACCATAAATGATGTGGAGTACACCAAATCCCAACGACCAAAACAATAAACCATAACCAGGAAGGGCTGCCGAGAGAAGTCCCAATCCAATTTCAGAATATCCCAGGTATCTGATTTCATCATAGAGATTGGGACTTGCATTAATGAGGCCCAAGCCATAAAAGATCAGACAAGCGGGAGCCACCACGCCATAATGACCATTCGCTAATAAAATCAATATGAAAATACCACCCGATACAACGGGGATAGATAAGTTAAATAATAATGTTCTGGAAGAGCTGTCCCAAACTTTAACACCTACCTTACGGGCCTTCCTGATAGAAAAAAACAAAGTTGTCCCAATTGAAGCCATCAACACTACCATGGCCACAACAAATAGATTAATAAGAGTATCAAAAGGCTGAATGGTTTCTACACGATATTGAAAAGGAGATCGCGGATAGTGTACCATAAAGTAGACTATACCTGCTCCTATCAATGCATACAGGCCTGCCAAAATACCTGACAAACCACTCAGTGAAATAAATTTACTCGTCCTATCCATCATGTTGCGGATGGACGCTATATCATTTTCATACTTTGATTCATTTGGCATAAAAAGTACTTTTATTTTCAAAGTTAATAAACGAATTATATCCTGCAAAGGTTACATGATAAAAAAGATGCCGGAAGAAGCGTTGAAATACATTACTTCAGCTGACCCTCCAACCAGCATAAGCACAGATTGACAAAAATTAAGGCAGGTTCCGCCCTAGGATTTCATAAATTTATTCCTCAGCAAAACAAAGCCTTATGAAAATTCTAACCGCCATTGCATACCTCCTGTTCAGTACCATCGCTTTCGCACAATTCGACAAAGAAAAGCAAGCCGTAATCAATGACCTCGACAAAAACTTTTCCAGGTACAGTGAGTTGGCCAAAGAGATTTGGGGGCATGCTGAATTGGGTTTCCTCGAAGACAAGAGTGCAGCAGCACTTCAAAACCTTTTGAAGGCAGAAGGATTTAAGATAGAAGCCGGGGTAGCAGGAATGCCGACTGCCTTTGTGGCTACTTATGGTGCTGGTAAACCTGTAATTGGCATACTTGCAGAGTACGATGCCCTTCCAGGACTATCTCAGCAGGCAATACCAACCAAAAATCCCGTTGTGGAAGGTGGAAATGGGCACGGTTGCGGTCACAATCTTTTTGGTACAGCATCCAGTGCTTCCGCCATAGCCTTAAAAAATTGGCTAGGACAAAATAAAAAATCAGGAACCGTTAAGCTCTATGGAACTCCAGCCGAGGAAGGGGGTGCAGCAAAAGTGTACATCGCGCGGGCTGGACTGCTGGATGGTGTGGATGCAGTTATCAATTGGCATCCATCCAGTGAAAACAATGCCAGTGCACAAACTTGTTTGGCTGTAAAACAAGGTATGTTCAGGTTTTATGGCAGATCAGCACATGCAGCTGCAGCTCCTCATCGGGGTCGGTCAGCATTGGATGGTGTTGAAGCCATGAATTATATGGTGAATTTAATGCGGGAGCATGTGCCTCAAGAGTCTCGAATCCATTATGTAATTAAAAAAGGTGGAGAAGCGCCTAACGTAGTGCCTGATTATGCCGAAGTAGAATACATTATCAGAAGCCCTGAAGTAGAGGGTGTAAAAGAACTTTGGAACCGTGTTGTGAAAGCTGCGGAAGCGGGTGCCATGGGCACAGAGACTACTGTAAAAATTGAGGTAATCTCTGGTATTTATAACCTACTGCCCAATGAGACGCTGGCCAAACTACAACATGCCAATCTTACTATGGTTGGGGGTGTGAAGTATACTCCGGAGGAGGAAGTTTTTGCCAAAACGATTCAGACCAGCTTTGAATTTAAGGCGCCTCCTATCACAAATGCTCAGGCCATACAGGAATATAAACTTGGCTTCTTCCCTGCCTCTACAGATGTAGGGGATATCAGCTGGCTAGTGCCTACCGTTGGATTAGGAACCGCTACATGGGTGCCTGGCACCTCTGCACACAGTTGGCAGGCCGTAGCTGCCAATGGGATGAGTATTGGTATGAAGGGAATGATGAATGCAGCCAAGGTAATGGCGATGACTGGTGTAGATTTGTACATGAATCCAGCCATCCTCATTAAGGCCAGAGAAGAGTTCGAGGCAAAGCGTGGAAAGGACTTCAAATACGAATCATTGGTAGGAGATCGTGAACCACCGCTCGATTTTCGAAAAAGTAAGTAATCCATCGGGATCTGGATACCTGAAATGAAAAATTTGAAGGAGTTTTGGTGATTTTAGGTTCAAACCCTTAATATTGCACTCCCGTTTTGACGGGGATCAGATTCCTCCTTAGCTCAGCTGGTTAGAGCATCTGACTGTTAATCAGAGGGTCCTTGGTTCAAGTCCAAGAGGAGGAGCTAAAAAGGCTGCAATTTGCAGCCTTTTTTTATGCCTGAAATCCAAAATTGAACGCCTAAGTTGTTATAGGGCAATCTAACTGTAAATAAAAAATGTTAATTTACTAGACTCCATTCCAGCTATTTTTTTGGCTGTAGAAGGACGTAACTAGTATGCACCTAAAACATCCTACTTATCGGTTTTTACTGTTACTTTCTGTAATTGGTATTCTGACAAGTCAACTCGCATTCGCCCAAAAATCCATTAGTGTAAAGGACGCTATCATCAAAGTAAACTTCGACAATGTTCCGTTAACGGAAGTTATTAGTCAGATTGAATCCGAATCGAACTACAAGTTTGTTTATCAACAAAAGGTTTTGTCTAATGACATACGAGTTTCAATTAAAGAGGAAACCTTGAGTGTTGCTGATGTGCTATTGATGATTTCGAAGCAAACAGGCTGGAGTTTTAAACAAATTAATAACACAATTACCATTCGAAACACTGTATCGGATGATGCACAACAAAAGATCGATCCTGATCATCAACTGATCACTGGAAAGATTTATAATTCTGAAGGGTTAGCATTGACTGGAGCAGCTGTAAAAGTATTAGATACTGAAACCGGTGCCATCACAGACAGTGAAGGTGCATTCTCTATGAAGTTACCGCATGGCAAATACAAAATTGAAGCAAGCTATGTGGGCTATCAAAAATCCATACTTAACGTAGTTGCTACAAACAATGATTGTATCGAAGTGAATTTTACCCTTACTGAAAAGAGTGAATTGGATGCGATTGTTGTGACCAGTACCAGAACATTTCCACTAATGCAACTGGATTCTCCTGTGCCTGTAGACAATGTATCTTCAGAAAGTTTAAGTGAAACAGGTTTTTCAGTACTTGATCAACAATTGATGTTTTTACTCCCAGCTTACAATTCAACACAACAACCGATTTCAGATGCGGGAGCACACTTCAACACCTTTGATCTGAAAGGACTTTTTTCAAGCAGAACATTAGTGTTGGTGAATGGAAAAAGAAAGAATGCAAGCGCGTTGGTTTATAGCTATGTAACGCCTGGTCGCGGAGAAGTAGGTGCCGATATGAAATCTATTCCTACCGCTGCCATTGAACGCGTTGAAGTACTGCGAGATGGCGCTGCCGCTCAATACGGATCAGATGCCGTAGCCGGAGTTATCAATCTTGTGCTCAAAAAAAAGTCGGACCCATTTATCAATTACAATTACAGCTCCACCACTATGGGTGACGGACAGCAGTCGCAGGTAGAAACTGGTTTTGGTGTTGACATTACCAAAAGAGGGTATGCCAATTTTACATTTAGTTATTTTAACCAAAATAGAACGCAGCGAGCGGGAGATATTAGCAGTGCAGAAGAAGAAGCTGCCTATTGGGGCACCTCCATCTTTTCGTTGGACGACTACAGCGCTTTTTTAAATAAACATCCTAAAGCAGGAACACAGGTAGGACTTCCCGATATGACTATCACCAATATTGTATTAAATACCGGCTACACCATTTCAGAATCATCCAATACCCAACTCTATGCTTTCGCAAGCCACATGAACCGTCATGGATCGGCTCCACAATTTACTAGAGTACCCTATTGGGTTACTGGTTTTGAAGCCGTTTACCCTGGCAAAGATTTCTTTCTTCCGGAAATTGCACCGGAGATACTCGATCAGACAATAACCCTTGGGCTCAAAACAAGTTTCAACGATTGGGACTTTGATTTCAGTACTTCTTTTGCAAGAAGCAGAATCGATTACTATATCGTGAACTCATTTAATCAGTCCTACGGAGCTGCCAGCCCGACTGACTTTTATAATGGTGCACATCAGTTTAATCACTTCCTCAATAATGTTGACATCTTAAGAACATTTCGACCAAACGGAATAAAAGCCATCACTATTGCACTTGGTGCTGAGAACAGGAATGAAAAATTTGAAACTGAAGCAGGAGAATATCTCTCTTACGCAGATGGCACCCCCAATGATCCGACCGATAGAACCGGATCAGAATCTTTTCCTGGTTTTACTCCTGAAAATGCATCTCGAAACTTTAGAAGCAACATTGGTGCCTACGCGGAAGTAACCACCGAATTCACACCCAGTATTATGGTGGGTGCAGCCACTCGTTTTGAAAATTATAGTGATTTCGGGAGTAATGTTAGCTGGAAACTCAACTCCCGGCTCGTATTGATTAAAGACAAATTGAATCTTAGAAACTCAGTGAGCAGCGGATTTCGAGCACCCGCCTTGCATCAGATTTTCTACACTGCTATTACAACTACTCTTACTTCCAATGGAGTTGTGCAAAATGGAATACTTGATAACAACAATCCAGCACTTAGGGCACTTGGAATCCCAAAACTTACTCCAGAAACATCCTTTAACATAGGATCGGGAATTACTTACAAATTTTCTAACCATATAGGCCTTGCTGTAGATTTATACAGGATTGGTATCAAAGATAGAATTGTACTTTCAGGTCAGGTTACAGGCACTGGTGATCCGCTCTCCCCTATAGATCAGGTATTGAATGGTGTGAATACCAGTTCGGCAGGATTTTTTTTAAACGCAGTAGATACAAAGACCCAGGGAGTTGATGTTGTAATCAACTTCGATGATATTGAAATGGGACAAGGCATACTGTCAGGAAATGTTGCAGCCAACTTCAATCAAACTAACGTCAAATCTATCAATCTGCCCGAGTTCATAGTTGCTAATAACCTGACCAATAATATTTTCTCACGAGAAGATATTTCGAGAATGGAAACCTGGCGGCCTCGTCAAAAGCTTTTGAGTACTTTTAATTACAAAATTAAAAATTTCAGTTGCAGACTCAGTGCCATGTACTTTGGCGCAGTAACCTATCGACATTCTCTCAATACAGAAGATGATCGAACCTATGGTGGCAAAACATTAACAGACATGTCGTTATCGTATAGACTATCCAAAAACATTCATATTACCATAGGAGGAAATAATATCTTTAATGTATATCCGGATGAACTAAGTGTAACCAGCGATCGCAATGTGGACTTTGTTGGTAGATTTAAATACCCCTGGAAAACCACACAATTTGGAATTGATGGTACACGGATATTCTCTCAGGTAAAGTTTACGTTCTGATATATTTGTTATCTTAGTAAGATATCTGTTCCTAAGAAGGCTTGTTCACCTGAAGTAAGCATGATCCAATTATAACTCCTGAAATTTGTGTCAAGAGAAAACAAAGAGGAAACGCTGCTCAAGCTTTATAATTTATACTATAATGAGTTATTCAATTATGGATATAGAGTTGCTCAGAATGAAGATATAACGAGAGATTGCATTCAGGATTTGTTCCTACAAATGTTTAAAAGGGCCTCTTTCAATGATATTCGTGACCCGAAACCCTACCTGATTAAATCCTTGCGCTTTATTATTATTGATGTATTAAAAAAGAATAAAAAGTTACTATTAACTCCCAATGAACCTAATTGGCTGCTTTCAGCTGAAGATATTCAAATCAATAATGAAATAGATGAAGCTACAGGTAATCGAATCAAGATTGCCCTTGATACACTTACTCACAGACAGAAAGAGATCATCTATTTACGCTTTTTTAGCGGTTTCAATTATGAAGAAATCGCACAAATAACAGGCATTAATAATCAATCTGTTCGCAACCTCTTCAGTACTGCCATCAAGCAGCTCCGAAAAATAATGCTTCCAATCCTACTAATGGCCATTGATATACAAGCCTAATTGTAATCATAAATAGCTAACAATCTGATTGTTACATTATTTTTTGGTTTTTATATAAAAAAAGGGAGTACATAATTCAATTCAAAGAGAGTATATACCATGAAGTACAATCAATACAACGCAGAAGAATTTCTGAACGATGAATCATTCCAGTCTTTTGCGCTTGGGCATAAAGAGGAGGATGTAAGCTTTTGGACGGCATGGATTAAAGAGCATCCAGAAAAGATAGTTGAAGTAAATGAAGCCATAAAGATCTTAACTGCTTTTTCTATTAGAACAATAAATCCGGAAAAAGAAAAGTTTGAATCCGACCTTCAACAACTGCACAAAGCCCTCAATGAACAAAAAGAATTAACCAAAACCATCCCAATAAGATCATTCAGATTTTCATGGAAAATAGCAGCATCCATTGTTTTATTGATTGGTGTTTCAATAGCAGCCTATCAGTACGTCACTTATTTTACATCGAAAGCAGAACAAGTAGTAGTTGAAAAATCAGTGCCTGGTGGGAAGAAACTTACCTTCATGCTCCCGGATGGTTCAAAAGTTAAACTCAACGGTAACAGTTATTTAAAATATGATCAAAACTACCTGCTTAAACAGCGTAGCGTTACTTTAATTGGAGAAGCTTACTTCGAAGTTGTTAAAGATTCCATCAATCCGTTTACAGTTGTATCAGGAGCCATCTCTACTACTGCACTTGGCACCTCCTTTAACGTCAAAGCGTATGACAACGAAAATCTGATAGAAGTAGCACTTATTACAGGTAAAGTGAAAGTGGTCGATAATAGAGACAATAGTTTAACGCTTAACCCTGGAAAGGGCGCCCGCTATCTCGTTGACGGTCAGCAGCTGATTGCATATGAATTTAATAGTGATGAGGTGCTGGCCTGGAAAGATGGGATTATCAAATTTAAGAACGCCAGCATTGATGAAGTATCCAGAACTTTGGAGCGTTGGTATGGCGTGAGCATTGAAATAATTAATCCACCGGATCAGGCTTGGAGAATAAACGGAACATTCGAAAATGAATCACTTGAGAATGTTTTAAATAGCATCAGCTATACATCCCCTCTGAATTACACTTTGCAAAATAATAAACTAACACTTGAATTTTAAACCTGAAACCTAAGAAGCCTATGATAAACAATACCTCTTAAAGTAAGGCCGTCAGTTTAGAACTAACGGCCTTGAAAAAAGTTATCACAAATCGCAATGGGTTGTCATCGCTAAATAAGAACCCAGCCACTTGGATAACACCACGTTTAACAAAAAATAAATTTTCATTAAACATTTAAAGATATGCGTTTGATAAAAAACTTTTACGCTGTTTTACTTCTTTTTGCCCTTCCTGCACTCACCCAAGCCCAAACTATTTCAGGAGTGGTCAATAGCAATGATGGACCGGTAGTCGGAGCCACTGTAAGTGCCGGATCTAATCAAGGAACAATTACTGATCTGGACGGCCGGTATACACTGAGCCTGTCAGCTGGCACGCATAAGGTCACATTCAGTTATATTGGCTATGTATCTCAAAGTCAAAATATAACCCTTACTGCGGGAGAAACCAGAACCATCAACATTACATTGGCAGAAGACATCACTCAACTGGGAGTAGTAATCGTAGTTGGATCTCGTACACAACCCCGATCAGACATCGACACTCCTTTGCCTGTTGATATCTTAACCAACAGAGAGTTGAATTCTACTGGACAAATGACCTTTGATAAGGCGTTACAATACAGAGTGCCATCATTTAATACGGTGCAGACACCTGTAAATGATGCTACTTCATTACTGGACCCTTATGAAATCAGAAACATGGGTCCGAGTAGAACTTTGATTTTGATCAATGGCAAGAGAAAGAACCTGAGCTCTTTGCTCTACACACAGACTTCTCCTGGTCGTGGTGAAACTGGTGCTGATATTTCTGCTATACCTACTGATGCCATTAAACGCGTTGAGATATTGAGAGATGGTGCTTCTGCTCAGTATGGTTCGGATGCGATAGCAGGTGTAATGAACATTGTGCTAAAAGACGATGCTTCAGATGGGTCTGTTACTTTAAGAACCGGAATGACGTCAGAAGGTGATGGTGAAACCCTAGGTATGAGTCTTAACAATGGAACCAGCCTTGGCAATGGTCGTGGATTCTTAAACTACACCGTTGATCTTTCAAAAGTAAACCTGGCCAACCGTCCGGGAATGGTGGATGCAGCTGGAGAAGCCGCAGATTTTGGCGCTAGTCTTGCTGAAGTACAAAGCTTCTTAGCTTTGAAACCAGATGCAGGAAACATTAATGGCTCGCCAGAAACCACAGCTTCTAAATTTTTAGTGAATGCAGGCTTGGATGTCAATGAAAACACAAGTGTATATGGAAATGCAGCCTACGTCTATAAAAAGGTAAACAGTTTTGCCAACTACCGTACACCATATTGGAGAACATTGGCAGACTTCCCCTATCTGGCTGATTTTTTTCCGAATGGTCCTAACGGATCCTATGTAGGATACGTGCCTACATTTGATGGTGACCTGAACGACTACAATGCTACCATTGGTTTCAAATCCAAAAAGAATGACTGGCTTTACGATGTAAGTTTCACAACAGGAGGAAATAGTCAAACGTATCGTGTAGTCAATTCACACAATCGAAATACAGTATTGTCACCACCTACATTTTTAGGAGATCTTAATAACGATGGTCTGGTTGATCTGGTAGCCTATGACGCTAACGGTGACACTGTCGTAGATCCGGATGAAGGTGTGGAGCTACTTCCTGGATCCAACTTATACAGGGAAAATAGCCAGGTGTCTTTTGACCCAGGCGGAACAAGATTTGCGCACTCGGTAGGAAACATCGATATCTCTAAAATTGTATCTGACCAGATAGGCATTGCATTTGGTACTGAATTCAGATCTGAAACCTTTACAGTCATTGAAGGCGAGTTGTCTTCGTATGACGGAGGTGGAGCAGACTCTTTTGCTGGTAACCGCCCTGAAAACTCTGGTAGCTTTACCCGATACAATTTTGGTGGTTATTTTGACCTTGCTTTTGATGTAACGAAGGATTTCCTTTTAAACGGAACAGTGCGTGTAGAAAATTATAGCGACTTTGGAAGTGCCTTTGTTTGGAAAGTAAGCTCTCGTTATAAATTTATGGATGATAAAATAACACTTAGAGGTTCCATCTCAACAGGATTCAGAGCGCCTACCTTGCATCAGATTTATACTCAAAAAGCACAGTATAGCTTTATCCCAGGACAAGGTATTCAGGTTGGTGGTTTAGTAAGTAACGTATCAAGAGAAGCCAATCTTTTGAATATCCCTCAATTGGATGCGGAAAAATCTACAAACCTTACTGTAGGTTTAGGATCACGAATCAACGAAAACTTCAGTATTACTGCTGACTACTATAACATCCAGGTAAAAGACAGGATCGTATTAAGCAATGAGATTATACCTCCAGCAGGCCCTGCCTTTCAGGGATTATCTGACATCAGCTTCTTTGTGAATGCTATTGATACACGTACATCCGGTATTGACGTGGTGTCTAACTATCGAGCTGGTAAGTTGAGACTGAATCTGGCTGGAAACTACACCATCCAAAATGAGAGAGATGGTGCCGTAAACAACCCAGCATTTGTTGCTAACTCCGGTCAGTCTGTTGTGGATGCTACGCAAGAAGCATTGTTCTTTACTTCAAGGCCAAAGACTAAATGGATCTTGGGCGCAGACTATACAGTCAATAAATTCATCTTTTCCCTGAACAATACTTACTTTGGTAAGACTACCTTCAAACAACAGGGATTGAACAATGACTTGAGAACAGAATTTATTCCTAAAGTTGTTACAGACTTGAGCATAAACTATGCCGCGTCTGAGAAAGTAAATATTACCCTCAGCATAAACAACTTGCTGAACGTATTGCCTGAGTGGGAATTTGTAGCGGATGGCCCAACTGGAGAAGCTCTTTTAGCTGATCCTGCACAGTTGAAGGTTGAGTCTAACCTGATCACTTTCAATCAACGTTATTCTCAAATGACCTATGACGGATATCACTTCAGCCAACTTGGTACTTTGCTTAACTTGGCTGTGAATGTGAGGTTCTAGATCTGCAAATTTTACTTTGTGAAAAATGACTCAACTTTTAGTTGGGTCATTTTTTTTATTCTACTATTTCCACCAAAACGGGTGATTGAATTATAGTGATCAATACTTACCTTCAATCTCATCATTGTGCATTTCCCTATGAAAAGCTTTCATATAGTAATACTCTTGTTTGGAGTCACACTTGTGCTCACTCTGTCATCTTTGCAAAGTGGTGAAACCATAACGCGTAAGCAAAATATTGATTCTCTGAAAGCAGATCGGGACATGCACAAAAAAAGAATACTGGCATCGATTGCAGGGAAAGAAAGACTACCTGCTGATTCCGTATTTGAAAACATTGAAATATTTAAAGGTGTTCCAGCTGGTCAATTATTGAACATCATGGATATTGCCTTTAGTCAGTCGTTAGGGGTAAGTTGTGGCCATTGTCACAACACAAAAGATTTTGGTTCTGAGCAGAAGAATGAAAAAAAAATAGCGAGGGAAATGTGGGCATTCGCAGCTCAAACAAGGGATCTGCTTAAAAATGTGAAAAGCTTAAAATCAGAAAAACCAACAGTTAACTGTACTACGTGTCATCGTGGTCAGCTCAAACCTGCTCTTAGCCTGAATTAAATCAACAAGGTACCTTCCAATCCTTGCCCAGAGCAATCGTGCCTGCTTCCACTTTTTCCATTATTTTTTCTCTTGAGTACCTGCACCCAATATCCATAAACTGGTACTCCACTCCATTAATCATAAAGTTGTAGTAGCAGGTGTTTTTAGATTTGCTATTCTTAACACAAATCAACTCAGGCCGTTCTTTTGTTATAGTTCTGGCGCTAAACAATGTGGCAACGGCAGCCAAGATTAAAAAATATTTCATCTTGTGTACAGTTTAAAAAATATGAAGCCCATGCAATTTACAATTACATGGGCTTCAATAAAAGAACTATTGCTGATTAATAGCGATAATAATCAGGCTTGTATGGCCCTTGTGGCTCTACCCCAATATATTTTGCTTGTTCCGGACTTAATTTATCCAGCTCAACTCCAATTTTTTTAAGGTGTAAAGCTGCCACTTTTTCATCCAGGTGTTTTGGAAGCATATAAACCTTATTCTCATATTGATCCGTGTTTTTCCAAAGTTCAATTTGAGCCAAAGTTTGATTGCTGAATGAATTGGACATTACAAATGACGGATGTCCCATGGCACAGCCCAAGTTTACCAATCGGCCTTCAGCCAACAAGATCACCTGATTGCCGCTGTCCAGTGTATAAAGATCAACCTGAGGCTTGATGGTGTCCTTTTTTGAATTTTTATTCAACCAGGCTACATCAATCTCATTATCAAAGTGGCCAATGTTACACACGATGGTCTTATCTTTCATGCTTTTGAAATGACGATCAACGATAATGTTGTAGTTACCAGTGGCTGTTACCACGATGTCCGCTTCTTTCACCGCATCGTCCATGCGCTTCACTGCATAGCCATCCATGGCTGCCTGTAACGCACAAATAGGATCAATTTCTGTAATGATTACACGTGCACCAGCACCGCGCAATGAAGCCGCAGAACCTTTACCCACATCTCCGTAACCAGCTACTACCGCCACTTTACCAGCGATCATCACATCTGTTGCTCTTCTGATTGAATCTACCAATGATTCTTTGCAACCATATTTATTGTCAAATTTAGATTTGGTTACAGAATCGTTTACGTTGATGGCAGGAAGAGGTAAAGTACCCTTTGTCATTCTTTCAATCAATCGATGAACTCCAGTTGTAGTCTCTTCTGAAATACCTTTAATGGCAGGAACCAACTCAGGAAAGCGATCCAGTACCATGTTGGTAAGGTCACCACCATCATCCAAAATCATATTAAGGGGTTTCCCGCCTTCAAATGCAAAAAGTGTTTGTTCAATGCACCAGTCAAATTCCTGCTCGTTCATACCTTTCCATGCAAATACAGGAATACCCGCCTTGGCAATAGCTGCTGCCGCATGATCCTGAGTGGAGAAGATATTGCATGATGACCAGGTAACATCCGCCCCCAAAGCTGTCAATGTTTCAATTAAGACAGCTGTCTGGATAGTCATGTGCAAACAGCCGGCAATACGAGCACCTTTCAAAGGTTGCTTTGGTCCGTATTCTTCACGGATGGCCATTAATCCAGGCATTTCCGCCTCAGCCAATTCAATTTCCTTACGACCCCAGTCGGCCAGATTGATATCTTTTACTTTGTATTTTACCTTTTCTTCAACCATTTTTTAGCGTTTTTTTGATGTTTTCCGTAATTGAAACACAAAAATACGACAAAGGTTTTTAAATAACCACCTAACTCCCTCACTGTCTTATAAATGCCATTCCATCAATAATTGAATGGCCTCAATACTGAACTAATTCCACGAGCAGAGTTGTTAACCATGCAAACTGGAAATGATGCAAAAAATCACTATAGATGTAATTTCTGATGTGGTATGCCCATGGTGCTACATTGGTAAAAGAAGACTGGAAAGCGCCATTGAAGAATTGAAAAATGAATTTGAATTTGAAGTAAACTATCTGCCTTTTGAGCTTAATCCCAACATGCCTGCAGAAGGAAGAAATCAAAAGGAGTACCTCACCACAAAATTTGGAGGAGAAGAACGCTACAAACAACTTACGGATAACGTGACCAGAATTGCTTCGGAAGAAGGACTGAATTTTAATTACGAACAGCAACAGAATTCACCAAATACACGCAAGGCACATCGGCTGATTTGGTTAGCCAAGCAAGAATCAGTTCAGGGAGAAGTCAAAGAAGCACTACTTAACGCATATTTCGAAAAAGGCATTGATCTTACTCAGGATGAAAACCTAATTGAGGTAGTATCAGCAGCAGGATTGAGTCAGGAAAAAGCCCGGACTTTATTGTCTTCCGATGAAGGGGTTGTGGAGGTAGAATACATGGAACAATTAAATATTCAAAGAGGGGTTAGCGGAGTACCTTTCTATATTGTGAATAATAAATATGGGATTTCAGGTGCACAGCCTTCTTCAATCTTTGTAAATGCCCTTAAGGATATTTCCAAAAAAGAGCTGGTTCAGTAATAATTACTTCTTCTTTTTTTGCGTGCTGATTTTTTCAATCAATTGATCCTGATGGATGATGGTGGTCCATATGCTGGTTTTACCTTCATCCATGCGCGTCCATACCGCAGCAATAACACCATCGTGCGCTGCAATGTTGGTATAATCTCCAAAGAACTTATCTTCAGATGGAACAAATGGAGTTTCACTTATTTTTACATCCTTGAAAGTATATCCAGCGTCTTCAGAGTAAGATAAGTATACATCGGTTCGGTTGTCATCATAATTCCTGCGATCATAATAAACAACATAAATATATCCGGTTGTTTGATCCACTGTCATCCATGGCAAAAATTGATGTTTTTCTGAATTCTCTTTGCTAACTTTTACCGGTATACTCCAGTTATCACCATGATTAACAGAACGAACAAACCAAACGTCTGTATCATTCTCTCCATTTCTCTGATCCGACCATAACATATATAATACACCTTTCGATCTGGTTGGGCTGTTATCCACTTTGAGTACAGGCATTCCATTGCACCTGCTTAATCCAGGGATTTTCAAATCCCATCCACCTACCTGCTTCTCAATGGGTATATCGTTTCTCAACCAGGTATTACCCTCATCAAATGATCTGTCCAAATAGATGATGCCTGCGTGTGACCAGGTAACAAAAACTTTCCCATCCAGCCCAATAGCCGGCACTGCACCTTCAGCAGTATTGTCACTGTCTATACAATCGCCAGCCACCTGATTCAATTGAACAGGCTCACTCCACTTTTTACCATTGGAAGAGCTGCTCATCAAAATATTGGATTGACACTGGGGGTCTTTAGAAGCGTACTTATCAAATTGAGTCCAGGTTACAATTAGGTTTCCTTTCTTGGGATGAACAGCAGCCCATGGTTTGTCTTGATCTTTTGAAGCATGATATCCGATTGATACTCCTTCATCCCATGTTTTTCCACCGTCATCAGATTGATGAGCCACAATTCTATCCAGCCAGGCTTCATTGCTTCTCCCCTCTCCACTTGGATCAGACAAATGAAAAAAGTAGAGCCCACCTTTTGAATTCGACTCCAGCACCACATCACCATAAACTCCAAAGGGAGATGTTACTGTAGTTTCACTCCAGGTTTCACCTCCATCTTTAGTGTACTTTATCTGATCAAGACTGTATGCAGCAACTATGTTTTTTGAATCTTTCAAATTGATGGTAATACTTGGCTCCACCATAGGCTTACCTCCTTGCTGCTGCTCAGCTAATTTAATGTTCCTAAATTGCGCTATTGCTTCCCATTGAATCAAAACGAACAAAATTAATATGAGTGGCCTGATCATTTTACAAGTATTAAGCATGCTTAAAAAAGACAACGGATAATTAGCTACTCAACAAAATCGAGTATGTCCTTATGCCCAAATTTAATCAAAAGGATTAAGTATATGATAGACTGCAGGCGCAGTACTTCATAATTTAATTCAATGAAGATAATGTTTAGTTTAGCATCACTGATACACGGGTCATCGCCTCATTATAATTCTGCCCGTTTTGGATGTTGCCCTGAATGGATTCAATTAAGTCGTCTATCTTTTCTTTGGGATACCCAAATTTGATAGCGAACAGGTTGCATAATTTTGCCTCTTCATGATGTACTGAATTATCAATGGTCATCATATGAACGAGATCGTACAATTGACGGAACTTTTCCTTCTCATCACGCGGCACCTCAAATTTAATATTCCCTGGATTGGATTGGATGGACTTAAGTTGACCATCTGAGATGCCATTTCTCTTTGCAATGGCTTTTAGCAAATCATATTCTAAATCATCAAATTTTCCATCTACCGCTGCCATCTCTATCAAGTTTTTCATATGACTTTTCGCTCCGGTTTTTCCCTGGCGAAAAAGATTGAGAATTTCAGAAAAATTCATGGCCTTGATAATTTTGAGAGGGACTATCTAGAAAATTTGCGTCTTCTAATTTAACCGATTTTTTTAATAATTTGAACATAAAACCATTTATCCTGGAATGATCAGGAATCTCCTTAAAATAGGCCCTTTCCCTACTTTTTTAACTTAAATTAGAACCTACTATAATTGAAATCCATGAACATTATTTTGAGATCAATCGTCACATTTGTCTTATTATCATTAGCGCTATTGTCGTGTACACAGAAGGAAAATAGTGCAGATCTGATCATCAGTAATGCAACCATTTGGACTGGAAACGAGGAACAACCCTATGCTGAAGCTCTTGCCGTTAAAGGCGATACCCTTATCGCTGTCGGCTCCAATGCAGATATAATAAAGTACCAATCATCGACTACAGAACACATTGATGCCCAAGGTCAATTCATCACTCCGGGTTTTATAGACACCCACGTGCATTTTTTATATGGAGGTTTTGCGCTTTCTTCCGTTCAGTTAAGGGATGCCCAATCCCCCGAAGAGTTCGTTAGAAGAATAAAAGAATTTGCCGAAAGTCAGGAACCTGGGACCTGGATATTGGGCGGTGATTGGGATCATGAAAATTGGGGCGGTGAGCTCCCAACTAAAGATTGGATTGATCAATATACACCCAATCATCCTGTTTGGGTAACCCGCCTGGATGGTCACATGGCTTTGGCTAACTCCGCTGCACTAAAAATTGCAGGTATTGACAATTCCGTAAAGAATGTTGTTGGAGGCACCATTGTAAGAGATTTAAAAGGAAACCTTACTGGAATATTTAAAGACAATGCCATGGATCTGGTACTTAAAAAGATCCCACCTCCATCTCCAATTCAATTAAGCAAAGCGCTACAAGCAGCTATGACCTACGCTGCATCGAATGGGGTAACATCAGTGCATCATGTAGATGGGGATTTGAGCACTTTTCAGACAGCGCTTAAGGACAAAACTATGATAACGCGCATTTATGCCATGCTACCTCTAAATCAATGGCAACTTCTAGATGAAAAAGTGAACCAGGAAGGCCAAGGTAACAAATGGTTAAAAATTGGCGCCTTGAAAGGATTTGTTGATGGATCCTTAGGCTCTCATACAGCAGCCTTTTTTTCCCCTTACACAGACGTACCTGCCGACTCCGGATTCTTTATTACTAGCCAGGAACAATTATACACTTGGATATCTCAAGCCGATAAAGTGGGGTTACAATTGGCTGTTCATGCCATTGGGGATAAAGCCATCAACACTTTGCTAAACATCTATGAACAAGTAGAAAAAGAAAACGGGAAAAGGGACAGAAGGTTCAGGGTAGAGCACGCACAACATATTTCGCCTGCAGATATTCCAAGATTTGCCCAACTGAATGTAATTCCAAGCATGCAACCCTACCATGCCATTGATGATGGACGTTGGGCAGAAAGAACAATTGGACCAGAAAGAATTAAAACAACTTATGCTTTCAAATCACTTTTTGATGCTGGAGCAAAAGTAGCCTTTGGTAGCGACTGGACCGTAGCACCTGCAGTACCTCTCGAAGGAATTTATGCTGCCATAACGAGAAGGACATTGGATGATAAAAACCCGGGCGGATGGGTGCCTGATCAAAAAATTAACATTGAAGAAGCTTTGAAAGCTTACACGATTAATGCCGCATATGCATCCTTTGATGAAAAAATTAAGGGTTCTCTTGAAGCCGGTAAGTTAGCAGACTTCGTTATTATTGATCAGGATATTACAAAAATAGCTCCGGAGCAGATTAAAAATTCTAAAATCAAGCAAACATTCGTTGGTGGTCAATCTGTCTACAAAAAACAATAATTAGTCTGTTACATGTCAGTTAAAGTATTTGCGTACATCTGGGAATACAAAGTGAAAACTGAGCACATTGATGCTTTTGAACATGCCTATGGCCCTCATGGAGATTGGGTCCAACTTTTCAAAAATGGCGATGGTTACATAACTTCAGAATTGCACGGTGATATAAATAATACTAATCACTTTGTTACTATAGACTACTGGACAAGTAAAGAAGCCCTCGACAAGTTTAAGAAAGTTTACCATAGTCAATTTAATGAATTGGATAAGCAGTTTGAACTTTACACCGAGTCTGAAAAACATATTGGAGATTTTGTAAGCTATATGGAAAAGTACTTAACTAAAGAATGAAAATTCTATTTATTCAAACAGGCGGAACAATTGATAAGGATTATCCGCATACTACCAAAGGCTGGGCTTTTGAATTTGGTGAACCCGCAAGCAAGCGCATTTTAGAAAAACTAAATCCTTCTTTCGATTTTGAAGTCATCACAGCATTTCAAAAAGACAGCTTAGAAATTAATGAGGAAGACAGGCAATCATTAGTAAATCTGATTGATAACCATCAACACAATAAAATAATAATAACTCACGGAACCGATACCATGATGGAAACGGCCACCTATATTGCCAGCAGAGTCAACAACAAGCTCATAGTAATCACGGGGTCTATGCGGCCAGAGCAATTCAGCAATTCTGATGCGTCTGTCAACATAGGTGTTGCTATTGGGGCAATCAACTTATTGGACAAAGGTGTATACATTGCAATGCATGGCATTGTGAAGCCATCTGATAAAATCCGAAGAGACCTGAAAACAGGAAAGTATTTTTAATAAAATGTACATAGCCTTTTCGCTTAGGCTATGTACATATTTTATTTATTGACCAATGGCCGCATTGAGCAAAGATTTATCCCCGGTCATCTGCCAGTAAACAAGGGACACTGGGATCTCACCTACCCTGCTGAATTCATCCATAAACTCCTTCATTACAAAATTTCCATTGCGTTGACGAGCATATTCAGCAATGAGTTTATCGATTTCCAGTTTACCTATTACGTAGCTAGTGCCATAAGCGGGTTGTTGTAAATAAAAATGCTCCTCATGTTGGATGGTACCTCCGTCTGCCGGTAGTAAACCCCAAGGCACCCATTTTGAAGCATACTTGGTTGCTCCATCAAAATCCATTTCAAGTCCGTGCTGATATAAACCCCCTAAACCGCGTGCCGCACGCTGCGCGAGCATTATATGAACCAGCTCTCTGCCCCGAGGTCGGTTTTTATAAAGTCCGGCATTCATCATTAGCTCCTCCATGGCTGTTGCCATTCCTTCTGAACGTGCATCAAAAATATTATAAAGTGACGCATGCTTTCGGATAGGGCTGTCGTTAGGTTCTTCGCGAATACGGGCCAGTTCGATCCAATGGAAAAAATGACAGTTGAGTGGCATTGGATCGCGATAATGTATCTCGTGAAAAAATCCTCGAATATCATCAGAAGGTACAAATTGCATAATCTGCTCGCGCATGGCTGGCTCCATGTAATCTTTCACAGTCATTATTTGTTGTTCCTCATAAAACTTCATCAGTTCAACATGCGCATCCTCCAACATTTTATCAAATTGCTGGGCATTGTTTGCCTTTTCTAATTTCGGAAGGTTTCTATTTTGATGCTGCTCAAACACCAAAGCACTGTTGGCCCGCATTAGCTCACGCTCCATAAGCACTACTTCGTCTTCCCACGAATAGGGGAGCAGATGAACATTTTTCAGATTCCACGTGTAATTTTCTTTACCCACTCCCGAAGTAGCAGTTTTTGATGGTGCCTTCTCGTCTAGCCAAACGGCCAATTGATCAGAAGCTGTTTTCGCTTCCATGGCAGACGCAGCCAATTCCGGAAATGTGTCCTTAATGCTTTCAGCAAACTTAGAAAGCTCCTCGCTCTGTTCTCTGATTGACCTTGTTCCTAATATCCACAAATCTTTTCCATTGCCTGTAAGGTTTACTTTTGCAGATTCAAATACTGCAGCTGCCTTGTTCAAACGCGCAGTGATTTCAGCAGCATCTGAAACTGACAAAGGCTGCTTATACTTTGGTAGCTCCACCGCTCCATAAATGTTCGGCCCTTCACGCTCAGGTACGTCTGTGGGGTAAGGATAAAACCATACGTAGAAAGCTGGGTCCCGAAACCATGGTTGCTTTACGCGATGCTCAAAATCAAGCCCATTCATCTCAGCCCAAATCAGGTACCAATCTATCTGATGTTTGATTGGCCATCCAGTGGTATCAAATCCGTTAAGGCGATTTTTCCAAATGGAAAGATCAGCGTGTTGCTTTTTCATGGCATTCACTGAATAATCGGGCACGCCTTCAATCATTTCTGGTGATTCAAATTCCCTCCAGTCATTAAAAAACTGGACGAGCTCTTCATAGGTAGAACCAGACTTTATAGGATCAGAAGCGGGAGGACTGCTACACATGGAGAGTAGCCATGCTGTACCAATCACTGTGAGTAGTTTTAGGTTTTTAGAATTCATATCTCTTTAGGTATCTGATAAATCTAAATAAAATTGCTAACGTTCAAAAGGTAAAAAGGGTGAGTGGTAAAATTCACTACATTTAAGATGGATATGACGATGAAAGTATCATTCACTTTTGGCATATAACTGTTTAATTGTAAAGGCAGAATAATCCAATGCAAATCGCAATAGTTACCAATTCTTTGGCAGGCGCAGGTAAAGCCATCCAACTTTCAATTCATATCCAACGGTACCTAAATACCAGAAAACTGGTCTCCGAAATTTTTAAGGAAAACGAATGGACCAACAAAATTTATCATTTTGATCAAATCTGGATAGTTGGTGGAGATGGTACTGTGAATCATTTCATAAATCAGTTTCATAATATCAATAAACCACTTTGCATTTTTAACGGAGGCACCGGCAATGATTTTTATGCGCTATTGTATAAACCCATGACTGTTGAAAATCAAATCAATTATGTTTTACAATCCAAACCAAGACCCATCGATGCCGGGCGTTGTAATGGAAGGTACTTTCTAAACGGAGTAGGTATTGGTTTTGAAGGTGCCGTGGTGAATAGTTTAATCAACACCAAAAAGTTGAGTGGCAAAAAATCCTTTATGCTTCATGTCTTAAAACATATATTTTTTTACAAAGCACAGCGCTATCGCCTATATTCAGAAGAAAGAAAAGTAGATAACCATTACTTTATGATAAGTATTTCTAATGGGAAACGTTACGGTGGTGGCTTTTATATCGCTCCTCTTGCCGAACCCGATGATGGACTACTCGAAATAATCCTTGTTAAAGAGCTTTCCATCTTCCAACGACTCAAGTCATTACCCCTGGTTGAAAAAGGCAAGCATCTTTCATTACCCTTTGTTGAATATTTCAGAACAAGAAAAATTTCAGTTGCAATCGATAAAGGTGTGATCCAGGCCCATTTGGATGGCGAATATATGGAGGGTAAAGAATTTGAGATTGAAATTCTTCCAGGTCATTTCAGGTTCATTTATTAACTGATCTAGAATGAAAGCATCTCACCTTAATAAGAAAAATTAAAAAATAAATTATGGATTAAGCTTTTTTGGGTACCAAACTGCGCTTCAGGCTTCTCCTGGCCAATAGGGCACTGATGACAGTTAATACCCCCCCCAACAACATAGGGGCTCCTGGTAAATAAACTGGTGTGCCTACCCGTGTAAAAAAATAAAATATCTGCGTCATCAATAACGGCCCAATGATGGTTGTCACACTCATTAAACTGGTCAAACCTCCCTGTAGTTCTCCTTGTTCGTTGGCAGGCACCTGATTAGAAATAATCCCCTGAAGGGCAGGTCCTGCGATACCTCCCAAACAATAGGGAATAGTAATTGCAAACATCATCCAACTTTGTGTGGCTACTGCATACAGAAAATAACCCAACGCATATAAACCCAATCCAGCATACACACTTCGCTCCTGTCCCAGCTTTGGAATAATAAATCTGATCAATCCTCCCTGCACAATAGCAAACACAATTCCCACCACTGCAAGTGAGATGCCTATCATACGTTCATCCCACTGGAAGCGCTCAATCGTATAATACGACCAGTTAGTTTGCACAGCATGCGCAGAAACATAAACCAACAACAATGAAATAATGAGACCTGAGATAATAGGAAATCTTCGGATACTTCTTAACGAGCCAACTGGATTCGCTCTTTTCCATTCAAATTTTCTGCGGTTGTTGGTCGACAATGATTCAGGTAAGATAAAAAATCCATACAACCAGTTGATCATGGTAAGTCCTGCAGCCACTAAAAAAGGAATGCGTGTACCGTATACCCCTACCAAGCCACCAATCAAAGGACCAACAATAAATCCTAAACCAAAAGCGGCACCGATCAATCCGAAATTCTGCGCACGTTTTTCTGGCGTGCTTACATCTGCAATGTATGCCGAGGCGGTTGTGAAACTTGCTCCCATTATACCAGCGACAGTCCGTCCCAAAAACAACCAAGCGAGACTTGGAGCAAAAGCCATAAACAAATAATCAACACCAAATCCAAAGAGAGATGCAAGAAGGATTGGTCTTCTCCCATATTGATCACTTAGATTTCCAACGATAGGAGCACAAACAAACTGCATTAGTGCATAAGCAAAAAGTAACCATCCACCATAACTCGAAGCTTGTGCAAGGGTACCACCAGTAAGCTCCTGTATAAGCTTGGGCATTACTGGAATGATAATCCCAAAACCAGTTACATCAATTAATAGCGTGACAAAAATAAAGCCCAGCGCTGCTTTACGCTTACCAGACATAATAAATTCTTTTGTGCAAAGTAGATAATTAATATGAAAACAAAATGGTAAGAAGCACTATCATTAACTAACTTTAACACGATATGGATTCATTAAAAGTATTAGTAGTTGAAGACGAACCCAAAGTTTCTGCCTTTATCAAGAGTGGACTTGAGGAAAATAATTTTATAGTTGATGTAGCCTATGATGGCACCATGGGCGAGAGACTAGCTCTTTCTAACACATACAACATCGTTATCCTTGATATCATCATTCCATTCCTAAGCGGACTTGAGCTTTGTAAAAAAATAAAAGCAGTAAAGCCAAGTGTACCCATACTGTTATTAACAGCCCTTGGCACAACAGATGATAAAGTGATTGGCTTTGAATCTGGTGCTGACGATTATCTTGTCAAACCATTCGAGTTTATGGAGCTGCTTGCCAGGGTAAAGGCCCTTACCCGAAGAACATTTTCCGCTCCTGAAGCTGTCCATAAGCTTAAGGTAGCCGACCTTGAGCTGGACCTAAATAAAAAAGTTGCGCTTCGTGGTGGCAAAACAATTACGCTTACTGCAAAAGAATACAGCCTGCTTGAATACTTTATCCGAAACAAGGGCAGGGTAGTATCCCGGGTAGACATTTCGGAGAAAGTGTGGGACATTCATTTCGATACAGGAACGAACGTTGTAGATGTATACGTGAACATCCTTAGAAAGAAAATAGATAAAGACTTTCCTCAGAAGCTAATTCATACTAAAGTAGGAATGGGATATATTTTTACGGATGAATATCAATGAAAATAAGAATTAAGCTCACCCTACTTTTCATTGTTATAGTGGCAATCATTATCACTCTTGCTTCTGTTGCCATTTACTACTCTTCAGCAGATTATAGAAAAGATGATTTTTATAACCGGCTAATGAATAAGGCTATCAACACCGCCAGACTTCTAATAGAAGTGGATGAAGTTAATGCTACTTTATTAAGAAGGATTGAGCGGGATAACCCATTAAGTTTACCCGATGAAAAAATAATCATTTATAACTTTAATGACGAAATTCTATTCAGTACCGATGAAGAGCAAGAACTTAGCATCAACAGTACACTACTGGATAAAGTGAGACTTGAAAATCAGGTAAAATTTAACCAGGGTGACTACGAGATTCTGGGCTTTCTCTTTTCAGACCGGTATGACCGATTTGTCGTAATAACAGGCGCAATTGATATTTACGGGTTGAAAAAATTAAAAAATCTAAGATTAATATTATTAATTGTATGCTGTGCCAGCATCATCGTGGTATCCATTGCAGGATATATCTACGCAGGTCGCGCGCTTAAACCAATTTCAAAAGTTATTTCAGACGTTAATGACATCTCTATTACAAGTCTTAACCTACGCGTGGATGAAGGAAATGGAAGGGATGAAATAGCTCAACTTGCCCAAACCTTTAATGAGATGCTCGATCGTCTTGAAAGCGCTTTTAAAACTCAAAAAAACTTTATTGCTAATGCTTCCCACGAACTACGAACACCGTTAACTGCCATTACAGGTCAGCTTGAGGTGCTATTAATGAAGGACAGAAATGCTGAAGCTTATAAAGAGGTTGCCAGCTCAATTTTGGAAGACATCAAAAACCTAAATAGCATCTCCAATAGACTATTACTGTTGGCCCAAACCAGAAGTATTGAGAATTTAAAAGTATTTGAAAATCTTCGAATAGACGAATTGCTGTGGCAGGTCAGAGAGGACCTAATCAAACATCATCCCGACTACTCAATAGAAATTTCGTTGAACGAAAACCTGGACGATAACAGTCTAACGGTTTCAGGCGATGAACAATTATTGAAAGTGGCATTGTCGAATATCATTGAAAATGGCTGTAAATATTCAGAATCTCATACTGTAAACATTGAGTTGAATCAAAGATCAAAATTTCTTGAGCTGATTTTTACTGATAATGGAATAGGCATAGCAGAAGAAGATCTTAAGATTATAATGGAGCCATTTCAACGTGGTAAAAATGCCTTAGGCGCCAAAGGGCATGGTATTGGACTATCGTTGGTGGATGCCATCATTAAAATGCACAATGCAAATATTAGCATTACATCTGCGCTCAATAAAGGAACTGAGATTCGAGTGAATATTCCCTTTTTAGGCTAAAAACAAACAATTTTCCGATTTAATTGCTTTTTAATCCCTCCTTAACGGGGTCCTTATGTCGTGGTCGTTTATTTGAATAAAAAAAATAAACAAAATGAAAAACGCAATTCAAAACCCTAAGATAATAGCCGGTACGGTTACATTTCTTTTGGCCCTTACGCTGGTAGCTTTGATAAATTTCTATCAGGACAATAACGCATTGGAAGCCGGAATTAATAGCGAAAAACTTAAGTCAGAAAAAATGCTTTCTGAAAAACTGTCTCTGGATAAAGAAATAGTAAAGCTAAAGCAATCTATCTCATCCTTGCAGGGGAAGAACGCAGATCTGGATAAGATGCTCAGCTCAGCTTCATCCAAAATTGCAATGAAAGAAAGCGAACTAAAGAAAATGCAAAAGGAAAACGCTTCTTTAAAACAATACAAGCAGCAATTGGCCGATATCCAGAAAATAAAATCTGATCTGGAAACTCAAATTTCCTCATTGACTAATTCGTTGAACGCAAGCAACAAAGAAAAAGAATCTCTTAATCGTTTGGTCGCTGATCTTCAATTGAAAAACAAAGACCTGATGAATGAACTTAATCAAATGCAGATTGCTTCACTGGATGATATTCGAATAGAAGCATTCAAGAAGAATAAACTCACAGTATCAGCCAAGAAAACAAAGAAGTTAGATGTGAACTTCCTGATTCCGGCCAGCAATTCGAGTGAGAACTTACAATTTAAGATTACAGATCCTAATGGAAAGCTTTTAACCCCTGCTGACGGAACTATAGCTTTTGTTGAAACAGATGATGCGTCATTGTTAACTGCAGATCTAAGTAATACACTTTACTTGAAGCAAACTAAACAAGTAAAGATGCAATACACCCCTAAATCAAAATTAAAACCAGGTGTGTACAGAATTGAAATATTGAATAGCGATAGTAAATACATGGGTAGTTTACAGGTAAGGTTGAGATAATCTCGTTTTTTTCCACTACCCTGGCCCCGAATTAAAACTCCGGGGCCTTTTTTATTTTAATGCCGTACAAAAATTTCTGTAAGACAAGAATTCTCTCCAAAATCTCTCTCAAGAATAGAAACCCCTCCAGAAACATTAGACACATTCCTAAAACCGTTAGTTGTCAACATATAAGCCGCCCGCGGGCTTCGATGGCTATGTGAGCAATAAACAATTATTTCCTTATCCTTATAAGGAGCCAACTCTTCTAGTCGGGAAGGCAAATCAGTTACATTTATATTCACGGCACCTTTTATGTGACCAAATGAATTCACCGATGTGCTCTCCCCTGTAAACTCCCCATCAGATCGCACATCTAACAAAAGAATACCCTTGTTTTTCATTACCCTTTCGCACATCTGAGCAAAAGTAATATTATCAAAGTTTACAGTCTTTTTTTCTACATAAGTCATCCCACACGAACTGCAACTTCCCATTGTCTTATATTCTTTTAGATCGCATTCATAGCCACAAGGTGAACACACATAAACTTTGTCTGGGGATTGAGCATTGCTTATTGAAGTCAATGCTATAAACATGAACACTGCATAGGTTTTCATTGCAAATTATTATTATCCCATTCAATATTTACGGGCGTGCCCGTAACATTCAGCAATTTGGTCTTCTCAAGAAATTCATCTTTCCACCTCAACCTTAAAGCTAATCGCATCATACATTCTGACTGAAAATCCTGCGTCAGAATTGATAATTTATAATCCTTGACTAAGCGCATTACTTCTGAGGTATACGCATAATCGTATCTCAAGGTCAATATCTCTTCAATTTCTTTTTCTATAATATTTGACTTTTCTAGCGCAGCTTGAGTTGCTGATCGGTAAGCCACTATTAGCCCACCCACTCCCAGTTTTGTGCCGCCAAAATACCTTACAACAACAGCCATTACATTGGTCAGGTTTTTAGCACGAAGTTGACCTAATATAGGATCCCCCGCTGAATGATTGGGCTCTCCATCGTCAGACGCTCGATAAAGTGATTTATCTGTTCCAATTATCCATGCAAAACAATGATGCCGCGCATCATGATATTCTTTTCTTAAAAGCTCCAATTGATGCTTTGCCTCCTCTTCTGAAGTCACAGGAAAAACAAACGAAATGAACTTACTGCCCTTCTCCTTATAAAGGCCATTTGCCCTTCCAGCAACCGTTAAATACGAGTATTCCACTATTGACTCCTCTTTTTTACCGCTTTCACTCCATTATAGAAACAAAGCAAATATTCCATGCAACCTATCCCCTATTTTGTAGGTCTTATATGCACAAAAAATGCTCAATCGACCAAAACGCTGAAATTTAACCTTTTATGATGAAAACAATTATAGCTCTGCTAATCACTGCTTTATCAATTGCTAATATCTCCCATGCTCAAACAAAAGAAACACGTGAAGTGGGCACTTTTAGCGAAATCTCCTATCGCGTTTCCGGAAAACTATTCCTCAGACAGGGAAGTCCACAAAAAGTAGTGTTGGAAGGAGACAGCGATGTGCTCGCTGAAATTGAAACTGAACTAAAGGGTAACAGATTGATTATCGGAAACAGGAACAGCAGCAGTTGGTTCAATTGGAACGATAACTCTCGAGACAGAATCAATGTTTATATAACTGTTGAAAACATCAATGCCTTATCTGTAAGTGGGTCAGGAGATTTGCTAGCTGAAACTATTATCAAATCAGAAAATCTGGATCTAAATATTTCTGGCTCTGGTTCCATGGAACTGCAAGTAAATCTTACTGGTAACCTGGAAGCAGATGTCTCCGGATCGGGTGATCTCAAGGTAAAAGGAAATTGTCAAAACTTATCTAGCCGTGTAAGCGGTTCAGGCAAAGTATACATTGCCAATGCCATAGAAGGTACTGCCAAATTTGGATTATCTGGTTCAGGAAAAGTTTTGGCTGCAGGAAAAGCAAAACTGGTTAAAGCAAATATTTCTGGTTCAGGTAAAGTACTGGCGGCAGATTTTGAAACTGAAAGATGTGAGGTAAGCATAACAGGATCAGGTGATGTAGAAATAAATGTAAAAAGCGAACTAGATGCACGCATTACAGGTAGCGGAAGTGTTTTTTATAAGGGAAGTCCCAGTCATGTCAATAGCCATTCTTCTGGGAGTGGTAAAATTAAAAAAATACAAGGCTGATAGAAAATCAAACTTGATGAAGAGCGGATAGCGCCATCCGCTCTTTCTATTTTTCAGAATGTGCTATTAAACCTTCAATAATCAAGAATTGAGCTACAATATAAGTAGACATGATGGCCAGGCCCGACCATTCAAAAGCGAATAAAAATTTATTAATTGCAATCATTGCATCAGAAATCATAAACAACGAAGCCCCTCCTAACACCATCCAAAAGCTTCTGGAGTTGGTAAAGCCATACCTGAACAACGATTGCATAACCATCACTATCAAAACAATGGCATAAAGCACTACAGGTACTTTAAGTGAACCCAGGTGTGCATAGAGAATGGAGATGAGTCCCGATCCTGCCAACACAATTGGCATGGCCAATCTGAATTTTTGTACTCCGTACAGTCCGTTCCCTTCTGCTTTATGCTGATGATAAGCTGCTATGTAGCACACATGAGCAATGAGAAAAGAACCAAGACCAGCAATAAAGAACAATTCATTTTTACCCTGAAACATCAAACTCACATCGCCAAGAAAGGAAAAGAAAATAGCTGCCAGTGCTGCTTTGCTCAACGCCAATTTTTCTTTCCCGCAGGTCTGATAATAATAAACTCCTAATATCACCATCAGCAATGGCTTAAAAAACCATTGTAATTCTTCAGCTTTCAAGGCAACAGCTGTGAGTTCACCAACAGCTACAAATAAATAAAGGGCTTTTGATTTCATTCTAAGACTGTATACTGATTGGAATTCTTCCGAACACTAAATACACAAATGCCGACAAACTCAATAATGAACATGCTGAAAAGGTAAATATAAAATTACCTGGATCGTTGCCATAAATGAATCCTGAAATAAATGCCCCAAGACCTATGCCCATTTCCATAAAGATATAAATCGAAGCAAGCCCCCGACCCCTTCGATTTTCGTCACTTAAATCAGAAGCCCAGGCCAGCAAGGTTGGTGAAGTGATTCCATGTGCCAAACCATACATAGATACACCCACAATTAAAACAAAACTCGTTTGTGCAGTACCTACGATGAGCATAGCTACTGTTAAAATAACTGTTGAAATTTTTAAAACCTGTGCTCTTCCGTAATAATCAGATGCTTTGCCACCCAGAAAACGAACAAACAAAGAAGCTACTGTAAAGTAAGTAAACAGTAATCCCTTGTTTTTCACTCCAACAAATTCGCCAAAGTCAGGAATGACTGTATAGACCGCACCAAAAGAAAAGGCACAAAGCACCATCACCAGACAAGGTGTCAATACACGTGGTTCAAAGATATCCTCCTTTGAAATTTTCAACATTGACCTCGAGAATTTTTTCTTTGTTGTTAAGGTTTCCTTAATACCTATCAATATCAATATCGAACTCAAAGCAAAGAATGATGAACAATAAAACATAGCCTCCAGTGATACCTGATTGGTGATGGCCCCACCCAAAGCTGGCCCACCTGCCATTCCAATTGTGCCCGCTGTTCCCAGAAAGCCCATAGCTTCTCCTCTGCGTTTAGCGGGAACCAAATCAGACAGATAAGTAGTTTGGCCCGTGGGTGTAAATCCCGTAGAAAAGCCATGTATCAGTCTAAGTAGGAAAAAACCAATAACACCCGTTAGAATTGGATAGATCGCGCTGCATATAAAGCAAACTATTGACCCTGCCATCATGATCGGAACTCTTCCTACACTATCTACCAGCTTGCCACTGAATGGCCTCGAAAGCATGGCGGTGATCGTGAACAATGATATAATAAGCCCTTTGTATTCTGCACCTCCTAAGCTGGTCAGATAAGAAGGCAGTTCAGGTATAATCATGTTAAAACTCGCAAAGAACATTAACGAGCTCGTGCACAACAACCAAAAATGAACCGAATAGGTATGGGGGCCTACCTGACTTTGGGTCATGGTTTGGCTTTGGCCTCCTGGGCACCAAGTAAATAAGCCTTGATGAAATCATCCAAATCGCCATCAAGCACATTCTGGGCATCATGACGCTCCACGCCAGTACGTGCATCTTTTACAAGCTTGTACGGATGAAGTACATAATTTCGAATTTGCGAACCAAAGTCAATCTTCATTTTTCCAGCTTCCACCTTGTCCCTTTCAGAATTGCGTTTATCAATTTCCAATTGATAAAGTCGGGACTTTAGCATCTGCATGGCCTTTTCCCTATTGGCATGTTGTGACCTTTCTACCTGACAAACAATAACAATACCCGTAGGTTTGTGGGTTAATTGTACTTTAGTTTCAACCTTATTCACATTCTGACCTCCTGCTCCACCGGAACGGGAAGTGTGCAATTCAATATCTGCTGGATTAATCTCGATGTTAATGGTTTCGTCTACCACCGGATACACAAACACGGATGCAAATGAAGTGTGTCTTCTTTGATTGGAATCGAATGGCGAAATACGAACTAACCGATGAACCCCCAACTCCGATTTCAATTTGCCATAGGCAAATGGACCATCTACCTCCAATGTAGCCGATTTAATACCAGCCACCTCGCCAGATTGATAACTTACTTGTTTAACGCTGTACCCAGATTTTTCTGCCCACATGATGTACATGCGGTTGAGTATATCTGCCCAATCCATACTCTCTGTGCCACCCGCTCCAGGATTGATTTCGATCATTGCACTAAGCTGATCCTCTTCCTTGTTGAGCATGCGCTTAAACTCCAGGTCCTCAATAGCATTGTAAGTTTTGAGATATTCCTTCTCCAGCTCTTCTTCACTTACATCACCTGCCTCATGGAATTCGTAAAGCACTTCAAGATCTTCAAAAAGCTTATTCACCTCTTCAAACTCATCCGTCCAAACCTTTTTTGCACGAATGTCCTTGAGTAAGACTTCAGCCTCTTTGGGATTATTCCAAAAATCTGCCTGATGCGTTATTAACTCTTCATCTTTTATTTCTACAATCTTACGATCGTAGTCAAAGATACCTCCTCAAGGCCGAAACACGGGCCTTACAGTCTTTCAACTGTTCTATAGTCATAATTCAATGATTTAAGCAGCAAAGATAATTATTTACAGTTCATCAAAGGTCTCCTGTCAAAGATTGAGACTGGCCAATTTTTTCCTTCGACCAGGCTTAAAATAATTGTTGTTGACCACTTGTGCCAAGGTGCCCAAACCTACTAATATTAAAGAAGCATTTCGAACACCATCTGTCAACTGATAGGAATCATGCTGGATGGCTGTTGTATTGAAAACATCGATCAACAGTAAAGAAACGCCCGCGATGATCAAACCCTTTCCCATGGGTGCCACTTTAAAACTGGTTATCGTCTTTTTGCTGACATCTATTTTAGCAATCTCGTGGTGATATATTGTATCCTCCCCTAGCATGAAGTAGCCGGAGTAAATACCAGTGATGAGCGCTTTGGTAAATCCTTTCTCTTCTTTTCGCTTGAACCGAATTTGCTCTCCTTCCTTGAATCGGGTGATTACGTGGTCCTTCCTTAAAAGTGCAAGCTGAGGTTGAGCCATGAGGTCACCCCCACTCAATAGTAACACTAAAAGAATCAACTCGATTCGCATTCTTAAATGTATGCATCACTGACCTATATCAAAATCAGAGCAAAAAGAATCTCAAAAAACTGATTAGTTATACTTTATAAATCCAGTCAAAAGTATCTGCAGAAATACCTCGCTTCATGGCATCAAGCTCTTTGAGCACCTTATTGGAAAATTCTCTTTTCTCAACTGGGGGCAGATAATAGTCATGACCCTCGTGACCAATCAACTCTATATGAGCGATGGTAGCGGCTGTACCAGCTCCAAACGCCTCTTTCACCTTTCCCTTCTTAAGACCATCTATTAACTCTTCCACTGATATTCTTCGCTCCTCCACTTTCATTCCCCAGTGACGTGCAAGAGTAAGCACGCTATCTCGGGTTATTCCTCTAAGGATAGAGTCACCCAATGACGGGGTAACTAAAGTATCATCAATGATAAACATTACGTTCATCGTGCCAGACTCTTCAATGTACTTGTGTTCTTTTCCATCAGTCCAGATGAGTTGATGGTAACCTTCTTCCTGTGCTAGTTTGGCAGGATAAAGTGCACCTGCGTAGTTACCACCTGCTTTCGCAAAGCCAGTTCCTCCTTCTACTGCGCGTGTATAGTGCGTTTCTATTCTCACCTTCACGGGTGTAGAATAATAGGCACCAACCGGACAAGTAATGACCATAAATGTAAAGTTGTCAGAAGGTCTGATACCTATGTACTCATCAGCTGCAAACATAAACGGACGTATATACAATGAACTCCCTTCGGTGGAAGGTATCCAATCCCGATCCAGTTCCAACAATGAATTCATACCCTCCATAAACAATTCTTCCGGTAATGCAGGCATGCACATTCGTTCGGCAGACACATTCATTCTCTTCCAATTGGCCAGTGGACGAAATACCAATGCCTCATTTTTATCGTTTTTATAAGCCTTTAACCCTTCAAATATTGACTGCCCATAATGGATGGCAGGCGTGGCAGGACTTATTGGCATATAGCCATAAGGCACAACCCTAAAATTACCCCATTGCTTATTCTTATAGTCAGCAATGAACATATGATCTGAATACACCTTTCCAAAAGGAATATTTGCAAAATCTACCTCGTTTATCCTCGTTTTTGATGTCTTTTGGATGGTTATTTTCTCTAGATCTACCATTTTATAAAGATTAATATTGATTGAGCGCAAGATACTTTTTTAAGATAATAAACACCTAACAATCGTTAGGAGAAATTGTATAACTTTTAACGATTAAGGCACATTTGTTGTTCCCCACATTAGTTATGTTTCGGGCAGTTTTGAAAATAACTCATGTGTAAAAGGTTACATTTTCCAGTATTTGGAGTGTTTTTGCTTACACTCACGCTATCTCCTGCAATTGCTCAGTTCAATCAGGGTGGATACATCGCTCCAGGTGATTCCCTCATGAAATTCATAACTGACAATCATAGGATTTTTTTACCAGAAGATGGTTTCAATTTATTCGATGTACCTAATGGTAATTTTAAAGGAAAAATTCTCCCCGGACCTCCGCTTTATTTTGATGGTCCCTACCTTGAAATAGATACAATGTTGACATCAACCTTTGTTGGTATCACCAACGAGCCGAAACTTTTGTCTACTGATTATTATTTCAATACGATATCAGAACAATATTACTTGGCATTTGATCAGCTGCAGGACAATTACCTAAGGGTGTTTAGTGATAATTACCGAGGATGGATATCCCTGGACGAAATCAAGGCAAAAGGCTACGAAATTATTTCATGGATGAAATTCTATGGTGCCACCAAGGGGATGTTGATACATCCACGCGAAAAGCTCGCGCCAATCCTTGTAGGTCCAAAACCAAATGCAGCCATAATCGAAACTGCGGACGAACTTTATTCAGAAATTACACTTTTGGGAAAATGCCAGGGAATTTTTTGCATGGTCAATGTGGTGCAATACAGAAACCCTTATGATCCAACTAAAACAAAGGAGCAAAACATCCTAAAAAAATATAGGGGATGGATTCAAATTATTGATGCAGAGGGAAAACCACTTGTTGCCCATATCGCTCAAGAAGGGTAATGTACTTCCCTCACATTCTTGCCTGCCAGGGTGTTTCTTCAGCGTTTAGCTCTTTGGTCATTTTCCGACATAGAACAAAGAAATAGTCTGATAGCCTATTTAGATAAGCAATTACCAAAGGCTCAACTTTTTCAACCAAATTCAGGCGAATGACCAATCGTTCTGCTCTTCGGCAAACTGTTCTCGTAATATGACCAAATGATACGGAGGGATGCCCACCCGGAAGCACAAAAGACTTCATAGGAGACAGTTCCGATTCCATGGTATCAATTTCTTTTTCTAAAAAAGTAATATCTTCCTCTACCAATGAAGGTATCTGTACTTTCGTGTTGCCTGGTTCTGTCGCTAAAATAGAACCAACAGTAAAAAGCCTATCCTGTATCTCCACCAATACGTTTTTCCTCTTTTTGTTTACATCCTGATCGCGTAGCAAACCTACATATGAGTTGAGTTCGTCTATCGTTCCATAAGATTCGATTCTCAATTCACCCTTGGATACCCTCTTACCACCGAACAATGCAGTATCTCCTTTGTCTCCAGTCTTGGTATAAATTTTCATAAACTAACTTTCAACTCAACTGTCACCCAGAAACAACTTCGTTGCTCCTGGTTATTTGATCATTTTTCTTATCCCATTCTACTAATCCATCCTTCAGACGGATGATACGGTGCGCATAGTGAGCTATATCATCTTCGTGCGTCACCATGATGATGGTATTGCCCTTGTCATGCAATTCCTGAAAAAGGGCCATAATGTCATAAGATGTTTTTGAATCCAGATTTCCTGTAGGTTCGTCAGCCAAAATAATTGAAGGATTATTGACTAGAGCTCTTGCTATTGCCACTCTTTGCCTCTGACCTCCCGATAGCTCGTTGGGCTTGTGATGATATCGATCGGCCAGGTTTACGCTTTCAAGCGCCTCCATTGCTTTTTCTTCGCGATCATATCTATTGTATCCCGCATAAACGAGGGGTAGTGCCACATTTTCTAATGCAGATGCCCTGGGCAATAAATTAAAAGTCTGAAACACAAAGCCAATTTCCTTATTTCTGATCTCTGCCAACTGGTTTTCCGTCATATCACTCACCATCTGACCATTGAGCACATAGGTTCCGCTAGAAGGTGTATCAAGACAGCCTACAATATTCATAAGTGTGGATTTCCCTGATCCGGAGGGACCCATAAATGCTACATATTCTCCTCTGTCAATTGAAATAGAGATTTCTTGTAGGGCACGGACTGTGTTGTTACCCATTTTATAAATTCTCGAAATTTTGCTGGTTTCAATTATTTTGGTCATTTCAGCTTAGGATTCTGGTACAATTATTCAAAGCTCTGTAAAACGAAGGAGGTTTCATCACCTTTTTAATAAATGCTGATGGTTTTTAGACGTAAAAAACAGCCAATTGTTACTATTTAAAAGCAATATTCTGGCTGAATCTTGCTCCTCCTGAAATACCAACTGATTAAGAATACAAAATCTCAAAATAATGATCCTTATATCAACCAGGAATACTCCTTTTCAGAATGATCAAAAGTGCTGAGCTCATAAACCCGTTCTGTGTAAGACACCCTGTTATTTTTATCAACGAGCACCACGGTGGAGCATCTCGATCCATAGTTGGGGGTTTTAATGAACATGGCTGATAATGCTCTTTCTCTTTCCAGGTCTAATCCAGTATCTGGCAATTGATTGTCCGGAGCAATGCGATCATCTCGCAGGATCTCAAACAATTCACTCGTACTCAGCTTTTCATTGGCTAAAACAGTTTGAAACTTCTCCTTTCCTCTCGTAACCTTTGGCCAGGGAGTATCAAGCAGATGATTGCTCAATCCATAAAAACCAGGCTTTAGTGGTATTATTTTGGACTGATAATTGGAGTAATAATAGAGTTGATCCAACTTTCCCAAAACCAGGTTAAATCCATTGTATTGAGACGCCTGCAAATGAACCTCCTTGAGATAGGCTTCTGATGGAGTGCCATTGAACAAAAACTCTGAAACCAAATGACCACGCGAGGGCGCTTTGGGATTAATGTTTTTAAGGTCTCTATAATTGGTAACCATTCCGATCTTTCCGGATTTGGTCATGGCCATCCACGTGCCATTGGCTTCCAGGTCTCTCCCACCAATTACTTCCGGATGATCTGCCCAAGGTGCCGCAGCTATTGTTTTCCGTGAATAAAACTCATCTCTGTTGGCAGCAATCACCAATTTGTATTTGGGATGATTGTTAACAGAAATAAAAATAAGACACATATTTATAGAGATAACATCGTTAAAGTAAAAACCATAAGCCGGTATAATTCTACAGAAGCAACCAGCGCTAAAAATGAAATGAATTACTTTATCAAACTATTAAACCATGAAACTCCGTAAAAAGTTTTTATCCCTCGTATTACGAAATAGAAGAAAATTGGAACCCCCGGGCTAACTATCATGGACTTGAGACTGTTCCCTAATTTGCTATCCACAAAAGTAAATGTGTTAAAAATATGTCCTAAGAAGTGGGATACCGTACGCTCATTGGGTTCAACCACTTTCTGGCCGCATCTGCAACAGAATCGACCTTTATATTCATAAGCACAGTTTTTACATATGCGCTCTTGCTCATAGTCAAATGTGTCTTGTTTCTTCTTAAAGAAGTTGATGGCCATAATCAAATCTAATCATTGTCAGACAAAGAGTTCCAATTGAGAAGGAAGTAGTTGGAAACTCCTTCTATGATATGGAGTAATCCCCAAATTTCTGATCCCATCTCTATGTTCCTCGGTAGGATAACCTACGTTGCTCTCCCATGCATAGCCAGGATACTGCTGAGAAAGTTTTAACATCAATTCATCTCTGTAAGTTTTTGCTAAAACTGATGCAGCCGCTATACTCAGGTAGGTGGCGTCCCCTTTGACAATACATTCAAATTTTGTTTCTCCATAAGGCTGAAAACGATTGCCGTCAATCAATAACAGATCGGGCTTTACCTTTAGCTGATCAAGCGCCAAATGCATGGCCTTAAAAGAAGCTTTTAAAATATTAGTCTTGTCAATCTCTTCATTGCTAACCTCAGCAATCGCCCAGGCTATGGCATCCCGTTGTATCTCTTCCGTTAAAAGCAAACGTTCCTCCCTGTTGAGCTGTTTGGAGTCATTGAGTATTTCGTGTGTATAAAGCTTCGGTAAAATAACGGCTGCAGCTACCACGGGGCCGGCCAGACAGCCACGACCAACTTCGTCACATCCTGCCTCAATTAATTCTGTAGTGTGGGAAGACTTAAGCACTATGCAAGATACTTATTCTCATAAAAAGAATAGTTTTGTGCTCAAATGAATTTTGAAATGAGTTCATCCAAAAAAAATAGTTGGCAAACAATTTCGAGTCGGGAAGTTTACGAGAATCTCTGGATCAAAGTTGATGAGCATCAGGTTATTAATCCTGCTGGTGGCAAAGGGATTTACGGGAAGGTCCATTTCAAAAACAAAGCCATCGGCATTATCCCATTGGACAAAAACAACAATACCTGGATAGTAGGCCAGCACCGCTATACGCTCAGTGAATGGTCTTGGGAAATTCCAGAAGGGGGCGGTCCAATAAAAGTAGATACTTTGGCCTCCGCTAAAAGAGAATTGCAAGAAGAAACTGGCCTTAAGGCAAAAACTTGGACTGAAATTGCCCGTGTCCATTTGTCAAACTCTGTATCCGATGAAGTCGGGTATGTTTTTCTTGCCGAAGATCTGGAAGAAGGAGAAATGCAGCTGGAGGAAACTGAAGCTGATTTGAAAGTAAAACAGGTACCCTTTGAAGAAGCATTGAAAATGGTTATGAAAGGGGAGATCACTGATAGCTTAAGTGTAATCGGAATTTTAAAAGTGGCCAGACTCAAAGGATTTTGATTTCACTGGAAAGATATCGGCCTCATATCAAGCAAAGCTGGAAACTGGCTTATCCGGTAATGTTGAGTCAACTCAGCCATGTGATGGTAGGGGTTACAGATAGCATCATGGTGGGGCACGTTGGTGCTACTTCTTTGGCAGCCTCTTCTCTGGCGAATGTGATCTTCAATCTCCTTATGTTATTTGGCATTGGCGTTTCTTATGCCATTACACCTTTGGTAGCAACTGCTGATGGAGAAAATGATCCAACTAAAGTCAGCGATGTATTACGTCATGGATTATTCATTGCATTTATTAATGGGTTGGTATTGATAGTTGTTGTTCTGCTCTGCCGACCTCTACTGTATTATATCGATCAACCTGAAGAGGTTGTTCAGCTTGCCATTCCTTACTTAAGCATCCTTGCTTTTTCCTTATTGCCTTTGTTAATTTTTCAATCGTGCCGACAATTTGCTGAAGGACTATCGAACACTCGCATCGCCATGATCATCATGTTAGGCAGCGTTGTATTAAACGTCCTATTAAACTACATCCTGATTTATGGGCATATTGGATTCCCTGCACTTGGGTTGAATGGAGCCGGCTGGGGATCGTTGACTTCTAGAATCATGATGATGTTTGCCATTTTGGGCTATATTTATTTTGGTAAGCAATTCAGCATTTATCGAGCAGGTTTGGCCATTGGTAATTATTCCACCAAACTTTTCAAACGAATATTAAATATTGGCATTCCGGCAGGCATGCAATTCATCTTTGAAGTGGCTGCTTTTGATTTTTCTGCAATCATGATGGGATGGCTCGGTACCAATGCGCTTGCCGCTCACCAAATTGCTATTAATTTGGCTACAATAAGTTACATGACAACTTCAGGGCTTGCTTCTGCTGCTACTATAAGGGTTAGCAATGAATTAGGTAAGCGTGATTTCAAAAAATTAAAAGACGTTGCTTATACGCTTATACTCTTAGCGCTTGCTTTCATGACGTTGTGGGCAATCATCTTTATTGTGGGGAGAAACGTACTGCCAACCATTTACATTGATAACGTAGATGTAATCAGTATTGCAGCACCACTAATCGTTATTGCTGGTTTTTTCCAACTTTCCGATGGCGTACAAGTGGTCTTTATTGGCGCATTGCGAGGATTGCAGGATGTAAAAATGCCTACTGTCTTCATCTTTTTTGCCTACTGGATAATTGGATTGCCTTTAGGCTATTACCTTGGGTTTAAAGCTGGATTTGGAAGTGTGGGTATATGGTATGGGCTGCTTACCGGACTCACTGTTACGGCAATAGCCATGTTCATTCGTTTTAGGCGCCTCCTTGGCAAACTTGCCATAACCACCGCTGTATAGGGCTTTCAAACCTAACTGGTTTTACATAATTTGTTGTTCACTTACAGATTATGGACAAAACACAACCCAAACCCGTAAAGCATTCGCAAACCACCATTACTGAATTGATGATTCCATCCTATGCCAACTTTGGAGGAAAGATACACGGAGGAATTTTACTTTCCCTTATGGATAAGGTTGCCTTTGCTTGCGCCACAAAGCATTCAAGCAACTACTGCGTCACCGTGTCAGTTGTTGGCGTAGAATTTTTGCAACCTGTGGAAGTGGGCGACCTGGTTTCGCTATTGGCCTCAGTAAATTATGTAGGCAGGTCTTCAATGGTAATAGGGATAAGAGTGATTGCAGAAAATGTAAAGTTGGGATTGGTTAAGCACACCAACACCTCCTATTTTACCATGGTAGCCAAGGATGAAAATGACAAGCCAACCGCTGTGCCACCGCTATTGCTGGAAGATAACGAAGAAGTGAAAAGATTTATTGAAGCCATGAGCATGCGAGAGATCGAGAGTGGTATCAAGGAAAAATTGAATGATGCAAAATCTAGTATTCAAGTGACGAAAGCATCAGAAATCTTAAAAAACCAAAGGTGTGTGATTGGGTTTTAACGGTTCCTATAGCCGTAAAGATCATTTTACTATCCTTAGCAAACCCGAATTGGAAAGTAATCCCATAAGGATTCAATAGCTACCTCCAGTCCTATTTAATTTGTATAGGATTCCATATTAGCCGTATATTTTACTTTCAAAGCATTTAAAATTTTAAGCAACCTATACCTAAACATTATGCACAAGATCAACAAGTCACTGCTTATCACAATTTGTTGCCTTTTTATGGGCCTTATTGTAAAGGCTCAATATCCAACAGTGTTAACTCAACGGGAACAGGCCAAGGTAATTGACGAATTACTGAATGACCGTCTGAAAAATTTATTACCTACCCTGATGAAAAGAGAAGGTTTTGATATGTGGATAGTCATGTCTCGGGAATACAATGAAGACCCTGTAATAAAAACGCTACTGCCTGCTACCTGGATGGCAGCCCGTAGAACTACCATGTTGGTAATGTTTGATAAAGGTACTGAGATAGAGTACCTGGCAGTAGCAAGGTATGATGTAGGTGAGATGTTTAAAAGGGCCTGGAACCCTGAAGAAGAACCCGATCAATGGGCCAGACTTGGAAAGATAATTACGGAAAGAAATCCAAAGAAAATTGGCGTGAACAAAGCAGCCATTTGGGGCCACGTAGATGGGCTAACATCAAATGACTATGACAATTTAATGAGGGTACTACCTAAAAAACTTCAAGCTAACGTCACTACAGCAGAACCCCTTGCAGTAGCCTGGCTTGAAACCAGATCAAAAAAAGAAATGGAGATCTACCCTCAAATCGTCAGAATCGCTCATGAAATAATTGCTGAAGGTTTCTCGGACAGAGTAATTCAGCCTGGTGTTACTACAACTGACGATTTAGTGTGGTGGTACAGAGAAAAAATTAAAGAGTTAAAACTGGACACCTGGTTCCACCCCAGTGTAGACATTCAGCGTCCGGGTACTTTTACAGAAAATGTAATCCGTCCTGGAGATTTTATTCATGTTGATTTTGGCATTACTTATCTGAGATTGAATACTGACACGCAGGAGCATGCTTACATCTTGAAACCAGGAGAAACAGATGCGCCCGACTATTTAAAGGCTGCCTTCAAGAAGGGAAACCGTTTGCAGGATATTTTTACGAATAATTTTAAGGTAGGAAAAACTGGGAATCAGGTGCTGGCCGAGTCGCGTGCTCAAGCCATTGCAGAAGGGATCAGACCTTCCATCTATACACATCCCATCGGATATCATGGGCATGCCGCTGGAACAACTTTAGGTATGTGGGATTTACAAGGGGGCGTACCAGATGATGGAGATTATCCCCTTCACCTCAATACTGCCTATTCCATTGAACTTAACTGTACTGTCAATGTTCCTGAATGGAAAAAAGATGTGCGCATAGCATTGGAAGAAGATGCATACTTTGATGAGCGTGGAGTCAACTATATTGATGGAAGACAGACCGAAATAATCATTATACCTAAACCCATCCCTAACGTAAAGTAATCAATTAATACTTCGTAGATAAAAATGCCGCTAACTAAGCGGCATTTTTTATATTTAACGTTTCAATCTGCTATAAACTTGCCCATGAAACATTTCTTATGTCGCTTCTGAAAAGAATTTATACAGCATATGGCATGCTGGTTTTTGGGACATTCTTTGTAGTATTTTTCATTCCGCTACTCATCCCTATTTTTTTTCCTAAAAAGCACAAACTGGTGGGCGTCTTCAATCGCTGGTGGGCCAAATCACTATTCATTTTTCTGGGCATACCCTATAGATTGGAATATAAGTCTAAACTGGATCCTAATAAACAATACATTTTCGCTCCCAATCACTTTTCGTTTATTGACATTCCTACGATGGGCCTTAATAAACACAACACCATCTTTGTAGGTAAAAGTGAAATGGAGACGGTTCCATTTTTTGGTTGGATGTATAAGAATCTTCACATCACTGTAGATCGCACAAGGTTAAAAAGTATGTATGCCACTTTAATTAAATCCATGCAAGCCCTCGATGAGGGTAAAAGTCTTACCATATTTATTGAAGGAGGAATTTATACTGACCAACCTCCCAAAATGGCGCGACTAAAAGATGGTGCTTTTCGGGCGGCCATAGAAAAACAAATACCCATTGTACCCGTCACCATTCCTCATAATTGGATACTTTTGCCTGTTGAACCTATGCTATTGAATTGGACCCCCACCTCCATCATTTTTCACGAACCCGTAGAAGTGGCAGGTATGACACTTGACGATATGAGTAGCTTGAAAGAAAAGGTATATCAGGTGATTGACACAGAACTAAGAAAGCAAAACCCAGGAGTATTGAAAGATGAAGATTGACAGCACCACTTTAAACAAGATCGCCCATCTGGCCCGACTCGAAATAAACAAAAAAGATGAACCTAAAATGTTAGAGGACATGGGCAAAATTCTCGACTTCGTTGATAAACTCAATGAGGTGGACACAGAAGGCATTGAACCCCTTACCACCATGTCGCATGAAACGAATGCATTACGTGATGATGAAGTCAAAATTCAACTAACGAAAGAAGAAGTATTAAAGAATGCTCCAAAAAAGGATGATGACTTCTTCAGAGTACCGAAAGTTTTAGAATAATCAATTAGCTGATTCAACACCTCGTTTTCAGAGTTCCTTATACATTATGTATGCATTGGTCATTCCTAACCTGGGATGCTGAAAGGCATTGGGCACCTCTCCTATTATTTTGAAACCAATTTTCTTCCACAGATTTACTGCCCTCTCATTGGATTTGATTACAATATTGAATTGCATGGCCTGGTAACCTAATTTCTTTGCTTCAGTTAAAGAATATCGTCCAATGAATTCTCCAATTCCTTTGCCACCCTGCCCTGGACTAACCATGTACGATCCATTCGCAATGTGTGAGCCCCTGTCCGGCATATTGGGTTTAATGGTAAACGTAGCAACAATCTCATCTTCCAATTGCGCGACATATATCTTCTTATCTGGAGCCAGCCAATAGTCTAGCATTTTGTCTTTGGATGAATTGGGATAAAAAACATAGGTTTCTCCCCCAGCTATTACTTCACTAATAATATTCCATATCGCTTCACGATCTTTTTCTTCAAATGACCTAACCGTCAGATTTTCTCTCATTTTATCTATTTAGATAACCAAATTTAATCAATTGCAATTATTGATTTAGTGGCTCTCCCTTTCATTTTCAGTCCCCCCTCTGTAGTTTGCGAGCCAAAAATTACCACCTGATGCACTCTCTTCAATTTTGGAAATCGTGGGCAAAAATCTACAAACATATCGGAATGGTAATTGGCGGTGCTTTTGTGTTGGCATTGCTATTCTTCTGGTATTCCTGGTTCATATCACCCAACCCCGCATTATCCTGGTTTGACATACAAGAGCCGGAAGTTACTCAGGTACCTGTTCACAGCTTTCAACAAGGGCTATTGGAGCTCACTATCCATGGCGACAATTATCTGATTTTCGAACGGCTCCTGGGAGAAAACCTACAACCCAATGTGATGGCAGGCTACATCTTTTTTGGTGTACTAATCATTAGCATGATTATGCTACTCTCCATCATAACCATACTGCCAAGATTTTGGTACTTATTGGGCATGGGTTTGTTCATCTTATTTATTGTTGGATTCCGAATGGAAATTCTTTCTGTATTTGGTCAACCCAATAAATTATTCACTGCAATTACGCTCCTGGTTTACAGTGTTCCTAGTTTCTATTTTCAATTCCTTAAAAGCTCCGTTTCATTTAAAAACAGACTTACTGTTTTCACGATCATCACGATCTTGTTAGGAATTGTTATTGCCAATTTCTCATCAGCCACCTATCCTTTCCTTCATCTTTCTGTTACAGGGATTACAGCAGGTATTATCATCAGTATACTGTTTATATTTATGGTAGCTCATGAAATCCTTGCTTCGTTTGTACTTATTGCAAGCCAATCCGGTAAACAGGGCAAAAGCCTCAATCATTTCTTAATCGTCAGTGCAATTTACATGGTCAATCTGGCGCTGGCATATTTGCACAAGATTGGATCAATCGATTGGAATTTCATGTATGTCCATTTTTACCTTCTGATATCCCTATCAGGAATTCTGGGCGTATGGGGCTATAGGCAAAGGCAACCACAATATGAAAAAATCATGGAGGCTGATCCTTTTGGAGTTTACTTCTTTCTAAGCCTCGGAGCAATTTGTTTTGCTACCATTGGTTTTTTTATTGGCACAGCCAATGACTCCGCATTGGTCACTATCAACGATGCTATCATTTATGGACACATTGGCTTCGGCATCATCTTTCTTACCTATGTAGCTTCCAATTTCCTGGGAATGCTTGCCGAAAATATTTCCGTTTACAAGATACTTTATAAGCCAAACAGTATGCCTTATTTTACCTTCCGTTTTGGTGGTATCATTGCGACTCTTGCCTTCGTATTTTATAATACATGGCAGGTGCCTGTACAAAGTGCCTTTAGCGGATATTACAATGCTGTTGGAGACCTTTACCAAACCAAGGGTGACAACCGATTCGCTGAAGCATTCTATCAACAAGCGGGTACTTATGGATTCTTAAATCATCATGCCAACTATGCAATCGCCAATCTTGAGGCCAAAAGAAACTATAACACCGTAAAAGAACGCAACTTTTATAATAGAGCCACAGAAAGAAGGCCAACCGAATTTGCTTACATCAATTTAAGTCAGACCTATCTGCGCAATGCGCAATGGCTTGAGGCCAGACTTGTACTCAACAAGGCCTTGAAAGACTTTCCTGAAAGTGGAATTATAAAAAATTCACTTGGTATTGTCTTTGCCAAACTAAACGTGGTAGACAGCGCCCTTTATTATTTTCAGGCAGCAACTGATCAACGATTAATAAAGGAGGCAGCAGAAGCTAACTTTATTGGTGTTGCAGCCAAAAACAATTTAGCAGTAAATGCCGACTCGCTTTTTACCCTTATTGCTTCTGACAACATAGGTATAAAAAGCAATGCACTTGCTTTTGCCAACATACAAGGCACCAAAATCAATATGACTGTTGATTTAAAATCAGATACGGTTTTAAATCTTTTTTCCGCCAACCTGATCAATAATTACATGCTAAATCATTTGGGAGAACTGGATACAGCATGGATCAGCAAAGTAATTCAGTTAGGTAAAAAGCCATTCAACAAGGATTATAGTGAATCATTATTATTCACTTCAGCCCTTGCAAGCTATGCAGATGGGCAAATAGGAAAAGCATTTTCATTATTGGAAGAAGTAACAATTGCCAGCCAGAATCAGGATAAATACAATACCATTCTTGCCATGTGGGGTCTTGAAAATCGAGCACCAATGGACGCAGCATCATTTATCGATTATGTTTTTATTTCAAAATACAGTGACGCCCTGCCTGTGGCAGCATTAACTTTAACGGAAGCTGGCAGAACTACTGAAGCATTGGTAAGATGGGACAGTTTAAAATCAGAAACCGACTCCAGTTATTATCAATATGCACTTCAGATGACTCATGCACTTCGTGCTACATCTGATTTGTTGAATAACCTTACAGATGAAGAATTATTCCTCTATTGCAATTACAGGATACCCTTATCAGATACCATTCGTTTTAATAAAACTTTGAGAATTATAGAAAATGAAGAATTAAAGGCCAGGGCCATTTTAGATCGAAGTCAAAAATTGTTTGAGCAAGACGAAATTGAAACTGCCTTTAATACTTTCAATAAAATATCAGGACTTAAAATAGCGGACAAGAAATTCTTTCTTCAAATTCAATTATTCGAACTAGAACTACTTGCGGCAAAGGGAAATTTATTAGCGCTTTCTCAAAAGATGAATCAACCCAACTTTAAATTTCCCAGTCATATGAAAAGTCATCAAATCTACTTCAACACTTTGTTGGCTCAAGCAAAAGGCGAGAAATCTTCTCTGGACAAACAATACAGATGGCTAGCAAGTGCCAATCCCTATCTGGAAGAGTCTATTATTGCAGCAGCCAATTATTTAGGTGAAAAGCAGGCTGATAAATTTGAGAAATATTCTGTTCTTACTGATGCACTTCATGCCAATCCATTCTCCGTAAAGTTATTGAAGGCCTATAGTTTAGAAGCTGCCAGATTAGGCTTCTCTAATTATGCCAATAGTGCATTAGAAAGATTGCGGCCACTTGTATCTGCTGAAGTGATGAGAAAGTTCCTGACAGGCAACCAAAGCACCTTTGCACAAGTAATACGGTAAGTTTTCCCCTTGTTATTCTTCAAGAGTCAAAGAATCTTTTAGTTTTGTCGGGGTAATTTTAAATGCCATGGACGAAATAAAAAGAATTCCACTCAACGACATTCACGAAAAATTAGGCGCTAAAATGGTGCCATTTGCAGGATTTAACATGCCCGTCAGGTATTCTTCAGATCTGGAAGAACATATGACGGTCCGCAATGGAGTTGGCGTATTTGATGTATCCCATATGGGTGAGTTTACCCTGAAAGGACCCCATGCATTAGATTTGATTCAGCGAGTGACTAGTAATGATGCTGGCAAATTGGTTGATGGCCAGGCGCAATACTCATGCTTGCCTGATGAAAATGGTGGAATTGTTGACGACCTGATCGTTTATAAAATAAAAGACAATGATTATTTACTGGTAGTCAATGCTGGGAATATTGATAAAGACTGGAATTGGATTTCTAAATTCAATACCAATGGTGTTGACATGAAAAACATTTCCAGCGATATCTGTTTGTTTGCCGTCCAAGGGCCAAAAGCAGTAGGTGTTTTACAAAAACTGACAAAAACTGTTCTTTCCGCCATCAAATACTATCACTTTGCTGTGGGAGAATTCGCTGGTGCAGGTGATGTGGTGATGAGCAACACAGGATATACAGGATCGGGTGGATTTGAAATTTATGTTCATAAAGACAATGCCGAAAAAGTATGGAACGCCATTTTTGAAGCAGGTAAAGATGTAGGCATTAAACCAATTGGTTTAGGGGCTAGAGATACATTAAGATTAGAAAAAGGATTCTGCTTGTACGGTAATGATATCGATCATTCAACCTCTCCTTTGGAAGCTGGTCTCGGATGGATTACTAAATTCACCAAAGACTTTACCAACTCACCAAGTTTGAAAAAACAAAAAGAGACAGGCGTTAAGCGCAAACTTGTTGGATTTAAAATGGTGGATAAGGGTATTCCTCGTCACGATTATGAAATTAAAAACGCCAAAGGCGATGTGATAGGTAAGGTGACTTCAGGTACCATATCACCAATGCTGGGTATAGGAATTGGGCTTGGGTACGTAGCAGTTGATTATAGTAATCCCGGAACAGAAATTTTTATCTCCGTTCGCAACAAGGACATCAAGGCGGAAGTAAGTAAATTGCCCTTGGTTTAATTGGTGATTAATATATCTCCATTCTATTTCTGACAAAATGAAAACAATTGATGTCTGCCTGAGTCCAGAACTCATTCATCTCTATGATGTGTCGGATAAAACAGTAGTAGTGGTCGATATTTTACGTGCTACCAGCTGTATGGTAACCGCATTTGCCCACGGAGTGGAAAGCATCGTGCCAATAGCCGATGAAGAAGAATGTGAACGGATGAAATTACAAGGATATGTAATCTCAGGTGAGCGCAATGGTCAAAAGATTCCCGGCTTCGACAAAGGCAACTCTCCTTTTGAATACATGGACGAGCATATCAATGGGTTAAAGATCGCATTCACTACCACTAATGGCACCCAGGCCATTGAGAAGTCGAAGGGTGCCAAACAAATTCTAATTGGTTCCTTTCTTAACCTCTCAGCTATTTCCAGGTATTTATTGATGTCTGATGACAATATCCTTATCGTTTGTGCAGGTTGGAAAGGTAAAATAAATCTGGAGGACAGCCTTTTTGCAGGTGCCCTGGTAGACAAATTGCGAAAGCACATTGAACCAGATTGTGACGCACCACTTGTAGCTCAGGAACTTTATCTTGCAGCGAAAGATGATATGTTGAAGTTTCTTAGCGCATCTTCACATGTAAAGCGCTTGAATCGTTTAAATATCCACAAAGACATTTCGTTTTGTCTCACACCAGATCAGTATCACGTAATCCCTTCTTTAAAAAAGGGCGAACTACGATTACTTTAATTTCGGATTTTGATGGTGCCGGTCGCCATCGCGAATGGTTTTCTTTTCCAAATTTTTCTTGAACGCCTCGGTAAGATTTACGCCTGTCTGATTAGCCAAACATATCAATACCCAAAGTACATCTGCCAGTTCGTCACCAAGATCTTTGTTTTTGTCTGAATCCTTTTCAGACTGTTCGCCATATCTTCTCGCCATGATGCGCGCCACCTCCCCTACCTCTTCCGTAAGTATAGCGGTATTGGTAAGCTCGTTGAAATACCTAACCCCTGTGGTTGTAATCCACTGGTCTACCTGATGCTGTGCCTCTTGAATTGTCATAATTATTGATTTACCAATTCTTCAAATTCGATATCCATCACTTCAAATTTTTCCCAACCCACAAAATCAAAATGCCACCATTCCGAATCGTACACTTTGAAGCCACGTTTTTCCATTGCATTAATCAGCACAGCTCTGTTTTTCACCGCTTCTTTATCTTTCAATGGAAAATTGGGAAACGCCTCCTTTTGAAAAGAATCGTAAGGTGTAGGCATATTCAATTCTTTCTTTGTTTTGCTGTCAATCAGAGTAAGGTCAATGGCGCAACCTCTGTTGTGTCTTGAGCCTTGATACGGGGAGGCAACGAAAGTGGTATCACCGTAAACCTCATAAAACTTTACTGTTGCAGCGTAAGGTCTATACCCGTCATGAATTTTCAATTCAAGTCCCCTTTTTTTCAAATCCGCTTGCACCAAAGCAAGTGCCGCTGCCACTGGTTTGCGCGCAAAAGCCATGGGCAAGTTGTAAATCACTTCTCCTGTAAAATTATTGGTGGTGGCATATCGGATATCCAATTGTATCCCGGGGATTACCTTTTCAAGGTCAACCAACTCTTTTTCTGGGTTTTTAATCACATCCTTTCGATATTGCTCATAATTGGTAGGTGTAAGCCCATATTTATACTGGCCACTGGCAGCAAATGACAATAAAAAGAAGATCATCGCAATTAGATTTTTCATAATAGTATCGTATTGTTTAAAGGTATAATTTTCAGATCAGTTCTAAAAAATATATGCAAATCATTAAACGCATCGCAATCAGCCTCATAGTACTTTTATCTGTAGGTGTCGTAGCATTATTCATCTTTCTGCAAATGCAGAAGCCATCCTATTCCGGAGAGATCACCCTCCAAGGTTTAAATGAAGAGGTTGAGGTGTTGTACGATGATTTTGGTGTCCCTCATATTTATGCCAAAAATGAATTAGATGCCTACTATGCGTTGGGCTACGTTCATGCCCAGGATCGTCTTTTTCAAATGGAAATGCTAAGAAGAGCAGCTGGAGGAAGACTGTCAGAAATATTAGGAAAGGATCTCTTGAAAATAGACAAGCTCTTCAGAACGCTGGGTTTGAATGAATTCGCAGAAAAAAATGCAAAGCAGTTTTTGAGCTCGGATACAGCAGCTTATCAGCGGGAAGCATTGGCGTACCAAAAAGGAATCAATGCGTTTATAAAGAATGGGCCTACTCCTTTGGAGTTTACAATCATTGGCATTCCAAAAACCGAATTTGAACCTAAAGATATTTATCTCGCGGTTGGCTTTATGTCGTTCGGATTTGCGGAAGGGCTTAGGGTTGATCCCGTTTTAGAAAAAATAAGAAGGCAATATGGAAATGAATATTTAAATGATCTGGCCATAGAAACTCCGATGGATGCCGAACGAATTGCAAGTTTTAAAGGATCTCCTAAAAATGCCGGTACCGATCAGCTCATTACTTCAATCAATGAAGCACTGGACTTAATACCTATTCCTTTATGGACAGGAAGTAACGGATGGGTTGTTTCTGCAGACAAGTCAACTTCCGGCTTCCCTATCCTGGCCAATGATACACATATAGGGTTTGGGCAACCGGCAGTGTGGTATGAAGCACATATTGAATATCCCGGTCATAGTTTTTATGGACATCACATTGCAGGCATTCCTTTCGGATTGCTAGGCAACAACAAACATGGAGGATGGGGTCTTACCATGTTTGAAAATGATGAGACCGACTTTTTTGTGGAAGAACTTAATCCTGAAAATAACAACGAGGTAAAATTCAAGGCTGAGTGGAAATCAATTCAATCGCGAGAAGAAATAATAAAAGTGAAGGGTGAAAAAGACGTGTCACTTAAAATCCGAACTACACCACATGGCCCTATCGTCAATGGCATCGTTGAAGAAGTAAATGATACTGATCCGATCATATCCCTCACATGGATGCTGACTTCCCACCCCAATGAAGCATTACATGCAGCCTACTTATTAAACCACGCTGAATCGTTTGAAGATGTGCAAAAGGCAGCCTCCCTTTTTACTTCTCCCGGGCTTAACATTATGTATGGTGATGTGGAGGGAAACATTGCATGGTGGGCTGTGGCCAAGCTTCCTGTACGCCCTAAACATGTTCAATCAAAATTATTTTTAGATGGTGCATCAGGAGTTGATGAATACCAGGGTTACTACGACTTTTCCAAAAACCCGCAGTCCATCAATCCGCCCTGGGGCTACGTGTATTCTTCCAACAATCAACCTGATACCGTTGACGGTGTGCTCTATCCCGGTTATTATTATCCAAAACCAAGAGCATCTCGGATTGTATCCCTATTGCAACAAAAAAAGAAATTGTCAACCAATGACATGAGGTCAATGAACCTTGATGTTGTTTCTGAGACAGCCCCACAAATAGCCAGAGAAATTGCCAGCGTATTAAAATCATTGGACAAACAAGAGTACGCTACTATAATATCCATCCTTGAAAAGTGGAACGGAGATCATCAACTTCAGGATACAGCACCATCTATTTATTATAGTGTGCTTTCAAATATTCTGTACTTAACTATACCTGATGAAATTGGAGATCCTGCTTTTAAGGCCCTGCTCAACAGTTCGGTAATGAAAAGTTCATACCTAAAACTAATCTCTAACGATTCTTCAAAATGGTGGGACAACAGAAATACTGCTAATGAAATAGAAACCCGCTCTAAGATTTTTGATGAGGCTGCCAGCAAAACTTTAAGGATGCTTCAAACAAAATATGGAAGTGACGAAAGCCAATGGACTTGGAACAAAATGCATTCACTTACCCACAACCATCCGTTGGGAGCTGTCAAACCACTGGACAAAATATTCAATGTAGGGCCTTTTGAAGTCCCGGGAGGCATAGAGGTAATCAACAACTTAATGTTCACACTTGACACGGTGGGGCATTATCCTGTTATCAGCGGACCCGCTTTGCGCAAAGTCACAGACTTTGGAGATTTACAAAATGGATTTACAGTTTCACCCACTGGTCAATCCGGAAACCGAATGAGCAAACATTATCAAGATCAGGCAGAAATGTTTGCAACAGGTAAGGTTCGAAAGATGTTGATGAATGAATCCGAAATCAAAGAAATTTCAAAAAACAGGTTGTTGTTAAAGCCAGAATAACTCAATTGGGACTCAACACCGCTTTTATAATTCTAAAATCAGGATGATCATAGTCAAAGTCTGTATCAACTTTACCATCAAATGCTTCGCGACTCCACTTAACCAATCTTTCATTGGGTTCATTTTTGCTCCAATCGCCCAATAGCACACTTCCCATATCTGACTTACCCATTTTCTTTAAAACTACAGCCACCACAAATTGGCCAAAGCCATCCTGAGCTTTAAAATCGATTATCTCTTTCCATTTTGTTTCAGCTGCTATAACGTTTTTCAACTCTATATAGCAGAGTGACTCCAGATAATTTTCCACACGATCGTCAATATCAGCATCATAAGGTTTGCCTACGCCTAAATTATCTGGCCACTGTCTGGCTTTTTTTATCATCGTTAATGCTTGTTTGTATTTCTTATTTTTTATAGAAACCACCGATTGCATCAACCAAGATTCTCTGTACAAAGATCTACTCTCAGTAGCACCTTCATAGGGCAGTATCTTCGTACTACTCAGAATTTTACTGGCTGATTCCATCTGACCATCATACAATAGCGCTTTGGCATACAACATACTGATCATATAATTAGCCGGATGTTTTTTTGAATACAGTTGACCCCATGCCACTGCTTCATTGGTATTTCCGGTTTCCAAAAAATAATTGATGATTAACTTTCCATAACGCCATTGATTCGGATCGATCTGGGTGGCCTTTTTCAAGTCAGTCAGTCGCCTCTCTTCAATCAACTCAGCGCGTGCTGCATAAAATGGCGCAAAATCAGGCACATCATCACAATCCAAAAACAACTTCCTTGCCTTGTCTTTTTGATTTCCATGCCAGTTGATCAAAGCCAGGTAATACCTGGGCTTCCAATGATCGGTTCGATGGATTACCCAGTTCAAAACCTTGCCAGATGCTGGGCGAAAAGGAAAAACAAATTCGGGAGAAAGATTATTTGCTTGCTCAATCCATTTCTCAAAATTCTTGTCTCCACTTTTCTCTTTTACATAAGCAAGCCAATAATATAATTCTGGATTAGAAGGAGCCAGCATCAATACATCAATACATTCCTCAAACAAACCTAATTCAAAGTATTCAATTCCCAATTGCAGGTAAGATTCCCATGGCATCTCATTCCTGATCATGGAAGTGAATCCATTTCTATTTTCCACCGATTTATTCAACAGGTAATTTTCAAATCGGGTAAAGTGATTTAGTGGACCCTGTTTATTGATTACCTCTAAAACCTGACTGGCCTTATTCACATCATTCAACTTTCTGTGCGTGATTGCAAGCAGTTGGTAAGCCGTAGTGTTGTCTCTATTATAATTTATTGCGTTCAAGGCCAGTTCCCGCGCCTCTTCATAATTCTTTTCCATCAAATATATCTTACTCAATTCTGTGGCAGCCGCACCTCTAAACTCAGCAGATTGAAGTGCTATGTCAAATCCATCTTTGGCATCTACTCTCTTATCTAGCTTTAAACATGCCAGGCCATAGTAGTAATTAGCAGCAGGATCGTAGGTATCCACCTGCAATGAATGTCGTGCATAATCAAACGCTTGTTGATGGCGTCCTGCAAGGTTCATAATCAAAGCCATATCCGTCAGTGCCGGTAAAAAGTTGGGGTTTTTAGTCAACGACTCTTTTAATTTTCCCTCTGCTTGTTGGTAATTACGTGATCGAATCAGTTCTTTCCCTTGCAACCACAATCCGTAAGCAGAATTCCAATCAAAATTTTTTGGCGAATCAACAGGACGGTTAAGGTCATACTGCCCTTGGTTGAATTTATAAACCACCTTGTCGCCAATGCGAACAATCACATCATCAGTGTCTCCAGAAAAATTGACAGCAACTACAAAGGGTTGTAACACTTTAAAACTGGAGTCTTTTGAGTACACTGTCAGCCCGCCCTTTGTCACTTTTAGTTCTTCATCAAAATTCTGTAAAGGCGAAAATGCAATGACTAGCTTCCCTTCACGTATTGTTGCATTGAGAGAGCCATATGGATTCGCTTGCACAAATCCTTTCGTCCCAATAACGGGAAACCAATACTCTGTCCACTCATCCGTTCCATACGGTGCGAACCCACGGTGCTTAAAGGGCGTATAGGTACTTAGCTCGGCAGTTTGATTAAACAACCGTCCTGATTGAACTTCTACATATTGGCCATTTGTATCGGTCAATAATTTTTCCCAAATCATTCCCTGTTGTGAAAGGCCCCATATCCATATTTTTTTACCTGGCTTGTCTGCATACGTAGCATATCGGCCCATTCCAAAATCCTCCTCGTGCCAATATCCTCCAAAAAAATTATTGTACTGACCAAAGACATGATAAGATTTATATTGTCCGAAATTATTGTTCTCATAATATGAGATGTCTTTGCCGTTGCTCTTATTAATTGGCCAATCACCATACTCTCCGTTGTGCCCCAGGTACTTATTGCCCGGATAAATGAATTGCAAATTTCCCGCTGCTTTTAAACCCGCATTCATCCATGTATAATATGGTTGCTCAACACCAGTGCTATTGTGCCAGAAAGAGCGCGTTGTAAAAAAGGCCTTATCCTTCGGAAGATTAATCTCCAGTGTCCAGTAGGTTTGTGTCAACAGATCAAGCGTACCTATAAAGCAACTCACACTTCCATCTGCTTTTTTTTCATTCCAATAATCTACAGGTGTAGAGCAGTTTGGTGTATGGCCGATAATCCCATAATTTGCCTCAATACCTCCACTCGTCCATGCTCCGCGCATAGCGATATCTCTGAATTTGACCACCTGGTTGAAATAAATAAACGGCTTACCTGTTGACTTCTCTATTGCAGTCCATATTTTTCCCCCTATCTCAGGCAGAATCATTACTTTGATGTAATCATTTTCCAACTCTACCACTTTCCAATTTTTATTGACGGCCTTATCCGTATATCCATCAAACCGGAAGTATGGATAAATCAATTCAAACTTCGGTATCGGATCAGGATCAGAGTAAGGGTAAGTCTTAAACATTCGATCATACTCCTTAATGGTTGATAGGGATTGGGCCTTTGCCCCGTTGAGTAACAGATAATATATAATTAAATAAAATACTTTTTTCATATATCAATCATTGAATCACAATCAAAAAGCCTTTGCCTTTAGGAATGACAAAAGCATCTTTAATAGCCAGTGTTTTCTCTTCCTGATAATCCTTAATTGCTGGCATCTGCATCAGTGATCTGGGTTTCAATCCCATTGCTCTCCAATCAATTTCCAGATTCACCTTAACATCATCTTCAGCCCAACTTGCAATTGCTATTAATAAAGCATCATTCTTTTTGTAAAGTGTTGCTTTTACTTTCTCATGATTGATTTTCACGGGATTGTCATTGGCCCAATAACCGATCATATCCGTATCCTGAATTCCAAACTCATCCCAGAATTGCCAGATTTGTGAAGGATCATCGCCACCCCATGGCAAGCGGTTGGTCATACCGTATACCATCCCTCTCCACTTGTTGCCTCCCTTTTCCAACATTTCTCCCATTAAACCAAAAGGAATTCCCGATACCTCAATTAACCAAAAATCCGGATCCATGTTATAATCGAAATACTCGCCAAACCATAATCGGTTTAAGTAGGGGAAATGTTCTAAATACAAATTGGCACTGTTGTTGAACCCGTCCCGCTTGTTAAATTGATTGGCTGAATGCAAATCAATTATTCCCGGACCACGATCGCTACTCAGCACCCTTCTGATTCGTTTCATGGTAGTGCGATCAAATGCTACATCATCCAGATAGATGCCATCAATACCTACGTTCTTCACCAGCCAGCTCATACCTTCCACATAGTAATTGTGCCACCTGCTCATTCCACTGTTGATAATCGCGGCATCTTTCAGTTCAGGAACAAACCAGGCTGCGATATAATTATCCACAATATGCTCCTGCAGCCATGAAAACCCACCTCCTCCACCTGGCGAATATATCTCTGTACCCAGACTGCGCATTGGGTGCGTTTCGTAGGCACGATTCGATAACTCACGAATCGTATTGTATATTTTGACTTTTAATCCTTTATCATGTGCTTCATCAATGTAAGCTTTCATTTCTTTCCATCTAATAAATGGATAGTTGATATAAGGATTGATGTCATTCGCATGATGCACATTGACCACAGATGCTTTCTTACTCAAGATCGTATCTACCGGACTGAATTTATGATAGAACCTTGTTTTCCATTGAAAGTCTGTATCAATGGTGTGAAATGGAGTAATCAATAAATTGAAATCAAAATGCAATACCTCACCCTTTTTCATCTCCCTTGAACCACTGTAAGCTCGTATCAGTGTAACATCATCATTATCTTCAATGGTAATACCGCCATTTCCAGAATTGCCCCAGGACGATGGGAGCACCAAAGGTTTCTGCAAATAGAAGTTAGTATTGAGTGGACGCACATAATTTTCGTCTCTGAATGAAAAATGAATCCCACCATTAACATCACCTATCCATCCTCCATCTTGATTTTTATTGGCCACATCCCACTCCCAATTAATACTAGGGCTTCTATACCCACCACGTTCACCCAATCCCATAAAGTAGGGTGCTGCCGATTGACGCATCGGAATTTCAAGTCGTGCCTCACCTAATGTTAAATCTTCTTTTGCTGTTAGTACAATTGAATACTTCACAAATCCATCAAATTCGATTTCACCACTCACTTTCATCAACATCTCAACTGACTCATTGGTGGTCTCCCAGCGAACGCGTCCATCTGTTTTCTCAATAAATCGAACACCATTGTTTTTCCAGTTGATTGCTTCGGTACCATTGATATTCATGCGAAACGCAAAACCATTTTTCAAAAGAGGTTTGCCCTCCCTTGTCATAGAAGTCATTTTCGAATCGAAATAACAGTTGATCTGCTCAGGTAGTCCATAAGCATCCAAATGCATCTCTCTGCCTAAAAGAGAAATAGACCTGTCAGCGACAACTAAAGGGGTGTAGGGAGCAATTATTTCGTTATCCTGACCCAATTGAGAATTGAGCCAGGTCAATCTGGTTTGCTTCCATGGTTCATTAACACCCCCAACAGACAACAATTCATTGCCAACAGTAAGTTGAATTGCAATGACAGTTGATTTATTCCCATCAGAAGTTATGGTTGCAGTTCCTTCATAGGTACCAGGTATTGTTTCAGCGGGCACATCAATCAAGACCCAAAGGGCCTGCACATCACCTTTTGCTACATCTATTTTCTTATTGAACGGCCTACCATCCCAGTTTATCCCAGAAGTATTTAAACTTGACATTACTGCTGAGGGAATCCGTCCACCAGCGTTATTCTTTAAATCTGAAAATTCAATATTTACATTTTTTAAATCCTGTTGTGAAGCATAAACACCTAGCTGATAGGTGAAATTTTCTCCTCTTGCCGCACTGTCAGACAATTTATTTTGAACACCCTTTTCAATCCATCGATAGGGCAAATCATGAGGCATCTTAATGGGATGCAATCTATTTTCAGGAAAGACAATGTAATTACCCTTATGCTTTGAAATTAAATTACTGACTTCATTTTGCGTGGCAATCACCTCCATGGGATAAAAACTATTCAATTCGTCCATCGATTGAATCCCGGAGGTTTTAGCCGCTTTGGCGGATCTGATCTTTTTTAGCCAGCTGGCATCTGCGTTGGTCTGGAAGGGTGGATATTTAACAGTAGGATAATTTGATCGTCCTACTGTCATATACTTCATATAATAAATGTAGTAGGTGCCCACTCCAGCTTCAGGCTCAAAAAATATTTCACCAGATTCCCTTGAAATAGTACCTAATGAAACATTCTCTATTAGCTCTCCATTCTCAGTATGCACGACAATAGTTTTGTCCTGAGGATTAACATCTCTTCTCCTCCATGGAATAGTGACTTTTGCAGCGTCCCCTTTCGTTGAAACCTGCACTACCGCTCTGTGATTGCCCAATGAATCAGGATCCCAGCAGTTGTCGCAGACTGAAAACTTAACTTCCTGACCAAGGGACGAATTGAAAAATGAAAACAAGGATATGATAGCAAGCAAAAATTTCATCATCATATGACTTAACTTAAAATAAGGTGTTAATAAATTTATTTAAACTTTTGATTAATCGAGTTTATCCAAGACATTTATTCCAACACACTTAATATTTTGTGAGCTATGAATCTGGATGAATTACGAAAAGATACTCCCGGTTGTGAAACCAAAATGCATTTTAACAACGCAGGCGCTTCACTTCCCCCCTTGCCTGTTACCAATGCAATACAGGAGTACATTTCCTTTGAATCCCTCACAGGAGGTTATGAAGCCGCAGACGCAAGAAAAAATGAAATACACGAATTCTATTCCAGTACCGCCACGCTATTAAACACGAATGCGGATAATATAGCATTTACTTCCAGTGCTACCAGTTCATTTGCACTTGCACTTTCATCTATTCCTCTGCAAAAAGGTGATGCCGTGCTGATTGCCAACGAAGATTACATCTCCAATCAAATTGCTTTTCTTTCTTTACAACAACGATTTGGAATTCAATTGTTACGTGCCAAAAGTTTATCAACTGGAGGTTTAGACCTGGAGGATATGGCCATGCAGATCAATAAATGCAGACCCAAATTGGTGTCAGTGAGCCATGTGCCCACCAACACGGGGTTGGTTCAACCGATTGAAGAAGTGGGCAAGCTATGCAACGAAAAAGAAATACCTTATTTGGTAGATGCTTGCCAATCCGTGGGACAACTGCCCGTAGACGTAAAAAAAATTGGCTGCGACTTTCTCAGCGCAACCATGCGTAAATTCCTAAGGGGTCCCAGAGGCGCTGGATTCCTATACGTATCGGACAGCATCCTTCGAAAAAAATTAGCGCCTTTATTTGTGGATATGAGAGGTGCTGAATGGACTGGTCCGGATACTTTTGAAGTGCGCATGACCGCAAAACGTTTTGAAGAATGGGAGCTACCATATGCTCTGGTAATGGGTAGCAAAGCGGCTGTTGAATACGCAAGCAACGTAGGTATTGAAAATATTGCCGCCAGAAATAAAATACTTAGTGATCTCCTGAAAGCAAAGTTAAATGCAATAGAATTGAAAGTGCTCGATTTAGGACTCAATCAATCCAGTATCATTACAGTTGAAATGCCCGGAAAACAACCTCAGGAAGTACTTGAGTACTTGAGAGCCATTAATATCAACACCTCTACGAGTCACCGCTCCTATGCGCAAATCGACTTCCAATCAAAAAAAGTGGATTGGGCACTTAGAATCTCTCCTCATTATTTTAATACAGAGGATGAAATTGATAGCTTGATTCAAGCGCTGGAAGATCTCAATGATTAAGTATAATGACTACTCGCAATACTATATTGATTTGCCTTATTATGGAAGCGGGTTTGGCTGCCCTGGGCATTGTCAACTATGGCTGGAGTGTGGAAGCGCTTCAAGCCACCACGCGTTTTAGCGGAAGGTTTTCACTGTTAATCTTTAGTATCATTTTTCTTGCTAACCGACCCGAGGATACCTATGCAGTGCTTTCAAAAAAACCTTTCCACATTTTTGCTTTGGCACACGGCATTCACCTGCTGGAGTTAATTACTTTTATTTTTGTTTCAGGCACACCCATTATTCTCTATCGTGCTGCCGGGGGATTCCTTGCTTACGGTATGATTTTTTTAATGCCTGTTCTTTCTGATCGACTAGAGCTGGGTTTGTTATCAGAAAAAAAGTATAAAATTGCCAGTATCGTATTTCAATATTTTGTGTGGGGTATTTTTTTTCTTACCTACTTACCGCGGGTAAGAGGATCGCTTCCAAATGTAGGAGGAAGCTACATTGAACATGTTATTCTATTAGGATGGGTTTCACTCATGCTGGGCATGAAATTGCCACGAGTCCTATTTAAAAGAAAACAATCAAAAATTTAACAAGGATAACTTACTGCCCCATCATCACAAAGGCTCCCCAGTAATAGGGCTCTTTGTACTTTGCCATTAATTGTAGCTGTGCTTGCTTAAATGCTTTCAATTTATTGTTGCTCTTTACCCAATTGTTATAAAAGTTGGTCATCAAAAGCTGGGTAGCAGCATCATCCACTTTCCATAAGCTCATAATAAGTGCATTGGCCCCTGCCACCTGAAAGGCACGTTGTAATCCATAAACCCCCTCTCCTGCCCTTACATCTCCCAAACCTGTTTCGCAGGCACTTAAAATAATCAAATCGGTGCCCTCGAGCGAAAGGTTCATTGCTTCATAGGCGGTTAGTACACCATTGTCATTACTTTGCAAATCAGGAATGGTATGGCCCATTAAAGTTTTAGATGCCCCCGCAAGCAGTAAACCCGAACGCAGCAAAGGATTGCTTTTGGCATTTTCCGCACTTACACCAGCTGCACTTTTATTTACATCAGCATCTGCGAGAAAATATCCATGTGTGGCAATGTGCATAAGTTGAGGCCCTTTCACCGATTTGAGGTTCTTTTCTGAAGCTTCTAATTCAGAAAGCGCACTTACCCTATACCCATTTGATTTTAGAATTTTCGAAACATTCTCTAGCTCTACTTTCGTTCCAGGTAAAGCTGCAACCGTGTTGCCTCCATAGTTGGGAAAGCCCAGTAAGAAGGCATCCTTCTTTAGTGCTGCTGGCTTTTTATTCTTTATTCCAATTAAATCCTTTGAATTACCCACCACCACTAAATCATATCGGTTGATGATGTAATCTCCTTCTGGTTGTTTAAGTGTGCTAACATTAATCTGATTGTAAACACCATCAGGAGAAAAATAAATTGTTTTTTTTCCTGCAAGCAATGGATCAAATTTCCTCCAGTACTGATCATAAGAATATCCGTCTTCCGATTTTTGTTGAATTGAATTTTTATAATACTTTGAATAACGTGTCTCTAATTGATTGCCATTTTCTAAAACTATCAACTTAGGAACGGTAGCTCCCTTGGTTGCTACCATTATTGCATACCTGGATTCATTGTTTAAATCCCTGTCAAAACCCCTTAAGCGAATTACTTCAACCACAGCCTCATTGTCTGTGAGTAAGGACATCACTTGATCATACCTGATCATTTCTGCTGAGTAACCTGCAGAGAAGTCTTTTGACCTCTGCGACAGAGACCGTTCCATATTATTGGCATTGCTCTCCAGTGCACTCAAATTGATATTTTGTTTTTCCAATTCCTCCTTAGATAATGCATAATACCTTGCGAGGGTCTCCTTTTGAGCGATCCATGAAAGGTAGTCATCAATCAACCCTTTGTCGCCACTGGCAAGGATTGTCTGCTTTATCTTATTGGTAGCGCTTAATAGCAATGCTTTGGTAGCCATCTGGTAGTTAAACATATCCGTCAAAATAGAGGCATCACTACCGCTTGCTTCAATGGCATAATTGAAGAAGCGTTGAAACCTTGGTTGCAAAACATCCCAATATTTAGTTTTCTCAGCCTCACTCATTGGCGGAAAATAATGATTGATGAAGTCTACTGATTTCCCCATAGCTTCTTCATAGAAAGGTTTGGCCTTGGCCAAATCATTTTTCTTCCAATAAAGAATTCCAAGGTCCTCCACAGATTTCACATACTCAGGATGGTTGGCAGAAAGCACAGCGAGATTTATGTCTCTGGCTCGCACTAGCGCCTTCTCCGCATCATCAAATCGCGATTGCATGCGATAAAAATTACCTAAGTCATTCAAAGCTTTGGCGTAGGAGGCGTTGTTCTCCGTAAATTTCTTCTTGTACACATCCACTGCTTTCAGAAACAACTCCTCTACTTGATCCATTTTTCCCATTTGTATGTACAGCAAGCCCATTTGATTGAGCAGGCTGGCATATTCAGGGTTATTTTTCTGAAATCGATTTTCAAAAATCTTTTTGATTTCCAAAAAAGTAGCTTCCGCTTTGGAGAGGTCTCCAGACAATTGATACAGCGTTGCCAGATTTAGCTGAAATCTTCTATTGTCAAAAGACTTTTTCCCTTCCAGCGCTTTTTTTGGCGCTGCATCTGAAGAGGAAATGGAGGCCTTCATCAATTGCACCGCCTGGTCGTACCTGCCCAACTCCTGGTAAAGCATAGCCTTGTTATTAAGGACGATGGCAGTTTGCATTGAAGCTTCTCCAAAAATTCCGTTGCACATTTCTAATGCCTCATCAAATTTCTTCTCGGCCTCATTGTATTTGCCTAATTGTTGCTCCAGCTTGGCCAAACTATTCAAGTTGGCAGCATAAGCAGCACTGCTTTTACCCTGAGTTTTTTCACTTCGGGCTAAGGCATCTTCTATATATTGTTTCGATTCATCCATCCGTCCTTGCACCAGGTACACCAAGCCAATATTAGACAAGCACCGCAAATAGCTGATGTCATCAGTTAAATTGCTTTCTTCCATATAGCTTTTGGCTTGAATAAAAGAAGCCTCCGCCAATTTGTACCATCTGGCATTATAAAAAGTAATGGCAAGCTCTAATGTATCACGCGCAATTTCAGCGGTAGTCTTGTCAGAACGCTCTTTTAAATTATACAGCCCTCTGGCCAGCCCCTCTCCCTTTTGTTCCACGTCATAAAAGCCGGCATTTTCGTTGACAGAAATAGCAAACTGGAAATCAATCAACTCAAGCTCCGCTTTCTTCTTTGCTCCGGAATCTCCCAATCCTTTAATGAGTGATTTGGTCCAATCATCTTGACCATAGGCTGAAAAACAAAAAATACCAGCCAGAATTGTAAGCGTGATTCTTATGTTCATAAATTTCAATAGAATGTTTCTGAGCCGAATCAATAATTGATCCATATTAATTAAGTCAGAACGATCCGTTCAATAAAGATTCTTATTAATATCCCTTAAATTTCCACAAAATTAAGTGAAAGTGAAACTATACCGAAATCTGGCAGACGCAGTAATAAATACTCTTCAAATTATCTTTGAAGAAAACCGGTATGCCGATAAGGTAATTGAAAAAACGCTGAAGCAAAACCCCAAATGGGGTGCCCGCGACAGGCGTTTTATTGCAGAAACAACGTATGATATTGTTCGGTGGTTTCGTTTTTTAAAGAAAGTTTCCGGTGCCGATGATCATGACTACTGGCGCCTGCTGGGTGCATGGCTGATTTGGAAAAAGATAGAAATACCTGACTGGGGGCCATTTAATGATCTTAGCACAAAAACTATTAGCGAAAATCTTTTAAAGGAATATCCATTACCCATACAAGAGTCCATTCCTGATTGGTTACATGATTTGGGAAGTCAAGAGTTGCCTTTGCGATGGAGCAATGAAATAAAAAGTTTGAATCAGGAAGCCTCCGTAGTGTTAAGAGTAAACACACTTAAGGCCGACAAAAATACTATCCGGCAACAGCTACAAGAAGAAGGTATTGAAACCATCCCTGATCCAAAATTTACCTCAGCACTTTTGCTGGCTAAAAGAATGAATGTATTTGGGAGCAAAGCCTTTAAGTCAGGTTTGTTTGAAGTACAGGATGCCGGCTCTCAATTGATTGCTCCTTTCTTAAGAGCCGAACCAGGTATGCGGGTAATTGATGCCTGTGCAGGAGCAGGAGGAAAAACACTTCACCTTGCGTCTTTGATGGAAAATAAGGGACGTATCGTTGCCATGGACACTGAAGCGTGGAAACTGGAGGAGTTAAAAAAACGAGCAAGAAGAGCCGGTGCAAATAATATTGAAACCAAAGTGATAGAAAATTCTAAAAGCATCAAGCGGCTAGCGAACTCTGCAGACCGTTTACTCCTGGATGTACCTTGCTCCGGATTAGGGGTGCTGAAAAGAAATCCAGATGCCAAGTGGAAGTTATCCATGGACTATATTTTAAAGGTGAAGGAGCTGCAGCAAAAAATTCTATCTGAGTACTCTATCATGATAAAACCAGGAGGCATGTTGGTTTACTCAACCTGCAGCATACTCCCCTCAGAAAACGAAAAGCAAGTACATCAATTTCTAAATTCGAACGAAGGCTTTGAATTGGTAGATGAAAAGCATAGCTGGCCCTCTGAAGGCTTTGATGGATTTTACATGGCCCTGTTAAGAAAGAAATAGTAGTTTTGTCGCTAATAGTCAGTTAGCAAAAATTAAGTTACAAATCTCAAGCACTTGAAGTCTATCCGTGGCATTTTTCTAAAGTTTTATCTGGTTTGGGTACTGCTTGTTTTCACAGTGTTCATGATCCTTTATCTGCCTGGCATACTCATTCCATTCATTTTTGGCGACAAGGCAGCCGCCATTGGCTTTAAATTTTTGAAGTTATGGTCATGGACTTTCAGCAAGCTTAATTTTATTCCATACCAGATTAGCGGACTCGAGCATGTTGACAAAAGTAAATCCTACATCTACGTTAGCAATCACACCTCTTACCTGGACATCCCGGGGATCACGCTAACCATTCCAACTCAGTTTAGGCCTCTGGCCAAAAAAGAATTAAAAAGAATCCCGGTTTTTGGCTGGATCGCCCAGTCTGCCTGTATTATCGTTGACAGATCAAGCAATGAAAGCAGGCGCAAAAGCATGGAACACCTCAAGGATATTTTAGCAATGGGGATTTCAATTCTCATCTTTCCAGAAGGAACACAAAACAGATCTCAAAATCGTCTACAACCATTTTATGATGGCGCGTTCAGAATTGCCATTGAAACACAACAACCCATTATACCAATTGTAGTATTGAATGCAGGAAAACTAATGCCTCCCAGCAAATTCCATATTGAACCTGGGGCCATCAAGGTGATAGTAGGAAAAGAAATTGCTACTGCTCAGTTCAGCCTAAAAGAAACAGGTGTACTAAAACAGAAAGTCCGTGATGTAATGGATGAAATGATTTTGGCAAACCAGTAACCTAAAACAAAATGCCCAGGAAAATTAAATCTAAAGAGTACTTCAGAAACCTCAACCTGATTTACTTTGCCCAACTTATTGCTATCACTGCATTGGCAGCTATTGCTTACTTTCTGATTGATCAGGGTAATCTTGGCCCTGCAAACAATGATCTGGCCTTGTCTTTTCAAAAAGCGATCATGGTATTGATCCCACTTAGTTTAGTGACTGGTTACATTCTTTTTCGCGTGTTCTTGAGGGGGGTGCGTCCGGAGATGCCATTGGTTTACAAAATGAAAAGATATTTCACCGCCAACCTAATTCGTTCAGCATTTTTAGAAATCCCGGGTCTATTTGTGTCTGTCGCGGCCATGATTACAGCGCACAACCTCTTTTTAGTAATTGTGCCACTAATACTCATCCTATTTATACTTTTCAGGCCAACCAAATCCGTCATTGGTCAGGAATTGAACCTAAGCATGGAAGAAAGAGCTAAATTGAATGATCCAGAGGCCATCATCTCTGAGTCACTTGAATAAATACATGCGCTTTTTTTTCAATACGCGTTATTCATTAGTTTTCACCTAAAGTCAATCTATTAGAGAGTGAAAGCTGCATTATTGGTTTTTTTAGGGGGTGGTCTGGGTAGCGTATTCCGGTATTCTATCAACAAATGGGTAGCCACGTTACACACGCATTATTTTCCTTTCGGAACCTTACTGGCCAATGTGCTTGCCTGTTTGATACTCGGTGTCTTACTTGGGCTGGCTGACTCCCGTCAGCTACTGTCACCTGGAGCCAAAATCTTTTGGATTATCGGGTTTTGTGGTGGATTCAGCACCTTTTCAAGCTTCAGTGGAGAGGCGTTATCGATGATCCAAAGTGGATTCACAACTGCCACCCTGCTTTATATTGGCCTAAGTCTATTTCTTTGCCTGGGAGCCACTTTTGGGGGTATTTACCTGGGGCAAAGTACTTAAACACCCCTCTCTCTTCATTTCTCGCGGAATTTTTACCCATAACGAGTAAATCTTACACCTTATGTGAATATTTAACAAAATGTCGTAAGTTGCTTAGCTATAACAAGTTATGAGATCAATTTTTTTCGCATGGTTGGCTGTGATCTCTCCCTGGTTCGTTTACGCCCAGTTGGACACACCCAGTGTGCCCAACTCTGTAGGGTTTGAGCTACTCATGGGAAATTCCTCAATGACAATTTCAATTGGAGAACCAATGATAACCACCCTAACGTCCGGATCAGCTGTAATTACACAGGGCTTTCTGCAGCCCATTGACAAAACGCCCTGTAAAGGTGTGGAATTTACCTACTATCCAAATCCTGCCAGGGAATACCTAATCGTGGAACCAAAAGGTTGTGATGATCAAATTGAGTCAGTCCAGATTATTGATCTGTGGGGCAGAACGATGGACACCCTATCGCCTAAGGAAGATAATAGGGTACCATTGCGCGATTTAAGTCAGGGGATGTATGTGTTCAAGGTACTCCTGAAAGGTGGAACTACCGGAAGTTTTAGTGCCATTAAAGTTTCAAACTAACCCATGAGAATTGTTTTTATACTTTGTCTGGCTTTACTCTTCTCATTGAGCGAAAATGCTTTCTCCCAAGCACCTCAAGGTATAAATTATCAGGGGGTTGCCAGGGACTTGCAAGGACAGCCGCTTGTATCCAAAGAAATAGCTATTCGCATTAGCATATTAAAGGGATCGGCCAACGGAGACCTTGAATACGATGAAATACATGAAGTAAAAACCAATTCATTCGGTTTGTTTACCCTGGTGATTGGAGAAGGTAATCCCGGAACAAGTTCATTCAATTTTATTGGCTGGACACAGGGAAAGAAATGGTTGCAGATTGAACTTGACGAAAATGGAGGGCGCAATTTCAAACTGATGGGAAGTCAGCAGTTGATGAGCGTACCCTATGCCCTGTATGCCGAAAGAGCCGGCAATGGTTATCAGGCAGGGCAAGGGATTAGCATTAACAACAACATGATCAGTAACCTTGGTGATGGGGATACAGACCCCAGCAATGAATTGATCAATTCAGTTACTTTAGGAGCCGACAATCGTTTGCGCATAACAGATGCAGGTGGAACGAAAGAAGCTGACCTAAGTGGACTGGTGGGTGCAGCCCAAAATTTAACCAGTGTGCTGGCGCAGGGTAATAATGCAGGCAATACTGCCATTATCAATCTGGGTGCACCTGTAGGAGCATCAGACGCTGCTACAAAGGCATATGTTGATGCACATACCGATGGTGATGGCAGCCCCACCAATGAAATTCAAAATCTATCCCAAGTAATTGCTCAAAGTGGCGATGCTGGTGGGGCGAAAATTTTTAACCTGGGTGCGCCAACCGCCAATGCAGATGCAGCCACCAAACTTTATGTAGATAACCTGAATGCAGCTGATGGCGACAAAAGCGCTACCAATGAAATTCAAACGCTTAGCAAAACTGCAAGCTCTATTTCTTTAAGTCTGGGAGGTGGCGCTGTTACTTTGAATGACGATAGCCCAACCAACGAATTACAAAATATCTCAACACAAACCGTGGATGCCAATACGAGAAGCCTCAGCTTGACTTCAGGCAACACCATCAATGTAGATGTAAGAGACGCAGATGCGAGCGCTGTCAACGAAGCGCAGATATTAAGCAAAGTGGGTTCAACAATAACCCTATCAGACATACTTGGTACTGGAGGTGGTGCTGTCGTGCTCAATGACGATAGCAATACCAACGAAGCACAATCCATTAATAAGATTGGAAACACAGTAACACTCACAGCAGTAGGTGCTACTGGGGGTGGATCTTTCACCGTGGATGATGCCGATGCTGACCCTGCCAATGAATTGCAAAATCTAAATCAGGTATTGACAAGGGGAAATAGTGCAGGAGGTATTACCATTTCCAACCTCCCCACTCCCTCTGCCGCTCAGGATGCCACCACAAAAGCTTATGTAGACGCTGCTGATGCTGCGTTGTCTGCAAGAATTTCAACCACCTATTCCTTTAAGGCCGCTTTTGACTACCAAAACCTTTCGGGAGCCGTTGTTAACAATCAACCAATGCCATTCACAGATGATTTTGATGACTTTAATATCATAGGTACAAACACTTTTACGGCTACCGAAAGTGGAATCTATATGTTTTTCGTTGAAGGTTTTTACAACACAGCAACTGCAGGAGGTTCTCTTAGTTTACTTTACAACAGCATCAAATATCCTATTACAATTGTGCTTCCATTTGGAGCCACTCAACCGAGATTTTCGGGCACCTTCACCTTCAAGTTAACTGCAGGGCAAACGGTAAGTTTGGTGGGAGACAACATCCCCTTACTCGCTCAATTCAACGGAAAATTCTTCGGATATAAATTATAAATGAAACGATCTCAGACAACAGGTACATATACTACCTGCTTGGTTTCAAAAAACTCTTCTTCAAAATAGTCTGACAACGAAAAAATGCTGTAGGGCTTCTTTAATTCGTTCATTTCCTCTTCAAGATCCCCTCCCTTCAGATAAAGAATTCCATTATCCAATTCATGGATTGAATCTTTTTTGATCTTTTTGTTTACCCAACCATAAAACTCACGCATGCGTGTCACAGCACGACTTACCACAAAATCATATTGCTTGTTCTTAATTTCTTCAGCCCTGATTTTCTCTCCCGTTACATTTTTAAGACCAAGTGATTTCGATACCTCATTCACTACCGTTATTTTTTTTCCTATTGAATCCACAAGATGAAATTGCGCTTCGGGAAATAAAATGGCGAGCGGAATTCCCGGAAAACCTCCACCTGTACCCACATCCAAAACTGAGGCCGCGGGTCGAAATGACATTACCTTGGCAATCCCCAGCGAGTGCAATACGTGGTTGCAATACAAATTATCTACGTCCTTTCGGGAAATCACATTGATTTTATCGTTCCACTCCCGATACAACGAAGCGAGCCTCCCAAACTGCTCACTTTGAGCAGCCGTAAGGTCAGGGAAATATTTCAATATCAATGTTGACTCTTGCAATCTGAGATAATTTGAGCGTTATTCAATTGCCAAAAATAGATTGAAGCCATGACAAAACCGCTATTTCTATCCTTATTCCTCCTGCTTTTGCTGGCAGCCTGCCAGCCCCAAAAGAACGAACAAACAAATAAGAATCAGGTGGCCATTGAAGTGGATTCGTTGCTAAACACCGTTGCCGACTTTAGTGGTGTGGTGTTGTTAGCAGATAGTGGCAAGCCTGTTTATCACAAAGCATTTGGTGTGAGAAATTTTGAAACTTCCGTTCCCATTGCACTCAACGATATTTTTGAATTGGCCTCTGTCTCCAAACAATTCACTGCCATGACCATTATGATGCTTAAACAGGAAGGCAAACTAAGTTATGAAGATCCAATTGAAAAATATTTACCCGGATTACCTTACAAAGGAATTACAATTCGTCAATTGCTCAATCATACCTCCGGTCTCCCCGATTATCAAGCCGTAATGGATAAACACTGGGATAAAAGTAAAGTAGCGACCAACAAGGACATCCTGGAATACTTGAAAAAGTATAATCCCCCAAAAATATTTGAACCTGGTGAGAGGTATGAATACAGCAATACTGGATATGTATTTCTGGCCAGCATTACCGAAGCAGTTGCCGAGAAGGACTTTATCGAATATTGCAATGAGAAAATATTTAAGCCCCTGCAGATGCGCTCCACAGCCATCCGAAGCAATGAAGAAAAAGCAGAACTTACTAATCTGGCCTATGGTCATATTTTCGTTCTGGCGAAAAATAGATACGTGAGGGCTGATTCATTTCCATCATCTAACTATACCATTTGGCTTGGAGGACGCAAAGGTCCTGGAAGAGTAAGCTCAACTACAGAAGATTTACTAAAGTGGGACCAGGCGTTATATACTGATCAACTGGTAACACAGCAAACCTTGACTGAGGCGTTTACCCCTGCACTCCTTAATGATAGTACCTATAGCAATTATGGTTTTGGTTGGGAGATTATTCAACAATCAGCATCCGGTAAAATAGTATGGCACAATGGCGACAACCCTGGCTACAAAACAATAATCGTTAGATACCTTGATGCAGGCACCACACTGATCATGCTGAATAACAATTATCATTCACAATTTGAAATGATAAGAGAGAAAATAGATAAAATCGTGAGCAAGCATTTTAAGCCGGCAATTTAGTCCTTTGCTTTTTTTGACGCCAATCTCCACGCTTTAATGCTTGCTTCATTCATTCTTACAAATTCATCTTTGCCCTCCAGGGCAGCCAGTTGCTTCGATAATGCCGCATGCTCAATGGCTGAAGTATAGTCTTCTACCTGCGCCAGCACCAATGACCAAACTCTATGGATATAATATTTATCTCCAGCTAACTCATGGGCTTTTGCCAACCATTGCAGAGCTTTATCCTGCATTTTATTCTCTTCCTGTAAGTATCGGGCTGATTGGTAATAGGTATCGGCAGTGGGGTTGTTGCGGATGGCTTCTTCAATTTGCTCCATCATCTTTTTGTCCGTGTCCACTTCAATCACAAAACTGATTTTAGTATGCTCCCACACCCAAATCATTCGTGCACTATTGTGTGACAACTCATCAAAAGCAATGAGAAAATTTTCCTGCAAGTAAGGGACATGCTCAGGCTTGACTTTAAATCGCAGCAAGTCTTCACTTTCATTGTACTGATTTCTTCCATCTCCCCAATGTGAAATATTCTTATGAATTACCACTGTCCACTCTTTTTCAAAAGGAAATGCATATAGTGCATAAGTTCCTTTAGGCACAAGGTTTCCCTGGATATGTACATCGTCAGAAAATGTAATCTTAGTAGACTCATTGGCACCTACCCTCCAAATTCTACCATATGGAATAAGATTACCCATCACTTGTCGTGACCGCCTTCCTGGCCTCGAATAATCTACCTCAATCTCGGACAGGCCCACTTGTTGCTGCAGTAAGCTGCGCGGACTCACCAACGGAGGATTGATTTGACTTAATGATTTTGAAAAAGCAAAAAGGCAAAGTGCCCAAAGCAAAAGTCTCATGAGTTAGGAGTTAAGATGAAAGGAACAATTAGATGTGTTCCTTTTTATTCTTAATAAGATCAAACATCAATTCTCTGGCTCGGTGTAATTGAGCCTTAACGGTGCCCAGTGGCGCTTCCAGTTCAACCGCTATTTCTTCGTAGGAAAGCTCGTTGAAGTACCTGAGCCTTACCAGCTTCTGATATTTGGCTGGTAGCATGGCCACAAATACCTGAATCAATTCTTCTTTTTGTGCTTTGATGGCCTCTTCCTGAGGATTTGGACTTCCATCCTCCACCTCTATAGAAACAGACTGCCCATCATCGTCCGTGTAAGTATTGCTTATACTTAGCGTATGAAGTTTTTTCTTCCTTATAAAATCAATGGTATTGTTTGTGGCTATCCGGAAAAGCCAGGTACTAAAGGTAAAATCCTTCTTGAACCGATGGAGACTTTTAAATGCCTTGGCAAAAGATTCAATGGTTAGATCTTCTGAATCATCCACATTACGAACCATCTTCAAAATCATATGATATACTGGCCGCTTATATCTGGTAAGGAGTTTGGCATAAGCCTGCTCATCACCGTCTACGGCCATGTCAATGAGTTTGAAATCCTCTAAGGCTTTCTGTGAGAATCTGCTATTCAGGTCTTCTTCCATCTAATCTTATTGGTGTATAACGCCACCGGACCGATGACAAGATAGTAAATGACAAAAATAAAATCTAAAAATGGCGTTTTCCACGCTGCAAAAGTATCCCCCAGCCTAAGCGATGCTGTTCTTATCAATACGGTAATTAATATCATACGCAACGAAAAAGCCAAAACTGGAACATATAAAAAAGAGCTAAACACTACTGCCGGAGCAAACAAAAGCCACGAACCAATCATGGACATGCTAAAGGTACCCAATATCAGCTTATCACTCCAATTGTAATGCCTGCCTACAGAGAGGTGTCTTACTTTCTGAATATAGTAGTCTGACCAGCTTGTCTTAGGTTTTGAAAAAACAACAGAATCGCTTCCCAAGCATACGACTGTATTCATTTTGGTACTCACTTCATTGATAAACAAATCATCATCTCCACCCGTAACAGAAAGGTGTGAGTTAAACCCTTTATTATCCAGAAAAAGCTTTTTTCTATACGCGAGATTGCGGCCTACACCCATATAGGGTCTCCCAAAAAGCGCCATTCCCATGTATTGCATAGCTGTAAGCAGTCCTTCAAATCGAATAAACAAATTGAGAAAGCCGGATGTCTTCAAATAGGGCGAGTAACCAAGAACGATACTTTTTTCACTGGAAAAATGGCGGCTCATTTCCTTGATCCAAAGGTTTCCATTTGGCCTGCAGTCTGCATCCGTCAGCAATACCCATTCGTGTTTGGCAGCTTTGATACCCAATGTCAGCGCAAATTTCTTGCCATTGACATGGTCAGGTTTACTTTTTACTGGCACCATCCTTAGCTGCGCATGTTGCTTGCATGCTTCATACAGGTAATCGAAGCTCTCATCGTTACTTCTATCCTCCACAACAATTATTTCAAACTCTCCGTAGTCTTGTTTTAACAAGAGTGGTATCAATTCTCGCAGGTTCTGTTCCTCATCGTGTGCGCATACGATCACTGATACGGGAACGGACACATTGTTCTCTGCGGTGCTCTTCTTCGAAAACACAACAATAAAAGCAATCAGATATATTATCTGAATCGCAATGAAAATTATAAAAAGTAGTACGAGTGGATGCAAATGCCTTAATTAAAGGGCACAAATATACATCTTCAAATAATCCATGGAAGGGCTAATGAATTACTGTTGCCGGTTAAACTGGATAATTTGAAATTTAAGATTGATTGACCTCGTCAGTACTTACATAGTTGATCAGTATAAATGTCACCAGAAGACCTGAAAAGACGCCCTCCAGTGCAACTATAAACGCGGCAATATAAGGATTCATATACCTACCCATGGGCTCGTTTTCAATGATAAATTGCATCATACTGGTATCTAACTTCATGTATAAAAACATGAAAAACGCAAAAACAAGAGAACCTACTGCAGCTGTAGCCACTCCTGTGATGAGCCCTCTGAAGTAATTCAACCGATCTTGATGTGATTCCTTAAATCTCTTAAGCGCCATGTACACACCTCCAGCCAAAATAAATAGATTGAGTAATCTCAACTCCACCACATGACTTAATCCTACCAACTTCATGATAAGAAAAAAACCGATTAGGCCAGCGGCAATACGAAGTCCATAACTTTCAGGGATTCTGTTCGGATTATTCAAAAAGCTCATAGATGGAGGGATTAGTTTTCCTAATTTTTGCAATTTTTAAGAATAATACAACCATTTGATGGGTTTATTGTACTTTAAGAGCCTTCATGAACGAGAAAGAATCCAAAACCAATCCAAGCACGTTAATAGCATAATATCAACCCCTTACCTATGAAAGCATTAAAAGTTATAGGTATCGCCATTAGCCTGGTGATTATCATATTAGCAATAGTCGTTGCATTTCTTTCTCCAAAATCGCATATGGAGAGATCTATACTGGTAAATAGTGAGCCTGAAGCTATTTTTAAATACCTCGATAATTTCAAGGCTTACAATCAATGGTCGCCATGGTCCGAAATAGACCCAGCAACTATTTATCAATTCGATGGACCTGAATCAGGTCCTGGAGCGCGCATGAGTTGGAGCAGCAAAGACGAGCAAGTGGGAGAAGGTGAGCAATGGATAATCGAAATGAGAGAAAATGAATATGTAAAGTATGGGATGAAGTTTGGAGGATTTGAGGGAGATTTTTCGGCTGAAATAATTCTAGAACCTACTATCAATGAGACAAAAGTAACATGGACCTATAACGGTGATGTAAGCAAGGCAGGCATGTTCAATGCAGCAATGGGCAAGTTCTTTGGAATGTTCATGGATAGTATGCTTGGCCCTTTCTATGAAAAAGGCCTATATTCTTTGAAAGAACAGGTGGAAAATACACCTCCTGCAGTATTGCTAGAATCAGCGGATACCATTTCGGTTGCTCAATAAAGCTCAACAAGCTTCGATTAGCCTAGCTTGGGCAATCGTATCAGCAATGGTGGCCCTTGGTGCTTGCTATAACGTCCGGTTTCCACTTTGCTTTTCGGAAGTGGATAGTTTTCTTTTCTGGTTCTCAATCCGTTGATCCAGAACACTCCACCTCCAACTACGCCAAATAGAATCAGAGTAATTATCCAATACATAAATTTGCTTGACGGTTTTAATTCAACATAAATAATAAATAAATATCAATCAAACACAAATTAGACTTAAAAGGTTAATTGGAAATAGAAGGTATTTTTTGGACTTAAAGGGTAACTGTACTTAGTCATTATCGCTATCGTGGTTCCTTGCAGCATAGCGATGTACTTTCCACTCCTCCAATTCCTTTTTTCTGGCTTCCAACTCCTGCTTGGAGGGTGTGTAGTCAATCAATTTTTTAAGATCAGGCTGCCCTGAATTTACCCAGGCCGTGTACCAAAGGTCGCCTGTCATTTTTACGCTTGTTCTCATTTTTCGTTCTATCATCCCATTAAGGGCCTGATGGTAGGCTTTGGCGTAGGTTGGAGAAACAACTTTGATGGTTTGTTTACCCCTGGTCTCAAAACTGTATTTTTGATTACCCATCCTCACTGCAGTCTCCTTTTCCAACAGTAAAACAGAATCCAAAGCCCTGTGCGCACCAACAACTGCCTGCCATGCATAAGACGGCACATCTTCAATATAAGTGGCCTTACCTACAAAGAAATCATATTCATTGAAAAACAACTCTGGCAGCCTTGACTCCCAAAAAGCATGAAGTCCGATTTGTCCTGTAAGCTGTCCATCATAATTGCTTGTGGTGTGTAAGGGCACATTTGCGTCAGATACGTAGTGACCAAGCTCTGCAGAGATTCGCAATATTTTCTGGGGATCGCTGAGCATAAAAGCTTCTTGAAGCCTGTCGTACATCCTGATAATATGCCAGGGCACTATACCCTTCTCCATCAACACCTCTTCACCATACATTTCAACAGCTTTTTTCCATGTGCGTGGCAGTTTATAGCTGGCGCTATCACCAAATTCATCCAAATCAATGTAATGACGAGGTGCCTCGTCTTCAACTGCATACCTTCTCCGATCAGGCGCTACCGCTTCATCGGAGAGATAGTTAATATTCCTTTTATAGAAACCAATCATTTCAGGCGGGAGGGTAAATACAGCCAGTCTGTTTATTTTTTTATGAGCAAAAAAACCCCAGGCAAATCCAAGACATGGAACGACCGCACAAAACAATATTAATTTATGTATTCGCGACACGATGCTATCTTGCGTGAAAAGTTATTTACATGTACAAGTTGAAAGTTCTGTTTCTGTTTTTTATCAATTGCACATTATGGCTACAGGTCAATGGTGCCGATCCCTATCCAAGAAATCCTTCTATTGATATACAACACTATCGCTTTAGCCTTGACCTTAACGATTCTACCAATGTGCTAATTGGCCATGCGGAAGTTACAATTTTATTTAAAAAATCTGAATCTAATTTTGAATTGGATCTAGTTGGAAAAGCTTCTTCAGGGCATGGTATGACAGTGAGTTCAGTTACCCATAAGGAAAAACCACTGACATTCTATCATAAGGACAATCGCCTTAGCATTTCGCTTGACACACCATCCAGCGAGAATGAAAAAATTACGATAGCCATCCATTATACAGGAACTCCTTCTGATGGCCTGATCATTGGTAAAAACAAATTTGGAGACCGTACATTTTTTGGAGACAACTGGCCCAATAGGGCACATTATTGGCTTCCAACCATAGATCACCCCTACGACAAAGCCAGCTGCGAATTTATTGTGGTCGCTCCTTCCCATTATCAAACGATTGCCAATGGCATTCTGATTGAAAAAGAGTCCCTATCGAAAAACAGGACAAGAACACACTGGAAAGAAACCCTCAACATTCCTACCAAAGTAATGGTAATAGGGGTAGCGCGGTTTGCCACCACTACAGCAGGTGTTGTTGACGGAGTGCCTGTAGAAACCTGGGTATACCCACAAAACAAAGTAGAGGGATTTACTGACTTTCAAGTAGCAACTAATGTCCTTGAATATTTTATCCAACAAATTGGTCCATTTCCTTACCAAAAATTAGCCAATGTTCAATCCACTACACGGTTTGGAGGAATGGAAAATGCAAGCAACATATTCTATTTCGAGAACTCAGTGAACGGAAAGAATGAACGAGAAGCTTTGGTTGCACATGAAATAGCCCATCAATGGTTTGGCGATTCTGCATCTGAAATGGACTGGTATCACGTGTGGCTCAGCGAAGGTTTTGCCACTTACTTCACCAATCTGTATTACGAGCACACCTACGGAAAGAATGAATTGGCCAACCGCATGAAAAGCCAACGAGAGGAAGTGATCAAATATTTTAGAAAAAATCCATCTCCTGTAATTGACACGACATTGGTCGACATCAAAAAGGTACTAAGCACCAATACCTACCAAAAAGGTAGTTGGGTTTTGCATATGCTGCGCAAAGAGGTTGGTGATGATGCTTTCTGGGAAGGTATCAGCACTTATTACGCCACCTATCAGCACGCAAATGCCTTGACAGACAATTTCAGGCACATCATGGAAAAAGCCTCCGGGAAGGACCTGAAGTTATTCTTTGACCAATGGTTAAGGCAAAGTGGTCACCCGGTATTATCCGGATCTTGGACATACGATGCAAAAAAGAAGGAGGTAAATTTGGTCATCACTCAGACTCAGGACTTCAAGTTCAGTACCCCCATAGAAATTGGGGTGAAAATGAGTGATGGATCCAGCAAGATTAAAACCATTCAAATTGCAGGAAAAGAGGCCAAATTGAATTTTTCTGTTGAAAAAGCGCCTATAGCTCTTGTTTTGGATCCTGAAACATGGCTTTTGTTTGAAGGCAAAATCCAGGGAAAATGACAGGACTCTGTTTTGCATATATGAGGAATGATCTTACCTTTGCAGTCCGTTTGTAAAAAGACTTATGGCAAATCACAAATCAGCAGAGAAAAGGATCAGGGCTAACGAGAAAAAGCGCGTGCGTAATCGTTATCAGCACAAGACCACCCGTACAGCAACTAAGAAATTAGTAGCTACAACCTCAAAACCTGAGGCAGAAGCCCTCCTTAAGGATGTTTCTTCCCTTATTGACAAATTGGCCAAAAAGAACATTATACACTGGAAAAAGGCTGCCAACCAGAAGTCTAAGTTGGCAAAGAAGGTAAATAAGTTAGCCTAATAAGGTATTAAAAAGCATTTTTCCCTTCCTTGTATCGGTAAAACGGTAACGAGGGAGGGTTTTTTATTGCCCAAAATTTTTAATATTTGGCTAATTCCATCTCAATTCGCATGAAGTCAGCGCCTAAATTCCTGGGAATTAAAAGCTGGGCTGCGGAGGACCGACCGCGTGAAAAACTGCTTTTAAAGGGTAAATCAGCCTTATCTGATGCAGAACTTATTGCCCTACTCATAGGATCTGGCTCTGGATCGCAAAGTGCGGTGGAGGTTGCCAGACAAGTTTTACAGGCTGTTGGCCATAATTTGCACGATCTCGCCCGGCTCACCGTTAAAGATTTGATGAAAAACAAAGGAATCGGAGTAGCCAAAGCGATCACCATCGTAGCTGCCTTGGAACTGGGCCGCAGAAGAAAAGATGCAGAAACGGAAGAAAAGCCAAAAGTGGCTGGCTCAAGAGAAGCCTTCGATCTTGTAAAAGGTGATTTAATGGATCTCGCCCATGAAGAATTTTGGGTGCTCCTTTTTAACAGGGCCAATCGATTGATCAAAAAGAAAAGAATAAGTGAAGGGGGTGTCTCCGGCACTGTAGCAGACCCTAAAATCATATATAAATTGGCGCTGGAAGAGCTGGCGAGCGGTATTATTGTGGTACACAATCATCCATCTGGCAATCTCACAGCAAGTCAGAGCGACATCACATTGACCAAAAAATTAAAGGAAGCGGGCAAAGTGCTGGAGGTGCAGTTATTGGACCATATTATCGTTGCCGGGCAAAAATACTTTAGCTTTGCAGATGAGGGAATATTGTAGTGAATAAATGAAAAGAATCCTCATACTAATTACCATCACCACCACGGCTTTAATTGGTTTTGTTTTTTACACAACTCCGAAAAGCGCTGAGCCGAAATCCATAACCAGCACAACAGTTGAGTCTGAGGCACTTCCAACACCTTACGATGAGCTGCTTGGGGATTATGAAGATTACATCACTGAATCACTGAAACTTACGGGCACACCAGGCGCTGCCATTGCCATCATTCAGGATTCAACAATTATCTATCTTAAAGCTTTCGGTGTTAAAAACGTAGATACGCAAGAAGCTGTTGACACACACACCGCTTTTCGACTCGCATCCGTTTCCAAACCCATGACTGCTGTACTTATGGGTACAATGGTTGAAGATGGCGTGCTGAACTGGGACGATGAGATCGTAAAGTATTTACCCAACTTCGAATTAAAATCACCGGAATACACAAAGCAGCTTACACTTCGCCATGTGCTTTCTCAAAGCACTGGCCTTCCCTATCACACCTACACCAATCTGATTGAAGAAGGAAGAACCCACGATGATTTAGTGCTGGAACTGAAAAATGTAGATCTGATTTCAGCGCCTGGCAAGGTCTACAGCTACCAGAATGTGGCCTATAGCATTGTGGATGACGTGGTGAAATCGGCAACAGGTAATACATTTGAAAATGAAATAAAAGCGCGCCTCTTTGGGCCACTTCATATGGCCAACGCTTCTGTTAGCTATGAAGACTTCATTGATAACCCTAACATTGCTCAGCCCCATCTATTAAGAGGCGGGAAGTGGAAGACCATCCCGGTATCGCCCACTTATTACAATACTGCTCCTGCGGGTGGCATTAACGCCAGTATTACAGACATGGCCAAATTTCTTGTAGCGTTATTAGGACATAGGGAAAACGCAATTTCTCAAACAACCATTAATCAGTTATTTGCCCCGGAGGTTAGAGCTACAGCTAAAAACAGAAACTTTAATCGCTGGAGTCGAATCAAGAAATCCTACTACGGTTTGGGATGGCGCATACTCAATTTCAAAGAGGATACTTTGGCCTATCATGGCGGATACGTAAATGGTTATCGCAGCGAAATAGCCGTGCACCCGACAAAGAAAATTGCCATTTGTGTTTTAGCCAATGGCCCCGGGGGATTTTCTGATCATGCGATCCCAGCGTTTTTTAACACCTTCGACAAGTATTTCAAAACGGTTACAAAGCAGCCTGAACCCGCTATAGCCCCTTAGCATGAAACTCAGCAGAGTCATCACGATTGTTGTTATTGTTTCCATCATCGGTTTTGTGTTTTATTCATTACCGGGCAATCAGTCTAATGAGGCGTATCTGGAAGAAATCAAGCAGCATCGCGAAGAGAAAGATAAATTACTCCTGAACGAAGGTGCGCCTTTTGAGGGCAAAGGAGATGAGTTTAAAGGACTACAGTATTTTGATCCAGATCCTGACTTCAGGATTAGCGCCAAGCTTCAACCCGTAAATGGTAAAAAGGTGGTGCTACTGGCAACCAATGATGGTCTCGAGAATAAATATTTGGAATACGCCTATGCGGATTTTGCCATCAATAATGTGAAATGTAGACTACTCATTCTGGAAGTAATGGAGAATGGCCCAAACAGGGGTGCCTTATTCCTTGCCTTTGCCGATGAGACCAGTACGAAAGAAACTTATGGAGCTGGCCGTTATCTGGACATCAAAAAAGTGCCTGGAAGCACTTCCATACTGCTTGATTTTAATAAGGCCTACAATCCCTATTGCGCCTATTCTGATAAATTTTCATGCCCATTCCCTCCCAGAGAAAACGTGCTTAATGTAGCCATCAGGGCGGGTGAAAAAAATTACCAAAAGTAGCACTACTGTCCTGCCTGTTATCCTGAAATAGCACGGCTCAAAGGATTCCTGTCCCATTCTTTTTAGCTATTTTTGAAGTCAATTTTTCCAGACCTCATGAAGATTTCCTATAACTGGCTCAAGCAATACATAAACATCGAAGAACAACCGGAAGCATTAGGCAAAATCCTTACGGCAACCGGCTTGGAGGTAGAAAACATCGATTTTTTTGAGTCTATTCCCGGGGGCATGAATGGGCTGGTGATTGGTGAGGTGCTTACCTGCGCCAAACACCCCAATGCCGATAAGCTTTCCATCACTACCGTAGATGTAGGCGAAGCACAACCTGCACAAATTGTTTGCGGAGCCTCCAATGTAGCAGCAGGACAAAAGGTGATTGTAGCCACGCCTGGCACCACCATTTACCCAGTTAAGGGAGAGCCTTTTACCATTAAGAAAGCTAAGATTAGGGGTGAAAACTCTGAAGGCATGATTTGCGCGGAGGATGAGATCGGACTGGGCGAAAATCATGACGGTATTATTGTATTGAATACAAACCTTCCCAACGGCACTGCGGCCGCAGATCTTTATTCAGTCGAGAAAGATCATGTGTTCGAAATAGGGCTTACTCCCAATAGAGCCGATGCTGCTTCACATATCGGAGTCGCCAGAGACATTAAAGCGTTCAAAAATACTTCTCTCCAATGGCCAGCCGTTGATGGTTTTAAAACTGAAGATAACAGCCTGACCATACCCGTAGAGGTTGAAAATACAGAAGCATGCCCTCGCTATTCAGCTGTTACCATTTCTGGTGTTGCTGTGGGCGAATCTCCTGAATGGCTCAAAAACAGATTGAAAGCAATTGGACTTACGCCCATCAACAACATTGTGGATGTTACCAATTTTGTATGTCATGAAATTGGACAACCCTTGCACGCGTTCGATGCAGCCGCAATCACTGGAGGGAAAGTAATTGTAAAGACGCTGTCAGCCGGTTCAAAGTTTGTTACGCTGGATGAAAAGGAACGAACTCTAACGGAAACAGACTTAATGATTTGCAATACCAAAGAAGGCATGTGTATCGCGGGGGTGTTTGGAGGCATTAAGTCTGGAGTTAGCAATCAGACTAAAAATATCTTTCTGGAGAGTGCGTATTTCTCAGCTGACTATATCCGTAAAACCGGTATGCATCATCAATTAAAAACTGATGCATCTTTTCGATTTGAAAGAGGCACTGACCCTAACATAACTGTATATGCGCTTAAAAGGGCAGCACTCCTGATCAAGGAAGTAGCGGGAGGTAAAATTTCTTCTGAAATCGTAGATGTGTACCCCAATAAAATTGGAGATAAAAGTATTGATGTCAAATACAACCACATTACACGCCTCATTGGCAAGGAAATTCCAATAGACAGAATTCATAGTATACTCAAGAGTCTTGATATAGGAATAAAAGAAGGCAACGAAAAGCAATTTACGGCTGTGGTGCCCCCCTATCGGGTAGATGTACTTCAGGAAGCAGATATCATAGAAGAGATACTGAGGATTTATGGATTGGACAACATAGCCCTTGTTGATAATGCGGGAACAAGCTTCCTTGCAGATTTCCCCATTAATGACAGCAATGGATACAAACGTGTTATCGGTGAAATGTTGGTAGCAGGTGGGTTTTATGAAATACTTACCAATTCATTAACCAACCAATCTTACTACCAAAAGCACGATTTGGCTTTCAATGGCCAGCCAGTGGAGATTCTAAACAAATTAAGCGAGGAGCAAGGGATGCTAAGGCAAACCATGTTATTCTCCGGACTCGAAGTATGTGAGCATAACATCAATCGGAGGCAAAAGGACCTTAAACTATTCGAATTTGGTAAAGTTTACTCTAAAGAAGGAGGCAGCTATCAGGAAGAAGAAAGACTCGCATTGTTCATGAGTGGAAATTTTGAAACAGAAAACTGGCAAGTCAAACCTCGCAAAGTGACCTATTTCGATCTGGCACAACAGGTTACCAACATACTATTAAAATCGAATCTTACAGAGATACAACAAGCCAAATTGGAAGACCCCCTATTCGAATATGGAATGATGTTATCAAAGGGTAAAAAGACAATTGGAAAAATTGGGAAAGTAAAATCAGCCATAGCGAAGGATTTTGGCCTCAAGCAGGAAATATTTTATGCTGATCTAAGTACTGCCTTGCTTTTCAAGTCGGCAAACCCTAAGTTAGTGATAGAAGAAGTACCTAAATATCCTGAAGTAAGGCGAGACTTGTCACTAGTACTTGATAGACACGTAACTTTTGCTGAAATTAAGGATTTAGTGTTGGCAACAGAGAGGAAGCTAATCAAGGAATTAATTGCGTTTGACGTTTATGAGGGAAAGAACATTCCTGAAGGAAAGAAAGCATACGCACTAGGTTTTATCTTATTGGATACGAACAAAACGTTGACGGATGAGGAGATTGACAAGACCATGAACAAGTTGATGAGTGCCTTTGAGGAAAAAATGGGCGCTTTGATTAGAAAATAAAACACGGCAACAATAAAAAGGCTTATTGAAGCTGAAATAAAGAATTCAAATGGATCAGGAAATGTTAAAAACCAACCTGCATGGGTTGGAGCGCAAAATTTTGGTTTTGCTAAACGATCACAAGTCGCTTAAAGATGAAGTGAGAAGCCTTAAATTAGAGAATCACGAGCTGAAATCCAGCATTAAGGCCAGGGATGAGCAAATCTCCAATTTTAAAAATCAGATAAAAATCACTAAAATTGCAGACTATATAGACCCGGAAGACGGAAGTAATTCGGAGTTGAAAAAGAAAGTGGACGAGTATATCCGAGAAATCGATAAATGCATAGCTCATCTGAGCAGATAACCGGTAGTTAATGGAAGAACTTTCAATAAAGATTAAAATTGCCGACCGCGAATACCCCATGAAGGTAAAATTGGCTGAAGAGGAGAAAATCAGGGCGGCTGGAAAATTGATCAATGAAAAAATAAAACATTACCGGGGGCAGTTCGGAATAAATGATAAGCAGGACTTGCTAGCAATGGTTGCGTTTGACTGTCTCGTAGATAAAATGGCCGATGAAAAAAATTTAGAAGACATCGATCATACAGTGGTAGAGAAAATTAATCACCTCAACCAATTAGTCTCACAAGGAATTTAAGTTCCTTCTTTTTCCTTCATTACAACATTTTTTTTCGGGTGTATTAACACTTAATTGTTAGCACCATGGAACTACCTATAATAATTGCAATAAGCGTAACACTTACTGTACTCCTTAGCTTGCTGTTCGGCAACCTCTTCTACAGAAAAAAGTTAGCCAAAAAGCAAATCGACCTTGATGAAAAATACAAATCAATGGTTCGAGAAGCTGAACTTCAGGCTGAAAACATCAAAAAAGACAAGATCATCGAGGCAAAAGAAAAACTTCTGAAAATGAAACAGGAGTTTGAAGAAGAAGCCAATCGGAAGAAAAATCAAATCATCAGCAACGAGCAGAAGATAAAACAACGTGAAGCGCAAATTTCACGTGAACTAGAACAACTGAAACGCAAAGAAGCTGAAGCGACAGAGGAGAAGCAGAATCTGGCTGTTCAGCTTGAGCACGTAAGAAAAAGAAAGGAAGAGCTGGATAAATTCAACCAGCAAAAAGTAGTGATTCTTGAAAACATCTCTAAACTCACTGCCGATCAGGCTAGAGATCAATTGATCGAGTCGTTAAAAGAAGAGGCTAAGACAAAGGCAAGTTCTTTCATCAAAGACATCATGGAGCAGGCTAAACTCACTGCCACCAAAGAGGCACGTAAGATTGTGGTTGAAACCATTCAGCGGACTGCCACTGAACATGCGATAGAAAACTGTGTCTCCATTTTCAACATAGAGAGTGACGACATTAAAGGAAAAATTATCGGTCGTGAGGGGCGAAACATACGCGCATTAGAAGCCGCTACAGGAGTTGAAATTATCGTAGATGATACGCCCGAAGCGATCATCATTTCTGGGTTTGATCCTGTGCGAAGAGAAATTGCTAGACTGTCACTGCATCGACTTGTTCAAGACGGCAGGATACACCCTGCACGGATTGAAGAAATTGTTGCCAAGACCTCAAAAAACATAGAGGATGAAATTATAGAAACAGGCGAGCGTACCGTTATCGACCTTGGTATTCATGGCCTGCACCCTGAGTTGGTTAAGATGGTAGGGCGTATGCGCTTCCGTTCTTCCTACGGACAAAATTTGCTACAGCACTCCCGTGAAGTAGCCAATCTTTGTGCCATCATGGCTGCTGAACTTGGGCTTAACGTAAAGCAAGCCAAGCGTGCCGGACTTTTGCATGACATTGGCAAGGTATGGCCTGAAGAATTGGAAAAACCACATGCCATTGTAGGTATGGAACTGGCCTTAAAGCACAAAGAACATCCTGTAGTTTGTAATGCCATTGGTGCTCATCATGATGAGATCGAGATGACAGGCATTCTGTCACCCATTGTGCAGGCTTGCGATGCCATTAGCGGGGCTCGCCCTGGGGCAAGACGTGAAGTCATGGAGCAATACATCAAGCGCTTACGTGAGCTGGAAGACGTTGGTTTGAGCTTCGAGGGTGTAGAGAAGTGTTATGCCATCCAGGCTGGAAGGGAGTTACGCGTAATTGTTGATGCAGAAAAAGCAACAGACGAGCGAGCAAGTCAGCTGAGCTTTGATATATCTCAAAAGATAGAACACGACATGCAGTATCCCGGTCAGATCAAGGTAACTGTAATCCGGGAAATGAGAAGCGTGGCCTACGCCAAGTAAGGTTGTCTCATGGAAATCAAGCATAAAGAAACTGAGACCAAGGGGTCATTCTATGTAGGTGATGACCCGATTAATGCTGAGATGACCTACTCTAAAGCTGGTGATAGCCTGATTATTATTGATCACACAGAAGTAGGAGAAGCACTAAAAGGCAAAGGCGTAGGCCTTCAACTAGTGCAAGCTGCTGTTGAGTATGCAAGAAAGCATCGTCTTAAAATTCTACCGCTGTGTCCTTTCGCCAAATCTGTTTTTGAGAAAAAAGAAGCGCTAAGAGATGTACTCTAAAATCTAATTCCCTTTATAACCTGGACCTCTCACCACTCTCCCTGGTTTAGCCCCTGTGTGTTCACCGTTTGATAGTACTTGTTCGCCATTGACAAATACATGAATCATTCCTGTGCTGTATTGATGAGGTTGCTCAAAGGTGGCATGATCTTGAATCTTCTGGGGATCAAACGCAACAACATCTGCATAAAAACCAGGCGTCAGACTGCCTCGCTTCTTGATCTTAAGGTTACTTGCTGGTAAAGAGGTTAATTTTCTGATTGCCTCCTCCAAAGGAATTACCTTCTCATCCCTCACATATTTTCCAAGCAATCGGGCAAAATTGCCATAGGCTCTTGGGTGGTCATTAGATTTAAGAAAAATACCTTCCGCTGCTGGCGACCCGGCATCTGACCCAAAGCTTAAATAGGGCAGGGCGATCTGTCGCTTAATATTTTCTTCACTCATCATAAAATAGGCAGTGCCTACGCGGGTGCTGTCGGCAATTACCAGGTCCATCGCTGTCTCTTCGGGCGATTTTCCGTAGATTTTTGCCACCTCCGCAAGTGTCTTCCCTGTAAACTGTCTTAAGGAGTCATTGGTAAATCCAAGTAGCAAAACATTATCAGGGCTACCCGACATCAGTAATAAATTCTCCCATTTGTCAGATGGCTTTCTCATTTCGGCCAATGCTTGTTTTCTGATTTGCGGATTCTTCATCCGTTTAATCCATTGCTGAAGACCACCTTCCTGTAACCAAGGTGGCATTGATGCATCTAATCCAGTGGCACCTGCTCTATACGTGTACATGTCCGCTGTAATTTTCAAGCCAGATCTATTGGCCGCATCAATCATGGCCAAAACTGAATCCAACTTATTCCAATTATCAGCTCCCGCCATTTTGAGGTGATAAATCTCAGCGGGCAGCCCTGCTTCGCGGGCAATTCGTATAGTCTCATCAACAGCAGCAAATATGCCATTCCCCTCGCTGCGCATGTGTGTGATGTACATTCCACCGTACTCTGCAGCTACTTTACAAAGCGCAATCAGCTCTTCGGTATTAGAGTAATTGGCAGGTGCATAAATTAAGGAAGAGCCTACTCCCAAAGCACCCTCTTCCATGGCTTTGCGCACCAGGTCTTGCATGCGGGTAAGTTCTTCTTCGTTGGGCAATCGATTTTCATAATTGAGCTCATGAATCCTTACTGTAGTAGCACCAATAAAAGAGGCCACATTGGGTGATATTCCTCTTCTTTCTAAAGAGGTGAGGTATTCATCTAAAGTTGTCCAGTCGATATCATATGCATAGTCAGGATTACGTCTCATGTCATCCAGCATTCCCTTTCGCATATCTTCATTAATGGGCCCCATTGATCCTCCTTCACCAAATACTTCCAGGGTCACTCCCTGTCTAATATCACTTTGAGAATTGCCATCTAAAATGAGTGTCTCTACTGCCCAGCTCAGCATATTTATAAATCCTGGTGCTACAGCCAACCCTTTTGCGTCTATTTCCTTCTTACCTATCGCCTTAGAAAGATCTCCGATAACTGCTATCGTGTCTGCATTGATACCTATATCAGCAATTTTCCCCTCAGCTCCTGATCCATCATACACCATACCTTGTCGGATGATTACATCGTATTCCTCTTTCTTACAGGCCAGAACAGAAATAACTAATATTAGCAGAAGTACAACTTTTTTCATGATGATAGGATTTAGGGAATTAAGCTACATAATCAGACCGACATAATAAAACAGTATTGTAGCTCAACCCGTAACGACTAATGCATAATTATCCGTATAGAATCATTTTGAGTACGGGCTTTGAGCCATGACTCAATCTTTTCGGTTTGAGATTTAGATGGTTTTCGCTGCATTTTTAAATAAGCGGTCAGCGCAGTATCGTATTTATTTTTCTCTACACTATAAAATACAGAAGGAAAAATTGATAATTCATCAACAGGACTCACCACAATACTTAATTCCTCTGTCATACTCTTTATTGGCCACACTACTGGTTTCAATTTGTCCAATTCACCCTGCAGAGAATCAATTATCCGTTCACGCTGTCGCAAGGATTGTTCTGTATTCTTATACAAATCCTCCAGCACTCCAGTTTTAATAGCGTTATAGTCTATTGGATCAGACTTATCTATGTCTTGCCTTATCCTCAACTCAGTCTCTGTGAGGCCATACATTGCCATTTTATCTTTGATTAGGGCAAGCTGATCATCATCCAATTTCTCGCCAAATAGTAATACTTCGATTTTTCTTTCTTTGCCGTCAATGCTACTATTAACTATCTGCGTATCCGGAAAGTCAAACTCCTGATTGATGAAATTGATCGCACTGCGTTCATAAAGTGATTTGGTCACAATTTGATAGCCCATGAATATACTGGGGCCAATGGTTAAAATTACAACGATGGCAATTGATCTCCTGACTCTTTTTTCCGTGTGCGCATCTACGAAATTGTAAAGTGAAAATCGTTGATACTTTACCATCAGATACGTTGCAATAGCAATAAAAATACTATTGATGAAGTAGAGATAAAACGCCCCCATAAAAAACGATAAATTACCTGAAGCAATTCCATATCCCGCAGTACATAAAGGAGGCATCAAGGCGGTAGCAATGGCAACACCAGGTATCACATTGCCTTTTTGTTTGTTGGTATAAGCGATGATGCCGGCCAACCCACCAAAGAAGGCAATAAATACATCCCAAATGGTAGGAGTGGTTCGTGCCAGCAATTCCGAACTGGCTTCACTCAGTGGTGTAATCAGGAAGTAAATGGTTGAGGCAATCAAGCTGATGATGGTGGCCACACCCACATTGCGTAAAGCTCTTTTAATCAGATCAAAATCATTGATTCCCACACCCACGCCTAGCCCGATTATTGGTCCCATCAAAGGTGAAATAAGCATGGCGCCAATAACCACTGCCGTGGAGTTCATGTTAAGGCCTATAGAAGCAATAAATATGGCAAAAATGAGAACCCACAGGTTCATTCCACGAAACTCAACACTCCTCCTTATGTCATCAACAATCTGATCTTCCTGCGACTTGTCAAAATCAAGATTAAACTGATAACTCAGGAGTTGCCTGAGCGTTTTTACCAATGTCTTTCTTGGTGGTGTTTCATTTACCTTTGGCTTCTGTTCCATCCTCGTTATCAACAAATGGAGTTAAACTTTTTTACAAACATTATTTTGCCCTTCGTATGGTTCTTCCAGGATATTCATGAGTGGCCTTACCATCCCAATATACTTCTTTCCCACTTACCATTACACGACTTATTCCTGTAGACAATGCATGGGGCTGATCTGATGTGGCCAGATCGGAAATCCTTTCAGAATCGAATAGCACCAAGTCAGCAAAGTAACCTTGCTTGATTTCTCCAACTTTTTTTAGATTCAGATTATCTGCTGCTTGCTTCGTCATTTTGTGGACAGCTTCTTCCAAAGTGAGAAGCTTCTCTTCTCTTACGTACTGCCTTAATATTTTTGTAAAAGACCCATGCCCACGCGGATGTAATCCCTCGCTAGTACCATCAGAGCAAATATTGGTGTAGGGCCAACGCATGATGCGCTTGATGTCTTCCTCTGTCATACTCGTTGCAATAATGCTTTCATCCCCATCTTCCCTTTCCACCATGGCAATTAAGTCCATCAGGGTTTGAACCGGATCAGCATTTCTGAGTGCTGCAACCTCCGCTAACGTTTTGCCTATGTATTCTTTTTGTGGTGAAAAGTCTCCTATCAATACACCTTCTGGCGTAGTCAGTTCCGATAATGCAAAGGCGGCAGACTTCCGATCGTTGAAATCCCTTGCAGGAAATAAAACCGTCATAGTAGACTGCCAATAGGGGTAAGGATAAATATCTGCTGTTATTTCAATTCCCTGTGCCCGAGCAGAGTCCAACAGCTTTATCATTTTTTCAGATTGACCCCAAAGGCTTTTCATCGCCAGTTTGGCATGTGATATTTGAACAGGAACTCCGGTTTGCTTGCCAATATTAATAATCTCCTGCAGCGCCTTCCAGAAATAGCGATCCTCGCTCCTCATGTGACTGATGTACCTGCCTTTGTAAGGAACTAAAGTTTTGGCTAATTCCACTACCTCCTCCTTATTGGAATAAATGCCAGGATCATACTCAAGACCTGTAGATAACCCGAGCGAACCAGTTTCAAGGTCCTTTTTTAGTAATGCAATCATTTGATCGACCTCTTCCTGAGTAGATTGTCGTTGATACTTCTCACCAAGTACAATTCTTCTTAAACTATTATGTCCTGTATAGGAACCAACATTGATCGCAACTGGCATACTGTCCAATTGATTCAAAAAATTTGATAAAGGCACATGGGAACCACCATCCTGCCCCACAATCATTGTTGTAACCCCCTGACTGGTAAGCGCAATCATATCCGCATTGTCGAACATCCCGCGATCGTGATGACTATGGGTGTCTATAAAACCAGGGGCTAACACCAATCCACTGGCATCAATCACATGTGTTGACACAGCTTTTGACAGATCTCCAATAATGGCAATGGTGTCGGCATTGATCCCCACATCTGCTTGGTACCCAACTGCACCAGAGCCATCAACTACCAAAGCATTACGAATAATAACATCGTAGCGATTCTGATTACAGGCGCTAATTAAAATTGAGCACAGCAAAATACTGAGTAGTTTATTCATAGGGTTATCAATTTATTCGACCTAGTCTTAAAAATACAGGAAAATAAACTGATTCCTTTTCCTTCTTCCATAGTGGTTTTATCTTCTCGGTCAGCTCGTCTACCGGATTGTAGCCGTTTTTTTTAATAAAATTTTGAACAGCAGACCATGTTGAAACATAACCGTGAACATCTTCTACTGACCAGATTAAGTTAATGCTAAATTCCGGAGATGGAATTTCTTCGAAAGGAAATGAAATGGTTTGATACTGATCTTCTACCACTTTTCTCTCAGTATCCCAGTAAGGATAGATGACATCATAGTAAAACCAATTCAATATCTTATCAAAAGCCGATGTAGATCTCACTGGATTATAGCCAAAGGCAGCGATGATACCGTTAGGCTTTGAAATCCTCATTACCTCCTTATAAAACTTATCTCTGTCAAACCAATGAATGGCCTGGCCTACTGTGATTAAATCAAAACTGTTGTTTTCGAAATTTGTTTGTTCTGCGCCCTGATTATGGTAAATAATATTTTCTTTCTTAGCAGCATGTTCAAGCTGCCTTGCGCTAATGTCTGAGGCATGAACTATTGTAAAAGATTGAGCCAACACATGCGCTACCTGCCCATTGCCTGTACCACAATCCCATGCCTGATCAAACTTTTCAACATATTGATAAATAAATTTATAAAGTGCCTGGGGATACACGGGCCGGAAAGCTGCATAATCTTTAGCATGACCGGAGAAGAGATCTTTGGACATGGGTTATCAACTAGTTTTTTAATAACAAATCGAGCAACTCCTTGTAAAGTTTGGCCGCCAACATTGCTGTAATGCCTGATTGATCTCGCACAGGATTGAACTCAACCAAATCAGCGCCTACTACATTGCCTTTAATATGTTGAAGGATAGATAATATTTCACGAGAGGTGAATCCACCCGGCTCGTGATGTGACAACCCGGGGGCAAATGCAGGATCTACCGCATCCATATCCAAAGAAATATAAACAGGCCCTTCTAACTGAAATCGAATGTTTGGGCTCCAATCTTTCATTTCAATCACTTCCACACCAAACCGTTTTACTTGCTCTTGCTGGTGTGTATTCATAGTACGGATACCCACCTGAATTAGTCTGCTGGCTAATCCTTCTTCCATGATTCTAGCAAATGGACATGCGTGTGAATACTTATTTCCCTCAAAATTGTCATACAAATCGCCATGTGCATCCAAATGAAGCAAGGTGAGCTTACCAAATTTGCGATTGAAAGCCCTAACCACAGGATAGGTAATGGAATGGTCGCCACCAAGAGTTAAGACTTTATCTGATTTATTCAGCTGATCAAAGATGGCGCGCTCAATGGCGTCAATTGCTTTTACTCCTTCTGGTAATACCAGATCACCCTCATCTTTCCATCCCGGGTGATCTTTAAGACTTTTTATGCTTTCAGTAAAATAATTGGCCGAATCGGAGTGATAAGCCTCCCTGATCTTTGGTGGCGCTAGTGCCGGGCCGCGCATAAAAGATGAAAATTCATCAAAAGGAATACCAACAACTGAAATCATAGCTAAGTGGTCCAGAATACTATAAAAAACATTACAATTCGATATACAAATTGTGTTAATAGAAATCCAAAAATAACTAGCAAAGTTTTCATCAACGACCAAACCTTATTTTGCTCATAGAATTTTCTTAACGCTACAAAGGTGTAAATCGCAATGATGCCAAAAAAGAACAAGGGAAAGATTCCTCCTAAATTCCATGCAAAAAGAAAGTTAAACAACAGTAATAGCGCATACATTACGATTGCTAACAGCATTACAAAACCCATGTAGTATAATGAAAACACAAAGTGGTCGGCATAATAATACTTTTTTCTGCTGTAGAACCAGTACATGAAAAAAGCCAAAATTGGCACATTAAGTATAACCAGTGATTTGGATAAGGATAAGGACTGGCTGTTATACAATGCTGCATAGGCATCAAAATCCTGTCCATTGGTTTCCAATTTATGGTTAACCATCTCCTCTATCAACGGCCAATAAACCTGTATTCTTTGTTCATCCAGAGAAAGACTTAAATCGCTGAGTGGATTAAATATAAAATACAACAAGTTGATGAGCAGAAAGAGTGAAAAAGGAACCATGTGTTGTTTCCTTCTTCCCATGATGTAATCCTTGGCCAGGTAGCCTGGGCGCAACAAGAGATCTCGAATATTTTTTAAAAAATTATTTTCAAGAAAAAAGGAGGCACCAAAGAATTGATAAATCAAATGACGAAAGGTTCTTTCTTTCTCCTCAAATTGTTTTTGCCCGCATGCATGACAATAATCACCCAATAATGCAGTGCCACAATTGCGACAGGATGAGGTATCAACCGCTTCAGCCATTCATGAATTTACTTAAGTTTATGCCTCGCGCAAATGATTTTATTAAGCTCCAACTGTCTTCTACAACCTTTTTACTCGTGCTATTGTTGCCAGCAACAAATCGTAAAGTATACTTATTTTGTAGTTTCGTTTGAGTCAACAGTATCTTTCCCGTGCTGTTTAATCCCTCCAGTAAGTGCTGATTTAAATCATTAAGTTGATTTTCGTCTATCATATTCGCTGGCTTATACCTAAAACATACCAGATTAAGCGGTACAGGTGCCAACAATTCAAAATCACCTTCTTTGTCAACCTCCTCTTTTAGCCACTGACCTATACTTATGTGTTCACCAATAATTTTCTTTAATCCCTCAACGCCATAGCTCCTGATTACAAACCATAATTTCAGTGCTCTGAACCTTCTACCCAATGGGATGCTCCAGTCACGGTAGTTGTTGACCAAATGATCCTGAGGCGTTTTGAGGTATTCAGGCAAAATGCTAAACGTGCTTGTTAAAGCTTTCTTATCTTTTACAAAGTAAGCCGAGCAATCAAAATTGGTCAGCATCCATTTATGGGGATTAAACACAAAACTATCTGCCAGCTCTACTCCATCACTCATCCATCTCAGCGCTGGTATTAACAATGCTGTTCCAGAATAAGAGGCATCAATGTGATGCCAACATTTATATTTTTTACAAATTAAGCCAATGGCCTTGATGGGATCCACAGCTGTAGAGCTTGTTGTGCCAATCGTGGACACAACACAAAGTGGGATGAACCCAGCTTTCAAATCCGCCTCAATGGCTTTCTCCAATGCATCCGCATTCATGGCAAAAGATTTATCCACTTCAACCTTCACCAAATTGCTGATCCCAAAGCCTGCAATCTTTACACCTTTATCCACTGATGAATGTGCCTGCTCTGAAGTATAAATTCTGAATCTTGCCTTTCCTTCAAATCCACTTTGATTGATTGAATAACCTGAATGCACCTCACGCGCAGTAAGCAGCGCAACGAGTGTGGAGGATGAGCTGCTATCCTGAATCACTCCTGTAAAGTTATCTGGTAAACCAAGCATACCTCTCAACCACACCATCATTCTTTCCTCGAGTTCTTCAGCCGCAGGTGAAGTCAACCATATCATACATTGTGCCCCCATGGTGGACGACAGCATTTCAGCCAATACCGAGGGTCCACTTGTACCTGATGGAAAATAGGCAAAGAAATTCGGGTGTTGCCAATGAGTCATCCCGGGCAATATAATTTTGTTGAAATCTGAAAAAATAGCCTCGAAGTCTTCCGATGTTTCAGGAGCCTCGTGTGGAAGTTGTGCTTTAATATCACCCGGATTGATATTGGGTTTTACTGGATAGGTGCCAACGTTATCCATATAGTCAGCCATCCAGTCTACCAATTCATGTGCTGCTTTGCGAAATTCAGTGGAAGTCATTGTTCGTTTTCAATGTTTCGATTCAAGTTAACATGAAAATTAACAAAAAAAGAGGGGTGCTTTCGCACCCCTCTCTTACATTAAAAAGTTAATTAAATTAGAAGCCGGGATTGGGTTGAATGTTTGGATTAGCATCCATTTCCGCTGCAGGTATTGGAAGTATAAACCTGTCATTTGGATATGGGATGGTGCAGACTATTGAAGTACATTGATTTCTAACCACACCTTGCTTTTTGCGCATCAAATCCCACAGTCTTTGACCTTCAAATGCAAGCTCAATCCTTCTCTCACGTGCTATATCATCCAGCAATGTTTGACCTGTTGAGGCAATTGGAGTTGCAGAGGGTAACCCACGAAGTCTTATAGCATTAACATCTGACTGAGCTCCTGTTTCCTTCCCCGTTTGCATAGCTCTTGCTTCGGCTCTTATCAGATACATTTCTGAAAGACGAATAACTTTTGTGTTATCCTCTCCTGTTATGCTTGGATATTTATTCATTCTAAATGGCGCAAAAGCACCTGATAACCCAGGATCAGCCTTATAAACCCCTTGTCGGGCGTCACCAGGAGGAATTAATGAGTATACATCGTTAGAAGGCAAATAATCACCATACCCCTGTACAATGTACATTCTCCCCAATGCATCCGAACCTCGATTATCAGATGGTGTCATTGATATTTCAAAGATAGATTCAGAACTGTAATCAGTAGCCCAGGAGCTTACATAGTTAGCATTGGACACAAGTGTGTACTTACCGCTATTAATCACCTCAGTGGCCATCGCTTCAGCATTCACCCAATCGTCCTTATAAAGATATACTCTGGCAAGTAAGGCCTTCACTGCAGTTGCAGATAAGGTTGACTTATTTCCAGATCGCGGTGTATCCTTCATCAGTGTCAACGCCTTTTGCATGTCACTGATGATTTGGGCATACACTTCAGCTACGGTATTACGAGTAGGTTGACTGAGTTGATCAAAGTCCAACACAATAGGAACGCCCAGGTGACTTGCATTTGCAGTGTACTGATAATGCTGCGCAAACATTCTAACCATATCAAAATAGATCAAGCCTCGAAGTGCATAGGCTTCACCAACAATGTGATCCTTATCTGCCTGAACAGCTGCCGGCACTTCTACTTTGCTATTGATGATGGCATTGTTGGCCACATTGGCTTCATACATCACCTCCCACATATCTTCTGCTTGAGCATCCGCGACAGTTGCCACATATTCTGCGTAATTTCTTACACGATTGGCCTGGCTGTTTTGCTTTACATCGTCAGACATTACGTCTGGAATCAGGAAAAAATACCTGCCATAGTAATCAGAATTTGACAAGTCATTGTAAACACCGGTAATTGAAGATTTAAAATCCTCCAATGTTGTTAATGCATCTGTGTCAGCTACTGATTGCTGAGGTTGTAACTCTAAAAAGTTATCTGAACACGATAGCATCACCAATGTGAGTATAGCCACCGTAAATATTTTCTTTAAATTTTTCATTTCCTTTAATTATTTGATTTCTATAGTCCAATATCAATACCAAACGTAAAGGTCTTAATCGCTGGAGTAAGTCCATTTGCGATACCATTAATCGCCTGTTCAGGGTCGAGGTATAAATCTTTGTCCTTAGTGATTGTCCATAAATTTACCCCGCGTGTATATGCTCTCAAAGATCTCAGCTTCAACCTTGAAACAATTGAATTGGGAAAATTGTACGCAACTGTAAGGTTTCTCAATCGTACAAAAGAGGCGTCATGTAACCACCTGGATTGATCTCCAACATTGCTATTCATGTTGCCTCCCCATCTGTGTTGTGGCAATTTTGCATCTGTCTTGCCAGGGAGCCATCTGTTATTAAAACCATAAGTAGTGGTACTTCTTGGAGTTAATGCCCCATCTCCGTGAATAAAGCGTTCATTGGCATCATAGATATAATTTCCGGATGAATAGGAGAATTGAGCGCTCAACGATATTCCCTTATAGGTAAGTACTGTATTGAATCCACCAAAATGGTCAGGTGTTGCACTTTTTCCTATCAAAAAACGCTCTGCACTATTAATATCCGAAGTGGTCTCACTACGTGTTGAATCTGTATACCACAGTGGTTGACCATTAGTCTGATCTACACCAGCCCAGTCATATAAGAAGTAAGATTGAAAATCCTGTCCTTCTTGTCTTCTTTTAGTACCGTCAGTAAAGTCATCCTTTAGCTTGGTCAACTTATTCTTTAGGAAGGTAGTATTAAAACCTAAACTCATTGAGAAGTCAGTAGTTTGAACAACTGTGGCATTCAATGAGAGTTCAACGCCATTGTTCTTCATCTCTCCAAAGTTCTGTGTTAAACTTTGAAATCCAGTAGTCCTTGAAATGGGTACGTCTAATATCAAATCGGAAGAGACCCTGGTAAAGTAATCTACAGTACCACCCACCTTATTAAAGAGCATAAAATCAAGTCCAACATTGAAGTTCTCCTGGCTTTCCCATGTTAATAATGGGTTGGCAATTTGTGAAGGCGCTCCTCCAGGAGCTCCATCGTAGTCCTGTCCATATTCATAAAGTCCTACTGAAGGAAAGTTACCAATAGCAGCATTTCCAGTTATACCATAGGATGTCCTTAATTTTAGGTTATTGATAAATGTAGCTCCTGAAAGAAAGCTCTCTGCTGTAATGTTCCACGCTCCTCCTAAAGAATAGAACGTTCCCCATCTAACATCTCTACCAAATCGAGATGAACCATCCCTTCTAAAACTCGCTGAAAAGAAATACTTACCATCGAAATCATAGTTGGCACGAGATAATATAGAGTTGAAAGTGAAACCTGTCCGGGTACTTTCTGTGTCATAAGCTGCTGCCGCACTGGCCAGGTTCCTTAACTTATCATTTGGAAAACGCTCACCGTAGCCATATACAGTCTTTCTATTAGACTCCTGAGCCTCATAACCAATTAAGGCTTCCACATTGTGTCTTCCCCCCAATGTTACTCCATAATTCAAAGTTTGAGTACCTACCCAGTTTTTGTCAAGCACGGTATTCTCCTGGGCATATCCACCACTATTTCTACCGTCTCCATACCGGGGATTCTTGTATTGATACTCATCTACTTGAATTGCATCTACGTTCCATTGAGAACGAGCGGTGAAATTTTTAAGAAACCTTACCGTAACCGCAAAATTATCAATCAAACGCAGCTGCGTTGTATTTCTAGCATCATCACCACTCAAGGCGCCAACAGGATTGTTTCCACCCATCGGATAATAGTTTTGGTGTTCAGCATTGAACCTGCCCTGATCATCACGAATCGGAATTAGTGGAGAAAGCAGGTATGCGTTGTACAACGGATTGGCCCAGGCAGATCCATCTACCATTCCATTTTGATCCGTATTGGATACGCTCAGGTTATTAGAAATCGTGATGTAATCATTTACCTTCATCTCTAAATTCATCCGCGATGAAAGACGTGAGAAATCTGTACCTATAACATGGCTTTGCTGATCAAAATAAGATCCTGAAAAGAAATATTTAAAATTATCATTCGCACCGCTGGCGCTAATGTCATAGGATTGATTGGCTCCAGTTCTTGTTACCGACTCCAACCAGTTGGTATCAGTTCGAAGTCCTGTTATAGGATCAGTTAATTGTGTAAAGCGGTTGTCAAAATTAGTTTGTGCTTGCGCTGGAGTATCCCCTCTGTTGGTATATCCTTCTAAAAACAGTTGGGTATACTGATCCGCATTTAGTGGTTGTAGTAAATTATTGGACGCTACACTATTAAACCCTACCTGAGTACGAACGTCTATTTTTGTTTTACCAGTCTGTCCGCTTTTTGTCGTAATCAATATTACACCATTCGCTCCTCTTGATCCGTAAATGGCAGTGGAAGAAGCATCTTTGAGTACAGTTACGCTAGCGATATCATTGGGATTAATCCCGGCCATCACATTGGCGCTTCGATCCCCATTGTCATTCAATTGAGCAATATTACCTGAAGTTACAGGAATACCATCTATAACGTAGAGCGGTTCACTTGAAGCAGTAATAGAACCAATACCTCTTATCCTTACTTGTGTATTAGCACCAGGCGAACCATCTATGCCCGAAGCTTGCACACCGGCAATATTACCTTGAAGCGTTTGCTCAAATGAAGCCATCGGAACCTGCTCCAACCTTGTATTATCCAGTGAGCCAACAGCCCCTGTAATGGATTCTTTTTGTTGGGTTCCATATCCAACAACAACAACTTCAGCTAACTGACCAACTTCCGACTCTAAATTAATGTTGATCGATGTTTGATTACCAATCGGCACCTCTTGTGTTTTAAACCCAACAAAGGAGAACACTAACGTTCCTCCTCCACTTGGTTTGTCCAGTCTGAAGTTTCCGTTTGCATCGGTTACTGTACCTTGTACGGTACCTTTCAGAATGACATTAACTCCTGGAATTGCCGTGCCATCATCAGATGACACCACCCTACCTGAAATTACTTCATTCTGTCCAAATGTTACAATCGCTGCAAATAGCAACGACCCCAACAGTAGAAGTTTTTTCATGATTTTTGGTTTAGGTTAAAAATTTGTTTAAAGACAAATGAAAATGATCATTTGAATGCATCTATAATTTACCACCATTAGCACAGAGGTCATAGAAATATTTTATAAATGTCAACTAACAAATGTTAGTAAAACACTACCTGAGAAATAGTGATGAAATTTTGACAAATACATTACATATTTTGGCTATTTCACCTCGCTTATTTGTAAGGTGTAACACATAGTATGAGGAAAATCAAAAGAATTTAATTTCGCTATTGTTACTTTTTGATTTGCTACTATTTAATCACAAAAGAAATGCGCGATCTAATAATTAGCAGAATAGACAATCGTAATTGAATAATGCGATGCAGATGTTACTTGGGACAAAATGTGATATAAGAAGTGGCCCCGGCAGGAATCGAACCTGCATCTTCAGAATCGGAATCTGAAATTCTATCCATTGAAATACGGAGCCAAATGATCGGTACTGACCAGGAGTGAGTCAGAATTAAATACAATCACATCCGGTGCAAATTTAGTCCTTTATTTCAATTCGAAAATCTCATTCAGCCCGTTATTTACGAATGTCGCACCATACCCGGCTCAATGGCTATAAACTGAATTGTGTCAAAAACCGGATGATTTTTTGAAAAAAGATCAAAAAATCTGTCCTGATCATAATTTTTTTTTGACGACTAATCCCTTGTTGTTGTTTTCAAAATAAACCGTTCCATTGATCTCAATTTTTTAAAAAAATAAACCAACCGAAATCACATAAATCGGAATGATCCTTTTAAAATTCATTTGCGTACCTCAACATTTTAGTTTTTTCTACCACGCAGTAGTGAGTAAAATGTTTGTTTTTTGATTTGTTAAGCAGTTTTAGCACAAGTTTTGTTTTCTGTTGCTGCTATCGCATCACTTATAGTAGCACTTGAAGTAAAAATTCAATTCTTATAGTGCCAGCAATAAAATCATCTAGCAGTATTCTTATTGAATTAGATTTTTGTGATGCTTAAAAGAAATTTGTGTTCATTTTTGTTGACAGTGAATTGACACAAAGGAAAAGTAAATGCTCTTTTTTTTGGTTTTTAACAATTTAGTTACGTATTTCAAAGCGTATTTGTTAAATATGTTTAATTAAAAACACAAAAAGCTATGGCAAAGAAAGCTAAAAAGGCAGCTAAGAAAAAAGCTGCAAAGAAAAGACCTGCTAAGAAAGCAACTAAGAAGAAAGCCGCTAAGAAGAAAGCCACTAAAAAGAAGGCTACTAAGAAGAAGGCTACCAAGAAAAAAGCAACTAAGAAAAAAGCTGCTAAAAGAAAGAGATAGTTTACATCTCTATCAAACAAAAAAGGTTAGCAATGTGCTAACCTTTTTTGTTTTGTGGAGCCGCAGAGAATCGAACTCTGGTCCAGAGAAGATAAATACGTAGATTCTACATGCTTAGTTAACTTTAATTGTCGGGAGCAGCAAGGCAGTTAACGACCTCAACTTCTCCTTAGTCACTGTGTCTTATCCACGATTAGTAACCTCACGCAGAGCAGTTCCGACAAACGACACCGCATATACACTACCCGCAGAACAAAGGCAATGAGCGATGTTGGCCTCTCCGATCTTATCGGAGACAAACTCATCTAACGTATCGTCAGATTAAGCAGCCAAGGCGTAGTTAGACTCGCCAAGTATGGTTGTAGGACTATCTTTTAAGGCTCTCATCCCATGAGCCTGCATGCTGGCATACGTACTCACACATCCTGTCAAAACCGGTCGGCCCCATTTATTTAATGAGTAATGGTTTTAATTCAGCGTACAGCCACTATCAAAGAACGTAATCTAACTACAAAGATAGACGTTAATTAGTTCATTTAATAAAGCGACTAATCACTGTTCAAATTTTTTGCCGAGGGCAGATACAGCCCCTACATTAAAAAATCCTACTGCGGGCTGACCTCCGGTGGTTTTATTAAAGATGTTAGTTGAAACATTGGATAATGGCGTTGCAAATAATTCAGAAAACCCTCCCGGTCTGTTGGTTTGGATGGCTACTTCATTTAAGAAATTAAATGCCTGCAATGAAATGGAATGAATTTCAACGTAAACCGAATCACCTGGAAAATAAGGTGAAAGAGGTTCATCATTATCGTCCTGTTCAAATGGATTGATCCCTTGGCGAATGGGTGTAATAAAAGTTACCCCGTCAAAATTTCCTCCAGCTGAAAACCCAGCGTCATAGGCCAGGTTCAACTCAGTTGGCTTGTTCAGCAAAACACCATTCTTCCAGGCCTTAATCCTATAGGTGTCGTTGGGTCCTTTGAAATCAGTAGCCCAAAATTCTGCGAGATAAGAATCAGGCTGAAATGCATTTTCAGGCTCAAAGGTAAATGTTATGCTATCAATGACTGGTACCCGGCCCATTTTAGAGACAGCATAATATGACTCTCCGCCAATTTGTGCATTCAACGTATACGTACGACCTACTGATCCCATGACCTCACTACCAGAAGGTGTCCACACGTAGCTACCGGCTTTTGCAGGATCTTCGGTAAACAAATAAACGCTTCCCAAATCATCAACCACCGATACACTTGCGCCAGATACTCCCGGAGGCAAAGTATTATCAAAATATGCTTGCGTTTCCGTGATGGTGATAACCTGCTTACCGGGCTTATCAGTAACCCATGCGTCAATTACTACAATGCTATTCGCCTGCTCCAGATCAGGTGAAATTTCATCTTCACATGATATGAATAAGCCCGCCAGGGCAAGCGTTAAAAACAAAGGGATATAAAATCGTTTCATCTTATTCATCTAAAGCTTTTAAAACTTGAAGTTGTACGAAATTGATGGCACTACTGTTCCAACAATTGAAAGCTGTATCGCCTGCGAATTGATAGGTGTACCTTGCGGCACTCTTTCATCTCGCTGCGAAAAATAGATCGAAAATGGATTTTTTCTTCCATATACATTGTACAAAGAAAACACCCAATAATCACTGTTCTTTCTCTCCTTCCCTCTTCTTACCTTTTTCCCTTCCAATCGAAGAGAAATATCCAGTCGGTTATAGCTTGGAAGTCGGACATTGCTCCTCGACTCGTTGACATTATAGGGAATGAGTATGTCCTGTATTACAAATCGCGATGTGGGAAAGGTAGTGGGAGTACCACTCACAAACACAAAGTCGGACGACACGGACCAGCGTTCGTTGATATCGTAGAAAGCAGCTACTTTAAAATTATGCGTCTGGTCAAATCTGGTAGGATACCATTCTCCTCGATTGATTCCATTTACCTTCAATTCCGTTCTTCCCAGTGTATAACTCACCCAACCGCTCAGTCGCCCCGTTTTTTTCTGAAAATACGTTTCTAACCCATAAGCACGCCCTATACCACTTAACAGATCCCCCTCTATGTATTCGTTGATTAATAGATCAGCGCCATCAATGTAGTCGATTTGATTCTCCGTAGCCCGGTAATAACCTTCCACAGAAATCTCATAGTCTCGCTGCGCACCCAAATCTTTAAAGTATCCTAATGTAAACTGATGACCTATCTCCGGTTCTATCATTCTGGAGCTTGGAGCCCACACATCCAGCGGATTCGAAGCCGTAGTATTGGAAATCAAATGCAGGTATTGAGCCATTCTGTTGTAACTGCCTTTAATGGCACTTGTAGGTGTAGACTGAATTTTGAAAGAAGCTCGAGGCTCCCAATTGTTGTAGTCAACAATTGATTCCCCGCTTTTAAATTCAGTTATCCCAACTGGAGATCTGCGTATTCCGGCTGTTGTATCATTATACTGGAAAACCTTTCCCGGTCCAAAGGATTGAAAATGTGAGAATCTTAAACCATACTCAACCGATAACACATTATTAATCGTCTGGCGGTTTCCTATATAAAGTGCCGTTTCCAGGTTATACTTTCTGTCCAAACTCACATCAATAGCAGCACCATTTGAAATACCTACCGCATTGGCTGGTTCAAAGGTGTAGTAAATAGCCTCTCCGCCAAAATCCAATTCATTGTTACTGTTGATGAAGTAGGTAAATTGTGGTTTCAAAATAAAATTGGAAATAGAAGAATCCCAATTGAACCGATCCAGGTTATCATCCCCAAACTGAAGCTTATAGTCATAGTTGCTATAAACAAAAGTTAGGTTAGAGAATAGTCTTTCATTAAACAAATGGTTCCACCGAAGTGTGCCAGTGGTATTTCCCCAACTGAATCCCTGATTGGCATCAAATAAGAAAACATCGCGACCAAAATATCCGGAGGCATACAATTTGTTTTTGCGGTTAATTGTGTAATTCGTCTTAAGAGTTAAATCATAAAAATTAAGCGCACCTCCGTCTTTTAGTAAAGGAACAAACGGACGGGCAATCACATCAATATAAGACCTTCTGGCGGCTACAATGAAAGAGGCTTTATCTTTGATAATAGGTGCCTCAATGGCAAGTCGGCTGAAAAGTGAACCAATTCCACCATTGGCTTCAAAATTTTTACTATTACCCTCCTTCATGCGCACATCCAATAAAGAGGCAAGTCTGCCCCCAAACCTGGAGGGAATGGCTCCTTTATACAATTTTGTATCCTTAACAGCATCAGGATTAAATACAGAGAAAAATCCAAACAAATGAGAAGAGTTGTATACGGGTGCCTCATCAAGCAATACAAGATTTTGCCCCACACTGCCTCCCCTAACGTTGAACCCAGAAGCTCCTTCTCCTACCGTACTCACCCCCGGCAATAGTAATAGGCTTCTGAATACATCTGCTTCACCTAAAAAAGTGGGCACCTTTAATATGGTACGGATGTCCAGTTTATTGGTGCTCATCTCCATATTCTCCACATTGGCTTGCTCCAGGTCAGCAGTTATCACAATTTCCTCCAGCTCTTCGCTTTCCATAACCAGATCTATATTGATCTCTGTGTTTCTGCTCAAATCGACATTTTGCGATACGGTAGTATAGCCAACGTAACTATAATTGACAGTATAGCTTCCAGGCTCCAGCGTAATGGAATAAAAGCCATACACATTAGTGATTACACCATTGCTAATTTCTTTTACATAAACTGTAGCTCCGATGAGCGCCTCCCCATTAGAAGCATCTTTTACATAACCATTAATGGTCAATTTATTCTGAGCTTGCAAGAATTGTGGAGCCAGAATCAATAATAGCAGGACAATAATGAGTTGTTTCATGGAAAAAGTGAATCTTCTTCTATATCGCAACAAGCGATAAATTGTTTCGTTTTACCTGTTATTTAATTATTAATCAGGCTAAGGGGTTACTGAGAGGGGACTTTGTTGAGAATGAATCAATTCCTTTAGCCCCACTTTTTCAATAATAAGATAATCGCGCTTGGAGAGCGACTGCATTGCCACCATCTCTGCCAGATAGCCCGTAAGAAAGAGCTGCACCCCAATCACTACGGCTACCAACGCCAAATAGAAAATGGGCTGATCTGTAATATCTCTTTTAAGTGGAATCTGTGAAATAAACAGAGAATCTATCTTATCATAAAAAATTTTGCCTGTGAAGATGAATCCAAAAAGAAACGAAACTATACCAAGACTACCAAAAAAGTGCATGGGGTTACGTCTGAATTTCCCCACGAACATAATGGACAACAAATCAAGAAATCCCTTTACAAATCTTTCCCAGCCAAATTTGGTGATGCCATATTTACGCTCTCTGTGTTCTACTACTTTCTCTCCAATCCTGGTAAAACCCGCCCACTTGGCAATCACAGGAATATACCTGTGCATTTCACCATACACGCTAATATTCTTTACTACTACCGACTTGTATGCTTTCAATCCACAGTTAAAATCATGCAGTTTTATTCCCGACATCACCCTGGTGATGTAATTGAAAAACTTGGAAGGAATGGTTTTAGAGATCGGATCGTGTCTTTTCTTTTTCCATCCAGACACCAAATCATAGCCATCCACAGTAATCATTTTGTACAGCTGAGGAATTTCATCTGGACTATCCTGTAAGTCTGCGTCCATTGTAATCACTACTTCCCCTTTGGATGCCTTAAAGCCAGTATGCAGGGCTGCCGATTTGCCAAAGTTGCGATTGAACTTGATGCCTTTAAAGGCAGGGTTCATCATATTAGCCTTGATGATTTCCTTCCAGGTATTGTCAGTGCTACCATCATCAATAAACAAAACTTCATAGGAAAGACCAGCCTTGTCCATCACGCGCACAATCCACTGGCATAACTCGGAGAGAGATTCTTCCTCGTCTTTAGCTGGAATTACAATAGAAACATTCAGTTCTTCTTCCATTTAAAATGGTGCCTCAGGATTATTCTTTTTGGTAAAAATTGTAATGACAAGAGCCATAAGCATAGTAAAAAACAATCCGCCAACAACTCCAATTACCCAAAATAGTTTGCGGGTCCACTCCAGTGAAGTTTCAATTATGCTCTCAGGTGCTCCATTGGCAATCATATCATCTTCCTGTTGCAGCATAAACATTTCAAAAGGACCATTGTCTATAAAAGAGGTATAACTGTATGAGAATAATACAGAAATTGGCACGGACACCAAGGCTATCCAAAAAGCTACTCCCATGCCTTGACCATAACTCATAAATCCATCCCCTTCATCTTTGAATTTTTTTTGCGCAAGAAATATGGCCGCCACAGTCACTCCTGTACCTACCCAGTTCCATACACCTTTAAAGGGGTTGGCACCCATCACGGCTGGTATTAAAAACAAAACTATCGAAACAACTGCCAGTATGGCTCCATATTGAAAGCCAACGCTTCTGGTGCTCGGGGCTACAAATTCCTCATTATTTTCCATGAAATCTAAGGGTTAGGTTTTGGGCTGCCTTCTCAAAATTACTGATATTATTATGCTTAAAAAAAAGCTGATTATAAACGATTGCACAAAATACCTGGACGCCAAAAAATAGGCATCAGCCTGTTTTAATGACTCAATACCTGCATTATAAACATCTCTTCCAATTCTATCAATATCCTCATCCGAAAAGGCCTTCACCTGCTCCAATGAAAGATTAATGTAGGACTGAACAAATTCAGGGGTATTGACAGCAAACAGGTATAATGCGGAACTGGCGATAACTCCAAAAACAAGGGTGATCAAAAAAGTACCTACCATCCCCTGCCAGAATTGTAAAATGCCCTGAAAGTAATAATCCCTTAACTCCTTAAGTGCAAAGACAAAGACGATCGCAAATAATACTATCCGAAAATCAACGAAAACAGGAATTACAAAAGGATGATGATTGGTATAATAGAGCACTAGAAGAAGTACGAACCCGAGGGCACCGGTTGCTAATCCATAGCGCAGTGGCACCCGCACAAGCGCAGGCCATTTAGAAAAATTAAGCATCCATCCAAACCTTTGAATTGTTAAACACCGCTTTTGCTTTTCCCTTTAGCTCTTTCCCCAGCCAGGGAGAATTTTTCGACTTTGAATAATTTTGCTCTTCACGGAAAACCCATTTTGCTGATGGATCAAAAAGTGTAAGGTTTGCCACTTCATCCTTTTCAATGGCAGGAACTTCAAGTCTTAAAAGACTGCGTGGGGCGGTAGTAACTTTTTGCAGGAGTGTATGTATGTCTACCGACTCTGAAAGTTTAGACATCTGTGACGCGAAAGTTTGTAAGTTGATGATTCCAAAATCCGCATGATCAAATTCCAACACTTTGCTTTCTGTGTCTTGCGGTAAATGTCCGGAGGTGATCACATCTATAGTGCCATCTTTAAGTCCTGTGATTAATGCACTTAAGTCCGCTTTTTCCCGAAGCGGTGGGTTTACCTTATAATTGGTGTCAAAGTCTTCAAGCAACGAATCATCCAGCAAAGCCTGATAAGCCGCAATGTCGCACGTGAGCTGAAGTTTTTTCTTCTTGGCCATACGAATAAAGTCAAGAGACTTTGGAGAGCTCAATCTTGAAAAATGGAGTCTGCCGCCCGCATAATTCAGCAATTCGATGTCTCTGTTCACTGCCAGATCCTCGGCAATTTTGGGCATACCTTTAAGCCCCAGCAACGTACTGTTATGCCCTTCATTCATCTGACCAAACATATTAAGCCAAATGTCTTCAGGGTGGTTGACGAGTAGTCCATCAAATTTTTGAAGGTATTGCAACGATTTCAAAAGAATGTCAGTATTCCAAACTGGTTTCAAGCCATCAGTAAATGCTACTGCACCGGCAGCATTCAAGTCAATCATTTCGGTTAGCTCTTCACCTGCATTTTTTAAAGTAACAGCCCCCATAGGATGAATTTGTACCAGTCGGCTACTGTTTCCTTTGGTGATGTAATTCACTTCATTTTTGCTTTGAACGCAAGGTGACGTATTGGGAAGCATCACAATCTCCGTGAATCCACCTGCGGCTGCAGCCTTTGCTGCCGATACCAGATCCTCCTTAAATTCTAGCCCGGGATCACCTATAAAAGTACCCATGTCAACCCAACCGGCAGAAAGTATCATGCCCTCTGCATCGATCACCTTATCTGCCTCTGCCTTTTTTGAACTGATGTCAATAATTTTCCCGTTCTGAATGAGCACATTTTTTGTTTTGGTATGATGCGCTGAACTAGGATCACTTATAGTAGCAGATTGTATGAGTATCTTCATTCTGATAATTGGGTTTGGTCAGGACGTAATGCGATTCTCACTAATATTTACTTTAGAAAACGAATCAATAAAACTTCCGCCAAAAGAAAGAGCAAGGATAGAATCAAAGCATATTTCCATAATGGCGTTCCCAAATATCTCTCTTTTATTTCGTTGCTGAAACTTTCAAGACTTGTGCTTTGAAACATATTGACATGGTTACCCCCTCCAAACAGAGTATTGATCTCGTCAGGACTAAATTGAGTCAAATCCGATTCTCTTTTATCCAGATTTACGGCTAAAAGATTAAGGGTATCTTGCTTGTATTGAACAGTATAAAACCCTGAATTCATTGAAAATTTAGGCATTTCAAGAAAAAATTGATCACCTACACGCCTTTGAGGGGGTACGATTTCCTGGCTTCCCACCAGACGAATAGGCTCTTCTCCATATATACTGTCGGCCCGAACAGTGATTAAAGCATTGGCAAGGGTATAATAATGATTTTGCTGGTTTCTTTTGGATGCAGCCGCTATCCTGTACATAACCGGCACAAAAAGGGCATGATTATAGAAATTGGTATAGTTGCGTTGCAGCGGGCTGGACAAAACAAATGTCTTTCCATTTTGGGACAAAAAGGGTTTGCCGTTTCTAAATTTAAGAATTGCTGATCTGTCTGTACCCCAGTCTAAAAGAGGAACAGCACTCGGCATTTCCATAGCTGGCGATCTTTCTTCAAATACATTCTCAAAAAAGGGATTTTGAAAATCAGGGCGATCCAGTTCAGCCATTTCCGCTGAAGTTGCCAATGTAATATTAGAAAACGGCACCAAACTTTTATAGGAGCTCAGTTCAGGACGTTCGCTCGGTATAATAAGCATAGCACCCAGATTGTTCAGGTTCGATGCGATGGTGGCAGCAAGGGATGCATCAATGGAACTCAGTCCGTTTAACACAATGAGGTCTGCTTGTGAGAGCAAACCATAATCCACGTTGTCAGCCAAAAAGCCCCTGTAACTAAAGAGCTGCCTATTACCAAAAACTCGTTCAACAAAGGCATTATCTTTATTTCCTTTTATTTCAACCACCCTAATGGTCTCTGTAAAGTTGAGTGTAAAATAAAATTCATTATCGAAGCTGATAGGGAAATCCGTGAAACTAATTTTGGCAGCGTTCAATCCCTTCAATCCCGAAACCAAATCAAAACTTGCTTCAGTGTAACTATTTGGATCCAGGTCAAGAGAAACTGCTCCTGTTTGAATATTGTTCATTACCAATTTCACAACAAGTCCTTCAACTTGTTTTGAACCCACATTCCTCAATCGAATTTTAATGGTATTTTTCTCTCCTCCAATTACAAATGGATTTTCGAGATATACCGTGTCTACAAATATGTTGGAGGATTGCCCAAAGGCAACTGGCACCAAGTGCCATTGGCTGGAGGGGTCTGCTTCAAAACCTCCGCTAAGTCCTGAGGTAGATTCTTGAAAATCAGAAATCCAAAATATATCAGTACCATTCTTATCTCCTCCTATTCGGTCGTTTACCTCCTCTACAGTTCTGGACACTGCTGAAAGGCGAACCTGAGTAAGTAAATCTAGAATTTCGGTCTGGGTTTTGAATGAATTGGAGAAAGGCGCAAAATCATTGGTTATCAATTTATATCTCGTATCTGGCGGAAACAGATCGACAATCTCCCGAATGAATCCCGTACCCGCATCCAACGCACGGGTTTTTTCCCCAACCTGTGCCGACATGCTAAAGGAATTATCCAGATATAAAACGATGTTTCTAGCTGCTGTCACCTGCTCCTTGGCAGGTAAAAATGGCTGGGCAAATGCTAATACAAGAAATAAGATAAACAGCAATCGGGATGCAAGCACCAGGTATTGCTTCAACTTTCTCTTTTGGGTGGTTTCTTCTTTAATCTGTTTGAGCAGACGATTATTAGAGAAGTAGACGCGGGTAGTTTTTCGGAAATTAAATAGATGAATGATTATGGGTATCGAAAGCGCGCTAAGAGCCCAAAGAAACTGAGGAAATGCAAAATTCATTAGGGTCAAAAGTAAAGAAATTACACTTGAATAACGGGTAATTTAGGAATGAGTTCGGCCCTTTCATGCCCCAGCAGACGGTATCTTAAACAGTCGGATAAATATTTACATGACAGGCAATAGCGTAGGTGTTTCCGGTATTGCATCAAACAAAAAAGCCCAGCTCATTTTCGAGCCAGGCTTTTTTTTGAGAAACAGCGTGCTTTAAGCAGACTTCTTGTTTCCCAACATTACGAAGTCATTGACATTGATCTCTGTGAAGAACTTCTTCTCACCCTTGTCCGTTTCGTAAATGCGGTGAACCAGTTTACCTTCTACGGCTACCTCGGCACCTTTCTTAAGGTATTTCTCCGCTACACCTGCGAGCTTTCCCCAGATCACCACGTTGTGCCACTGGGTATCCTCCACCTTTTCACCCTTATTGTTTTTATAGGTGTCTGTGGTAGCGATGGAAAAAGCTGCTTTCTTTTTGTCGCCATACTCTTTTACTTCTGGATCCTTGCCCAAACGACCGATTAGCTGCACGCTGTTTCTTAAACTTTTCATGATTGTAGAATTTAATTGTTATTTTCTTTATCCCCCGACCCTCGGAGAGATGTCAGCCGATGTTATTGTCGATTGACAATGCAAAGGTGTAGGAGCAGAAAAGGTTAAGTCGTCTACTATTCGGTTACTTTCGTTTATATCCGTGTGTAAACGTTTGCACACGGATAAAAAGCACTAAATAGGCCAAAAAAGAGGTGTTAGTAGCCAATCCTGAATAAGCAGAAATAAAAAATCATCAGCGCAAATTCCCGTTCAGTGGCCAAATCAACCAGGGTTTTATCCTTGAATTCTCTCCAATTTTTTGACAGAGAAGCTCCTTCTCAAATCCATTGAGATATATTTTAAGAAAAATGGGATAATCTAAATCTATTAAGCTTTCAATCATGCTTATTGATCTACAGTAAAAGGAGATACTCTGCCTCCCCCCAGAAGACCCCTCTAAAATTGACTTTGAAAAATCCCGCATATAATGGCGCAAAAAAAATCTTAAGTTTATATTCGTTCTGACTAGGGAACCTTCAAAAACATGGAACTGACCCCTGAAAAATCATGTGCAGAATGCGGTAGCAAAATTACCGGAAGGGCTGACAAAAAATTCTGTTCAGACCAGTGCCGCGTTGCCTATAACAACAGAACCCGAGGCGAAAAAACCAATTACGTACGCAACGTAAATAACATCCTGAATAAGAACCGTAGAATTCTTGAGGAACTCAATCCAACCGGAAAAACCAAAGTAAGCCGCAACAAGTTAAGTCTTAAGGGGTTTGATTTCGGCTACCATACCGACACCTACCGCACAAAAGATGGTGGTTATTACCGATATTGTTACGAACAGGGGTACCTTGAACTGGATTCCAAAACAGTTTTGGTGGTTAAGAAAGAAGTTAAATAGATCGTTATGAGTACATGGTCACTGGAGGGAAAAAAGGCATTGATTACAGGAGGTTCGAAAGGTATCGGATTGGCCATTGTAGAGGAATTTGTGCACCTGGGAGCAGAAGTAGTCATTGTAGCCCGAAATGAAAGAGACCTCTCAGGAACGATTCAAATGCTGCAACAGCGAGGATTCAAGGTGGAAGGTATTGCCGGAGACATCGCAGAAGGTTCTTTTAGAACAAAGCTTGTCAGTCAGGTTCAAACTAGCTTTGGAAAACTGGATATCCTGGTCAACAACGTAGGCACCAATGTGAGAAAGAAATTGATTGAATATTCAGAGGAGGAGTACAGAAAGCTTTTCGAGTCCAACCTTTTTAGCCTTACAGAAATGGCGCGTCTCTGCTACCCAATGCTCAAAAAGTCGGGTAAAGCCAGTATGATCAACATTGCCTCTGTTGCAGGCTCTGTGGACGTGCAAAGCGGTCCGCCCTATGGCATGACCAAGGCTGCCATCATTCAACTGACAAAACACCTGGCGGTAGAGTGGGCGCTGGATAATATAAGGGTTAATGCAGTGTCACCCTGGTACATTGAAACTCCGCTTACGCAACCCGTACTTTCCAATCCCGAACGGTTGAAAAAAATTATTGACAGAACCCCCATGCAACGGGTAGGCCAACCTGAAGAAATCGCGAGTCTTGTCGCCTACTTGGCCATGGACAAAGCCAGTTATATTTCAGGCCAAAATATCAATGTTGACGGAGGCATGATGGCAAATGGCTTGTAAAAAAGCAATGTCAGATGTCCGATTTTTTCAATTTCAGATAGGCGAGGTAATTGAAAACAAATGTCCAACCCGCTACCACCAGCACAGAAGTGATGCTCACATAGTCCTGAATTTCCCTAAACACATATCGTGGAAACGGTAATGGAATAAGATTACTTATGGATTCCATCGGGAAATAAGGAATTAGCCATGGTACATAGTCGTCCACATTGGCTCTTATAATGGCTTCAATCATTTGGGAAAGCACCAGAATTACAATGGTGAGTCCGGATCGTTGTATTACCATTCCCAACAACAAGGCAAATGACAAGAATGCAAATACTTCCAGAAAATAAGCTCCAAAGAATTCAAGATCCATCACCAAATCTGTAAACACAATTGTGGGGCTGTAAACAAGCCCTGTTACCAGAGCAATCACAAACACCATGAGCATGCTCATGAGGCTGAGCAATATATTCGTAAGCACCTTTGAAATAATAAACTGCTTTCTACTCAACCCATCAATGATATTTTGTCTTACAGTACGATAAGTAAATTCATTGGTAATGCTGATAACAACCATAAAAGCCAAAATGGCTTTGAAAAACCCACTTACATATGTGATGTTCTGCCATACGTCAGGAAAGTGATAGAATGGAATTCTTGTAATGTTAATTTCAGTTCCAAAGCTAGCTCCCATGCGCACCAGCCACTTCAAAAACTCCATTCCACTTGCAGTAGTCATTCCAAGTGTAAAGAAATACAAACCACACACTACCCAAAATGTGCGGTAGCTGGTCATCTTCTTCAGATCAATTTTTAATAGGTGCAGCATTATTTCGACTCAGCTAAAATTTCCAAAAATTGTTTCTCCAGACTTTTCTTTTTGGTTACCAGGTGGGATGCAATAATTCCTTTTTCAAATAAAAATCTGTTCAAATCCTTACTTTTAACTCCATCGGTTAAAGTCACTTCAAAGTAACCATTCTCCCGAAGCACACTGCTTGACCCCTGAAAAGAACTTAATGCATCTGTTAAGTCTACATCTGCCTTTACTTCTACAGTTTCTGCCCCTTTACTCACATCCTCAACAGGTCCGCTATAAACCATGTTTCCCTTTTTCAACACCGCAAAGTGAGTGCATACCTTTTGTACTTCGTCAAGTAAATGACTGGCTAAAATTATCGTTCTTCCATCAGAGGCTATTTTCTTTATCAATTCCCTGATTTCTGCTATACCCATTGGATCCAAACCATTGGTCGGTTCATCCAAGATCAAAACTTGTGGATCATTGAGCAAAGCAGAGGCAATCGCCAGTCTTTGTTTCATCCCCAGAGAATAGGTTCTGTATTTATCATCTTTCCGATCACTCAACTCAACCAGGCGCAAAACATCAGCAATTTGTGCCTCATTTGCTCCCTTGATCATAGCAGTCAATTCCAGGTTCTTTTGCCCTGTTAAATAAGGATAGAAAATGGGATGTTCTAAGACAGCACCTATTTTCTTGCGTGTATGATGCGTAGCCTCCTCCCCAAACCATTTAAAACTTCCTGAAGTGGGATTAACAACATTCATCAGCATACCTAGTGTTGTTGTTTTTCCACTTCCATTAGGACCGAGCATTCCAAAGACCTGTCCGGCACCCACTTGTAGGTTCATATTGTTCACCGCACAAAGTCGCCCAAAATTCTTGGTAAGATTCTCTATTTTCAGAACTGGATTCAATAATTCAATATTTAGTTTTTATCTATACTCCTTTGACGATCCCTTGATTCATGATCATCAGAAAAGGTTTTAATTAATTTTCCGATCTCAGCACTATTATCGATTGTTTTAAAAAGTTTACTCACCTTATTCAACTCTACTCTTCCAAGGATATCCAATACATAAAGATCCGTTGAATCATTTACCAGAATGATCATTCCCTTGGTGATCCCGCTTTTCTCTTTTAAATAAACATCAAAATTCTTTCCTTCAAAACGACTGGTCATAATTTCCTCATAACTCTCCCCTTTGTAGTCATTTACAAGTTTTTTATAATCAGACGCTCCAAAGTTTCCTGATACTTTATCCACCACAAGAAATTTCATTTTTTCAATGTCCTTAATCAAATCATCAAACTCCCTGTTTTCAGATTGATTAAGCATGCGCAGAGTATTTTTATAGAAATATAAACTGAGTGCATTTTCAAACCGCTTGTTTAGGGCAATGGTGGTTTCCGTTTGTGCTTTAGCCTGCTGCGGATAAGTCCACATCACAAAACAAACCACGAATAAAACGACATATCTCATCATAATCGCAATTTTTTAAAAATCGAAGGACTAACTAAACATTAGTCCTTCTTTATTTTTTTGATCTAATTCTTTTGCTCTCGTTTATTGTCTTTTAAACGTTCCAGATCCTTAAGGCCATCAACATCCATTTTCTTACCAATTTTTGAAATCTGCTTCAAATCGATTTCACCGAAAATAGTTAAGAGCATAAATTCATTACCCCCTCCAGCTATCATTACCAGCTCATTGATTTTGCCAGCCTTTTCACTTATGAAGAAACGCATGTCCTTTTCCTTATCACGAACGTACATCAGCTCTTCATACTGCCCTTTTGGTAGCATCTTGTTTGCTTCATTGTACAGATCTCGTGCGTTTCTTGCGTCCTCCTTGGCGAGTATCTTTAGCCCTTTTAACTTGCTGATCGCATTAAGCACCTCCTGATCATCTTTGTCCTCCAATTCCATGTTTGTAAATAAGCCAAACATCTTACTGGATATAGTTACCTGGCTAAAGGTATCATCGCTTTGATATTTACTGAAAAAGCTAGACACTGCTTCACCCTGTGCAAATGCACCAACCACAACAAGTAACATCGCTCCAAATAATATTATCTTTTTCATTCTTAATTAATTTTTACTGTTAATACTTTTTTTAAATGTCAGTTTCCTCTAAATCATTCTTTGTTTTTCCTTTCTGAATGATCTGTTCTGCCTCGTTAAATACACTAATCTTACCGGCTTCCTGCTTGGCTTTCCCGAACGTCTTCGAGATCATCATCAGGGCTTTTTTCGTTTCCTCAAAGGCCAATTGAGGATCGCTGTAAGTATCCACTACTTCTTCGGGATAAGACTTTCTGACCTCTTGTCTCACCAGGTAAGTAGCCGCCACCAAAACCAAAACCCCTGCTGCAATCTTGGCAGAAGTAAAAAACATTTTTACCATCTTCCCATTATCAGCGGACCTGGTTTTCATGGTAGGATGGACAACAACCTTCTTGAGTTCAATTTTCTTTTGAGATTCAAAATACCTGAATAATGCAGCAGTATCTTTCAACTCATCGGGAACGGTCTCCGTGTTAAAATAAGATCTTAACTCGTGTTCCTCTTCCAACGTGGTTTCACAATTCCAGTACCTTTCCAGTAATTCCTTTATTTTAGAGTCCATAAGCGTTGATCTTTAACAATTTTTCCCTCACTGCACTGCGTGCTCTGAATAAACTTACTTTCACCTGATTCAGATCTATCTCCAAAATCTCGCCAATTTCATTGTAACTGTATCCCTCCACATCACGAAGATGAATCACCTGACGCTGCTTTTCGGGTAATGAGGCGATTAGTTGATTTACCTGTTGCATACTTTCTGATATTTCCGCTTTATCATGTGGTGATAATCCTTCCTGCTTAACTTCAAAACCAACATCCATTGAATCGGTAGCCTTTCTATGCTGTGCCCTGATTCGATCCAGCGAAAGATTTTTTGTCAATCGCATGCACCAGGCTTCCCAATTATTAATCTGATCCATGGATGCCCTTCCGTTCCAAACTTTAATGAGCACATCCTGAACAACATCTTCGGCTTCTTCTGTATTGCCTAATAGCCTAAATGCAAACCTAAAAAGCTTGTTTTTAGAAGGTAATACCCGGTTTTCAAAAGCTTTCAGATCCATCGTTCAAAAGCAAGACGCTGTAGTTTATAGAATGTTACTTTTAATATAACTTTTTTTGTTTGTTCAATAAGAGTACTCCAGAATAGTTCGGCTAACTTATACCTCAATTAAAACCTTTAGAATGAAGGAACAGGACGAGAAAATAATAGTATATCAAACTTACGATAATTCTATACAGGCAAGTCTTGTAAAAACAAAACTGGATGCCTATGGAATCCCCTGTTTTTTAAGCGAAGAAAACTTCGGCAGTATATTCCCCTTTAAAAATCAGTCATTCGGAGGGGTGCGTTTACATATTTTTGAAACTGATAAACTACGCGTTGAAGAAATTTTAATCTCTTCAGATTAAGTTTTCAATACAGTAAATTCAACCCTGCGATTATTTGCCCTGCCTTCTTCCGTATCGTTGCTATCTATAGGTCTTTCTTCCCCATAACCATGTGCAGACAATCTGTAGCTTTCAATTCCCTGGCTGATCAAATAGTCTACAACTGATTGAGATCTGCCCTGTGATAAATTCAAATTGTAATCATCGGATCCCTTACTGTCTGTATGACCCGCGATTTCTATTTCTACAGAAGGGTTTTGCTTCAGCAAGTCAACTACTTTGTTCAATTCAATAAATGATTCCTTTTTTAGTGTGGTTTTATCAAAATCAAAATAAATGTTCTTTAATCTTACTGTGACACCCACTTCAATTTTCTTCAAATAAAGATCCTTGATAACCGGTGTAACCTCTTCACTCTCCACATAAACGCTATCTGTACTATTCAAATATCCTTCAGCTGAAGCGGTCAACACATACCAACCCAATCCGTTGATGTTTCTTTCGTAGTTGCCTGCTTCGGTATTTACATTAAAATTAGTTTTCCCTTCTTTGAATATTCCATTTACCTTGGCCGCAACAGGCTGATTGGTATTTGAATCAAATACGGTACCTGACAATATCAATTGCTTAGGCACTGGTTTCAAAAAAAGATCTACGGTTATAGTAGTATCATTGTATAAAAGAGGAATAACCACATTTTGTTGTTTAGGAATATAACCCTCTGATGCTGCGGCAATAACTAATTCTTTGGTTTCAGGAATTGTTGATTCGTAGATCGCCCCACTTTTCACCTCTAATTTAATAGCCTCACCTTCCTTAGGTTTTATGGAAACATGTGATGCAATTGGTGTTTGTGTTTTCTCATCATAAATCATTCCATTTACTTTTACTGTAATGTTTTTCGGTAAGAGTATAAAGAGATCTAGATTTCCACCATCAACACGACTATTGGCCCTTGAGGTAAAAACATTACCGCTCGCATCCATTGAAAAATACGCATCTCCGGCTGCCGTGTTAATAGGCGGCCCTAGATTGACAGGCTTGGACCAATTCTTCCAGGTGTCGTCAAGTCGTGTAGCTTTATAAATATCAGAGCCCCCTTGACGGTTTGGGTCTGGTTTGTCGCTAGCGAAATATAAAGTCTTATCATCCGGGCCAATGAAAGGACCAAACATGTCGGAACGATCTGTGATATTTAGTTTTTCTGGTTGCGACCAGAAGCCATCCGGCTGAAGATTGCTGACATATAAATCGCTTCTAATACTTTTGGGCACCTCTGTAAAGTACAGAATCATATGTTTGGCATCTGAAGAAATGGTTGCGCCATTGAATCTCCCCTTCTCCATATCCGCATATCCATTTACGGTTATTTCCTTCCAATTACCGGTTGGGCTTACAATTGAAAAACCTTTTGAGTCTCTTCCCCTACCGCCACGAACAAATAAAGATCCATCCGGTAATACATTAAAAACCTGATTGGATCGATGTTCGTTAAAGGGGGATTTAAGGTGTTCAGGTGCTGACCATTCACCATTTTCGTCCTTGCGCGTCACCCATATGTCCTGACTTCCTTCCTTGCCGTAGGTATTTTCAGGATGGTTTTGAACAAAAAAGTAAAGCGTTTTTCCATCAGGGCTAATTACAGGTGCAGCCTCATGATAGAATGTGTTAACGTGTTTGCCAAGATTAACCAACTCATACCGCTGACTGAATTCCTGAGCGTATAATATTGTTCCCCATAGACAAAATAGAAGTAAAAATAACTTTCTCATTATCACACATTTTGTTCAAAGCTAAAGTTAGCAGATTATCGGCTTAAATACAGCCTGAATCCTGCAAAGGAGATGCCATTAATGCCAGAAAAAGGTTTTTTTAACGCTAAAGTTATGCCCTAACTGGGATAAGAATGCCCCGACCACTCATAATGATAGCTACAACAATAAGTATCAAAGCCAGAGATGACATGATAAAAACCCTCTTATGTTTGGCCTTATCTTGAGTTATTTTTTTTGTTGATGTGCGTGCCAACGTAATAAGCACGATGGCAATAATCATAATAAAACTATGTTCTACGGTCCAATAACGGATAACTGAATCCTTCATGGTATTTGATCCAAAAATTACTGCAGGACTCACAAAATAAAGAACTAAACCCACCAGCAATTGAATGTGAGTGGCAATCATCAACCACAGCGTTAATTTCTCGTCAGACTTTTCAAATGGTTTGTTACTCATTAATCCCACCATCGATTTAGCTATAACAATTACTAGAAGCAGTAAAACAACGTAGCGTAAACTTGAATGGGTATGAAGAAGTCCTGTGTACATTTCTTTATGATTTTGGCCTCAAAAATAAGCCACAGGTTGTACAATATCCTAGTCCTGAGCCATTTAATTATATCATTTGTTGACCAAATACTTGAGCATTCTACATTTACATATTAATTCTATCGCTCCAGATGATTATATTGTCAATAGGCATGATTAGAAGGCTTCTCTTTATTGTGATGATAGCGCTACTTGGCTATGCAACAAAGGGCATTGCACAGCCAGATACCGTGAAGGCTGGATCTTACGTGATCAGTGTTCATGATATCAACTTTCATGAGAAAGAATATACCATCCGGTTTTGGTTGTGGTTCCTCTATTCCAATCCTGACTTTGATTTTGCTACACAGCTGGATATTCCAAACGCAAAAGTTATCGATCCTCCCGAAATTATCTATGACAGTCTTAATGACAAGGCGTGGGTAATCATGAAAATGAAATGTACCATGAAACAGAATTGGGACGTTCGAGACTTCCCATTTGACGAACAACATCTGAAGGTCCAAATTGAAAACACACTTTTCGATAAGAATTCTTTAGTGTTTAAACCTGACGTATCTGGTAGCAATTTTGATCACAAAGAAGCTATTGATGGTTGGTCGATTAAAAATTTTAAAATTACCCAAGGGGACAATGACTATGAAACAGGATTTGGAGATCATGAAAGTGACTACCAATTGTTTTCAGCACTGAAAATAGAAATGAATATTGAAAGGGAGGCCTGGGGGCTCTTCGCAAAGATTTTTATTGGCATGTATATCGCTTTCTTAATTGCCATAATAAGCTTTACGCCTAAACCTTCTGAGTTAGAACCACGTTTTGGTTTGCCGGTGGGTGGTCTGTTTGCCGCAGTGGGTAACAAATACATCATAGACTCACTCCTCCCCGAGTCTTCAGATTTCACCCTTGTGGATACCTTACACGCACTTACCTACTTGGCTATTTTTGGCTGCTTGCTGGTGTCTGCTATCGCATTGAAATACAATGATGACGGAAAAGTTGAAACGAGTTTAAAGATAAACTCCATCGGTGCCAAAATCGTGATAGGTGTCTATATCATAGCCAACCTCTTCTTTGTTGTACTTGCAATTAACGATTAATTTCGATTTTTTGAATCGATAATAATAGTCACAGGACCGTCATTGATTAGTTGCACTTTCATGTCAGCACCAAATTCTCCGCTTTGAATAGGCTTGCCCAGAGCATTTGCCATCTCTTTCAGAAATTCCTCATACCTGGGAATTGCGATATCAGGTTTTGATGCTTTTAGATATGAAGGTCGATTGCCCTTTTTAGTACTTGCATGTAAAGTAAACTGACTTACAACAATAATATCACCTGCAGCATCTTTTACACTTACATTCATCACCCCCTGATCATCATTAAAGATGCGAAGGTTGGCAATCTTACTTGTAAGCCAGTTAATATCCTCGCTATTGTCTGCATCTTCGATACCCAGCAATACCACCAAACCAGATTGAATTGTAGCCTTTACGCTTCCTCCAATTTCTACTGAGGCTTGAGCAACTCGTTGAATAACCGCTATCATCTAAAATTGCTGCATTGACTTGGATTCGTACACAAATATTCCCCGACCATTCTTCCTTGCCATAGCCAGCATGGCCCTTGCTACTTTGGCAGAGTCTATTGCCTTATACTTGCCTGGGATTAAGAACCCAAATAGCTTAAAAAATACTTTTGCCGCCCACTCACCTGAACGTTTCTCAGATCTTGGACCTAATAAAAGCGAAGGCCTGAAAATATGATAGCTTTCGAAACCAACGGACGCTATTGCGCCTTCTACTTCTCCCTTTACTTTGTTATAAAAAACGGAAGAATTGGGATCAGCGCCCAATGCGGATATAAGTAAAAACTGACTGGCACCATTTGCCTTGGATATATTGGCAAGATGAAGGGGATATTCAAAATCTATCTTTCGAAATGCTTCCTGAGTTTTTGCGTTTTTGATAGTAGTACCCAAACAACAAAAAACATCATTGGCTTTTAAAGCAGATGCCAATTCATTTAAATTGCTCCCATCTGACTTTATGATCTCAATCTTACTATGGCTGATGGGCAAAGTGTTTCTTGTCAAGCACTTAACGGTTTCGTAAGAATCGTCATTAACTAATAATTGAAGTAGCTGACTACCAATTAAACCAGTTCCACCTGCCAACAATGCTACCTTCATTTAGTATGATGTTTTAGAATTCTCCCACTGCGAAAATTTATCAAGTTCAGATTGGAGTGAGCTGTATGTCCAAACTAAAACACTGAAATCATCTACAAGTCCAGAAAAAGGTATAATGTCAGGAATTACATCAGCAGGATTAACAAAATATACAATAGCGGCTACAATACTTAATGCTGACTTCCACGGTAACGTACGATATTCACCGATAACAAAAGCGCTTATCAACCGGCTCATCAATTGCATTTTCTCTTTTGCTTCTGCCGCCAGTTTTCTTTTATCTTCAATGCTGCTTAGCTTTTTTGCAGCTTGTTGAAGTAAGGAAATCAATCGAAAGCGGTTGGACAAATTCGAATTGGCTATTGTCTTTGCACTGCTAAATATCGAGCTACTTATGAATGAATAAGACTTCATCGCTAAAATATTTGTTGAATTTCTTTTTTTAGTTCAGACATAGCATGATTGATTGGCTCTACTTTTTTATCTACAGCAACCTGAAAAATATGTCTGGCCAAATCTATTCCTGTGGCCCCTTCTTTCATGGCCCCCGCTGCTTCATTGATTTGAATAACCAGATCTTCCTTTGCATTCCTAATCATATCCCAAAGACCTTCACTCATGTACACTTGCTGCGACACATTGTGATTGTATTCATTTCGAATTTCATCTAAAAGGATTTTTTGAAAATCCCGGGCTGAATAAGTAGGGTTGTTGAGCCTAACCAAAAGATTTTGGGGAGAAATTCTCTCCAGAAAAAGCGTCATTCTCTCGTAGGCCTGGAGCCTGGCAGGAAGTATCGTTTCTATACTTCTCCCTCTCACTTCAAGCCTTTTCATTTCCAACTCCTTATTAATAAACGCCCTTACCATAAGATAAACAGCGTATAGTACTACAGAAGCCGGCAGCAATATTTTTCCAAACTCAATCAGTGCATTCATAGAATTATTTATCTCAATTGAATGTTTAAAATTAAGCTATTTTAGCACCAAAGTTACCCGTACAATGACTTAAAAGTCAACATTGGCCACTTTCCAATATGTCAAATTCATTCATTCCAGTCACCTTAACAAAAAAAGCTGCCGAGGAAGTTCGGAAAATAATCAATACGAAAAATATCCCTGCCGACTATTGTCTGCGCATAGGCATCAGAGGGGCCGGCTGCGGTGGAGCAGCCATGATGATTGGCTTTGACAAACAAAAAGAGTCCGATTTACACTATCAGATTGAGGGAATTGACGTGGTAGTCGACAAAAAACATACCATGTATGTAATTGGCAAAGAGGTTGACTTCCATGAAGGCGCTGATGCACGCGGCTTCATGTTTGTAGATGTTTAAGGATTTCCATTCCGTTGAAGATCTACCGAAACCTTGGCTTTCCTGCATACTCCACCTATTGGCGGATTGAATTTTGAAATGGTTATTTCAGCCTTCATGGCCGCGGTAAATGAATCCAATATTTTTTCAGCGATGGTATGCGCTACCGACTCTAATAGTTTAGAGGGCTTCTCCATCTCGGCTTTCACGATCGCATATATGTCTTCATAATTGATTGTGCCCGAAAGTTCATCATGAAATGCCGCCTCATCAAAAATTGTATCCACCGAAATGTCCACTTCAAACTTATTGCCCGAAGATCTCTCTTCAGGATAAATTCCATGATAGGCATGAAACTCAAGACCTTCCAATACCACTTTGCCTTTTAACTTCATGAAAGGGGTAAGGTCAATTTATTGGATTTCATCAAAGAAAGATTTCTGATGCTTTGGCACAGCAGCTTCCTCATTATTGGCTTCTGCATTTTCCGTCTTTTCATGTTGCGGCAGAGGCGGAATAGTGTTGACCGCATTCGGGTTTAACGTTTGCTTTGCTTCTCTCTTCGCCAATTGAAGATGCTGATCAGGGTCAAAATTACTGGTTGCATTTCTCAATCGCTCTACCTTGTCCATCGTTTCTCCTGCTAGTCTTTTCAAATCCCCCAATAGATTGGCACGCTCGGATTCAATGCTCTTATAATTTTGTACAAGGGTTTTTAACCGCTCCTCCATTTCATCCACCATTTGCCGCGAGGTGGCTTCTGATTGCTCGATGGTATCTTTTGCTTTTGTCTTTGCCTCGTTCAGCAACGCCTCTGCTTTTAACTGCACTTCCTTTAAGTGCAACTCCGCAGCTTTATTGGCCTGTTCAATTACATTGGCTCCTGTATCCTCTGCTGTTTTTAAAGTTTTGTACAAAGAGCTTTCCACTTCCCTCAACTTGGTCACCTCACGCTCGGTGGCTTCCAACTTAATTCGCATTTCCTTGGTTTCGTCCTGAACACGTTCCCATTCCTGTGACAACGATAGTAAAAAGGCCGTCACCTCATCCTTGTCATATCCACGTAACACTTTCTCAAATGTCTTTTGTCGGATGTCCAGTGGTGTAACTTTCATGTGATTGTTGATTAGCGGTTTTGATAAAGATTAAAAAATGAATTCCCATATGGATAATGCTCTGTCATCGCTGGCGCTCACCAGTTGATTATTAAACGAAGTCCATAACAATTTATTGACTGATGTGCCGTGGCCAGCGTGTCTGGCCTTATCAATTACTTTCAAAAGCCTAAATTCCTCACTATCCCATACTTTTATGGACTTGTCCATGCTACAAGTTACAAAATGTTTGCTATTCGGGCTAAAGGCAATATGGTTGATTGTGTACATGTGAGCAACAATATCTTCCACCAAAGCATACCCCAGGGTAGTATCCCACACCTTGAGATGGGCATCTCTGGAACCGGTGATTAAGTATCTCTCATCACCTGAAAGTGCCACGGAAAAGACAGAGTTATTATGGGCTTTCCATTCTTGCTTCATCCTATGATCCCACAAATCAAATACCCTAATGAAGTTGTCGCTGTACCCCACAATCAATTCATTTCGCTGTTTGTGAATGGTCATCGATCGTGCACTCTTTTCTGAATACTCCATTCGATCAAGTATTTTCCATTTATCTACATCAACTACAGTAACAACACCATCTCCTGAAGCTACGAATAGATGGTTGTCATGAGATAACATGTCGAAAATATAAGAGGTAGTCAGTTTTAGTGATGACAATTCTTTCTTTTTGGAGTAGTCCAACAAATGAATGCCTTCAAAATTCTGAGCTACTATAAGGCGGTCAATCTTTGGTAAATAATGAAGCGCATAGATCGAATTGGGGAGTTTGGCGATCAACTCACCGATTTCAGGGTGCTCCATATTCCAACGAACAACCATGCCATCTCCGCCAGCAGAGAATAATGTGTTGGCTTCCTTTCCACTCTGAATAGTATACACACAATCGCGATGACCGGTAAGAGAATGAAGTTTATTTACCTGTATGTTGCTCATTTGCGACTTCTATTACCCCGACAACACATTTGTGATTATTTTTGGTAAAATTGGATAGATAAAGCGAAATAAACCAATGCCACTGCAGTATTTGAATGGCGTACAGAACGGAAAGATAGCATTGTGGCATATCGTGGAAGACGAAGACGCTCTCAGTGAAATGACGCACTTCGATACTTGTCCAACGGAAATTGTTAGCCCCCAAAAAAGACTGGAGTGGTTAGCTGGCAGGTTGCTTATACGAAACCTGGTTGAGTCTGCAGGACTTCCTTATCATGGTATTCAAAAAGATGAGTTCGGAAAACCGTTTCTAAAAAAGCACAGTCACTATATTTCTCTTTCCCACTCTTTTCCGTATGTGGCTGCTCAGATACACCCTAGTGCATCCGTTGGAATAGATATAGAGCAACCGAAAGAAAAACTCCTGCGAATTGCTCCTCGCATCTTAGAAGCCTCCGAATTGGAAAATGCTGGAGATAACATTATAAAACATTGCGTCTATTGGTGTGCAAAGGAGGCACTTTATAAAATATATGGAAGGCGAGGCTTACTATTTACAAACCATCTGAGGTTGCAACCTTTTGAATTAAAAGAAAAAGGCAATTTACAAGGCTGGATTGACGCCAATGGAACACGGGTATTTGCTGAACTTGAGTATATTGTAACTAAGGACTACGTGCTCGTTCACACTAAAACCGATTGAGATGAAAAAATGGATCATAGTCGTTTTGACTGGCATGTCTATCTCCGGATGGGCACAAACGGTTCAGGATTTTACTTTAACCAATGTAGTAGACGGCAGCAAAGTATCGCTAAGTGGTTTTACCAACTGCAAAGGCATTGCCATTATTTTCACCAGCAATGAGTGTCCTTATGATGTGCAATATAGGGATAGGATAAAAATGCTTAATGATCAATACACTGGAACGATACAGTTCCTATTGATCAACTCCCACCAGGAAACCCGAGAAAATGAAAAGGCCATGATTCAGAAACATCGAAGCTGGAACCTGGCAATCCCGTATTTGTCGGATAAGGATCAGGTGGCAATGGAATGTCTTGGTGCACGAAAAAGTCCCGAAGCATTTTTATTGAAGAAGAATGGTAAGGAGCATATCATTGTTTACCAAGGCGCGATTGATGACAACCCTTTGATCAAAACTGATGTCAACAATGCCTTTCTAAAAATAGCTATTGACCAGATGCTGGCCAGCAAGAAAGTGGAAATATCAGAAAACAGAGCTGCAGGATGCACGATTAGAAAAAAACAAAAATAACTATACCCCCAGGTCGCCACCGTCAGATATTTCTATCAGCATTATTTTCACCTCATCGGCTTTGGCATGCTCTCCCATTTTCTCAAAAGACATTACCAGATTCCTCAAAGCACGTCTGATAATTTCCACATTGTCGCAAGGTTCATAGAACGAAGGCTGTGGAGTTAGATGCAGTTCATTGATATAATTTTCTATATCCTGCTTTGAAAAAATTAATCCGCGATTGAAAGAGTTAATGTAAAATTGAGTGTTCTTATCATCCTTGTAGGTCAAAATAAACAGGTTGGGCAAATTAACTCCATATACGGGCATCTTTAATTTCTGAGCCACCAACATATAAATCACGCTCAATGTAATGGGATTTCCCTTGTGGGTCTCCAGCACAACGTTAATAAGCGAGTTGCCGGGTGAATGGAAGTTCTTGCTATTGGGTCCAAATTTCAACTTTCCAAAAAGAACACTGTTGATTACTTTCACCTGATCCAAGGGATAAAGATCGTTTCTGAACTCTAGCCAGGTTTCATAATAGATCTGTTCCAGTTCTTGTTTCAGCTTTGTTAAGTCAGTATCCGGATATTGATAGGTAGATACAATCCACATACCAGTAAGTAAATCGCGATCACTACTGGCGTACCACTCTTTCAATCTTTTTTTTACCAACTCGAATTGAAGAATGTGTATGAGCTCCTCAATTCTTTCCTGTGCCTTTGGATTGAATGAATTTTCCCACTCCAATTCAAGTAAGGGTATAATAGAAACACCGATTGACAAAATTTTTTCCTCGACATGAGTAACAATTTGGATATCCTCATCATCGAGCAATGACACTAAAGCTTTTAGCTCCTTTTCCTCCATCAGGTTTGAATCACTCCCACATTAAATTTCTCTACAGGCGCATGATTAGCCGCCTCTATTCCCATCGAAACCATTTTTCTGGTTTCTAATGGATCAATAACACCATCGACCCAAAGTCTTGAAGCCGCATAATAAGGGCTCAACTGGTCGTTGTATCTGTCGGTTATCTCCTTCAACAATTCCTCCTCTTCCTCTTTGGCGATGGTCTTCCCCTGAGCTTTCAACGAACTTACCCTTATCTGCAGTAGTGTTTTTGCGGCAGAGGCTCCACTCATCACAGCGATTTGCGCAGTTGGCCATGCGTATATTAGTCTTGGGTCGTATGCCTTACCACACATGGCATAGTTACCTGCTCCATAAGAGTTGCCTACAATCAAGGTAAATTTAGGCACAGTAGAATTGGCCATGGCATTAACCATTTTTGCACCATCTTTTATAATGCCACCATGTTCTGCTTTGCTTCCCACCATAAATCCACTTACATCCTGAATGAAAAGTAAAGGCACTTTTCTCTGATTACAGTTCATGATAAATCGTGCAGCTTTATCTGCTGAATCAGAGTAGATTACTCCGCCCATTCGCATCTCACCCTTTTTAGTCTTCACAATTTTCCTCTGATTGGCTACAATACCAACAGACCAACCATCAATACGTGCATATCCACATAGAATGGTCATCCCATAAAGGGCTTTATACTCTTCAAACTCAGAATTGTCCACCAAACGTTTAATGATATCCAGCATGTCATAGGGCTTCACCCGGCTATCTGGTATCAGTCCATAAATATCCTTTGGATCTTCCTTCGGCTCCCTGGATTCAATTCTATCGAAACCTGCCTTTTCATGATGACCCATCTTATTAAATATTCTTTTGATGTAATCAAGACAAGCCTCATCGTTGGGAAACTTATTGTCAGTAACCCCAGAAATTTCACAATGGGTAGTAGCGCCTCCCAATGTTTCATTGTCGATTTCTTCGCCAACAGCTGCCTTTACCAGGTAGGATCCAGCCAGAAAAATAGAGCCGGTTTTATCGACAATCATTGCTTCATCCGACATAATAGGTAGATAAGCACCTCCAGCCACACAGCTTCCCATGATGGCCGCAATTTGGACAATACCCATGGAAGACATCTTCGCATTGTTTCGGAATTGTCTTCCAAAGTGTTCCTTATCAGGAAATATTTCATCCTGCATAGGCAGAAAAACACCAGCACTGTCTACCAGATAAATGATGGGCAGCCTGTTTTCCATGGCAATCTCCTGCGCTCTAAGGTTTTTCTTTGCTGTGATTGGAAACCATGCACCAGCTTTAACTGTAGCATCATTGGCAACGATCATACATTGGCGTCCTTGCACATAGCCAATACCTGTAACCACACCTGCAGAAGGACAACCTCCTTCTTCTTGGTACATACCATCTCCCGCAAAAAGACCTACTTCAAGGAATTCACTGCCGTTATCTGTTAAATAATCAATTCTTTCTCGGGCAGTTAATTTGCCTTTCGCATGCTGACTGGCAATTTTTTTTTCACCACCACCCAACTTTGTGATCTTCTCTCTATGACTCAGCTTTGAACATAGTTGTTTAAACTGATCTTCATTCTTATTAAACTCCAAATCCATGATCTTATTTATGTGCGGTGATTAATTCTTCTCCTCTGCTTTTTTTCTGTCTTTCTCAATCCTTTTCTTGTTCTTACCAAGAGGAGCCAGAAAGTGTTTTGGATTTTCATCAAAATGAACAGCAAGTGTATCCAGATTAAGTAATAATCTGTTGAGGTTCACATAGAGTGAGTCATCTGTCATCAGTTTGCTCACAGTGTTGTCACCGCTATTCAATTTGGCCAGTGTACTATTTAAGTTCTCTAATGTTTTTTGTGTTTGAGCCACAGTTTTATTTAACTCCATTCTCTTCAAAGAGTCGGAGAAGGTTTTAAAATTTCCAATTACAGGTTTCAAATCCCTGAGTGTGACCGAGAGGTTATCCGAAGTTTGTTTAAAACTGGCCGATAACTCCTTCATCTTTTCGTCTGTGGTAATTAAAGTGCGGTTTACAAGAGTTGGAGTATAAGTTAGCTTCATGAATAATGTATCCAATCGCGCTGAGTTGACCGCAAGATTATCAAGTACCGTGTTCAACTTTCGCAGGGTAGTCTGAACGTTATTCGCCACTGGTTCAGCGGTTTCTGTAAATACATCGAAAATTCCTCTTGCGGCTTCAGCGAGAATTGTATCTCCAGGAGCAAGAGGTTTTGCCTTATTACCAATATTCAACAGAATAGACTTGCTGCCCAAAAAGTCACTGTTCAATATAGCTGTAGCCGAATCACCTAAGATGATGTCTGAATCTATTTCCAACTCCACCAGTACCTTGTTTTCCTTTCCCTGTACAATCCTAATGTAACTTACCCTACCTACTGCATAACCGTTCACCAGCACCGGGTTAGACACAGACAACTGATCTACATTATCATATATCGCGTAGTATTTATTGGTGGCACTGAGAAAGTCAACTCCTTTCAGGTAATTGAACCCAAAGTATAACATGACCAGCGCGGTGGTCACAAACAATCCTACTTTTACCTCTTTATTCACAACTGCTAGTTTACGGATTCAATTTGATTTTTATAGTCTTTGAAGGCGCGATAAATGCCAGATGCGATTAAATCCTGTCCTGTATCGCCACTTAGATACTTTTCTTCATTAGGATTGGTAAGATACCCCACTTCCACGAGCACACTGGGCATGCTTGTTCTCCACAATACCCAAAAACCAGCCTGCTTCACACCCAAACTTCTTCTGCCAACCCTTTCTTTGAACTGATTTTCTATCAGGTCAGCCAGTTTTACACTACTTTCCTGATAGGCACTCTGCGCCAGAGAAAATAAAATGTACGACTCAGGGGTGTTAGGATCAAATCCCTCATACCTTTCCTCATGATTGGAGTCCAGCAGGATCACGGCATTTTCACGTTTCGCTACTTCCATATTTCCATCTGCTTTATGCGGCCCCATCACATAAGTTTCAGTCCCATGCACTTCAGGTCTGCTCAGTGCATTGGCATGGATAGAAATGAATAAATCTGCTTTGTTCTTATTGGCGATATTGGCTCGTTCATCGAGGGCAATGTATCGATCGTCTGTTCTGGTGTATATCACTTTTACCCCGGGCACATTTTGTTTAATATAATTTCCCACTTTCAAGGCAATACTTAAGGTGATGTTCTTTTCAAGTGCCTTTACACCATGGGTGCCCGGATCATGCCCTCCATGCCCGGCATCAATGACAATGGTATCTACCCTGAAGTCGGTACGAATAGGCGTAGCCGAAGAGATTAGCAAGGTTATTGCTACAAGAAGAGCTTTGATTCCGATATTCTTCACTGGCTTAACGATGTCTGAAGTATTTGCAATAACTTTACGCAAAGTTGTGAATTTTTCACTAAAAGCTAAACACCTGGAAATCAAACCAGAAGGCGTGGGGAAACATTTTTTTTTCATTTTTTCGGTACTTTCATTATCGTTTCTGTCTATTTCAGGTTTTGCCCAGGTGGAAAATCCGATTAAAGTACCCATTATCGGTACCCCATTAGACTCTGCGAAAACCCCACCAAGCAGTTTACTTAACAAAAACGATACCTTAATTAATAAGGCAGATTCCCTTGGTATTCAATCAGATTCTCTTCAAATACCCCCGCCCAAGAGTGATATCGAGACTACTATCTTCTATTCAGCTAATGATTCTATCAATTCCAGTCTTGAGAGTAAGATCATTAAACTTTATGGCAATGCCAAGATTAAATACGGTGAGATAGAGCTTGAGGCCGATGAGATCATCATCGATTACGAAAGATCAACAATAACTGCCAGAGGAAAATTGGACTCATTGGGCCATCGTGTTGGATACCCCATTTTCAAAAACGGAAGTGAACTTTACGAGACCCGAGATATCGTCTATAATTTCAAGTCGAAAAAAGCAAAAATCTCTGAGGTAGTAACGCAACAAGGAGAGGGAATTGTACACGGTGATGTAGTATACAAAAATGATAAAAATGAACTGTTCACCATCGGCAACGCCTATACAACGTGTAATCTTGCTCATCCACACTTCAGAATTGTGTCCAACAAAGCAAAGGCTATCCCCAATGATAAAATTGTAACAGGTCCTTTTTATATGGAGCTCAGTGATGTGCCTCTTCCATTAGGATTTGCCTTTGGTATGTTCCCTGCACAAAAGAAAAGTTCATCCGGGATTTTAGTTCCATCCTATGGTGAAGAGAGAAGAAGAGGGTTTTTCCTTAGAAATGGTGGATATTATTTTGACATCAGTGATTATGTAAAAGTGGCACTGACAGGTGACCTTTACAGCAAGGGTTCATCTGCAGTCTACCTCAATTCCATGTATCGCAAACGATATGCTTATAATGGCAATTTAAGTTTCAGCATGACCAACAATCGCCTCACCGAGAATATAGAAGACTCCCAAAAAATTCGAGACTTCAGGATAGCATGGAGTCACTCTCCTCAGACAAAGGGCTCAGGGCGGTTCTCCGCATCGGTAAATGCAGCTACCTCCAGCTTTACCAACAACAATTATCTTGGTATCAATGCCGACCCCAGCGCTACGCGCATAGACAACACTTCAAGAAAATTGAGTTCCAATGTTTCCTACTCAAAAACTTTTACCGGCACACCGTTTTCGATGGGTATTAACATGAGACACAATCAAGACCTGGTAACAAAAAGAGTAGACTTACCTCTTCCTGATGTGAATTTCAATGTCAATAATATTTACCCCTTTAAAAAGTCTCAGAATGAGGCGCTGGAGAATTTAGTGCTTCGCTACACCGCCAAAGGTACCAATCAGATTACCAATAGCCTTGGCCCTATTGATAATGTGGCCGATAGTATCATCCCCTTCACTTTTGATAACCTTTCTACATTTTTAAACAATTCCAGAAAGGCGATTCGTCATGAGCTCCCCATTTCCACATCAGTTAAAGCTTTGAAATACTTCACAGTAAGCCCTCAGGTAAGCTATAATGAAATCTGGTACTTCGAAAAACTCAACTGGGGATTTGATCAGACTGCTAATGCTGCTGTTGTATTGGACACCATTAAACAATTCAACAGAATTGCGAACTACTCAACGGGTGTCTCATTCAATACCCGTTTGTATGGAATGTATATTTCAAAAAACCCTGATAGAAAAATAAAAGCAATACGACATGTGGTCAACCCAGCCATCAGCTATAATTATCAACCTGATTTTACTGCATCTAAATATGGCTACTTTCAAAAGTTTACCAACAACGATGGCGCCATCATTCAAAAATCCAGACATGAGGGGGCTCAATTTGTCTATGGAGGGTCTGCCCAAAACCTTCAAAGCTCAGTGGGTTTTAGCATCGGCAATAACCTCGAAATGAAAGTGAAAAGTGCTACAGATTCGGTAGCCAGAAAAATATCCTTATTAAATAATCTGTCTATCTCCAGCAGCTATAATTTCGCTGCCGACTCATTCAAACTGTCAACCATCTCGTTAAGTGCCAACACCAACGTACTGAATGATAAAATCAACATCAATATGGGTGCCACTCTGGATCCCTATCAATACTTTGATAGCCTGGGAACCACGGAATCGAACTTAGGTCAGTTGTACCAGACAAAAATTAGCAGGTTTGCCTGGCAGGATGGATTCGATCTGGGACAAATCACCAGCTTCAACCTGGCCTTTAGTACCAATCTCTCTCCAAAAGGCAAAGAGAAAGATGCTGACACCCGAAGTAAGATCGCAAAGTCCAATATTTCCCAGAGTGACAAAGAATTCCTGTTGCAAAATCCTGACAGTTATGTGGATTTCACTATACCATGGAACCTGAGAATTAACTACAATCTCACCTATAACAAAAATGGAAAGCAGGCTTCCAACATCACTCAAGCAGTACGCCTCAATGGAGATTTGTCATTGACCGAGAAGTGGAAAATAACTTTCAATACAGGTTACGATTTTGACAATAAGGAATTCACACAAACATTTTTTAACATCAATCGTGATCTGCATTGCTGGCAGGTAAGTTTGGGATGGACACCCTTCGGTACATTCCAGTCCTATAACTTTTCTATCGGTGTGAAATCAGGTATGCTCAGGGACCTGAAGCTTGATCGTACGCGCTCCTTCTTCGATAGTCGCTAAAGTTTACTCAACCAGCCTTCTACTTCTTCCAGCGTTGGATTTTTAACGTGTTCCAATTTCATTTTTTTCCTCATTCCGCACACATCATTGAACAGCTTAGAGGCTTTTTGTTCTTTCAACTTGACTTTGGTGGTGTATCCCAACTTTTGGAAAATTGGCAACAACTCTTCCCTTATGGAAAGATCAGCCAGTTCCACTTCCACATTTACAGATTTTTTTTCAGGCTTCATCTGGGGAAAGAAGATTACATCCTGTATAGAAGCTGAGTTCGTCATGATCATGGCCAGCCTGTCGATTCCTATTCCTAGCCCTGCTGTAGGTGGCATTCCAAATTCAAGTGAACGGAGATAATCTTCATCCAATGTCATGGCCTCTTCGTCTCCGCGCTTACCCAATTCCAATTGCTCTTCAAATCGTGCGCGCTGATCCAATGGATCATTCAATTCTGAAAACGCATTACATATTTCTTTTCTGTTGCAAATTGCTTCAAACCTTTCTACCAATCCTGGCTTAGACCTGTGCTTTTTTGCAAGTGGCGACATCTCCACAGGATAGTCAGTGATGTAGGTGGGCTGAATCAGATTGGGCTCGCACTTTTCACCAAATATCTCATCAATAAGTTTTCCCTTCCCCATGCTTTCGTCCACGCGTACATTCAGTTGCTTACATGTGGTTCGCAGCTGAGCTTCATCCATTTCTGAAATATCGATACCTGTAAAGTGCTGAATGGCCTCATACATGGTAAAACGCTTCCATGGTCTTTGAAAGTCAATGATGTTCTCTCCTACTTTGACCTTGGTGGTACCATGTAGGTCAATAGCTACTTTTTCTATCATTTCCTCCACCATGTCCATCATCCAGTTGTAGTCTTTATATGCAACATACAATTCTACCTGAGTGAACTCCGGGTTGTGAAAACGGGACATTCCTTCATTGCGAAAATCTTTACTGAATTCATAAACACCATCAAGGCCACCTACAATCAATCGCTTCAGGTATAACTCGTTGGCTATTCGAAGGTAAAGCGTCATGTCCAACGTGTTGTGATGTGTCTTAAATGGTCTGGCGGCAGCACCACCATATAAAGGTTGAAGAATTGGGGTTTCTACTTCCAAATAACCTTTGCTATTCAGGAACTCACGCATTGAGTTCACCAGCTTCGTACGTTTTATAAATGCATCCTTTACATGTGGATTTACAACCAAATCAACATACCTCATGCGGTAGCGCTGTTCAGGATCTGTAAAAGCATCATGCAATACCACCTTACCACTTTCATCCACGGTTTCCTTCACAATCGGTAAAGGCCGAAGTGACTTGGACAAAATTTTGAAGCTGCTTACATGGATAGATATCTCACCTGTCTTGGTGGTAAAAACATAACCTTGCACGCCAATGATATCACCTATATCGAGTAATTTTTTGAAAACGGTATTGTATAGCGTTTTGTCCTCATCAGGACAGATATCATCTCTTTTGACATAAATCTGAATTCTACCTGTGGCATCCTGCAATTCAGCAAAGGAGGCATTGCCCATAATTCGCCTTGACATGATGCGACCAGCCAGAGAAACATTTTTGTATTCGATCTTTTGTTTTGGATAGTGCTCCAATATCTCTTCAGCGGAAGCATTTACTTCATAAAGTTCTGCCGGATAGGGGTTGATTCCCAGTTTGAGCAGATCCTCGAGTGACTGTCTTCTAATTATTTCCTGTTCGCTTAATTGCATGGGTGGGCTTTTGATTAATCAGTAAAGAGCGCAAAAATAATGATTTAGGCCCATAGCCCCTACAGGACAGCGTTCTTCCATCTTAAATTTGATGGTTATGACCGTGTCTAATCTTCCATCGAGCCTGGTTCGGTAAAAGCAGGTTATGGTTTAAGCAGATTTTCTTCGATTTAATTCTTTGCGTATCAGCATCAATTCACGGCTACTTTGACCAGCTACAGAGGTATTTTCGTCTGCCCTGCGCAATAGGTACGGGATAACCGACTTAACCGGCCCATAAGGCAAATATTTTGCAACATTGTATCCCTTTTTAGCCAGGTTGAAAGAGATGGGGTCGCTCATACCATAGAGCTGTGCAAACCATACACGATCGTCATTGTTCTTCATACTGTGCTTTTCCATCAACACAGTAAGGTATTGATTACTATAATCATTGTGGGAGCCGCACATTATTGAAATACGTTGCTTGTTATCAATGCAAAAGGCAAGTCCCTTGTTAAAGCTATCGTCCGTGGCTTGTTTGTTGGGTTGAATCGGGTCTGGATATCCCATTTTATCAGCCCGCTCTCTTTCCTTCTCCATATAAGCTCCCCGAACCATTTTCACCCCCAAGTAGTAATTATGCATGGTGGCATCATGATAAGCGCTTTTCATATTGGCCAACATATCAACCCTGTACATTTGATAGGTGTTAAACACAATTGCTGATTGGGTATTGTATTTCCTCATCATCTCATAGGCAAGTTGATCTATCGGATCCTGAATCCAGGTTTCCTCAGCATCAATCAGCACGTGTACCTTGTATTCATGCGCTCTGGCACAAATTCTATCCACTCGATTGCGCACCCGGTCAAAAGCGGCAAGTTCGTCAGGGGTCAGCGTCATTTTGGAGTTAATTTTTTCCAGCAGTGAGGTAGATGCAAGTCCGGTCATTTTAAAAACACCAAACGGTATTGTACCATTTTTCTTTGAAGCCTCAAAAGTTCTTAAGATCTCTTCAGTGGTCTTATCAAACCCTTCTTCCGTTTCGCCCCCCTCAACTGAGTAATCTAAAATAGCCCCTACATGCAACGCTCCTAACTTTTTGACAATGGGAGCACATTGGTCAATGGTTTCTCCTCCACAAAAATGATCAAAAACAGTGCTGCGAATAAGCCCCTTTATAGGGAGTCGAAGAAATAAACCCAATTTTACAGCTCCGGTGGCTATGCTCGAAATCATAGGATGATTGACGAGCGTAAAAATAAAATTGGCCTTCCTTAGCTCCGCATCCGTCTTATAGCTGAATGCAATTGCAGTGTCTTCAAACTGAACTTTTGGCTCTACTTCCATATCCGTTTTATTTGGGGCCTAAATATAGCAGGCAAGGCAATTCTTTTAAGTCTTTTTTATACCAACTGAACAATTATTCATTATTTTGTTTGTATTACAGGAGGGTAATAAATGATGATTTTTGACGATTGGCGCAGTTGGACATTAAGTAAAAACGATGCACTATTAATTGCAGGGCCCTGCAGTGCTGAAAACCCTGATCAACTTTCAACCGTAGCTGAACATTTACAAAAGCTCGGTGTGAGCATCATGCGAGCCGGGGTTTGGAAACCTCGTACAAGACCCAACTCTTTTGAGGGTAAGGGGATAGAAGCCTTAAAATGGCTTCAAGAGCTAAAGCAGCGTATTCCCATTAAAGTGGCTACAGAAGTTGCATCTCCTCAGCATGCTGAAGCAGCAATTAAATATGGAATGGATGTACTTTGGATAGGCGCACGCACCACTGTAAATCCCTTTCTTGTGCAGGAGATTGCCAATACTTTAAAAGGTATAGATGTTCCTATTCTGGTAAAGAATCCTATCAACCCTGAATTGGCCCTTTGGCAAGGTGCTATCGAGCGCATCTACAACACAGGTAATAAGAAAGTAGCTGCCATCCATCGTGGATTTTCTTCCTACCAGAAATCAAAGTTTAGGAATACGCCCAGTTGGCAGATTGCCCTGGAACTAAAATCAACTTTTCCCTCCCTACCACTCATTTGCGACCCCAGCCATATTGCCGGCAATCGCCATATGATTTTTGAAATAAGTCAAAAGGCCTTGGATCTGGGATATGATGGGTTAATGATCGAAACCCACCCCAACCCAGATGAAGCGTTGAGTGATGCCGATCAGCAGGTTAGTCTTCAAGGGTTGAGTGACACCTTAGATCAACTTAGGTTTGCGCAAAGGCATTCCTCAGATGCTCTTTTTATCAGCCAACTTGAGCAACTCCGAGAAAAAATCGATCAGATCGATCAGGAATTGGTGGAAATACTATCGATGCGCAAGCAATTAATTGAAAAAATAGGCGACTACAAGAAAGAAAATAATGTAACCGTATTTCAATTGGAACGCTGGAACGAAATTCTCAATTCAAGAACGGATTGGGGACAAAGCAAAAATCTGTCTGCCAAATTTATTCAGGAAATTTATCGGGCCATTCACGATGAGTCAATTCGCATACAAACTGAAATCATGAGGAAGGAAACCGAAAAAAAATAAATAGTGCAAAGTGTAATCATTAAAAAACAAATTGAGCAGTCGCTCAATGATGTACTCTTCCAAAAAACCTACAGTCAAATTGGTGTATTGGTAGATACAAATACAGAAAGCCTCTGTTACCCTATCATCAAAAATTCGCTCCCAACACATGAATTAATAAGGGTAGAGGCTGGTGAAAAATTTAAAAACCTGGAAAGTTGCCAAAGAATATGGGAACAGCTAACACAAAAGGGGTTCGATCGATATTCCTGTATGGTGGTATTGGGCGGAGGCGTATTGGGAGACATGGGAGGATTTTGTGCTGCAACCTATAAACGAGGCATTGATTTTATATTGGTTCCTTCAACCCTGCTTTCACAGGTAGATGCCAGTGTTGGAGGTAAACTGGGCATCGATTTTATGGGCTATAAAAATCACATTGGATTGTTTTTAGAACCAACAGCCACTCTTATCTCATCCAACTTTCTTTCTACACTGCCATTAAGGGAACTTCGATCTGGTTTTGCAGAAGTAATTAAGCACAGTTTGATTTCCAACGAAACAAAATGGAAGAGCATAAGTCTCAAACCACTTGAGGAACAAAATTGGGATGAACTGATTGACTTCTGCTACCAAATCAAATCAAGTATTGCAGAATCTGATCCATATGAAGGGGGCATTCGTAAGATATTAAATTTTGGTCATACCATCGGTCACGCAGTAGAAAGCTGCTGTCTGAAAACCCTTGCACCACTGTATCATGGCGAGGCAGTTGCCATTGGCATGATCACAGAGGCTCACATCTCTTTTCAAAAAGGAAAGTTATCAAAAGCTAGCCTTCAGGAGATTACCAATTACCTTCGTGATATTTTTGGAAAGAAAAAAGAGTTTCCAAATGACGATGAGATTTTGGAATGGATTGTCCAGGACAAAAAAAATAAAGGCAATAAGATTTTGATGGCCCTACTTGAAAGAGTAGGTCATGCGGAGTGGGATGTAGAGGTTAACGAAAATGAAATTCGAAATTCATTAGATTACTATCGTTCACTTTAGATGTAGTGAACCTCGTTTTCATCGTTTGAATCTTTTTCTTTCTTTAATGTTTCTTTCAGGTCTTGTGCCTTTTTTGCCAAAAATTCCTTTGTCTTCTGACCCCTAGAGCCAGAAAGCAACCAAGCGGTAAAAAGTGCAGCACCCCCTGCAAGCCCCAATCCAATAGCTATTTTTTTAGTTGCGCCCATAACGTTATTAACTACAAATGAAAATAAAATGTTTCATCTCTATTTAAAAACATCACATTATATTTTATTTTTTATCTTACCCACCCCATGTCGACCTTAAGAATTCGGTATAACCCTTTACCAAAGGGGAAAATCCACCAGCTTCCTGCATCCAAAAGCATTAGCAACCGGGCGTTGATCCTTAATGCACTTTCCGGGCGCATGTCTACCCTTAGCAACCTGGCCACGGCTCGAGATACTCAGCTGATGAAAAGCTTGTTGGCCAGCCAGGAGCATTTGCTTGATGCCATGGACGCTGGCACCACCATGCGCTTTCTCACAGCTTATTTTGCTATTACAGGTCAAAATAAGGTGCTGACAGGCACCCCCAGAATGAAAGAAAGGCCCATTGGCCTTCTTGTAGAGGCTTTGCGTAGAATGGGAGCCGATGTTCTATACCTTGAGAACGAAGGTTTTCCCCCAATTGAAACTAAAGGATTTAAAGAGCAACAGGTAGGTAAGGTTGCCCTGCCAGGAAATGTAAGTAGCCAATATATTTCAGCATTGATGATGGTGGCCCCGCTGTTACCCGAGGGGCTGATTCTCGAGTTGCAGGGTAAGGTGGGGAGCTGGCCCTATATTAAAATGACGGCCTCATTAATGAAGTCTTTTGGGGTCGATAGTATCTTGAAGGAGGGCACTATCATTGTACCTTCTTCAAAATATCATCCCGCTTCACTAAAAATAGAACCAGATTGGTCGGCCCTTAGCTATTGGCTGGCCATCGTGGCATTGGCCAAAGAAGCAGTAATAACCTTAACCGATGTAAATTCCACCTCTATTCAAGGAGATCAGGTTATTGTGGAGATAATGGAAAAGCTGGGAGTTAAAACGACTTTTTTAAATGGTAACGCCACGCTTACTAAAACAAGTGAAATAGTATCAGAGCTGGAATGGGACTTTACAAACTGCCCTGACCTGGCGCAAACCGTCTTGCCGGTCTGTGCTTTGTTGGGAGTACAAGGAACCTTCACTGGCCTCGAAAGTTTGTACATTAAGGAAACAGACAGGATTGCTGCCCTGCAAAATGAACTGGCAAAAGTAAGTGCCAAACTGGAAGAGTCCGACAAAGGAACTTTTCAGCTAACTCCCGGAACAGTTCCTTCCAAGCGTATTAAAATCAATACCTACCACGATCACCGTATGGCCATGGGCTTTGCGCCTTGGGCTACCTTAATGGATCTCGAAATAGAGGCCCCTGAGGTGGTGAATAAATCCTACCCTGAATTCTGGGATGACTTGAAAGTGGTAGGGTTTGATGTTGAATATGTTAGTGACTAAGAGATACATCGTTTCCTTCTTTACTGTTCGAATTCCTTTTGAACCATTTTACCCCTTCGTACCAAATCACGAACACAAAACCAAGACCTGCACTAAGCATAATTTGACCAAGGCTCAATGATTCAAAACCAAAGAAGTCGCTCAGAGGTTGTATATACAACATCATTGTCGTGGCCACAATCGTAATGACAATAACAATTAATACCAAATTGTTCTGGTATTTCAGTGTGCTAAAGACGGAATAATAAAACGATCGATTAACCAAAGTTAAAGACACATTGGAAGAAATAAGTGTGGTGAATACCATAGCGCGTGTTAGTGATTCGCTATAACCCTGACTCACTGCAAACTGATATGCGAACAGCACTCCTATGGTAATAAGTAAACCTTGAATGACGCTTGTTAGTAGTTCTTTTGTGTTAAAAAAAGTGGTTGTAAATGGTCTTGGTTTTTGAAGCATCGTGTTCTTTTCCATCGGTTCGTTCTCGTATATAATAGAGCATGTGGGCCCCATGATCAACTCCAAAAGGATAACATGAACCGGAGAAAATATGTTGGGATAAATCCAACCCAATGCCAGTGGCAAAAATACCGTAAGAATAATGGGTATATGTATGGAAATGATGTATTGAATTGCCTTCTTCAGGTTAGCATAAATTTTTCTTCCGGCTGCAATAGCATCTACCATTTTCCCTAAATCATCATCCACCAGGATCAAAGAAGCAGCCTGCTTTGCAATCTCGGTTCCTTTTTTACCCATTGCAACACCAATGTGGGAAGCCTTAAGTGCCGGGGCATCATTAACACCATCGCCAGTCATTGCCACAATTTCATTTTTTGATTTCAATGCATTGATGATTCTCAGTTTCGCCTCAGGAAACATTCTGGTAAACACATTGACTGACATCACTGTTTCTTTTAACTTCTCTTCAGTTAACATCATCAAATCATCACCACTTAGACTCTTATTATAATCTTTAAATCCTATTTGTTTCGCGATGGCCATCGTGGTGGCTGCGTTATCTCCGGTGATAATTTTTACCTTAATGCCTGCAGCATCAAAATCTCCAAATACTCTATTGATGTTTTGCTTGGGAGGATCATAGAAAGCCACCAAACCAATAAATACAAAGTTGAAGTCTTGTTGTTGCGGAGGAAAAATGCTCTCATTGTATTTTGATTCTCCAACTGCCAAAACACGATAACCTTCCCCTGAAAACTCATCAATTACACACTCAATCTTTTGCCTATCTATGGCGGAAAGTCCAGAAATGGCCATCAATGCCTCAGGCGCACCTTTTGCAGCGATAATTCTTTGCGCTGAATTGTTAGCGAAAACATGGGTCATCATTGGTGGCTTCCCGCTCAATGGGTATTCATGAATCATTCTATAATTGCTCCTTTCATCTATTGGGAATAGCAATTGGTATTTCTTATGAAGTTCTACTTCCATCGGATCAAATGGAATAGGCTCACTTGCCCACATGGCCATCCTTATCAATTGCTTCTCTTCTTCACCCAGCGACTCATCAGCCGCAGATATTTTCCGGGAACTCATAACATAAATTTTGGCCAGCTCCATCTTGTTTTGAGTGATGGTCCCAGTTTTGTCTACACAAATTACTGTAGCCCCACCCAAAGTCTCCACTGTTTTCATTTGCTTTACAACAACTCCTTTTTTCATAAGTCGCCATGCACCCAATGCCATAAAAGTGGTAAATGCCACTGGAATCTCTTCTGGCAAAATACTCATTGCTAAAGTGAGCGCTTTTAGCAAACTGTCTAGCAAATCTGATGAATTGATGTAATTGAATCCCCAAACAACCAAAAAGACTGTGACTCCTGCTATCACCATCTTTTTCACAAAATTTTCTATCTGTAGTTCAAGCGGAGTACTTTCTTCTGCAATACCCTCCAGGCTCTTTCCTATTTTTCCGAGCCGCGTTTGATTACCTATGGCGGTGATTCTCGCTATGGCTAATCCGCTTACTACCGTTGTACCTCCAAAAATTGAGTTGTTTTCTTTTTCAGCATCCTTAATCACCGACAATGATTCACCTGTTAACAAAGATTCATTAACAGAAAAATCATTGGAATGAACAATAGTACCATCAGCTGCAATGATGGTACCCTCTTCCACCATCATGTAATCACCCATCACTAAAGTGTCACTATGAATTTCAACTACTTTTCCATCTCGAATGACTTTGCAACTGGGCAGCGTGAACTGCTTCAGCTTTTCAAGTGCATTGCGACTTCTGGAATCCTGGTACAATGAGATTGAACCTACCAACACGATGGCAACAGCAAGGAAAACTCCATCTCCAATTTCCCCGCTAATGAAATAGATGGAAGAAGTTACTAGAAGTAAAATCACCATTGGCTCTGTGGCCAAACTCTTTAAACCAGTGATAAAGGGATTCTCCTTCTTAAATTCCAACTTATTATATCCGTATTTCTCTCTGGCATCTCGCACCTGTTCTGTAGTGAGCCCACTGATACCAAAATTATCTACAGACATGAGAGCAGCTGATTAAGTAGAACATTAGCGTAATCCTATAAAGATAGGAGCTAAATAATTAATCAAAAGCTATGCTCATCACTTCTTAATACTTGAAAATAATTAGGAGACTCCAATAACCTTCTTCCGACCAACTAAAATGGTGCCAGCAACAAACTGATCAGCATAAATATTTAGAAACATTATATCTAGTTTTTGGAAAGTATTAATCCATCATCAGGTGCCCACTTATCGTATTCCATGTATTCAGCCGCTTGCCTTGCAGCTGCTTCTCCCTTGAGTTTGGCCACCATATGAAGTGCCCCATCGATTCCTGCCGAGACACCGGCTGTGGTAACAACTTTTCCGTTGTCAACAAACCTGGCACCTTTGATCACTTTGGCCCCTGGAAATCTTTGGCGCAGATCTTCAATGTTTTGATAAAAAGTGGTTACCGTCTGGCCATCCAACAGTCCGGCCCGTCCCAGGGGATAAACACCAGTACAAACGGAAAAGAAATAATCTGTCTTATCGATCCGAGACTTGATCCAGGCTACCAGTTCGTGGCCACCCTCGATAAATGCCTTTCTTGAATTTCCTCCCACGATGGTGATGATGTCGGCCGCAGGAGCATTATCAAGACTATACTCAGGAATAATTTTGAGAATCCCCTGTGATATAATCGGATCGGAAGTTTCTGCAACAGTGAAAACCTTAAAGCCCGCATACGCAAAAACTTCCATCGGTCCTGCAAAATCCAATACTTCAACACCATCTTGCAGATAGATGGCAACTGTAACTTGTTTTGATTGTGAAAAAGACATAGTAGATGATAATAAGATTAAAGAAAAATAAATGTATTTCATTGGTGATTTGTTTTAACTCCTAAAACGGTATGATAAATTAAAGGGTGCGGACAAGAAGACGCAATATCAGGACAAATGATCAGTCTACTCTTCCTTAAGTGAACTCACCGGATTGGCCAACGCGGCACGTATCGAATGACCGAAAGTATTGAAAGCACTAAATAGATAATGACAAAAGAACGCAGTATCAGGACATAATCTCTGTAGGGAGAATACCTGCATGCTTTTTTAACAATGTCCGAAGCTGATTGGTGCTTTGCAAACCGCATGATCGGGCTACCTGCTCCACCTTCTGGTTTTCCTGTAGCAGATGCAGCGCATGAGACACACGTAACTTTTCAACGTACTGACCAATGGTGATTCCCGTGGTGTCCTTGAACAATCGCGTCAGGTTTCTGGGGCTGGTGTGTACCATTTCGGAAAGGAAATCTGCTGTCACCTTTTTATTTAGGTTTTGTATTAGCCATTCCTGCACTTTGTGAATTCGATCTTCCAAATGATTTCGATACTGAAGAAATATACTCAATTGCGGATCCTCAGCACCCCTGCGCAGGTAAATGACTATTTCTCTTGCGATCGCAGCTGAAAATCTACTACCATACATTTGCCCTAAAAGGAAAAGCGAAAGATCGATTCCCGATGATACCCCTGCACTTGAATATAGCAGGCCATCCTGCACGAATAGCCGATTCTGTAGGACTTGAATGCCAGGAAACGTTTGCTGCATTAGTTCTTGAAATTTCCAATGAGTAGTAGCCTGATGACCTTCCATTACTCCTGACCAAGCAACAATAAATGCACCCGTGCAAACTGAACATATTTTTACTCCGATTTTCTGTTGGGCACGAAGCCATCGCAAAAAATTATCGATCTCTTTAAGAAAAGGCGCGCTCACCAGCAAGTGAGATTCAAGACCAGGAATAAAAATAATGTCATCCTTTTTTAATGTAAGCTTCTCAAAGTCTTCCAAGGCTGCGAATGATAGCCCACCTGAACTGGTCTCTACAGATACGTTTTTATGAAGCGATACATAGTGTAATTCAAGCGGGGCTCCACCATCCGCGGCCTCGTAGAAAACATGAGCAGGTCCAGTGATATCTAAAAGATGGACACTAGGAGGGATAACGAAAACAGTAGTAACTGGCGAGTGGTGTGAAAAATCAAATTCCGATGACTTATTCATAGTATTGCGTACCAAGGCGCAACGCCATTGTACAAGGTATTTTACGTACTGGAATCAACTTTCGTTGCGGTCAGCTTCAATCCCGCCCCTTCAATGAAAGCGCATTGAAATAGGCAGGGGAAGATAATAATCTGCTGCCGTACCAACTAAAATACTGCCCATCAACAAGGGTAAATTTTGCGTTGGGGAGAAGCGCTCTTAGTTCATCCATATGTTTTTCCTGAAATGGGAAGGGTTCAGAAGAAAAAAATAATTGGTCGGGATTAAGATGTTGTATTTGTTCCAGGGTTAATTCAGGATAGCGCTGCACACCATCGAGCACGTTGGTAAGCCCCATTGTTTTCAGCATCGTGTCTATGAAAGTATTTGACCCTGCGCCCATCCAGGGATTTTTCCAGATCAAATAGAGCACTCGGGCATTTTGATTTTTGACGCTCCTGAAATTTGCTGAAATCTGATTTGCAATCGCTACACTTCTTTCATTTCGACCCACAATTTCACCCACTGCTTTAATCATCCAAAGGGCATCATCAAGTGTGACTACATCACTCATCCACACCGGGTACTTCTGTTGTAATATTTCAATGGCCGACTTGTCATTTTCTTCCTTATTGCCAATTATCAAATCCGGCAGAAGTGATTCAATCCGTGAAAAATCAATATTTTTTGTTCCTCCAACTTTAGGTTTAGAATTATACCAATTCTCAGGGTGTTCGCAGAATTTGGTAATGCCCACTACCTCCTCATTCAAACCTAAATCATACAGCAGCTCTGTTTGGGAAGGCACCAAGGAAATAATGCGCTGAGGTGGGTAGTGGAGTTTTACCTCACGCCCCATTTGATCAATTGTAATTTTTATCACTATCTAAAAATAAAAAAGGCTTCTGATAAATCAGAAGCCCTAGTGTGTGATGTAGTATCTTATTTGATGTATCTGTAATCCTCACCTGGTTTAAGGTTCAGTAGTACTTCATGAATCAACTTGATTACATTTTCTACATCATCCTTATGCACCGTTTCAACTGTAGTGTGCATGTACTTTAAAGGCAAAGAAATCAATGCCGAAGCTACTCCTTCTGCCGAATAGGCAAATGAATCGGTATCCGTTCCTGTAGATCGTGAAACTGCCTGCCGCTGAAATGGTATCTTTTTCTTCTCTGCTGTTTTAATAATTGCTTTTAGCACATTGTTTTGGACTGCAGGACCATAACACAACACAGGCCCACTTCCGCATTTTTGATGGCCACTTTCTTTTTTGTTGTACATCGGTGAGCAGGTATCATGTGTTACATCAGTACAAATAGCCAAATCTGGTTTTAATCTTCTCGAAATCATCTCAGCACCTCGAAGACCAATTTCTTCCTGCACGGAATTCACAACATACAAACAGAAAGGAAGTTTGGCTTTGCTTTCACTTAATCTGCGCGCCACCTCCGCTATCATAAATCCTCCCATGCGATTGTCTAATGCACGCCCCACCAAATAATTTTTATTCATCTCCATCAACTCATCTTCAAAGGTGATCACACAACCTACGTGCACTCCCATTGCCTCCACTTCCTTTTTGGATTCGCAGCCGATGTCAATAAAAATATTTTTTAAAGTTGGCGCTTCTTCTTTTGCATTGTCACGCACATGAATAGCAGGCCATCCAAATACACCTTTTACAATACCCTTTTCTGTGTGAATGTTTACCCGCATGGATGGAGCAATTTGATGATCCGATCCGCCATTTCTTCTTACATAAATGTATCCTTCCTCCGTGATGTAATTAACAAACCAGGAAATCTCGTCTGCATGCGCTTCAATAACAACTTTGTACTTTCCTTTCGGATTAATAACCCCTACTGCTGTTCCATAAACATCCACCATGTACTCATCGGTATAGGGTTTAATGTAATCCAGCCAAATTTGTTGTCCAGTATGCTCAAAGCCTGTAGGTGAAGCATTGTTTAAATAGTCAAATAGAAATTTTTTACTCTTCTTGTCCATAATAAAAAGTTATTAATAGTTACAACGGAATGTTTCCGTGTTTCTTCTTAGGTAATTTAGCGACTTTATTTTCTAACATCTTGAATGCACGAATCAGTTTTTCACGGGTCTGATCGGGATAGATTACTTCATCAATGTATCCTCTGTGCGCTGCTCTGTAGGGATTTGCAAATTTCCTTGTATACTCTTCTACCTTCTCATTCAGTTTTGCTTCTGGATTTTCAGCCTCTGCGATTTCACGCTTAAAAATTATTTCAGCAGCACCTTTGGCGCCCATTACCGCAATCTCTGCAGTTGGCCAGGCGTAGTTGAGATCTGCCCCGATGTGTTTAGAATTCATCACATCGTATGCACCTCCATATGCTTTGCGGGTAATCACAGTAACCCTCGGCACAGTTGCCTCAGAAAACGCATACAACAGCTTTGCACCGTTAGTAATTATTGCATTCCACTCCTGATCAGTCCCCGGTAAAAAACCAGGTACATCTTCCAACACCAACAAAGGAATATTAAAACAATCGCAAAAGCGTACAAACCTGGCACCTTTTACACTGGAATCAATGTCCAGTACTCCAGCCAGTGAAGCAGGCTGGTTTCCTACAATTCCAATACTCCTTCCCGCAATACGCGCAAAACCTACTACAATATTTTCCGCAAAATTTTTGTGTGCTTCAAAAAAGCTATCAGTATCAACTATGCCCTCAATCACTTCACGCATATCGTAAGGTTGATTTGGGTTATCAGGTATAATACTATTTAACTTTTCTCTCGCTTCATCGGAGGGAGTGTAATCCAATCGCGGAGCCTCCTCCTCACAATTCTGAGGCATGTAACTCAGTAATTGTTTGATTTGATTAATACATTCCATTTCATTGGCAGCCGCAAAATGTGTAACACCACTTTTAGTACTGTGTGCACTAGCTCCACCCAATTCCTCCGCTGTTACATTTTCATGTGTTACCGTTTTAACCACATTGGGACCCGTAACAAACATGAAAGAGGTGTTTTCTACCATGAAAATAAAATCAGTCATGGCTGGAGAATAAACAGCCCCTCCTGCACATGGGCCCATGATAGCCGAGATCTGAGGAATTACCCCTGAGGCCATCACATTACGATAAAAAATATCTGCATACCCGCCCAAGGAAACTACACCTTCCTGAATGCGTGCGCCTCCTGAATCATTAAGTCCAATCAACGGAGCTCCATTTTGCATGGCCAGCTCCATTACCTTCACTATTTTTTCAGCATGAGTTTCTGACAAGGACCCTCCGAAAACAGTAAAATCCTGTGAGAAAACATAAACCAATCTTCCGTTGATCGTTCCATATCCGGTAACTACTCCATCACCTAAATAATACTCTTTGTCAAGTCCGAAATCTTTGGAACGGTGCATCACAAATTTTCCCAGCTCCTCAAAAGAATCTTCATCCAATAAGAGATGGATGCGTTCCCTGGCTGTCAATTTGTTTCTGGCGTGCTGTTGCTCAATCCGTTTTTCTCCGCCACCCAGAAGCGATTCCTGGTTTTTTCGGTTCAGTTCATCAAATTTTTTACTGAGTATCTCTGAGTCTAGTTTTCGCTTCGTCATTTATCGTTGAATTTGAAATAGGAATACTTTCGAAATATAGGCAAAACACAAAAGTACCCCAATTCCATTAAAATTCTCCATAAAAAGGAGCAGTGACGATTTATTGTATATTTGGCCCCTTATAATGGAAAGCAGAATAGCCATAGTTGATTTAGGTACTAACACTTTTCATCTGCTGATTGTAGATATCGAACAGGGTGTTTATCGTCTGGTACACCGTGAGCGCCAAGCAGTGAAATTAGGGGAGAAAGGGATAAACAAAGGTGTGATCACCGTTGAGGCTTTGCAAAGAGCCTTAAATACCTTATCCGGTTTTAGTGCGTCCATTCACCAAATGAAAGCCCAAAAAGTATTTGCCTATGGTACAAGCGCACTCCGAAATGCCAGTAACCAGACTTACGTAATTGAAAAAATAAAGACAACTACAGGCATAGAGGTAAAAATAATATCGGGCGATGAAGAAGCTCGTTTGATTTATCTGGGGGTGCGATCTGCCATCCCATTGGGTAAGGAAAAATCTTTGGTGGTAGATATTGGTGGCGGAAGTGTAGAATTCATCATTGGTAATGAAAGTGAGATTTTTTGGAAACAAAGTTTTGAAATAGGTGCACAACGTCTGCTGGAAGAGTATCACAAACATGATCCGATAAGATCCGAAGACCTGAAAGCGCTCAATGAGCATTTTGACATTGACCTTAAAAACCTTTTGTCCGCATTAGCCCTTCATAAGCCAAAAACATTGGTAGGATCGTCCGGAACTTTTGACACACTTAGTGATATCTACTGCATCCGGGAAGGCATTGACAAAAATCCCGGAGCCCCGGAAACTCCACTTTCTTTTTCTGGCTTTCATGAAATTTATAAAATGCTGGTAAGTAGAGATCGTGCAACCCGAATGCAAATACCTGGCATGATCGAATTGAGGGTGGATATGATTGTAGTAGCTTGCAGTTTGATTGATTACATCATTAGCCATTATACCTTTAAAGATATTCGTGTTTCCAGCTATGCATTAAAGGAAGGAGTATTATCTGATATAATGGAGGCCAACTACCAACGCAGCCGGCCTCCTATTATTTAGTTTTATAAACCTGTGATTTGTTTGTCTTTCGGATATTTAACTTCGTATCGGTAGGTAACCTTTTTAGTTTCATTAGGTTGAATCACCAACTGCCATGTAAGCTTGCCCGATACGGGGTCAAACTTGGCTCCACCCGTGTTGAGTGCGGTTACCTCTATATCTTTATTCTTTGATACTGGCAATTGATCTTCCACTGAAATTGTAATTGCTTCTGTTTTGCTGTTACGCACGGAAATTTCCCAACTACGTTCCTCCTTTTGATTGGTCCCAATCAATTTCTTCGAGGTAAGGTCCTTTAACTCCTCGCGCTTTACAACAATTCTTTTGTCCCTTCCTAATGATATGGCAAGTGTATCTTTTATTGAATTGGGGTCAATGAAAGTTTTCCCGACAAATGTACCTTCAAAGAATAAGTTGGCTTCTCCTGGCAACAAGCTCAAACCTTCCCATCCAGTTGCTTTCGCAATCAAAAAGGCATCACCTTCCAGTTTGGGCACAACAGAGTAGGCATACATAGCTTTTATTTCATTAGTCTGAATGTCCACCAAAGTAGGCTTAGATGAAGATTCCACTGTGTAAGGAAGAGAGATTTCAAATTCTGTATTTAGTGAGGTTTGCACCGTGCTTACAAATTCCGCCATTGACTGTGCTGGTAGATCCGCTACTACCTCCATCTCTGCCATTTCATCTTGTGCTTTCATAGCAGGCGCACTTCTACCAAGGTCTTTTTTACTGTATTGCCTGTATACCACAGGATTATAAAAATCGAGGTACCAAGGGTAAAGCTCTGGCTTGAGTCCACTTTGATTAGGATTCGCAGTTGAAAGTTTGAGTTTTACGTTTTTCCATTCTTCTCCCGTTCTCTGAAACACATTGGCTTTGTAGTTCAGCTGTACCGGTGACTTTGTGTTGATTGCACGCAAGTCATATACTGGATACCAACCCGCATTGTTGACAACATAATTTACCTCAAGGACAGCAGCAACAGCGGCCGTAGTTGAAACACTTATTACAATTTCACTTGTGTTTCTACTGTATAATTCATTCTCAGTATTGATTTGCCTTTGAAGCCGAACAATATGCTCATTGATTCCTTTGATCTTATCATCCTGCTTCATCTTATTATTTAGAATATCTCCCAATCTTGAACGATAAAAATCAGCCATTGACTTCAGTTCTGCCACAGTAAGGTTCTGATTGGCTCCACCAATCTTCTGATTGCTTAAAAGCATTTGTTCTTCTTTGTTCAATATCTCTTTTTGGCTTTGCTCCAAACTCAAATTTTTCTGATAAACAGCCAGGGAGTCTTTAAGCATTTTTAACTTCGGAGAAACATTAAACTCACTTAAGTAATTTTGTTGATGGCGAATGCCCAATAGGATAAAGTTACCCTTACCGGCCACTTGTATGCTCGAAGGATCCAGCTGAGAAGTGAGTCCCGTGAGTATAAGGTCCATCTTCCCAGTCTCCAGCCTAGTTTTTACTTCTCTTGTTACCTGCGCCTTGTTTAGAAAGACCGTAACATTCGTAATTTTGGAGTCAATTGACTTCTCTGTCTGACCAAAGGTGATAAAAAAACCAAAAATCAGGGTTATCATTAAATTTGTCCTCTTCATATCATCTAGTGTTGTTTGTCAGTGAGATGCAATCACGATTCAATTTCCATAAATCGAACGAAAATATTTACAATTAGATACTACGGAGTGCAAAAACATTGAATTTAGACTCCAAAATCACTTCTAACATGGATAATACATACACCGAAAAGCAGTTGAGAGATTTTGCTTACAGAATATTCCGTAAGATGGGCTGTATTGAACCCGATGCGCAACTTGCAGCCGATGTGCTCCTTCGCGCTGATCTGCGCGGAGTGGACTCACACGGGGTAGCCCGACTCAGCGGATATGTACGGTTATGGGAAGCTGAGCGAATTAATGCGAAGCCTGCCATTAAAATTATTCATGAAACACCGAGTACAGCGGTAGTAGATGGTGATAAAGGACTTGGCCTTGTGGTAGCACCCCACGCTATGAACATTGCTATTGAAAAAGCTCATAAATGCGGGACAGGGTGGGTTGCCGTAAAAAACTCCAACCACTTTGGCATTGCGGGTTATCATTCCATGATGGCATTGCCACACAACATGATTGGTCTGTCCATGACCAATGCAAGTCCACTGGTAGCTCCCACTTTTTCAACAGAACGGTTGCTAGGCACTAATCCCATCTGTGTGGCTATACCTGCTGGTAAGCAACCTCCTTTTGTAGCTGACTTCGCTACTACCACCGCTGCCAATGGGAAACTTGAAATTTTGCAGCGCAAAAATGAAGAGGCTCCTCTTGGATGGGTACAAACGAAAGAGGGCAAGAGTACCACCAACGCTCATGGGGTGAAAGAGGGTGGTGCGTTGATTCCCTTGGGAAGTGACCGCGAGCATGGAAGTCACAAAGGATATAGTCTAGGTGCGTGGGTAGATATTTTTTCGGGAGTGCTCTCAGGTGCCAACTATGGTCCATGGGTACCTCCCTTTGTTAGCTTTTTGGCTCCACCAGCCGACCCGGTAGGTGAAGGTATTGGTCATTTTGTAGGGGCAATGCGTGTAGACGCTTTCCGGTCAGTTGAAGATTTTAAACACCATATGGACAATTGGATAAGTCGTTTTAGGAAAGCCAAAACCGTTGCTGGCCAACCGGGAGTAGTAATTCCCGGAGACCCTGAACGTGAGCAGGAAAAGATTAGGGCCAAAGAAGGTATTCCTTTAAATGGAAAAGTAGTGGAAGACCTGCAAGAGATCGCAAAAAAAATGCAAGTACCGTTCTAGCAATCTAGAAGTTCAAAAAACCAAGATTGGCTCCCACCCTGAAGATATATGGACTAGGATAGGCACTTGGATCACTTGGATTGGATTGTTGCCTGTAGGAGAAATTATAAAGGCCAATAACGTAAAAACTGGAACGCTTGCCCAAAGGAAAAACATAACCAGCACCCCCCAGAAAACTGTCAAATGACTTACGGAAAGTAGTGGTTACCCCTGTTGGGAATTCATAATTCAAATGTTCATACTCTGTATGCAGGAATAGCTCAGGGATAATATAGAACCGTGCAAAAACACTGACGCCATAATCATTCAGTTTTACGTTGGGGTTAACCAGTTTATAATTCGTATAGCGATACATGATGCCAATGCCTGGCGTAAATCGGGTGGTTACTCTGTATCCAACAATAGGCGATACAGAGATAAAATCTTGGGTGGTATTAAAACCTAGTCCCATTCCCCCACCAGTATAAATTCTTTCTTTCCAATCAACCCCCTTCATGCTTTCATCCCCAAAGCCATTACTGCGCTGTGACCATGCGCTTGAACAAATTATTGATGAAAGAAGAATTAATAAAAACCGCTTCATGGGTATTAGTCTTTAACCTGAATAATAAACAAGTCTTCTGTTTCCTTTTTCATTAAGTACTTTTCACGGGCAAACTTCTCTAAAAGTTCCTTATTGGTCATCAACTCCTTTCGGTCTTTCTCCACTTCCACAATTTTGGATTCATAGTATTCCTTTTCACTTTGTAAAGCACGAAGCTTGGAGCTCATATTAAATCGTGAGATCAGGTCATTGGAATCCACAAAAGTCATCCAAAGCAAAAAAATAATACCGGTAAGAAAGTAGAAATTCTTAAAAATGGGGGGCAACTTTTTGAGCATAGTTTAAAAAATGGTTGTACGAAGATAGGGAATTCAGTGTAAATTCACACAATCCCCTATCTCACGTTACATTTTAGGAATCAAATCCTAAACCATTTTTCCACTTTTACCACCTTGTCTTTACCATCAACTCTTTCAATAATGTCAAATTTCAGTCTTCCCTTTCCGTTGAACCATAATCTAAAAGGAAGCTCCAAGCCGCTTTCCAGATCAACATAGATTCCGGCACTTCCTTGGAAAAGCTGCTTCAGCTCCAGATCCTTAATAAGCTTGGCACCGAGAATATTGGGTTGATTGGGTTTATCGGAATTAACCCAAATCACATCACCTTGAAATATTGAATCAAAATGATGCATGAGAATTCGCATGGTCTGCGAATCGTTTACCCAAATACCGGTAAGACTCGCTTCCATTTCCGACTTTGAGTTTCTCAATTTGAATACAGCGACAATTGAAAATACTGCGATTGCCACTGAGAAAAATATATAAAATAAGGGGTAATACGTTTCCATAGTTTTACTTCAATAACCTTGACTTCCTTTTTACGACACTAACTTCCACTCTTCTTTTCTAACCAAGTTTTCATTCTCCAGATAGCACACTTTAAGTCTGTCTGTTCCCTTCAACTTTATTTTCAATTCAAATTCCTCCATTGTATATGGGTCAATGTATTTTCCAATGCTCCATTGCCACATGGAATTGAGTTTCACTTTATCAATCACCATTTTTCCTATCACTATTTTATCGTTAGATCCACGGATGTCTGCGGACACTACGTGGCCATGCAAACAGGCATTTTCCTCATGTATCATTATGTGAAGTGTATCGGATTGATTTTTCCAAACTCCTGACAATTTCCAGGCTATGTAATCCGGTGAGCCAGGAATTCCGAAAATCATTATCGCTGATAGCGCAGCCAGGAGGACAAAAATGAGTAATAGAATCATAACCAAAGTTTTAGTTCAGTGGTTATTCCAAAAAGCGTTCTAGAAACGCTTCATAAGTCCAATAAGGGCCAAAATGTGGGAATAAAGGCCAAAAAAAGGCCTTTTTACTAAAAACAGATTCTCATCGGAAACACCTGTTCTATCCCATTTTGGGATGAGTTTAGCTATTATGAGACCCTATTCGAGACAATCAAATCGTACAGAACCACTTACGAAATTGCCTTCACAACCGCATTCCAATCCATTACCCAAAGTAACTGCTCTACAACATTCAATTTCGAGTTTCCAAATTTTTCAATTGAAGATCAGTAGATGTAATGGGCACCAATTCATATTTAACCAATTGTAAAGTATTGCCTGAAGTTATGATATTAGCGGGATAGCTCAGGGCAAACCATTACTTTTGCCGCCAGCAATTAAAGACGAGATGACCAATAACGAACTCAACAGAATAGCCCTTGATTGGTTCGAGGCATTTAATCAGCACGACCTGGAAAAATTATTGGCTTTATATGATAATAATGCTGAACACTATAGTCCTAAACTAAAAATATACCAGCCACACACCTTGGGACTGATAAAAGGTAAAGCAGCACTTCGTGAATGGTGGCAAGACGCTTTCAATCGTTTACCTACTTTACAATACAAAGTAATTCACCTGATCGCCCATGAAAATCGTGTTTTTATGGAATACATTCGAAAGGCTGAAGGGGAAGAAGACCTTCGTGTTGGAGAGACCCTGGAAGTGAATGATGGCCTGATCATCGCTTCCAGAGTGTACCATAGTTAATATTCACCTACTTTAAATCTTCCTTGCCTTTCATCAGGTAATTGAAATAGGAAGGCAGTGGCGCTTCAAAAGTCATTTTTTCTTTTGTAAACGGATGTGAAATGGTAATGGATGAGGCATGCAGGGCCAACCTTTTTATTCCTTTTCCTTTTTCACCATATACTTTATCTCCTGCAACAGGATAGCCCATCTCGGAGAGATGCACGCGTATCTGATGCTTTCTTCCTGTATAAAGATTAATGGCCAACAGACTAAACTTGCCAGATTCCTTAATGACTTTGACGCCTGTTTCTGCAAGCTTACCAAGCTTTGGATCATCAACTGAATATACTTTGAAAGCATTGTTTTCTACCAAATAAGTGGAGATGACACCTTCTTTTTCCTCCAGTATTCCATGCACAATGGCGGTATACATTTTGGTGAAGCTTCCCCAGTTGTCTTGCAGATAGCGTTTGGCTTGTTCACTTTTTGCAAAAATCAAAACCCCTGAAGTATCTTTATCCAGACGATGAACGATGTACACCCTATTCCTTGATTTAGGATTTCCTTTTTGTACATAATCATTTAAAATATAATGTGCTGTATTTTCTTTTTCTCCGGCACTGCTTATTGTGAGCAGACCATTGATTTTATTTACTACCAACAAGTCTCTGTCTTCAAAGAGAATAGTCAGCCCTTTAGGTGCGTATTTTTTTGGCGGTCGCTTAAATTCTTTTCTCTCGTGCACAAGAAGTTTTTTTATCCAACAGTGAATATACCTCTTATCACTGATTCAATTATCAATAAAAAAGCACCCTGCATTGTGGGTGCTTTTAACGCTCATAAAGCGCAATTACTTAAAACTTAATGCCAGGAAAATAGGCCATTTCGCCCAATTCCTCTTCTATGCGAAGCAATTGATTGTACTTGGCCATGCGATCAGATCGTGATGCTGACCCAGTTTTGATCTGCCCTGTATTCAATGCCACTGCCAAATCAGCTATGGTACTGTCCTCCGTTTCACCTGAGCGGTGAGACATTACACTTTTGTACTTATTTTGCTTGGCGAGATTCACCGCATTTATTGTCTCTGTAAGTGTTCCTATCTGGTTCACCTTTATCAGGATGGAATTGGCTACACCCTGATCGATTCCTTTCTGAAGAAACTCTACATTAGTCACAAATAAATCATCTCCTACCAGCTGCACCTTATCACCAATTTTATCTGTTAATTGTTTCCATCCTGCCCAGTCATTCTCATCCATACCATCTTCAATAGAAATGATCGGGTATTTTTTAGCCCACTTGGCCCAATACTCAACCATCTCGGCAGACTTCAATTTTTTACCAGAAGATTTTTTAAAATGGTATGTTTTGGACTTAGCATCATAAAATTCAGAGGAAGCAGCATCCATGGCGATGAAAATATCCACACCTGGTTTGTAACCCGCTTTTTCAATGGCCTTCAATACCACCTCAATGGCTTCTTCATTACTTGCAATATTTGGCGCAAAGCCACCCTCATCACCCACGTTGGTAGAAAGACCCTTGTCGTGAAGTACTTTTTTCAAATGATGAAATACTTCCGTACCCATACGCAAAGCGTCTGAAAAAGTATCTGCTTTTACCGGCATTACCATAAACTCCTGAAAGTCTATGGAGTTATCGGCATGACTTCCTCCGTTCAAAATGTTCATCATCGGTACAGGAAGTGTATTGGCATTGACACCACCAACATAACGAAACAAAGATTGTCCTGATTCCATCGCTGCTGCTCTGGCCACCGCTAAAGAAGTTCCTAAAATGGCGTTGGCACCCAGTTTACTTTTGTTTTTGGTACCATCAACTTCCAACATGATTTTATCAATCAGGTTTTGATCAGTTACATCAAAACCTACAATCTCTTCTGCAATCTTTTCATTTACATTTTGTACTGCCTTGAGAACGCCCTTACCCATGAAGCGCTTCTTATCGCCATCGCGCAATTCTACCGCCTCATGCGACCCGGTAGAGGCTCCTGATGGAACAGCAGCTCTTCCAAAAGCCCCTGACTCCGTAATTACATCAACTTCAACTGTAGGATTGCCGCGACTGTCAAGAATTTGGCGGGCGTGGATGCTTTCTATTAAGCTCATGAATTATATTTAAAGAATAAGATTGTTTTAAGTGTATTAGCTGTCATTATTTCATCAAGAAACCTGTTTCAAAGCTGCCTTCTTAATCATCTCCACAAAATCATCAAACAAATACCTTGAATCGTGAGGACCGGGTGATGCTTCCGGGTGGTATTGCACGGAAAATGCTTTCTTACTTTTTACCCTCAAGCCCATAATGGTTTTGTCATTGAGGTGAACGTGAGTAACCTCTACCCCTTTGTTCTTTTCAATGTCTTTTTCACTTACAGCAAAACCATGATTTTGAGAAGTCATCTCGCCAAGACCTGTAAGTAAATTCTTTACCGGATGATTCAGTCCGCGGTGGCCGTGATGCATCTTGTAAGTGGAGATGCCGTTGGCAAGGGCCAGCAGTTGGTGTCCAAGACAAATTCCAAAAATGGGCTTGTCAGAGTCAATCATCTCTTTTACAGTAGTGATCGCATAATCCATAGTAGCAGGGTCACCAGGGCCATTTGAAATAAAATATCCATCTGGCTCCCATTTTTCCATTTCAGCAAACGTGGTTTTAGCTGGAAATACCTGGCAATAGCATCCGCGCGCTGCCAAGTTGGTTAAAATGCTCTTTTTGATTCCCACATCCAGCACTGCCACCTTATAAGAAGCATCAGGATTGCCTTCAAAATAAGGCTTTTTTGTGCTGACCACAGAAGCCAACTCAAGACCATCCATAGAGGGTATTTTTTTCAGCTCCTTCTTCAGTTCTTCAGGATCAAGTTCTGATGAAATAATGGCATTCATTGCTCCCTTGCTTCGGATGTGGCGCACCAACATACGGGTATCGATATCAGAAATGCCTACAACATTGTGTCGCTCCAGATAGGCTTGAAGGCTTTCTGTGGCCATTTTTCTGCTATAATCTTCCGAGAATTCGTTGACCACCAAACCCATAATTTTAGGACTATCCGATTCCTGCTCTTCATCCATCGCCCCGTAATTACCAATGTGAGCAGTGGTATTCACTACAATTTGGCCATAATAGGAAGGATCAGTGTAGATCTCCTGATAACCCGTCATACCGGTATTGAAACAAATCTCTCCTCCAGAGGTACCTTTCTTCCCAATCGCTTTTCCTTCGATTAAAAGTCCGTCTTCTAGTAGTAAATAGGCTTTATTGCTCATTGTGTGGTTTGGTTTGGCAAAAATAACCCCTTTCAAATTTGATCACGGAATTTCTCCTATAAAATTTCCTGTTCAAACCCGGGGCATAAAAAAAGGGGATCAGCCGTTTTGACTGATCCCCCTCTATATTTATTGTATCGACCACTATTCCGTATCCTTTTTCTTTGTGGTCTTTTTAGGTGCTTTTTTGGCGGCTTTTTTTGGGTCTTCTTTAGCCTCAGGCGCATCTGCTGCCGCTGCTACTTCAGTAGTCTCCTCTCCAGCCTTCTTTGACTTACGGCCCCTGCGTGTCTTTGCTTTCTTCTCTGCACCTTCTTTTTTGTAGATGTCATTGAAGTCTACTAATTCCATAAGGCACATTTCAGCATTGTCGCCATGGCGCACATCACCGAATTTGATAATTCTTGTGTATCCTCCTGGACGGTCAGCAATTCTAGATGCTACTTCACCAAACAAAGTAGAAACAGAGTCCTTATTTTGTAGATAAGAAAACACCACCCTGCGAGAATGGGTTGTATCTGTTTTTGATTTGGTAAGCAATGGCTCAACATACTTTCTCAAAGCTTTGGCTTTGGCTACCGTTGTAGTGATTCTTTTATTCAGAATCAGTGACGATGCCATATTTGAAAGCAGCGCTTGGCGATGGGACGCCTTACGGCCAAGGTGATTGATTTTCTTCCCGTGTCTCATTAGTCCTCTTCTAATTTATATTTTGAAAGATCCATACCGAATGTAAGGTTCTTTTCTGCTACCAGCTGCTCTAATTCAGCCAGTGATTTTTTTCCGAAATTTCTAAATTTCATCATGTCGGATATCTCCAACCTTACCAGGTCTCCCAGTGACTTTACATCAGCTGCTTTTAAGCAATTGTAAGCACGCACTGATAGGTCCAGATCATGCAAAGCTGTTTTCAACAACTTTCTCATGTGAAGCATTTCTTCATCCACCTGCTCAATTTCACTATCCTTACCAGTTTCCAACTCAATAGACTTGTCAGAAAACAAGCGGAAGTGTTGAATCAAAATAAATGCTGCTCCTTCCAATGCTTTCTCAGGGTGGATAGAACCATCCGTTTCAATGTCGATTACCAGCTTCTCGTAGTCAGTCTTCTGCTCTACGCGGGTATTTTCAACACTGTATTTTACATTTTTCACTGGAGTGAAAATGGCATCGATGGGAATAAATCCAAACAATTGTTCTGTGGGCTTATTCTCTTCAGCCGGCAGGTATCCGCGTCCTTTTTCTATGGTCAGTTCAATTTCAAATTGAGCTGACTCATCCAAGTTACAGATCACGTGATTAGGATTCAACACATCAAAACCTGACGTGAATTTGGCAATATCACCGGCAGTAAACTGCTTTTGCTTCTTGATGTTTACTGTAATCTTGCTTTCGAAATTATCAGAATTCTTTTTCAGGCGCACCTGCTTCAGGTTCAAAATAATCTCAGACACATCTTCCACCACGCCTTCTATTGTAGAGAATTCATGCAACACACCAGGAACTTTTATACCTGTAATGGCATATCCTTCCAAAGAGGAAAGAAGTATTCTTCTCAATGCATTACCAATCGTTACTCCGTATCCTCTTTCCAGTGGTTTAAATGTGAAAAGACCGCGGAAATCATCGGACTTTTCCATTACAACCTTTTCTGGCATTTGAAATGCTAATATTGACATAGGTAATTTAATTTAATGTTAAATGTTACTTGGAGTACAATTCGACAATCAACTGTTCATTGATGTTTTCAGGAATATCCTCGCGAGGCGGCAGTGTAATTAATTTACCTACCATATCTCCGCCATCCCACTCCAACCAACTGTGTCTTTTTGGTGATTGCGAAGCCAAGCTCTCGGTAATTGACTCCAAAGATTTAGACTTTTCTCTTACCTCAACAGTTTCACCTGGTCGAAGTGTATAAGAAGGAATATTTACCACTTCACCATTTACAAGAATGTGCTTATGCACCACCAATTGACGAGCGGCTCTACGTGTAGAGGCAATTCCCAAACGGTAGACTGTATTATCCAATCTTGACTCCAACATCTGAAGCAAAACTTCACCAGTTACACCTTTTTTACGAGATGCTTTATCAAAAATATTCTCAAACTGTCTTTCCAAAACGCCATAGATAAACTTGGCCTTTTGTTTTTCAGCAAGCTGCACAGCGTACTCAGACTGTTTGCGTCTCTTACCCTTTCCGTGTTGTCCGGGAGGATAGTTTTTCTTTTGAAGGGCTTTGCTATCGCCCAGAATAGGTTCATTGAACCTTCTTGAAATTTTTGTTTTAGGACCTGTATATCTTGCCATGGCTAGATTTATGCGCTATTAATTAAACTCTTCTTTTCTTTGGAGGACGGCAGCCATTGTGCGGCAATGGGGTGACATCGCGAATGGTTGAAATCTCAATACCTACACCTTGCAATGTACGGATAGCTGACTCACGACCAGAACCGGGACCTTTTACAAACACCTCGGCTTTGCGCATTCCCAATTCATAAGCTTTGCTTCCGCACTCCTGTGCCGCAGTTTGTGCCGCATAAGGAGTGTTCTTTTTGGATCCTTTAAAGCCCATCTTACCAGCTGACGCCCAGGATACAACCTGCCCTGCCATATTGGTAATGGAAATGATGATGTTGTTGAACGTAGCCTGGATGTGTATCTGACCCGTAGGTTCTACTGTTACAACCCGCTTTTTACTTTTATCTTTTTTCTTTTCTGCCTGAGCCATCTGAAAAGTGTTTACTGATTATTAACCTTTAACTGCCTTCTTCTTATTCGCTACGGTCTTACGCTTTCCTTTGCGCGTACGTGCGTTATTCTTAGTTCCCTGACCACGTACTGGCAAACCTTTACGGTGCCTTAAGCCACGGTAACATCCGATATCCATCAATCGTTTAATGCTAAGCTGAACTTCAGACTTAAGCACACCCTCGATTTTAAATTGTTCTGCAATGAGGGCGCGGATGGCGTTTGACTCATCGTCATTCCAATCTTTTACCTTCTTGTCTAATTCCACATTAGCTTGAGAAAGAATCTTTTGAGCTGATCTACGACCAATGCCATAGATGTAGGTCAAACTGATTTCACCTCTTTTGTTATCGGGAATATCTACACCAGCGATACGTGCCATAATTATCCTTGTCTTTGTTTATATCTCGGATTCTTCTTGTTAATCACAAACAACTTGCCCTTACGTCTGATTATCTTACAATCAGCGCTGCGTTTCTTTATGGATGCTCTTACCTTCATCGTTACTTATATCTAAAAGTTATCCTTCCTTTTGTTAAATCATAGGGCGACATCTCCAGTTTCACCTTATCCCCAGGTAATATTCGGATGTAATGCATCCTCATCTTCCCTGAAATGTGCGCCAGTACTTCGTGGCCATTTTCCAATTGCACTCGAAACATCGCATTGGATAACGCCTCTAAAATTGTACCGTCCTGCTCTATCGACTTTTGTTTCGCCACTTATACTTATAATTTCCTTCTATATACTTATGAGTCGTTAAGACTTCTGTTCTATCTTCTAAAACTGCCACCGTATGCTCAAAATGAGCTGATGGTTTTCTGTCGGCCGTGCGAATGGTCCAACCATCATTCTCCTGAACCACATTTCTGGTGCCCAGATTGATCATCGGCTCGATCGCAAAAACCATTCCCGCCTTAATCTTCGCCCCTCTTCCTCGCTTTCCGTAGTTAGGTACTTCAGGGTCTTCGTGAAGGTCTTTACCAACACCATGACCAACCAACTCCCTGACTACACCGTATCCAAACTGCTCTACATAACTCTGAACTGCAAAGCTGATGTCACCTATCCGGTTTCCATGCTTTGCTTGCTCAATGCCAAGGTAGAGCGAGTCATAAGTACGATCCAATAGATCAAGTACTTCCTGAGACACTCCCTCTAACGGATAGGTATACGCTGAGTCGCTGTGAAAGCCTTTATAAAAAACTCCACAATCAACAGATATTACATCCGTCTCTTTCAATTCGTACTGACTGGGAAACCCGTGTACCACTGTCTCATTGACAGAAATGCACAAGGCTGCCGGAAAGCCATTGTAACCCTTGAAAGAAGGCGAGCCTCCATGATCCTTGATGTACTCTTCAGCAACTTTATCCAGGTCTTTGGTCTTGACGCCAGGCTTTACCAGCTTGGCTACTTCACCATGAGCTTGCCCTAAAATTTGGGCTCCCTCTTTAATTACCTGAATATCGTCCGCTGTCTTGTAATGGATCATCCAAACTCAAGCCGCAGCAAACTGAGAACGTCCTTTCACTCTTCCAGACTTCATCATTCCTTCATAATGCCTCATCAATAGATAACTCTCTATTTGCTGCAGGGTGTCTAAAACAACACCTACCAAAATCAAAAGAGAAGTACCACCATAGAATTGAGCAAAGTTTTGCGTCAGGCCGGCCCTCACCGCAAAAGCAGGAAGGATAGCAACTATCGCCAGAAAGATTGCACCTGGTAAAGTGATTTTTGATAAAATACCATCTATAAACTCAGCGGTTTGTTTTCCGGGTTTTATTCCAGGAACAAATCCACCGTTGCGTTTCAAATTATCGGCAATGTCACTGCTAGGTACCGTGATTGCTGTGTAGAAAAATGTAAACAGCAGAATCAGGATAGCGAACAATAAATTGTATTGCCATGATGTAAAGTCAGCAAAAGTTGAACCTACATAGGCTCCTATGTCGCTGTCTCTCCAGATACCAGCCAACAAGGGAGGAATGAACATCAAAGCCTGAGCAAAGATGATGGGCATTACTCCGGCAGAGTTAAGCTTCAATGGAATAAAATCTCTTTTTCCTCCATAAAGTTTGTTACCTACTACCTGTTTAGCATACTGAACAGGAATTCTCCTGGTTGCCTGAGTCAAAGCGATCACACCAACTACCACAAAGAAAAGTGCCAATAGCTCGATGATAAAAAGCAAGGCGCCATTCATACCCTTGGCATCCATCTCCTGATAGATTGCTGCTGGGAAACGAGACACAATACCAATCATGATCAGCATACTGATACCGTTACCAATTCCTTTGTCTGTAATACGCTCTCCCAACCACATACAGAACATGGTTCCGGAAACCAGAATAATGATTGAAGAAACCATCCAGAACATACCTGGATTAGTAAGCGCCTCATCATTAATGGTTGTTCTTAAATAACCATAAGACTGAGCCGCTGTAATGGCAATTGTCAATACACGTGTAAACTGATTTAATTTCTTTCTGCCACTATCACCCTCCTTTTGCATTTTAGTGAAGTGCGGTACTGCAACTGTAAGCAACTGCACCACAATAGATGCAGAGATATACGGCATAATACCCAATGCAAAAATGGATGCACGGCTGAATGAACCACCCAAGAAGGTGTTCAATAGATCGAAGATACCACCTTGATTACCTGCCAGCAGATTTGGATCAACACCAGGCAGCACCACATACGAACCCAACCTGAAAATAATCAGGAAGCCAATCGTATTCAGGATGCGGACACGGAGATCCTCAATCGAAAAAATATTCTTTATGGTGGTGAAGAACTTCTTCATCGTTACACTTTAGTCGCTTTTCCACCTGCTGCTTCAATCGCCTTAATAGCGGTTGCTGAAAAAGCATGTGCTTCAACATTAACTTTTGATTTCAATTCGCCTCTTCCCAAAACTTTCACCTTATCATTCTTACCTACAACACCGTTGTCGATAAGCAATTGAAGATTGATGTCAGCAGCTTTGGTCTTTTCAGCAAGCCCGTCCAATGCGTCAAGATTTACACATTTGAAATAGACTTTATTGTTGTTGGTGAATCCAAACTTGGGAACACGTCTTTGAAGTGGCATTTGACCACCTTCAAATCCAATCTTTCTGCTATAACCAGAGCGAGATTTGGCACCTTTATGTCCACGACCAGCCGTGGTACCGCCAGAGCCTTGTCCTCTACCTAAACGCTTATTCGTTTTGGTTGATCCTTCTGCGGGTTTTAATTCGTGTAGCTTCATTTTATAAATCGGTTACGCTAACCAAATGACTCACTTTCTTTACCATGCCTTCAATCTGTGGCGTGTACTCCACCTCTACCGATTGATTCAATTTGCCAAGACCCAGCGACTTGATAGTCAACTGTTGTGTCTCAGGCCTTTTGATCATGCTTTTCTTTTGAGTAATTCTAACTTTAGCCATATCTCTTATCCGTTGAAAACCTTTGATAAGGTAATTCCTCTATTTCTTGCAATCGTGTGTGCATCTCTCATTCCTGTCAACGCTTTGAAGGTAGCCTTCACCACGTTATGAGGATTGGAAGATCCTTTAGACTTTGCCAATACATTGTGAACACCGGCACTCTCTAAAACGGCACGCATCGCACCACCTGCGATAACACCTGTACCGGCAGAAGCTGGTTTCAACAACACAAAACCTCCACCGAATTTACCAATCGACTCATGGGGAACGGTACCTTTGATAATGGGTACTTTCACCAGGTGCTTCTTGGCATCATCGATACCTTTGGTGATCGCGTCCGTAACCTCATTGGCTTTACCCAATCCGTAGCCTACTACACCGTTTCCATCTCCTACTACTACAATGGCTGAAAAGCTGAATCTTCTTCCACCTTTCACCACTTTGGCTACACGCTGAATCGCTACGACCTTTTCTTTCAGATCGATTTCACTTGCCTTTACCGTGCTGACGTTGCTTTGTGTCATTCAATTAAAATTTTAAACCTCCTTCTCTGGCACCTTCTGCCAAAGCTTTGATGTTACCGTGATACAAAGAACCGTTGCGATCAAAAACGATGGCCTCAATGCCTGAAGCAATAGCCTTTTCAGCCACCTTCTTGCCTACGCTTTTAGAAATCGTCAAATTCACTCCGCCTTTTTTATCTAGCTCAACGGATGATGATGCTGCAAGGGTTACTCCTTTTGAGTCGTCTATTACTTGTGCATAGATCACTTTATTGCTTCTAAAAACGGAAAGACGTGGTCTTTCTGAGGTACCCTTCACCTTTTTGCGGATACCCATTTTTAATCTTTTCCTTCTATCTGCTTTTGACTTTACGTTCGCCATGTTCTTTATTATTTAGAAGCAGCCTTACCAGCTTTTCTGCGTACAAACTCACCAGTGAAACGAATACCTTTTCCTTTGTAAGGCTCCACTTTGCGGAGAGATTTAATTTTGGCCGCTACGTGACCGATTAACTGCTTGTCTATTCCTTCCAAAATGATTGTTGGATTAGTTCCCTTCTCCGTTACGGCTTGCACCTTCAATTCTGAGGGCACCGCAAAAAAGATATTGTGAGAATAACCAACACTCAATTCAAGTACATTGCCTTGTGCCGTGGCCTTGAAACCAACACCCACCAACTCCAGTTGATGACGGTACCCGGTATTTACTCCGGTCACCATGTTGGCAATCAATGAACGGTAAAGACCATGCATTGCTTTATGTCTTTTTTGTTCTGATGGGCGCATTACCGTCACCTCATCATTTTCCTGCTTTATTGTAAAGTCAGGATCTATTGTCTGATGCAGCTCCCCTTTAGGACCTTTTACAGATACCTTGTGATCACCTTCATTGAATGTGATGGTCACACCTTTTGGAACTTGTACGGGATTTCTACCTATTCGTGACATCTTAATCTCTATTAATGAACGTAACACAATACTTCACCACCCACATTCATTGCCTTGGCTTCCTTATCGGTAATTACACCTTTGGAAGTTGAAAGAATAGCTACTCCCAAGCCATTTAGCACTTTGGGTAATTTGCTAGCCTCTTTGTACTGGCGCAAACCAGGCGAACTCACTCGCTGCAGGTTTGAAATCGCAGATTCCTTGGTTTCAGGATTGTATTTCAATGCGATCCTGATCAATCCCTGCTTGTTGTCGGTTTCTTCGAACTTGTAGTTCAAAATGTAACCTTTATCGAAAAGTACCTTCGTAATCTCCTTTTTGAGGTTAGATGAGGGCACTTCAACCACGCGATGGCGCGCCTTAATGGCGTTTCTCAACCTGGTTAAATAATCTGCTATCGGATCTGTTATATTCATATTCCATTTAAAAAAGCAAACCCGCCAAAAAACGGGGCTGCAAAGTTATTGAATCCTTTCCTTTATTCAAAAGCCAGCGGGCAACTTACCAGCTCGCTTTTGTTACTCCTGGGATAAGGCCATCTGAGGCCATTTGACGAAATTGATTTCGGCAAATGCCGAATTTTCGCATATATCCTCTTGGTCTTCCTGTTAATTTGCAACGATTACGTAAGCGAACCCTGGAAGAACTTCTTGGAAGTTTATCCAAACCATCCCAATCTCCGGCTTCTTTTAACGCTTTACGCTTCTCTGCATAGCGTTTCACAAGGGCTTCTTTCTTTCTATCGCGTGCTATTATGGATAATTTTGCCATGTGTTCTTAGTTATTTTTGTTTACAAAAGGCATCCCAAATGCCTTTAACAATGCAAAGCTCTCTTCGTCCGTCTTGGCGGTAGTCACAAAAGTGATATCCATTCCATTGATCTTCGTTACTTTATCGATGGAGATCTCAGGGAAGATGATCTGTTCTTTTACACCCAAGGTATAGTTACCACGGCCGTCAAATCCTTTGTCGCTCACGCCTTTGAAGTCACGTACACGTGGAAGTGCCACATTCATGATACGGTCCATGAATTCGAACATGCGATCACCACGCAAAGTCACCTTTGCACCGATGGGCATATCCTCACGCAACTTAAAGTTGGAGATTGCTTTCTTAGAGCGGGTTGCTACAGCTTTTTGACCGGTAATGGTAGTTAATTCCTCCACTCCAATGTCAACCAGCTTTTTGTCAGCCACCGCAGCTCCAATACCCTTGTTGATACAAATTTTTGTCATCTTGGGTACTTCCATGATGGACTTATACTGAAACTTGTCCTTCAAAGAAGGTACAATTTCATTCAAGTATTTTTCTTTTAATCGGGGCGTTGCCATTACTTAATAAATTCTCCTGTTTTCTTAGAATACCTTTGAAGTTTGCCTTTCTCATTCAGCTTTCTGCCTATACGGGTAGTTTTACCATCCGCTGGATTTACCAAAGCCAGGTTGCTGACGTGAATCGCTGCTTCTGTTTTTTTAATTCCTCCTTCTGGCTTACCAGCTGAAGGTTTTTCATGCTTGGTCACCATGTTGATACCTTCAACAATAGCGCGCTGCTTCTCAAGGAACAACTCAAGTACAGTTCCTTGTTTTCCTTTATCGTTTCCAGCCAACACTTTTACAGTGTCTCCTTTGCGGATGTGCATTTTAGGCTGTGAATTGTATTTCCTTTCCATAATTAAAGTACTTCAGGGGCCAATGAAACAATCTTCATAAACTGTTTTTCTCTTAGCTCGCGCGCCACAGGTCCGAAGATACGGGTACCTCTAGGCTCGTTTTGCGCATTCAGAAGTACAGCTGCATTTTCTTCAAATCGAATGTATGAACCGTCTTTCCTTCTGATTTCTTTTTTAGTTCTCACTACCACGGCTTTAGAAACAGTTCCTTTCTTTACCTGGCTTGAGGGCAACGCTGATTTTACAGTCACTACAATGGTATCTCCCACTGAGGCGTAGCGTCTTTTGGTTCCTCCCAATACATGAACACAGAGAACCTCTTTTGCTCCGCTGTTATCAGCTACCTTTAATCTTGATTCGGTCTGTATCATGTTATTTAGCTTTTTCTACAATTTCTACTAATCTCCACCTTTTGTTTTTGCTCAAAGGGCGTGTCTCGCTGATGCGCACAGTATCTCCAATTCCGGCCTCTTGCTTTTCATCATGCGCCATCAATTTGGTGGTTTTTTGCATGAACTTACCGTAGATAGGGTGTTTCACCTTACGATTTACGGCAATGGTTATGGTCTTATCCATCTTGTTGCTGGTGACCGTACCTACTTTTTCTTTTCTCTGATTCCTTTCCATTGGAAATTACTTTTGAAGTTCTTTAGCTCTCAATTCAGTCTTAAGGCGAGCAATTAGTCTTCTGGTTTCTTTAATCTTTAGTGGGTTTTCGATTGCCGAAATCTGATGGGCAAATTTCAATTTGCGCAACGTTTCCTGCTCGCTCCCGATTTTCTCCTGAAGCTCGTCTACACTGTATGCTTTAATCTCTGCGTTTTTCATTGCTTTACTTACTTACCGCTGTTTCTACGTAGTCTCTGCGAACACTTAGTTTTGTTTTGATAGGAAGTTTACCTTCCGCCAATCGCAACGCTTCTTTTGCAGTGGCCAAATCCACACCTCCTGCTTCGATCAGGATGGTACCTGGCTTAATCACAGCCACCCAATACTCCGGAGCTCCTTTACCCTTACCCATCCTTACCTCGGCAGGCTTCTTGGTAATTGGCTTGTCAGGGAAAATACGAATCCACACCTGTCCTTCACGCTTCATGGCGCGGGTTACAGCAATCCTTGCTGCCTCCAACTGACGAGCTGTTATCCAACCACCTTCCAGTGCTTTTAGTCCAAATGATCCGAATGCAATAGAATGGCCACGAGTTGCCAATCCTTTCACACGGCCTTTGTGCATTTTTCTATACTTGGTACGCTTCGGCTGTAACATGTTTGCTACCTGTTAAAAATTCTTAATTATTTTTTCTTCTTCTGTCTCCGCCTCTTTCTCCTCCGCGGTCAGGTCTGTCGCCACGGCCACGGCCGCCTCCAGCTCTTCTTCTGTCAGGAGCACCTCCTGGCTTATTCTCTCCGGCTGCGTTGCTTACCATACCCACATTAGGCGACAAGTCACGCTTTCCAAAAATCTCTCCTTTAAACACCCACACCTTAATTCCAATCTTTCCGTAAACGGTCTGTGCTTCTGAAACCGCATAGTCGATATCTGCACGAAGAGTGTGCAAAGGAATTCTTCCTTCCTTGTACTGTTCTGTACGCGCCATCTCAGCACCACCCAAACGACCAGATAATTTCACTTTTATACCTTCAGATCCTACGCGCATAGCAGAAGCAATGGCTTGCTTCATAGCTCTACGGAATGCGATCCTAGCCTCCAATTGCTGAGCGATAGACTCACCCACCAATTTGGCATCCAACTCAGGACGTTTGATCTCAAAAATGTTGATCTGAACGTCTTTGTTAGTCAATTTTTTTAATTCTTCCTTGATCTTGTCAACTTCTGTACCCCCTTTACCAATTACAACGCCAGGACGGGCAGTGTGAATGGTCAACGTGATGCGCTTCAAAGTACGCTCAATCACCACTTTAGAGATACCTCCTTTAGGAATACGAGCACTTACATATTTGCGGATTTTCTGATCTTCAACCAGCTTATCGGCAAAAGTATTGCCACCGTACCAGCTTGAATCCCATCCGCGGATAACTCCAAGTCTAAAACCTACCGGATTAACTTTCTGTCCCATTATTCCTTTGTTTCTTTTTCAGTTGCCTTTTTCTTAGTTGCCTTCTTTGCAGGCTTTTCAGCTTTTTTAGCTGCTGGTTTTTCTACAGCAGGTGTCATGCTGTCCACCACCAGTGTTACGTGGTTTGATCTTTTTCTGATTCGGTGAGCACGACCTTGGGGGGCTGGTCTCAAACGCTTCAGTTGGCGACCACCGTCCACAAATATTTCCTTTACAATCAAGTCAGCTTCCTCCAGCTTTTTATCTGAGTTTTTGATTGACCAATTGCTGATAGCAGACAACAACAACTTCTCTAATTTCTGAGAAGAGTACTTTGCCTCGTACTTCAACATATTGAGTGCCTGGTTTACCCGCACACCTCTAATCATATCTGCAACCAACCTCATCTTTCTGGGTGAGCTAGGTACATCTTTTAAGTATGCAGTAGCAGGACCTGTCTTAGCGGCTTCCTTGATAGCCTCTAGTTTGGCTCTCTTTACTACTGATCTTTTTGTCTTTTTTACTGTTTCTTCCATGACAGAGCGATTAATGCTTATTAATCTTTTCTATTTCCTGAATGTCCTTTAAATACTCTCGTTGGTGAAAATTCACCCAACTTATGCCCTACCATGTTCTCGGTTACATACACAGGTATAAACTTATTCCCATTATGTACGGCAAGCGTATGTCCAATTAAATCCGGTGTAATTGTTGATCTTCTTGACCAGGTTTTGATCACTGATTTTTTTCCAGACTGTTCCATCGCCTCTACTTTTTTCAAGAGACGCAAATCTAGATATGGACCTTTTTTTATTGACCTTCCCATTATTTCTTCCTTCTTACAATGATTAGACGATCTGAATACTTCTTAGGTGAGCGGGTTTTCTTACCCTTAGAAATCAATCCTTTACGTGATCTTGGATGACCTCCTGATGCTCTACCTTCACCACCACCCATAGGGTGATCAACAGGGTTCATGGCGACACCACGTGTACGAGGACGAATACCTCTCCAACGGTTACGACCAGCTTTACCCTGGCTTTCGTTCATATGGTCAGGGTTGGAAACTGCTCCAACAGTGGCCATACAGTTTACCATCACATTTCTCATCTCACCTGACGGCATCTTCAAAGTTGCGTAAGCACCTTCTCTAGCCACCAGCTGAACAAAAACACCTGCACTTCTTGCGATGGATGCTCCTTTACCCGGCTTCAATTCCACATTGTGTACAATAGTACCCACAGGAATTTTAGACAATGGCAGTGCGTTTCCTACTTCTGGAGGAACTGACTCTCCTGACACAACAGTCTGCCCTACTACAAGCCCTTGAGGAGCTAGAATGTAGGTCTTAAAACCATCTGCGTAGTATAATTTGGCTATACGAGCAGAACGAGTGGGATCGTACTCGATAGACTTTACGGTTGCAGGAATATCAAATTTATTTCTCTTGAAGTCGATCAAACGAAGTTTCTGCTTATGACCTCCACCGATATAGCGCATGGTCATGCGGCCTTTGTTGTTTCTACCTCCACTCTTGTTTATCGAGGTAACCAATGATTTCTCAGGACGACTCTCTGTGATATCGTCAAAGGTGGGCGCCATGCGGTGCCTACTTCCTGCAGTCATTGGTTTAATTTTTCTTATCGCCATCGCTAGTCGTTATTAAACGTTGCTATAAAAATCAATTACTTCTCCTTCAGCCACGGTTACAATTGCTTTTTTGTAACTCGGCTTACGTCCTGAAAGCACACCTGCTTTAGTGTAACGGGATTTAAACTTCCCCATCACATTGATGGTGTTCACCTTTTCTACGTTTACACTATACATTTTTTCCACTGCCTTCTTGATCTCCACTTTGTTGGCTTCACTGTCCACCAGGAAACCATACTTGCCTTTTTCGTTCAGGGCAGAGATTTTTTCAGTAACCAGGGGTTTTATTAAGATGCTCATTGGTTTACTGTTTATTTAAAATGTTGCTAATCAATTCCACACCGCTTTCAACCAGAATCAGTTGATCAGCATTCATCACATCATAAGTATTGAGCTGATTTGCTGTGATAACTTTTGCATTCGGTACGTTTCTTCCGGAAAGAACGATGTTCTTCTTGTTGTCACCCAACACCAACAAAGTCTTTTTGTCAGCTACAGAAAGCGCGCTCAACAATGACAAGTATTGTTTTGTCTTTGGTGCTTCAAAATCGAAATCTTCCAATACCGCGATTGCGTTATCTTTTGCTTTGTAGGCCAATGCAGACTTACGTGCCAGGTCTTTCACCTTTTTGTTGAGTTTGAAAGAATAGTCTCTTGGCTGAGGACCGAATACGCGTCCACCACCACGGAACAAAGGATTTTTGATGTTACCTGCACGGGCTCCACCTGTTCCTTTCTGCTTCTTCAGCTTCTTGGAAGATCCTTTAATTTCTGCACGCTCTTTGGATTTGGCAGTACCCTGACGCTTGTTGGCCAGTATGCTCTTTACGTCCAAATAGATGGCGTGATCATTGGGCTCTATTCCGAATATTTCGGAAGAAAGGCTCACTTTGCGACCGGTATCTTCACCGCTATGTTTTACAACAGCTAAGTCCATTACTTTTCAAGTATAATTGTTGAGTTCTTGGCTCCTGGGACGGGACCACTAACTAATATCAAATTTTGCTCAGGCATGATCTTCACTACCTGAAGGTTCAACACCTTCACGCGGTCACCACCTGTGCGACCTGCCATCTTTTTACCTTTTACTACACGAGATGCAAAGGAAGCGTTACCCAAAGATCCAGGAGCTCTCAACCTGTTGTGCTGTCCGTGAGTTTGACCACCCACACCAGCAAATCCGTGGCGTTTCACAACACCTTGAAATCCGCGGCCTTTGGAAGTACCGATTGCATCGAGCCAATCGCCTTCCTTGAATATTTCTTCAACCTTGATCTCTTTGCCCAATTCAATCATGCCATCAAACTCTGCCCTGAAATCCCTGAATTCAGCAAGGAATCGTTTAGGAGTTGTATTGGCCTTTTTGAAGTGGCCCATCATAGGTTGAGTCGTGTGTTTCTCTTTGCGCTCCCCATAGGCGAGCTGCACAGCTCTATAGCCATCGGTCTCCACATTCTTCACCTGAGTAACTACACAAGGACCAGCCTCGATTACTGTTACTGCTATGTTTTGGCCATCTTGACCGTACACATTGGTCATTCCGACCTTTTTTCCAATTATTCCAGGCATGCCTAAAACCTATTTTGCTTGTTTCTGAGTCATTTTGCGGGTTTCTCCACGCAAAAAGGACTGCAAAGATATGAACTATAAAGTAGTTACCAAATGGGGGTTTCAAAATTTTGAATATGAATTGAAAAGGCCCTTTTTTTGACATTTTTAAGCCTAATTTGCTTCAATCATTTATCAACTTTCTATGTCTTCACCAAGGTGGGATCATTTGCGGTGGAATAACCACCTTCCGGATTCACTTTCCTTCAACAGACTTTCATCATGATTCTGAGTCATAAGACCTGGTCAGTTTATATCATCGGAGTCGCTTTGGTCCTCCTCTTCCTCACCAATATCTCTATCGGAAGCGTATCTATTCCGCTAGCAAAGGTGGTGGCCACCATTTTTTCATTCAATGACGGATCAGACACGATTGCCAGTATTATCTGGCAACTTAGAGTCCCCAAAGCAGTTACTTGTGTATTGGCGGGTGCCGCATTGTCTATTGCTGGCTTACTTATGCAAACGCTCTTCAGAAACCCCTTAGCTGGACCTGATGTGCTTGGACTCAGTTCGGGGGCTAGCCTGATGGTTGCATTTGTTTTACTCATTGGCACCTCCTCTGCCTCTTATCTACCAGCGGTCAGCCCATGGTCATTGGCAGTGGCAGCAAGTCTGGGAAGTGGGGTTATTTTTCTTATAGTCATAGCCATTGCCCATCGAGTGCGTGACAACACTTCCCTCCTTATTATAGGGTTGATGATTGCCGCAGCATCAGGGTCTTTGGTGAGTGTCTTGCAATATTTAAGTAAGGCGCAAGACTTACAAGCATTTGTCATTTGGACACTTGGCAGTGTAGGGGGTACACACTGGAGTGAAATCTTGATCCTGCTTTTATTATTATTAATAGGAGGTACTATTGCGATCACCTCGGTAAAAGCTTTGAATGCCTGGCTTTTGGGAGATAACTATGCTCGCAGTCTGGGCATCAACATAAAAAAATCTAGATTAATGATTGTTTTGGCCACCAGCCTGCTGGCCGGAGGAGTCACCGCCTTTTGTGGCCCTATCGCTTTTGTAGGTTTGGCCGTACCCCACTTGATCAGACTGTTAATACCAACCACAAACCACAAAGTGTTGATTCCGATGGTAAGTGTAGGAGGCGCAGCCCTTTTGTTATTGTGTGACATAATGGCTCAGGTTCCGGGTAGTTCAAATATATTGCCTTTGAACGCCATCACGTCTATGATAGGTGCACCAGTAGTTATTTGGGTCGTCATGCGAAGCAGAGGGGTAAAAATGTAGATTCATGAACAGAGCTCCGTTAACAACAAAAAATCTTTCTATCGGGTATCCGGGCTTGCCTGTCCTTTTTGATGATTTGAACCTCTCTTTATATAAAGGAAAGCTGGTCTGTTTTATGGGCCCGAATGGTATAGGAAAGAGCACCCTTATAAGAACATTGGCAGGTATGCACCACCCATTGAAGGGCGAGGTTAACGGGATCAGTAACCGAAACATTGCGGTAGTATTAACAGAAAGAGTTAATGCCGGAATGATGACAGCCAAAGAATTGGTGAGCTTTGGCAGGTACCCATACCTGGGTTGGAAAATTAAAATGTCCGCATCAGACATTAGTAAAATTGATGAAGCTGTGGAATTGGTGAGAATTGGTGAGTTACTTGATAAACCTATTTATGAACTCAGTGACGGTCAGATGCAGATGGTAATGATTGCCCGGGCGCTTGCTCAGGACACACCCGTACTTTTGTTGGACGAACCAACAGCACACCTGGACCTCAACAATAGAGTAGAAATTATGAACCTGTTAAGAAGGCTGGCCAAGGAAAATGATAAGGCCATTTTAGTTTCTACGCACGAGCTTGATTTGGCATTGCAAACAGCTGATTTGGTGTGGCTGGCTACACCTCAGAAGTCGGTGAGGATAGGAATACAAGAGGACCTGGTGCTCGATGGTTCTTTCGATCAAGTGTTTCAATTCAAAGGTTTTGATTTAAAGACAGGTAAGGTAAAGCAGGAACCCTATCGAAAGACTGGAATACATCTCATTGGTGAGGGCCATGCTTATTTGTGGACAAAAAATGCCTTGGAGAGAAATGGGTTTCATATTGAAGTTGCAGCAAAGCTGAAGCTTGGTATAAAAACAAATGAAGAAAAGACTGCCTTTGAAATTCAAATTGACAGCTACAGGGAAAAATTTGGTTCTATCGAGGAGCTATTGAACTTCCTGAGCAAGTATTAATAATCTATTTTCTCATCCCCGTCTTGATAATCGAGGTAGTAGATGATCATGTTGCACATTTCGCTGGTAGACCCCCAGCCATATCCAATGTTTCTGGGAGGAGAAAAAGGATTGGCTTTATTCTCAGAAGTGTTGTCATATTTTGCTTCTACCCTTATCGTTGATCCCGCAGGAATTTTCAGCATGCGCTTGTATTGATAGGTGGTTTGCCAATTAAAATCCCAATCATCGATTTTAATAAGAGGGATGGTTTCTCCGGAAGGAGTTTCGGCAACAGCCTTAAACTTCCTGCCTATGAAGTGCATATGCGGCAGCACAGAAATCACTGAGATGTCTTTGGTTACTTCGTAATTAATATAAAATGTTGGGGTAGTCTCCGCGTAAATGTAAAATGGCTGATTGGCAATGTCATTCTCTCGAAGGGTTAAGGAATGAACTACCCGATCCACTTTGGTTTTTGAAAAGTAAAGGTTGATCATGGATTGATCCTTTTCTGGAATAGAAGAAGGCGAGTAATGCATATTCAATATGAGGTCGGTGTTCTTATAAAGTAATTTCCCCGAACCTGGCGGAAAAAAGATCTTGTTGTTGCCCGGCACCCAACCATACAAAAACTCATCCACCAAAGGCGTTTTTTGAAAATCACGAACCCGCGGATCCAGTTCTGACATACCATCAATACCTCTGATGTCATTGGTTGTATCTGCCATTAGCCTGCTGTGATGTACCAATCGCCTGTTGCCAGGAACAAATTCTACAGCAGAAATGTAGGTGTCCTCTGGCAAATTGGTGGGAATCGAAAAATACCTAAACTCCTCCACACTTTTATCCGAAATATCAAAAGGTTTGCCCATGGTCAGTGATAAGTCGGGCTTAATGCCATCCGTCACTTCTTGGTCATATTTCCTTTTTGTTTTTTTTCCTTTTGCCATTCCATTTTTTACCCAATCCTGAATCAACTGTATTTCCAAATCGGTCAGGATTTTTTCATTCCGAAAAGTTTGAAAGGAAGGGTCGGCCTGCCATGGAGGCATGTATTTGGTTTTTGTAACGTGCGCAATGAAGTTTCCTTTGGCAGACACTTCATCATAGGTACGAAGGCTAAAGGGTCCCAACCCACCCGGCCTGTGGCAGGTTACGCAGTTGGTCATGACAATGGGTTCAATGTCCTTGTAGTAAGTGACGGACTGACACACTCCGCTAATTATACCCAACAAATACACCAGGATGAACAATCTCATGGAATCAATGATGTTTCATTTCATGTGACATCTGAATAAAGCAACCGATTGCCTCCGTGTGCTTCACGGGTGGCTGCTCACCATTATTCAGTGCTGTTAATGCATCAATCAAATATTGTTCCGTAGTGTTCAGTCGATATTTACCCAACTCATAAAACCAGTTATCAATAGCGCCTTGGTATTGAAGTTGACCTCCCGCGTCAATGAGAAATACTTCTGGGGTAACTGTTGCCTTCAGAGAATGGGCTAATTCCATTTTCTCATCCCTTAAAAAATGAATAGATAATTTGTAATCTTTCCTGAATCGTTTGATCTCTTTGATGGAGAATTGATTGGGGAAAACGCCATAAAAGTCGGTGGTGGAGGAGAACTTGCCTACAATTTCTTTTATCCTCGACACATATTTCTGGGTAATGGGACAATCGGTACCCATAAAAATGATTACGGCAGATTTATCCTTTGCAGAAATCGAAACTGATTTGTTCCTAAGATCTTTCAGTTGAATGTTCTCTATCTCTGGAGATTGTGCGAACCCGCTACTAAGTATCCCTCCAATAAAAAAAATTAGTAACCCCCTTCGCATCATCAAAAAATTGTAACCCTACGAAGGTAATTAATCCCCTGCTTGGAGTCAAATGACCTTAATCAGGAAATACGCTCCACCCCAAGTCCAGGCTTGTCGCTGCAATACATCACACCATCCTTTAATAGGAAGCCGCCTTTTACCACATCCTTGCCCAGATCAAGACTACCATCCAGGTCGATGTACTTTGTGTTGGCGCAAGCAAAAGATGCATGCAGTGCCGCTGTAATGCTGACAATACTTTCCTCATTACAACCCCAAAAAAGATCCACCCCTTCTAGTGCAGCAATGTCAGCAATCTTTAATGCTTGATTTACTCCTCCGCACTTCATCAGCTTGATATTGAAAATACCTGAGGCTCTGGGTGGCTTGATCAATTCGATGGCATCTTTAGGAGACAGCAGTGATTCATCGGCCGCAACTACCTGGCGTATTTCTTCAGGCAGTCTTTTCATCTCATCAATGGCCTTGGCTTTTAAGGGCTGCTCGATCAGCTCAATATTCAGGTGTTTGGTTTTGTTGTAAAACTCGATAGTTTTTTCTGTAGTGTAGCCCTGATTGGCATCAATGCGTATGGTGAACTTATTGCCGAATTTTTCACGCAATTTGACCATCCTTTCAATGTCTTCAGCAAGGTCGATTCCCAATTTTACTTTAAGCACACTAAAACCACGCTTACCATAGTCTTCAGCCTCTTTCAGCGTCTCCTCCACATTCATAATGCCAATGGTGTTGCTGGTAGGCAGCGACTTAATTTTCTGCCCCAGATACTTTACTAATGGTACACCGAGGTGCTTAGTGAAAGCATCATAGAAAGCGATGTCCAGTGCAGCTCTTGCAGCAGGGTTTTTTGGCATCTTCTTCCACACTTCATAATTCAGCTGATTGATCTCCCTTATGTCCCTACCAATTAAAAACTCAATATTCTTTTCACCCAACGCACCCATACAGGCATCCAATGTCTCGCCTGTAACATAGTCGCTGGGATTTCCCGCTCCAATTCCAGTTATACCATTATCCAGTGTAATCTCTACAAAACCACTTTCAACCTTGTCTGTGGTTTTATAAGCAATGGTATACGGTTTGGTGTTGGCGAGGTCTTCTTTCCAAACTTTGATGTCTTTAATACGAGTCATAATTTGCTGATTTAGTGCTAAACTTATTTCGTGCTTTTTGATTTTTCTATCATTGCTTCAAAAACAGGTACCAAGGCGTCCACCCCATCTTCGAGCGGCAAAATGCAAGGTATCCCCAGCTCTTTTTGATAGCGACTCGCATAATCTCGAGCATCCTTCTGTTCCATCTTGGCGGTATTGATAGTGAGCGCTACGGTCTCACCACCATACATTTTTATTAAAGCAATCTCATCCTTAGGATCAGCAATATAAGCTGGGTAAAATTCCATGTCCTTGTATTGTTTTCTGGCAGGATTATGTTGCAATACCACTGAAGTGGCCTCCGCAGAAACGATCCATTCAGAACCAGCAGGGCCGCTAGGATTGCGCAATGAACTCTGACCTTCAATAAAAATTATGTCTGGTCTTTCGTTTTCCCAGCACTGAACAATGGCATGCTCCATTTCTCCAGAGATAAAATCATTGAGTGTGGAATCGAAAACCATTCCATATTTAGCTCCTTGCATCCAGCCTGTCTGACCTGTGTAAATCATCTCTGCCTTATAGCCTGCATCTCTCATCGCCTGTACCAGAAAACGAGTAGTTGTTCTTTTGCCCAACGCGCAGTCCGTTCCCAACACCGCTACTTTAGGACACAGTACCGTTTTGATCTTTCCGGACCAGAAGTGCAGATCCTTGAATTTCTTTGGTTTGCGAACGTCTATAATTTCAAGTCCTTTTTGTGCCGCCAAATCTGCCAGCTCTGGAATATCAGAAATGTATTCGTGCAATCCATTAATCAATCCATATCCATTGTCAAGCGCTTCTTTCAACATTATTCTCAAAGACTCAGGAATAACACCCCCCTTTGTAGCAACTCCGATAATACAGTAGACTGCCTTTTCACTGCTATTGGTGGAGAAATCTCCAATAGAAGCATAGATCGGAATATTTCTTTTCCTGCCATCCAATACTTCACCCGCATCCTTGCCTGCACTTTTGCTATCAATAACTCCTATTATATTAAACCGCTCAGTGCCCCTGATAAGACCATGCGCAGTCTTGCCATTGCTAGAATCCAAATAACCGGCAGTAATAATTATCGCATTCTTTTTTTCCATTGTTTAAAATTTGAAGGCCGAAAGTCGGGAATTATAATCGATTTCAAAAAGACATTTATATAAGAAGTTTTCCTATTGATTGTTAGGTTCGTTCCTATTCTGCTGGCACAGAAAGGAGCAAATAGGGCAGCTTGTTGGTCAAGCAAAATCAACTAAAGAAACAACTCTGGCGAGCTTTTTGCCTTATCCTTTCCGGGCGCTATTCTGGCGCGTTTTTAATGTAACTTTGCAAAATCGAATTTAAACCCAATGTTTATGCGATATCTCATCATCATGTTTTTTGCACTTTTGGCGACTGCAGCAAGCAGTCAGTCGATTGTGGGCACCTGGCAACTAACAGAAGAAAAGCCTTGTATTGAATCTCAAATGGAAATGAGCGAGACCGAAAAGGAATTACTTCCGAGCTTTGGCTCATCTACTCACGCTGTTGCCAAAATCATTCGATTCGATCCGAAAGGAAAAGGTGAAGAAGGTATTTTCAGTGCAGGTCGCAAAAAAGGCGCAGACAATGAACCATTCAGATACCAGCTTTCTGGCAATGAATTACAATTTCTAGATAAGAAATCAGGCATGATTACAGAGCGCTTCATCATTGATGAACTAACTTCTATCCAACTCCGGTTTCATAGGGTAGGAAGAGATTGTGAAATGAGAACTTTTTCAAGGATAAAATAAATGACCGCCATAGATACCAAAAAAGACATACGCAAGCTCAAATTTGACGAACTGAAAGCCTTCTTTGTGGCGAATGGAGATAAGCCCTTTCGCGCACAACAAGTGTATGAATGGCTATGGCAAAAATCATGTAAGGACTTTGATCAGATGACCAACATCTCCCTGCCTACCAGAGAGCTATTGAAACAACATTTTATCATCAACCACATTCATGTGGATAATATGCAACGAAGTGAAGATGGTACAATCAAAAATGCCGTCAAGCTTCATGATGGACTCATTGTAGAGTCGGTGTTGATTCCTACTGAAAAAAGAATCACTGCCTGTGTATCCTCCCAGGTAGGTTGTAGTCTTGATTGCAAATTTTGTGCTACCGCCCGTCTCAAGCGCATGCGCAATCTGAATGCAGACGAAATTTACGACCAAGTTGCAGCGATTAAGGAGCAAAGTGAACTCTTCTTTGGAAGGCCTTTAACCAACATCGTATTTATGGGAATGGGTGAACCGCTGCTCAATTATAACAATGTGGTGGCGGCCATTGAAAAAATTACATCACCCAAAGGTTTGAATATGGCTGCACGTAGACTAACTGTATCTACTGTAGGGGTGGCTAAAATGATTAAGAAAATGGCCGATGACGAGGTCAAATTCAATCTGGCCGTTTCACTACATGCAGCCATTAATAAAACACGCTCATCCATAATGCCTATCAACGATACCAATTCTTTGGAAGAGCTGGCCGATGCCATCAAATACTGGTATGCCAAACGCAAGAAAAAAGTTACCTACGAGTATGTCGTATGGAAGGGAATCAATGATGACATGGAGCACGCGCAGGCACTTCTTAAATTCTGCAAAATGGTTCCCTCGAAAGTCAACCTGATTGAATACAACTCCATTGAAGATGATGGCTTCAAACAAGCCAGCGATGAAGCATTGCGCATGTATCAGGAGCTTCTGGAGAGCAATGGGATTACGGCCAGGGTGCGTAAGAGCCGTGGAAAAGACATTGATGCAGCCTGTGGCCAATTGGCTAACAAATCTTAATCACAGCATTACTGCCCTGTACTAATTGTCAGGTAATGTTTTTTAGCCTACCGGAATAGTCCTTTGATAATTTTCTTATTTCTAATGAGACATATCATTTTAAGTTGATGGTGATTTCTACAACTTAGCACCACATTGATCCCTATCGCTATGAACAACAGAAAATTTCATCCCGAAACCCTCATGATGTCGTACGGGTACAAACCCGAACTTTCTGAGGGAGCCATAAAATGTCCCATTTTTCAAACGTCCACTTTTGTATTCAAAAATGCTGAAGAAGGAAAAGCTTTTTTTGAAGTGGCTTATGGCCTCCGCGATAAAGAACCATCGGAAGAACTGGGTTTGATTTATAGCCGCATCAACAATCCGGATTTAGAAATTCTTGAGAACAGGCTATCGCTTTGGGATGAAGCCGATGAATGCGCGGTATTTGAAAGCGGCATGTCGGCCATCACCACAGTATTGCTGGAATTTCTTAAACCAGGGGATTTGCTTTTACACAGTGGTCCACTTTATGGAGGAACTGATCATTTTATCAATCACTTTCTGACCAAGATTGGTGTCACCCCTCTTGAATTCCATGCAGGACAAACAAGAGAAGAGATCGCTGAGTTGGTAAAGCAAAGCGGAAAAAGTGACAAGCTCAGCTTTATCTATATTGAAACTCCAGCCAATCCTACCAATGCATTAATCGACATTGCAAGTTGCAGAGAAGTAGCCAATCAATTTACCACAAAAGATAAACCAGTGGTTATTGCGGTTGATAATACCTACATGGGGCCATTATGGCAACATCCGCTTCAATTGGGTGCAGACTTTTCCTTGTATTCCGCCACCAAATACATCGGGGGTCACAGCGATGTAATTGCAGGCGCTGTCTGTGGATCCAAAGCAGTAATCACGCGAGTGAAAACTCTAAGAACATTTCTTGGCAATATGGCTGGCCCCTGGACTGGCTGGCTGCTATTACGAAGTCTGGAAACACTTAAAGTCAGAATGGAAAAACAATCTTTCAATGCAAAGATTGTGGCCGATCATCTTTTATCACACCCCAAGGTTGAAAAAGTGTATTATTTAGGACACATCTCCCCAGATGATAAAATGCAATACGAGATTTATAAAAAACAGTATACTTCTGCAGGCGCCATGCTTTCTTTTGATATTAAGGGCGGAGAAAAAGAAGCATTCCGTTTTTTAAATGCATTGCGATTGATCAAGCTGGCGGTTAGTTTAGGTAGCACCGAGTCGCTGGCAGAGCACCCAGCGTCCATGACCCACGCGGGTGTAGATCCCGCTTACCGCAAAAAAATGGCTATCTCAGAAAAGATGGTAAGGGTTTCCGTAGGTGTTGAACACATTGATGACCTGATTTGGGATATCGACCAGGCGCTGGAAAAAGTATAAGGCTATTTTTTGCTGGCGTTGAAAAGCTTTTCTTTTTCGTCTGAAGAAAGACTTTCATAACCACGTTCAGAGATCTTATCCAAAATGGCATCAATCTCCTCTTGACTGGCTTTGGAGGCCCCTGTTGGTTTTCCTTTGCTTTTTGGCTTGGGTTCCTCTTTACGATAGGTGACTTTAACCTTGGGTCTTGGTTGAAATAATTCTTTAAACCAATCCAGAGTAACAGTAATCCACCCGCCCCAATTTACTCCTACCTGCAATTGTTTGATATAAATAAATCCAATAAGGGCTCCTCCCAGGTGAGCTATGTTTCCGCCTGCATTGCTACCCACTGAACCAAGAAATGACAGTGCGATATAAAATCCGGCAATGTATTTTATCCGAACGGGACCAAGAAACAATAAATAAAAAGTGTAGTTGGGAAGTAAAACAGCTGCTCCTGTGACGATGGCGTAAACAGCTGCAGACGCTCCTATCATGCCAGCAAAGTCTGACCGCTCAACGAAATATGGAACCAGATTAAATACCAGTAAATAAACTACCCCACCGGCTATGGCTCCTAACAGGTAAAGCGCAATCAGCTTATCATTGCCCAAGTACTCAATAAACAGTCTTCCAAACCAATAGAAGATCAGCATGTTGAATAAAATATGGAAAATATCTGTGAGGCTATGCGCAAAGGCATAGGTAATAATGGTCCAGGGTCTTAAAATAAAATCCCCAAACTTTGGTGGCAGCGTAAATTGTTTACTAATGAAAGCATAAACAACATCTGCTCCTCCTATTGTACTAAATACATAGATGGCCCCCATCACTAAAAACATGGCCACATTAATCACGATCAACTGAACGTGGGCGTTGTTGGGCTTTTGAAAAACAGATTTAAATTCGTCAAACACTTTATAGCTACCTTTTAGTATCCTCTACCCGACCCCTGACTCCTCCAAGCTGTAATGATCAGGAACGCTACAAATGCACCACCGAAGTGTGCCAAATGAGCTACCGATCCACTGCGATCCATGGCATAAGTTAAAAAGCCAATCAAAAATACCATGTATTTTGCCTTTATGGGAATAGGCGGGAATAATAACATGATTTCAAGGTTGGGGAAAATCATTCCAAATGCCATTAATATGCCATACAATGCCCCAGAAGCGCCTAACATGATTCCACCTGTGCCTGGAAAAAAATAATAATTAACCAGTGCGTAAATTAATGCCGCCCCTATTCCGGTAGCCAAATAGAATATCAAAAACTTCTTGTCACCCCAGTGGCTCTCAAGTATGGGGGCAAAAGATGCCAGCGCAAACATGTTGAAAAAGATATGCCCCAGGCCACCATGAGCGAACATATAGGTAAAGAACTGGTAGGGAGCAAAAGCCCCCGAACCAATAGGCCAAAGCGAAATATAAGGAGTAATACCTATAAACTGCTGCAAAAGGTAAACGACCACATTGATAATGATCAGGTTACGAACAAGAGGCGTTAGTCTAAACATTCAGTTACAAATTTATCGTTTACCTGGTTATCTGTTAAAGTAGTTTTCAATCTTAGAAACATCAAAAATAAAAAAGGTTGGTAAACCCTCAGGTGAGAAATTGGGATTATTGCATGCAAATAAACCCTCCACTAAAGCTTCCAACTCCTCTTTTCTTAATTTTTGTCCCGACTTAATGGCCGCCCGCTTGGCCAGTGACCTGGCCAGGTTCTCTTTTAATGGAATGGAAAGTTCCGATTGATTGATTTTAAATTGTTCAATCAGCCCTTCAAAAAGCGCTTTCTCTCCACCCACAATATCTGCAGGTATCCCTGATATGAGTACTGCATTTTTTCCAAATATTTCAAATTGGAAACCCAGCGCTTTGATCTCTTTTTCTGCATCCATCACCAATGCAAAGTCAGCGGGTGCCAGCTCCACCGTTTGCGGAAACAAACTCTGTTGACTGTTCCCCGCAACACCTTTCAGGTGTAATAGGAATTTCTCATATAATACACGCTCGTGCACTGCCTGCTGGTCCATAATCATAAGACCGCCCTTCACTGCCCTTACCACATACTTATCATGCAATTGAAAAACAGTTCTTTCCTCCGCTTGATAGGCAATGTCCTGTCTGTTTACCGCGCTCTCATACCTTACGGAAGGTTTTTGTTCAAAATCATGCTTTAAGCGAGAAGGACTTTCCTCATCAAATAGTTTCTCCCAATTCTCAAGATTTGCTCTGTTGAGTGAATTTCCAAACTGCTCATTGTAGTATGTTTCCTTAAACTGGCGATCACTGCTACTCAGCTTGCTGATTACATTTACATCAGAATTAAAATCTATGGCAGGAGAAAGGTTGTGTGCCCCCAATGCCTGTCTAACGGAGGCTTTCACTACTGCGTACACGGCCCGCTCATCATCAAACTTGATTTCTGTTTTCGTAGGATGGACGTTGACATCAATATGTTTGGGGTCAATCTCCATAAACAAAACATAGAAAGGATAGCTTCCTTCCGGTAATAAACCTTCAAATGCTGTGGTCACTGCATGATTCAGGTAATTGCTTTTGATGTAACGATTGTTAACAAAAAAGAATTGTTCACCCCTGGTTTTCTTTGCTGACTCTGGTCTTCCAATGTATCCAGTAATCTTTACAAGATCCGTCTCTTCGTTACAGGCCGCCAGTTGCTGCTGATAGTTCTTACCAAACAGTGCCACAATTCGTTGGCTCAATTTACCGGGAATCAAATCATGAATGGATTGATCTCCATGAATCAGACTGAAAGACTTATTGGGATAAGCTAAGGCCAGGCGCTGAAACTCATCAATAATGTGTTTCATCTCCACCGGAATAGACTTCAGGAAATTTCGTCTGGCAGGAATATTATAAAAAAGATTTTTTACACTAATACTGGTACCCGCATCAAACGAAGTTTGCTCTTGTTTTTTTACTTCCGACCCTTCGATAAGCAATAAAGTACCCAATTCTTTGACCGCCAATCGTGTTTTCATTTCCACCTGTGCAATAGCCGCGATGGAGGCCAGTGCCTCACCTCGAAAACCCATTGTACGCAGGGCGAATAAATCTTCGGCCTTCCTTATTTTTGAAGTGGCATGACGCTCAAAACTCAGGCGCGCATCCGTTTCACTCATGCCCGATCCATTGTCAATAACCTGAATGAGCGTTCTTCCTGCTTCTTTAACAATCACCTTTATTTGATCCGCCCCGGCATCTATAGCATTTTCCATTAACTCTTTCACGACACTTGCAGGTCGTTGCACAACCTCCCCTGCCGCAATCTGATTGGCGATGGAATCTGGAAGAAGTTGAATGATGTCGGCCATGAAAAAGGTGAACTATCGCTTTTTAAATTTCATGTAGAGATAGAATGGGATAAACAACGCAAAGCCATAAAAGGCAATTTCCCCCCACTGGATATAGGCGATGATGAATAAAACCAGAAATAGTATAATCCCAAAACGCAAGAGATTTGCACTTAGCGACTCACTGGATTGCTTTGATCTTTTACGCGCAGACTGAAATGAACCCGAAATTCTGGATCTGTAATCTCCGGCTCCTTTCTCCTGCTCCAATTTCAACTCCCTCCTTATTCTGGCTTCGCGCTCCTGCATCTCTTCCTTTTGTGGGTCGTAATACCGAGGCGTATAATTAAAGCTTTTGTGAGAAGGAGTCTTGTTAAATAAAGACAGGAATTTCATTGTTTAATTTTTTTTACGTTTGCGGTGAGGATGACGCGCCAAACAGTGGCTATCTTCATGTCTCACAAAAATGAAGTTAATCACTTGCAATTACAAAAAGCTAACGGCTCTATGCTAAAAAAAGTTTTGATTGTTTTGGTATTATGGATGGGGTATGACCAGGTTTTTGCGCAGAACAAAAAAAACCTTTGGATTGACAGCATTTTCCAAACTTTGAGTACTGAGGAGCAAATAGGCCAGTTGTTTGTAATCCCCGTTTCATCTTATGACAGCCCGCGTGAGATCGAAAATTTAATGGATCTTATAGAGCGTAATCGTCCTGGAGGGGTCATAATCACCGGAGGCGGCCCCGTGGGTACAGCTCAACTAATTAATCAACTTCAGAAGAAATCCGAGGTTCCACTTTTGGTGATGATGGATGCTGAAACAGGTCCTGGAAAAACTTTGGACAGCCTGATGCGTTTTCCAGATCCTTTGATGATCGGGGCAATAACCAACGATTCCTTGATAATTCAATTAGGCCGAGAGATTGCAAGACAAATGAAAGTAATCGGAGCCAATATCAATCTGGCACCGAATGCCGATATTGACATTATCCCGTTTCGCTCTTCTGAATTTTATGGGATAAATAAAAAAGAAGTCAGTAGAAAATCCATTATGCTGATGAAAGGCCTCCAGCAGAAGGGAATAATTGCCATTGCCAAACATGCTTCTGTATCCACGGATGAAGAAAAAGAGTTTGAAAAAACCAATACCATTGATTTTACTAATTATCGACTGGATACGTTAAACTTTTATCCTTTTGATCAATTAATTAAAAACGGTATAGGGGGAATGAACACATCCAACCTCCACTTTTCTACCCTGGATAAAAAGAAAGCGATACCAGCATCCATTTCAAAGTTATTTGTCAGCGATGTTTTGAAAAAACAACTGAACTTCAACGGGCTTACCGCAACAGAAATACCCTACTTTCATGATATTTCTGAAAAAGCAAAAAATGAATCTGAAAAACTTGCATTTGAAGTAGGTAATGATTTGTTGATCAATCCCTACAACCTGAATGCCTCCATCAATAAAATTGAAACAGCACTAAAAAGAAATGCTGCATTAAAGGCTCAACTTGAAATAAGCGTAAAAAAAATATTGGCAGCCAAATACGATATTGGCCTCTCTAACATTGAAGCATTAAAAAATGACAACATCATCAGCCAAATCAACACCCGAAAAGCTGATGTGCTTAACTACGAGTTATCTACTGCCTCTATTACGCTTGCAAAAAATACTTCAGATTTGATTCCAATAAGCGCATTGGAAGGTAAAAAATTTGCGTCAATTACACTTGGAGAAGGTGCTTACCCTACATTTAATCACTATCTGCAAAACTACTCAGACTTCGAATCATTCAGCGTAAAAAAATCAACCGATACAGTCAGGCTGATGAATCAACTCAATAACTTTGACGAAGTGGTTATTGGGATTTTTTCAATACATGCACCCGAAAGAAATGTGCTGATCCAATGGCTCAATCGGATTATCGAGAAACAAAAAACCATAGTGGTTTCATTTGGAAATCCTTATGACCTGGTGGGTTTGAATCAACCCACCGCACTTTTGATGGCCTACTCTGATGCAAAACCAATTCCTATGCTCGCTGCTCAAGTCATCTTTGGTGCCAGGCAAGCAGGTGGGGTCAGTCCGGTTACAATTAACAATTTAGTCACCCAGGGAGAAGGAAGTCCCAATAATATGCTTGACAGGCTGGCATACGGCATACCAGAAATGGTGGGAATGAACAGTCAGACACTGGCTAAAATAGACGCAGTAGTGGCCCAGGCCCTGGACTCGGGCGCAACACCCGGTTGCAACATCATTATTGCCAGAAACGGACAAGTTATTTTTGACAAAGCGTATGGTTGGAAAACTTATGATAAGGCTGAACCCGTTACCAGCCAAACCATTTACGATCTGGCTTCCATAACAAAAGTGGCCGCCACACTTCAAACGGTAATGTTCATGCATGAGAAAAAGCTTATTGATATCGATAAAAAGATATCTGTATATCTGCCTGAACTAAAAACAACCAATAAAAAAGATTTTACTATAAAGGATGTTCTCACTCATCAGGCTGGCCTTTGGCCATACCTTCCCTATTGGTTGCAAACCATGAAGGACTCTACACTATTGCCTAACTATTACAGCAGGACTCAAAATTCCGAATATCCTTTTCCCGTTGCCAAAGATTTATTTGCCAGCAAGGTAATGAAGGACAGCCTTTGGCAATGGATCATTAATGCCAAAATACGCGATAAAAACCCCAAGACACCTTATGACTATACCTACAGTGATATGGGCTTTTACATCATGCAACACTTGGCAGAAAAACTGCTAAATCAGCCCATGCAGGATTTTCTTTCACAAAACATCTATGAACCAATTGGAGCCACTACAACCGGCTTTCTGCCCCTTGAAAGATTTCCAGAATACCAGATAGCTCCCACCGAAGTGGACAAGCAATTCAGAGGAAGCAAACTGGTTGGGTATGTACATGATCAGGGAGCCGCAATGCATGGAGGTGTAGCGGGTCATGCAGGGTTGTTTAGCAATGCCAATGATCTGGCCAAGCTGGGTCAAATGTGGCTTCAAAAAGGAAGTTATGGTGGACACCAGTTTTACAAACCAGAAACCATTGAACTGTTCACTTCAAAACAATACGACTCAAACAGAAGGGGGCTGGGCTGGGATAAGCCCACTATCAGCGATTGGAATGGCCCCACCTCGCTATACGCGTCCCCAAAGACGTTTGGCCACACTGGCTTTACGGGTACGGCAGTCTGGGTAGATCCGGAATTTAACCTGGTTTTTGTCTTTTTATCGAACAGGGTGTATCCGGATATGTTTAACACTAAACTATTAACAGGAAATATTCGTCCTAGAATACAGGACATTATTTATCAATCAATTTTTGACTATTGTAAAGCTCAAAATTGACCCTAATTATAGAACTATTCGATCTAAAAGTGGGTTAAAGACAAGAAATAGCTATGGCAGGAAAAATGAAAATAGGAATTGTTTGTTATCCCACCTTTGGAGGCAGCGGAGTAGTGGCTACGGAATTGGGAAAGGCGCTTGCAAAAGGAGGGCACGAAATACATTTTATCACCTATTCGCAACCAAGTCGACTTGACTTTCTGAATGAAAATCTATTCTACCACGAAGTAGACATACGCACCTATCCTCTTTTTGAGTATCCACCTTATGAGCTTGCGCTGGCAAGTAAGATGGTGAGTGTAGTCATCAATGAGAAGTTAGACTTGCTTCATGTGCATTATGCCATCCCACACGCTTCTGCTGCCTATATGGCAAAGCAGATCCTGAAAACACAAGGAATCATTATTCCGGTAGTGACTACACTTCACGGCACTGATATTACGTTGGTAGGAAAAGATGCATCTTACGAGCCTGTGGTCACTTTTAGTATCAATGAATCGGATGGCGTAACAGCGGTATCCAAAGACTTAAGGTATCAAACATTTGAGTTTTTTGATATTAAAAATGACATTGAAGTAATTCCAAATTTTATTGATCTGGACAAATTTAAAAAACAAAAAAAGGATCACTTTAAAAAAGCAATTTGTCCCAATGACGAAGTGCTGATCGTTCATATTTCTAACTTCAGGAAAGTAAAACGGATTGGCGATGTGGTGAAAATCTTTAATAACATCCGGAGAGAAATTCCTGCCAAATTACTGATGATCGGGGATGGGCCGGAGCGTGCAGGGGCAGAGGATCTGTCCAAGAAACTTGGGATAGAGGAGGACATTCGCTTTCTCGGAAAATTAGAGGCCATTGAAGAAGTGCTTTCAGTAGCAGACTTATTCCTGATGCCTTCAGAAAAAGAAAGTTTCGGATTGGCAGCGCTTGAAGCCATGGCATGTGAAGTTCCAGTCATTTCTTCCAATGCTGGGGGTATTCCTGAACTAAATATTAATGGAGTTACTGGCTTTTTAAGTGAAGTGGGGGACGTGGAAGAGATGTCAAAAAATGCGCTTCATATATTAAATAAGGAAAATCTTCATACCTTTAAAGAAAATGCATTGAAGCGGGCAAAAGAATTTGATATTTCAAATATTCTGCCACTTTATGAAAATTATTATAGAAAAGTGATCGAAAAGTCAGCCGAAAGGGTGGTTATCTGATTCTTATTTTTTGGCTGAGTAGTAGTTGTAGCTTAATCTGAAGTTGAACTGTGACACTATGAATGACAATAGAAAACCTCAACACAAAGGGAGTAAAAAACTTTTTAATAATCCCATATTAGAAAGACTTACAAAGACTCATATTGCCGTGCCCCTCACTATTTTTTTTATTTATGCTTCGGCTTTGCTTTACTGGAATTTTACCCATACCACACTTTCTCTAAGTATTTCTGTGGTGACTTTTACTATAGGGCTTATCTCTTTTACATGGGTTGAATACCTTGTGCATAGGTACTTGTTCCATATGAAGACCTATACCCAATTAAGGGCCAAACTGCAGTATACCATGCATGGAGTACATCACGAATTTCCAAAGGATAAGGAACGGTTGGCAATGCCACCTTTGCTCAGCATCACCATATCCACTTTGCTTCTATTTCTTTTCCGATTAATTCTCGGTGATCTTGTATTTTCCTTTTTGCCAGGTTTTTTGGTAGGATATGCACTATACCTGGCAATTCATTACATGGTGCATGCCTATCAGCCCCCGAAAAATTTTCTTAAACATTTGTGGATCAACCACAGTGTGCATCATTATAAGGATGGAAATGGGGTTTTTGGTGTTTCTTCTCCTTTATGGGACTATGTTTATGGCACGATTGGGCCAAAAAGACACAAAACTCAAAGTTAATTTCCGGCAAAAAAATTATATCCTGCTTTCTTCAGGATGTGCTACGGGAACTTTGCTATAGGTAGGGCAGGTATATTGACTGCAGGAAGAAAGCACAAAACAAGCCACTCCGATTAATAGCACAACTATTCTTTTCATTACTATTAGTAGATTAAGGTTAGACAATGTAAAATTAGACCAGTCTCGACATTAAAAATTCAATACGAATAAGAATTCTTACATGAGTTGCAAAAAAGGGTTTACTTTAACTCCTTGGCTAACGGACAATAGCCATTTTCAATAAATGCATCTGTCTCTTTGAACAGAAAGCATTAATAATTGGTTTAGAATACGACCGACTATTTGTAATAAGCACCAGCATGCTAGGATATCGATTTTCAAAATACATACCTGCCCCAGATGAAGAAAAGAGCGACTTCGACAAGCTGCTTAAAATTTTCATGCAGCTGATATTAATTACTTCTGGTAATGTTGGGGAGGCCTTACAGTGGCTTACTGAGGTAGATAGGCAGTACAAACTTACCAATGACCAATATGGCATGGGTGATTTTATCGAAGACCTAAAGAAAAATGGCTTTATCAGCGAAGAAGGTCCGACTGGAGAATATAAATTAAACCCCAAAGGGGAACAGGATTTAAGAAAGTCTGCATTGGAAGAAATTTTTGGCAAGCTTAAAAAATCAAAGAGCGGAGAGCATAAAACGCATCATAGTGGTCAGGGAGACGAATCCACTACTGACAGACGTGATTATGAATTTGGCGATACGCTTGAACAAATCTCAATAACGGATTCGCTAAAAAACGCACAAATAAACCACGGCCTCGACAACTTCTTCATGACCGAAGAAGACCTTGAGGTGATGGAGAGCGAATACAAAACGCAAACATCTACAGTGCTTATGATTGACATCTCGCACTCTATGATTTTGTATGGCGAGGACAGGATTACACCGGCCAAAAAAGTGGCCATGGCATTGGCCGAAATGATTACTAAGAAATACCCGAAGGATACGCTGGATATATTAGTGTTTGGCAATGATGCCTGGCAAATTGAAATCAAAGACCTGCCCTACCTCAAAGTAGGCCCCTATCACACCAACACTGTAGCTGGATTGGAATTGGCTATGGACATCCTCAGGCGAAGAAAAAATACCAATAAACAAATCTTTATGATTACAGATGGAAAGCCCACCTGTATCAAGCAAGGGATTAAATATTACAAAAACAGTTTCGGGTTGGATCCAATAATTTTAAAACAAACATTAAATCTTGCAGGCCAGCTTCGCAAAATAAAAATTCCTGTAACAACATTCATGATTGCAACTGACCCTTATTTACAGGCATTTGTGAGGGACTTCACCAAAGCCAATAATGGCAATGCTTACTACAGTAGTCTGCAAGGTTTAGGCAATCTGGTGTTTGAGGATTTCAGAAGAAATAGAAGAAAAAATTTATAAGCAGAAATTAAGACATGATAGATACACAGAAAATAAAAACACTTGGCCAGCTCAAGAAGGAAGGATACCAATCCAAAAGCGTTAAAGAAGAACTTCGGGAAAACCTCATTTCAAAATTGCGCAAAAAAGAAAATGTATTTGAGGGAATTTGGGGCTATGAAGAAACGGTAATTCCTGATTTGGAAAGAGCCATTCTCGCTGGTCATGATATTAATCTGCTGGGCTTGCGTGGTCAAGCCAAAACAAAAATTGCAAGAATGATGACTCAACTGCTGGATGAGTATATCCCTGTTATAGCAGGATCAGAGTTGAATGATGACCCCCTCGCCCCCATCTCAAGATTTGGGAAAGACAAGATTGATGAAATGGGTGAAGACACTCCAATAACTTGGGTTCATCGTGATGAGCGCTATACAGAAAAACTGGCTACTCCGGATGTATCTATTGCCGATCTCATAGGTGATGTTGACCCTATTAAGGCTGCCTCCTTAAAATTGCCTTACTCTGATGAACGCGTTATCCACTTTGGCCTTATCCCTCGGTCGCACCGATGCATCTTTGTGATCAACGAGCTTCCCGATTTACAGGCAAGAATACAAGTGGCCTTGTTCAACATTCTTCAGGAAGGAGATATTCAAATCAGGGGATTTAAATTAAGATTGCCGCTGGAGATTCAATTCGTTTTCACTGCCAATCCAGAAGACTATACCAATAGAGGTAGCATTGTTACTCCGTTAAAAGACAGGATAGACAGCCAGATTATTACCCACTACCCGAAATCAATTGACATCGGAAAGAGAATCACCCAGCAAGAAGCGCAGATCAATGAGGCACAACGAAAGGTTGTAACCTCTGCAGAAATTGTCAAAGACCTTGTAGAACAGATTGCCATTGAAGCCCGTAAAAGTGAATTTGTGGATGCAAAAAGTGGGGTGTCAGCCAGGTTAACGATTTCAGCATTTGAAAGCCTGGTAGCTGCTGCAGAACGAAGAAGTATCATCAACAATGAAACGAATACTTCTATTCGATTCACTGATTTTATCGGTGTGGTGCCCTCGATAACGGGTAAGGTCGAATTGGTGTATGAAGGTGAGCAGGAAGGCCCTGGAATAGTGGCTCAGAATCTTATAGGAAAAGCCATTCGATCGCAGTTTACCAACTACTTCCCTGATCCCGATAAATTCAGAAAACAAAAAGAAAAAAGTCCATACAAAAAAATAACGGCATGGTTTGGTGACGGCAACACCATTGATTTGCTGCACGACATGTCAGAAGCCGACTACAAAAAATCCATTGAAAGTGTACCCGGGTTGACAGAGTTGGTGAAAGAACATCATGGTTCTGAAAATAAAGCAACTCAGTTGTTATTGATGGAATTTGCGTTGCATGGTCTTGCCGAGTACAGTCAAATAAGCAAGAACAACCTCGTGAAAGGGTTTCAGTTTAAGGATCTTCTTAGCGGTATGTTTAGCTTACCTGCCGAAGAAGAAAATGATGAAGATGAAGACAACTTCGGAGGAATGATGAATTAGTTATTAAAGATTACCTAACGCCATTGCAATTATTCAGTTCCTTTGTTAGCTTTATCTAACGAAATAGATTTTGCGAAGACACGTTTCATACTTACAAGGCAGTTCCTAAACCATTGTAAGATACGTGTCTTCGCTTTTTTTTTGACTGGACTAAAACCTTTTTTTGAGTATGGCAAAGACCAAAAAAGAGAACAAAGTATTCGTCCTCGACACTTCAGTAATTATCTACGAGCACAATAGCATCCTCAATTTTGATGAACATGACATAGGTATCCCCATCACGGTATTAGAAGAACTAGATAATTTCAAAAAAGGGAACGATACCAAAAACTTTGAAGCAAGGGAATTTATACGATTGATCGACAAGCTGGCCAAAGACCAGATGTTGCATAACTGGAATCCCCTTAATGGGAAGGGCAAAGGGCGTTTTAAGGTATTAATGGATACTGGAAGCAATGGATCATTGGATGCCAACAGAATCTTTAATGAAGACAAAGCCGACCATCGCATACTCAATTCCGCTCTGCTTCTTCAAAAAGAAGAAAAAGGAAAAAAAGTAATTCTTGTTTCCAAAGATGTAAACCTAAGATTAAAGGCCAAGGCCTTGGGTTTGCAGGCAGAAGACTATACCACAGGCAAAATACAGAACATTAGTTCGCTCTATACTGGGAAGACCATAGTGGATGACGTGGATCCCAATGTGATCAATCTATTGTATGATAAAGGCTATTGCCCTCCAGCAGAAATACTAGGAAGGCAAGCACCCATGAAAAACCATTATTATATTTTCAGAAGCGGAAAAAAATCCGTGCTGGCATTTTATAATTCAGCCAATGGTATGGTGGAGCAAGTAGAAAAGCGAAATGCCTACGGGATTAAGCCAAGAAATGCAGAGCAAGCATTCGCTATTCATGCTGTGCTAAAACCAGAAGTAAAATTGGTAAGCATACAGGGTGTAGCGGGAACGGGCAAAACGCTTATCGCGTTGGCTGCTGCCCTGGAACAGAAAAAAGAATTTAAGCAAATCTATCTCGCCCGGCCCATCGTACCACTAAGCAATAAAGACATTGGCTTCTTACCGGGAGATATCAAGTCCAAGATCAACCCTTACATGGAGCCGTTGTGGGACAACCTGAAATTTATACAAAACCAATACGGAGAGAGCGACAAGGAGTACAGTAAAATCACTGAAATGATTAATCTGGAAAAATTGGTAATTACTCCGCTTGCTTATATACGAGGTCGAAGTCTTTCTAATATTTGTTTTATCGTAGATGAGGCCCAGAACCTTACACCCCATGAAGTAAAGACCATCATCACTCGTGCTGGAGAAAACACCAAGATTATCTTCACCGGGGATATTTATCAAATTGACACACCCTACCTTGATTCGCAAAGTAATGGACTGTCCAACTTGATAGATCGCTTAAAAGATCATGAACTTTATGCACACATCACCTTAGAAAAAGGCGAACGAAGTGAATTGGCCAACTTGGCCAATGAACTATTGTAAAAGTGCAAGATTATTTTTTCCCGAGTGCTTTCAGCATGGTTTCGCCTATTAGCGCAGGAGATTCTACCACATGAATACCGCACTCGCGCATGATTTTCATTTTGGCTTCAGCTGTATCTTCTGCACCTCCAATAATGGCCCCAGCGTGACCCATCCTGCGTCCTGGAGGAGCAGTTTGTCCAGCAATGAAACCTACCACAGGCTTTTTTATGCCACTTTCTTTGATCCAACGTGCTGCCATCGCCTCGTAATTACCACCAATCTCACCGATCATTACTACAGCATCTGTTTCTGGGTCGTTCATTAGCATTTCAACCGCATCTTTGGTTGGTGTTCCAATAATTGGGTCTCCACCAATTCCAATGGCCGTTGATATCCCCAAACCTGCTTTTACAATCTGATCAGCTGCTTCATAGGTGAGTGTACCTGACTTAGAAACAACGCCAATTCTTCCTTTTTTGAATACGAAGCCTGGCATGATACCTACCTTCGCTTCTCCTGGCGTAATCACACCAGGGCAATTGGGTCCTATTAAGATGACACCCTTTTCCTTTACAAATTTCTTCACCACCATCATGTCCTTTACAGGAATACCTTCTGTGATTGCCACAACTACTTTGATTCCAGCCTCGGCAGCTTCCAAAATTGAATCTGCAGCAAATGCTGGTGGCACAAAAATGATTGATACGTCAGCTCCAGTTTTTTCAACGGCTTCTTTTACGGTATTGAAAACAGGCCGGCCCAAATGTTCTTGCCCTCCCTTGCCCGGTGTAACACCTCCAACTACGTTGGTGCCATATTCAATCATCTGGCCGGCATGAAATGATCCTTCCGAACCAGTAAATCCCTGGACAATAATTCTGGAGTTCTTATTTACCAATACGCTCATGATAGTACTTAGGTTAGGATCACAAAATTAGGATAATAATGGCGCGATACAAGCACTTATGTGCCTGTCTGCCATCAAAAGAAAAACCCCATCCCGGATATCAGGATGGGGTTTTTAGCACCTTTTACAATTATTTTTACTTAGGCTCCTTGAACTTGTTCCTCAAAAGAAACTCTTCATAAGACTCCTTGTAGGACGGAACATCTGGAGCCATCTTAATTAAATCCTCGTAGGCTGTAACCGCATCAATGAATAGGTTTTTTTCTTCATAGAACCCAGTCATGATGTACTTCGAAATTGCCGTCTGAGTATCAACCTGTTGAGTAAGTGTCTCCATTTCTTTGGTGAGTGCTTCAAGTTGAGCTGCTGGCAATTTTTTGATGAGTAAGTTCTTTTCAGTCTTCAACTCTGGGTCAGACAATGATCTGATTTCTACAAGAATGGCAGATTCATTAGCGAGCTTTGGATCAGACAAATCAATTTCAAGTCTTGCTTCTGTTGTTTCCTTTTTAAGGATTTCGTCATCAAACATGTTCTTCAATATCACAACAAAAGGACTTCCTCCTTTGACTTCTTCCCACCTGATCACCACGCGTTTGTTAAGTACATTGGCAAACTGAGCATCAGGCAAATATACCCTCAATCCCTTGGCACCTCTGTGTACGGCCCCGGTAGCACTCAGTCGATTTTTTTGGGCTTCCGCTGAGTTACTGCTTAGAATAAAATCTGTGTATTTATTCAGTACGCTTGTACCTCCCTTTACCTGAGAGGCCAAATCCGCTACTTTATAGCTTCCTGCTTGCTTTACTTCAATCGGCTTGCCTGTTTTATGTATAAGTCCCAGGTAGGCGTTTTCAGCTAACCTTACCTCATCGGTGGCATTTAAGCTGGCTCCGGTTTTTATGGCCTGCCAAGAATCGCCACTTTTCACCTCATTGGTTCCTTTATTGGCTAATACCTTAAAGGCATAATCCTGTCCAAATGCCCCTGAAATTGTAAAAATAAAGCCTAAGACTAGAATTAACTTGCTGTTTTTCATGATGTTATAAACTATTTGGAGTACTAAGTTAGCAATTATTTATCTATTATTCGGGTGTTAATACCTGCTGCCTGCGTTTGGTAAGTCTGTTTTTTACCCATTCGTATATCTTTAAAATCGCACTCTGATATAGCTCAAAACACGTACCAACTACAGCCAAAGCGCCTAATGAGATGGTCAAATCCAGTTTAAAACTATACCAGTTAAAGAAATAAATCATTAAAAATGACAGTAAAACTATCTGCAATAATTGCAGGATTACACTCACACCATCAAACCAGTCAGGTGATGTTCTGTAGATTAACCAAAATAATGCCACATTTATCATACAGATGAAAATGGCAATTGCCCATTCCTGCCACGTGGCCATTACTTCAATATAATCTTCTGCCAAGATCATTGAAACAATATTGGCATGCACTACCAGTCCATACATATCCGGGTTGGCTTTACCGGCATATTGCTTGTTCAAGGGAGTAAAAAACTTGTCATCCCAAGAGGTGTCTGTGAAATCATCACCCATGTAGCCCATCAGCACAATCTTATCTGTAATGAGGCCAGGAAAAAATTCCTCATTCAATACCTGATACCAATCCAGGGCATAATATCTTCCTGCAAATGAGGAAGCCCCATAAATATCCAAAATGTTACCCCTGTAGTTGATTACCTCTTCGTAATTATCTCTTTGTAAAAACCGATTTGCTTTTTCTGGAGAATAAATACGCGCAACTTCAACTGAAAATGCATTGAGGGTATCCTTCCCCACTTGTAACCTTGGAACGAAGGTACGACACGCCTTAAAGGATTCTTGATTGTCGGCATCAGTTGGCAAATTGGCAAAGCCTTCATAGGCGTTGCCCCTTATGTCGGCATCAGTACGCTCCAATGAATCATATTGATCGTATATACCTGTATTGTATAATGAATCAGTTTGTGTAACGCGGGTCACCATCACAACATTTCTCGCCTCAGCAATTTGATTGGCCAACATCGCATTGCCCATCACATCAATCAATTGCGGACAATTAATTGTATCTCGAAGGCCTTTTTTACAATCAAAAAAACTATCGATGCCAATTACTTTAGGATTGTACTTATTTAGTATTCTAATTTGCTCTGCAACACCTCGTCTTGGCAGAGCACCAATGTTTACAATTACAATATTGGTGTCAATAGAAGGATCGCTTCTCAATTGAGAAAAGGCAATATCAGTTAATTCCATGTCGCCCAGTGCCTGGCCGAGAGGATCAAACGCACTGAAGATTCTGAGGTCAGTTATCTGAACTATACCCCCCAGCGTGACAAACACGAACAGGGTAGTAAAAATAACATCGGTGAAGAATTTTCGCATGAAAAGATTTAAAGCTAGTCGGCAATCAGTAAATTTAAAAATTAACAATGGGAAGTCCTACACGTAAGCCTACTCAATCCAACTCCAGACTTACCGCTGATGCCTATGCAGATGGCATTCTTAAGCACGATCGCATCATCTTAAGCCGTGCCATTACCCTTGCAGAAAGTCGTCTTAAATCCGATCAATTGCTGGCCGAGGCACTTATCCAAAAAATATTGGCTCACACGGGGAAGTCCATTCGCATAGGTATTACCGGCATTCCAGGGGTGGGTAAAAGCACATTTATTGAAGCTTTTGGAAAGCACCTGACTGCCATTGGGAAAAAGCTGGCGGTGCTTGCCATCGATCCAAGCAGCCAGCGTACGAAAGGGAGTATCCTGGGTGACAAAACCCGAATGGATGAATTGGCTCGCGATGAGAATGCATTTATCAGACCTACGTCCGCTGCCAGCGCTTTGGGAGGCGTTGCGGATAAAACCAGGGAAACCATTCTACTTTGTGAGGCCGCGGGATTTGATGTGATTATTGTTGAAACAGTTGGTGTAGGTCAATCAGAAATATCTGTGAGGAACATGGTAGATTTTTTTCTTTTGCTCTTATTAGGAGGGGCTGGAGATGAACTGCAAGGCATTAAAAAAGGAATCATGGAAATGGCCGATGGTGTGGTGATCACCAAAGCGGATGGTGATAATAAGAAAAGGGCCAAACAAGCTCAGGCTGATTATCAACATGCACTTCATTTTTTCCCTCCTTCTGATTCTGGCTGGATCCCCAAGGTATTAATCTCATCTGCTATCGAACACAGAGGAATGAACGAAGTATGGCAAATGGTTGATGATTTTAAAACTTTCACGAAAGCAAAAGGTTTTTTTGAGCACCAACGTACTGAACAGAATATAGAATGGTTTCACTCCTCAATAGAACAATTATTGAAAAGAGAGATTATGCAATCGGATTCACTAAGAAAAAAAATGGAAACCTATGAGAGAAGTGTAGTGAATAAAAGCATGACTCCCGGTAGTGCTTCAAGAAAACTCGTTGAGGATTTTTTTTCGTCTCTCCCGAAGCACTAAAACCAACAAACTTTATAATGTGATCCGAACTTTATCCATTCCTTTTATTTTTCTTTGCACGCTGTGTTTCGTCTCCTGTCAACCACACACAAAGACAGACGATGCAGAGGAAGTGTCGGACACTCATTTCGCAAAAGGGTTTAGCATAAAGAAATACGGGACGTATACCGAAGTTATTATAAAGGAACCCTATCCCAATGCACCAAAAGCAATCAGGTATTTACTCGTTCCAAAGCATGAAAGCATACCTCCTCACGACAATGAAGTACAAGTAATTCGCACACCCATTGAAAGCATCGTATGTACTTCAACCTCTCACATAGCATTGCTAGACCAGCTTAATGCCATTGATTTGCTAGTAGGATTCCCATCGACTGATTTAATCAGCACTTCAAGAGCAAGGGCCCAAATTGACGCTGGCAAGGTGACCGAACTTGGTATTGATAACAACATGAACATGGAGTTATTGATAGCGCTTCAGCCTGAATTGGTGATGGGTTATTCCTTAGCCGGTGATTTAAGTAAGCTTGACAAGCTCAAAGAATTTGGAATTCCGATGGTAATCAATGCAGAGTATCTCGAAGACCACCCTCTTGGCCGGGCTGAATGGATCAAATATTTTGCCTTGTTTATTGACAAAGAACAAATGGCAGATTCCATTTTCACCACTATTAAAAATGAATATTTAAAATCTGAAGCCATTGCCTCGCAGGTTACTTCAAAACCCACTGTGATGAGTGGAATACTCTACGGGGATGCTTGGTTTCTGCCTGGCGGGAAGAACTACATGGCCAAGCTCTTCAGTGATGCAGGCTATCGGTACCTGTGGGAAGATGATAGCAGCAATGGATTTTTAAAATTGAGTTTTGAAACGGTATTGGCCAAAGGTGAAACCGTGGATTATTGGATTGGTGTGGGATCTTTCAAGTCACTTAGTGAAATGAAAAGTGCTGAGGAACGTTACTCACTTTTCCGGGTTTTTAATGATGGTGGTGTATATACCTACGATGCCCGAAAAGGGGCAACCGGAGGAAGTGAGTATTTAGAGCTCGGTTATGCACGCCCTGATATCGTGCTTAAAGACTTGATTAAAATCGCACACCCGGAATTGGTCCCCGACCACAAGCTATACTTCCATAAAAAACTGGAATAACAAAGCCGGGTATAGTTCATTTATTTTAAGCTCAAAAGCTCACTAAATCCTTGTAAAAAGAAGACTTTTCAGTAGTCCTTAAAATAACTATTTGACGGACCATTTTATCTCTCTAAATTTAATTACACCCATCCATTTAAGGTCATGAAAACAACTTTCGTTTTGGCCGCCCTGATCATAAGTTTTTCTTGCTATTCACAAAGTGATGATAACCAAAACACACCAAGCATGAAGGTGACCTTTGGCGCAGGGGTTAGCTTGATGAGCAAGTTTAAAAGAGGAAATGTAGACGAATTCTATCAAAGAATTGCCCCAGACCCGACCAACTTACCAGATGATGGCGCCAATGGCTTTAAATTTTTAAGTATTGGATTCCAGTCCTCAGCCCAAGGAAAACCTATACTTGGATTAGAGTTGCAATTAACACTCACTCATCCCTCAAGAGCAATATGGGGAGAAAATACTGGTTATGGATATGCCACTGATATGTATTTCAGTGCCAAGTTTGTGAATGTAGCCCTCAAATTAGGGCTACCTTTATCAAGTCGGGGCTATTTCGTTGTTGAGCCAGGGATAGATATGGGCTTCATGAATGGGAAAGTCGGTATTTACAATAGCCTTGCTTCCTACACTCAGGAGTTTTATGAAGAAAGAGCAATTGGTATTGGCGGACATGCGGCATGTGGATTGGATTTGCCTTTAGGAAACGTGTTTGTAATTGCACTAAGAGCTGGCTACCGATTTGTTAAAATAGATGAGAGCCATGCAGATGCATCTAGCGACACAGGCTACTCAACATTCTACGTCAATGGTGTAGACGGTGAAACTTTGAAAGTAGATTGGAGTGGTATGTACATGACTGCAGGCATTATTTTACTGCTCGGCAAGAAATAGAAAAAAGAAAACCCTGCCTCTAAAGAAGCAGGGTTCCAACTTTACCATTTATAACTTCACTTACTATACTTTGATCTCAACGTCAACACCGCTGGGGAGCTCTAATTTCATCAGGGCATCTACCGTCTTTGCGCTGTTGGAATAAATATCCACCAGCCGCTTGTAGGTACACAATTGAAATTGCTCACGCGATTTCTTGTTGACGTGTGGTGAACGCAATACAGTAAACTTCTCTTTAATTGTAGGAAGAGGAATTGGACCGCTAACTACAGCTCCTGTTGCTTTCACTGCCCTTACAATCTTCTCTGAAGATTTGTCGACCAAATTGTGATCGTAGGACTTTAATTTTATTCTGATTTTCTGGTTCATAGTGCGCTCCTAATTATTTTACAGCTACTGCTCCTTTTGTATCTTCAATTACTTTATCAGCAAGGTTCTTAGGCACAGGTGCATAGTGAGCAAAAGTCAAAGATGCTGCTGCACGACCTGAAGTGATGGTACGCAAGTCAGTAACGTAACCAAACAATTCTGACAATGGTACATCTGCCTTAATCACCTGAGCTCCTGCTCTGGTATCCATTCCCTTCATGATACCTCTCCTTCTGTTGAGGTCACCTGTTACAGATCCAGTAAATTCATCTGGAGTCAAAACCTCTACCGCCATGATAGGCTCAAGAATTTGAGGTCCGGATTTTTTTGCTGCTTCTCTGAAACCAATTCTGGCTGCCAATTCGAATGACAAAGAGTCTGAATCCACATCGTGGAATGATCCATGGAACAATCTCACTTTCATGGAGTCAACAGGATAGCCAGCCAATGGTCCGTTCACCATTGCTTGTTCAAATCCTTTTTGTACAGCTGGAATAAATTCACGAGGAATAACACCACCTACAATGTCATTAACAAACTCAAGTCCTTCTTTACCATCGTCACGTGGTCCGATCTCAAATACGATATCGGCAAATTTACCACGACCACCAGTTTGTTTCTTATATACTTCTTTGTGCTCAATAGACTTAGTCAAGGACTCTTTGTAAGCCACCTGAGGTGCACCCTGATTTATTTCTACTTTAAACTCTCTCTTCAAGCGATCGATAATGATCTCAAGGTGAAGCTCACCCATACCTCTAAGTATGGTTTGTCCAGTTTCCTGATCCGTGTTTACACGAAGTGTAGGATCCTCTTCAACCAATTTAGAGATCGCCATTCCCAACTTATCTGCATCCGCCTGCTTTTTAGGCTCAATTGCATAACCGATAACTGGTTCAGGGAACACCATTGATTCCAATACCACTAAACGCTTTTCATTGCAAAGGGTATCGCCTGTTTTAATGTCTTTGAAACCTACAACGGCACCTATATCACCTGCCTGAAGCTTATCAATCTGATTCTGTTTATTGGCATGCATCTGGAAGATACGAGAGATCCTCTCCTTGTTTCCAGAGCGTGTATTGTATACATATGAACCAGAATCCAAAATACCAGAATAGGCCCTTACGAAGCATAGGCGTCCTACGAAAGGATCGGTTGCTATTTTAAATGCAAGTGCTGCAAATGGCTCATCTTCTGAAGGCCTGATCACCACTTCTGCATCGGTATCCGGATTGGTACCGATAATATTATCTTTGTCCATTGGCGAAGGAAGTAATTCCATCACCAGGTCAAGCATGGTTTGAACTCCTTTATTCTTGAAGGAAGATCCACATACCATTGGAACAATTTTCATGTCAATGGTAGCCTTGCGAAGTGCATTCAGAATCTCTGCTTCTGTAATTGAGCTAGGATCTTCAAAAAATTTCTCCATTAAAGACTCATCGTAGTCCGCTACTGCTTCCAACAATTTTTCGCGGTACTCGTGTGCCTCTTCAACCATATCCTCAGGAATGGGAACTTCCGTAAAAGTCATTCCAAAGTCATCTTCATTCCAGATGATACCACGGTTGTTAATCAAATCAACAACACCTCTAAAGTTTTCTTCAGAACCGATAGGCAATTGCAGTGCAACTGCATTGCTACCCAATTTCTCCTTTACCTGCTTGCAAACACCTAAAAAATCTGAACCTGCGCGGTCCATCTTGTTTACAAATCCAATGCGGGCTACTTTGTAGTTATCAGCAAGGCGCCAGTTTGTTTCAGACTGAGGTTCAACCCCATCAACTGCAGAAAACAAAAACACCAGACCATCCAATACGCGGAGTGAGCGGTTTACCTCAACGGTAAAGTCCACGTGCCCGGGAGTATCGATAATGTTCACATGATATTTTTGATCTCTGTAATTCCAGAATACAGTAGTTGCAGCAGACGTAATGGTAATACCTCTTTCCTGCTCCTGCGCCATCCAGTCCATGGTAGCTGCTCCATCGTGCACCTCACCAATTTTATGGTTTACTCCTGAATAAAAGAGAATACGCTCTGTAGTAGTGGTTTTACCGGCATCAATATGCGCAGCAATACCTATATTTCTTGTGTACCTTAAATCTCTTGCCATTGATTAGTTCTGATTAGAATCTAAAATGAGAGAATGCTTTGTTTGCATCCGCCATTCTGTGAGTATCGTCTTTTTTCTTAATAGCGGCACCCTCACCTTTAGAAGCAGCCAAAATTTCTGCAGCTAATTTATCGGTCATGGTTTTTTCGCCACGAGCGCGAGCATAGTCAATCAACCATTTGATGGTAAGATTGGTCTTGCGCTCAGGTCTCACCTCGATGGGTACCTGAAAAGTTGCTCCACCCACTCTGCGGCTTTTTACTTCCACTGAAGGCGCTACGTTGCTCATGGCACGTCTCCAAATTTCCAAGCCACTTTCACCTCCGCTCTTCTTTTCGATCTGCTCGATGGCATCATAGAAAATGCTGTAGGCTACACTTTTCTTTCCTTCCTCCATCATATAGTTTACAAACTTTGTAACCATAGGATCCTGAAATTTAGGATCAGGAAGTAGGTATCTTTTTTTAGGTTTTGATTTCCTCATATCTCAATCAATTATTTTGCAGCACCTGCTTTAGGTCTTTTTGCTCCATATTTAGATCTGCTTTGCAGACGGCCATTTACACCAGCTGTATCCAAAGCGCCACGGATGATGTGGTAACGAACTCCCGGAAGGTCTTTCACCCTACCTCCTCTGATCAATACGATAGAGTGTTCTTGTAGATTGTGGCCTTCACCTGGAATGTAGGCGTTCACCTCTTTGCTGTTAGTTAACCTCACACGGGCTACCTTACGAAGCGCAGAATTAGGCTTCTTAGGGGTAGTGGTATACACACGGGTGCATACGCCTCTTCGTTGAGGGCATGAATCAAGGGCAGGGGATTTTGACTTAAACGTCAATTTTTTCCGTCCTTTCCTTACAAGCTGTTGAATGGTAGGCATTTATATTTAGTTTAAAAACCTTCAAAAAATTCGGACTGCAAAGGTATCTAAAGTAGGACAGGATGCAAACCCTTGTTTAAAGATTTTTATAGGCTATTTCAGGCTAATTTGGCTGTTTTAGGCCTCTCCCACTGTTCCGCCAAAATTCATAGGAAATTTTGGCATTTCATCGGTCCTTTTAATTGGCCCAAATGTGGACTCGTACTTTTCAATATTGTCTTTGAGGGCAGCCAACAATCTTTTGGCATGTTCTGGGGTAATGATAATTCTGGATTTTACCCTTGCTTTGGGCACCCCGGGCATTAGTCGTATAAAATCAACTACAAATTCGCTGTTGGAATGAGCAATCATAGCCAGGTTGGAATAGATACCTTCTGCTATTTCTTCTGACAACTCAATGTTGATCTGGTTTTGCTGGTTCTTCTTTTCTTCTGCCATGGCCTGATAAAACCAACCCTCCGAAGAGGAGGGTTGGTCAATTTAATTATTAGTCTTGAAGTTCCTTTTCGATTGGTTCGGATAAGGTCCGCTCTTGCATCATGCGATCGTACTCCTCTTTGGAGGTTACTATCACATCGTTTAGTCTTCTCTGACCTGTACCGGCAGGGATCAGGTGACCTACAATAACGTTCTCTTTCAATCCCATCAGCCTATCTACCTTACCTCTGATCGCAGCCTCGCTAAGCACCTTCGTTGTTTCCTGGAAGGATGCAGCAGATAGCCAGCTTTCCGTTTTAAGGGAAGCTTGAGTAATACCCTGAAGTGTTGGTCTGGAAACTGCAGGCATTGCATCACGCACCTCTACCAATTTCTGGTCTTTGCGTTTCAATGCTGAATTTTCATCGCGAACTTCTCTGGCGGTAACAATCTGTCCTGGTTTAAAGCGCTGAGAATCTCCCGGCTCAACCACAAACTTTTTGTCAAGGATAGTATCGTTTTCTTCTCTAAACTCGAACTTATCTACATACTCTCCTACGAGGAAGCTGGTATCTCCAGAGTCAATGATCTCAACTTTCTGCATCATCTGGCTCACGATGGCTTCGATGTGTTTATCGTTGATTTTCACACCCTGCAAACGGTATACTTCCTGAATTTCATTCACTAAGTACTCCTGAACAGCAGTAGGTCCTTTGATAGATAGAATATCAGAAGGAGTAATAGCTCCATCAGACAGCGGCTGACCAGCTCTTACAAAGTCATTATCCTGAACCAGGATGTGCTTTGAAAGGGAAACCAGGTAACGCTTTTGAACGCCATCTCTGGATTCAATGAAAATTTCACGGTTACCACGCTTGATTCCTCCATAAGTCACCACGCCATCAATCTCGCTTACAACAGCTGGGTTAGAAGGATTTCTCGCTTCAAACAATTCCGTTACACGAGGAAGACCTCCGGTGATATCCCTTGATTTACCCATCGTACGAGGTATCTTGGCCAACACCTGACCTGCTTTGATTTTTTCACCAATCTCTACAGCCAAGTGAGCTCCCACAGGAATGTTGTATCCTTTAGACTCGTTCTTTCCATTGACAATGATTGCCGGGTTCTTGGTCTTATCTCTTGTATCAGTAATTACCTTTTCTCTGTGCCCTGTCTGCTCATCCGACTCCTCCTTATAAGTAACACCCTCAATGATCGATTCGAATTCAATTTCACCATCGAACTCAGAAAGAATAACCGCGTTGTAAGGATCCCAATAACATAAAGTTTCTCCTTTTTCAACCTTCTGACCATCCTTAACAGTTAAGAATGAACCGTAAGGAACGTGGTTAGAAATTAATATTCTTCCTTTTTCTTTGTCAGCAACTTTAATCTCACCAGTTCTTCCCATTACCACCTTCACCTTGTTGCCATCCTTGTCAACGGTATCTACAGTTCGAATTCCTTCAAACTCAACCACACCCTGGAATTTGGCTTTGATGTTGGCATCAACAGCGATGTTAGACGCTGTACCACCCACGTGGAAGGTACGAAGTGTCAGCTGTGTACCTGGCTCACCAATAGATTGAGCAGCTATCACACCAACGGCTTCACCTGCCTGCACCATTTTACCGGTTGCAAGGTTTCTACCATAACATTTTGCACAACCTCCTACTTTAGTTTCGCAGGTAAGTACAGAACGTATCTCAACTTCTTCTATGCTAGTATCCTCAATTTTTTGCGCCACTTCCTGAGTGATCTCCTGATTGGCACCACAAATCAATTCCTCTGTAAGAGGATCATAAATATCATGTACCGTTACACGACCCAGGATACGCTCAGATAAAGGTTCAACAATATCTTCGTTGTCTTTAAGTGCTGTCACTTTCAAACCGCGAAGTGTTCCGCAATCCTCTTCAGTAATTACCAAATCCTGAGCCACATCCACCAATCTTCTGGTCAGGTACCCGGCATCAGCTGTTTTCAACGCTGTATCCGCAAGACCTTTACGTGCACCATGGGTAGAGATAAAGTACTCCAATACATCCAGACCTTCTTTGAAGTTGGATAGGATGGGGTTCTCAATGATTGACCCAACAGAACCTGCAAGATTCTTTTGTGGTTTGGCCATCAGTCCGCGCATACCTCCCAGCTGACGAATCTGCTCTCTGGAACCACGAGCTCCTGAGTGCATCATCATGTAGATGGAGTTAAATCCTTGCTGATCTTCTTCCAACTGACGCATCAGGGTGTTGGTCAACAAAGTATTGGTACGTGTCCAAATATCGATTACCTGGTTGTAACGTTCGTTATCAGTAATAAGACCCATCATGTAGTTGTTCCATACGGCATCAACTTCATTCTGTGCTGTCTCCACCAGTGCCTTCTTTTCATCAGGAACTTTTACGTCACCCAGACCCATAGACAAACCACCTTTATAGGCCATCTGGAATCCAAGATCTTTGATATCATCAAGGAACTTGGCTGTTTTCGCCTGCCCTGCATATTTAAATACATCAGAGATAATGCCTTGAAGCTTCTTCTTAGTAAGTAGTTCGTCTACATACCCAGCTTCAGTTGGCACCACTTCGTTGAAGATTACACGACCAGTTACGGTTTCGATGATCTTGCTGCTGATCTTATCCGTTTTAGGGTCTTTAATATTCACTTTCACTTTAATGATAGCATGCTTGGAAAGCTTGCCTTCATTGTGAGCGATAATTACTTCTTCTGGTGAATAGAATATTTTTCCTTCGCCTTTCTCACCTTTTCTACCTTTTGTCAGGTAGTACAATCCTAACACCATGTCCTGGGAAGGTACTGTGATAGGAGCACCATTGGCAGGGTTGAGGATGTTGTGTGACGACAACATGAGCATAGATGCTTCCAGGATGGCCTCTTGTCCCAGTGGAACGTGAACAGCCATTTGGTCACCGTCAAAGTCAGCGTTGAAGGCAGTACAAACCAAAGGATGCAATTGAATTGCTTTACCCTCGATCAGCTTAGGCTGGAAAGCCTGGATACCTAATCTGTGAAGTGTAGGGGCTCGGTTCAATAGAACTGGATGTCCTTTCAACACGTTCTCCAAAATATCCCACACAACCGGATCTTTTCTATCCACTATTTTCTTAGCAGACTTTACAGTCTTAACAATTCCTCTTTCAATCAGCTTGCGGATAATAAATGGCTTGAATAACTCAGCCGCCATGTCTTTAGGAAGACCACATTCATGCAACTTTAATGCAGGACCAACCACGATCACTGAACGACCAGAGTAGTCAACACGCTTACCTAACAAGTTTTGACGGAAGCGACCCTGTTTACCTTTAAGCATATCACTCAAGGACTTCAGAGCGCGGTTTCCATCTGAACGCACCGCATTTACTTTTCTTGAGTTATCGAAAAGTGAATCCACCGCTTCTTGAAGCATACGCTTCTCATTACGGAGAATTACTTCCGGTGCTTTGATATCGATCAATCTCTTCAAACGGTTGTTGCGAATAATCACACGTCTGTAGAGGTCATTCAAATCTGATGTCGCAAAACGACCACCATCCAAAGGCACAAGCGGACGCAATTCAGGTGGAATCACAGGAACCATTTTAATGGTCATCCACTCAGGACGATTTTCTATCCGAGAGTTAGCATCGCGGAAAGCTTCAACCACTTTCAAACGCTTCAAGGCTTCTGCCTTACGCTGTTGAGAAGTGTCTGTAGCTGCCTGATGGCGAAGCTGGTAAGAAAGTTCATCCAGGTTTACACGATTCAAAAGCATCTCTAATGCATCGGCACCCATCTTGGCGATAAACTTCTTCGGATCGTTATCATCCAACATTTGATTCTCGCGAGGAAGCTTATCCAGAATATCAAGATATTCTTCTTCAGTAAGGAAATCCAATCTGTTGATACCATCCTCTTCTTTAATACCTGGCTGTATTACAGCATAGCGCTCGTAATAGATAATCTGATCCAGCTTTTTGGTAGGCAGACCCAACAAATAGCCAATCTTATTAGGAAGCGATCTGAAGTACCAGATATGCGCAACAGGCACCACCAATTCGATGTGTCCCATGCGCTCTCTTCTTACTTTCTTTTCAGTAACCTCTACACCGCAACGGTCGCAGATGATACCCTTGTAACGAATTCTCTTGTACTTACCACAGTGACATTCCCAGTCTTTTACTGGTCCGAAAATTCGCTCACAAAACAAACCGCCCATTTCAGGCTTGTACGTTCTGTAGTTGATGGTTTCCGGTTGTGTCACCTCGCCATTGGAGCTTTCCAAAATAGATTCTGGAGAAGCCAGGCTGATGGTGATTTTAGAAAAATCGGTGTTTATCTTTTTGTTTTTTCTGAACGACATACTCTTTATTTAGTCTGTATCGAAAAACTAATATTAATTATCTAACGTGATTTCAAGGGCCAAACCTCTGAGCTCATGTACCAATACATTGAATGACTCAGGGATATTTGGTTTCCTCATATTCTCACCTTTTACGATCGACTCGTAAGCCTTTGCGCGGCCAATCACATCGTCTGACTTAATGGTATCGATCTCCTGAAGTATGTGTGCCGCACCGAATGCCTCGAGTGCCCACATCTCCATTTCACCGAAACGCTGTCCACCGAACTGTGCCTTACCACCCAACGGCTGTTGAGTAATCAATGAATAAGGTCCGATAGAGCGTGCGTGCATCTTGTCATCAACAAGGTGACCCAGCTTCAGCATGTAGGCAATACCTACTGTTACAGGCTGATCAAACTTATCTCCTGTTAACCCATCGTACAGGTAAGTACGACCGAATTCAGGTAGACCAGCTTCTTTCAATTCAGCGGATACCTCATCTAATGAAGCCCCATCAAAAATTGGAGTAGCGTATTTTCTGTTAAGCTTTTTACCAGCCCAAGCCAATACGGTTTCATAAATCTGACCAAGGTTCATACGAGAAGGTACACCCAGTGGATTCAAACAAATGTCCACTGGAGTTCCATCCTCCAGGAATGGCATATCCTCTTCGCGTACAATTCTTGCAACAACACCTTTGTTACCATGGCGACCCGCCATCTTATCTCCTACCTTCAGCTTACGCTTCTTAGCAACATAAACTTTAGCCAATTGAACAATACCTGCTGGCAATTCGTCACCTACTTCCAGTGTGAAACGCTCGCGCTTGAAGTCACCGGCAATTACGTTACGCTTATTGAGGTAATTCTTAACAACCTGAGAAATTAAATCATTGGTATGATCATCTGTAGTCCAGTTCTCAAGACTTATATCTGCAATAAGATTAACCTCTTCCGGTACATTGTAGTTACTTTCATCACGGTAGATGTTCTTGTCAGGGAACAAATTGCTCTCAATTACCTTAGCACTGAATTTCACACCTTTGGTAACGAGTTCATCACCAAATTTGTGCTTCACACCCTGACTTGTCTTACCATTCAAAATAGTGGTAAGCTTCTTGATCATATTGGTGCGCAATTCTGAAAGCTCTTTGCTGTAGCGGTTTTTCAACGCATCCAACTCTTTCTTAGACTTAGAGCGCAAATCTTTGTCACGCTTTGGTCTTGAGAAAAGTTTGGTGTCGATCACCACACCTCTCAATGAGGGAGGCGCCTTCAAAGAGGCATCCTTCACATCACCGGCCTTATCACCGAAGATCGCTCTTAACAGTTTTTCTTCAGGAGTAGGATCAGACTCACCTTTAGGAGTAATCTTTCCTATCAGGATATCTCCTTCTTTTACTTCAGCACCCATGCGAATGATTCCATTCTCATCAAGGTGTTTTACAGCTTCCTCACTTACGTTAGGAATCTCTGAAGTCAACTCCTCTTCTCCACGTTTTGTATCTCTTACTTCCAGTTCAAATTCTTCAATGTGAATAGAAGTATAAACATCATCGCGTACTACTCGTTCGGAAATTACAATCGCATCCTCGAAATTGTAACCTTGCCATGGCATGTATGCCACCAAAAGGTTCCTTCCAAGTGCCAACTCACCATTGGCCGTTGCATATCCCTGGCACAATGGCTGACCTTTAGTCACTTTATCGCCTTTGCGTACAATTGGTGTCAGGTTGATACAAGTATCCTGGTTGGTTCTTCTGAACTTGATCAGGTCGTATGATTTGAATTCGTCTTCGAAACGCACCAGACTTTGTTCTTCTGAAACGTCATACTTGATCACAATCTTGGTAGCATCCACAAAATCAACCACACCAGATCCTTCTGCCATCACCAATGCCCTTGAATCGAGTGCAATTTTTGCCTCCAATCCAGTTCCAACAATAGGTGCCTCAGGGCGCACCAACGGTACCGCCTGACGCTGCATGTTGGATCCCATCAATGCACGGTTCGCGTCATCATGCTCAAGGAACGGAATCATAGAAGCCGCTATTGATACAATCTGATTTGGCGCTACGTCCATATAGCGAATCTCTGCAGGTTCTACCACAGGGAAGTCACCTTCAAAACGTGCCTTTATTTTCTCATCCTTAATTTCACCAGACCCGGAAATCTTTACGTTGGCCTGTGCAATGTTGAATGTATCTTCTTCTTCAGCAGTAAGGAAAACCACATCTTCATTCATTTTTACCTTACCGTTTTCAACTTTGCGATAAGGGGTTTCGATGAAGCCCATCTTATTGACCTTGGCATGCACACAAAGTGATGAGATCAATCCAATGTTTGGACCTTCCGGTGTTTCAATGGTACACAAGCGGCCATAGTGGGTATAGTGAACGTCACGAACCTCAAATCCTGCGCGCTCTCTGGAGAGACCACCTGGACCGAGTGCCGACATTCTACGCTTATGTGTAATCTCAGCCAATGGATTGGTTTGATCCATGAACTGAGAAAGCTGATTTGTTCCAAAGAAGGAGTTGATTACTGATGAAAGCGTTCTTGCATTAATCAAATCAACGGGTTTGAAATCTTCGTTGTCGCGAACGTTCATTCTTTCTTTGATGGTTCTTGCCATACGTGCAAGTCCAACTCCAAATTGAGAATACAACTGCTCACCTACTGTTCTTACCCTTCTGTTGCTCAAGTGATCAATATCATCAACAACCGCTTTTGAGTTGATCAATCCAATAAGGTACTTAACAATCAGAATAATATCTTCTGTTGTTAATACACGCTGATCAAAGCTAAGGTCAAGACCCAGCTTTTTGTTAATTCTGTAACGTCCTACTTCTCCCAGATCATAACGCTTCTCACTAAAGAACAAGCTCTGAATGATATCACGAGCCGTTTGTTCGTCAGGCGCTTCTGTATTTCTAAGTTGGCGATAGATTTGCTCTACAGCTTCCTTTTCTGAGTTTGAGTTGTCTTTAGCTAATGTGTTAAAGATAATGTTGTAGTCAGTGATGTTTACATCATCTCTATGCAGGATGATTGATTTTGTCCCAGACTCTACGATAACGTCAACATCTTCTTCTTCAATCACATGATCGCGCTCCAGTAATACCTCGTTTCTATCGATAGATACTACCTCACCTGTATCTTCGTCTACGAAGTCTTCAGTCCAGGTTTTTAACACCCTCGCTGCCAACTTACGTCCTACTACCTTCTTGAGAGGAGCTTTTGCTGCCTCGACTTCTTCAGACAAGCCGAACAGGTCGAGTATATCTTTATCTGTACCGTAACCAATTGCACGAAGCAATGTAGTTACAGGGAATTTTTTCTTACGGTCGATGTACGCATACATGACAGCGTTCACGTCTGTTGCAAACTCAATCCAGGATCCTTTGAAAGGAATGATACGGGCAGAGTACAATTTGGTGCCGTTGGTGTGCTTGCTCATGGCAAAGAACACACCAGGAGAACGGTGAAGTTGCGATACAATTACGCGCTCTGCTCCATTGATTACAAAGGAGCCCTTCTCGGTCATGTACGGAATGTTACCCAGAAACACCTCTTGTTCGATGGTTTCAAAATCTTCGTTATCCTCATCGTTGCACGTGAGGCGAAGTTTTGCTTTTAAAGGAACGGAGTAAGTCAACCCGCGGTCGATACTTTCGTCCACCGAATACTTGGGAGGGTCAATGGTATAATCTACAAACTCTAGCACGAAGTTTTCGCGTGAGTCTGAAATAGGGAAGTTCTCTGCGAACACCTTAAAAAGACCTTCATTCTGACGTCTTTCTGCAGGCGTTTCTATTTGCAAGAAGTCCCTGAATGACTGCAATTGAACATCCAGAAAGTCCGGATATTCTAATACTTTATCAATAGATGAAAAGTCAATCCTGTCGTTACTGTTTTTCTTTGCCAAGGTACTTTTGGTTTTAAATTTCCAGGACTCTAAAAATGTGATGGGCACAAATAGGAGTAGACCCCAAGTCCTTATTCAGGATTTGGGGTCTTTTATTCCTTATTATAAGACGGCACCCTTCGTCTTCAAGAAAATTATTTCAACTCAACTTCGGCTCCAGCCTCGATAAGTTGTTTCTTGAGGTTTTCAGCTTCGTCTTTAGGTAAACCTTCTTTGATAGTTTTTGGAGCAGAGTCAACTACTTCTTTAGCTTCTTTCAAGCCAAGACCAGTAAGTTCTTTCACCAATTTCACAATCTGAAGTTTGTTAGCACCAGGTGCTTTCAATACTACATCGAAATTAGTTTTCTCTGCAGCGGCTGCTTCGCCACCACCAGCAGCAGGACCTGCTACAGCTACTGCTGCAGCTGCAGGCTCGATGCCATGAGTTTCTTTCAGATAAGATGCTAATTCGTTTACCTCTTTTACGGTAAGTTCTACCAGTTGGTCGCCTAACGATTTAATGTCAGCCATTTTTGTAAGTGTTTAATTTCAGTTCAACAATTAATTTGCCCTTTCTTCCAATGTCTTCACCAATCCAGCCAAAGTGTTTTTTCCACTCATCAGAGCAGACACCACATTTTTGGCAGGTGATTGAAGTAAGGAAATAATTTCGCCAATGAGTTCTTTTTTAGACTTCAACTCAACCAGCATTTTCAAGTTCTCCTCTCCTATAAATAAAGAGGAGTCAATGGAAGCAGCTTTCAGAAGCGGTTTGCCTTCTTTACCTTTTCTATAATCCCGAATTACCTTGGCGGGGGCATTGCCAATCTCCTTTGAGAAAATAACTCCTGAAAAACCTTGTAACACTTTGAATAGTTCTTCATTCCCACTTCCCTGCTTTTCTAAAGCCTTGCGAATGAGTGTGTTTTTGTAAACACCATACTCTACACCCGCATGGAAACATAGCCTGCGAAAAGCATTTACTTGCTCAACAGTAAGCCCTGAGGCATCTGTAATATAGAAGTGATCGTTTTGACTGAATTTCTCAGATAACGCTTCTATGATATTTGTTTTTTCTTCTCTGGTCATTGCTCTATTCTATTATAGACCTTCAATAGTCGTCTTGTCAATTTGAATTCCAGGGCTCATCGTAGAGGAAAGGGTAATACTTTGGAAGTAAGTTCCTTTCGAAGACGAAGGCTTCAGCTTTGCGATGGTATTAATCAACTCAGCTGCATTTTCTTGTATTTTTTCAGGTGTGAATGACACCTTTCCAATGCTTGCGTGAATGATTCCTTGCTTATCGACCTTGAAGTCAACCTTTCCGGCTTTCACTTCAGTAACCGCTTTGCCTACTTCTAGTGTAACGGTTCCAGACTTTGGATTGGGCATCAAACCACGAGGTCCAAGTACCTTTCCTAGTCTACCTACCTTTGCCATTACTGTAGGCATGGTAATGATCACATCGATATCTGTCCAACCACTTTCAATTTTCTGGATGTATTCATCCAAACCTACGTGGTCAGCTCCTGCATCTTTTGCCTCTTGTTCTTTGTCTGGTGTACACAGTACCAACACACGTACTGCTTTGCCCAATCCATGAGGAAGTGTAACCACACCTCTCACCATTTGATCAGATTTCTTAGGATCAACTCCCAAACGAACGTCTACATCTACCGATGAGTCGAACTTTGTAAAAGTGATTTCCTTTACCAGGCTTGCTGCATCAGACAGAGAATATTCTTTGTCTGCGCTGTATTTAGCCATGACGGCCTTTCTATTTTTTGTTAACCTTGCCATGATATCTTAATTGTTTTCCCAAGGGGGATTTCCACTTACCGTCACACCCATACTGCGCGCAGTTCCGGCCACCATTTTCATAGCGGATTCAACTTTGAACGCATTCAGGTCAGGCATTTTAGTTTCTGCAATTTTCTTTACCTGATCCCAGCTGATAGAGCCCACTTTAATACGGTTGGGTTCTGCTGAGCCTTTTTGCTTTTTCATCGCCTCCATAATCAAGACAGCCGCTGGGGGAGTTTTGATAACGAAGTCGAATGACTTGTCATTATATATAGAAATAAGGACTGGAAGCACTTGTCCTTGTTTATCCTGTGTTCTTGCGTTGAACTGTTTGCAAAAGTCCATGATGTTCAAACCCTTACTACCAAGGGCAGGACCGATAGGAGGTGCAGGGTTGGCCTGTCCACCTTTCACTTGCAATTTCAAATAGCCGGTTATTTCTTTTGCCATGTTTCTATAACTCAAAAATCTTTAATCAATCTAATTTTTCGACCTGCATATAATTAAGCTCTACCGGAGTATTACGTCCGAAAATCTTAACCATCACATTTAGTTTTTTCTTCTCTTCGAATATCTCTTCTACAGTGCCGGTGAATCCACTGAATGGACCATCCATTACTTTTACAGATTCACCTTTAATAAAAGGAGTCTCCAGTTTCTCTTCAAATTCATCAATCTCTCCTACTTTGCCCAAAATCCGATTGACCTCAGACTGACGCAAAGCCACAGGTTCTTTGGAGTTATTGTTTCCGTTTCCTCCCAAAAATCCAATCACCCCAGGAATGTTGTTTACCATGTGGTAAGCCTCGCCATTACTTAAATCTGCAGAAACTAACACATAGCCGGGAAAGAAGTTGCGCTCTCTTACTCGCTTCTTTCCGTTTCTCATTTCATAGACTTTTTCTGATGGAATAAGAATCTGTGGAATGAACTCAGTAAGCTTGGATCTTTCAACCTCCGTTTCGAGGTAAGATTTAACTTTCTTTTCTTTTCCGCTGATTACGCGAAGTACAAACCATTTTAGCTCACCCATCACCCGCGCTTAAAATTCTTTATAGAAAAATTCTAAGGCATTTTTGAAGCCTAAATCTATTAATCCAATTACCATGGCAAAGATCAATGAAGCAACCAGCACCAGTATGGCGCTACTTTGGAGTTCAGCAAATTTTGGCCACGACACCTTGTTGCGAATCTCGTCTATCGAATCAAGTATGTAGTTTTTTACCTTTTCCATCACTTCTTTTGATCGTTCAAGTCTGTTTGTCAGACTTTGTAAACTTTTAATTTCAAATTCCTTTAAAAAAGGACATTTTCTCTATTTTTTGCACGGGTGGAGAGACTCGAACTCCCAGCCAATGGTTTTGGAGACCACTACTCTACCAATTGAGCTACACCCGTTTTTACGTCAAATCAGGGCTATTAAACCTTTTTCTTTAGCGGAAACCACTCAACCCTCTGAGCTGCACCCGTGTACTCAGCCCAAAAGGACTGCAAATGTAGAACAAAAACCAGCTAAAACAAAAACGTTCCTGAGAAAATTCTCAGGAACGTTTCTTATTGATTATCAGTGTATTAGTCTAAGATCTCAGTTACCTGACCAGACCCTACAGTACGGCCTCCTTCGCGGATCGCGAAACGAAGTCCTTTCTCCATAGCAATCTTGTTGATCAAGGTCACATCGATTGATACGTTATCACCAGGCATAACCATCTCTACACCTGCAGGCAACATGATCTCGCCAGTTACATCTGTAGTGCGGAAATAGAACTGAGGACGGTATTTGTTGAAGAATGGAGTGTGACGTCCACCTTCTTCTTTGCTCAATACGTAAACCTCGGCTTTGAATTTAGCATGAGGTGTTACTGAATTAGGCTTACAGATTACCATACCACGGCAAATCTGATCTTTTTCAATACCCCTAAGCAATAGACCTACGTTGTCACCAGCTTCTCCTCTGTCAAGGATCTTACGGAACATCTCCACACCAGTGATGGTAGAAGTAAGCCCTTCAGCTCCCATTCCAAGAATTTGAACAGGATCACCCGTGTTGATGATACCACGCTCGATACGGCCAGTAGCAACTGTACCACGACCTGTGATTGAGAACACGTCCTCAACAGGCATCAAGAAATCTTTGTCAACCAAACGAGTAGGTAAAGGAATGAACTCGTCAACAGCTTTCATCAGCTCTTCAACTTTTTCAACCCACTTAGGCTCATCGTTAAGAGCACCCAAAGCTGAACCTTGGATAACTGGTGTATTGTCACCAGGGAAGTTGTAGTAAGTAAGGAGTTCTCTGATCTCCATTTCTACCAACTCCAACAATTCTGCATCATCCACCAAGTCCACTTTGTTCATGAATACTACAAGAGCAGGTACACCTACCTGACGAGCCAATAGGATGTGCTCGCGAGTTTGAGGCATAGGTCCGTCAGTAGCGGCAACCACTAAGATGGCACCGTCCATCTGAGCAGCTCCAGTAACCATGTTTTTTACATAGTCAGCGTGGCCTGGACAGTCAACGTGTGCATAGTGACGGTTTTCAGTTGCGTATTCAACGTGTGAAGTATTGATTGTAATACCTCTTTCTTTTTCTTCAGGAGCGTTGTCAATAGAAGAGAAATCTCTCATTGAAGCAAGTCCCTTATTTGCCAATACCTTTGTAATCGCTGCTGTGAGCGTTGTCTTTCCATGGTCAACGTGACCAATGGTTCCAATATTTACGTGAGGTTTTGAACGGTCAAATTTTTCTTTAGCCATATTTGAAAATCCCAGTTAAAATGTAAAGTATATTAAGTTTAAAGTGTACTCATTTAAGTTAGTCTTCCCCGTATGAGAAAACTGCACCCTAAACATGATAAGCCTGTCGAATAGGTTTATTCGCCTGCAAAAGCAGGTTTTTAATATCTCTGGTAATTCTAAGATGTTCGCTACGCATCTATTAACAGTGATTTTACAATACGTTGTTGTTTGGCACTTTTGCCAAACTTTGACCCCTCTCAAATTACTTTGAGATTGAGCTGTTGATGAGAATTGAACTCACGACCTCTTCCTTACCAAGGAAGTGCTCTA